>Ga0209992_10000001_pt1 | contig 605508 bp, 537 predicted proteins | sample 2SBtaG_2_FD_182564 | JGI IMG/M metagenome (GOLD analysis project Ga0209992, IMG submission 182564) | Deep subsurface microbial communities from Kolumbo volcano to uncover new lineages of life (NeLLi) - 2SBTROV12_ACTIVE470 metaG (SPAdes)... | ecosystem: Environmental > Aquatic > Marine >... | reverse complement strand
TTGATCTTGAGTCATGGTTCTCTCCTTTAAGTTAATTAAGTTCTGAGCAAACTTATCTTAACCGAGAAACCATGACTCTTTCACTTACAAAGGTCTAAATCTGTAAACGCTTTTCTTTACTTACCCACTTAATTATTGCCCGTGGCACTTTTTATATTTTTTGCCGCTACCGCATGGGCATGGGTCGTTTCTCCCCACTTTTTTCTCTTCTCTTTTGACCGTTACAGGTTTAGCGGCTTCGCCGTCTCCTCCTCGATGTTCGACCATTTGTCGCGGTTTTTGCTTCGATTCTAGGGCTTCACCACCCTCAACAATTTGTACTTTAAATAGGAACTGGACGATCTCTTCCTTCATCCTATGATTCATTTGCGCAAATAAATCAAATCCTTCTTTTTTATATTCCGTTAAGGGATTCTTCTGAGCGTATCCTCTAAGGCCGATACCTTCTTTAAGATGATCCATCGAAAGCAAATGATCTCTCCATAATCCGTCTAAAACCTGTAACATGATCATCCGCTCATTCAACCGAAAAAACTCAAGGTCGACTAATTCTTCTTTTTTCGCATATTCTTTGGTAACCCCCGCCATTATAAAATCATGCAGTTTTAAGCGATCGCATCCTTCTAAAGCCAGACGGGTTCCATCCTGAGACTCCAACTCTTTATCGTCTGCTTTCTTGATTGAATAGGAAAATTGTCTATCCAAATAATCGTTCAGACGGCTAATATCCCATTCTTCAGGGTAGATATCCTCATGAGCCAATTCAGCCAACTCTCCATCTAATGTTTCAAAAGCCATATCCAACAGTATTTCCTTAGGGTCGGTAGCTAGAATCTCTTTACGGAGCGCATAAATGACTTCTCTTTGCTTATTCATAACATCGTCATACTCCAAAAGATGCTTACGAATATCAAAGTTATGAGCTTCTACTTTACGTTGGGCATTTGCTACGGCTTTGGTCACCATGGTATGTTCAATGGGTTGACCGTTTTCCATTCCCAGTTTTGCCATGATCCCAGAAATCTTATCCGAACCAAAAATTCTCAAAAGATCGTCTTCTAAAGAAAGAAAAAACCTCGACGAACCGTTATCCCCTTGCCTACCGGATCGGCCTCTTAACTGATTGTCAATGCGCCGGGCTTCGTGCCTTTCGGTACCAAGAATATGGAGACCGCCAAGGTCCGCTACCCCTTCTCCTAAAACGATATCGGTACCCCGACCCGCCATATTAGTGGCTATAGTTACCGCCCCGTTTTGACCCGCCTCCGAGATTATTTCAGCTTCTCTTTCATGCTGTTTCGCGTTTAAAACGTGGTGCTTTATCCCGTGTTTTTTAAGATGTTTACTTAAAAGTTCAGACTTCTCGATTGATATAGTACCCACCAAAACCGGTTGTCCCACTTTGTTACATTCATTGATCTCTTCTATAGCGGCGTCAAACTTTTCCTTTTCAGTCCTGTAAATTACGTCTGGATGGTCTTTACGGACCATATTTTGGTTGGTCGGGATTACGAGAACTTCTAATTTATAAATTGAATGGAACTCTGTGGCCTCCGTATCGGCAGTACCGGTCATCCCGGCTAATTTATTATAGATTCGAAAGTAGTTTTGGAAAGTAACGCTAGCCAAGGTTTGGTTTTCATTTTCTATATCTACGCCTTCTTTGGCCTCAAGAGCCTGGTGAAGTCCGTCGCTATAACGCCTGCCTGGCATCATCCTTCCCGTAAACTCGTCGATAATAACCACCTGACCTTCGTTTACGACATAGTCCACTTCTCTTTTAAAAAGGACGTGCGCTTTTAACCCCTGGTTTACGTGATGAAGATTTTCAATATTAGAGGGATCGTATAAGTTTTCTATCCCCAAAATCTTTTCCACTGCCGCGACGCCTTCTTCATTTAAAGAAACCGATCGCGCTTTTTCATCTTTAGTATAATGAGAAGGTTTTAGTTTCGGAATAACTTCATTGAGCGAATAATATTTATCTGTCGACTCTTCCGAAGGGCCGGAAATAATTAAAGGCGTTCTCGCTTCGTCAATAAGAATACTGTCAACTTCGTCGACTATTGCGAAGTTTAAGTCGCGTTGAACATAATCGCTTAGGGAAAACTTCATGTTATCCCGCAAATAATCAAACCCATATTCATTGTTAGTCCCGTAAGTAATATCGGCTTGGTAGGCGGCTTTTCTTTCTTCGTCTGGCATATCGTGATAAATAGTTCCCACCGATAAGCCAAGAAACTTATAAATATTTCCCATCCATTCGCTATCGCGACTGGCTAAGTAATCGTTAACCGTTACGACGTGGACGCCTTTTCCAGTTAAAGCGTTTAAGTAAACTGGCAAAGTAGCCACTAATGTTTTACCTTCACCGGTTTTCATTTCGGCAATTTTGCCTTCATGTAAAACAACCCCGCCAACCAACTGAACGTCAAAGTGGCGCATATCTAAAGTTCTTCTTCCCGCTTCCCGAGCGGCGGCAAACGCTTCTGGAATTAAACTATCTAGTTCCTCTCCCTGATCTAATCTTTCCTTAAAAAAAGGCGTCTTGGCTTTTAAATCTCCGTCAGACAAACCTCGAAACTCATTTTCTAAAGCGTTTACTTTTTCAACGTACGCTTGTATTCGGGTGAGCTCACGGTCGTTTTTTGTTCCAAACACTTTTTGTAAAATATTAAACACTATTAACCTCGGCGCTTTTAGATCGTTAAAACCCTAGTAGATTCTATTTTTTTAATTATTATTTTTTGAAAAAAGAAAAAGCGTCAAATTTTTTTGACGCCTCGACACTCAAAATATTTGTAAGAAATGAAACCTTGGTTATTTTTGATTGGAAAGTTTATAGGGAAGAATTGCTCTTAAATTTTGCGGTTGTTGGGAACAGATGGCTATCATTTATGAGGACTTAAGCAATCATTAAAAAAATGTCAAATAAAACCGCGACGAATTTATTCCTCTAAAATATAACTTTTCGGATTAACGGGGATCCCGTTAAAAATCACTTCGTAATGTAAATGAGGTCCTGTACTTCTACCCGTGTTGCCAACTAGAGCAATGATTTGACCTCGACTAACTTTATCGCCTACTTTTACCAAATGCTTGGAGTTATGACCAAATCTACTTACAAAGCTATAACCATGATCAATTTCTATCATATTTCCATAGCCATATTCTTTTCCAGAAACGACAACCGTTCCATCCGCTGGAGACCTAACTGGAGAACCTGTTCTGGCAGCAATATCCAACCCTTCGTGTTTTTCTCTTAAACCTGTAAATGGGGACTTCCTAAAACCAAAGTCCGACGTAACCCATCCTCTAATGGGCCAAACAGATGGAATAGACGCCAACATAGACGATTGGTTCTTAAAAAACTCGTCTAATTCTTGGAAACTGATACTCTGAATTTTAGCTTGGTTTGATAATAAATCTAAGTCCGTAGATAATCGGTTAACCATCGCGCCAGCCTCTTTTTCAAGAGATGTTGCAAAACTATGCGATGTCAACCCGTAGGGCCCGCCAACTCCCCAGTTCTTCTCCAAAGATTTAGGAGAATTTTCCAAGGCTGTAATGGTTCTTAATTTCTTTTCAAATCGCGCTAAACGCGACATTTCCGTTTCAAAGTTTTTTACTTGTTGCGAAAATTGTTCAACCTGGATTTTCTGGAGTTTGGTTTGTCTTCTTAAATCCGTTAACTGAGCCGTTTCAGACTTTAATTTAAAATATCCTGTAGAAAAATAATAAATAGTCCCCGAAATACCCACCAAAAATAAAGCCATGGTAAACAAACAAACGGGAATCAAAATTTTCGGTAATTTATATTTTTTGGGCTTTACTGTATCGCCAGGAAATACAATTATTCTGTAATCTTTATTAGACACCCTGTACTCCTATAAATTAGCAAACTTTTTTCCAAAGAATCGTATCCTCTAAGTCCTTACAATGTCAACACTTTTTTCAATATCAGCGCCTATTTGTTCTTAAATTTCGAGGTACCACTATTATAACCAATTTCCAAGTAAATTTAAGAAATAAATCTCGTAAATCTAATAAATTTCTTCTTAATTACAAAAAAAGACCCTAAATTTAATTAAATTCCCATAAAAAGTTGTTAGTTTTAAGTAAAACTAAGAAGCTATCAACTTGGAAACTAGAGTCTATTTAATGAAAAAATAAGGAAATTCCTATTTACCACGGAAATTTTCCCACAAAAATAAGGGAAATAGCTTAAAAGGAAGGCATAGAGAGGCTGTCGCAAAAAAATTGGCTGGTATAACAGTAGACTGTTATTGGATCGTAAATTCTTTAAACTTAGCCTTTTTCACCCGACCGCCTCTTATGGATTTGTTGAAGTTTTTCTGTAGTCTTTTCTGCAGTTTTTCTTTTACGTATAAAATGTCGTTATAAAATTTCTTTTTGAGAAAGCTTTCAACAGTTTCAATCATAATTTTTTCATAAACCGGCATAGCTTCTCTAATCAACTTTGCGGTTTTGTTGTTATCCAACTCCACTTGCAAATCAAAGCTTAAAACTCGAATATCGTTAATGTTATATGCAACTGGCATAATGGTACCAAACATAATTGTTTTCTCAGTTGGAGATAAAGCGGCAAGTAATCCAGCGTCGGGATCGTCGGTTGTAGCTTCGCCTTTATCTCCTAAAGCGGCTTGCAAAGCTTTACTCACATTCTTAGCCTCGTCTGACACCTTTTCTTCGCCAGCTAGAACAAGAGGTTTTGCCTGTTCTTTGGGTTGTTCCGTTTCAGCTGGAGCGGGTTGTTCCGTTGGCTGAGCGTTTGCTTGCTCGCTCGGAGGAGCCGTCTCAGCTTTATCAGTTTGATCAGACGCTGCTGTTTCTGCTTGTTCCGCCGGCTTTTCCTCCGCTGGCGGCGATTCGTTTGCAGCTTCAGCGGGCTTCATCTCTTCTTTTTCTGTTTTCTCAGGCTCTTTTTCTTCAGCTTTTGAATTACTCTCGCCTTCCATCGCCAAATTAAGAGCGTCTGGATTTCCTTCTTCAGTTTGATTGGGGTCTGCCTCTGATGAGGCTCCTTCACCTTCTTCTCCTTCTTCTTTTGAGTCGGCGCCTTCTTCTGCTGGAACCTCTTTTTTAAGAAATGGCAAATATTTAGCCACCTCTTCCGGCATGAACGTTTGCACGCCAAAGTAAAACGCTCCTGCGGTAATAGCAACAGCCGCTAAGCTAGCTCCCATAAGAGCTTTGCCAAGAGTACTTGCTGGGATAGGAATAGGGCCTATTTTTCGTCTTGGTTCGTCTTCTTCCTCTTCTTCATAATCTTCGTCATCGCCTTCGTCGTCTTCATAATCTTCTTCTCGAATACCTCCAGTATCCGGTTCTTCCTCATCTTCGTCTACCTCGCCTTCCTCGTCTTCATCGTCTTCATAATCTTCTTCTTTAATACCACCGGTTGTATCTACTTCGACTTCCGGTTCTTCTATTACTTCTTCTTCGGCTACCGCAATGGCGGCTTCATCTTCCTCTGGAGCTCCTTGTACATGGCCTTCGTCAGCCACATCCACAGAATCTACAACGCCGGAGGCTCCGGTATCTCCATCTTTGTTCAACTCATCTTGTTCTGCAAAGGCTTGCGCCCAAAGGTCTTCTTCGCTTCCTTCCGATGCCGACTCTTCCTCTTTAGGGGCCGCTCCATCTTTATTCAGCTCGTCTTGTTCGGCAAACGCCTGCGCCCAAAGATCCTCTTCGCTTCCTTCCGATGCCGACTCTTCCTCTTTAGGGGCCGCTCCATCTTTATTCAGCTCGTCTTGTTCGGCAAACGCCTGTGCCCACAGATCCTCATCGCCTCCTTCCGAATCGCCTCCTTCAGACCCCGCATCTTCCTCTTTAGGGGCCGCCCCTTCTTTATTCAGATCGTCTTGTTCGGCAAACGCTTTTGCCCAAAGATCTTCTTCGGATTCTTCCGGTTTTTCATCAGCCACGGTATGGTCCTCTGAGTTTAGTTTCGGGTTTTCTTTGGGTTCTTCAATTACTTCTGTATTAGTAGTAACGGTATCATCCCAAGTTTCGTCAAGTTTTTCTTCAACTGTTGCGTTTTCTTCTTGTGGTTCTTGCGATGTTTCTTGAGTTATTTCTGTATCTTCTTGAGCTTCTTCGCTCAACATTCGCTCAATTTCATTTTGATCGTTGCCTGCTTCTGAGATATCTTCTTGAGCCGCTAATTCATCTGAGTTTTCAACCTCAGTCTCTACTTGTTGTTTTTCTTCCTCAATGGGTTCAGAAACCTGCGTTGCCGATTCCGGCTCCTCAATAGTCTTCTCAGGCTCTTCAGGTTGCTCATCTATTTTTTCATCAGTTTTTAATTCTGGCTCGTCTAAATCGTCCGCCGCTTCATCGTTAAATAAATCATCCAACCCCATTTCTTCTTTGAGCGAATTTAAAATATCTTCTTCTGATTCTTCTGGCTCATCATGTTCATCGGGCTCTTCCGATTCTTCAACTTCCTCATCCACATTAACAATTTTTTCCGAAGTTTCGGGAGAAATAGTTTCCGTATCGGAATTTTGGAGATTTTCTGTAGTTTCTCCAGGTAAAGTCTTGATAGCGCCTTCAACTGTTTGGTTATTTTCAACCTCTTGTGAAGGCTCTTGATCCAAAATTTCTGGAGAGTCTTCTACTCCACCTTCCGGATCTTCCACACTTGGTTCATTCAACATCCCATCTAAAACATTATCTAAATCGGCTTCACTAGGTTGTTGAGAAACACCGGCAACTTCCTCGTTTGGGTCGGCAACTACCTCTGGAGCGTCATCAATCCCAGCGTCTAATCCGCCATCACTTGTTTCATTCAGCATCCCATCTAAAACATTATCTAAATCGGCTTCACTAGGTTGTTGAGAAACATCGGCAACTTCCTCGTTTGGGTCGGCAACTACCTCTGGAGCGTCATCAATACCAGCGTCTAATCCGCCAAAACTTGTATCGCTCAAAACTCCATCTAAAACATTATCTAGATCGTCTCCACCTGATTGCGGAGAAACATCGGCAACTTCCTCGTTTGGGTCGGCAACTACCTCTGGAGCGTCATCAATCCCAGCGTCTGAGCCGCCAAAACTTGTATCGCTCAAAACCCCATCTAAAATACTCTCTAAATCGTCCCCACTTGGTTGTGAAGAAAAATCTTCAACTTCTTCGGTTTGATCAACAACCTCTGGAGCGTCTTCTACCTCAGCATCCGAACCGCCAAAACTTGTATCGCTCAATACATTATCTAGAACATTGTCCAAATCGTCCGCCCCGGGACCGGATGAGACTATATCAGCCGATTCGCTTGGGTCTTCAACAATTTCTGGAACATCTCCAGGCGCAATATCTCCAGGGCTTGCTACATCATTATTACCAACTTCAGATAAGCTCGAATCAACATCATCGACAACATCGGGGCCGTCATCCTCCAACATTTGATCCAGCATGTTTTCGATGTTGTCAGGATCAAAACTTGAATCAACGTTTTCAGGCTCTTCTTCAAAAACGCTTTGTTCCTCGCCAAAGTCCGAAATCCCCTCCGCCTGACCAATTCCAGTTGAGCTTTCTCCAGCTTCGCTTACCGACATATCCTGAGAAAGGATTTGAGTCTCGGCGCTTCCTCCCTTTTCCGCTTGAAATTGAGCATCACATCCAACGCATTGGACACTCTGGTTTTCTACATTTGGGTCGGAAAACTCAACTTCGTTTTCGGTTTTACACTCTGGACAACTTATTTTCATAACTAACTATTTATCAACAAGTTATATGGACTTTCTAATTATAATCTAATATAATAAAATCGCAATAAAAACTGTTTTATTAATATTTTACGATCATTTCCGATAAGAAACTTGCAAATCAAAAAAAATCGTCCTTTATTGACAAAATGGGATGATTTTTAATATAATTTCTGGACTTGAATGTTTCCAACGAGAATGTTCCTTACCTGAAATTATTTTTTTTTCCTGAATTATCTCTTCCCAACCACTTAATTTTTTAGATGAAATACTTTAGCGACAACAAAATTTGGCTATCTTCCATTATTTCAATTGCTTTCATATTACCTATTTCGGAAAAAAAGCCTTTCGACTTAAATGTAATATCTCCAGCTTATGTTAAAGAATGGAATTTTCAAGAATCCGTATTTTCTAAAAGAGTCGCTCATAAAAAAAATGAAAAGCTCAAATATAAAAATAAAGTAAAACGGCAAATTCGAAAAATTGCTTTTCAATATAAAACTGGTTTTAATAAAAATAAATTAGAAATGGTCTCAGAGCATATATTTGAATATAGCCAAAAATATGGCTACGATCCGCTTTTTTTGACCGCTTTAATTATTACTGAAAGCTCATTCAATAACCGAGCGAAATCTCACCAAGGAGCAATAGGCTTAATGCAAATTTTGCCCCGAACGGGTTCGGCTTTAGCTTCTGAAACACAAATGACCTGGAAGGGCAAAAAGACTCTTTATGATCCTGAAGTAAATATTGCTCTTGGAGCATTTTATTTAAACAAATTACTAAAACGGTTTCGAGACCTTAGTTTGGCATTAGAGGCTTACAACCATGGCCCCACTCAATTAAGACAATTTTTGAAGCTTGGGATTCGACCCAAAAAGTATTCAAACAAAGTTTATAAAAACTACAATATGATTAAAGCGCGGTCTATTTAATCATGCACCCAACTGGGTTTTATTGCCATCGTATTTCATACTTCACCGCAACCCGCCTCTGTGGGGTTTTTATTTTTTTCACCTTAATTTTTGGCGGTTGCTCAACCCTAGAGGTTGAAAAAGCTTTTAATGGAGAGTTTTCTAGGGCAAAAAATAATAAAGTAATAAATGATTATTGCTTAAATTGCCATGTGCATAGAGAATTCCAAGCCCAAAAACATATCTTAGAAAAACGAAAGTCTTATAGAAAAAATTTTTATAGAAAAACCTCAGATTGTCGCACCTGCCATTACATAAAAAAGGTTTGGGCTCGAAACGATCTGAGAAGAAAAACGCGATACCCTTCCTTAGTTGGAAAAGGTCTATTTCTTGATTTTGAAAGTAAAGAAAAAAAAAAGAAAAAAAAGTAACGCCCTTCTCCAAGTTCATTCCTTTTTCTTAAGGCATTAAAATACGAGCAATTTTTTGAATGCATTGAATCGTTATTGCCTCTACCTGGTTTCTGAGTTTTATTCCGCAAAACTAAAACCTTTTACAAAATAAAATTAATCTATTCGTCTTTTTATTTCGGGTTTACTCAAATGAGGCTCTATACTAAATAAAAATTTGCTTTAATGACAATAAGATGAATAAAATCAGTTTTGGTTTATATCCAAACCTACAAAAACCTTTTTGAAAGGTAAAACAGTGAAAAAAATTCTATTTTTAACTCTAACTACTTTTATATTTTCTGTTTTTGCACCTATCAACTCAGCATACGCATTAAAAGCCATGGACACCGTAGAATCCCTTGCGCCCCATTGCGATAAAGACATTTTTCACGCTTGTTTTAAAATTGGCGAAAAATACCGAGTTTTAGATAAAGATCCCAAAACAGCTCTTCCATATTTTGAAAAAGCCTGCAGGGGAGGTCATTACACAGCTTGTTCCCATGCCGGAATCCTTTTAATGCAAAAAGGAACTCCTTATAGTAAGGAATTTAAAAAAGCCACTAAATACTTTGAAATGGCTTGCGAAAATAAACACGATAAAGCCTGCTTTAACTTAGGCTCTATAAAATACAAGGAAGGTCGACAAAAGAAGGCAATAAAATGGTTTGACGTGTCTTGCGAATTAGGTAATTTATTTGGATGTAATAGAGCAAACAAATTAAAAAAATAATTTACAAACGCAAAAATCTAAAATGACGCAGAAACCAAAAATCAAAAACTGGGAAGAATTAATCAACGATGGCGATAATTACGGAGATGTAAACTACACGCCCCTTGAAAAAACGATTATTGAATCCTTAAAAAATAAAACCGTCCTAAAGGTCCAAGACAGTTTTCTTTTTTCGAAAAATGGCGATATCAAGGACCCCGATCATGGTCCTAATTTAGCTAAATTGATTTCAAATTTTGAACCTCTAAAGGACGTGACTTCTTTAATTATTACTCATAATCAGTTAGGTCCTGAAGGGGTGGCTATTCTTGCCGAATCTCCCATCCTCAAAAAAATAGATTACTTACACTTGGGCTCCAACCAAATTGGCGATGAAGGAGCCAAAATAATCGCTAATTCTCCCTTGTTTGCGAATGTTGAGTTTTTGAATTTAGAATGTAATAAAATTCAATCTGAGGGAGCGCAAGCTTTGGCCGAATCCAAGTATCTAACCAAAGTTACAAGCCTAAATTTAGTCGACAATAAATTAAGCGACGAAGGAGTTTTGCATATTGCCAACTCTCCTAATTTTTCAAATTTGACTTATCTCCATCTAGGGGGTAACCGAATAAAGTTAAAAGAAACAAAACAAGCCGTCAAAGAGTGTAAAAATTTAAGTACTGTTGAAACGTTGAAAATATTTTAAATTTTTCTTCTCCAGTCCAAACTTACTATTCTATTTTTTACTTCACCCTCCATCTGGCCTTAATAACTCTGGCTTAGAGTAATTTACTAAATCGGGAGTATTGTCAACGCCTTCATATAAAATCAAATTTTTTAATCGCCCCGAATTTTTCAACTCCTTAAGTCCTTTTGCGCCTTCTTCCGTAAAAGGATTTCTACTAACGGTCAAAGTATCTAAACTTTCAATCATATTAGAATCCGCTAAAGCTTTACATCCCTTGTCGGTAATTTGGTTATAGCCAAGATCTAAATTTTTAATAGACCTTAATCTCGTAGATTTAGACAACTCTTCCACGCCGTCATCCGTCAACTTATTTGAAGTTAACTTTAGGACTTTTAATTCCTCTAACCCTTCCCATTCAAGTAATTTTTTAATTCCTTCGTCGTCAACATACCCTCTATCTAAATGAAACTCTTTCAGATTTGTTAATTGAGCGGTTTCCGCAAAGGAATTACAAACCCCATTCCCTACCTGGGTATAATCTAAATTTAAAATCTCAAGCGAAGCCGCGTGAGGAGACATTAAAAACGCCGAGATGGCTTCGTCTCCCAAGCGATTATCGTTCAAAAATAAAGTTTTCAACTTTTCCCACCGGACCTCATTCAATTGCGCCCAATCTTTTATCCCAGAATCTGTTAAAAAATTTATACCGAGATCTAGGCGCTCCAAATTCTTTAGGTATGGAGATTCTAACAATATTTTTAAGCTTTCATTGTCTATTTGGTTATCGCTTAACGTAAGTCCCTTAAAATCTTTAACAATTTCTAAACCCGCAATTGCCGTTACTTCTTCTAAACCAATGTATCGACCCGCAAACTCCATATGGTCTTGTTTATTGGCCGCAAGCTCGCTAATAATCTTTTTAAATTTTTCCTTTTTTTCATCAAGCGATGGTTTGTTACTTTCATATTCGGCATCGCCGCCGCGAATAATAGCCATTTTAAAAACCTTTTCTGCAAACGCAAAATTTATTCATATGAGCCTCGCTTTATTCCATCCAAGATGATTTTTCAGAGACTCTAATAGTTAATATCTTTACTGCCCTGTCGCCTAGCCCTTGCTTTAAAAGGTTCGGCGATACAGGCTTTTATTTTTTAAAATTTTTCTTATTTTAGCAACTTAGAAACTGCATTCAAAAAAATAATCCAAAAGAATAAGTTAACCGCCTAAAAAATATCAATTTACAAAACTTAAAAAGCAAACAACATTAAAATAAATTAATACCACTTTAACGGTTCTTTAATTTTTTGAACTTATAATAATTTTTGTAAACAAGTCAATTCACGGAATAAGTCCTGAAGGAGCAAATTATGACCCACTTTAAAACTTTGGATTCAAGAGGGCAACACTTTGGCGAAATTTGCGATTTGGCTCTTAGAGAATTAAAAAAAATTAAGATCAACGGTATATTGGAAATTATTTTAGATAATAAAAGAAATATTTCAGACGCCATTAAAGTTTGGGCGCAATCCCATGGCCACAAATTTTCAGATTCCGAATCTGCAAATAGTCTGATTCGAATCTTTATTCGAAAAGGAAAAAATTAAGATAAGGCTTAAGGCCTTAAATATTGATCTTAGAAAAATGAAAAAGTAATACAGCAGAATAATAAGTTTACCCAGCCAATTAGGGCGACGGTTTTTCTAAACTTGGCAAAACCAAGGGTCATTCTCCTTCCCTTGCAAAATGCCTTCTTTTCCCTCTCCTTTTAGAAAAACCGGTCGCCCTTTTATTTTTAGCCAAATAATTCCAATTTTTGGAATTTAGGCTGACAATTCCTATTTCATATAATAAGATACTTATGTATTTGTTTTATAAACGTTTTCTTCATAGGCTAATTCACATTCCTATTAAAATCTAAATATTGCTCCGATCAAACGCTCTATGAAAAGCCTAAATAAAAACTATTATAGCATTCTCAATGTTTCAAAGAATGCATCCCATTCTGAAATTAAAACAGCTTACCGAAAATTAGCAAAAGAATTTCATCCAGATAGTAACCCTAAAATCACTGACAATTGGAAAATCCGGGAAATAAACGAAGCTTACCAAATTCTATCCGACCCAACTAAAAGACTAAAACTAAATATATTTCTTAGAAGACAAGGACCAAAATCTTTTCGCCTGATAGGTTGGGAATACGACCTATTTCGCGCCCAAACTTTTCTCCAAGCGGATAAACAATTCTTTCTTAACCAAGAAAAAGATAGAGGAAGACAAGAAACTATTTGGAAATTACTGGAAAACCTTCGAGAAGATCAATCTAATTTTTGGATACCTTTTAATATCGGTACGGGGTATCGACAACAAAATAATCTACCCAAATCTCTCCAATACTATTCCTCCTCCCTAAGATTGAATCCAGAAGATGGATATACCTATTTAAATTTAGGAATGATTTACGACTCTTTGAAAGATTTTGACAATGCGGTTGGTAATTTAACTCGTGCCGCTCAAATTTTCGAGCGTTTTGGCGCTTCCGCTTTAGCCAAGCAATCTTATACAAGTGTGGATATCTTAAAAAACCGCTACGGTAGGTGAGCTCAATTTAAATCTCTTCACAATCAAAAAGCTCGTCGTTAATCCAGCTGATTTGGATATAAGAAGGAAGGATCGTTTCCTTGTCAAGTTTAGCGGATTCTAACTGGTCGCAAGTCAGGTTAGAAACATCCTTTAAATTAGCGCCGTGAAGGAAAGTATCGCTTAGATCGGCATCTTCTAAGTTAGCCGCCGACAAATCCGCTTCGCTTAAAACAGCTCTGGTGAGATCGGCATTGCTTAACTCAGCCCCAGAAAGGTTAGCTTGAATCAAATAAGCGCCAGACAAATCCGCATCTTTTAAATTGGCGCCGCTAAATTGTCCCCGCATCAGCTTAGCGTTACTTAGGTCGGAACCGCTCAGTTTATCTTTTGAAGATTCAAGCTCTTTTAATTTTAAAATCCAGTCAGGCAGCATAAAAATCTAAATAAGAACACAAAGGTTTTATTTCTTCGAGCGCTACAAGAAAGTTAATCCATTTTTGTGTTGGCGTAGAAACCAAAAACAAAAAGCCCTATAGCCACGAGAACTATAGCGTCGTCTATCAACCATTGCTTCCAACTGCTAGCGCCGTGCCCTAAAACCCATGGAACCGCCATTAGCAAAACGCCAAGAAAACCTATGCCCAATAAGGAAACTATGGTGATGATCATCGCTTTTTCACTCATCAAACTCACCTCGGTCAAAGAGCAGTATATTTATATAGATCTCTCTAAATTTGGATCTTGAAAAAGAAAAATCCAAAATAGATTAATTAGCAATAAACTAACTAATATTAACTAAATTTGAAAGTAAAATATGGAGACCGGCTCAAAAAGATTTTCCCGTAGCCAAGTAAGAAAAAAAAACTTTAAAGATCCGTTAGATTATTTTTATAGATCAACTTCCTCAATAATTTGCTCTGGAAGGCCTATAAAAATTTCCGCTCCTTCACCGGGTCTGCCAAAAGCGGAAATCTTACCGCCAAAGCAATCGATTATTTTTTTACAAATGGCCAGCCCCATTCCGCTCCCTTCATAAGACATTCTTGGGTTTAACCTTTCAAAAGGTTTAAAAATCCGATCGACAGAATTTTGCTCGAAGCCAATTCCATTATCTTTAAAAATTAACTCTTGAAAACCATCCTTTTTTTCAGAACAAGAAATATGCAAACTTAGAGGAACCCCTTCGCGCGAAAATTTTAAAGCGTTGCCAATTAAATTTTGAAACAAAAGTCTCGCTTGAATGGGATCCGCTTGGATAGTCGGCAAATAATCGGCGGAAACATTTCCATTAGCGCTCGAAATCAGAAAATCCAAATCGACAACAACCTCGTCAACAAGTTCATTCAAATCAACCGGCACCGCGCCTTTTTCTGAAAAGTTGATTCTAGAATATTGAATCAAATCGCGGATTAATTCTTGCATTCGATGAACGGCGCGAAATATACGTTCAAAGCAATCGGACCCTTCGTCGTTCAAATTTGGCAACATATTTTTTAATCTGTCGCCAAATACAAGAATTTTCCTTAAAGGTTCATGCAAATCGTGAGACGCAATCATAGCAAACTCATCAAGAGAGCGATTGCTTCTTTCTAATTCCTGTACGTACTTAAGAAGTTTTTCTTGATTCTTTTTCAGTTCCATTTCGCTCTCGTTACGTAACGAAATCTCCGTTTTGAGTTTTTCGTTCATCGCAACTAATTTCTCGTCGTTGTGCCGCAACAAACCTTTTGAAGCTTTTTTTTCTAAACAGAGAGAAATCCGCGACAAAAACTCATCTTTTTTACAAGGCTTCAAAATATAGTCCGATACGCCATTTTGTAATGCGCGTATGGCGGGTTGTATTTTCTCATTATCGGTGATGATAATTACCAAAGCTTCGGAGTCTATTTTTTTTATTTCTTCTAAGGCTGTAATTCCATCCGCTCCCAAATCGGCCAAAATTAAATTGTAGGCTTTTTGCTCAAACAATTTAATTCCTTTACCGCAGTTTTCTGCAATATCGACACTATATCCGTTTTCCATTAACAGTTCGGACACGGTCGTGAGGTTTACGCTCTCATCGTCAATCAATAAAATGGAGTTTTTATTTTCTGTCATTTTTTTATTAAAATAGCTTCCATAAAATATAGATAGCCTTATATATGTTGACCCGACTATAGCTTTATACTTTAAGGAGATTTATCCGTTGAATCAATAATAGGAGCAAATCAACTCTATGCATCTTTCAGATCAAGATTTCATACATCAGTTCGAGCAAAAAACGCTCCCTCTTAAAGAGTTTAATCATCGAAGTCATCTGCGCCTTGCCTGGTTATATCTTCATAAGTATTCTCTTCTACCAGCGCTTAAAAAAATAACTGAAGGAATAGAAGCGTTCGCAGTCAGTTTGGGCGCCAATGACAAATTTCATCATACTCTTACGGAAGCAATTGTCAGAATTATGCACCTTAGATGTCAACAAGACAAGGCTGAAACCTTTTAGAAATTTGGCAAGAAGAGTTTCTTATTTTTTTGTGGAAATCTTTCAAAACCTAAAAATAGGACGGCGGTCGCTGTTCGTCAATCTCATCGTTACCAAAAAAAAGACAAGTCTTTCGCGGAATTAAGAGTGGGCTTAAGTAGGAGGGAGTTTCTAATTCAGGCTTCATAAAACTAGCCACGCCGTCTTTCCTAGAAAAGAGGGCGTGGTACAAGTTTAATTTTTTAACCAAATGCTTTTTTAGCGACATCCAAGATGGAATTGATTGGTCGGCATCCCAACAATTCTGCGTCTTCTCGGCCCACTTGATTACCGTCTGCATCGACAGCAATGGTAGATCGTTGCAAATATCGGCTGCGAACGCCATCTAAAGCTAAACCATTAGCTTTTCCAAATTCCATATCCACATCTTGAACCAAGTTTGGATATCCATGTCCAGCGTTTGTCAAAATATCCGTTCCAACAACGATGATGACTTCGTCAACGCCTGCGTCTTTAAATTGGCTGGCGTTATCTTTTACTAAACCAAGTTCTTGGTTACAAAACCCGCCCGCTCCAGGAAGAGTGATAATCAATCGCTTGCCGCTAAAATCGTTAACAGATACTTCCGCTTCCAATGCAGTCGATCCAGCTTTTTCGACACTCCATTCTGGATTGAGTTTGATCAACTTCACATCACTACCAGGTAAACTTGCCATGGATAATTTTCTCCTTTATTAATCGTATTTTTTAAAAAAATATAAAGTTTAAAAAGAAACCTCGTTTTTAAATTGAATCATAGATTATAAAGCATTTTGATGTCTAGGACATCGTCCATTTTCAAAAAAAATGAATTGAGGTTTCGGCTGTTTTATCGTACCAGATTTGATATCCTGAATAACATAAGCAATTTCTTGGAGAATTACAGTATGCGATTAATATGCTCGGTGGTAATGGCATCCATAATAGTCTTTTTTTACGGCGTTTCATTTGCCGCCGAATCCGAACAAAGTAAACCCAAAAGACCGTTTTATGAATATAAGGGCGACTATCGAGGCAATATAAACAACCAAAAAAAAGAGTTTAAAGATTCGTTTAAATACGAATTAATGGATCTCGACAAAGGCTGGATACCGCGCGAAATTACGCTAATTCATAAGACTTTTTCTGAGTTGCCTGCCAATTTATACGGTCTTAAGGGGCTCAAAGGGTTTTATAGAACCGCTTATATAAAAGCTCTCAAAGGAGCGGCAATCCCTCCAGACGAAGTTCCAGCCGCCACCTTTCCGGCTTTCACAACAATATATAGAAACAACAGTAACTCTTATAATGTCAATATTGAAGACGAACCGCTAAGAATTGAACTTTTCAATCCTCTCTTCTTTGAAGATGAAGATCAGATCGTTAACATCATTCATCATGAGTTTGGACATGCCTACGACATTAGCCAGGGAATTCTCTCAGTCTCCCCAGAGTGGTTGAACATAGCTAAATTTAGAACTCTGCACCTTCCTCCTCTTGACGCTCAAAAAAATGGAGACTTTTTATATACTTTCCTAAACGACTCAAAAACTACAAACTTTGCTCCCATAGCTTTACGCCAACAGGGAACCTATTCGCGCCTTAACCCACAAGAAGATTTTGCTAATTCATTTGCCGCATATATTCATTATCCCTACTTTAAATACACTCATCCTGCGCGATACAATTTTTTTAAAACTAAAGTTTTTGCCGGAAAAGAATACTTTCCCGAAAACAGCGACACTCTTAGTTACTTAAAAAAATTGACGCAAGATTTGGATCGAACCCTGGAATCGAAAAACTGGACAGCATTGGGAAGCATTGCGCTCGAGGTAAGCCGAATCGCCAGTATTAAAGAATCCGATCTGGTTATCGACTATTTTAAAAAAGCCATAACAATTGACAGCTCTAAAAAAACAGCGGTCATTTTAGCTAAAAAAAGTTGTTACATATTAAGCGAAGAGTCGTTGAGTTTCAGAAAGGATTTGGCTCGCAAAGGGCTCATTGTTCTTAGGGATATCCTGGCGGAAAGACGCTGCCGACAAACTGCAAAACTACCGTTTGAGAAAAGCTTCGTTAAATTCCCAGTTACAAATTTATTTTTTTATCGTGAAAATAATGTTTCTTTTCTACAATTCCTAGATTCAATGGCCCCGCTATCTTTGACTCGAGGCTTTAGATCGAATTATATTTGGACATTATCGTTATCGAATGGCGGGAGAGTCATTGCGCAGGGGGAACAACAAGGGTTGAACGGTAAAGATTCAATTAAAATAGATTTAAATAAGACCGCCAACCAAAAATTCGAATTTCCATTTGGCCAACGGCTAACTTTAAAAATAGCGGTTAAGAGAACCCAGGCAAGAACGTTTAAAATTTTCGATTCGTCTCCAGCTCAAATTCAATTTGTCGCTCAATCTTGGTTTGATTATTTTCCAAGCGAGCCAATCAAACCCAGAGTTATCTTCCCTTTATCTCAATTACATTTGCAAAGAGACTAGAATATACAAAAAACTCCTAGATATCCCTCACCATGCGAGCCGCCATATTCATATGCGCGTATTGTGACGGCCAAATTTTATCGCCATCTTCATACTGAATAATTAATGCCGAAGAATCGCGTGTACTCTGTGTCCAAGTAACCCCCACCGACCCAGGCTCGAAAATAGGATCTAAATAAATATCGTCTCCATATTTATCCGTGTTCGTCTTTTTTAAATCGAACAAACTCCAGGCCTCGTCCTCAGTCGGCAATCGCCAATTGGAATAGCCCGCAAAAGATTCTTTATTGAGCTTCGCGGAATACTCTTCGCATTTAAACCAATTAACCCATTTTTTAATATCCTGGAATGAATCGGTTTTTTTCCACATAATATTTAATTCTTGATCGGATATGGAGCCATCTCCATTATCTATAAATCTTTGAGCTTCTGTCATACTTTACTTTCTCCTAATTTGAATTCCAAAGGAACCTTCGATATCAAATACGAGATCCCTCCACGTTAGTCGGGATGACGAGCAGAGTGGATTTTACAATTCTAGTTCCTTTATAAATCAACACGTAATCCATTTCATGCGCTAAGATTGACACTCTTAGAAAAATTAATCTCCCAACATTTTTCCCGCTTTTATCTCTCCTAAATATTTTCTAGCCATGAAATAATTCGGATCTATAATTACAGCCGCTTGAAATTCGCTACGCGCCGCTCCAAGCAAATTTTGCGCGTAATAAACTCCCCCCAAATTATAATGTCCATCTGCAAAATTTGGATTTATTCGAACAGCCTCAATAAAATGATCTTTGGCTTTCGTCAACTGTCCTCTCTTAAAATATTCGCCTCCCAGGTAATTATGGGCCAAGTAATTATCCGCAGTAACTTCGATAGCTCTTTGAAATAAGATTTCGCTATTTCTCCAGTTTTGAGTTTGATTATGCGCTAAGAGCATAAATACAACAAGCCCTATCCCACCCAAAACACCAGCCGGTAATCTAGCTTTAGAATAACTAAAAATTCCCCAACAACAAAAAACTGAAAGTCCTATATAGGGTAAATAACTATATCTATCGGCGACGAAATGCCCGCCTATTTTGACTAAACCAATCACTGGAACGAGCATACCCAAGAATAACAACCATCCAATTAGCAAATGAGGTTGGGAATGCAATCGCCAAATAGCAAAAACGGAAATTGCAATTAATGTCACCGCCGCAATAACTAATTTTTCTACAGGCCAGGCTACTTGTGGATATGGGTAAAGAAACGCTAAATGACTCGGCCAAAAAAACTGAATCAAATAAGTCCAATATCCTTGAACGGCAATCGTCAGTTTTTCATAGAGAGTTTGATCGTTAAGGGCTCCGGCATCCTTTTGCCCCATATAAGCAATCGCGCTTGCTACTCCAGACAATAAAAAGAGAGGAATTTTTTCGGTAATCAATCCCAAAAACCGATTATTAATTCTTAAATAGCTCGCGGATCTATTTAACGGCCAATAATCTAACAAGATTAAAACACATGGCAGGGTAACGGCCATTGGCTTCGACATGAGCGCCAAAGCAAAGCTTAAAAACAACCAAGCATAACGAGTTTTATTAGGTTGATCAGAATATCTAATATATAACCCGATCGTAATTATCCAAAAAAAACCGCACAAAATATCCTTACGTTCGGCAATCCACGCCACAGACTCTACATGCATTGGGTGAACTAGAAAAATACCCGCCGTAAAAAAGGAAGGCCAAATATCTTTCGTCATTTTTCGTAAAACATGAAAAATCAGTAGTCCAGTAATGATGTGAAAAAAAACGTTCATTAAATGATGACCCCTTGGGTCAAAACCAAACGCTCTACAATCTAATATATGGGAAATCCAAGTTATGGGATGCCAATTACCCGTATCAAGCGAAGTAAATGCCCATCGAATATTGTCCAAAAATTCTCCTTCGCATACATGAGGATTTTTGGTTACGTAGACGTTATCGTCGTAGTTGACAAATTCGAAAGACACAACGTCTCTATAGGCAATTCCGGTAATTAATACCAAAATAAAATACAAAAAAAATATGCGTTGCAGACTCATAAATTATTAAACCAAATCAAAGAAAATGCTTTCCCCCGTCGGAAGCGCTATTTTGAAGCGTTATTTCCTACCATTATATTTAGTAAACTAAATTTTGTATTTCTGGAAGTTTATGGGTCGCAAGGGTATAATGGCGCCTTATTCTTAGCGGCTATTTTCCTTTTTACTCAAAATATAATAATAAAAGTTTTGATTTCAGACTTAGCAAAAGTTAAGTTGTAAATTTTTCAATCGTCCGAGGCTCTCAGAAACTTTGAACTCTTCAATGAATATCGTTTTAATTGGTTATCGGGGAACCGGCAAATCCACCATAGCTAGAATAATATCCCAAAAATTAAATAAAAAATTATACGTCCTGGACGCTTTAATCTCTTATTCGGCTGGAATGTCTATTCAAAAAATCGTAGCAAAATGGGGTTGGGCCCGGTTCAGAGAAATGGAAACTTTCCAGATAAAGCATGTGGCCAACAAAGCGGAAAATGCCATCATTGACTGCGGAGGCGGCGTCGTCCTAAACCCTGATAACATAAGTTGTTTAAAAGAAAATGGCAAAATTATTTTACTTTCAGCCCCCATTGAAATTATTTTAAAACGGATTCGACCAGATTCCAACCGCCCCGCTCTCAAAGCTGGTTTAAGTTTTGAGGACGAGCAAAAACAAGTTTTGGAAGAAAGAGAACCTCTTTATCAAAAAGCTGCCGATTTAGTTTTCGAAACTTCCTCTGGTTCCGCCGAAGAAAAAGCAGACCAAATTATCCAATCCATTACAGAAAACGGTTGGTTTCCTAATGCTTAGTCCTTATTTTATAGGCTTAGTTGAAAATAGTCTAACGCCCATTACAGAAATTTCCGAAGATACGGCCATGGTAGTAGACGAGCGGAAAGTTTTTGATATCTCGGAAACCGATGGCGACGTTAATTTAAAGCTTCAACTAAACCAAAAAGAAGTCAACCTGGAAGAATTGGGTTTTTTATTAAAATATCCCAAAGTTCGCCGAGTCCAGCTTCTTGAGTTGGACAAAAACGAATTCTTCGACGAAGGCATTCAACTCATCGCAACCGCTCCTCTATTAGAAAACCTCGTAGGCTTGTCGTTAGCGTCTAATGAAATTTCCGATAAGGGATTAAGCTACCTAGCCGACTCTACAACGTTAAAAAGCCTTTCGGCTTTGTATTTGCAAAAAAATCAGTTCGGCCTTGCGGGCCTTGAAGAACTCGCTTCTTCTAAAACGCTCTCCGGTTTAAATCTACTTTATTTGAAAGGAAATCCATTTGGAGCCGATGGCGCAAAAATTTTAGCCGAAACTTCCCAATGGAGCTCCTTAAAACAATTATATTTGCATGGATGCAAAATACACGATCAAGGACTTCAATATCTTTGCAATTCGTCTCTTTTAAAATCAGTCGAAGAGCTCAATATATCCTTTAACCAATTGACAGATTCTGCCGTCGACATCCTAATCGAATCGAAAGTTGAATTATCCATACTAGATATTGCCGTAAACCAAATTAAAGAGTCCAATATTCAACGCTTAAAAACTTGCGGCCAATTCAAGACGGTCCTCATAGGACAATGAGCGAAACCAAATCGCAGAAGTACATTCCCCATAAATTCCCCAGCCATAAAACGATTCAAAATCATTTCAATAAACGCGATAAGGCTATGGCCAAAATCATTAAGCAGGTTGGCCCAATTCAATTGAGACAAAATAAAAAATACTTCTTTGTGCTCTGTCGCTCCATAATATCTCAACAAATATCTGTAAAAGCCGCCGACGCTATAATGTCTAGATTCATGAAACTATTTCTCAATCAAAACCCCACTCCGCAACGCGTTCACGAAACGCCCGATTCTAAAATACGGGAAGCGGGACTTTCCAAACAAAAAGTCGCCTACATGAAAGATTTGAGCGAAAAGTTTCTCAATAAATCAATCAATCCAAGAAAATTTCAATTTATGAAAAATGAGGAAGTTATTGAAAATCTGACTCAAGTCTATGGCGTTGGACGATGGACCGCGGAAATGTTTCTAATTTTTTCTTTGGGAAGACCGGATATATTTCCTGTGGGAGATCTAGGGGTAAGAATCGCTATTCAAAAAATCTATAAATTAGAAACACAACCTTCCGCTAAAGATTTAAAACCTTATGGAGAAAAATGGACGCCATTTGAAACCGTTGGCACATGGTATTGCTGGAGAAGTTTGAACCCTAAAATCGTCGCCTACTAAAACAAGGAGTTCGTATGAATTTCGTAGATGAAAAAATAGAAAACTACGCTTTTGAACACACTGAAAACGAAGGCGGGCTTCTCGCCCGACTGCAAAAAGAGACTTATGAGCAATTAGAAATTCCGCAAATGGTCACAGGCAGAATCGAAGGACAGTTTTTGCGATTCCTCGCTCTATCCATCCAAGCAAAACGAATTTTAGAAGTTGGAACTTTTAGCGGCTATGGAACTCTTTCGATGGCTAGCGCTTTACCAGAAGACGGCGAGATATTTACCTGCGATGAAGATCCCGATGCCATAGCGTTTGCGAAACGATTTTTTAGCGAAAGTCCGCATGGTTCGAAGGTGCGACTTTTGGAAGGCCTCGCATTAGAATCGATCAAAACTCTTTCTCCTCCATTGGATATGAGTTTCATCGATGCCGACAAGGTGAACTACACGAACTATTATGAAGCGATAATGCCATTAACAAGACCGGGTGGATTAATTATTGTAGACAACGTTCTTTGGGGCGGATCTGTGCTCAACCCAAAAGACGAATCCGATAAAGCAATTCATGCATTCAACGAACATGTAAAATCGGACAATAGAGTAGATAAGGTTTTGTTAACCATTCGAGACGGAGTTTATTGCCTAAGAAAACGATAAACCGTTCATTCATTTTTTAGCGAATCTCAATTCTTTAGAGAATACGCCCTATTTCACCATTCCAAAATTTATAAAAGTATGTTTATAATAAAGGAACGGGTAAAAAACAGGTTTTTTAAAAATTGGATCGCTTCAAAAATGACAAAATCATTTGCAAATAAGCACGTCCTAGTCGCGGAAAACGCAGAACCCATTCGGCAATTGATCGTATGGGAATTGGAATCTATGGGATTTAATCCCAAAAATATTTACGAAGCGGATAACGGAATAGAAGCCGTTAATTTGCTCCTAAAAAATGAATTAGATTTAATTCTTTCAGAATTCAGCCTACCCAAAATGGACGGATTAACCTTCCTGCAAAAAGTCCGCTCCCTTAAAAACTCTTCGTTAACTCCATTTTTAATGATGACTGGAGAAAGCGATACCAATAAAGAAAACCAAGCCTTCGAATCGGGAGCCGACCAGTTTATTCAAAAACCGTTTCAGAAAAAAATATTTCATGAAACAATTGCCAAACTTTTAATTCCTCAAAATCAATTCGAACGCAAAAAAGTTCTGATTGTAGAAGATTCTCCAACGATTCGAAACGTAATCGCTAAAAATTTAGTTCAAACCGGTTTCAACGAAGGAAATATATTAGTATCCTCAAACGGCGAGGAAGGAATCAAAGCTCTTAAAACTGAGACCGTTAGTTTGATTATATTGGATTGGCATATGCCCGTAATGAATGGTTTTGAATTTACTCAAATAGTACGAAATAAATTTTCAAAGGAAGAATTACCCATTTTAATGGTCTCCAACGAGAACGATAAAGGGAAAGTCATCCAAATTTTTCAAAAAGGAATAAACGCTTATATCATCAAACCTTTCACCGCCATCGACATTGAAACAAAAATAAAAAGCATTTTTCCCGATTCGCAATAAAATAAAAGTTTTGCCTTTTTTAGAGGGTTATGTAGACTATCTCTGCTAATTTTCAACTTTGATACAATTGCAAAATTTTCGTTTCAAATACAACGTCACATAACAACCTTTGAGGAAATGTAATGGCAGAAACGCTTGGAAGTTTAGTCGACAAACTTTCCATTAAGAATTTAAGGATTTGGCACATAGACGAAGCTATAGAATCGGACGAAACTTCCGAATCTAAAAAGGAAGAATTACGCGCCAAGAAGGAACTGGCCGTAAAGCAATGCGAAGAATTGATGGAAGAAATCAATCAATTCACCGCTTTAGCGATAGAAGGCAAAATTAAAATTCGCGATCAAAAATTAAAAATGTATCAAAACCATGCCGCGAAAGATATTGGGGAACTAAAGGATTTGGGGAAAGCCGTTAGCGAATTAGCAAATCGAAACATTCGCCTGTGGCACCTTGAAGACGAAGTAAGAAGAACGGATATCCCAGACGCCGAAGTAGTAGCCTGCAAACGTAAAATTGACGGAACCAATCAGGAAAGAAACGACTTAATGGATAAAGTCGATGAAATTTTAGAAACACATTCCAAAAATGTTAAAACCAATTAACCAAGAAACTGAAGAAACCGGTTTTTTAACGAATCACCGCTTAACTCTGAAGTTACGACCTAAAATTGCAGGTCTTTTTTATTTGGGTATTGGAACTAACTATTTGTCCCTTTTTATTTTGCCATAGCCATTCAAACAACCACTCTTTGATACTTTCAAAATTTCAAACAAACTTTCAAGCGGTATCCAAAATACACTTCGAATATTTTTATATAAAATCTAGTTTTCATTCTTGAAATCAATTAGAGAATTCTAATATTTCATTTGTTTTGTATTTCACGAGAGATGGATGAAATACCAATGACTACCCCCTCGCTATTTTTCATTGCATTGACATTTAAAGCAACATCAATAACGGAACCATTCTTAACTATTCTTTTAGTTTCAAAAAGATCAACTGTCTTATTGCGTCTTATATCCCATTGAATAGCTTTAGCTTCATCTAACAATTCATCAGGGATCAATAAAGAAATATTACAACCTTTGGCTTCCATAGCGGAGTAACCATAAATTTTCTCTGCTCCCTGGTTCCAATTCATAATAATTCCATCCAAGCTTACACTGATGATGGCGTCGTTAGAATTCCCTAATATTAAATTTAACGTCGATTCCATATCTTCAATATTAATTTTAACTTGATCCGCCATATTTAAAAATGCGGCGGCAACTTCTCCAAATTCGTCTGCAGAGTTGGTTTCTAAATTAAAAAAATAGTTGTTTTTAGCCACTTGAATAGCGGCATTCTTTAACTGGAGGAGAGGAATCACCAAAGAACGATACAATAAAAATAAAACTATTATGGAAACTAAAAATGAAATTCCCCAGAGATAATACGTAAATATTTTAACTTGATTAGAATGCATCTCTCCTATCTTATTTATCTCGTCCGACTTTAATTGTCTTTCTTTTATTACTTTGTCAATTAAGAAAATCAATTCATCGTCAAATTGTTTTTCAAAATATTTCTCATAATATTCTGGGGAAATACGTTCATTAAGAGCCAATTTAGATTGAACCAACTTATCAAGAGTCGCGATTAAACTTTTCGTCCTTTTCTTTAAAATTTGAAATTGATAGATTTCTTTATTTTTTTTTAATTCGGCCAAGCTATTAAAAATGGTTTTCTGACTTAAAGTAATTACCTCTAACTCCGTGATAATTTTTAAAATTTCTATTTTAAAAAATTCGTACTCCTCACGCTGTTTTTCCCCTAAAACCATTAGATCTGACGCCTCTTTAACAACGCCTTGCAATTGTGATTTCAAACTCATCAAAAGAAACGCTTGATTATTCGATAACATTATTCTTTCTCTATTTCCATCGGCCTCTCGATTTAATTCTAAAAGTTTAATTCCAAAAAGAGCGGCCAAAGTTGCTATCAAAATAAGAATAATTAAAAATTTTACTTTAATGCTCATCCAACTTTCTTTTCTTAAATAAATTTAAGTAAGCCTAGCGATAAAAACTCTTATCCCCAAAAATCAAAAATAGAGTCAAAAAATAAACAAAAAATTTTATTGATTATCTAGCTTATTTTTAACCGAACTCCAATACTCTTCATTCGTTTTATAAAAATGCACTAGCATACGTTCTTGAATTTTTTTGTCGGCAGATCCGAGAGAATCCGCAATATTCGAAGTAAGGCGCTCTTTCTGGTCTTCCGTCATAATTTCAAAAAGGTTTCCGGCCTGAGAATAATTATCATTGCCATCGCGGTGATCAAACCGGTCCAGAGCTTCTGGCGAAAGTTTGAGAGGAGGTTCCCTATACTTCGAATCGCTTTCCGGGTGATCCATTCCATCTAATTTTGTGTTGTCGTAAGTACCGTAATTCTTTTTCCCATTCTGGTAGGGACACATTTGACCATCGCGCTGATAATTATTAACTTCACTTGAGTGAGGACGGTTAACCTCAAGAGAGTTATAGTTTGCGCCAAGACGATATCTTTGTGCGTCTGGATATGCAATTAAACGAGCTTGTAACATTTTGTCGGGACTTGGCCCAATACCAGGAACAAAGTTTGAAGGAGAAAAGGCGCTTTGCTCGACCTCTGCAAAATAATTTTCAGGATTCCTATTAAGTTCCAGTTGGCCAACTTCAATAAGAGGATATTTTTTATGAGGCCAAACCTTGGTAAGATCAAAGGTCCAAGGAGTTTTATCGGCATCCAACTCGGGCATTATTTGGGTATAAACAGTCCAAGAAGGAAAGTCTTTCGCTTCGATACTGTTAAAAAGGTCCTCTTGAGCCGCCCAAGGATTCTTTGGAATAATTATTTCCGACTCCTCATTAGTTAAACATCGAATTCCTTGATTGGTTTTAAAATGCCATTTAAACCAAAACCTTTTTCCTTTTTCATTCCAAAAACCAAATGTGTGCGATCCGTATCCATTCATAAAGCGGAAGCTTCTGGGAATACCCCTATCGCTAAATAAAATTGTTATCTGATGCAGAGCTTGAGGATTTTGCGCCCAAAAATCCCAAACCGCATTTGGATCTGTAACGTTCCGCATCGGGCAGCGTTTTTGACTGTGAATAAAATCAGGAAATTTTATGGGATCTCTTAAAAAGAAAACAGGAGTGTTATTGCCTACTACGTCATAATTCCCTTCTTTAGTATAAAATTTAACCGCAAACCCTCTTGGATCGCGAATCATATCTGATGACCCCTGCTCCCCAGCTACGGTACTGAAACGGAGAAAAATTCCCGTTTTTTCTCCCTTTTTCTGAAGGAAATTTGCAACTGTAAAATCTTTAAAACTTGTAGAAAGAGTAAACATTCCGTATGCTCCAGATCCTCTAGCATGAACAACTCTTTCCGGTATTCGTTCACGATTAAAATGGGCTAGCTTTTCGATTAAATGATGATCCTGCAAACCTAAAGGACCTCTTGGCCCAAAGGATAAGCTGTTTTCATCGTCACCAATAGGCATCCCTGCGGAAGTGGTGAGAGGCTTCTTTGGCATTTATTTATCTCCTGTTTGACGGTCAATTTTTTTTCTCTATAAATTCGAAACCATTTATGACAGGATTGAACTGATAAATAAAATACTCTTTTTCTATTAATTGATAGCTATTGCCTATCAAGGAGGCAACAATGACTTTGACTCAAATTGAATATATTTTGGCTGTTGCCAAAGAAAAAAGTTTTAGAAAAGCAGCTAAATCTCGGTTTGTAAGCCAACCAACTTTAAGCGCCCAAATTCAAAAATTGGAAGAAGAACTAGGGGTTGTCATATTTGACCGATCGCAATCGACAAATTCTTTAACCAAAATCGGAGAACTAATTATCCATCAAGCTAAAATGGTTAAAGACGAGGCAGATAGGGTATCGGAAATAGTACAAGTTCAAAAATATGGACTCGTAGGCGAATTAAATGTTGGGGCAATTCCAACAATATCCCCATATTTAATTCCTATTTTTTTAGATTCTTTTAATAAAAAATATCCTAAGCTAGCGCTGAACCTTTCAGAACTGACAACTGAAAATTGCTTAAATCATTTGGTTAACGAGGAAATTGACGTTGCAATTTTAGCTACCAGCGAGGACAAGAATATTTTTTATCAAGAAAAGCTATACGATGAAGAAATGGTTTTATTTTCTAATAAGGATAACAAGCTTTTAAAAAAGAAGAGCATATCCACTAACGACATTTCCGCTGAAGAAATCTGGTTGCTTGAAGAAGGGCATTGCTTGAGGGATGAGATAATTAAAATTTGCGGTTACCGAAATGAGCGTTCTAAATACCCCAAGAATCTCAAATTTCAGGTTGGAAACCTGGAGTCTCTTAGACTTTTAGTTCAAGCAAACTTTGGCTATACTCTTTTGCCTTATCTTTCTACTCTTAAACTAAATCCAAAAGAAAAAAAATTACTGAGGCCTTTTTCCGGTCACAAACCTCAGAGAAGTATTTATCTTACTTTAAGAAAAGGGTACTTAAAAGAAGCCGCTGTGAAGGCTGTTAAAGCAGAAATTTTGAGTTCAATACCTTTTTTCAAATAAAAAGGTAGTTAAACGTTTCCTCTTTTATTTAATTTTTTACCTCCAAGCCATTGCGTCTCATTATGTTTTTTATACCAAGCATTTAATTCGGGCGATAAGCTGGGGCCAAATGACTGCTGCTCTAAATTAAAAAGTTTATGTTGGTTACTTTTTCTAATCACAGATCCTGAATTCGATACCTTTCTTTTCATCATTTTAGCAATCTCCTTTATTGAAATTTGGCGATGCCAGATTTTTTGACGCTATTATTAATAAAAAGAAATGCACTTTTCGTGCCAAAAGCAACCCAAACATAAACTCATCTATCTATTTGTTATATAAACCTTTTAACCTTTGGTTGTTTTATCGTTTTGGACAGAGTTTCAATTTGTTGAAAAATTTTGCCTAGTCCTAACGAAATTTATTACTAGAAAATTGACTAATTTCAACCGCTAACGAAACCGCCTTAGGCGTGTAAAATAACTCCCGTCGTGAAACTTACCAGCGCCATGTGTAACACCGCGCCTATAAAATTCCAACGTTTCCCAAAAGTTACTCGTCTTACTTCTTTTGGAGCGCTAGGTACCCAAAGGAGTATGTCCATTTATCGGAATCGTTGGCGTCTTCGCGCGCCATTTGTCTTGCCGGTAAGTGGCATCCTATACAATCTTCCTTGTAATCCGTGGAAACAGTTTGAATGCGGTTGTCCGCATTGAAAAGCGACCAACCCCAACCGTCGCCCCACAGGTTTGACTCTTTGAAACGGTTCTGGGTGTCGCGAACCAACACGAACCATCCTTTGATCTTTGTCGCATGGCTTACCGCCTGTCCGGTTGTCATGGGCATTGTCTTGGTATTGATCAGTTCCTTGACCAAAACGGCTCCGTCGGGATAGCGACCATGCTCGCGATAATAGTCAATCGTTTCCGGCTGCGTATAAACCACATGATATTCTTTGGCTCCAGGTTCGCCTTCCGTACTGGCATGCGACCAGGTTCCCAAAGTAGCCCATTTAGTGTAACCTTCAGGAATTCGGATATCTCCCGTTTGCATGTTCACATTGGGCGCAAAAGGCTTTTCTCCCTGAGTAGTCGCCCCTATCGCGCTAAGCGCTACCAAAACCATAATTGAAGCGATGAAGATTTTATTTTTCATAATAATTTCCCGCTATTTTTAGAAGTCCCATTAATGATTAGTAAAAGAAATTTTTTCTATCTTTATAGAGGTTGCGGCCATACTCGCGATCCGCTCCGTCTTGGCATAGCATCGACATTTTTAGCTAAATATCCCGAAGCCAATATAGCCACGCCAAGGGCCAGATGAAGAAAGTTATCCATAGCATTAATATGAATAAGACCTAAAAGCATTCCCTGCGGACTATCCATAGTCGTAAAAAATCCGACTACCCCAACAGTCATATAAACAATTCCAAAACCCAGCATAAATTTTGCGGGCGTTTTCCACATAAGAGCCACAGCAATGAAAGCCAAACCCGATGTTAGATGAACCACGTTATGCAACGTATCCGTTATGAAGAAACCTTCGCTACCGACTACGGGATTGGGTGTAAACCCAAGGACTCCAGACAATAAAAAAGCCAAAGCCCAAATCCAGGAGAGTTTGATTCCAAGTGGTTTCATTTTTTTTATCCTTTAAGAAGTTTTGTATGAATAGATAAATTGAGAAGGGAATCCCAGTTTCTATTTTTTCTGAGGAACCGGGCTTCCCTTCTGATTTAAAAAGTTGGATTAAAGCTCTGCAGGATGCTTGTGCTCAATGCTCTTCCAGTTGGAATCAGCTTTGGTAATGTATCCTTGAACGTCTTCATTCCATTTGCTTTGAATATTTTTATCGAGGTTTAAAAACAATTTACCGTCGACAATTTTCCAGCGGTTTGGATCGGAGTAAAACTTTTTACCAACCGCTACGCCATAAGCACAATACCCGCCGTACTGCGGAGCGTATTTTGCTGGGTTGGCTTGGAACTTTTCTTGGTTTTCTTTGGAAACAAATAGATAGGTTCCGCCGTCATAAGTTGCCGTATGGAAACCGCTGCCTCGCATAGGTTTTCCCGCTGTAAAATATGCGACAGGATCGTAACCGCCCATCACCGGAGCTGAAATCTCTGTTCCATTGTTCATCATGCCTGCGGTAGCGCCATTGGCAAACAAGGCGACCAATAAAGAAACTAATACAAAAAACCCGGACCCACGTTTAAATGCAGAACTCATTGCTGAATCTCCTTAAATCATTTTGGTTATAAAGTTAAAAATCTCATAAAAAGTACACAGATTAGTATACATAAAACCCATTTCCTTACAGTCGCCTGAAAATAATTTTAATATCAATAAAACCAATAGTTTAAAATTAAATATGACATAATTTTTAATAGAATATTTAATTTATTTTGATTTTTAATGAAATAAATATATACTTATTAGTGTACTTATAATGAAAGGGAATGATAGATGACTCAGTCGTCAAAAAGAGAGCAGTTGATTCAAGCGGCCTTGGAGTTGTTTTCCAGAAAGGGATTCCATGCGGTAGGAATCGATTCGATTTCAGAAAAAGCGGCTATCACCAAAAAAACGCTTTACCATTATTTCAAATCAAAGGAAGAACTCATCATTGCGGCTCTTCGTTATTACGACGAACGGTTTCGTAATGATTTCATGCGAGCTGTTGAAGCGAAAACGAAAGATCCTACTGGGAGGTTACTCGCTATTTTTGAAGTTGTGGAAGAGTGGTTCAGTCAAGAAAGCTTTTCAGGATGTTTGTTTGTAGGCGCAATGGGTGAGTACCCAGATGAAGACATGCCAATTCGGCATGTTTGCCAAGAATCGAAAACTTTAAACCGAAGATACATTAAAAGTCTGGCCGAAAAAGCAGGAATTGAAGATGCCAGCCAATTATCCGAGCAGATATACCTATTAATAGAAGGCGCCATCACCATGGCGCAAGTGAACAATTCTCCTATAAGCGCGCTCCAGGCTAAAAAAGCCGCAGAAGTTCTCATTCAAAATTCAAGTCCCTCCACTCATAGCGCTGGCGCTTAAGCAGCGCTACGCTACATTCGCGCTTACAAGTTTTGGAAAAAATTTTCTAATTTAAATCGTGAAAGTTTGAGCCTGTTTATATGTAATAGCTCAAACATTATTTGATAGCTAGAGCCAGATATCAAACAACGAGATTCAACTCTAAGTGGAAATTGGGAATATTAACTTTTCTTTCCCCAGTATCACTGCTTGATTGAAATCGATCTTATTTTTAGTTAGCATCTTGATTGCCAGTCACAAAAAACTAGAAATTGGGAACTTATTATGCCTCAAATTATTGACGAACCTTATGGACAGTTGGTTATCCATGAAAGTTATTTGGTCTTTACAGCTAATCAAGGAATTGATTTTTCAGAAAGAGAAGCTAAAAACTTTATTCATCACGTTAGGAACAATTTTGATAACAGACCATATTCCTATATCAGTAATCGAACTGTTGGCTACAGCATCAATCCAATTGCCACACAGCAAATCGTTGAATCAACAAATATTAAATCCATCGCAATAGTAGTAACTTCGACCCGCAGTGAATTAGCCCTCGGCGCCGAGTTACCATTTTACGAGGATGTACCTGTCAAAACATTTGGCTCGCTTGAAGAAGCAGTCGAATGGAGCCTAAAGATAAATTAAAACCTATAACATTCTAATAGGCCACTCGCCGGTTTTTTAGGCAATTTTTCAAGGTTTAGGTCTGCTTTCGACCCGTAGGTAAAAAAAAGTCCACTATTGACCGATTGGCGCTGTTCAGGAAAATCTGCCGAATCGACTATTTCTAACCTAAAGCGGACATAAGAAGATTTGCATTTGCTAAAAGTGTAAAAATCAAGATTTTATCGAACAGGCAGTGTCAGGTAAAACTGTAACTAGTACAACTTTTTGATCGTCTGCAACATTTCTGTCGTTTTTTATTTTGAAATTCAAATAACCTGGAATGTAATACGATTATTAAAATTATCAGGTAAAAAGTTAAGAGATTCTTCGAAGACTTAAACCTATACAATACCAAGTAAAGAAACCCGAATAAAAGAATGTTGGAATTCATTAAAGTCGCTTGATATAATTCCGTAATCCAAAATATTAAACGCCAGAACGGAGTATTAATTTTCACAAATCTGGAGGGTTAAAATGAGATTACCTTTGAATTTTATCATCCTTCTTTTGACTGCATACCTATCTCTTTTCACAAGGGAGGCGTTAGCTAAAATGATCCATGGGCAGGACGAGGATGGGAAATGGTACTTTGTAGATTCTTCGATTAAAATTCCAAAACAATCTCAACAAAAGAATAAGAAATCTAAACTTGCCGCCGCTCTATCAGGAAATTCTTCTCCGGTAGCGCCTCCCTCTCGCACGGTACTTGCCTCAAAAAATAAATCTCCCCAAAAAGCTTCCAAACAATCAACTTCAGTTTCCGAAATTGCTTTTGAAAGGATCTATTTAGAAGGAATGGCGGCATTTGATAGAGGCGACTTTAAAACCGCTTGGAAAATTTTGAAACCCTTAGCGGTCAAGGGATATGCCCCAGCACAAAACAGCTTAGGCCGGTTATATTTTATGGGGCAAGCGGTCGAGCAAGATTATGAAGAAGCCATGAAGTGGTTCCAGCTTGCTGCCGACCAGGGGTATGTTAATAGCATATACAACATCGGGGCTAACTATCATTTTGGCAAAGGGGTGAAACAAGATTTCACCGAAGCGGTTAAATGGTATCGCCTGGCTGTTCAACAAGATTATCCAGCCGCCCAGATCAATTTGGGAATGTTATACGATGAGGGAAAAGGAGTTCCCAAAGATCATCAGGAAGCTGTCAATTTGTACCGTAAAGCCGCCGACCAGGGAATCGCCATGGGCCAATACAATCTGGGTAAAAGTTTTTACGACGGACAAGGCTCTCCTCTGAACTATGAGGAAGCGGCGCAATGGTTTTTGAAGGCTGCTGAACAAGGGCTTCCCATGGCCCAAACTCATCTGGCATTTATGTATGACCAGGGAAAGGGAATCGCGCAGGATTTTGGGGAAGCCGTGAAATGGTACCAATTTGCAGCTAAACAAGGGGATGCGCAGGCACAATACAGCCTAGGCGAAAAATTTTTCAAAGGTCAAGGTGTCGTGAAAAATTATCAAAAAGCGGCACAATGGTTTTTCGCAGCCGCTCAACAAGAATATGCTTTAGGACAATCCTACCTGGGATATATGTATTCTAATGGACTTGGGATGAAGCAGAATTATGAAGAAGCGGCGAAATGGTATCTGTTAGCGGCAGATCAGGGAGATGCAGAATCCCAATCCAAACTGGGATACATATATGAGGTTGGGGAAGGTGTGGAAAGGGATTACGAGGAAGCGGCGAGGTGGTATCGGAAGGCAGCGGAACAGGGAGATGCAACGGCACAATTTAACCTTGCAAACATCTATTATTATGGAAAAGGAATGCCTAAGAATAGTAAAAAAGCATCCGAATGGTTTCTTTTAGCCGCCCAGCAAGGAATTTCAGAGGCTCAATTTCAAATGGGAAATAATTATTTCAGTGGAAAAGGAGTTCCCCAGGATTATGAAGAGGCCGCCAAATGGTATGAACTTGCGGCCGGACAAAATGAAAGCGCTTCCATGGCAACACTTGGGTGGATGTATGCTAAAGGTAAAGGAGTTGCTCCGGATAATGTCAAAGCACTTATGTGGTATATCTTGGCGGCTGAAAATGGTTTTAAAGGTGGAAACCCGGACCGTAACCGTATTAAAAAACAAATGACTCCTGAAGAAATTGAAAGTTCTCAAAATTTGGTCACTAATTGGAAGGGCAAACTCTAATATTATCCCTAAATTTTACCTTTACGGCTACCACAAGATATAGGAATTATCCTATATAACATAGGATATTGACTTATATTTTTTGATGATTATAATTTGATATGTAACGCCGAAAACTCTACGGAGGCGGGCAATTATGGATTTTGCTCAAAATTTGAGCGCCATGAAAGTCTACTTACCTTTTCGGGAACCACAGGTTGGAAAAGACTATTGGATTGAAGATAATGTATTGCATAATCCAATGGAAGTAGCTGAAAGGTGCATATCGAAAAATATTTGGACGCTTGGATCACCCTGGCGATCGGTAGCTTGGCCGGGTATGCGCGCGCATAATGCTCTCACCCAGGAAGAACTTTCCCGGGTGGAAGAATGCGTTAAGAAAGGTCTAGATATTAAGGAAATATTTCCTCAAAGCCATCCAGAAACTGGGACATCAAGCCATAACAACATTCAGATCGTTGGTGGGGAAGATGGAGTGGCTCGTCCCCATGTCGATTCGGCAAAAATTTGTGATATTGCTGGAGTCCTATATCTTCATCCAAACCCTCCCACGCAGCATTGCGGTACATCCTTTTATCGTCTTCACCTCCCTGGCGAACCGCTTGGTGGAAATATATGCCCCAAAGAATATGAAAGTCTTTCGCAGGTTCCAGGGTTTCCGCAAGAAGCGGAACCTACAATGTTTGAAGAAATCTTGGAAGTTAAATATGTTTTTAACCGACTTGTGGCCTATAAATCAAACCTTATACACTCCGCCAGTTCCTATTTTGGTTGGGGTCATGAATTGGCCGCAAAACGAATGGCGGCAGTATTTTTTTGGAAAGTAAAAGAATAGTTGCGGGAATTTTTAGGGCTACGATTTGGTAAGGCGATATCTCTTGAAGATCTTGCCGCCAACGGTCAATTGACCATCTTCAATAAAACCCAAACGAGTTATAGCTTTTGAATTTGGTCGGCTTGGTGGTAATAGGATAGTTATTGAACTAAGGTTCATTTGGTTAAACGCCCGGTCTTTTACTTTATAAAAAATTTTTCGTCCCCATCCCCAAAATTTGGGATGGAGAATCAGGGCAAAATCAGCTTCTCCGCGCTCCGGTTGTAATCCCCCCCAACCGGCAAATTCACCGTTGATGAGAAAAGCCCAAGGGCCAAATCCATGTTCATCCCAAAACCGCTTTTTTTCTTTTAAAAAGGTTCTACAATCTTCGGCTGAAAACCCACTGACAAGCAAAGGCAACTGCTTACCTACCATCTCATTATTCATTAGATCGGTGATTTGATATTCTTTTATTTCAATGAGATGAACAAATTCAATTTCATCCATTTAACATCCACAACAATCGGACTTATTCTCATACTCCATAATATTTCCGCGAGCGTCCATTTTATAGGTACAGCACTCTTGAAAAAGCTCTTTAAGTTTTTGTCGTCCTCGCTGAGCCCGTGATTTTAGCGCTGAGTAAGACAATCCCAATTCTTTAGCGAGCTCTTTTTGAGAAGCGCCCTGTATGTCTATGGCGTCTACGACGTCGCCATATTTTTCAGGTAGGTTTTTGATAAAAGGTTTTATGCATTGTGATAGTTCCTGAAGCGCCGCTCCTTCCGCATCTAGACTTTCTTCCTGGAGATCGGAGAGTTCTGGAAACGATTCTATAGATAAGCTATTGGAAGGCTTTCGATAGTAATCCATTAAAGTATTGCGGGCAATTTGGAACAACCATGACTTCAATTTTTTGGAGTCTTTTAACGACCCCAAATTTGTATGTATTTTGATTAAAATTTCCTGCAATAAATCTTCTGCATCTTCAGAGCTTTTAACTCTTGAAAGCAGAAACCCTCGCAAGAGATTTCCATAGTCGTTCCAAATTTCCTCAATGTTCATAGCTTTAATTCTTTCTACTTTTATTATCTAACAACAACCAGCGCTCGACGTTTCGTCAGAGGGAACGCAACAAGTCGGGTCTATATCCTGATCGTTCCTTAAATCGGAATCTTCAAAAACTACAAAAGTTTCCCAGGAGTTGCCGTCGGGATCATTAACCCACACTTTATCCTGGATTGCAAAACAGCAGGTTGTGTTTTCCTCAACCCGGGTTTTTAAACCAAGTGCTTTGAATCGTTCCGTTTGATTCTTTACGCCGGCGCCGGTTTTAATTTCGATACCCATATGGTTGATCTGATTGCCAGAAACCTGCCTGGCTTCATTCAACGTTAAGTTAATGGGCGGGTTTTCGACTTCAAACTTAGCGTATCCCGGTTTTACTTTGCTCGCTTTAACGTTAAACAATGCTTCATAAAACGCTATTGATTTATCAATCTGGCATGCGTTAAGAGCTATATGCATTCGTGACGACTCTTTAAATTTTCTTTTCATTTTATTTTTCCTTAATTAAAGTTGCTTTCACTATGAAGACGGAGAAGCCGCTAAAAAGACGCAAATGGAATGTAGTTAAACTTAGGATGTAGAAAAGAAGAGGTCAGAATGAGAAAGTGAGCTTTAGAAGGCACACTGGCAGGCGTCATTCAGTGGTACCTATTGCGCGATCCGCTTTGGGCCATCGGAGCTGCGCTTCTGGTTTTCGTCATTCCTTTTACATTATTGGTTCTCAAGACGATCAACGATAAATGGTTGGACTCGAATGTGAAACTTTTGGACTCTGAAGCTGAAGATTTGCTAGTTAAATGGGCTCCACGGCATGGGGTAAGGAGCATAGCAAGTGGGATGTCGTTTTTTATTTATCTATGTGCCAGTGTAAATAATTGAGGTCCGCTTATCCCCGATTCCTGTCTACAACAAACCTTTAAAAATCCATGATCGGCTATTTACCGGATCTCAGCGTAGGAATCGGAGCTGTGTTTAACGCTACGAGAAGGGGGAATACTTATACGGTTTATCAGGTTGGCCTTACCCAATTTCTTTTTTTTACGCCTTATGGCTTGATCAGTTCTTGTGCAGTCTTTTTGCGAATTCTATGCATACTTAGTTTAGCGCAGCTCTCACAATATTGAAGTTTTCCAGGCTCGCCAACCCCGCCGCCACGAACGCCCCCCGCTTCCCAAAAATCTTTCTTGTGGCCACATTTACCGCATACCTGGATCCACTTACGTGTCTGTTGCTCTAGCGACTTGTAAGAAGCGGTTGACAACATGCGCCGCAATACAGGATGTTTAGCGTCGGCAGAACCGGCTTTTATCAACCGCTGTTCTTCAGGCATGAATTTTGGCGCGCCCAGTGGAATAATAGCGGCGATTAAAACAAACAAACTCATCGAAGTGTAAAACCAACCCTGCAATTCAAAATAAAAAAGTACGGCGCTGATTATTAACAGTACTGATAAAGTTATGAGCCCGTTACCCACATGATCTGCGAGTCCTTCTATATCGTATTCCTTTTTTATGTGTTTGGGCGCTCGATTGTAACCGGCAATCAGGCCATAACATTTGTATCGAGAAATCAATAAGCCAAGAATAAAGAATACCAATGAAATAATAACGCCAGAAAATACTATAATTGGAAAGTCGAAAAGTTGTTCATTAGACATTTGTGATTCCGCCTCTTCTAATCTAAAAGCGCGGTAAAAAAAACGCCGAGCGTGCCACCGATCAGGAAAAAGATACCAAACAGGTAATAAATCCATTTCGCGCCAGTCGCGCTACCAAAGTTTATTGTCCAACCTTCGCTAACATTCCTCTTCGGTACAAATGTTCTGGAATCTTTTTTGCTAAAATAAATGCTGCTCCAATTTTCAGGATTTTCCCATTCTTTTTGATTTTGATCGTTTTGTTTTTTTGGAGTAGTCATAGGTCTATCCAACGCCTCGTTTCATTGCGGTATTACTATTCTTATTTTTGCAACAATGAAAAATACGCCTTTTATCTCTGCGAGGCATAATATAAATTATGGAATATTATACATCCGCTACACTACTTGAGACATGAAACTTGTAACCGCGATTATTATTGGATTTGTAGCGTTGTTCTATGCATACGGCGGGACGATCCATGTCATGAACATGCTGAGCCTAACAGGTTTTGACTGGGCTACAGCGCCTCTCAAGTGGCAGGTTCTCGATGTTGTCTATCTGATTCTTGACGCGCTGGTCGTTCTTGGCCTTGTGCGTGGCTGGAAGGCAGGGTATGGGGCGTTCTACCTCGCAGCGCTAAGTCAGGTTATTCTATACACGCTGCTGAGGGACTGGATTGTTGATGTCTCCTCCGAGTTTGCCGTTTCAGACGAGCAGCGGTCGCATTTCACAGGACTGGTAGTATTCCACATTTTTACTCTCATACTTGTGACAGCAAGCGTTAGAGTTCGCTCAACAGTCGCTTTGTTCAGACTTTGAAGTTCCGGTCTTGTTTCATAAGTGAGTAAGGATACTAATAACGGTAAGTTGCGCCATTAAAACCCAACAACAAAGTCCGCCCAAACCAAAGTGGATACTCGATGCAAAAGCAACTGACGGCCATTGGGAAGCTTGGTGTAACGTCTTCTTATTCTTTACTATTTAAAGCTCATGCTCCTGAACAATGAATGCCGAAGATTTAGAGTGATCTATAAAATTTCCCTCGTCTTCAAGTAGCGCGGCGCTTAATTTCTGCCCCTCATCTGAACTCATTGCCTCCATTAAATCTTTTTCCGATTCAAACCAAACCTCTGCGACACCATCATATTCTGGCAACATGCCTCTCGATTCCCTTAATCCTTCGTTTAGAGGGGTATCTAAAGTAAGAGATTGCACATATTTTTTGGCTCGCATAATAGCGGCATTTTTCATAAAGAAAGGACCATGTTTATCCTTCCAATAATCTTGAAACTGCTTGCGAGTCATATCTGGGCGGCGGCGTAAACACATTACAAATTTGATCATTTCAATAGTCTCCTTTGAGCGAGATATTCTGGTGGCGCAAATATTGATAAATACCGCCAAATTTTTTCAGATATTTTCTCATTATTTTTCGGACAACTCAACGCCGCTTTAGGCCGATAGCAACCTTGCGAAGGAAGCTCTTATAAGCAAAAGATTTGTTTTGTAAAAGAAGAGTTGGCGGAAGATTATTTCCTTTCTTGCGCTTGACCTGCTGCCTTTATTGCGGCGGCCTTCACGGCTTTTGCGATTTCTTCCGCCGCTTTTTCACTCTTCATGGCACGGGCAACCGTAATTCCACGGCTAGACATACTGAGCATAGCCCAAGCTCTGGCGCTGCGGTGTTTTTGGGTGATATAATTCATTCGCTAGGGTAAACAATAACCGATTAACTGTGGGGTTAAGAGAGTGAAACAAGTAATAATCATTAATGGACCGCTTAAGCTTCCTAAGGGGAAACTTGCGGCCCAAGTCGCTCACGCCGCCGTGGCTAGTTTTATCTCCGCAAACTCAAGTCGTCAGAAAGCTTGGCTTGATCTAGGAATGCCCAAGGTCGTGCTATTGGCAAACAGCGAAAAAGAACTTCTTGAATACTACCAAAAAGCATTAAACGCCAACTTGCCAGCGCAACTGATCAAAGATGCGGGGAGAACTGTCATTGCGGCTGGAACCCTCACTTGTATTGGCATTGGTCCAGCCCCCGAGAAGGAAATAGATCGAATCACTGAGCATTTAAAACTGGTTAGCTAACGGCACTAATGATTCATGTAACGAACGGCGGCATCCCACCCAAAGCAGACATTCAGCTAAAGAATGATACTCTTGTCGAAGCATTTTTGATTTTGTGTCCCATCGAATGACAGACTCAACTAGATTTTAACAATTTAAGAAGAGGTCAGAATATGGAAAACAGTCATCAGCAATTGTATGACCAAGCCCAAAGCACATTCGGATTCGTTCCCAACCTGATTAAAGAAATGGCCATAAGCCCAGTGCCTGCTAAGCTATACCTCATTGCCCAGGAATATTTAAGAGACGGCGTCCTTAGCGCTCAGGAACAGAATGCAGTTCAATTGGCGTTAGCCACTGACAACGAATGCCATTATTGTGTTCCGGCACATTGGGCGGCCGCCAAAATGGCCGGCATGGATGCCTGCGACCTGAATGCCATCCGCCAAGGTCATGCCCCCGAAAATCCGGAATTCAATGGACTCATCTATGCTGCGCGACTAATTCACTCGAAACAAGGTCGACTCAGCAAAAGCGATTATGATGACTTGGACGCTTGGGGCATTGACCGCCCGAAACTTTATGAAATCGTTGTGCTCCTCGCCCTCAAAACCCTCACCCATAATATTAACCACATTGCGAATACCATCGTTGACGAAGAGATCAAAGACGCCTGCGAAGATTGATCGAAAATGCACGAAAGGAATTAGAAAAGCTGTATGACGTTTCTAAAAATAAATGTATGTCCGCTATTGGCCGCCTAGCGGTCTTTAGGGAACACTTTCTGCCTGATATGATGCCGGCCACAAACTTTGTATATACAAATGGCAACTATCTCACTTTAACAAACTCATCGGTGGGATTATAAATAACGGTCTAGGATAGCTTTCTTTCTCTTTTGGTATTCTTTTTCGTCGATCAAACCTTTTCGCTTTAAACCGTTTAAAGTATTTAATTTCTCTTCGACGGCGCTATTACTTGTCGGTCTGCTTTTTACTTGAGGAGCTTTAGATTCCTGTTTTTCTTTCATCAACTTTTTTTTGCGGGTTTGTAACCCTTTAGTCTTAGGAAGATCCAATTTTGAAACGAGCCAATTATCCCAAGTTACGGAAAAAATACCCTTTGTTTTTTTTAGAACTTGGCCGCGTTGAGGGACCATTTTCCATATAGTTCCTTTGCCTCTGAATCCCGAAGCGCCTCTATTTGAAAGATTAAACTTCCTTCCGGAAATCATTGAAAATCTCCAATGCAACCGGGTTTTAGAATGCAAAAGTTCTCCCTTGGTCATTCCGCCTGGCGTCTCTAATTCAAAATTAATTAATTTATCCGAAGGAGCCCTACCCAACGCTTTTGCCATCAGTCGCGCTATCGAATGGGTGTCTTTTACAGAAAATATAGATTTTCTTTTTCCAAAAAGCGCCAACTCTTTATACTTTAGGGACAACAATTGGGAAGTCATCGCCTCAACCGATATTTTCACGGGATGGTTTATAGGAATTTTTCTTAATTCCGAGTCAGCCGATTTTTGCGCCTTATACATTAAGGTAAATCCTTCTACCTCTAACTTTCTTTCTTTTGGTTCGGTAGCGCAACTAACAAAAAAACTTAATCCGAAAACAAGAATCAACGTATGGATCCAAGTTCGCCGTTTTATCAATAGATTTATTTTCATCCTAATCCCGTAAAGGTTTTTGAGCAATTATGGAAGCGAAGCCTTTTTGCCCATTGTCCACTTCCCTATAGCGCAGTATACGATATCCCTGGAATTCTTTTAATAACTCCCCCTCGCCTAAAACCCATTCTTTTTTAAACGAACTGTATTTTAAAAAATCGATAGAAAAGGTTTCGTAAATTATCAACCCGCCCGGGCAAAGAATTTCACGAATTTTTGGAAATAAGTTTCTATCCAAAAAATTAAAACATACCGCCAGGTCAAAAGATTCTTCTTTAAACTTATAATCGTCTAAATCCGCGATAATCGTATTTAATTCAATATTCTTTTCTTCGGCTAAAGCGCGCGCTTTCTTGACCCCAACATCGGATACATCTATTCCCGTAACCTCAAAACCAAGTTGGGCCAAATAAATGGAATTTCTTCCCTCCCCCATCGCTATATCAAGAGCTCTGCCAGTACCGGTCAAAACCTCCGTATTATCAGTCAACCACTCGCAAGCGGCTTTCCCACCAATATACTCGTTCGTTCCATATTTTCGATTCCACTTTTCTTTATCTTTCGCCGACATATAAAAGCAAACTCCCATAAATTCAATTATATAAGCAGTTGTAACATTTCGCGAATCCATTATTCAAGAACAATCATAAGTTAAGAAAATAGCGCTATTATTGGTCAAAATTGTTGACAAAAGTTTAATAAAACCCTATGCTATAAAGCTTTACTGAAGGTACGAAAACACGTCAATAGTGTTTATTTGAATAAACCCTCAGAGGGTTAAAGGAGTAATTTTTTATGTACGCAGTAGTCCAAACTGGAGGCAAGCAGTACAAGGTTTCCGCTGGCGATACCATTCAAGTCGAAAAACTTGAAACCGCTGTTGGCGAAACGGTAACGCTAGATAAAATCTTAATGACTGGAAATGGCGACGACACTCAAGTTGGCGCTCCATTTTTAGATGGTTGTAGCGTCACTGCCGAAGTCTCTGAACAACTAAAAGACAAAAAGATCATCGTTTTCAAAAAACGACGCAGGAAAAACTATCGCAGAAAAAACGGTCATAGACAATTACAAACGCGACTCAAAATCACAAGCATCAATAAGGAGTAGAACGCAATGGCTCACAAAAAAGGTCAAGGTAGTACTTCCAATGGCCGCGACAGCATAGGCAAACGCCTTGGGGTTAAACGTTACGGCGGACAAGCGGTTAAATCCGGAGAAATTTTAGTGCGTCAACGCGGCACATCCTTCCACCCTGGTTCAAACGTAGGTTTGGGAAGCGACTACACCATATTCTCTAAAATACCCGGGGTTGTTAAGTTCGAACGTTATAACAAAACAAAACAAAAAATCAGCGTTTACCCCGCAGTTTAACCCACCAAAACCTTATTAAACGATCTCCTTCTTTATCCAATGTTTGTTGACCAGGTCAACATAATAATTCGCGCGGGTGATGGAGGAGATGGATGTTCAAGTTTCCTTAGAGAAAAGTTCGTCCCTCTTGGCGGACCTGACGGGGGCGATGGCGGTAAAGGCGGCGACATAGTTTTAGAAACAGATCCCAACCTCCAAACTCTTTTCGATTTACGATACCAAAAAATAAATAAAGCGGAAGACGGTCGCCCAGGCCGAGGCAAGCAAATGACTGGGCGCAGCGGAAAAGACTGCGTTTTAAAAGTGCCTATGGGCACCTTGGTAAAAAACGAAGAGTCCGGCGAATTATTGGTGGACCTCAAAAACGAAAATCAGCAATACATTGCTGCCCTTGGCGGTCGAGGCGGGTTTGGAAACGCTAAATATAAAACCTCCTCCAACCGCGCTCCTAGAAAATTCCAAACAGGTTCTCCTGGAGAAAGGTTTAAGCTTATTTTGGAGCTAAAACTTCTCGCCGATGTGGGAATTATTGGGTTCCCTAATGCGGGTAAATCGACCCTCATTTCAAAAATTTCTAATGCGCGCCCCAAAATTGCCGACTACCCTTTCAGTACTTTGATACCAAACCTTGGAATTGTGAAGATGGACGATTATTCTTCTTTCGTCGCCGCAGATATTCCAGGTCTCATCGAAGGAGCTCATAAGGGAAAAGGATTAGGAATTCAATTTCTAAAACATACGGAACGCACCCGACTATTGGTTCATTTGATTGACTTCTCAATCGCCAGCGATAGAGACCCCCTGGAAGATTACAAAGCCATTCAAAAAGAACTTAAAAGCTATTCTCAGATTTTATACGAAAAGCCTCAAATTCTGATCCCATCCAAAATAGATCATCCCGAAGCGGAAGAAAAATTAGTACGCTATAGACCGGAATTGGAAAAATTAAATCCAAACTTACTCCCAATTTCTGCCGTCACCGGACAAGGGATATCCGAACTCCTTCGGCAAATCCAAGATCAACTCAACAGTCTCAAAAATACCCCTAAGTAACATAACGCTATCCTAATAAGTCTCCCAGTCCTAAACCAATAGTTTAGCGACCCTTTCTATTTGCCTCATCCAAAAATTTCGATACTCAAATAGATTTTTGAGCTAGAAATATTGTTCCCGATCGAGCTTTTAGTTCAACAACTTACAAAGGGTGTTATTATATCTATAAATACAAAAAGTCATTTAAAGAAAAGGCTCATTCTTAATAAAAGGTTGAACAAATTATTTTTTTTCAAATAATGGCGTTTTTTTAATTTAAACAGGTTGTTTTGCCCTCTTCATTCAGCTTTCAAAACCGTGGGACCATTTTTTAGATTTATGGAAAAATCTCTAAAAAATTCAAATTTCAATAAAACGGTAATAATAATTTCAGCCATTTTTATGGTTTTAGTCACATCTTTTGGCTCCATTATTTATCAAACCACTAAACGGGATATGGCTGAAACGCTATCCCTGCTACTGAATACAACGCTTGAAATAAATGTTAAAGCCTTAAAAGAATGGATAAAAGACAAAAAACTAGACGCCCGCGTTTTGGCCTCCCAGCCGTTAGTTCAAAAAAATATCCTCTCTCTTATTGAGATTTCAGAAAAACCCAACATCGATTCTAAAATTCTTCTCCAAAGCCGCGAGTTGGCTTGGCTGAAGAAAAACTTAGGCTCTTTATCTAAAGAATACGGATTCTACGGATTTATTATCATTAATAAAAACGGATTTCAGGCCGGCGCTTTATACGACGCCGCCGTGGGAAACAAAAATTTAACAAAAAATTCGGATTTTTTTGAAAAATCTTTGAAGGGAGAAACCATTGTAACCCTTCCTTTCTTAAGCGAAATTCCACTAAGAGATTTAGAAGGGAACTTACACGATTCTCTTCCAAATAGTATCGTCGCCACTCCTGTATTAAACTCCCTTGGAGAAAATGCCGGTATTCTAGCTTTTCGATTGCGGCCAGAAATGGGATTTTCAAGAATAATGTCTTTGAGCCGATTTGGCGAATCTGGAGAAACGTATGCATTTAATAAAGACGCCGTAATGATATCCCAAAGTCGTTTCACACAACAACTAAAAGAAACTGGGCTCATTCAAAATAATCCAATGAGTCAGTCGATCCTTAAAGTTTCTTTAAGAGATCCCGGCAAAAAGTTACCTATTGGAAAACTAATTGACTCAAGTTTAAAAAGCAAATGGCCTTTAACATTCATGGCCGACCAAGCCATTAAAGGAATGTCCGGCATTAATGTTAAAGGATATCGCGATTATCGCGGTATTGAAGTTGTCGGCTCTTGGCAATGGCTCGCCGATTACAATTTAGGAATTGCCCATGAAATAGACAAAAAAGAAGCCTACAAGTCATTAGCGGCTTGGACACAATTGATCGCAATTTGCCTTGGAGCCCTCATCTTGTCGGGGATGATTTTAATTTGGCTTTGTTTTAGACAAACCCGAATTGAAACGGGAGCTGATGATAATAAATTAATTCTAGAAAAGTCTCAAAAAGAGCGCAAAAGATTGTACGATATGCTCAATCACCTTCCCGTCTTATTTCATCTTCAAGCTTCAGATTATTCGGTTCCGTTTGCGAACAAAATGTTCATCGAAAGATTTGGCAACCCAGAGGAAAAGCCGTGTTATGCCCTTATGCATAAAAGAACCGAACCCTGCGAAACTTGTACGCCGTTTCAAATTTTCAATACCAACCGCACCGAAGAATCTGTTTGGGAGGCTTTTGACGGCAGGACCTATTTAACGGTAGTAACTCCGTTTCAAGATTTAGACGGATCTCCATTAGTTTTAGAAATGGCAGTGGATATCACCGAACAAAAAAAAGCGGAAAAAGCTCTAGAAATATCCAAAAACGAAGCGGAGGTAGCCCATAAAGCTAAATCGGAATTTTTAGCTAGAATGAGCCACGAGTTTCGAACGCCGTTAAATTCTATCATCGGGTTCAGTCGCCTATTACGATCAGACTCACAGGCTCCCTTATTGGATTCTCAAAATGAAAAAGTGGATCAAATTATCCTGTCGGGAAACCATATCTTGAGGCTTGTTAAAGATGTATTGGACTTAGGGGCGATTGAAAAAGGCAAATTACCCATTAATTTTGGTAATATTTCTCTCAATGGATTAATTGACGAATCGTTTAATCAGGTTCAAGAATTCGCGAGGGAGAAAAAATTACGCGTAATGGATCGCTTGCCGCAAAATGAAGAAATTTGGGTATCGGCCGATCGAGAGTATCTAGAAAAAGTTCTTCTTCATCTATTTACCAATGCAATAAAGTATAATCGAGACGGCGGCGATATAGAAATATCAATATCATTTGATATCCCCAAAATCGTACGTTTAAAAGTATTGGACACGGGAATTGGAATTCCGGAAGAAAAACAAAACCAAATATTCAAACCTTTTAACGCAATTGCTCCAAGTCAAAGCTTTGAAGAAGGCGTTGGCTTGGGTTTAAGTATTTCAAAATTAATGATGGAGATGATGAATGGAAAAATCTATTTTGAAAGCCAAGTTAACAAAGGTTCCAGCTTCTTTATTGAACTCCCCATTGTAAAAAGGGAACAAATTTCTCCTGAAAATATGGCCGAAAAATATTCCAGCATTAAAAGTTTTAACGCATTAATAGAGAAGGACCTTAGCGAAGAACTCGATCCATCTAACTTCTCAATTCCAAGAGAATTACGCTCGGATTTGTTAAGGGCGGCAGAAATATATAATTTCACAAAACTGGAACACTTAATTAATAATTTAAGCTCCCAGGGCGAAGACGGAAAATCCATCGCCAAATTAACTAAGAAATATTTACTTCAATACAATATTCAGGAATTAGTAAATGTTTTAAATAAAACCAAACAAGGTTCTTGAAAAATAATTACTCTATTAGAAAGCCGCAGAAATAAATATTAAACTCCTCGATTAGTTATTTTTTCTCAATTTCCAACGTCACGGGGCAATGACACTCCGAACTTCTTCGAAAAATTAAAAGTCAGCTAATCGACTTACCAATCCTCGTCGGGATTTTTGGGTTTTTGTATGGTGGGAATTGTGAATTTAAGCGATGAGGGAGCTTTGGATGGAGTTTTTCCTCGTGGCCCGTCTTTATCTTCTTCTCCAAATCCAATTTTTATTTTTCCTTTCCCTACCTTAACGGGGAAAATTTTCGCTTTCATCTCTGGGTTTTGCGGGCACTGACCGGAAACGAGATCGAATCTCCATTCATGGTTTGGGCAAATCAAAACGCCTTCTTCAATTCTTCCTTCTCCTAATGACGACCCATTGTGAAGGCATTTATTATTTATGGCGTAATATTTCCCCTTATAGTTGAATAACGCAATTTCGTCTTTACCGGCGGAAATAATTGCCGATTTACCTATGGGTAAATCGCTTTCGTCCATAACTTCAATAAACTTAATCATAGAAACTTCCTTGCTAATTCTAATAAATTTTAGTTATTCACTATCCTTTTCAGGTTCCATTTTTGCGTATTCAAACTCGCAATTATTATAAATAAAGTTTAAAGCTTTTTGGCCACGCAATTTAGACTTAGTGTGAGTATAAGTTGACTGATTAGAGAGCATTTTTTGCCTAACTTCTTCAGGGCTTTGCTTCGTTTGCTCTGCAAGCGCCTTAAATTCATTTTCCATATCCGCTTCAGAAACAAAGATTTTTTCCTGGTTGGCGATTTCCTCTAAAATCATATAGCCTTTCGTGTTGAAGGCCGCTTTCTCGCGCCATTCTTTCTTTGCTTTCTCTTCTTCAAAACCGGAATCTTCTAATTTCATGCCCGATTGCTGTATTTGAAATTTCGCGCCTTCGACCATAAATTTTAATTCTAAATCAACAATTGAATCTGGAGGCTCAAACTCGCTTCCTTTGACTAAGTCATCAAACAATTCCTGTTTGATTCTTAATTCCTCTTGCTGTTCTTTATAAACTTGCTGATTCATTTTTACGTTTCGTTTCAGCTCGTCGACAGTTTCGGCGCCTTCGTTTTTAGCAAACTCGTCGTTCAACTCAGGCCAAACCATCTTTTTCACTTCAAGAAGTTTCACCTTAAAATTAGCCATTTCGACCTCTTCGTCTTCCTGGTCTCCGTCTCCTGGCACTGGCATCGAAATCCGTCTCAACTTATTATTCCACTCAGCTGGCAAGGGAGTTCGAACTTCAAATTCGTCATTTAACTTATGGCCAATGATCTGATCTTCGAAACCCGCAATCATCTTTTTGGAACCAATCCTTACGGTATAATTTTCCGCGCTGCCATTTTCCAAAGGCTCTCCGCTTAAAAACCCTTCAAAATTCATCGTGGCAAAATCGCCCTTCTGAATTGCATAATCAGGTTCATGCGGTTCCAAATGACCGTACGCTTCCAAAATTTTACCCATTGCCAGATTAACTTCCGATTCGCTAACCACCGCTTCGCGTTTTTCGATTTTTATACCTTTATATTCCCCTATATCAATATCTGGTTTGATGTCGATCGTTATAGCAAAACTCAATGGCGCGTCTTTTTTAATCTCCGACATTTCTTCATGAAGCATTTCCGGAGCCCCAGCTGGAATAAGTTTTGTCTCAAGCAAAACCTTGTTGTAATACTCTTGCATCAATCCCTGAAACATTTCGCCAAACGACTGAACGGGAACCTGCTTTTCCAAAATATGTTGCGGAATTTTTCCGGATCGAAATCCAGGAATTTTCAATTTCTTGCTGATATCCTGGTAAGCTTCTTTAATTTTCTTAGACACCACGTCTTTCGGTATCTCAATTTTCAATTTTCTTTTTAGAGTTCCTAACTCTTCTACTTTATATTCCATCAATCAATTTCTCCAACCAACCGTGTATTTCAAAAAATCTATCAATTATTTAGCGACAGGTTCGCTAAACTTTTCTGATATCAATCTATCAACTTCTAATTTCAGTTTCCCCAAAATCTCGTCGTATGTAAAAGCCCCCAAACCTTTGGGTCCTTCTTTTAAATTGACATGTGTTGGGCCGCACCAAAGACCCAAATCTGCGTCGTCCGTTTCCCCAGGTCCATTCACCCTACACCCCATAACGGCGATGGTGAGCTTATATTTTTCGGCGTATTTAGTAAGCTTTCGCACTTCCTGCGCCAACTCGACAAACTTTCCGTTTTCCACCCGCGAACAACTGGGGCAAGCAATAATATTCAATCCTTCTAAGAAATTTTCTGGAACGGATCGAAATCGCCCTTCGTCAATATCTTTTAAAATTTCCCGTCCAACGTCAATTTCCTGGCCTTTTTCGTCGTCGGGTAATGTTAAGGAAACCCGAATAGTATCGCCAATACCCGCCGAAATCAACTGTTCAAAAGCAATTCTTGTTTTAATCACTCCTTCGGGCGGCAATCCCGCCTCCGTCACTCCTAAATGCAGGGGTACATCCGGTCGTAAATCCGCAAACCTTCGATTAGCCTCGATCACCTTTTGCGAGTCGGAATCTTTTAGCGAAACACAGTAATTTACAAATTCTAATTCGTCCAACATTGCGCAATGATCAATAGCGCATTGAACCATTCCTTCCAACTCGTCGTGCGCAAACCGTTCTTTATAATCCGGATCGATCGAACCGCAATTCACCCCAATTCTTATAGCGCATTCATGATCTTTTGCAGCTTGTACAATAAACTCAACCTTTTCACGAATGGTTTTATCCTTTTCGAGGTGATAAAGATGACCGGGGTTGTAACGAATCTTATTCACCAATGGCGCCACAATAGGAGCCAATCGATAGTTTTCTTGTAAGTCTACGGAAAAAACAGCGTCGGAATTCTTTCTCAATTCCCTTAACGCCTCAACGTCTTTATCGCTATCGACGGCGATTCGGATAACATCCGCTCCCGCTTCTTCTAAAATTTTTATTTGTTTTGCGGTGGCTTCAAGATCTTGAGTTCGTGTAGCGGTCATGCTCTGAACGGCAACAGAAGAGTCGCCTCCAATAGTCAAAGAACCTATTTTTATCTTTCGAGTTTTTCGGGGTTTCATGTTCCTAATTCCGGGGAAAGTTTTTGGTCTAATAATGGTGGCTGGTAATATTTATCGGAAACTTCCAACAGTTATTGAAAGTTTCTCTAAAAAAGTTTCAATTTCAAATTCGCTAAAGCTAATTATTTTAACATTGTTCGCGGTTTTAAAGAATGGGATTATTCAATTTTTCTACCAATTTGAGCCAAGCCATTTCCGACTAAAGTATATTTTTTAGGGAGTTTGCATCGGGTTTTCCTTCAGCAGACTTTCTGCTTTTTGTTCCTGCACGCTCCGGCTCGACTTTAATCGATCTTCAGGGCGAAAAATAAAAAGCCCCCAAGAAATTCCTGGTATCAGGAAAAGCAGGGCAAAATAACTGGCAATATCTTGAGGCGAATATCCCCAACTGTCCGACGCAAATCCTACAAACCAATTACTTGCCGCCATAACTAAAGTAAGCCCGGCCATTTCAATACTAAAAATTCTACCTAGAAACCTGTTGTCGGCCTCCATATGCAATAACGCCGTGCTGAAAACCCAAACCACGGCCATGAAAAAAGTCGATATACCAACCGATAACGCCGCTAAATATAAAGATTTGGATTGAGACAACAAATAATAGGCAACCGTCCCCATGAAAAAAGAAACGGCAATTGAGATTCGTAACGCTCGCGGCGACTCTCCAAAAAACTTTTTGACTAAAATGGGACCTAAAGCGGAACCAATTCCCCTTACGGAATAAATAACTCCAATCCCCAAAGAAACTCCCGCTTGCGTCGAATGCATTTGATTCGCAAATAAGGGCGCCAACGTCATAATCCCGCCAGAAATCGCCAATCCAGATTTTAATAAAGTAACCCCTAGAACAAACGGTTCAGACAAAAGGTATTTAAAACCGTCCGTTAAGTAACTCCAAGTTCCCTTGCCTATCTCTTTTTTATTGTCCCCTATATGCGTTTCGTTACAATCTACCTTTTTTATAAAATAGGCCGAAAGTAGGAACGTCGCCGCGTTCAATAAAAAAGCCAATTCAATTCCCAAAAAAGCGACAAATATCCCGCCTGATGCGGCGCCGACAGAAACCATCACCGACCAGGTAGTTCCGCTCAAGGCATTGGCCGTCACTAGTTCTTGCTTATTCACAACCGAAGGAATAATTGCGTTACGCGCCGGTTCAAAAAAACTCGACATAGAAAGCTCTATAATTGTCAGAGCGTAGATAAGCCAAAGATCGTTGGGGTCGTCAATCATCAAAAACCCCAAAATAACAAAGAACCGAAAAATATCGGCGATGATCATTATTTTTTTTCTGCTTATCCGATCCGCGACAACTCCAGCCAGGGGACTGATAATAACCAGAGGCAACAATTTAGCGACCATAATGCCCGCCATAGCGGACGCCGAACCTCCTAATTTGATGACTAAGGCATATAAAGCGACATAATGAAACCAATCGCCTAATTCGGAAGTGATCTGTCCGTACCACAATCGGCGAAAATTCAGGTTTCCTTTAAGAAGCGACAGGTATCCAGAAGTCGAAGGTTTTTCCATTAAGGCGATAATCTGGGAGTAGAAAACAGAAGAGTTAAAAGCTTAGTAGTTTAACAGAGTTCTTTATCCAAAATTTGTAATATTTTTTTGAATTATTAGAGGCTCCCTTAACGCTGTAAGTTATAATTTCGCGTAAGAATTTTTACAATCATAGAAATACGATGCCAAGTATCCTAAGCCAAATAATACGAGCCCTCATAAAAGTAAAAAAGCCCAAGGGACAAATACGAAGCAAATCCGTGGAATGTTTGCGCCAAGAATTCGAGTCCGATATGTCTCAATACAAATTGCCAAAAGATGTCCAAATTGAAAAGGTCTCGATTAAGGGTATCAACGGCGAATGGGTCGTCCCCAAAAATGTCGATTCTAGTAGAACGCTTTATTATATACATGGCGGCGGTTTCTACGCCGGTTCTCTAAACACCCATAGAACGGCAGTCGCTCGGTTTGCTAGCGCATTGGGCATTCGCGCTTTTCATATAGATTATAGACTCGCTCCAGAACACCCCTTTCCAGCGGCTGTTGAAGATTGTGTATCCATTTATAAATGGTTAATCGAAAGCGGCATCTCGTCAAAATCAATACTCATTGGCGGAGAATCCGCAGGAGCGACGCTAACGTTAAATACATTAACCGCATGTCGCGACCAACTGCCAGCGGGAGCGCTTTGTCTTTGTCCCTTAACCGACTTTGCATTTGCCAGCGAGTCTATGATCAATCAAGCTGAAAACGAACTATTTTATACGCTTACAGAATTGGAATGGATTCGGCAAATATACGCAGGCGACCAGGACCCCAAAAATCCAGATTTATCGCCAATTTATGCAAACCTTAAAGAGGTACCGCCATTGCTTATCCACACCACCGACTCAGAGATGTTGCTGGACGATGCAGTGCGACTGAACATTAAAGCTCAAACCGAAGGGGTCAATGTCGAGCTAAAAGTATGGAACGGACTTTTTCACGGGTTCCACTTACTTCCCTTTTTACCGGAGTCTAAAACAGCGCTTCAGGAAATCGCAGCGTTTTCAAAAAGAATTTTAAAAACAGCTAATTAAGCCAGTTTTCTACTTTTTTGGATAAAAAAAATACTGATAACATTTATCTAGACTATCCATAATTTTTTTGGTATTTAGATTAAAAAACATAGTGCACCTGATTATTCTTTAATCTTTTAAGTCACTCATCTCTTATCAAATTGCAATTATGATAGATTCCTTAACTTATATTAAAAAAAAAATACTTACTGCTTACCAAACATTAAAAAACACACAATACTCAAGGTTTGTAAATGTTGTATTTTTAAAATCATCAATAATTAGTTTCTTTAGCCTTATTCGGCTATTCAATCAAAAATTCATATTTGAATTAACTAAACCGCTAAAACCAATCCCCATAAATAGCATGGGAACTTTGAGAGCTAAAACTTATAATCTCATAGGCTTCCTAGTTGACCACTCCGAAGAATCTTCAGATGAACAACCTATAAAAAAAAAGCTTCGAGATTGGTTTTCAAAAATCGTTAATTATTCAATCATTCTCTCAATAATTTGTATTTTGTTAGAACTTGTCTTTGACTTAAATTACTCAAATCTTGAAAAGTTTATACTCATGATATTTTCATTTGAGTACTTCATTAAATTTTTAAGCTTCGGAAAATCCTATTGGAAAGGATGTAAAGGAATTATAGATGCCATAGCCACATTTCCCTCACTATTAACATTTTTATTTGAGGCTAATCTTACTTGGGTTCGCTTCGTTCGATTAACCAGATTTGCAAGAATATTTAAATTATTAAATGTAGTCGGAGGAAAACCAATTGATTTCTTAAATTCCTTATTTAAAGAGCATAAAACTGTAATATCTCAACTACATGTTGAAATCAAATTAATAGTGGGTTCATTAGGACTACTTCTATTTGTTGCATGGGGACAAATTATGGATTCATGCAACAAAGTTGAGAGCCTTACAGCTTTAATTATTACCATAAAAATATTTTTGAATATTTCTAATAGTACGGAATGTCTTCAGTCCGATCCATCTGGATTCTTCAACTTCGTTGGAATTATTTACCTTGGCATTTTTGCGAGTATTTTAGCCGCAATTTTCATTGAAGTAATTCAAGTAAAGAAAAAATATCGGAATCAACTTTTTTTTAATAATCATATAACTCTGATTTACAACTCAAGTTATACATCTGAATTAATTGATGAGTTTGAATCGGCAAAAGTTAATAAATTAGTCTTATTTGGAGAAAAAAGCCTAAAGGAAATTTGCGAAGAAAAAGACCTTTTTTATTATGAAGGCGAAATTACAAGCTTAAAAGAACTAGCAAATATAAATATTAATAAAGCAAAAACTTTATTAATTTCAAATTTAGCTGATTTACTTGAACGAAAGGAAAAAGATTCCATCGGAAGCCTGTCGACACTCCAAAATATTAAATTTGTATTGGAATCGATAAAAAATGAAAATCCAGAAATAGAAATCTTATTTGATTATGCAGAATTGCAACCTCAACATTTAACTTATATAGAAGATTTGAGCTGCGCAGAAAAATTCAATTCGCAAATTTTTAAAAACTTTTTAATACTCCTTCATATTTCTTTAAATGAAAACCAAAGAAAATTATTTGACCAAACCATATTTTCTGTGAATACACAGATAGTAGAACTAGATAAAGAACCTTACAAAAAATTAGCGCTTGATGAGAATCAAGTAATCAACTTAAAAAAAGAAGGAATTCATATTGAATTAAACAATTACTTCATCGATTTATTTATTGAAAATAAATTTTTAATTTTATCAGATGAAAAAAGATATAACGAGATAATCAAAAACTATGGGGATAAATTCAACTGGGAACCAATATTTTCACCCATAGAAAATTTTGATGAGGAAACGATCAAAACGTTTTTAAGGAACAATAATTCATCCTATATTATAGTTTTAGCCGACAGTTCATTTAAAGATCAAAATGAAAAAGACATGGCTTCAATTGCTACTTGTAATCAAATTAGTGAATTATTAAAAAAAGAGGGTTTAGAAGATCAAGTTCAAGTATTCGTTGAAATCCTTGAAGATTTTAATGAAGACATATTACAAAACGTTTTAAGTAAAAACGGAAACTCAAAAGTTTTTAACACCTATAATCCAGAAAAACATTTAGCAGCTCTCTTGATTAAGGCGGCATTGTATCCAGGTTTTATTTCAATTTGTAAACATTTTATAGAAAACAATATGGGCTTTTTAAAGTTAATTAATCATAGCAATTTTATAAAAAATAAAGATTACTCTTTAAATGAACTCACCAAATTTTCTTCAAATTTAAAACAGTTTTTTGGTATCTATAGCAATATAGAAAAAGTTATAAAAACTGATTTTATTTTAAGTCAAGATATCCCAATCGAAGAAACTGATGAAATCGTTGTTATAGAATTAAAAAACTCTTAAACACAAAATTCATTTTTTGATAATCAAACAATGCACCAGTTTTTAATTCTATCAAAAACATTTAATAAAAAAAATTCCTTAACTTTCATGCCCTTGACAGACTTTAAGTCTGAACGTAGACTAATCCCAAAGAGGTTTCGAATAAATATCATCACATAAGGAGAAATTTTTGGACACGCAAGATGTTGAAAAACAAACGGTAACGATTAAAGGGATCGAGCTGGCTTTAAGCGCCCCCGTCTCGGGAAATTATGAATGGATTGGTCAGGATGAAGTTCTTTCGCAAGTTTTGGCCTGCTGGTTGGTCGTCGCCAAGGAAGATATGCCCCTTTCTCCAAGGATCGTTGGCATGCCCGGTATAGGGAAAACCACACTGGCAATGGTTGCGGCTATGAAACGCAATCAACCTTTATACATCTTTCAATGCACCAGCGACACCCGGCCGGAAGACCTTTTAATCACGCCTGTTTTGGCGGAATCGGGAAAAATTTCCTATCACGCTTCTCCATTAGTGAGCGCCATGCTAACCGGAGGCATTTGCGTTTTGGACGAAGGCAACCGAATGAACGAAAAGAGCTGGGCGTCTCTCGCTCCCCTATTGGATCACCGAAGATACGTTGAGTCTATTGTGGCGGGAATCATGATTTCAGCGAAACCTGAGTTCCGCGCTTGTGTCACCATGAACGAAGACGAATCCACTTTTGAAATCCCCGATTATATTCTTTCGCGATTGCAACCGACGTTAAAACTCAGCTCGCCCAACAAACAAGACGAATTAGCGATCTTAAAATATCATCTACCGTTTGCCGAAAACGATATGCTGAACCTAACCGTTGATTTTCTGCAAAGAGCGCATCAACTAGATTTAGACTTTTCGCCGCGCGACGGAATTCATATCCTGCAATACGCGATAAAAAGACTCGCTCAGAATCCGAATCATCCTCTTTCTAAAGACGCAGTCTGGCACGAAGCAATCTCTAATGTATTGGGAGAAGAAGCGCTGGATTTAGATAACCTCGCAGAAAGTAAAAGACGGGCGCTTGGCGGACAACAACTTCCTATGGGATTGAGCGATTTCTTCTTTGCCGACGGCAGTCCGTTACATCCAGACTCCGATAATTAAAGCGGAGACGATTCTTTGACAACCAAGACCGAAGATATTTTTCAACTGAGTTCCCGTATAAAAATCCTCCCAACCGTTCATGGAAGCGGCGATTTTGCGCGAACAATTCGGCAAAAACTTTTAGAAGTTTCCCCTGACTGCCTCGCCGTTTGTTTACCAGAGGCTTTTCAACCGCTAGTGGAAGAAGGCATCGACAAACTTCCCTATATATCGCTGGTAAGTTCAACCGAACCAGACGGATCGTTTAACTATGTTCCCATCGATCCTTGCCAATCTGTCATAACGGCTCTGCGCGTTGCAATGCAAGAAGGAATTCCAAGAAAATTTATCGATTGGGACACATCGACTTTTGAAACTCGAAAAAACATTTTTCCGGACACCTTTGCGCTACGTAATTTATCTTATGAAAAATTTGCAACCGCGTTGTTGCCAACCGTAAAAAAACCGGCTCCCGACAGCTTTCACGATAAACGCATTCGGTGGATGGCGTATCAAATTCATAAGTTGGAATTGGACTACTCAAACATTGCTTTGGTATGCTCCATACTCGATTGGCCATGGATTAAAGAAGCATACGACGCTAACCTGCCTTATCCCCAAGGCGAAGAAAAATGTAATCTACCCAGTTTATTTGGTCTGGAAACCAACACCCTGTTTTTCGCGTTGTCAGAAATTCCTTATGTGACCCATCTTTATGAAAAAAAACGACAAGAACTAAGACCCGACCGCGAAGCGGCGCTGGATGGGGTCAAAGAAATTTTGTTAAAAGCCAGAGATCTTTTCACCAAAAAACACAAAGTCAAATACCACAATCTAACGCCTCAAACCTTTCAGATCTTTTTGCAGTATGTGCGCAATCTTTCTTTAATGGAAAACCGGCTCACGCCAGACCTTTACACACTGGCCAACACAGCCAAACAAGTTGGCGGCGACAGCTTTGCCGTGTGCGTTGTCGAAGCGGCTAGAGATTATCCGTTTCAAGAAGAATATAAAAAGGATTGGGATACATTGGCGTTGGGAATCGACCAAGCGTTGTTGGACGACAAAGTCGTAAAAATGAAAAATCGACTCTCAGAATTTCAAGTGGAATGGAAAAACATCGATCTCAAAAAAGACCCCGACGCCGATCGACAAAAGGAATGGAAATATAATTGGAATCCACACGGCCAATGTTCATGGCCGCCAGAAGACGATCAGATCGAAAGTCTCAACACCCACGTTCGAGAACAATCCAAACTTTTATTGAGTTCCGATCTTGCCCGCACAGAAAAATTCACTTCCTCGGTTAAAGACGGGCTAGATATAAGAGAAACGATTCGCAATTGGCATACCGGCGATATTTATGTCAAAGAAATTCCGCCATCGCGGGGTCGTATTGAAATCGTAGTTCTACTGTTTGAAGTAGAACCCGATCCTGCTAAGTTTTCCTGGAGGCAAACCTGGTACGCAGAGCACCTTGAAGAATCCACGCTATGCTTTTTCGCGACGCCTTATGAAGAAACTTTGATAGGCCCAGGCATCGCGCAAGCAAATTATGGCGGCTGTATGCTCATGTATCCACCGCGCCCCATTCCAAATATTTGGGAGGACCGACGCCTTAAGCATTCTGCAACCTTGGACGAACGATTATTAGAAGCCGCGTTTTTTCATTCCAGAGAAAAGCACGTAACCGTCGCTTCGCCCGGACCGCCAACGGCAAAATGGAGACTACTGGCGAAACGTTATAAAAAAAGGATCATACACATCCCGCTAAGCCGATTCTCCAATCAAACCATAGAAAAGGTTCGGCGGTTTCACGTATTGAACGGAAAAGAAATCCGAAGCTTCGCTTCGCGCTTTATCGAAGATATTTAATTATTCGGATGGGATAAAATAAAAAATTAAAACCTTAAATAATGTCACATTGAGGCGAGAGCCTGGCCTGAGCTTGTCGAAGGCAAGTGCGACCACCTTTAATTTACGCAAAGGCTCCTCGAAAAAACTAGAATTGCAAAACCATGACTGCGCGTCATCCTAAAGAGATCGCCATTGATGAGCTTGTGCTGAGCGCAGCCGAAGTAGTGAAAGACCCAGGTTAAGTTTTCAACATTCGAGTACGAGCTACAGCAAACCATTCCGCGCGTCATCCCGAGCTTGTCGAGGGATCTCGCCTTGGACTTTTTTCTTCATTAGCTCTTAAAAATCAGCGCCACTTATAACTATGGGATTATTCGACATATTCAAAAAGTTTGGCGGAGAAACAGAAAAACCTCCTCCACCACAAAAAACGTCTTTAGAACTATTGGAAATCGAACTACAAGGAAATATGGATCAATTCAATCGGTTTCATAAAGAAGTAGAAATCGGTTTAGGGAAAGCCGAATATTTCAAAACGGAAGTTTGGGATCACTTTAAAGAAGAGCTGGCAGAACCACAAAAGCAGGCATTTGAAAATGCCTATGAATTGATTCAGAAAATGAACGAAGAGTTGAGCCTTTTAGAGGTCGAAAAAAACGGCTACATCAAAGGCAACATCTCCCGCGAATCCAAAGACGATGGAAAAGCTATTTTAAAAAAGGCGTTAAATAAAATCCATTAGAGTTAGTCCATTATCCTCCATCTAAGGTTTTATTTTTCCAAAGGGATAATTGGGAGCTTGTATTAAACCCAATAAACCCTTTTTCTTTTTTCAGAAATTTTTCATCCTCTTTATTTTTAAATGATAATTTCTGACTTTTATTAGAATTTTTATTTTTTTTCGTTTTATCTCGAAACTCAGGTTTTTGACCTCTATATATTACTGGCTTAGGGCCAAATTTTCCAAGCTCTTCAAGTGTCATATAAATATCATCCGTATTCTGAGCCGCATAAATTCTTAATTGAAAGTCAATAAGGTCAAATTTATCCTTGTTCACATAAAACATTAAATCTCTATTTAAAGTTTCATTTGGCCGAATAGAATTATCGCTAAACGTCAGTCCTGAAGAAATTAATGAGAAATTAGCAGATTCAAACCCTTGTGATAAATTACTCTCCCTTCCATTTTTAAATATTTTCTCAAGTAGTTTTAAAAACTCATTTGAACTTTTTCTTTTAACCACTGTTTTGCTACCAAAAACGATATAATAACTTTTTAAAAGAAATAGTTCCTTTTGCCCACGATTTTCAAGCTTTAATTTGGCTAATATTGCCAAAGAGTTTCCATCTTTTCCAACCTTTTGCAATTCAATTTTTGGGGTAAGGTTGGCAGATAAATCTTTTAATTCTAACTGAAAATAAAAAGTATAAACTGCCCACATTCCGGCCATCAAAATTCCTAAAAGTTGCATCCATTTAAGCGATCCGTCTACTATTTTTGACGATCTACTCATAATTTGTCCTTCAAACTTTAAAAGTTCGTAGAATATAATTTTATGAATACAATAGAGCTATTCAGCCCAATGGCGTCTTTTATAGGAAGGAATATTCTGCAACACTAAGAAAACGGCGGTAAAAATACCGCCGTTTCAAATGAACTTGAAGAAGAAAAAAGACTAGTTATTCACGGGCAACTATGGCTTCTTCGGCTTCTCCTCCGGCTTAATAGACTCACTAAGTACGGTTACTTGAGTATTGAATTGAGCGACGTTCGACATTCTTCGTTGATTGTGTTTCGCAACAAAATCATGAACGTTTTGCGATAGGGAAGCGATAGCTTTAGTTTTGATCTCTGCCTGATTGTTAATTGGTTTCCTATCGGATTTTTGAATCGCTTTTTTCGCTCGGTTATAAAAACTATTTACAGCATTTAAACGCGTAATAAAATCATTTGCAGGGTTTAGGTTATTTTCTTTAGTCGGTGTTAGTGGGGCTTTTTTGGTCTTCTCTTTATACTCCTCATCACGGGCTGCAACATCAAGTTCCTTTTCAAGAGCCTCAATGATATTAACCTTATCAGCGTGGGATTTAAATAATTCCTTCCAACCCGTTTTAATAAAATCTTCCAGCCCCTCTTCTTTGCCCTCATTACCGGAAATCCCTTTGACCAAAGCGATTAAGTCTTCCTGAGCTTTCTTTTTAAATATCTTCTCAAACTTGTTCAATTGGCGCTTCAGAAGAGGTTCAGGTTTAGCGAATTCATTTCCCGAAGCATCTGTACCTCGTATAGAAGAAGTCATGTCCGCTCCCAAAGCGCCTCCAGCGCCAAAAAGAGCCAGATTTTTAGCGGACTTTATAATATCCTTGGGATCGGCCGACATATTCTTGACCGTCCAGTTGCCAATGTCATCCTTCATCAAAACGTAATTGGTATTGCCTGCGGCAGAGAGTTGGATGCGGTTAATACTCTGCCAAAACTGTTTGTCTATTTCTTGCTGAGTCTTAACCTTATTATCGCCCACTGCCGTACCCAATAAAGGAATACTTCTCATTCCAAATTTAGTGAGCAGGTTTTCCCACACGGTAGCTCCATCCTCTTGTAGACTGGTCGATGGAAAGCTGGTTCTTAAATAAGCCGAAGCCGGGCGCAACCTCACCATACCAGCCCGCACTTCTTCAGCAGATTTAATGGCTTTCTTTAAATTTTTAACTTCTGGCTTATCTTCCCCTTTATCTCGGATTTGCGCTATCAATTCGTAACGCAAACTCTTAATAAACTCATCTAACACTTGTTTGCTATTTTGAGCTTTATCTCCACCCTTAAGAGAAATTTTATTCCCGGCCAAATCTAAACCTTGTTGTCGAGATAGCGCTTCAAGAGACTGAGCTCCGCTTTGCCTCTGATCATAACCCCATTGCTTTTGAAGTTCGTCTACCTGTACCGTGATAGAGTTTCCCACTGCCTGTAATACTTGAATATAACTTGAGATCTTATTATCTTTTCCAAATAAAGTCGCGTTATTTCCAATAACCAAAACCTTTTGCGCAAACCGCGCAAGCGCATCAAATAGGAGGTGACGGGCCCTATCCTTTTCTGCTAAAGAAGTATTCCTTTCGGTCGTATTTAAAAACCGCTCAATTAATTGGTCTAAACCGGCATCCAATCTGCCGCCGCCTAAACTACCCGAGACTTTACCTAACAGCGTTTTTGCAGATTCTGCCGCCGCTTTAATAGCAGGTCTACTTCTTATTGGTCCCTTCGCAATCCCAAAACGGCTTCTCCATTGATCTTTATTGGCGCTCTTGGTAAACATTTCATCTGCTAAAAGTAGCGTTTGAGCAACCTCAAAAGGAGAGTTTTTAATTTGTTCAATTAAAGCATCCATAAATGCATCAACCTTTTTAGGATAATTTTTCTTAATGGCAAAAGTTTTCTTCCACGAACCTCCTTCATTCTTTAAGCCAGGAACCGCTCTAAGATTCTCTTTAAGATCATTCCATAATAATCTAATAGATTTATCATCTTGCCCTTGATGAAGAGCCATTATTGTATATCGCGGCGACAATAATTTATTAATCAATGAAGGAACGTCTTCCAAAAATTCTTTATTATTTACGCTACTCTCACCCCTGCTCAGTTGGTTGGTGAGACGTAAAATACTTCTTAATAGGCTCTGAACCGTTTCGCGCGTTGTATTAAAGGATTGCGCTGCAGAATTCACATTTTGAATAAACTGAGATTTTTGAGATGAATCACCATCACCAAATAAAATATCCGCGTGATTTTTAATCAATAAATCGTTATCAGCCAAAGCCTTGAATTTGGATGTAGCGCTGGCGTGACTTTCGTCTTTAGAGTTAGCTAATCTATTTACCAACCCGTCAATTATTTTATCCTGCTCTAATAAAAGGAGATCGGTTAAGGGGCTTCCGATTTTATCTTTTGACGAGTTTGATTCGATTGAATCCCGTAAAGCTTTATGCGCAGAAAAAATGCCTCCGATATCACGGAGATTTCTCTTGGGAGATAAGAAGCTTTCATATGCTTTGCGCAATTTTTCTACTTTTTCTTTAATATCATCCTTATCGATACCGTCTATATCTTCTAAACCAAAACGAGAATTAAAGTTTTTATCGCAGCAAATCTTGTCATAAGATTGCCAAACTTTTTGCAATTTATTACGTTGGCCTTGGTTGGGAGATAAAATAGAGTCATTAAGAAAGTAATCTGTAATGGATTTTTTAACTATTAAAATATCTTCGGTAAGGATAGGATCCTGAAACTGGCGGTTATCATATAAACTTAAAATAGAATTTATCTGAGCCGCTTGTCCACTGCAAAACTTGTAACTACCATCAGGAATGATACCGCTTCGATAGTTTGGTTTTGCTCGGAAAACTGCCCATTTTGATAGACAACCATTACGTGCAACATCGGGTTTAGCATTATCCTCCGAGTTTGGAAATTCTCTTTTCTCCAACTTATTACGCAATTGGATCAATAATGGTTTTGCTCCAATAGCCATGACTGCTGTCTGTTGAGCTAGGACATCTTCGTTATTTGCAAGAGGTCCTTTGTAAACGTCTACATCAATTGTTAGAGCAGCACAACCATTTAAAACTAAAAAGAAAATAATGGATATACAAGTTTTCAGTTGTCGGTAGTTTTTAGAATAATTCATAGTTTTTTCTCTTCTAAGTCTTTAACTCTAGTTTTAAGATTATCCAATTCTTTTTGTCTTTTAATGTTCTCATTAAGAAGTTGTTCTGTATTATCAGTAGAAGTTTCTACCGCTTGAATAGCAGTTCCAGTATTGTCTACGGCTGATTTCGCGGTACTTGCCGATGTTTCCGCCCTTTGATCGGCTTTATCTGCGGACTCTTTTGATAATTTTGCGTGGCCTTCCGCCTTAATCACCTCTGCTTTAGCCTCCTTTGCATCATTCTCAGCCTTTTTTGCGGATTTATTCGCCTCTAGAACTTGCTTGGCGGCTTTTGCTACTTGTTGCGTGGCAGTTACCACCTCTTGCTCCACTACCATCACCTGTTGCTGCGCATTTTCAAGCTCAAACTTATGATTCAGGTCTTTCAGTTGTCCTTGTTCGCTTTGAATATCAAGGAAAGTTTGAAGAAGGACATCCTTCACTTCGCTTTCACTCAACTCACTTTGAGCTTGGCTGATATCGCCTATAACGGAGTCCATAGCGCCAAAATATTCTTCCGGGCTAGCGCCCATTACGATAACCAAACGATGGTCGGCTGGCGCCTCGCGGAACCCTTCGGGTCCAAACATCACCATCCTACGCCCTGTTTTGAGCGCGGCCATTTGTTCATCCGTGCCTTTTTCAAACTGCGCGTTATTAGACTTGGAGGCATCGCCAAATGATATCCTAGAGCTTAGAGAATCCACCAGTTTAGCGGGAACCCAACCCGAACCGAATTTCATCAAACTAAACGAACTAGCCTGTCCCCGTACCGTAACGCGATAAACGGTAGGCGGTACCTGTTCCTGAGGATCGAACATTCCCAAGTAATAGACTTGTTCAAGTTGATGACCGGGAGTCGAACCTAAAACTGCCGTGGCGCCTATTGCACCACCAATGATTTGCCCTTCTGTAGAACATCCATTTGCAAATGGAATACAGAACACAATAAGAAGAATTTTTAGTATTGAAGCGTGAATTCTTTTAAAAATCCGCATCCTGAATCCTTTCCAATAATGAAACAGGTTTTATAGCTCCATGAGAGTCTTAAAAACCAGATACATATTTGCCTAAGCAAAATTAATATTTTTGATTTTTGGAGCTTATAACATTAATTGTAAAAACAAAAGTTTTTTTTTGGCTTTCGTACAATTTTTTTTATTATCAAAATAATCTAATGAAAAGCTTTGTTTTTTGGCTAGATCGTAATTGAAATAAAATATCGGCAATCGCGCTTTTTTCGACGGGTTGAACAGACTGTTAAATCGTGCTGAATTAAGCCGGGTAAGGAATTAATTTTATTGAATCGAGGCGACCCTTCGACAGACTCTAAGGAAATAGAGTGGAAATATTTATTGAATCGAGGCGAGATCCCTCGACGGCGCTCGGGATGACATGCGGTGGGGACTTTGCAACTCTAGTTCCTTTTTCAATCAACGCGTGAAACGAGTCAAGAGATCGGAATGCCCCTTCGAGAGCCTCAGGGCAAGCTAAGCGGTAGGTACTTTGTTCGCAATGCTTTTTTTCGATCTTCAATTACTTGGCATAATGGCTTTAAACCACTTCGGTCGAGATGACGCGCAGTGGGTTCTTAAACTCAATAAACCTGCAAATTAAAGTTTAATAACTATCTTAAAAAGCGACATCGAGATTCAACCGACGCGTTCTTCAAAGAATTGACCAAAGACGTCGATCACATAGTCCAGCATTTCTGCGGTGAGGTTGGGATAAACGCCTACGAAGAAGGTGTTATTCATTATGAAGTCGGAATTTTCAAGAGAACCTTGGACGCGGTGTTTAATGTTCTTAAAGGCGGGTTGTTTCAAAATGTTTCCGGCAAACAACATTCGAGTGTCTATATTATGCTGTTGTAGATAATTGACTAAATCTTTGCGCGTAAACTTATCGTTGGGTTTCACGGAAATAATAAAACAAAACCAGGATGGGTCGGCTTTATCCGCCGCCTTCGGAAGTACGAGGTATTCCTGAAACCGCTCCAATCCTTTATAAAGATGTTTGAAGTTGGCTTTCCTTTTTTCGGTAAAAAGAGGCAATTTTTTGAGCTGCTCTAACCCTATAGCGGCTTGTACATCCAATGCCTTCAGGTTGTAGCCAATATGAGAATAAATATATTTATGGTCGTAACCTTTTGGCAGTTCCCCCCACGTTTGTTCAAAGCGTTTATTACATTCGCCATTAATAGGACTTTGATGGGTGCAATAGCAATCCCTTCCCCAGTCGCGCAAGGAAGTCACAATTTTTTTCAAACGTTTGTTGTCCGTCGCAATCGCTCCGCCCTCTCCTAGCGTAATGTGATGGGCCGGGTAAAAGCTAAATGTGGAAAGATCGCCAAAAGTTCCCGACTTCTTACCGTTATATTCCGACCCCAACGCATCGCAGGAATCCTCAAGAAATATAAGGTTGTGCTTTTCACAAAAAGCGAGAATGGCGTCCATATCTCCCATATTGCCGAGAGTCTGTGGAATAAACACAGCGCGCGTTTTATCGGAAACGGCGTTTTCCAGTTCGTTAAGATCCATCTGGTAGGTTCCTACCTCGGTGTCTAAAAATACTGGAACCAAACCATTTTGAACGATCGGAGCTAATGTGGTTGGAAAGGTTAGCGCTGGGGTGATGACCTCGTCGCCGGGCGAAAGTTTTTCTTTAAAATCCTCCGCCATCAATGCGGTGACGGCCAGAAGATTTGCCGACGACCCTGAGTTGACCAGGATGACATGCTTCCGCCCCAAATAATCGGCGAGTTCTTTTTCAAACGCTTCGGACTCTTTGCCATAAGTCAAACCGAAATCCAATATCGATCTTACAGCGCGCTTCATCTCGTTTTCGTCATAGACCCGTCCGGCATACCGGACCATGGACTCTCCGGGAACAAACTTGCCGGGTCGGTGCGCCGCTTCATAATACTGCTCCATCAACGTCAGTATTTGTTTCTCAATGTCTTCCGGTCGATTTAAATCTGGCATAGGTCCTGAGGGGGATTAAGAAGATGTTTTCAAGAAATTATTATACCAGAGAATGGTATTTTCCAGCCCTTCTTTAAGCGAGGTGAAGGAAGAGGGTTTGATCGATTGCGCAAATTTTTCAGTCGAAGAAAAAAAGTGAAACACTTCTCCTGGTCGATAAGGCAATGCTCCTTCATTGAGCTTTAGGGAAGAGTCGGTGAGCTGAACGATTAACTTGGCCACTTCAATGATTTTATGTTCTTGTCCGTTTCCTATGTTAACCACCTCTCCTACCAAATCGGAGCGTTGCGCGACTCCTAGAACTCCGTCGACTATATCCGACACATAATTAAATTCCCGCGTTTGTTCGCCAGCCGTCATATTGTATTCTTTCACGCCCGTCAGACATTGACGAATCAAACTGGGAATTAGCATATCCGAGGTTTGTCCAGGTCCATAAGTCAAAAACGGACGCACAGTCACAACGGGAAACCCCGTAGCGCGGTGAATCATTTGACAAAAATGAGTCGCGGCAACTTTCGATGAAGAATAGGGAGAAACTGGAGATTCTCTTTGGTTTTCCAGAAACGGGGCTTCTCCATTTCCATACTCTTCGCAGGTGCCAAAGTTTATGAAACACTCGCAATTGGAATCAAGAAGAGCCGTGACTAAATTTAGAGAACCCATGACATTGACTTGAACCATATCTCTCAAGAGCGCCATGTTTCTTTCTGCATTGACCAAAGCGCCAGCATGGAATACTAACTGCGGTTTGATTTCCTGGAGACATTCTGATAACGGGCCGGCATGTTCAAGATTGCGGCGCCAAATCGTAGCCGCGCCTTCAGGGATGTCGCGCAATCGCCAGAGATCGCTGTCCTCATGGACAAGCGCATGGACACGCGCGTCCAAGTTCAATAGTTTTCGAGTTAAATGAGAACCAATGAATCCCGACCCGCCTGTAACGAGGACGGTCTTGTCTTTAAAATGATCGGACATTATTTTTTGGGGAGAAAATCCCGATACCAGGAAATGGTTTTCTTCAGCCCGTCTTCAATTGAATATTGATGTTCCCATTTTAATACGGTACGCGCTTTTTCTGCCGACAGGTATTGCTTTGGAATTTCATTGGAGGCTTGCCCTAGGATTTCCGGTTTCATATCTTTTTGGCCCATCAAATCGAGAATCATCTCGACAATTTCTAAGGCTGTTTTCTGAATCTCATTGCTGAAGTTGAAACCTTCTCCATGAATGGACTGAGTCTCCATTCGCTCCGCGAGCAAGAGATAGGCGGAAATGGCTTCTTCGATATATAAATAATCGCGCACAAACTTTCCGTCGCTTCGAATAACGGGAACCTCGCCGTTTATTATGGAGCGAATCGTTCCCGGAATCAGGCGGTTGAAATTTAAATCGCCGCCGCCATAAAAATTGCCGCACCGCGTAATACAAACGGGTAATTTATAGCTGGTGTAGTAAGCGCTCGCCAATAAATCCGAACAACTTTTCGAAACGTCGTAAGGGTGCGAACCTTGTAATGGAAAGCTTTCGTCATAGGGTAGCTTGAGTTGGTCCCCATAGGCTTTATCGCTGGAAGCGATGACAAGGTTCTTTAGAGTTTGCGTTTTTCGGCAAGCCTCTAATAAATTATAGGTACCGCGAATATTGGATTCAAAAGTCCCAAGCGGAGATCGGTTAGCGATGCTAACAATCGTTTGGGCGCCCAAATGGAAAACGGTTTGAATTTCGTATTCATTCAAAGCGCGCTCCAGTGTGTGGTAATCTTCCAGACATCCGTCAACGCGAGTAACTGGTAGATTTTCTCGGTTTAATCGGGAATGCGGCACATGATCGCGCACCAAAACCACGACATTAGCTTTTAATTCCAAAAGTTTTTCGCAGATCCACGAGCCAAGAAAACCGCTTGCTCCGGTGACAAAAACGTTTCGTTGAAACCAATAGTCTGGGTTCATTCCCATACCCTCCATGGAGGATTGCCGCTATTCCACAAATCGTTTAAATAATTCATATCGCGTTGCGTGTCCATACATTGCCAAAAATCATTATTTTTAAAAACCATCAGTTGCTTATCCTTAACCAATTGTTCCATGGGGCCGTACTCCAAGATACAGGATTCGTCAACGCTCAGATAATCAAAAACCCCTTTGTTGAATACGAAAAAACCGCCATTGATACAACCCGAATGCGTTTGAGGTTTTTCAAAAAAATTAACCACTTGATTGTTTTCTTCGACCAACTCGCCAAACCTGGAAGGCGGATAAACTCCGCTAACCGTAGCTAGTTTTCCATGAGAGCGGTGGAACTCCAGGAGAGCTTTCAGGTCTATTTTAGACAGTCCATCGCCATAAGTCAGAAAGAATAAATCGCTATCAACGTATTTTTCAACTTGCTTAGTCCGCGAACCCGTCATGTTGTTCAAGCCCGTGTTGGCCAAGGTGATATTACAATTTGCCAAGCCTTTATCTTGAGAATGGATTTGGATACCATTCGTCTGTCCAAGACTTACAGTGACATCATTCGACATGTACTCGTAATTAATAAAATAATCTTTAATGATATCCCCTTTGTATCCCAGGCAAATGATAAAGTCGCGGAATCCAAAATGAGAATATATTTTTAGGATATGCCATAAAATAGGATAACCGCCAACTTGCACCATTGGTTTGGGTTTGAACTCTGTTTCTTCTTTCAGTCGAGTTCCCTGACCGCCCGCTAGGATGACTGTTTTGATTTTTTCCATAACTTATAATGTCTGCAGGTTTTAAAATGATAGACGTTTTTAACGAATTCTAGTATCGCCTTGAGAACTGAAACATGCGACGAACCTTGCTCTCGGGCATTGAACGTGACAGGCAGTTCATAAGGATCGACCTTCAAATGATCTGATTTAATCATTATCTCTGCGTCGACAAACCAATCCTTTGACTGTAAATCCAGTTGTTCGTATAGCTTTCTCGAAAATATTTTTGGGGTTCCATTGATGTCCCTCGTCTTTAACCCAAACAGGTAAGGCACAGTCCAATTATAAACCCGGGTGACCGCCACTCGAAGAAACCCGTCTTTTCTTTCCACTCGGCGGACTTTCACCAGATCGCGTTCATCATTCAAGGCAAACTGAACGGTCTTTACTACGTCTTCCGCCGTTACTTGACCGTCTCCACAAATAAACCCAACGTGGCTTCCAGTAGAGGATTTCAAACCATTGATAATTCCCCAACCGTACCCCTCGTTTTTTTCGATTCGCACTTTTTTGAGCTTGGGATTGCCTGCGATAGCGTTGTCAATTAGAGAACCCGTTTTGTCCCACGACCCGTTATCCACTAATACCAATTCATAAGAAATTCCAGCCGACTCAAGCTGATCCACTAATGGATCAATCATGTTCTGAAATGCTTCTTCTTCGTTATAAAAAGGAATAGCGATCGAAACGGTCACGGGCAAACCTACCGCAGTTGAGATAAGAATTTAGATTTGGAAACTATGGCGGTGAAACCACGAAAAAAAACTCGAAGCATAAAATTGATTTTCTTGAACAAGTTGTATTGAAATCCTCTTCAGGAACATTATCAGGAAATAAGAGCGAAAATACACAATTGCATAATCATTTTATCAAATGAACTGAGTTTATTCTCCCGATTTAACATGGTTTGCGATTGCGAATGATTTCTCAAATTTTTCAGAAAAAGGGGGGGCCGACTTAGAGTCCAATATTTGTCGAACCTTGAGAGGACTTGGTTAACACAAAGCTCTACTTTTCATAAGTTTATACGCGTTACAGCGGGAAAATGCAACCGTTTTAACCGTTTAGATTTGTAGATAAAAAGGCTAAAGTGACTGAGAGCTATTTATCAGAATGTTAATTATTTTAAGATCTGGTCATTACGCGCTATATCCAAAAATTCTTTATGAAAAGCTAGAAAGGCTTCTTTCTGGGAATTAAGCTTGTACTTTTGCCACATATTAGTAAAGTTTTCTTTTAAAAACTACGCATTGAAATTGGCGTCGCTCGTTGAATCATAAACCTTTTCTGAGATGTTAGTTTTCATTAAAAACACAAAAATATAACTATTTTAAAAGTTGATGAAGGTAAAGATTGCTGCAATAAACTAAAGAGAATTAAGCTATCAAAATTTTCTAAATTCCCATAAAAAGTTTTTTTACTCATCTAGATTGCAGGAAATAGAAGTTAGATCGTTTTATCCCACATTCCATATAGCATTAGGATGGCAACACAAGCGCCTAAGATTATCCTGACCCAAAAACCGTTATCCATATTTTTTCTCAAGGTTATTAGCGTAATCTTTTCCATCTCGTAATATAAATATCCATCCATTTATTCGCTAAGCTTTGCGCTTCCATAATTTGATCGGGCGTCATTTTTTTCTTCACAAAATTGATATTTTTGGTCGCCGCCCTATCTCCTCTGCGTATTGCCAGGTCAAACCACATATACGCCCTTACATAATCGCGAGGCACTCCGATACCTGTCAAATACATCGCGCCAAGGTTGTTCGGAGCGTCAAAGTTATGCCCTTCTGCAGCCTTTCGATACCACTTTACAGCTTGCTTAGAATCTTCGGAGATCCCTTCGCCCGCTTCGTACATCGCGCCTAAATTATTTTGAGCGTCTGCATTCCCCTGTTCTGCGGCCAATCCGTACCATCTGGCGGCTTCTTTAGAATTGTGAGGAACGCCTTCTCCCATGTCATACATCACACCCAGGCCATATTGACCGCTAGCGTCATTCTGATCGGCCAAAGCTTTGAACTCCTTAAAAGCGGCTGGATAATCCATTCGATCAAAAGCGTCCTTCCCCGCCTGATAATCCGCAAAAACTAAGCATGGAGCGATACATATCGTTATCGCAACTAATACCTCAATACAGTATTTTTTTTTCATAATCGACGTCCCCTTCCTATTTACCTCTAGTCATTATATCTTATAGCTTTTCCTCTCGAAATTAAAAGTTTGGTTGCAAAGAAACAAACCATTTCCAGCTATCCGAGCAAAAATAATATCAAATCAATAATTATGTTTTTTATTAAACTCTGTTTTTCAATTGTTGATCAAAGAATCTCCAACACTTTCTCGGGTGGACGCCCTATTGCAGCTCTATCATTGGCAAGAACGATGGGACGTTCTATAAGAATGGGATTTTTAACCATAAAATCTATCAAACTGTCATTAGATAAGGATGGGTCATCCAAGCGGCATTCAGAATATACCGTTTCTTTTTTGCGCATCAAGTCTCGAGGCGCTAACTCAAGTTTGGCAAGAATCTCTTTAAGCGTTTCAAGAGTCGGCGGAGTTTTGAGATATTCAATAATGGTCGGGTTGATACCTTGTTTTCCAAGTAATTCTAAAGTCTGACGCGATTTACTACATTTCGGATTATGATAAATGGTTACGGACATAAATAAAGAAGCCTCTGTAAATTTAAAATTTTTCTGGTTTATAATCGCCTAGCTGTGGGTTAAAAAAAGTGAGCTCTTGGCAACTTTGAATATTTCTCAACTCTTTTTATAGTTTGGGATTAATTTCGCAATAATTTCTTCTGAGCAATTCGGATCTTTCCTAAAACCATCCCTCCTTTTGCATATTCCTGGTAATAACGAGCGTTTTGCTTAAGTGGTTCGGGAAGATTCGCGGTAAAACTCTGGAAAAACGTCATAGGAAATTTTTGGCCTCTGTTATCCATCAACAAGTTTTTTGGATTGTTTAATCGCAAGTTAGGATCGGAAGAATAATAAAAATAAAAATTGAGTAATTCTCGTTTCTTCTTTAAAGGTAAATTAGATCTGAGTACAGTACAACCTCTAGGGACTCGCATGGGGTTTCCCAGAGGAGCCCCGTCAATGGATAACATATAAAATGGTCGTTCGCCTGGAATCAAGTAATTGCACATTGGTATGATTATTTCAAGATTGTGGCCAGCTGGGTCGTCCTCAGTATTGACAATGGAAATGGCATGGCTATTTATATCGATTTTAGAACCCATTTGAATTGAATCGCCACTCAAAAATATCCATGGCGAAACAGTATGTTTAAACGGTAAAAGAGGCGGTTCTTTAAAAAAGAATATTATCGAAAACCCAATCAATATAATAGATATGCCAATTTTCCAGGCAAGTCTTTTGGAATTAATTTCGGAAATAAATTCTTTTTTACCTGTGGGATTAATTAGATTGGCTTTTAAAAATACCAGGTATCTCCTTTCGAACAATATCTTCCATACACCTATGCCAGATAGAATGAGGTTTAGTGGAACGACTGGAGCGCGAAAACGATTAGTGCCAAATATGAAAATAGAGGTCATGATAGCCTGGCATAAGATCGTCCCGAGGATCAGACTTTTGGGATATCCGGGTAACCTCGCATTCGCTAAAACATAAAAGGCTCCTATTGCCAAAAAGAAATAAATGTAAAATTGAATTTGAGCCCCATAAAATGATTCCATATTTAAATGTAAAGGGGCAAAATAAACGGCGTCTGGGTCAAACAGAAAACCTGGAAGTTCCAGCCATAATTTTTCCAATATAGACTGTGTCACTATTAAAGGATTTTCAAACCACACCACCAGACTTTTCCCGGGGCGGTCAATGGGGTTAAATCCAATGCTTTCCATTGTTTCGACAGGCGGAGACTTTTTGTAAAAAAAAGAAGGAGAATGTCCTTCTTGGGCGTATCTCCCCATCCATATCCATTTGCCATTAACGCTGTGAAATATTTGGTTAATTGGCATACATATAAATAAAAAACCTAAAGCGAAAGATAAGAATGTCTTGAGATAAAATTTTACTTTTAGCTTTTTCCTGACAATAAAGTAAATCGAGTAAGCCCCCATACCTAACAAAATAGGAAGAGTTTCCTGTCCAAAATAAAACGTGGCGGCCATCAAGATTCCCAAAATAAAAAATTTGATGGAGGAAGAATTTTTATAAATTAATACATTCAATAATATCAATAGAGTGAGCGTCAATATCAGCGCCGCAGACCGGTTTATGGCAACCGAATAATGAATACATAAGGGATCGGTTGCCGTTAGTATGGCGACAATAATTGCCGCTCGGGAATAATGCAATTCCTTGGCAATTTTATATGTCACCCAAGGTAAAGCCGACCCAACAACCGCCTGTGAGTAAAAGATGGACGAAGGTTCCGATCCAAACCATCTAAGAAACCATGATAGATAATAGGAATAAAGAGGAGCCTGATAGTAACTCACCTTTTCAAAACTCTCGTTAAAGAAACTTTTCGCAGAGTTTAAATATACCTCGCCGTCGGCGTTGAATATGATCAAGCTCTCTCCGCTAAGCGCAAAAAGAGTTGCGTATTTGATTCTAAAAAATAAACCTAAGACCAATACGATGTAAATCGCATAATTGAGAATCAAAGGCGATCTTGAGAGAGAATAAGAAGGCCGAAGAGCTAATCTAAACCCAGTCCAAACGACCAAAGCCAGTACGAAACAATAAAAATGGGTTACATCTAGAGGGGAGAAAACAAGAGTTAATGGCGAAAAAATAATAACGAGTTGGAACCATCTGTTTTTTTTAATTTCAAATTTATGAAAAGACTGTAACCAAAAAAAGTAATACGCCGAAAAAAAAATACCGACGAAAAACTGTCGATACCAGGGTATTAATTCGCCAGGAGGCAACCCACCTGACATTATGGCGAAATCGGGGAACGATTCCGTTACATAAGTAGAAAGCAATAAATAAAGATGAAAAATAAAAGCGTATTTAAAAACTAGTTTAGCTTTATGAAAATTGAAAGAAGTCTTAACGAAAGCATTTTGAACGATTGCAAACCCTATAGTTGTCGCCCAAAAGTAAACGGGAAAGATTATCTTATTAATATTTGCGTACCATTGTTTGATAAAAGCTTGACCAAAATGTGTCGAGAAAGCGTCTATCAAAGAGCTTGGAAAAAATTTAAAGAAAAAGTCGCCTTCTAAATACTCCCGAAAAATAACCAGATATCCAGAAATAAAAACGTAAAAAATGGTTAAGAATAAGGATATTATTTTATTTTTAGGAACTTTAAAGAAATCATTAGGAAGGATCATCGAGTATTTTGAAAGTTGATTTTGAGGGTGGTTTTTTTAAGTGGGCTATTTTATTAAGATTACAAAAAACCATAGCAATAGAATATAATATAAAACTTTGCGAATGTGAAGAATTCTGTAGGAAACCAAAGAGTAACTTAAAGCGCAGGTTCAGTAATCGGATATAAGATTAGACGATCTTGAGCGCCTTTGATTGGATTTATGGGATTTTGGATTGAAAAAAGAGTTTTGGTAACGGGTGGCGCTGGTTTTTTAGGTTCATTCTTGGTTGAGAAGCTTAAAAAACGAGGTTGTAAAAATGTCTTTGCTCCACGAAGTAAAGATTTCGACTTGGTTAACAACAATGCCTGCGTAAAACTTTATAAGGAAACCCGCCCCGATATCGTAATTCATTTAGCCGCCCAAGTTGGAGGAATCGGAGCCAACCTGGATAATCCCGGAAAGTTTTTTTATGACAACTTGATGATGGGCGCGCAAATGATTGAACAGGGACGGTTGCATGATATAGAAAAATTTGTAACGATTGGCACGGTTTGCGCCTATCCTAAAATAGTTTCTATTCCATTTAGAGAAGAAGACCTATGGAATGGGTACCCTGAGGAAACCAACGCTCCATATGGATTGGCAAAAAAGATGTTATTGGTCCAGGGTCAAGCTTATCGCCAACAGTATGGCTTGAATGCAATTTATATTTTGCCGGCTAATATGTATGGCCCGAGAGATAATTTTGATTTAAGAAATTCTCATGTCATTCCCGCCCTAATTCGAAAGTGCATGAGTTCTCCCGACGAAGATATAACGGTATGGGGAAGCGGAAATCCTACGCGAGAGTTTCTTTATGTAGACGACGCTGTCGAAGGCATTTTGCTTGCATCCGAAAAATACAACAAACCCGCCCCCATCAACCTCGGCACTGGAGCGGAGATCTCTATAAGGGAATTGCTTGACCTTATTATCGAAATTACGGATAGCCGTAGAAAAATCGTTTGGGACAAATCAAAACCAGACGGTCAACCTCGAAGATCCCTCGATACTTCCAGGGCGCAAAAGGAATTCGGTTTTCAAGCTCGGGTACCTCTGCGTGAAGGTTTATTGAAAACCGTAGAATGGTACAAGTCGTTTTATAAGTAAGAAATATCGATATCGCCTCGTTTATTTCGCAAGTCTAAATAATTTTACCCACTCAAGGGAAGTGAGATAAAGAATTGATGAAAGTTTCCATAGTAATTCCCTCATTGAATGAGGCTGGTTGTATTGCCCAAACGTTATCTGAAATCCCTAAAGATCTGGCCGATGAAATTATCGTCGTTGACGCAAACTCTCCTGATGGTACGGCCGATATTGTTCGCCAACTCGGTTATCGAGTGGTTTTGCAAAAGAGCAAAGGGTTTGGCGGAGGATTTGCCGAGGGCATTGAAGCCGCCACGGGCGATATTGTCATTTTAATGAATGCGGATGGATCGATGGACCCTAAGGATATTCCAGAAATGATCGATAGAGTGAAACAGGGTTACGATTGTGTTTTTGCGGTTCGCTACGCTCCGGGTTATGGAAGCGAAGACGACGACCTGGTTCACCACGTTGGCAATATGTTGTTCACCTTTCTAGTCAACTTAATTCACAAAGTGTTTATTTGGGACGCTCTTTATTTTTTTGTCGCCTTTCGCAGAGACAAAGCTTCCCAGATCAATGCAAAAGCGCTGGGATTTCCATATTGTGTCGAATTTCCCATTCGAGCGCATAAAGCAGGGCTAAAAATTTCTCAAGTGCCCTCTAAAGAAAGACCTCGCATAGCGGGAGTGTCGAAAGTAAACGCTTTTGTGGATGGTTTAAAGATATTAAAAATGATTCTACTTGGCCGATAAATAAAACAAAAGCCTTTAAGACCGAAAAGTAGACTTATCTAAAAATAATTTAAGCGGAGGACCTACTGGGTCTAGCTCTTAAAAATGATCTCGATTTGATTTTAATATCCTTGGGAGGAATAATGGCGTTGTTTCTATCCAAAAAAGTATAAACAACTTCTCCAAAAACCGGCGGCAAGAGAGAAAACAAAAGATTTATAAATAAAACAACAGAAATATTAAAAAGGCCAATTATTTCTAACGGTTTAAAATACCATTTGGGAGGCAATGCCACCCAGCCCATGCCTTTTTCCCCAGTTAGCATTTTTTTGATTATTTTCCATTGAAAATAATATGTTAAGTTCCGTTTAATAATATCCCGTTTTAATTCAAACTCGGATGTCCCCTCGGGAACAAAGGGTAATGGTATTGACGAAAAAATACTGCGAGTGAAAGAAATTGTAGTATTAAAATTTTTCCATCCTGGAGCTATATATAATCTACCCGTTTGTTTAGCTTGGTCGTAAAGTGGAGTTCCTGGGTAAGGAGTACAATTATTATATTTTACAAACCCCACATCCGCCTTCTGAACAACACGGTGCGATTCTTCTCTGTCCTCTTTTGATTCCGTGGGAAATCCATAAATCATTCCAAGAACAACATTTATACCGTATTTTTTACATAATTCGATTTTTTCTAAGTGTGTCTGGACGGTCTCATCTTTTTGAATCTCTTGAGCTATACGTTCTACGCCCGTTTCCAATCCCATGCTAATAGTTTTAAAATTGGCGCGCTGTAAATGGGGCATTATCGATTCATAAAGGTTATCCGCGCGGGTTTGGACAGAAAACGCGCACTTTTTATGAAGCCCTTCTTTAATAATTCCATCACAAAGATCAATAACTCGTTTTTTATTGGTACTAAAAGTATCGTCATAAAAAACGATATCTTTTTGGCCAAAATCATCAATTAATATTTTTAAGTTTTCTAAAATTCGGGCAGTGGAATGCCAACGATAAGTAAAACCGGTCAAAATCCTTTGGCTGCAGTAGGAGCACTTATAAGGACATCCTCGTGCGCCGGTAATAAACCCCATATTATATTTTGGATTATCAAACAATTCATAAGGAATAATTGGCACGTCGTCTAAGTTCTCTAATAAGTCGGCATCCGGATTATTAACTATTTTTCCGTCATCATCTAAATAAGAAACTCCTTTTAAGTCTCTCCAATCTTTTCCTTCACGTATTGCAAAATATAATTGCTTTAAAACTTCTTCTCCTTCCCCGCGAACGACAGCATCTGCAACTCCTAATTCCAAAGGCTCGCCAGGCAATGCAGTAACATGAATCCCGCCATAGATAATAGTGGCATCAGGGAAAGTTTCTCTCACCAACTCTCCAATTTCATATGACCTTCCAGCTTGGGAAGTCAAAACGGTAATTCCAACTATTAAAGGTTGTTCAAGTCCTTTTGTAAACTCTAAGATATTATCGGGGGTTATCTTTTGTATTTCTTCGTCAACAATCTTAATATTTTTAACCCCCCACTTCTTTAAATATGCAGCTAAAATTCCAATAGCGACTGGAATTCCAACTGGAACATATTTAGACATCATTCCGCCAAAGTTTTCTTGAGCTGGGTTTATGAAAAGCATAAATTTTTATTTAAAGTTTAAGGTTAAATTAAAAATTAGAAGATGTTGTCATTGTATTTTACTAATCTTCTTAACAAACAAAAATACAAAAATTATGTTTGAAAAATCCATCGTCTAAAGAGAATTTCCGAAATAACGTTTAGAAAGTTTTTAAATATCCGTTTTTTAACGGGATAAACCCTCCAAATACTAATAATTCGACTGGGATTAAAATAGAATTTAATAAAGGCTGTTTTTTTAATGCGTAATAACTCTTCATCGCTTACAGCGCTTAAATTCATTGAAATATCCCGCGCCCCTCGAAAATTGACTCTGTTTCTGATTTCCTCTTCGTAGTTTTCCCTACTGCCATTATACTTGCCAGAGGCGAGAACTTCTTGAACATGCTCTTCATACATAGGCGTTCCAGGAAAGGGGGTCGTCACATGGAACATAGCAGTATGTAGTTTACTTGAAAGCGCATAACGAACCGTTTTCAACATAGATTCTTTGGTTTCTTCAGGCAATCCGAGCTGAAAAAAACCGCTCACAAACATATTCATCTTATCCGCTTTATCAATAATTTCATTCATTCGAATCAAATCGGTCCGTTTTCGCACTAATTTCTGGCCCTCTTCACTTCCGCTTTCAATACCAAAAGCTATACGATAAACTCCAGCCTTATTAAACAAATCCAATAGTTCATCGTCAACCATCTCGTACTTAATTCCGTTTGGAAAAGCAATTTTCAAACCAAGGTCTGCTTGGACAAGTTTTCGAAAAACAATTTTGGCGTGCTTAATATAAAAATTAAAAATATCATCTACAATTTCTAATTCTTCAAACTTATATTTATTTTTTAGCCAAATAATCTCTTCGACAATATTTTCTGGAGATCGACTCCGAAAGTCCTTCCCTAACGTATCGTGGCAGAATACACACTTTAATGGGCAGCCCCTAGAAGTCAGAATAGGCATTAAAAGCTTTGATATATATACGGGAGATTGTGAAGTTCGCTTGGGACTTGAGAAGTACCTTTCAACTGGAACAAGGTCATAAGCTGGAAAAGGAATTGTGTCTAGATCGTTCATCAAGTCTCTTGGTAAAGTACGGGCCATACTTCCATCAGGTTTGGAATAAACAATTCCCGCAACGCTTTCTGGGTCGGCATCTTCTTGTAGCGCTTTGACTAAATGATAGAAGGTTTCTTCCCCTTCGGAAAGAACTCCAAAATCTATATCTGCTTCCCTTATTAAATCATGAGGATCGGATGTCATACCCGCTCCACCCACTACAATGGGAACCCCAGGGCAAACTCGTTTGATTGCTTTTGCGGCGTCTTTAATATAAGGAATATGGAAAGAAAGCCCCGTTAACCCAATCAAATCGGGTTCAAATTCCTTAATTTTTGCCGCAACTTCTTGAGAACTCAAGTCGTCCAAAGGAGCGTCAATCACTAATATTTCAATGCCGGGAATTTTCTTTCTTAAATAGCTCGCAATATAAAGTAAACCTAAAGGCAATATCAATCCCTCAGGATATTCACCAGGTCTAACTAGCGCGATCTTTTTCAATACCATAGGTTTTCCTCTTTACCACCATTATTCGGCCAGTATAAATCTTATCATTTTAACATTGACCGCTATTTTAAGGTGGCCAAAATACAAAAATTGAATAAATTAATTTGCTATATTTTTGGTTTGATAAAAAATTTCCGAAGATAATTTTTTAGACCAAAGTCATGATCGCAAAGTACATGGCTTTTTTGGTTGGAATAACTATTACTGTTTTTCAACCATTTTTGATCCTCTGGCATTGCCAGAGGTTTAATAAATGTATAAAACATAAAATAGGTTGCCAATCGAAAGAAAAAGTTCGTCGCTTTTGACTCTATATTAATTAGAAACCTACATGATTTTTTATCGATTGGCATAATAAACATTTGCCATCTATTTTTTGCCAGAATATCATTATATTCAATGCAAAAAGGTCGCACTTCTATTTCGACACCCGACTCCAAAATCTTAAATTTGAAAAAAGATTCCGTTTCCTCCAACATAACAGCTGTATAAGATTTCTTTAAAAGATTTTCCTTTTGTAAAATAATCGTATAAATGCCATAAAATTGATAAAAAAGACTATGGTTCGTAAAATGAGGGAAATCCATTGAACTATTTATAGCCCAATAAAAAGGCGTTTCATAAATGGTCCAAGCGCTGGCGGGTTTTTCGATAACATTATCTAAAATAGATTGAGTCGCTTTTTCAAAATTATCAGGATTACCCGTATAAATAAAAACAATTCCGCCTTTTGCAAACGCTTTATATTGAAATAAATTGCATGTTGGTTGTTTCTTAGCAAAAGGCGCCGAAATCAAATCCCCGTTTGACAAATTATATCGCCACCCATGAAAACCGCACTCAAGTTCGTTTTCTCTCAATCGCCCCATATCAAGAGGCAGCCCATAATGACGACAATGATTTTTAAAACAACGAATTTCCCCATTATTCCAAAATAAAATTAAAGACTCGCCCCATAAAACGAAAGAATGTTGTTTTTTTCTTTTTAAAAATTTTACAGGAACGACCCCATATACAAAATCCCGATAATCTTTTGCATCAAACTCCAACATATAAACTCATACTTATAGTAATAAATAAATTAGTCGGGAAAGTCATGCTTTAATAATTTAGTCTTCCCAATAAAAATAAACGCTAAAGCTTGCTTTATCTCTTCACGTTTTTCAAAAACTTAGCAGGATTACCCGCCCAAACTTGGAATGGTGGAACGCTTTGGGTAACCACGCTACCCGCCCCAACAAAAGCCTTTTCCCCAATTGTAATTCCACAAAGTAGGGTTACGCTAGAACCAATTGTCGCTCCATCTTCAACAACTACCGGAATAACCGTCCAGTCGTCGTCCGTTTGCATGGATCCATCGGGATTGGTGGCGTTTGGGTATTTATCGTTTATAAACGTTACGTTATGACCAATAAAAACTTTATCCCCAATCGTAACTCCTTCACAAATGAAAGAATGACTCGAAATCTTACAATCGCTTCCAATTTTCGCCCCTTTTTGAATCTCGACAAATGCTCCAATCTTGGTTCTGTCGCCAATTTCGCAACTGTATGCATTCACAAAATTAAAGATTTTCACATCTTTCCCCAACTTAACATCGGGGGCTATTCCCTGGTACATTTCCATAAAAACTCTCTCAAGATTCCGTCATTGGGAAATTCATTATTAAAAAATTAGTTCATAGTAGAAGGTTAAAACCTGGAAAAAACGCCTTCTAATTTTCTTTGCTATAAAACGCTTTTATGGAATCTACGACATACTCTATCTGTTTCCTTTGTAACTCTGGAAACATTGGAAGCGAAAGAATTTCGCCGCAATACTTTTCCGCCCTAGGAAAATCTCCTTCTTTATATCCAAGATTCGAATAAGCGTCCTGAAGATGCAATGGTTTTGGATAATGCAAACCAGTACTCACTCCACGGTTTTTAAGAAACTCTTGTAACCGGTCTCGCTCTTTAGCGCGAATCACATAGAGATGGTAAACATGGTAATCATTTTGGGTTTCAGGAGGAACCTCAACCTCCGCAATATCTATTAAGGCTTCGTTATACAAGCGCGCGTTTTCTCTCCTTCCATCAGTACACTTTTGTAAGTATTTCAATTTAACGCGCAAAACCGTAGCCTGTATCCCGCTTATCCGATAATTATGTCCCGGAAACTCATGTTGATATTTAGTAGTAGACCCATGGTCGACAAATTTTCGCATTCGTTGGGCCAATTTTTCGTCATTAGTAATTATGGCTCCAGCATCGCCAAAAGCTCCAAGGTTTTTAGAGGGATAAAAAGAAAAAGCTCCCGTAGAACCGGTTGTTCCAACATAATTTTTTCTCGATTCTTCTCCCGACAAGGAGTCAATAGAATAAGCCGAATGAGCCTGGCAACAATCTTCTACCATGCTCAACCCATACCTCTGGGCAATTTCTAAAACCTTGTCAACGCGACACGGCAATCCATAAAGATGAACGGGAATAATAGCTTTGATATTATCCGCCGGAAGACCAAGCCTACCTTTTCCTTCAAGCGTTTGCTTTAACTCATCTATATCCAGATTATAAGAGTCGTCATGGTCGACAAATATCGGCTTAGCTCCAGTTAAAGAAACGGCTTCCGCAGTAGCGATAAAAGTATTGACCGGGACTAAAACCTCGTCTCCAATTCCAACGCCCAAACCCCATAAAGAAGCGTGAAGAGCGCTTGTGCCAGAATTCACTCCGACACAATATTTGGCATTATGACTATCAGCGAAATCGGATTCAAAACCTGCTATTGCCGGCCCCCCAACAAACCATCCGGTCGCGATAAACTCGGAAATGGCGGAATCCATTTCATTTTTAAGAGACTGGTATTGTTGTTTTAAATCTACGAAAGGAACTTGCATTCTATTCTTAGGATTTTAAGGGGTTACTTAAAGAGTTCTCATAGAACATTAGGAGTGAAGTCACTATAACTTTTGGAATATAGACCGGTTCCCGCAATAAAACTTATAGAGGTTATATAAAAAGGAGAATTTAATGTTATTTTGTAAAAATTTCGGAGTTCACTATCAAACTTAAAAACCAAGGAATCTAACCGAAGCTTCAAAAAACATAACTTCGAAGTTATGAGAGATAAAGTGAGGCAATTATTCGGGGTTTATTTAAATTTAGACTAATACTTCTTGTGGCCTTTCAACATCCGATGGCGATTCCTCTTTTGGAATGTCGGAACGGTCCCATCCTTGTTTGCTTTTCTTCCCAATGATTCCATCTTTTGGAAGTTCAAAAGTTTTTGAAACAGGTTCATATTTTTTTCGTTTCTTGAAAAAATACAAATGATAATTTTTATCAAACCTTTTCAAAAACCACCAAACATAATTTTTAACATAGGTCGTGGCGTCAGTATCGCGGGTAGCAATCATTAAATCTAAAATGGTTATAAATACACGGAACGGAGCCATCCAGAAAAACTTATGCGCTTTGAGTTTCAACATCAGCTTTTTGGCCCAAGGAGGTAAAAAACTCATGACTCGCAACATAACGCGATATCCTTGAAGCAATCTTAGTCGCCTTGGATGCACAATCATAGAACCTTCTGCCATATAATTACTATGCAAGCCTTCTTCGATACGCTTAATTTCTTCAGTACTCAAATCGCCCGTTGCCAAACCATGGTCGATAAGACTGGTACCGGGCATGTACTGGATCATAAAAGGCGCGATTCGATAACAATGCTTTAAAGGAGCTATAAATTCGGCAAAACCCATCAATTCTTGACTAAACGAATCAATTGTTTCTTCTAATGTTGGGTGACGCTTAGTACCGTCGTCGTTTTCAACAGGCATCCTAGGCAAACCTAAAATGTAATCAAACGCATAAGCCTGACCGACTTTCTCTAAAATCTTTGCCGCCTTTCGGATATCTTCGTTAGATTCGCCTCGATTAATTACTTTATTACGAATTTTCTCATCCCAACATTCAATGCCAATTTGAATCGCGAAACAGTTCGCATCATGCATGGCTTGAACGGCTGGCTCATTAATTAATAGGGGATGGGAAAAACACCTAAAAGGGAGTCCTATCTCATCTTTATATTTCTTAAAAAACTCTACGGTCCAATCTTTGCTGGCCGACATAACTGGCTGCCGAAAATCAATCCATTTGGATTTGTATTTAGCAATATCGCTTTTTAACTCTTGAATTAAAGAATCGACCGATCGTTCTCGAACTCTAGATCCTCCTAAACGCTTGGCTTCTGCGCCTAAAAACGACAACGAGCAGAAATTACAAACATATGGGCAGCCTCTAGAAGGAACGGAAAGATAGGAGTTTTTTAGGGGAACATGCGGCGCAAATAAGTCTTTATCAATAGGAGGTAATTCGTCTACTTTTTCCACTAAAGATCGGCATTCGTTCTTAATCAGAGAACCGTCTTCAAGACGAAACCAAAGATTTTCAATGGAATAATCGATTTTTCCTTCATCAATACTATTACAAAGTTCAAGTAAGGGATACTCTCCTTCGCTCAAACAAATCATATCCACCACGGAGTCGTCTGACCTCAATACTTCATTGGGGGCTGAGTGAGGATGGATACCGCCAAAAATCACAGGAACCTTATAGCGTTTTTTTAACTCGCCAGCCAGCTCATGCATCTCTTGGTATTGAACGGTTTGAACATGAAATCCTACCAAATCAGGTTCTAACTCAATGATTTGTTGCAATACTAAATCTTTTTGATCGAGTAGCTTTGCAAAAGGTTTAATGCAAAGGTAGTTTTTATCGTCAAATAGCGCCTGATCGTATACCAAGTGAACTTCATGCCCATTCTTTTTTAGCATTGCAGAAAGAGCTTGAAGGGAAATATTTTCCCACCCAATCGCGACTAAAACACATTTCATTTAGGGAAACCCCTTTGAATTTTTATAAAAAATCGCATCACATCCCAAAGCGTTGCTAATATTGTCGAAAATTTAGTGCACGTTGGCTGCCCATAAAGACGCATTTTCATTTTAGACGGCACTTCGGCAATAATCAATTGGTTTCTACGAGCTTTAATAAGAATTTCAACAAGATAGAAAATTTTGGAATCCTCAAATTCGATAATCTTGTCGGAAAATAGGTTACGTCGATAAACTTGGATCCAGTTTACATCTGATATTCCAATATTAAATAGTAGAGGAATAATTATTCGATTGTATACATAGGAAGCAAAAAGAGCTGGAATGGTGTATCCAACCCTTTCAGCTCGCACTCCAACAATAATATCGGAAGTTCCCATTCGCGGAAGATATTCTTTTAGATCTTCCGGGTCCATGGGGTTGTCGAAGGGCAAAAAAATCACATATTCTCTTATGGCATAACTAATACCCGTTCGAAACGCGCCTCCTGGCCCCAAATTTTTTTCATGATGGAAACATTTTACTCTTTCGTCTTTTTTAGCGATTTCTTGAGCTAACTCTAAAGTTCTATCGGAGCTTTTATCGTCGACAATTAGTAATTCGAAATCAATCCCCAAAGAATCAAATGTATTAATATTATGCAACGTTGCAGATTCTACTGTTTCCTCTTCATTATAAGCTGGCATTATGATGGAAATACTTGGGAACCTTTTATCCATAAAATGATCAAATTGCTTTAAAAAGCTAAAAATTTTGCCCTGAGCTTATTTAACAATATTACAAGCGATAAGGTTTAATCTGAAAACTAACCCAGAAATTATATAACAAACGACAATTTTAATTTTCAGAAAATTTTTTAGGAAGAAACCGATTCGGGCTTGCCATGATTTTCTATAGATTTTTGAACCGCCTCAAGAACCATAGAAACATTAGATGAAAAAGCGCCATCGCACATATTGATTTCATTTTCTAAAATAGACTTAATGAAAGAGTCTACATTCTTCTTTAAGGGTTCTTCCATCTCAATTTTTGGGCTGAGTATATCCCCATCGCGAAGAAGATGTTTAAACTCTCCAAAATCCGCTTCATAGCGTCCCTGATGTCCAATACCTTTTTCATAAAACCTTACTGGCTCTAATGAATCTAAATCGTCAAATGTTACGCGAGCGTGGCTCCCAACTACGCAAATAAATCTTTCTTTATTTGAATCAATCCAACTCACTTTCAGTTGACCAACAATTCCTGATGGGTAAAATAAATTAACAAAACCGACATCGCACCGATCGGTTTTCAAAGGTTTTGACCCTATAGCTGATACCCGCTCTGGAATTGAATCTAAAAGAAAGTTCATAATAGAAACATCATGGGGAGCCAAATCCCACAAGACGTCGACATCTTTGCGGATTAAACCTAAATGAGTCCGGGTGGTTGTGAAATAGTAAATCTTGCCTAATCTATCTTCTTCAATGATCTTTTTTACTTTTAAAATTCCATTGTTGTATAAAAAGGTATAACCAACCGTTAAAACTAAATTCATTTCCTTTGCTATCGTATGAAGCTCTAAATCTTGAGCAGACGACAATGTCAGAGGCTTTTCACAAAAGACATGTTTCTTAGAATTAAGGGCTGTTTTAACTAAAGAATAATGCGTCGATGGCGGCGTGACTAAAACGATTGCGTCAATATTTTCACTATTAATTAACTCTTGCGGGTTTGTAGTTTTTGAACAATTTGGAGTTAAAAACCGTTTCACCCTGTCAAAAGCGGAAGGCTCAATATCGCAAACGCCTTGAATTATCACATCAGAGTGATCGGAAAGGTTTCGCACTAGATTCGGCCCCCAATGACCAAGGCCTATTATACCTATATTAACCAAATCGTAATCCTTTAAAAAATGAACTCAATTTTATTTATGAAAAAAACAAAAGCAGAACAAACAAATATTAACTTCAATCAATAACTAATTAAGAAAATATTTTTTAGTAAAACCATAGCCATTCGCATTAGCTAAGAAAATCCAAACATAATATAGCTCATCAAGAGTTAAAATCGCTACGAGTTTTTAGCAATCTCTTTTTTTATAAGAAACCAAATTGGCAAACAAGGTAAGTATTTGACAAAAAAATCATATGATATTTAAAGACATTATTCGAGCTTGATTTCCTTCCTAAATCTACCTAGGTATTTACCTTCCTATCAGTTTTACCGAGACCGCCAGAGTTTTAGCTACAATTGGCATTTCCTTATGGAAATAAAATTTAAATTTTTTCAATATGGGTAATCACGCCATTATCCTTAGTTACAAATTATTACAGAAATATAAATAACGAAAAATTGATTTGGGTTTCAAAATACCCAATTTGAAAATTCTAATTCTGAATATTTAGTTTTTTTGTTAAGTCTTATAGTTTTATTTACCTTTTAAATTCAAAAAAGAATTCCAAATACTAAACGTTTAACATTTTCAAAATATGACTTTCTTAGGCTGACAAGTAGCGATTTGAGAACAAATCCAAACCAATTATTAGTCCAAATCTTTTCGATGATATGCAATAAAAAATATTTTTAAAAACCCAGTAAAAAGAAGTTGCGTGAATTCTGCTATAATACCTACGTCGAAAAATCCAAGGATAGTGGTTCTTACCGCCAAATCTTCTACGTTTATGTTCCAAATCCTATAAAATATAATTGAGACGTCTCTTGCAAGAACTCCCTTTAGTATCGGTAATTATCCCCGTATACAATGCCGAAAAGACTTTAGCTTTATGCCTTCAAGCAATATTAAATTCAGATTATCCAAACTTTGAAGTCATTGCGATTGACGATGGGTCTAAAGATAGTTCTCTAGAAATCATTAAATCTTTTCCAGAGATAAGCTATTATAGTCAATCCAATCAAGGGTCCGCGACTACTAAAAACCGAGGCGCTAAATACGCTCGCGGAACGTTTTTTTATTTTTTAGATTCTGATGTGGTCGTATCTTCAAACACAGTATCAAAATTTATTGATACAGCGTTAAAATATGAAGTGGATCTAGTTTGCGGGCGTTATTCTACGGAGCCTTTAAACGATGGTTTGGTCCACCATTATAAAGCATTAACCGATTACGTATTGTATTGCCCCCCATCTTGCCGGTCTGAAGTAAAAATCAATTACCAAATAGGAGGAGGAGGAGACTTGTATTCCAAAAAGTCCTTTGAAAACTTGAAAGGTTTTGACGAATCCTATCTTGGAGCGAGCGTTGAAAGGGAAGAGCTAATGCTGAGATTTTATGAAGCTGAATATTCTTCGGCCGCTAATCCTCAAATAAAAACCAAACATTATTTCCCAGATTTTAAAAGTATGATCAAGGCTTATATTTTCCGCATTTATGAAACGGTTAAACTAATTGATGGAAAGGTAACGCCGTTCACGTATATTTCAATTGAAAAAGCGATTTTAGCTCCTTTTTTTGCTTTTGCGTTTTTCATATCCATAATCCTTTGTTTATTATACGACTTTTCTGTTTTTTCAGTTTTTGCTTGTGGTACTATGTTTTTAGTTTTTAGTCGTGACTTAATTTTTGAGAGCATACGCCGAAAAGGATTTAAAACGCCATTAATCCTTGGGATTCATTTGGTAACTTGTAACGTGATTTTTTTAAGTGGATCGATTAGTAAAATCCTAGTTAAATTTAATAAGGCTAAGGCAATATGGGCGGATTTACTCAGGTAATAAGAAATCGTTTTTTTTCTAAAGACCCTTTCTTTTTAATATTTTATGTGACAGCACGGTGTAATGCGCGATGTAATTTTTGTTATTATTGGGACAATATTGTGGAATGGCGTTCCCGAAAACATCTTGAAGTAGATGAAATAGAAAAGATAACCCGCAAAATTCAGTCGCTTCAACAGCTAACCATTAGCGGTGGAGAGCCGTTTTTAAGAGAAGAACTGGCTGAAATTTGCTCGATGTTTATTAAAAATTCCAATGCCCAATTTGTTACTATTCCAACGAATGGCGTTCTAACAAAAAAAATTAAATCAACCCTAGAAAAAGTTCTTCCCGCCCATCCTGATGTTAATTTCCGTATCGGTCTTTCTACCCCAGAAATCGGAGAGAAACTAGACGATTTATACGGCGTAAAAAACGCCTTTGAACAGCATCAAGAATCGTATCGCATGATGACCTCGCTTAGAAAAAAATTTCCAAATTTAAGCATGGATGCTGGAATCGTTTACAGTAGCTACAATGCGGACCATATTCTCGATATTGTCAATTATGTATTGGAAAATATGGAAGGGTGTAATCCTATTATCTCAGCAGTTAGAGGAAAGCCAAGATTAGCTGAATCCAAGGATATCTCTATAGACGACCTTGAAAGAACATATTCTTACGTCAAAAAAAATGTTCCAAAAATAAATAACCGAGCTTTCGCCAACACCATGAACCTTATGAGGGATATGGTTCATGAAATAACCGTCAAAACGATGCAAGGAAATCAAATGGTAATTCCCTGCAAAGCTGGAGAAAAGTTATTGGTAGTTTACGACAATGGCGACATTTACCCTTGTGAATTATTGGAAAAACCAATGGGTAATATTCGCGATTTCGATTACGACCTTAATCGAGTCGCTAAAACCCAAGCGAGTCAAGAGATTGTTAAGGAAATAGTCGATACAAAATGCCATTGTACTTGGGAATGCGCCAACAACAACAATATCGTTTTCTCCAATAAATATTCCCTGAGTTTAGCTTCCAAATTATTAAAACGCCAATTCCATGAATTAGTGAATTGAAATCTCATCCAAGTTTTTCTTTTTCCGTTTTTCGAAATATTCTTAAGTAATTTTTAGATCTATCAGAGGTCGTTTTTGGCTAGTTCTAACTTGAGAATTCCGGAAAAAATCCTTCTTTTACTATAACCTTGTATTTTTGACCATTCTATTTCTTAAAGAGGCTTTAATAAATAATCCATCACATGGTTCATATCGCTAACTATGGAATCCATATTTTATTTCAAATTCTAATTTCCTCCAATTCCCAATGGATACCCCCAACGCAGCAAGCGACTCCCACATCCGGCTTTCATAAGAATTTAAAATTGCTAATGATAGAATTAAAATGGTCCACTTTTATTAAACTAGATACAAAACTTTAATCAATTACCTATACTTTATCCAAAAAAATCTACCCCCCCCTCAATAACTTCCTAAATGTACCCCGATATCTACCTTCCAATCAGTATTATTGAAGTTGCCAGCGTTGTGGCGGCAGTTTTTGTCATATTTTTAATGGGCTTTTCTCTAGTTCGCTATCTAAAGATAGAAACCAAGGGTATTTTAGAAAATATCGTTATTTCATATACCCTTGCCTATTGCGCTTTTCATTTATTGGCGTTTGGAGTTTTCTTTACAAAATCCGACATTCCGTTTTATTTATTTTTTTCGCTTTGCTTAATCAATTTAATGGTTTCCGTGAAAAAAAGCGAACTGGCTTGGATTTCTGAAAAAAAACCACATGTCTATTTCTCTAACTGCGTTCGCAAATTAAGATCCTTTTACCCCTGGGTATACGCCCTTTTAGTATTCACAATTTTGTTTTATTTACATTACCTATGTAGAACTAGCTATTTGGAAATAACGGATAACGGGAAATTTAATATCATAGAAGAGTGGGATGAAATGAATCTAATTTCTTTCATTAATGTCTCTCGAGATTTCTTTTTCCCAATTGAAAGTTCAAGCCTACCCTCTGAACCACCTATGTATTTTAGTTGGCTTGGAAATTTACTGCCGATTTTTCTTATAAAATTCTTTCAAATCGATCAAATTCATTCCTATGTTATTTGGTCTCCTATATTCTTTCATTTAGCGTTAATTTTTCAAATTCATTATTTTGTTAACCAATACACTCAAAATAAATGGATACCGCTCTTTGCGGTTAACTTATTTTTCCTAAACCCTTTTATACCTTTTGAATTACTTCCTTTAAGAAGTCTTGTTGGAATATTTTTAGTCTTTTCCACTCTAATTTTTTTAATTAAATACCTTACTACTAAAAAACGAATCTTTATTGTCTTAACTTTTTCTTGGAGTTTATTATATTTAGCCAAGGGGAATTATTTAATCCCCATAATTCCTGCATTAGCGGTTTTCTATCTTTACGAATTATTTGACGGCGAATCAAAAGTTTTCAATCTTAAAGTTTTTAGAATTTTATTCTTGTGCTTTTTACTACCTTATTTTCTTTTCTGGTTCAGCAAACATTATTTTTCATCGACACTCATGTTTAGCTTTTTTTCTCCAAACTGGAATATGAAATTATTAAATTTCTTAAAAGAGCTTCTTCCGGTTTTTCCACAACTGATTTTTATTGCATATTATCGCTACAAAATTTTTAAAACGAAAAATTCTTTTCCGATACTTGAAAAGATTTTACTCACGGCTTTTATAGCAACTTTTCTATTCAATATATTTCCTTACCGCCATTTGATAAGCGACTCCGCCTATCTAATTTTCTTTGGGGCTGCAATTATTTTTCCGTTAACAGCTCATAAATTGTTTACTAAAAATAGTTTATTCTATGGGCTCATGGGTCTTCTGTTAATATCATTTCCAATAGCCAAATTAAATAATCTGACAAAAATAGGAGCTTATGAAACGACAAAAGACGAACTTGATATGATTGGTTTTCTAAGAACTAAAACGCCACCAAATAGCGTCATAGCGTCTAATGTAATAAGATATCTTGACCGTCCCGCTTTTCTAAGTTACTTATCCTACAGAAAACAATTCATAGAGGAAGGAGAACGCAACGCGGCTCTACTTAGAGTGCCTCTGGAAGAAAGAATTTACGATTATTTTAACTTCCTAACATGCCAGTGTAGTAAAAAAGAGCAAATCCGATTTTTAAATAAATACAAATTTTTAAGTCACTTAATCGTCTACAATAAATCATTTATCAAACAAGGAAATATTATTTTTGGCATGAAACATAGATTAATAGCGGGTTATCCTATGTTTGAACCACATCCCGATTTATTTCAACCTGTTTATAAAAACAATTCTGTAAAAGTTTATAAAGTAACGAATCCAATGTCTTAATCAGTTAAAAAAAACTTCTGAAAAATTAAGATTAAAATCATTTTTCATAATAACTCTAAATTTAAACGGGCAATGTTCTTTAGATTTTTTTTACACTATTTTCTCTTTTTAATCGTTTTTATTGGTTGCAATAATGACAAGGCCCCTATTAAAACGATTTCGATGATACAAGGAAGTAAAAAGTTTTATGGACGCCCAGTTAGAAACTCTAGCGAAAAAATAAATTCAGTTGTCTACAACAATAAAACTCGATCGATTTTCTTTTCAATAGAACCAACAGAAGCAAGACAAAATTCTGTTTTTGAAATACCCTTTAAACCTTCAAACACTTTAAATCTAGAATATTTTTCAGATAATTTTAAAATTCAAGGCCACCTCACCAAACGAAACAGACTGATTAAATCTAGCGTTGACGGACAGTATATGGCTTTTGGAAGTTGGGACGGAGATTTAATTTTAGAAAAGAATGCTTCTCCTTATTTCAACATAGAATATGATGGTGAAATTACAAGCTTAGAATTCCAGGATAATTTAATCGCGGTAGGATATAAAAGCGGGAATATTTCGTTTTACGATTTAAATCATAAGAAAAAACATACATGGCTTAAACTTTTTGACGGGGAAATTACTTCAATAGAATCATTCAAAAATTCTCAATTTTTTGTTTCAGGAGTCAACGAGTATATTTTTCTGGTTGATGGCTACACAGGAAATATCTTAAATAAAATAAATACTAGAACTTTTAAAGAAAAGCTATTGATCGCTTCAGGATTGCATCCTTGTATTATCGATAAAATTAATAAAATTATATATATTCCTGAAAAAGAACAGCTCATTACAACTCATGGTTGGACTTATTGCGCCAAACCTCAAATAAAAATTTGGGACGTAAAATCATGGAAAAAAACTTTTCAAATTGACAATCTTGACTCACAAGTTTATCAAATGATTTGGGCTCCAAAATCGCAAAAAGTTATTTTTGCCGACGAAAATATTTTCTTATGGACATTAAATTTAGACACTTTCCACGTAGGAAACAAAAGCCCCTTAAGTAAGTCTATAAATTTTTTCAGTAAAGTTAATCACAAAAAAAAGCTTTTAATTCCAAAATACCCAATAGGAGCTGTCAATTCACTCGACATGATTCCCAATACAGATATTATCATTGTCGGACTGGGATCCTATTTTTTAGGAGGGTCCGGATTACTAATTACGCAAGTAAACAAATCCGATTTTGAGCATTTAGTGTTTTTTATTAAAAATAACGGCTCAATATACTCTTTTACTCCAGAGATAAATTTCTCGTCTTAACCTCAATCCCCAAATCAAACAATTTTGTAGTTGATTTTTTATCGTCAAAATAGACCATCCTCTGAAACCGGTTCCCACTGTTCCCACACAAATTTTCATTTTGGAAACGATAAAAACTACGTCGGGCTAATAATCAGATCTATTATTTTTATATTTCTATCTTCGGGATACTCTCCAAGAGCAAACGAGGTTATTTTATTTTTTTTACTTACAGCCTGAATTGAAAGTGTTTGTCCACCTTTTTTAATTTTGATATTTTCAAAATTAATCCAGCTGGAATTCTTTGGGATTGATCGTTTGCCAAATAATGAATCATTCAAATCAAAAACTAGATCATACGCATTCAATGATGGACCAAATTGTTTGGAAAATTTTACGCTAATATTGTATTTGCCTGCTTGAGGAGAAGTAAAATTATAATAAATTTTATTATTTTTACTTGATAGTAGCTGAAGGGATAATTGGTCGTCTTGATCTTTCCATAAAAATTGATTTTTAACCGCTTTAACGATCGTTTTTTCATGTGAAATTGGAGGGTAAATATATATATTTAACTGGCGGCTCAAGGGAACCCAAGCAACACATAACAACAAAATAAAGCAAATTACGTTTGCCTTAGGTTCTAAGGAAATAGAGGGTTTTATTTTACTATCTTGGCTTTTATTTTTTTCACGGTTTAAATTTATCGAATCGTGGGCGGTTTGAACCTGAAATAAATATTTAAAGATAGAAAAAATTCCCAGAGAAAAAAATACAATGATAATTGGCATGACAATTCCACGATAACGAGCGTATGAATAAACAACTACGCTATGAAAAAGGAAATGATAAATAAAAGGTAACGCAATAACGACCTTAATTCGCCAACTAATAGTTTTTGAAAAAATGAATGAAAAAAAACCTATGATAAAAACCGGAATATAAAAAAAGGACAATGCGCTTGCGAAATAAGAGTTTTGTTTCATAAGAAACGGGTCAAGAAAGATTGAGTTATGCCCTAAGAAATAAGCTCTAACTTCAAAAAGGATTTTTTTGACTAACATGGTTCCTATTCCAATGGGATCTTCTAGGAACATTTCTAAACTTTTTCCAGGATGATCAAATGGATTAAAATTAATTTCCATAATTTGTGCTGCGACTTGATGCCCACCGTAAACCCAATTTCCAAACCATGAAGCCATAGCTCCTAAAGACCTACCCAACGGCATAATAGTTTTATAAATATCATAAAGCGGAACATTGAAAGTCAACTCTGCAATTAAAAAACCTAAAAAAGTCGAGAAAACCATTGCGGCAAACTTTTTCTTACCCGCCCTGCCCCAAAGTGGAACTAAACAAAGAATTGCCAACGGAGCCAAAAGACCTTCCAAAAGAACAGTCCAACCAAAAATGAAACCAAAAAGAAATCCAAAGATTGCTTTTAAATTGTCCATTGATTTAATTAGAATAAGCAAACTTAGCGTCAAAAATAAACTTGCAAGAGCGGTGCGATGTACAACTACTGAGAAATGTAAAAGTTCATATGAGAAAGCCGAGCAAATCAAAGCGATCAACGCAACATTTAGACCAAAAACTTTTCTACAAATAAAGAATATTAAGAGCGGAGTCGCGCAAGTAATCAGGCTTTGTACGGTTAAAGCGTCTATTAAATTAAAATGCGTGATTTTTAAAAGGATAAAAAGTAATAGCGAGTAAGAATAGGGAACGACGGAAAACGTGGGGACTCCTGTCATAAAACTCCACGCCGCTTGATATGAATGCGGCCCATCTGCCGCCATACCGGAAACATCGATTAGGCCAAAAAGCCTAAAATAGGAGATCGTTAAATATCGAAATGCGAAAGAAGTTATTAAAATTAAAAGAATTAAAATAATCAATCCATTTTTCTCAAATTTTCTTTTAAAAATGAATGGATTTAAAGCAATTTTTCTTGAAAGAAAAATGATACCAGCGGCATAGATCCAGGCTAAAAGATGAAAAGTAGAAAAATTGGAGAACAAGAAAGATATGAGAGGAGAATAAAATAAGAATACGTTGAATTTTCCAAGGAAACTATTCTCTTTCCACAAAGTATTTATTGAAAAACAATAATATCCAAGAAAAAATATAGACATAAAAAGCTTTATATATTCTTCCTTATATGGAAATGGTATATTTCCGAGCGGCCAAAAGAAACTTCCTTCCATTGTTTCTTGCTGAAGGGTTAAAAATAATATATATATATATACCAATAATCCAGCCGATAGAACTTTGCGCAACGTAGCGCCCAAATCGTTTTCTAATTTACAAATATAAAATATTAGCCAGAAGACGCTTAAACTTATTAAAAAGAAAAAAGGCGCAATTAAGAATGTACTGGACGGGGCGGGCGAAAAGTTTTGATTGTAATAGTAAAAAATAAAATTTTGGTTTTGAAATTCATTTATAAAAATTTGATATCCCGCAACTATAATAAAAAGTAAACCAAGTAAATGATTGACAAGCAAATTCTGAGAAGTTTTTATTTTTAGACAATTACGAAAACTCATGATATTTGGAGAAAATATTTTATGTAAATTAAAATGAAAAAAGTTTTCTCAACCCTAGCAAAGAATTACTAATCAAAAAACAGAACGATTTTTTTCAGCAAACAAGCGCTTGGAATATAAAAAAGATGAATGTGCGTAAGGGATGAAAAGCGTTTACCGCCGCTTTCTCGATTAGGACAATTACTAGGATACTATGTGGACTTATTTTCTTCCATAGAAATTTCAAGAACCCATTCTTCTATAACATTTTTTATTGCTGGTTTTGGGTCGGAATTGATATTTTTCAAATCGATTCTAAAACGCCGTCTTCTATAGAAAGGTGGGCTAATCTGATCCATTGTAGTAAACCAATAGGTTCAAAAAACGGATCATGTGGAATTCATTAATAAGCGGAAAGGAATCCCTAACGCGAAGTATCTTTATTCTCGAGAACATCGCTTTGAAGATGGTATTTATACCTTAAAACTTTAACCGGCTATGGGAGCGATCTTCTTCACATTTTCAATGATTGAATCCATATTATAATCTTTCAATAAATTTTTTAGAAATGCGGATAATTGATCGCATCCGGCTCCCTTGGCGTTCAACTCTTTAAGATATCCATCTAATTCTGTAATACTACAAACTTCCGCAGAGCATATAATATTATCGATTAAATTTTTTGAAGCTTTTATTTCTGAAAATACAATTCCTGTTTCTTCAATTTCCCGGTCGTCAATATCGTTTTTTTCTTAAATTCAAATCCTAATTCTAAATTTTTGGCTAAAGCTTCAAATATTTCATCGGCCTTAAAGGGCTTTGATATGAAAAAATCAAAACCTTTTTCCAAATACTTAGTTCTTTGTTGGTTGAACGCCGAGGCGGTTATACAAACAATTTTTAAATTTCTATTTTCTAAATCGCTTTTTATTTTATCAAAAACTTCCAGACCGTCCATTTCCGGCATCAAAATATCCAAAAACACAATATCCGGTCTGGTTTCTTTTATTAGACTCAACCTTTTCATTCCGCTATCCGCTTCATAAACTTCAACGCCAATACTTTTTAAAAACCCGGAAAGAACTTCTCTATTTTCATTGATATCGTCGATTAATAAAGCGGTAACTTTTTGTCCTTTTTTAAGCGATTGAACTTTATCATACTGTTTTTTTTTGAAACTTTTTTTATCGTCGACAGAAGAGAACGGTATTGTAAAGAAAAATTTGGAACCTTTACCCACTTCGGATTCCAAATTTAATTTGCCGCCCAAGACGATATTCCATTAAATAGCGAGTCAAATCAAACCTTTTGTCCGGTTTATTTTGATCTCCATAAATACTGATAAACTAAAATTTTTTTAACCTAGAGGATGGCTTGGAAAAAGCGTTAGAATGTTGAATGTGTTGTAATCGCTAGAGTCAAAATAATAAGAAAATTCTATTTTGTTTTTTCCTTTAACTTCGTCCGATTTCTTATGTTGGGTATTACTTATGGCGCCTTTTTGGTTTGCGGCGGAAAAAGAACTTGTGGGGGAATGAACAAGTAAAAAGAAAAATATTAATACGGTTAATTCGGAAATGGCCTTGAAAAAAAAACACTTGAACTCCAAGCCGATTATAAAATTGATTCACCCCCCTTATATAAGCAATTTCGAGGTCATTTTATAGACCATTCAATAGTATTGATTTTTAAAGAAATTGTGAGGAATCGCTCTCTTTTAGGTATCGGACATCTTAAAAACAGAAAAATTATATCTGTTTTTAAGACAAATGATTCTTGAAAATAGAATTTCAAATTTTGATAATTTTTTTTATTTAATAAAAAATAAATACTTGTTGAAATTGGTCAATGAAGATAGAGTAGATATACATTTAATGTTAAATCGCTTAATAGATGCCAATAGTATTGCCAAGATGACTGGTTAAAAACTTCTTTCAGGGTTGGTTTAATTGATGGGAAATGAAAATATTAATATTTTAATAGTCGACGATGTTCCAGAAAACGTCACTATCCTAAGAAATTTCTTAGAAAACGAAGACTGCAGTATCTCCATGGCGGCAAATGGAGAAAAAGCCATCGAAATTGCTTCGAAAACGTTGCCCCAATTAATATTATTGAATGTCATGACGCCCGGTCATGATGGCTTTCAAATCTGTAAAAAGTTAAAGAATAGCTGGCTTACCCATAAAATTCCTATCATTTTTGTAATGGGGAAAACTCCTGTTGAAGATATAATTTCGGGTTTTGAGGCTGGAGGTTGCGATTACTTAACTAAACCTTTTACGGAACAGGAAATTTTAGTACGAGTAAAAACACACCTGCAACTTTCTGAATTAAAAATTCTAAACTATGGATTATAAAAACTGAAATTAGAATAATTTTCCCACTAGACCTATTTTTCGAGAAATTTTTATGGACATAAATTCGTTAGACGAAGTAGCAAAGCATTACGTCTCCTCAATGCCCGCAGTAGTGTACAAGCTTCAGGAAGCGTTGAGAGACGAAGACATGACTTTTGACGATATAGCCGAAATTATTAGCGGAGACCCTGGACTAGCGGTTAGACTGCTTAAAATTGTTAACAGTCCATTTTACGGATTGGATTCCAAGGTAGATACAATTTCCCATGCCCTTAGTGTTGCAGGAGTGGACGAATTAAACTATTTAGTGATTTCTTCCGTTCTTGTCCATCAATTCAAAGATCTTTCAGAAGAGTTCGTGAGCATAAATTCTTTTTGGCGACACAATATCGCTACCGGAGTTATTGCGCGTGAAATAGCAATGCTGGTGGAAGATTCCAGCCCAGAACGATTTTATTTAGCCGGCATGCTCCATGATATAGGGAGTCTGGTAATTTTCAATTTACTTCCCGACGCTTCTAAAGAAGTAATAGCAAAATGTAGAGAAAGCAATAACCCATTGTATCAAGAAGAAACTAAGCTCATTGGCTTTAACCATATGGACGTAGGGAGTCGATTACTAAATGCATGGAAACTTCCAGAAAACCTAGTGGCAGCGGCGGCAAATCACCACGAACCATTTCAAGGAAAAGAATTTTCTTTTGAAGGCGGAGTGATCCATTTAGCGGACTCAGTTGCTCATATACTAGAGATGGGAGATAGTGGAGAACCCTACATCCCAATGATGTACAAAAAAGTATTGGATGAACTAAAGCTTGAAGAAAATTTTTGGGAACCTATCGAAGAAAAAATCCGCGAACTATATAATGACGCCGTCAATACTTACCTATAAACAATTCACAACTTTTGTAATAAATGACTAGGCGCTCTCCCAGATAAAAATAAATAGTTTTCAAATAACCCTTTCAATAAAAGACTAGTCTTTAGCAACAGTCTTAATCCCGATCGCGTCTCATCTGCACACCCCAATATCCAACCGATATTGTGAACAAAGTAATAAAGTAATACAATAAAATTGTGATCCAAAACTCACCCACATCGGCTACCGAATCATAGACCTCGTGACAGGTACGATTTCTACCCGAGAAACATTCCACACTTCCACTGAGCAAAGACCATCCTAGGAGACAAACCATTACCGAACCCATCGCAAAGAATAAACCAATAGCCTTTTTATCGTGCAAATCAAATCCGTCCAGGCCCCTTTTTACCTGGCTTCCTCCTTCCACTTTGTTAAACACGCGAGCCATCTTGGGAGCGATGCGATAACCAAGCCAACCCATAACCAGTAACATCAACACTCTGAAAAAGGGGTCCAAGAATGGAGGAAACTCTAGAAAATAAATACTTCTTAAAAAAAGAATTAAAATAAAAAGGACTCCAACCACGTAAAAAGTGATGCCATTGTCGCTACCTCTTATAGGTTGGGCAGATGGTCTATAAGTTCTGGTATCTTTTATTTCTGTTTTTTTCCTTTCTTGCGCTATTTTGTATTTTGCAAATATGACTCCACAATCAATGCAAACATCCGAGGAAGGTTGTTCAAATTTGCATTTAGGACATTCCATCATTGAAGCCATGAATTAGTTCTCTTAGTTTAAAATTACTCTGAATCCAAGATCCAACATAGAATATGTAAAAGTCACCTTAAATTAGAGAAACTTTTTAAAGGAAAAACTCAAACTCTTATAATTCCAAAGCCAAAATAATCAAACACGTAATCACTGCGATTAATAAAGCTCGCAAGCCAGTCCACAGCCAAAATGACCCGCTCATTTTACCCAAGAAAAGACCTAATAGAAAAATTACAAAAAACGCGGAAGCAATGGCTGACTCCAACGGAAGCAAGGGAAGAGTTATTCCATATTGAGCCATCCATAAAGGGAGGATGATAACTAGAGAAATCAAAAAAGGAGCAAATCCATTAACCAAGGCAATCCATATGGGTGTCCATTTCATTGCCCTGCTGAAATCTGTATCGCTGAGATCGTCTACTAACGCTCTTTCTAATTCGGCGAGTTCTTTTTTCCTTTCTTCAGATTCGCTGATATAGGCGCTACTAAGACCGCTAATGCAAAGAGCCATTGCCGCTCCCATGCAAGCGCCAATGGCCGTACGAATTGGTACATCCTCAGAAGCATAAAACCCCATAAGTAAACCCAACATAGTTAGGGCGCCATCATAGCCGTTGGTAAAGAAATAACGGCGGGCGATACTATTAGCTTTAGTAAGATTTAATAAAAACCGAATTCGTTGAAGCACGGATCAAACTACCCTTGCTTAGGAAGAGCCTTTGTTCCTTCAACCTCAACCCTATCAATGCTATGCAAAGATCCTCCTAGGTTTTTGATTGTGTCTACAATAGCGTCAAAATCAATGTCTTCTCCATCGATGTCCAAAATAATGGACTCTGTTTTTTCATCAACCTCTTCAACAGTGAGCTTAACGTTACATTGGTTTTCTTGATCGGCTATTGCCTTCGCAAAATCGAGAGCGCTAGGATGGTGAGGTTTTAAAACATCTAGAATAATTCGTTTAACTTTAGACATGGCATTCTCAAATGGGTGGGGTTACGAAGAAATTTTAATAAGATATAGATCCAATATTACGTTAGCGAGGCAACTTTTTCCAGATAAGATTTGATGGAGTATTTAATTTTGATTAGCTTTTAAAAGGAGGAAGATCAAACCAACTTTTCCAAACTTTAGAGGATTAGAACGCAACTCCTGATAAGCCTTTTTTACTTAATTTTTGCTCGCGCAATGTAATTTGAATCCTCGCCAAACCAAAGTTCTCCCGACGGTTTATGAAAAATCATATGACGCACCGATCCTGCTCCGCTCGGGATTTCTGTGATACTAAAGAATTTTTTAATCGAAGTATTAAAACCTACCAATCGATTCGGCATAGAGCCCGTTTCAACAAACCAAAGGTTGTTTTTATCGTCCACCGTCATAGCGTAAGGATAAGAATCTTTTCCTCCTGGCAACAACCATTGTTTAAATTTCTTTTTCCCTGGATCAAATCTTCCTAAAAAGCCTTCTGCATAATCGACATACCAGATCTTACCGTCTGACGTTATCGCCAACCGCCTGGGCTTTGAGTTTTTACTGGGTAATTCATACTCTTCTAACATCATAGTATCTGGGTTTACAGTCGCCAACTTGTAACTTCCGAATAAAACAATCCATGGCCGATCATTCGAGTCAACGCCAATGCCATAGGGCCTGGCATTTTGAGTGGGAATTTTTATAAGCTTAACCTCTCCCGTTTCTACCATAAGCTTACCGATAAAGTTTCCGTGTTGAACCGTAAACCAAATATTGCCGGCGCTATCAAATACAAGCGTGTGAGGATCTCCAGCCTCTTTATTTGGCATAGGATACCGAATGATTTCTCCCGAAGTAGAGTTTAGCTGACCAATGTAGGCATTGCGGTTCCCAGCGAACCAGACAAATCCATCGTTATCCACAATGAGATTGTGCGGCCCCGCCCCCTTTTCTAAATCGTACTTTATAAATTTCCCAGAAGTTGGATTGAGGTAAGCCAGATAACCGCCGCCTTGCCCGCAAAACCAGACACGCCCTTTTCCATCGACATAGGGATCGCGCGGTCGGGTGTTTTCCCATGGAACTTGCCACTCGGAAATTTCAACCGGGTTAGCTTGAGCGCTAGTAAAACCGTCGAAGGGAAAAAATAAAATGGCAAAAATAACTGTTAGGCGAAAAGAAAATTTCATCCGATTACCTCTTATATTGAATCGTCATTAATTAAACTACTTCGCTGCCATTTTTCCTAGAAATTTTTAGAACTTGGTTTCCTTGACTAAATCACTATTAATTATTACTCACTAAACTTTCTACGGAGGGAAATGGCTTAAATTTGAATTTAAGACATTTCATCATTTTAGTTATTGATTAGTTTTCTTGTAGATGAACCTGCCTCAAGAGTATATTCGAACGAAAAACACGTTTGGTTTACGGAGACAGATTAATAATCATCATTTATTTTACCAATAAGATAAAAGAAGGGGGGGAAATGAATACAATAAAACTAATCTGAAAGTTAAAGTTCTATGCTTAACATTAAATACTTAAACCGATAGTTCCTGTAGCCAGCTTTCATTTTTTTGAGAGCAAAAAACCTGCTATAATCCAATCGCCAAATATCTTACATGCCAAAAATTAAACTGGTAAAACAACATGGAACAAACACAATACTGGGCTATTAAAATAAGTGAGAACATAGCTAATAATTTAAAAAATCCACAATCCTCATTTTCTTCTATCGAAATAAAATATCTTCAGAGATTAAAAGAGTTATCAGAAAGGAAACAAGGAGACTTTTTTTATATTTTTGTTTCAAGAGAAAATTTGGAATTAATTGGATGGGGGAGATTTAATGACCATAACTTTGAAACGGCAACAGATTCAAACTATGTCTTCGATTCTTTTGAAAACCCTATAAATATGTCATCTCTTTCGAACGATGAGTTTTGGGCTGGGCATCCTATTTTTGATTCTCCTCCTGATTCCACCTTCAAACTGAATGATTCAAAAGCTGAATCATTAAATAGTTTTATTAGTAGAAACAGAAAAATTCCTCAAGACCAAGAGGAAGAAGCCTCTACATCAAAAGACGAAACCGAAGTCCTGGAGAAGAAACTAATATTTTTTGATAATTTAAATCCCCAACCTACTTTTCACACTAAAGAATTAATTAGTTTCGCTGGGGGACTTTCCATTGGAAAATACAAAAGAAAAGAATTATTGAGCTCAACGTGTTTACTATTGGCGTATTTAGAAAACGTAAGATTCAACTCTAGCTACAAATTATCCAAATATTTTCAAACTAGTAAAACTTTTGTCAATTTTTTGAATGGCATTAAAAACAAGGACGAAAAGCAGTATTTAAATTCACGAGAAAGCTATTTGGATTTAGATCATCAAAAACTATTCCATTCTGTACCGGAAATGCTTGATGCAAAGTGCTCTATAAGCGATTACTCTCAAAAAATTCTTTTGAAGGCCGCTGAACTATCCCATAATAACCATTTATCTTATGGAATAGATATAAAAGAATCAGACTACTCTGGTCCATTCTTCAACATAGAACATCTTTTTGCGGCGGTTTTAATAGTTCCGAACACAGGAGCATCTAAGTTTTTAGAAAAACTTGGTTGGACTTCCAAAGAATTAAAAGAAAAATATTTTGAGTTTATCAGTACAGAACAACCCAGTCATTCTAAGACTTGGAGAAAAATCCTTTTCCCTGAAGAAAGCACATCTCAAACTCCAGATCAAGAAACTCAAAACACTCACCGAAAAATCATCGATATCCACGGAGGCGAAGGACATGCAGACTTTTCTTCCGACCAGGTCGGCCCTAATCTAGATGACTTAATTGGAACAGAGAAAGAAGCAGAATCAATGGCCCGTTTCGTAGCTTCAAAACATATTTCTCCTCCATTATCAGTTGGTCTGTTTGGAGACTGGGGTTCTGGTAAAAGCTTTTTCATGCAAAAAATGATAAAACATGTCGAAGAGTTCACAAAAAAAGATAACAAAATTTTTCATAAAGAGATTGTCCCGATTGAGTTCAACGCTTGGCACTACATTGAAACCAACCTATGGGCGAGCTTAGTCAGCCATATATTTGAAACTCTAGAAAAAAAACTAAGCCAAAAAGAAACTATTGAGGAAGAAAAAAAAGAAAAAGAAAAATTTGAAAAATTATTTGCCGAACTTGAAACTGCCAAGACGATGAAAGACGAGGCAGAGCGCTCAAGAGATTCCGCAATAACTAATCTAACTAATACCAAAACCGATCTTAACACCGCTCAAATTAATTATAATAATGCCATTTCAAGTCAAACTGAAATTAAAGGTAGAGACTTATGGATAGGAATCGGGAAAGCATTTCTAAAAAAATTAAATTCTAGCGAGGGTGAAAAATTAAAAAAAGAACTGTTAGCGGCACAAAAAAAACTCGGTCTAACAAGCCTTATCGAATCCGCCAAGGAAATGGATACTGTTTTCCAGGAAGCTAAATCCGTTACGAATAGATCGAAGATCATTTTCTCATCCGTTTTTTTAAAAAACGGAAAACAATATATTTTTCTATTTATAGCTCTGATAGCAGTAGGTTCAATAGGAAACGAGGTAATATTTTCATGGCATCACGAATTTCATAAATTAGCCGAACTATTAGGGGAAGCATCGACTTTAATGGCAACCTTTGTCGGCTGGGTTGGAATTTATGCCAATAAAGCGTCAAACGCCTTAGACAAAATAGAATCGGCAAAAACCATATTCGACGAATCAATAAAAGAGATCAATCAATGTCAACAAGACGCTCTAAGGAAAGTAGAAGGCGACATTCTGAGTCTCCAAACCGAATTAAATATAGCTGAAGAACACTTTAAACAAGCTAGGCAAAATTTAACTGACGCTGAAAAAAAATTAAAAGAAGGAAGCGCGCGTGGTCGTCTCCAACAATTTATTAAGGAGAAAGCCTCTAGCGAAAAATATTCTAAACACCTAGGAATTGTCGCAACGATCCGAAAAGATTTTGAAACCTTAACAAAACTAATGAAAGCCGTTCAAATTCAAGATGGAGAAATAAAACCCAACTCTAAAGATCCTGAAGATAAAAAAATAATGAAAATGTGGAAAGCCGATTTGTTAAACGGGATTCCAAAATTTGATCGTATCGTCCTGTATATCGACGATCTAGACAGATGCCCTGCTGAAAAGGTAGTTGAGGTTTTACAAGCCGTTCATTTACTTTTAGCGTTCAGGCTTTTTGTAGTCGTTGTAGGTATTGACGCTCGTTGGGTTTCGCATTCTCTTAAAAAAGTTTATCCCGACCTTTTACGCGAAGACATTAACTTTAAATCGCTCAATCAAGATTCCTCAGAAAGATCAGATAATAAAAATGGAAACTCAAACACTCTCACATCCGACTTCGCCGCTTCCTCTCACGATTATTTAGAAAAAATTTTTCAAGTCCCTTATTGGGTAAGACCCATGAGTTCTGGTAGCGTTGAGAATTATATTGCTAATTTAACAGGACAAAAGAAAAAGTCGCAAAAGGACAATCCCCCCCCTAAACCTATAATCGTGGAGAAACATGAAATTTCAAAACTAGACATCGGGAGGAAAAAAAGGGAAGAAACAAAACCAATCGAGCAACCTCAAAAACCAATTATCGTTCCGCCTGCAAAACCTCCGAAGGAAGATCTCAAGCAAGTTAAATATAAAAAACCTACCGATGAACCCAAACAAACTCAGGACGAAAGTTTTACACTAGAAGATGACGAGATTCAATTTATGAAAAAACTAAGTCCCTACATAGGTACGTCGCCCAGGCGTGTCAAACGGTTTGTCAATACTTATCGTATTATCAAAGCGGGAATTAAGAATGACGACTTAGAAGAGTTTTTAAAAAATAACAATGGAGTATCTCAATTTCAAGCGGTTATTGTCCAATTAGCCATTATTGTGGGAGCGCCTCATATAGCTCCTTTTTATTTCGAAGCGCTTAAAGACTCAAAAGATTTTGATAGTTATAAAACACGTTTAAATAAAATCCAAAAAAGAGAAGATCCACATAATACATTTCCGTGGGAACTAATTGAAGACGCCCTTAAAGAATCCGGTATAGAAGATACCGAACTATTGAGCGACTGGGCAGGTTGGGTAATGCGTTATTCATTCCATTGCCGCCCCATTGGCGATTTTTAATAATGAGCGCTATCTCGCCTGAATCAATCTCCACCTATTGCATGGAATAATTTTATAAGTTTTCTTGTCATTGCTATTTTCTTTTGCGCTCATTTTTATCCAATTCTGTTATTTTGCTTTCTCTATCTCCTTCACGCAATCGAAACGATCATTCCCTTGGAAGGAATTTCTGGTGGTCGATGCGCAGCCTTCACATTAAACGGATTAAAAAATGTTTAGGAATTTGAGTCGTAAGGAGAAAGCCGGAAGAATCCCCAAACACCAGAGTACAAACTAGTGTTCGGGGAAAGAATACCAGCCAATCTAATCAATGAATATTGTAATCCGTATGTTTCCCATTCTTCGAATGGATGAGTGTGGCAACCACTCCATAATTTTCCGAAACTAAAAAATCAAGGTCGTACTTAGCGCCACTCGCAGAATCCATGAAATCGGCGCAAGTCACAAAATAGGGGAATTTTCTTCCTTTAATTTCCACGCTATCGTGCAACTTGTCAAAATCCAATTGTAAAATAGAGCGGCTTTCTGGATCGTAAACAGGAAACTTTCCGTTGCCATTCAATTCAGTTACCGATTCAATATGTTTCTCCATGGCTTTATGAATCGCATCTCGGTGGTTGGCTGCGATCCCCGTGTCAGCCGCAACCGCCCCGGTCATTAGAATAAAAACAAAACACAATATAGGAATTAATTTTTTCATTCTTTGTTCTCCTTAAAAATCTGTGGATTTTTGGTCAGAAATAACAACACAATCTTATTTCCTACCCGGCTTGGCAGCCTTGAGTACCGGATAATATTGAGTGAAAACCCAGTCGTCTTTGCCGAAAGCCTGGTGACAAAAGTTACATTTGGTCTTAGGCATAGCCTTTGTGATTGTTTTGTGAGGCTTACCTATCGGAGTAGTAAAACTGAAATAAGCCCAGTTTCCCGGTTCGTCCTTGAATCGCTTGGTATCTTTAATGGTAGCTTCTAGACCAATGAAATCCCCGTTGAAATACCCTTTACCGCTGGGGGCTTGCTTTTTACCCACGCTTAGGAGTTCTTTGACTAAGATGGTTCCATTCGGGAAGCCTCCAGTACGCTCATACACTTTAAATTGTTCGAGAGGAATGTAAACGTGATGAAATTCGGGAAAGGCCGCCTTTCCATTGTTCATATCGTTTGGAGTCAACGGAGATCCGACGAAAACCCACTGTCGGTAACCTTTTGGTTGCTTCAAATTTCCCGATCCATCAAATTCGTAGTACTTAGATTTACTTTTTTCTGCGCTTACAGGCAAAACGTATATCCCAGAAGCTAAAACCATTAAGGTGGCTACGCTCAGGAAAAAAACTATCCGGTTTGTTATCTTGAAGTTCATGATCTGCTCCTATTAAATAAAAAAAATAAAAGCTGCTTATTGAACGCGCTTTGGCTGTTAGTGTATGAAGCGCTCGATTTCTTACAAATTACGCAAAATTAAAAAACACAGCTTTTTTTATGGAGCGTCCAGATCATTCTTTTTGGTAATAACTTACTTATGTAATCCAAGATCTCTAATTGGAATGGACTGAGGGATTTGACGACAGAATCAAGCCATAGGCGTTAAAGGTAAATAGTCAAGGAGGTGTGGGGTTTGAATTGTAGGGAGAGAGCGATCGCTTATATAATCCGAAAACGGAACATTTTTTAAAGTTAATTTAAATTATGGCTTTACAGAAAAAGGAGGAGATGGTCGCCTTCCCTGTCAAAAGCTTGTTTGGGAGAAATTCCTTCGTGCAAAGGGTTAGACTTTCCATCTTAATTCATGATTTAAATGGTGAGCCTTTAAAAAATCAAACCTGCAAGTTTTCACCTTCAACCTATTGATTAAGAGTCAAATACGGCTACTTTTTGTAACCGTTTTATTTTGAGATGATTTCCTTAATCTGTTATCTTTTCAACCATTTAGAAGTTATCTATTAATTCTATTGAGTCCCTTAATTCCGCCACAGGAGGAAATTTCTATCAAGGTTTTATCAAGGTCGACTTAAAAAAAATCTGCTATATGGTTATTAGTAGCCCATAAAATATTAATTTTCTGCAAGAAAATATTTCATAATCAAAAAATAGTTGGCTTACGATTCAATTCAGGTTTGGCTTTCTATAATTTTCAAAATTTTAATTATTAATCTTTCTTTTGTAAACCACCAAGATCCTGACGGTAACTTTTGCTGTCACCATAACTGTAAAATCGTTTGTATCGATCATGAGCCGAATTTAACTTTTTTGAATGTTTGATGGGACACCAATATTGTTCCGTTCGGGAAGCAACTTCACGCGTATAAGCGATAAGGCCGTTAAAATAGCCACAAAAAAAGCAATTGAATTTTTCTAATTTGTTCAAATAAGGCAATCTATATCGGTCCAATACAATAAAATCATTCCGAATGACTAGAGGAATACCGTAAATAGGGAAGCATAGCTTTTGATAAACCGTTATAAAAAAATCCATAATTAAAGCCGGAAACCATAAGGCATATATAAATGGAGCAGTTAATACGAAAAGAATTTTTGATTGGTGAACCCGACCAACAATTTCCGAAACCCAGAGTTCATACCGAAGCTCTGTTTTATCAAAAGTATTCGTTACCTTTTCCTCCCATTCAGCTCTAACTTCTTTTTCCAGTTTTTGAAGGCCGCCCGCTAATTCGAACTGAAATAATTTAAAGTAATTTAAAAGTTTCATTAACATTTTAGCTCCTCTCTTCGGCTTAGCCATATATGTCATTTTTATTTCCTTGCCTCATGTGGCAAATATTCTAGATTTCTGGCCATTATGCTGGCCTTTATCTTTCCCAACATCAGAAAACGTTCTGCCTTGGAGGTCTTGTAGGAATAGTTTGGCAATTTCAACTTTGGCCTATCCATGTTGGCGTTTATTGTTAATTTAAAGGATACAAATTTTGTATCTAAAATATTGGATTAACTCTTAAAATGAAAACCAAGCGATTCAGGGAATATTAATACTAAAAAAGCAAGAGCCATTGAAATTACAAAAATATAAAAAACATTAATTTTCATTCCGCCCTCCATTCAAATGGGTTCTATTTGTTGAAGGAAACTTCAGTCTGTGAAGGAATCGTATCGCTTTTTCACAATTGACCCTGAGAACTACAATTCGATGAAAAAATAGAAGCCCTAGTAGATAAAAATTAAACGGGCAGATGAGATTCTCTAATATCCTTTGCTAATTGATCCATAGAGATTTTGGCGTCTTTAGTATCCGCTTGGATAACTTCTACCATTTTTGATATTGCTCCTGCCGCTTCCGCCGCTTGATTCGCCAGCTCTTTGACTTCCTTTGCAACAACAGCAAAACCTTTTCCAGAGCTACCAGCGCGCGCCGCTTCAATTGTAGCGTTTAAAGCAAGCATACTAGTTTGTCTAGCGATGGAATTTATCATTTTGGTCGATTCACCAATATCTATACCTGCTTTCTCCAACTTTGCAATAGAACTATCTGTTCTTGCAATTTGTTCGTTTACTCTTTCGAAATCCATAATATTTCCAAACCATTGTTAATGTTTTTAAAAACTCTTTTAAAGTAGGTTGATCTAAAACGAGTACTAATTTGTAATCACATCAAACCTCTTTTTTTTAAAGAAACTTTCTCAAGGCTAGGGGATGAATTTTCAAAAAAATAACCACATGAATACTTTGAATGAGTTTCGATTTCAATCAATACAGCAAACAAGTCAATCTTAAATTTAAAGGAACCTTCCGTCTCATGGGAAATATCAGACTCCCATTTACAAATGTGGATTTATTTAAACTAAGAGTAATAAAGTCCATAACAACAGAAAACATCTTTAATAGGCGATCGTTTTTGCCATGCTAGGCGGCGTTTTTTTTTGGGCGTCTTTGCTCCATTGCTTCCATTATAGGAAAGATCCGTTAATTCCATTGCCATTGAAGAAAAATCGTTCAAATTTATCGCAGAAACATTGGGCATATTAATGGAAGAAATATCGGGTATATTCATTAAACTGTTAACCATCTGATCCAAATTCTTAGTAAAGAAAAAAAAACCGATTCCAGAATCCAAATTATAAAATCCACCATTTTCAGAATGGCGAACCGGTGGTTGGCTACTCATAATATGAGACTCCATTTTCTTAAAAACATGATGGAAATATCCGTTTGGATTAAGCAGTATGGCGCTTGAATTCCTCCCGATTGTTAAAAATTTCTATATTTCTTTTGTTAAATTCCCAAAAAATAAATTTTGTATTTGGTTTAATTTTATAGTCAGCTCATATTCTAGGATTTTATTGAGGCCAGTCAGACCTCCAACGCCGACTAGATGCTTTCCGCTTTTTTGGCTTCATTAATCTTCAACTTTTTCTTGAGAAAAGGTTTTATCTAAAACGTCTGTTTTTAAGTTCTCTAAACAAACCTTTTTAGCTAATTTGACGTTTTAAATTTTTTAACGCACTATCAACCTGATTTTGATAAACGAGTACCTGCAAAATAAGCGCTCTCAGTTTTTAGTTTTATATTATTGGGATCTGATTTTCAGAAGATATTGCTTTCCGCCTCCTTGGCTCCCTTTTGTTTTTCAAAAAAAGGTAAGGAGATTCAAATTGCTTTTCAGAACGAGAGCTCAATGCCTCCACAGAAATCACTTCTTTCAGATTCCCGTAACCATCATATACTCTAACCTCATTCATATAATCACCTCGTTTTAGATGTTTATCCAATGTCCAACTGGGAAAAAGCCGATTGCATTAAGTAATAATTTTTAGTCAATAGAATGTATTTTTATACTTTATCTAATACCGATTTTAATTTTTTCGCGGCATTTTCATTAGCAAGTTTTTCTCCATCAGAAAATTCCAATTTATAATATTCAAATCTACCTGATGCAATTTTCCTACGTTTTTCAGCCTCTTCTGCCAATTGCCCGAATTCATCAATTAATTCTTGCACAATCTCTTTCATTGTCTTTGAGGTTTCTATCATTATTCAACATGCCTAATTAAGGTTTAGAAATAAAAGACGATTGACGCCATACTTTTCAGATCAACAAACCATTAACGATTTTTTATTGGCTCGTTAGGCTACTGCGAACCTATTACTACAATCCACAAACTGCTTTCTAACAAATGGAGAAGTCATAGCCGCAAGAAGACCAGCATAATCTAAGTTAAACTTCACTTCTTCTCCAACTTGTAAATTTTGATCTTTACTCTCAAGGATAATATGATCGCTACTAGATCCTATAATTTCTAGTTTGTTATTTTTTTTTAAGCTAGATACCAAAGCGTCTTGCCGACCTAAAGCAATTATCGCTCTTTGACGAATTCCTCGATCTTGAAAACTCGGAACATTTCCGAAAGCGTCTTGACAAATCTCGCCAAATGGAAGGGATGTTTTTTTCTTTGACTCGATAACTTCGGCAAAGAGTTGGAATGCGCTCGTGTGTAAACCAGGAATCGCTTTTCGATTCAAAGTTTCACAACCTAAAAGAATGGATTCGCCTAAGCGAAGATTGTTAATCTTTCCGACATCCTTCGTCGACTTATACCACTCATAATTTGCAGAATTTCCACCCGAAACTATTTCCAAACTAATTTGAAATTCTTTTTCGATATGGTTTACAAGTTCGGATAGTTCTTCCATATTTTTATCATCTGGTTTCACACCTCCATAACAAGCCAAATTACAGCCAATCCCAATAATTTTTATATGAGATAAAGTGAGAGTTTCCCTTATAAATTGAAGAAGATCGCAGGGCAGTATTCCTTCGCGCAGATCGCCCAACTCCACCATAATAATGACTTGATGGTTTTTATTCTGCGCTTTAGCAAAATGGGAAAGTTTTTTAAGAGTCTTGATCTCGGTATTTAGACTAATAGCCACGCTTTGAACAACAGATTCAGCCTGACTTAAAGGCGTTCGTAGAAGAACAAACTTAGCGGATACCCCTGCATTCTCCATTTTCTGGATATTTTCGATACGAGAGTCGGCAATAAATCTAACGCCTCCTTGAATCATTGCCTCGGCAATTGAAGGTTCGCCTAGTACCGCTTTTGAAACCCCCATTATCGAAATACCTTTTTGCCCATAAAGTTCGGTTAATATCTGAGCATTATCCTTTATTTGGGATAAGGCAATTTCTATTCTGGGCATGAAAGATTTCATTGATTCTTTCCAGACGGTACCGTCTATGCCGTTTCTAACACAGGAATTTTTTCTAAACTCTTTAGCTTGATTTTATGGTTAAGTTTTGGAAAATGACTTCCCAAGGTTTGGACAAGTTTTTGACATCCATGGCTCAATACATCTGTTGTAGGTAGTTGAAACTTCTTCTCATAAACCGCTACGATTTGCCGCATTGCCTCCTCTGTTAAGTTCTCATGGCTTAATGCAATAGCCATCACTTTAGCTTTAGAAATTTCTTCAATCAGCTTAATTTCATGTGGAATAGTCGGCATTGCCAGGTTTGGAAAATCGCATCGAAATTTTCTAGCCGGTGGATGTTGAAGGATAACGCCATCCGGCATACTTCCTTTCAAAATTCCAAGAGATCCCATAAAAGCGGGATGACTAACTGAACTCTGACCTTCGACTAAAATAATATCAGGCTTTTCATTTTCAAATGCCTGAACAACGGAGTTTTCTATTTCGCCCACTACAAACTGGGCAATAAGAGCGTCAATTGCTACCCCATACTTTGCTCCTTGAATCAAGCTAGTTTGACCTGTCGCGATGAGTACCGACTTTATACCAAGATTATTTAAAACCTTGTTAAGCTCCACTGCGGTAGTCATTTTTCCACAAGCGCAATCCGTGCCCAATAAAGCAATTACAGGAACATTTACTTCGGATATTCGGCCCGTAAAGACATGCAAATCTTTTAACTCCGGAGGTTTTCTGATGTCTTTAATTTGAACACCGTTTTGGGCGGCGCTCAGGGAGAGCTCTTGATCATCAGAAAAGAATTGGTGAAGACCGTTAATTATGTCCATTCCATTTTCCATAGCTTCTAATATTAGAAGCCGTTCTTTATTTGATATATAAGTATCTAACGGAGCTTTCCCGTAAATATAACAATTCGGAACCTCTGTAAGTTCGCTCAGAGCATCGTCTAAATCGGCAAAAATGGGAATACCGTCCCTTTCTTCGCCTAATGCTTCGCCTGCATCCTTACCAGCTAACGAACTATCAATAACGCCAACAATTGTATAGAGTTCAGATTGTCTTATTAATGCCGCAGCCGTTTTTCCATCCACTAAACCAAATTGACTCTCACAATAAACCAAGGCTGTTTTTTTCTCCTCGGATATTAAATTAATTTCTATCATTATTACTTTCCATTTATTCTCATTTTTTAATGAAACTTCTTAGTAAGAACTAAACTTCATTAAAGTCTAAGATTTATGTTATTCGAAACCTATGTAGTACCCACCTAAACCTTTGAAACCTTCAGAACAATATGCCATTCAAATAAAAAGAATTGCATCACTTTTCATTTTTTTTGTAAGAGGAGGATAAGTCTTCCAATTTTCTATCAATCTCACTAATAGCTCGATCAATGTCATTAACCTTAGATTCGATGTATCCCGATAATCTTTCTATAGTATTAATCCCATCTGAATTTTTAATTGAGTTTTTCCTGGCGAAATAACAGTCGGAACTATTTTTATTTAGTTCCACTGAAGTACTTTCCTTAGCGTTTACGTCAGATGGATTAATCCATGGGCTTAATCCGTTCAGAAATAACCCACATATAAGAACAATCATTAAAAATTTTATATTGCGATCGACATTCATGATTCTCTCCATAGATATTAAGGCCGCATGGTAATCTGAACGTTCATCAACAGAAAACCTGCCCCACTTTTTCGTTTTATTGGCTTTATTTTCCTGAATTACCAATCATTATTTATCACGCGGCTGTCTGGGCACCGTATAACCAAGTTTTTTACAGCGCTCTCGCACTGAGCGGAAAGGCATACCTTCGGCAAGAACATAACGCTCTGCGCGAATAAACCAAAATGCCAAGCCACCCGTATTGTGACTGGGTTGCGACGGATTGCTTCCTGCCCGAACGCCTAATGATCCTTTTCGACCTGTTTTCTGCCAACCACGGGACTCCATGATCATACGAACAACTACGCCAATAGCTTGTCTTAATCGTTTGCTTCTCTGAATGTGAACTTCTGTCAAAAACTGGTCTACAGCTAGATTGGATTCAAGCTCCCGAACAACGCCTGCTAAAGGAGGCCTATCATGGTGAATTTCAGATTCTTCCATTCGGCGTTGCCTGTCTTCATTATTAAAGAACTCAAGAACTGCTTCAAAAGTCTGATCTTTATCTTTCACAACATCGGAAAACGTCCTACCTTGGGGGTCTTCGAGGAATTTATCGAGTGTGATCTTAATGCTTGGCAATTTGGATTCGGCTTATCGATGTTAATGTCACATTACTATATTTGAACATACAAATTTTGTACCTTCATATATTGTATCTTTTATTTCAGAAAAAGCAAAACAATTGTTTGAAAAGATGATGTACAACAAATTTGAAAATTTTAATGTAGAAGTTTTTTAGAGGAGGAAATTTCTATCGAATTTATATCAAGGTTTTATCAAGGTCCAAAATAGAAAATTTTTATTAGAAAAGTGATAAAATCTTCCAACTCAATCTTGTAAGATCAAGATTTAAGTTATAATTTTATTTTGGGTTATTTCCTTCTAGTGTTAACTTTTGGTTTTTTCAACAAATCTTCCAAACTGTTTTTGACTGTTTTGTTTGATCCCCAAACAAACTTTCAAATTTATTTGGATAAATTTACACCGGTGAATTCTCTTGGATATTCTTAAATTAATAATTTAATTAAAAATTAAGGTTGGTTTAACTATGGGCTTTGACAAAATAAAGTTTTGGGAAAATAAAATTCTAGCTTGGGAAAAAGATAGGTATCGCATTGAAGAGGGTGAGAGTACGGTGAAAACGGACTCTAGCCATATCGCTGGATCTTCTTTACAATTTAGGTTTGAAAAAGCTGCAGAATTACTAAAACCCCATTTAGCCGGGAAAAAAATTCTCGACATAGGATGCGGTACCGGAATTTTCTATAATGAATTACAAGATGCCAACTTAGCCCATTATTATGGAGTTGATTTTGCTGAAAACGCGATCTTAGAAGGGAAAAAGAAAATTGAAGGCACCGAAAAAGAAAAAAAATGTTCTCTTTTTGTAGGAAATATTGACGATTTTGATTTTCCCGAATGCGATGTAGTTGTTGCTTTGGGCGTTTTAGAGTGGCTAGAAAATGACGAATTAGAAACCCTTTTCAAAAAAACCTATCCTCGAAAGTTTCTTTTTCCAATTGCAGAAAAGAGAGTTTCAATTACTCGCTGGATACATTCTATATACGTTTTTTTTTCGTATGGCTGGAAATCTCAAGGTTACGTTCCAAAATACCATACAACAGAAGAGATAATAGAAATTGCCGAAGCGGTTGGCTATAAGGATATAAAAATCTTAAGACATCCACGGTTGAGATTTGGAACCTTTCTTTATTATCTTGATTAATAAACTATTATTCATTTTGTTTTTTTCCATCCTAAAAGTTTCTTTCCTGTAAAAATAATAAGTTATAGGTTTAACTTAAATAAAAAAGGGTTTATGAAATATCTTCATAAACCCTTATTAAATTTGATGAGCCGTGAAGGAATCGAACCTGTAAGGTTACAGAGTCGGCATTCCCATTTTGAGAGCTATATAAATCAACTAGTTACTGAGGTCGCTCGTTGCCAATGTGTCCCAAAACGTTTTAAAATGGCCTATTACGCCACGCAATATCCGGACAAAATATTATAAGCGCTCTCCCTTCCCAAGTTTCATAGAACTAGGAGCCTAAATTCCCTTCTATTGAGTTTGGCGCCTAGATGAAATAATGTCATGAAGTGATTCAGCAAATTTATTGTTTCCAAATGGAGATAAATGAGCAAAATCACCTTTAAGGTACAGTAATTCATGGTCCAAACCTTTATTTTGAACCACCGAAGTGAAATCTAAATATGGAAGATTTAAGACACTTAATTTTCTTTTTAGAAATCGATAATATTTATACTGTATTAACGAAGATTTATCATATTTTTGGATTGATTCCCCATGTCCAGATTGAACTTTTTTTTCAGTCATTAAATAGTCTTCCTCTGAATCAAACAAATACACTTGTGTGGCAGGCCAAATCACAAACATCAAATTTGCGTTTTTTGCAATTGCCAAATCTTTAATTTTTAATAAAAGTACAGTCAATACATAATCTAATTCTTGTAGCGACTTTAAAGATTTTGGCCGACAGATTTTTTTTCGAAAATAAGAAAATATTGATTGACGCAATATCCAACTTTTCGAAAATAAATTAGCGCAAGAAAACCTAGAAATATTTTTATTAAATAAAATTAAATTATTTGATTGAATAAGTTCTTCTTTTTTAAATTGGTCGTCACGAACCCCAAAAAGAGGTTTACTTTTTCCATACTCAGTATCCCTAGATAAATTTTCCAAATCGTTTCCAGAGAAAATAACCACTACAATGGTTTTTGGATTTAATGTTTTTATATGTCGTTTTAAGTGTAAATAATACTGACCAATCCCATATCCAGATACTCCCAGATTTAATACTTGAAGATCGGCCACTTTTTGGCTCAGAAAATGAGATACTGTTTCAGTATCATCCACTCCATAACCCCAGACAACTGAATCTCCAACTAAAAGTAAATGTCTTTTTTTAAAATCTATTTCCGAAGACCGAAACCCCAATGAGTTTGTTGAATAGGTTGTTCTACCCTTTTTAACTTTTTTATTCGAATAGTTAGTCCAACCTAATTCCGAATCAAATTTAGTGTTAACGTCGTGCCAAAATTTTTCCCGAAAATAATACTCTAAAAAGCATAAACTCGCTATCAAGCCAATTAAAATTGAAACTATCAGCAAACGGATTTCTTTTTTCTTCTGAATCATCTTCAAAACTATTTATATCTGAGATAAAAAAGCAAAAAACACCTAAAGAAAAAAAATCATAACTTATTTTTTTCAATAGAAGTAATGCCGCAGATGTTAGAGCAAATAAAAAAAATTTAATCGAAGTTTTCTGACTGAAATACTTTTCTAATAAAGGTTTAAATATTAATTCCAAGTTAAATTTAATATTCTAAAATATTGATACACGAATACCATCATAGAACCTATTGAAATATAAAAATTACCATTAACCTATAACTCACTGAATATATATCAGTTGCTCTTCAAAATCTTAAAACTTTATTTTTCAATTAAATTCCGAAATCCAAATAAAAAGGGTTTACGATTCTAATTCGTAAACCCTTCAAAAATAAATTGATGAGCCGTGAAGGAATCGAACCTGTAAGGTTATACCTTCAACCTATTGATCAAGAGTTTTCAAATAACCATTTTAATAAGGGTTTGAATTTGGTCTGGTTTTCGGAAATGCTTTAAAAATAAGAGGTTCTTAGATTTCTATTTATTCTTAAATTTCTTGTCGTCCTTAAAAAAAGTAAAATTTTTGGCAGGATTTTGGCAGAGTTGGTTAAACCCTTGACCACTTATGATGAGCAAAGGCCAACTGGATAAAAAAATGAACTCTAAAATTGGTCAGAGTGGCTCCAAGGAACCATCCTTTTGTTTCCGGCGTGGAGAATCGGCAGGCTAATTCTAAATTAGAAGCTGCCTAAGACTGGAGGGAATAATTCCTATAATAATGATGTCCCTTTCCTTCAAATATGGATTGTTTTTTTGATCACAATATTTCTATGGAGTGAAAAAAAACCAACAGAACTAAAATAGGAGCTAACAAACCAGCCGATAATCTCCATAGCCAAAACCCATTGCTCTCTTGGATTCCAAATTCATTCAGGATTGATTTTTTGGATATCACCCAGGATGCAAAAATGGCAATTAAAATTCCGCCCAGTGGCATCATAATATTTGTAACTAAATAATCTAAATTCTCAAAAAATGTTTTTCCAAACAACGTTTGGTCCGACCAAAGGTTAAAAGATAAAACTGTACCAACTCCAAGAAACCAGCAGCTCCCCCCGCCTAGAACCGATGCTTTGTTCCTTGTCATGGCGTGATTTTCAACCAGCCAAACAATAGTGGCTTCTATCATTGAGATTGCCGAAGTGAAAGCCGCAAACAACAAAAATATGAAAAATAAGGTACCAAATACTCTTCCTCCAACCATATTTCCAAAGGCCACCGGTAGAGTGTTAAATATAAGCCCTGGACCTGATGCTGGTTCCAAGCCATGGGCAAAAACTATGGGGAAGATAGCCAAACCCGCTAATATAGCTATAAATGTATCTGCTGTTGCAATAATAAAACAAGCTCTTGGAATTGATGTGTCTTTTGGCAAATAGGATCCATAGATCATCATTGCTCCTGAAGCTAGACTAAGGGTAAAAAAGGCCTGCCCCATAGCTACCAGTATGCTCTCACCTGTCAGCTTGCTGAAATCCAAATCAAACATAAACCTGACCCCCTCCATAAACTTTCCAGTGGAGAAAGCATAACCAACAAGGATTAACATTAAGATTAACAATAAAGGCATAAGAATTTTGACAGCCTTTTCTATCCCAGTTTGAACTCCCTTTGCAACGACCACCATAGTTAGAAAAGTGAATAATGTATGCCAGAAGAGAAGGGTTTGAGGTTCAGATAAAAATTGATTAAACAATTTTGTTGAGCCTTCCGGAGTGATGTTTTGAAACGTTCCCAATCCCATTTGAAATCCATATGAAAATACCCACCCAGAAATAACGCTGTAAAAGGAAAATATAAAAAAACCTGAAAAAAGGCATATCCAACCTGTTCCAGACCATAAGGGATGACTTTTTTCTTCTTTCACGAGTTTGCGAATAGAATTAATAGGGTTTTGACGTCCGTAACGTCCTATGGTGACTTCAGCAATAATAAGAGGCAAACCTAAAACAAGGACGCATATGAGGAATACAAAAACAAACGCTCCACCTCCGTTTTCACCAGCTATATATGGAAATTTCCAAATATTTCCCAAACCAATTGCAGATCCTGTCGCAGCAAGAATGAAGGTAAATCTTGAAGACCATTCCCCATGAATTGATTTGCTTGGTTTTTCCATTAATTTTGCCGAAAAAGTAAAAAAAGACCTGATAACAAGCTCTGCGTAGTTTCTTTCTATAATTTAATCCTGTTCTGAAAATATTGGCCTTTAATTAAATTTTTTTAATGCTTAAAAGATCGCCATTCTATTAATTTGGACTAAATTATTAATAGAGAAGGAATTTAAATTTTCCAATTGTGAAAAGTAAAAAGTTTTGGTGATTTCCATCTAATAATATCAAAAATTTAACTTTCGAGGATCTATCATGAACGTTCCAAGGCGAAAAGATTTCGAAGTTTTTTGGAGAATGGTCCAAAACGAAATCCATACACATCCAGTAATTATCAATAATCCCTACTGCAAATGGTTTAAAAAGGGAAATGCCAACAAAAATCAAATTATCGATATGTTTGAGCAATTTGCCGTCTTTTCTAAATGGTTTTTGCTCGCCCAACTGATGAGGGTTTTGAATGCTTCAAATCTCGAAGCAGAAACTCATGCGAGATTTATATTAGTAAATGAATTGGGTGTAAGAATCAACTCTGATGGCTCTACTGAAGATCAACCTTTTAAAACCAAATGGGCTCATATCAATTGGCTTAGAGATACTGCCCGCCCTCTTGATCTGGATCCAGAAAAACTTGGTAGCTGGGATTCTGCCTCGCCTCAGACAAAAGAGTTTATAAGAGGACTTGAATTAACTTATGGAAGTAAAGATGGGGAGTTTGGTCGCGGGGCGAGTTATGCGATCGAGACCTGGGCTGCATGGGGTATCGGAAAAAGTGCAGTAGAAGAAGCCAATAATTTCTGGAAGGAACTAATTACTGGCATTGAACTTTATAATGAAAAAAATCTTTTAGATAAAGATCAACGAATTCCACTCGTTTTTTTTCAATTCCATTTTGAAAGTGAAAAAGGCCATGGCGACAATGTCCTAGAAGAAATGGAGCATTCCTATTACCAGCCTGGGTTCGATCATCATAAGTTTTTGCAAGGAAGCCATCAGGCATTAGATGCCATATATACGTTTTGGCTTGGGCTCGAACAATCCCGAAAATTTTTGAAAACTTAACTATGCTTTAGCCCGAATTCTGCGGCCGATTTCCATTGCGAGCCTACGCATACCAACAGACGACTCCATCACTACTGCATCAATGACGTACATTTGGTCTTCATTTGAAAGGGCTTTACCCATGGCATGACTAAAATCACCAGCAGTTTTAACTTTCAACCCTATTCCACAATCTATCAATTGACAAACCTTACTATAATCCCAATCTTCGATATTATTAAAGGTCCCATCTAGAATAACTCTCTCGGTCTCATACCCTCCATTGTTAATAACGATGACAATTGGATTTAATCCAAGTTTTTTAAAAGTAGATAGCTCGGTCCCAGTCATTTGAAAAGCACCATCACCCACAATGATCAAAGAACGAACTTCCGGTGAAGCACAATTGACCCCTAATGCGGCAGGGACCGCAAAACCCATAGTCGTATAAAATGCAGAAGCGAAGAATGAGGTTCTTTCTGGAACCTTCAATTCAGCAGACGCAAACAGACAGTCTCCTGTATCACAAATTATGGATATATGAGACGGCATTTTCTTATTCAGTATATCTATAACTCCAGACATTGTTAATAAATCATTAGTTTCAAGCTCATTGGAACCATTTCCAGATTTTTTAATTTCTGTTGGAATAGAAATTGAAGGCTTGCATTTTATTTCCTGGGTGCACTTAAGTATAAAATCTTTAAGATTTATGTTAATGAACTTGTGATGCTTGATGATCACTTCCCCTTGATTGGCCTTTATCATAAGACTGGGATTTAATTTTGCTGTATACATACCAAGATTAATATCCGTGAACATGACGCCTAGAGACAACACCAAGTCAGAGTTTTCTATTCTTTCCCTTGTTTCATCAGACCCTACCTGCCCTTGATATACTCCTAAATATAGAGGATGGTTTTCACGGATCACGGATTTCCCCATTATAGTTGCCGCTACATATAAACCGGTAGCTTCCACTAAATCCACGAAAACATTTTGAATCCCAAATCGATGCAGTTCAACCCCTGCTAAAATTATTGGACGTTTTGCTTTATTAATTAAAGCAACAGTTTCTAGGATTGCTTCTTTTAGAGTTTCTTCTTCGCTGGAATGGTATTCACAAAACGAATCAGGGTCCGGACCAGAGTCTATTTCCCTGCCAATAAGATCTCTAGGGATTTCTAAATAGCCGGGCTTCTTTTTACTCCAGACTTTTTCCAACACTTGGTCGATTTGATGTGGAGCTGTTGATAAATCTTCAATTGCTACGGAGCAGCAAGTAAAATTTTCAAATATCTTTTTCTGGGCCTCCTGTGAACCAAAGCTATGATGTATTAGTGGATTTTCTGCCCTTTCCTGAATGCCTGAGGTCCCGCTAATAATCAAGACAGGAGACGACTCGGCATTTGCCCCTGCTATGGGATTGACGGCGCTTAAAGCTCCTACCCCATGTGTGACAAGAACCACTCCCAAACCATTATGCTTTCTTGCATAACCATCGGCGGCAAAACCTGCAGTGTCTTCTCGGGTAGTACCTATAAAAGAAATTCTTTGATCTTCCTCTAAAAGCTTACAAAACTTCAAACTGAAATCACCCGGAACTCCAAACACATGGGTAACTCCCAACTGGAATAAACGGTCGATCAAATATGAGCCAATTGTGTATTTCTGAGTTTGGCTGGACATGACATCCTCCAAAGTTGATTTGGTCATTTTAATTTAAAAATCATGAGTTGATTTAATATTTCTAAAATCCCGCAAACATTCCGGGTTAGATAAAGCCATTAAATTATTAACCTGTTTTCCTTCAAAAAGATTTTTAATACATATTTCCATTTTTTTTCCATTTAGGGTTCTTGGTATATCATGGACTTGGAAAATTTCATTCGGAACATGTCTGGGGCTGGCTTCATTTTTCAACATAGATCGCATCTTTGCCTTTAGGGGACCATCCAAAACTTTACCTTCCGGCAAAGATACAAACAGAACTACCTTAATATCATTTTTTTTCTCAATTCCAATTACAAGACTATCTAGAACATCGTCTAGTTTTTCTATCACTCTGTAAATTTCTCCTGTTCCAATGCGCACCCCTCCAGGGTTTAGGGTTGCATCGCTTCTACCATAAACGATGACACCACCGTTATCTTTGATTTCTATAAAATCACCATGCACCCACATACCGGGAACCCTATTAAAATAGGATTGAAAATAAGTTTTTTGATCTGGATCATTCCAAAAGTAAATGGGCATTGAAGGGGCCGGAGTACGACAAGCCAACTCTCCTTTGATATTCACTACAGGGCTACCTTTTTCATCAAGCGCCAATACATCCATCCCCAAACCTAAACCTTGTATCTGACCTGCCCGCACAGGCAGCATGGGGTTTCCAAGCATAAAACATGAAATGATATCGGTTCCTCCACAGATGGAAGATAATTGAATATCTTTTTTTATATGCTCATAAACCCAATAAAACCCTTTTTCATTTAAAGGAGAACCTGTGGAAAGAATGATTTTAAGAGTGGAAAGTTTACTTTTCACTTTCGGGCTAATCTCTGCCTGTTGATTCAAAGACAAGTGTTTGGGGCTGGTTCCAAAAACGGTTATTTGCGCTTCATCAATTAGCTTCCATAAGGTCTCTAAAGATGGGTAGGCAGGAGAACCATCATAAAGGACAATGGTTGCCTCTTGTGCCAAAACCGAAGCGAGCCAGTTCCACATCATCCATCCACAGGTTGTGTAATAAAAAACCACGTCTTCAGCTTTTATATTGGTGTGTAAAGCATGCTCCTTATGATGTTGCAACAAAGTGGCGCCGGTTCCATGAACAATGCATTTAGGTAAGCCTGTCGTTCCGGATGAATATAAAATGAATAGTGGATGATTGAAGGGCAAAGATTGAAATATAAAATTTTCTGGACATCCTTTTCCTAAAAATTTTTCCCAGCTGAAATATTCAGAAACAAAATTTTCAGAAACATGAACCGGACTTTTCATTAAAGATACGCGAACTAAAAAATCCAGACCTTTTAATTCTTTGGTGACAGTAGTAACTCTTTCGTCTAAAGAGAAGGTTTTTCCGTTATAAGAGTACCCATCGCTATAAACTAATAACCTGGGATGAATTTGACCCAGGCGATCTATTACACCTTGAGTTCCAAAATCCGGCGAGCAGGAACTCCAAGTTGCTCCCATTGAGGCACATCCGAGCATGGCGATAAGGGTTTCAGGAATGTTGGGGAGAAAACCCGCAACGCGATCACCTGGCTTAATACCAACTGTCAACAAAGCAGACGCAAATTTAATTACATCCCTTTTTAATTGGCTGTAAGTCAAATATGTTAACGGGCTATTTTCAAACTTGCTGATTATGGCAGTTTTTTCTGGAGGGCCTTGAAGGAGATTTTCTGCGTAATTAATTTCTGCCCCCTCAAACCATTTTCCGCCAGGCATGGAATCCTGAGAAAGTATACAATCTGCGACTTTTTTAAATTTGATACCGGAGTAGCTGCTGTAGAAACTCCAAAACTCCTTGTAATTCTGGATAGACCACTGATGGAGTTGCGAATAATTTTTCAAGGATAGGGAGAATTTTTCATTGACGGCTTTCAAGAACTGAAACATTCTTGATTGCTCAATTTCTTCAGGTTTGGGTTCCCAGAGAATTGTGCTCATAACAAAACCTGTTTTCAAAGAGTTATTTATTAGTTATTAGACTCTTTCAATGATCATCGCAATAGCCTCTCCTCCTCCGATACATAGACTAGTTAATCCTCTTCTAAGATTCTTTTCTTCTAATGAATTTACCAATGTTACTAAAATGCGAGCCCCGGTAGCGCCAATAGGGTGGCCCAATGCAATTGAACCTCCATGCACATTTACCTTTCCGGGGTCCAGCTCTAGCTGTTCATTTACAGCCAGTGACATAACGGCGAAAGCTTCATTTATTTCGAATAGGTCTATGTCGTTCACGCCTAAATGCGTCATTGATAATACTTTTCTTACTGCCTCCACCGGAGCTAAAGCAAATGTTTCTGGAGACTGAGCGTGCGTAGTATATGCGACAATCCTTGCAATAGGTTTAGTATGGGATAAATCTTTACCAATAACCAATGCTGCGGCACCATCATTTAACTTAGCGCCGTTTCCTTTAGTTATTGTCCCTTGGTCTTTATCAAAAACTGGGGATAAAAAAGGGAACTCATCAAGGTTGTCTGCAAAGGGCTGTTCATCATTATTTATAATTTTTTCGTCACCTCTTTCGATGACTGAGACATCGGCAATTTCTTTGGCAAATATTCCAGACTGCTGAGCTTTTCTAGCACGGTTATAACTGGAAATGGCATAAGTATCCTGAGCCTTACGGGAATATGCAAATTGTTTACCCAAAGTTTCGCAGAGCTCACCCATATGCCTTTGTTCCTGAGAATCCAATAGACCATCATGGATCATACTGTCAATGATAGCTGTATTTCCAAGTTTATGACCTTTACGTAAATGAGGAATCAAAAAAGGGGCGCGGCTCATATTTTCCATCCCACCCGCAATCACACACTTCGCTTGATCTAAACGTATTGCTTGATCTGCAAGAATTACACTTTCTAATCCAGAACCACAGATTTTGTTTATTGCGAACGTTGCGACATGATTGGGCAACCCACTCCTGAGAGAAGCTTGACGGGCTGGAGCTTGCCCTAAACCGGCTGAAAGCACGTTCCCTAAATAAACCGCATCTATGTCCTCACCTGATACACCGCTTCTATCTATAGCCTCTGAAATTGCAATTGCTGCCAGGTCCGGCGCTGGGATGGAAGAAAACACACCGTTGAATTTTCCAATGGGTGTTCGAACTGCGCTGTATATATATGAATATTCTGCTGGCATTATTTTTTATTTGGTCGCCCCAATTGGAATAGATCTGCCGTTTTAGTATAGTAGTCGGCGCCCATCCTACCTACATTTTTGACGATTTCCGGCGGCAATCCTTTTTTCCAATCTATGTTGGATATTTCTTTAGACAGCATTATCTCTTTAACATTACCCAAAACAAGTGTTCCAACTCCAGGACCTTCTCCCAGTTTCACGGTTTGGTTGAGTTCGCATACAAAATTTACAGGACTATCCGCAATCAACCTCGGTTCATGGGAGCCTCGATCTATAAACGACACTTTGGCCTCTGAAAATTCATCAATTTCTGAACCGAAAGGGGCTGAGCTGATATTGGCATTTTTCACATTTTCAAATGAGACATTGCCCACAACATATTTTCGAGTCGTCTTGATATTTCTCAAAGTATCCTTTTCAGAACCATCTCGATTGTAAAAAATAGCATTGGAAATTACAGGAGGATTCATAGAACAAATATTAAAATAGCTAAACGGCGCTAGATTGAACATACCCTTTCCCGATAGAGTCGAGATCCAGGCAATGGGGCGAGGTTGAACAACTGAATTCATAAAGTGATAAATTTCACCCCAAAAATGTTCATCAGGCCGAATAGAAAAAAATTCTTTATTATTGTTCATGAAAGTTACTTTCTCCAGCTATTAGGATAATCGGAGTCTTCAAGGTATTCTCCCTCAACGGTTAAAAATAATGGATCAAAAGTGTCCACCATAACCGCCTGCTCATCGGTTTTATTTTTCCCCAGGGATTCTTGATACGCACCAGGGTGTGGCCCATGAGGAATTCCCGAAGGATGAAAGCTGATTGATCCCTTGTCGATTCCTTTTCGACTTGTAAACGCACCGGATACATATAGGAGTAGTTCATCACAGTTTACAGAAGAATGATAAAATGGACATGGGACGGCCTGATCATCAAAATCAAGAACCCTTGGTAAAAAGCTCATGACCGCGAACCCCTCTCCCGAAAAAGTCAAATGAGATGAAGGGGGCAAATGAACCCGGCCTGTTTTGGGTTGAATGTCTTTTAGATTAATGGCAAATGGATATACAAACCCATCCCAGCCTGACATCTTAAAGTAATTCTTTGAATAGAAAGTGCGAGTATATTGATTTTCCCGTTTTCGTATGATGGTGGTCGGATTGTCCGGTTCAAAAAGTTCAGAATCCCATTCTGGAGTCTTAAAACTTCTTTCACAATAGGGAGCATCCATCGTGAACTGCCCTTTACTATTCATAAATTCTAGAGGAATGCCCATGCCCTTGTTTGCCTCAACAAATATCAACTTGGGTTTTTTGGAAAAATTAAATCGATAAGGGCAAGACCTTGGAACTATAAAGTAATCTCCTACAACTAACGATAGTTTCCCAAAAAGTGACTGCAATTCTATTTCCCCTTCCTGAAGGAAAAAAAGTTCATCTGCGTCGTTATTTGAAAAAAAAGACCTCTCCTCTATTTCGGGATGACATAATCCATAACTTAATTTTTCATTGAAAGCCAATATCTTGCGACCGAATATATATCCCCCTCCGGAAACAAATCGATGGCTTTGAAAGTGTCTCCGTTGCAGTATCGAATTTTCCCTTTTGTTAGCGCGTGACCATGCCGCGTCTATATAAATATCAGCTTCCGCTTCCTGTGTGGGTGGGTTATGAAAATATAAAATTGAATAACAATCTTCGAAGCCCTGCCGCGTAAAACAATATTCGTTTAGCAGCTGGTTGTCGGATGAATAATGAGCAATATGATGCATGGGAGGTAAACTGCCAAAACGAAGATATCTAAACATGAATCATCCTATCCAATGAGTAAGTTGCCCTATTTTTTCTATTTCCAACACTACCTTATCCCCTTTTCTAAGAAACCGATCCTGCTCCAAACCACAACCAGACCCTACTGTCCCACTAGCAAGAATATCCCCAGGGTAAAGAGTCTGATTTTCAGAAGCGTATGCAATCATTTGTTCGAATGTATAATGAGAAGAACCACTGTTTCCTTCAGACCAAAGCTCATCATTTATCCATGCCCGCATTGTCAAATCCCTGGGATCGCCAATCTCATCAGGAGTAACCATGCAAGGCCCTAAACCAGTATTAAAATCTTTTGCTTTGGCGGGTCCCAAACCGATACGCATAATTTTTCCCTGAAGCTCACGCGCGCTAAAATCGTTGACGATAGTATAAGCGCCAATATATTTTGAGGCTTCTTTTTCTCCAACACAAAAACACTTGCTTTTAATAACTATCGCCAACTCCAGTTCAAAGTCTTTTTTGGTCTCCCCAACGGGAAAGTTCACAACCGCTCCATCTCCAGAAAAACATCTTGTTGATCCGTTATACCAGACAGGGTGCTGGTACCATTCGGGAACCATTTTTAAATTCCGTTTTTCCCGGCTTATTTTGACATGCTGTTCAAAAGTATAAAAATCTAAAAAAGCTCCAGGAGACTCTACAGGAGGCAAATAGGAAATGCTTTCAATAGAGATTGGCGGCTGTTCCAAAATGCTTTTCCATTGATCACTTCCTTCAATGAGAAATTCAAGCGCTTCAGTGGTTGTTATATCTTTAAGTGGAAAAATAGACTGCCCAACTTGAACTCCATGTTCGGGCTGGCCTTGGTCTGTGATATAGCGAAAAAATTTCACAATTTATTCTCCTGGGACTCAATGGCCTCGAACAGCGCCCGGAAATTTCCCTCGCCAAAACCTTGATGGCCTTTCCGCTGAATGATTTCATAGAAAAAAGGTCCTGCATTATCCTCAGTATAGAGAAGCGAAGCATCTTTCAAAAAAATCTGCAATAAATATTTATTGTCCTTTCCATCCACCAGTATGCGACTGTTTTGCAATTCACTCAAATTCTCATCAATATGCGCCACATTGCATTTATCTAGTCTGTCCATAAGCAAGTCATAATATGAATCCGGGGTATCCAGAAATTCTAACCCCTGGCTTTTAAACCTCTTTACAACCTCTATTATGTTATCGACGGAAAAGGCAATGTGCTGAATACCCGCTCCGTGATTACGATCTATAAATGTCTGGATCTGGGATTGGTTGAAATGCGGAGTTAGAGGTTCATTTGTAGCAATTTTTATTTTGCTCGTAGGGTCCCACATAACCCTTGAAGTCAAACCGGTACCTTTTTTCCCGGAACTGTAATCCGGTGTATGGAAAGCAACCCTCCAATACTCCTCCATTCCCATTACATGTTCAAAGAAATTTGCAATCGGATATAAGGTACGGGCGTTTATGGTTAAATGATCAATTTTTTTTAATACAGATGTGGAATTTGGAGTGGACGGTAAAGCATCAAACATTGGAATTAAATTTTCATTTCCAGTTATCTGAAGAAAAGAGAACTCAAGAAACCCAATTGGAGTTGAAATGGTGATGAATCGGTGGCAGGTTTCTCCACTTTCTATCACCTTTTCTTCATGGATAAAAGTAGCATCGTGATCCCTTAGAAAGCAAATGGTCTCCTGTAAATCTTCAACGAGGAAAGTAACTTTTCGGATACCTGGAGATAGGGTCTTTAAAAACTTTGCGGTATAAGCATGAGATGATAATGGGGTTGAAACCAAAATTTTTATTTTATTTGTAGAAAAATATACCCCTCTACTTAAGAAAATACTTTCCCATTCATGGGTCGATCTATGGGTCTCTCTAAATCCCAGTTTGTTGATATAAAATTCACGGCTGCGATCAAAAAAATCCACCACAAATTCAAACGAGTATATTCTTTTAATGCCCAAAGGTGATCCAGAATCCATGTTGTCAACTCCCTTCCAAGAATGAACGATTTACCTTCTGGAGACACAAAATTTCCTGGAATAAAAGGCGTCATAGCAATTATCTTCAAATTAAGCGGTTATAATTAAATTCCGTGCCGCTTAAAATTAATTTATGTTCCCGCACAGATTTTTTCAATAGAACCACAAGAATTTATTCATTAAAAAATTTTCATTCAAATGATTATTGTTGTTTGATAAAAGGCTTGATTTGTCTGTTTTTTCCTTTTGTTGGTGAATTATTGAAAGTAATTCCTATTTGGAAAAATTGGTTCTATGAATTTTATTTCAATTAGTATTAGCTTAAGCAACCCAGCAGGTATTTCAAAAACCGACCTTAGATAAAACCTTGATAGAAATTTTCTTCCTAAGCAGAATTTATGGCCTCAATGGAAAGAACAAGAAGCCTCTAAATTACGGAGAAATTAATAAATGAAGAAAACTACCTCAATATCAAGCGGTTAAATAAAGTAGTCGTTTTTAACTCTTAAAGTAGCTTTACGGAGTTCATACTTTTCTTTGATTATTTTTTCGAATGTAAGACCTACTGACTTTATATCAGTGAGAGATTAAACTCCTACAAAGCGGTTACTTAAATTTAGCTAAGCATATTCAAACTAAAGGGCTTAATGAGTTTTTGATTTGTCTTTTCCTTATGCAACAAAACTTTTAAAATCATTTGAATTCTCAAAATTTTGCACCATTTCGGGCAGTAAATATGGCAGATCCCATAAAAAAAGGCCTACAGCCGAAGCTGTAAGCCCTTATAAATGAATGAGCCGTGAAGGAATCGAACCTTCAACCTATTGATTAAGAGTCAATTGCTCTGCCAGTTGAGCTAACGGCCCACTTTTTTCTTATTATTTGACTCAAATTAGCATGCCTACATATTCGAGTCAATAATCACTATCCTCTCAACTAACTCTTTTCCATTCTCATCGATTCTTCTATATTTTTGATCTCTAGAGGCTTCTAAGGTACATGCTTCTCCGAAGCATAGATTCCTCGACATTGATTAAATCGAGGCGAGATCCTTCGCAGAACCTAAAGGTTCGCCTCAGGAAGACATTTCGTGGGAATGGGATTAAACCAAAGGAACTTTTATTTTGCAATCATCCTACTAAACTTAAAACCAAAAGGTAGTCGCGGTTCGAGAGGCTTCTAAGGTACATACTTCTCCGAAGCATAGATCCCTCGACGGAGTTTATCCTGAGCTTGCCGAAGGACCTGGATGACGCGCGCGGGACTTTGCAACTCTAGTTCTTTTTTCAATTAACGTGTGAAACAAGTCAGACACTCGGAATGACTAATTAAATCGAGGCGAGATCCTTCGCAGAACCTAAAGGTTCGCCTCAGGAAGACATTTCGTGGGAATGGGATTAAACCAAAGGAACTTTTATTTTGCAATCATCCTACAAGACTTAAAACCAAAAGGTGGTCGTGGTTCGAGAGGCTTCTAAGGTACATACTTCTCCGAAGCATAGATTCCTCGACATTGCTCGGAATGACTATTTGCATCGAGTATTCAGCGCCGCAAGTTCGGATATATCAGCATAAATTTTGCTCCCCTTCCTAAGAATCGAAGTAACAAACTTTTTTCTATACATATATATAGTCCAAATCTTTAAAAATCCTGGATTTACACTCGAACTCCTTAAAAACTAAAGACTTTCCTTTAATTTATTGGAATGTTTGGCTTTAAACCCATTCTTGGCATCAAGTTTGCTCTTAACAGTATTGTTAGGAAAAATGTCGGTTTTTTTGACGTTTTCCGTGTAGTTGAACCACTCAATAAAAGTTATCGCCACAGGATATTTGGAAATGAATGAAAAGGGTTTCTTATCGGTTTTAAAAAGATCCAACGAGTTTTTCATCGCTTTTGGAGTGATATCGGTCCTCGTGATCATGGTCATTCCAATCCCGACGTTCTTTTTGGATTTGCTACTTTCATTCAGCCTCACCGCTTCCTTAGTCATCCTGATGGTTTCGGTCTTTATGAAATCTCCTTTGGAGTTTTCTGTTTTTCCTTCGTTACTATTGATCGTCACTTTATTGCGGTTATCCCTTAACGTCGCTTCTACTCGAATCATTCTATTAAATGGAAATACCGGAGTCGACGCGGCGGGGCAAGTGATTAAATCTTTTGGAGCATTTGTGGTTGGCGGCAACTTTGTTGTCGGTACCGTCATCTTCCTCATTTTAGTTTTGATCAACTTCATCGTTATCACTAAAGGTTCGGTTAGAACGTCGGAAGTCGCCGCTCGGTTTACCTTGGACGCTATTCCGGGCAAGCAAATGAGCATCGACGCCGACTTGAACGCCGGAATCATTACGGAAGATCAAGCGCGAGAGCGTAGAAAAAACTTGGAACGCGAAGCGGACTTTTATGGATCTATGGACGGAGCCATACGGTTTGTTCGCGGGGATGCCATCGCCGGTATCATCATCACCGTTATCAATGTTTTAGGCGGTTTCTCCATAGGCGTCCTGCAAAATGATTTATCCATCGCGGAAGCGGCTGAAGTCTATACCTTATTAACAATCGGCGACGGACTGGTTTCTCAACTCCCCGCTTTGATTATATCCACTGCGGCCGGTATGGTTGTTACCCGAACCGCTTCGGACCAAAATTTAGCCACTGAGTTGGGCGAGCAATTATTAAACCATCCCAACGCTTTTCATATTGCCGGCGGTTCGCTTTTCTTATTTGGGTTGATCCCAGGCTTGCCTCACCTACCTTTCTTCTTTTTAGGCGCCACCGCTGTTGCGATCGCTTATTTTAATGCGGAAGGGAAAAAGGCACAGAAACAAATAGAAGCCAAAAGACAAGAAGAAGTCTCAAAAGCGCCGGTTCAGGAAAAAGTGGAATCCATTCTTCCCTTGGACGCGATGGAGTTGGAAGTTGGTTACGAATTGATTCCTTTGGTGGACTCGGATCGCAACGGCGAACTCTTGGATCGCATCAAGTCCATTCGAAGACAATTTGCTTTGGAAATGGGCTTCATTGTTCCGCCTTTGCATATCCGCGATAACTTACAACTGAAACCAAACGAATACGCCATCTTGATTAAAGGCGTTGAAGTCGCCAAAGGATCGATCATGATGGAAAGATTTATGGCTATGAACCCTGGAACGGTTAAAAAAGAAATCGACGGTATCGATACGAAAGAGCCTACTTTTGGATTACCCGCCAAATGGATCACGTCCGCCATGAAACAAGAAGCGACGGTTTCCGGGTATACGGTGGTTGATCCAACAACCGTAACGACAACGCATATTAAAGAAACTATCAAACGCCATGCGCACGAATTGGTGGGACGTCAAGAAGTTCAAAACCTCTTAGAAAAACTAAAAGAAACCAATCCTAAAGTTATTGAAGAATTGATTCCGAACCTATTGAGCTTAGGTAAAGTACAAAAAGTACTGCAAAACATGCTTAAAGAACAATTATCGATTCGCGATTTACGAACGATTTTGGAAAGCTTAGCGGACTTCGCGGCAAGCGTTCAAGACCCCGACGTCTTAACGGAGTTTGTTCGACAGTCGTTGGCGCGTCCGATCACCAAACAATATCAGGCTACGGATGGAAGTCTTTCGGTAATGACTTTCGATAAGAGCGTGGAAGATGTTATCGCCGGATCGATTCAAAAAACAGAGCTTTCGTCTTACTTAGCGCTGGAACCAACGGTAGCCGAAAAAATTATCACTCAACTAAAAGGCTCCGTCGATACGATTACGCCAATGTTAGAAACTCCTCCGGTTTTATTAGCCTCGCCTATGATCCGGATGTACGTCAGAAAGTTAACCGAAAGATTCTTGCCGGACTTGGCGATCCTTTCGCATAACGAAATTTTACCAACCGTTCAAATAAAAACTTTGAAAGTCGTAGGGTTAAATGCAAATTAAAAAATTTAAAGCCAAAAACTTTTCTAAGGCATTGGAAGACGTCAAAAAAGAACTGGGCGAAAATGCTTTAATTCTTAACACACGGTCGTTAACCGGCAATGGTTCCTCTTCTTTAAATGGAGTAGAAGTTACCGTTGCGGTCGATCACCCAGAAGACAATGAAGACTTCAAAGAAATCATTGAGCAAGCGGAAGCTAAAATTGCTACCGAAGAACAAGAGATTCAAAAAACAGAACCTAATGTGGAACCGCCAGCTAATGTCAAACAACTATCAAATGTCGAACCATTAGCCAAAGAAACCGATGCGGATTTAAAATCTCTGCTCTTCACCTTATTAAGCCAAACCGATAGAGCGAAAGCTCTGGGCTTAAAAGATCATCAACTTGAACTTTATAAAAAAATTATCGATAACGGCGTTAGCGAGAGAATTGCCGCGAAAGTATTTGAAAAAATTAATACTGAAGCGATAACCGGTAAAAAGAGCGACCGAATTTCCGACAATATCTCGGTACGCGAATTATTAGCCAAAATCGTAAAATGCGGCGGCACCATCAAACTAAACCCTGGCTATCCCAAAGTGGTGGCCTTAGTCGGTCCAACGGGAGTGGGTAAAACGACCACAATCGCTAAATTGGCCGCAGATTTTTCCATCAAACAAAAGAAAAAAGTAGCTCTTATCTCCTTGGATACTTATCGAATTGGAGCGGCGGATCAATTGAAAGTTTATGGCGATATTATGCGAATCCCGGTAGAAGTCGCTTCGAATGCCCGCGAGTATAGGAAATTACTCCATAAATTCTCCGATATGGACGTAATTTTTGTCGATACAATGGGAAAATCTCATAAAGACCCAACCTACGCTACCCGTTTAAACGAAGTATTACGGAAATCGGGTCCTGTGGAAATTCACCTGACTTTGAGCGCTTCTTTACAAGAAAGAGTGCTAGAAGAGGCTTTTAATCAGTTTTCTTCTCTTAAAATCAATAAAGTTTTGTTCACAAAATTAGATGAAGGGTTAACCTTCGGTTCTCTGATTAATCTGGCCCTCCACACGCAGTTGCCGTTCTCTTATTTTACCGACGGACAAAGGGTTCCAGAAGATATCGAAACGGCTTCCAAAGACAAGGTAATTCGTTTGATTTTTAACCTAAATCAAGATAAAGTAGGGGTTTAGATGATTAAAGACGGCAAACAAGCCCAAACACTGAAGAAGATGATGAATGGAGGAAATGAAGGCAACTCACTCAAGGTAATTTCCATCACCAGCGGAAAAGGCGGAGTGGGAAAAACTAATGTTGTCGCGAATTTAGCCTATTCCCTCCGGAAAAAAGGTCAAAGAGTCCTTGTTTTTGACGCAGATATTGGTCTGGGTAATGTTGACATCCTGCTAGGTTTAGCCCCGAAATTTAATCTTCAGCATGTTCTACAAGGTCAAAAAAAGATAGAGGAAATTATAGTTGAAGGTCCTGGAGGCGTGAATATTCTTCCCGCTACTTCCGGAGTACAGGAATTAACCCACTTAGATAAGGAAGCTCGCTTAATTTTAGTGGAAGAATTGGATCGAATCAGCGACCAGTACGATTATCTTTTATTCGATACGGGAGCTGGAATTTCGCCAAACGTGACTTATTTTTGTTGCGCGGCTCACGAAATCTTAGTAGTTGTTTCTACTGAGCCAACTTCCCTTACGGATGCGTACGCTCTCATCAAAGTGTTAAATCAAAAGCATGGGCAAAAACAGTTTCGATTAGTCGTTAATACTGTAAAATCTGAACGAGAAGCGAAAGAAATATTCAAACACTTATCGGCCGTTACAGACCGATTTTTAGATTCTGTTTCAATTAATTATTTAGGCTATATCGTATCCGATCCGAACGTTCCAAAAGCGGTTCGTCAGCAAAAGCCTTTTTTAGAGTTGTATCCATATTCCAAAGTTAGCGCTTGCGTTAACAACCTTTCTCACACTTTAATACAAGAAAGAGAGAAAGAAACAAGCTCTATGGAATCTTCTAGAACATTTTTTTGGAATAGCGTATTTCCGGTTCAATAATGGATCTTATTATACAAAGAATCGCATTGGGATTTGCCTTCGGCGCCTTTTTCTTCATGGTTATAGGCAGCATCATTACAGGCACAACAGCGTTGACAGCCATTATTCGAGGGTTTGAAGGAGCCGCTCTTTTTGGCGCAATCGCTTGGCTTGTAGGATCTTATTTACTTAGAGACGAAGATAATGCATCGATGGATATGGAATAGATAGCATGACTTTCCCATTGGCAATAGCCTGGGAAATACTTTAAAAATTAGGAAAGCGAACAAATGGCTCAAAAACCAGCGCTTGACGAAATTGAAATATCATCCGAAAACTCTGAGCAAGTTATAAAAGAGTACGCTCCGATGATTAAATACGTGGCTAACCGAATCGCTATGCGATTACCGCCACATATTGAAGTCGACGATTTAATAAGCGTTGGCGTGCTGGGACTGATGGACGCAATCGAAAAATTTGACGCTACCCGAGGCGCAAAGTTTAAAACTTACGCAGAGTTCCGGGTTAGAGGCGCCATTCTAGACGAACTTAGATCTCTTGATTGGGTTCCAAGGTCGGTTAGACAAAAAGCCGCTTCCCTAGACTCTGTTTGTCAAAAGTTGCAAGCTAAATTAGGTCGCCCGCCAGAAGACGAAGAAGTCGCCGAAGAAATGGGCATGACCATGGATGAGTTCTTCAATACGCTTAACGAAACTCACAGCATGCCTCTTTTGAGTTTAGAGGATTTAGGAATTTCGGGCGACGAAGGCGATCAACGCAATTTATTAGATTGTCTAGCCGGGAAATCCGATTCCGATCCACACACTCAACTCCGCTTAACCGAGTTAAAAACTGTTATAGCAAAAGCCATCGATACTATACCCGAAAAAGAACGACTCATGATTTCTCTTTACTATTATGAAGAGCTAACCATGAAAGAAATTGGAGAAGTTTTAGGCATCACAGAATCGCGCGTTTCCCAAATTCATTCTAAGGCCGTTTTCAGACTCCGCACAAAGTTAAAAGCGTTGATCGCCGAAGAATATTAATACATTCTTTCCTCAACCATTCCTCCTTATTAAATGGTTAAACTAACCGCAACTTTTCCCGATTTATCAAAACTTGTATTGAGACTGTCCGCTGGAGCTTCGTTTATTTTTCATGGCTCTCAAAAGCTATTTGGAGCTTTCGGAGGATCTGGAATAGCCGGATTCACCAAATATTTAGGTTCGCTCGGCATCCCCTATCCAGAAATAAATGCCTGGCTAGCGGCAGGAACCGAACTCTTTTGTGGAGTCGCTCTTGCGATTGGCTTCTTTGCGCGCTTGGCTGCTATTCCTTTAATCATTGTAATGGGCGTCGCAATATTTAGCGTAACGGGAAAAAATGGATTTAACATTGTCAATGGAGGCTTCGAATATAACGCCGTATTGATAGCCGTCCTCCTTTCAATATTCCTTTCAGGATCGGGAAAATATAGCGTCAAAGATTAAAACGCTAAGTTACTCTCCTTTCGATCGACAACCTATTTTCGAAAACTACACAACGGTAAAATTTTACGAAAAAGCTTTAAGTCAAGGCAAATCAAATCCAAAAATCTCCATATTTCGAAATTACTCTAACCAAACTCTGACGTCTCTCTCCGAATCGTTGACTTTGAAAATAACTTGGGGTTTAAATCCGTTTTTTCGAACTCTTAACTGCATTTCAGATAAATCCAATGAGTTTTTTTTAATCGTTTCCTTTACAACAGGATCAATAGTTCCTTCCAAATCGTCGGCAACTCTTGCGGGCATCGTTAACTCTACGCGACCGCCGCCAGCTTTTTTCACATAAATCTTTAAATACTGAGAAAGCGAACTAAAGCTAACGTCATTTTTAATCTCGGGTAATTCTTGAATATTAAAAGACCTCACTTCTGGATACAAATCGCCGCATGCGTCGTCTAAAATAAATTTCCAGGACTGGGGGGTGTTTAATCTATTCAGCATAACGACCAACCCATGTATCGTTCTCATTAAAAAAATAAACTTGGGCGGGGCGGATGAACGGAACCACCATTTTAAATCTCCCGCTAAGCTATCAATCGATTCGCTCAACTTCCAATCTTTAACGTCGTAAGGAAAATCAAAAATAAAAGGATCGAAAAGAACTCTTAATATTGCGGGCATGAAAGAGCGAAGGTCGTTTAGCTTATCGGGATCAAACCCTAATGCCGCTAAACAAGAAGTGGGATTTAAATTCTCGCGATCTCGGATCGCTAAAATAATACGTAATAAAACCATCCTCTCATTTTTGGTCAATTCCAAAACGCTTCCATAATCGTAAAGAATGACTTCAACTCCTTTGTCGCCATTCAATCGAAACGCAAAATTTCCCGGATGTGGATCGGAATGTACATATCCATGACGAAAAATCATTAACAAATAATGTTGCAATAAAGCTTTTCCGATCGCAAATCTTACGTTTCTTTCAGCTTTTTCCGCTTCGTCAAGGCTAATGCCGTCTTCTTTAATTTGAACTAACACGCCAGGTCTACATGTTTCGGTCACTACTTCTGGAACAATCAAGTTTTCGACGGGCTTCGCTAATTCTTTATACTTAATCTGATTTTCCGCTTCTTTTAAATAATCCAGTTCGCCAGTAAAATGCTCCCAAAAATTATCTCGATACCCGTCTAAATTAAAACCCCATTTCGAAACAGGACCGACTTTCGGCAAAAATCCCATGAGTTTCAATTCAGACTCAACAGTTTTCGCTATATTGGCATATTGAACTTTGACGGCCACGGAACGGCCGTCTTTAAGTTTTCCAAAATGGACTTGTCCTAATGAAGCTGTTTTTGAAGTTTTTTCGAGAGACTTAAATATTTTTTTATATGACATGCCATAGGCTTGATTCAACAACATTGTCGCTTGATCGAACTCCATCGGTTCAATAGAATCATTTAATGAATCGCGAAGTTCCAGGTCATCGCCGTCCATTGTCATAAACTGACCTATTTTTGTAGGCAAACCTTTGCTCTCGCCTAATACTTGAACTAAATAATTTTTTGCGCGCTGTTTTCCAGATTCCTCCGTTTCTTTGCGAACCCGCCTCACGGCGTTGCCAACTTTAATTAGATTGAGTAAACGGCTAAACATAATTAAGGGAACCTCTAAAAACTGCTATTGGCCGCAAGCCGTCCTTGTAAATAAATGGCGAGCGAGTTGCCGTAAGTTAAAATTTCGAATTATTAGAAATGCCCATAAATTATAATTCGATTTATTTTGCAGCCTTCAATTGAGTAATCGAACCTAGAACGTCTTCTGCAACTTTGTCTTCATTATCTTTAGATCGCATCATCCCTACAAAACGCGGTGTCGAATTATCCTGAAGTAAAGTCTTTGCCGTCGCGACAACATTTGCTTTTTTCATATTCCTTACAACATTGGCCAATTGTTTCTTCATTTTAAAATTACCTTTTTCTTCTGTCGCCAAATAAAATATATCTCCCGCAACTTCCGCAATGCTGTTGCCTTTTTTCTCTAAAGCTACGATTAAACTTTTCCTATGATTCTCGAAAGTTTCGTCGGAAAGATTATCTAACAATTTGCCAGAAGTTTTAAGCCATTCCTCCACCCTTTTAGCTAATTCAAATGGGCCATAGGTTGCCGACTGAATAACAAATCTTAAAAAGAGTCGGTCTTCCATTCTTTGGTTAAAACTCCATACAATATATCCCAATTGTTGATTCGTCCTCATTTGCAAATAAAAATCAGCTTCTATGATATCCGCAATAAAGGACGCTTTTGCCTGATTTTCCAGGCTAAATTCTCCAACTTGCAAGGTATAAGCCAAGGAATTATTTGTATCGCGAACTTGTTTAGAGAATTGAACGCGCTTTTTTGTTCCCAGCGTTTTAATTTCTTCCTTGAAACGATCTCTCTCAGGCAGTGGAGAACTTTTTATTTCCGACAATAATGTACTCACTCCATCTCTGACGTCTTGGTCGGTCCAGTTGCCATGAGCTACTCCCGTAATAAAAACTCTTTCATACAGGTTATTGGCGTAACTCTTTATATCATCCAAAGTAATGGGTTGTAGAGCGTCTAGAATTTCCTCTTCGGTATAGTGCTTTTTATTCCAGAAAAGCCTATGGTAATAGCCTCCTCTAGCATAGGCTTGACCCAGCTTTGCGTTCCTTAATCTTCTAATCATAGCTTCTTTTAAATTTCCAAATTTAACCTTGTCGATCTTAATTTCTTTCATATTTTTAGCTACGATTTTGATCAAATCCGCAATTCGTTCCGAGTATCCCCCAACCGTAAAATTCACGCCTTTCTTCCCCATAGACAAGCTATAGGAAAGCCCGGCCATTTGAATTGGATAAACCATTTCGTTTAAACCTTCTTGGATAGCGGCGTCATAAAGCTTCGATTTTGCATAATTAACAGGCGTGTCGTACACCAATGGGGTTTCTATTCTTAATGAAAAATACGATTTGGGTTGTTTAAATTTGTTATCAAATTTAAACCAAACTTTGGCGATTTCATTGTCAATCACCACATGCGGTTCATCGTCGTTTAAAACTAAATTATGTGGGATGAAATCGTTCTTCTCCGGATAAGCTAATCCCGCAACTATTGGAGGATTTTTTAATCTCTCAAAAGACTCTCCACCGACTTGAGTCAACGAATACTCGGCTTCATAATATTTTTCAATTTGGTCGGTTTCAACAGATCGCGCGCTCAATACTACCAGCATATTCTCTGGAGTAAGGGTCTCCAATATTTCTCTATAGCTCTTGGAATCGTATTCCTTAAACAAAAAAGGAGCTCTTTCGATATTTTCCAAAGAATAGTTTTGCATTATAGAAGCCCGTGAAGATACATATCCCATACCTTCTTGTGGGTCTTTCCAATCGAAATTAATTTGAGCCATAGTTTGGTCTTCTTTAAAGCTATACTTCTTGACCCCGGTTTCTTTTAACATTTTTATGTAGGCGAAAACTAACTCCATGATCCTCTGATAATTTTTTTCGCCTTTTTTAGTCAAGGAAACTGAAATGCTGAACTGGTTGATTGAAGGATGGCTAAAACCGCCTCCAGCAGACAACCCAAGCGCAAGCCCTTCCGCTTTTAACTGAGATAATAAAGATCCTTTGCCTTCATAACCAATGATCGAAGAAATAACAGAGCTGGGTTTATTTTCCTGGCTATCTTTTAATCGAATGGTTGGGAATTCTAACTCTAGGGTTCGGGTGTCTTTAATGGTTTTTATTTTTAGTAGCCTATATTTTCCATTTAGAGGTTTTCTATAATTGGGAGAAATTGGAGGTTTTTCTGTCTTAAAACTTGGAATCTCCGCAAAATATTTATTGGCAAAGGCTTCCATTTCGGCCAAAGAAAACTTTGAAATAATCGCCAATTTCATGTTTGTAGCTGAATAAAAATTTTTATAAAACTTCACTAAATGATCTCGGTTATCCCCCGCCAAAGTATCTTTATTGCCGGTGCTAAAGTTCCTCAACGGATGCCCTTCTTCGGCAGTCAGATCCATAATCTGGTTTTTTCTCCAACCATCGGACAATTTATTCTTATCGTGCTCGCTACTTACGGCATTGACTTCCCGTTCCGCATATTTTTGATCGAATAACGGCGCTTTAAAGAAATCGCTAAATCGGTCCAAAGCTCCATCAAAAGACTCGTGAGTACTTTGAAAGAAATAGTTCGTTTCATCGGAACTTGTATAGGCATTGCTTCTTCCAGAGTTTTGATTAAGATATTTTTTAAAGGTCCCTACCTCGGGATACTTTTTTGTCCCTAAAAACAGCATATGTTCTAAATAATGCGCCAATCCTAACTTATCTTTAGGATTTTGGAGACTGCCAACGCCAACAGACAAAGCTGCCGCGCTCCGATTTGCTTCCGAATCGTGGATTAACCAAACATCGATTCCATTTTTCAAGGTCAACGTCCGGTTTTCTCGCACCCGCGCTTCCGCTTGAAAACAAAAAACAAAAATAAGTACAAATGCAACTAAACCAAAAACAGCTGCGTTATTTTTCGAACCCACGGTTACCTCCATAAATATATTTTTTCTGTCAGTTTAACAGGGATCATAAGTATTAATTCATTTGCCAGCTTGCGCAAGCGACTCCAACTACCGTTAACAACGCGGCGGATATTCTTTCTCGTCCAAACGATTCTCCTAAACGGAAACACCCCCAACCAACAACCATTAAAACGCTGGTTTGCCTTAAAGCAACCACAATACCCACTTGCTCATGCTGCAGCACCACACAAATCAAGCCATAAGAACCTAAAGTTGCAAAAGCGCCTAAAAGCCCTTTTGCCCATTCCGATTGCCAAATCGTTCTAACTTCTTCAAAGGGATAACTTAAGAAAAGTTGCATGTTATAAAATATAAAACAAAAACTGGCTTCAAGAAAAAAAAAGACGATTCCGTTGCTAAAGCTAGTATCCGGCGCTAAATTGAAAAATCGCTCCATCGCAAATTTATCAAAAATGCTGTACGAAACCACCGCTCCTAAAGTAAAAAACGCCCAACGAAGATCTTTGTCTTTTACGGCAATCAATAAGTTTTTCGCTCCTTGAGCCAACTTACCGTCAAAATGCAAAAGAAAAATAGAAATTAAAATTAATAAAATCCCTAAAGCATTCAAGCTATTAATAATTTCGCCTAGAAATATAAAAGCAAACACCGGAACAAAAACTGGAGCGGACCGGGCTATAGGATAAACATACGATATATCAGTATCTTGATATGCCCTGGAGAGACAATAAATATATACTCCATGAATCCCTCCCGAAATAAGTCCAAATATCCATATCAAATTGGGTATATTGGAAAACCCATAGTAAGTTAAAAATGGAATGGACAAAAAAAGAATCCAAACGCCTTTTAACCCTGAAAAAAAACGAGAGTTTTTACTCGTTTGAGTTAAGATATTCCATACGGAATGCGAAACTGCCGACAGCAGCACCAGCCCAATATTAACAACAGACAACTTTTATCGCTCCCACTTATTAGAACCGGTTAGAACTTTTGTCTCAAAAACTTTTATTTTAGAGAACCTATAAAAACTATTATAAAGAATTCGAACTTCATAGGTCATTAAACTTTTTTAATATTCAAATGGTTAAAAACATCGCGTTCACCTATTATTGTGTGGAAAACATGGACAGAGCCGTCCAATTTTATGAAAATACTCTTGGCTTATCCGCTTTGTTTAGGGGGGAAGATTGGTCCGAGTTTCAAACTAACGAACTCCGAATCGCTCTTTTCAAAACGAACAAACCTATTTTTAGTCAAGGCGGAGCCGTCGTATCTTTTTTGGCTGATCCAATAGAAAACGTCGTTGAAGATTTAAAATCACAAGGAGTACAGTTCGTTAAAGATTTGCAAGTATTTCCATACGGAAAGCTAGCCGAGTTTTTAGATTCAGAAGGCAATGTCCTAGGTTTATACGAACCGCCGCCAAAAAATTAAAAGCTCTAAAATAATTCCCACTCACCCACGCTAAAATCGTCCAATTTGGATATCGCCAAGCGGCAATTTATTTTATTAAACAACTCTGGTCCACAAGAGTTTATTTAAATAGTAATAACTCATTAATAAATATTGCTCCAAAAATAAGTTTGCGTAGGTGGTTTTTTCCCACCATCGATCTAACTCTTTTGAATCGATTTTTTTCTCATGCTGCACGTAGGTCTTAATATTTAATTCTTTAAAATACCTATCTAGAAAAAACCGACGCGTTCGCGTTCTGTAAAACGGGTCAATAAAGAGAGCCGATTTAGCTTTTAAAATCGTCAAAAGATGTTTGTAAAAAAAGACGCGATCAACTTCTCCTACAAACCTCCTTTTATAAATCAGGACTCTCTCTTGCGGAATTCCAATTTTACGGGCTTCATTTCTAATTTTCAATTCGGCGTTTTCGCCATAAAACGCTTTCCAGTTATCTTCAGGGCTATCGGGTATCGTTAGTAATAAATTTTTTACTTTTCCCCTTTTGAAATATTCAATAGCTTTTGAAGATAAATCATTGGTTATTAAGTATTCAACGTTTTCAAATTTTTCATAAACGATCAGATAATTTCCAATTTGCCTTACAACTTTTGAAACTCCCCAATATCCACCCGTTAATAAAATTACGGAAATTATCAAAACGGAAGATTTCTTCATCGCTTATCCGACTAGCCGCACTCTAATTAAATCGATAGGAAACTTAATCCATTCCTTAAGAACAAATTTAAAATCCTCCTCTATCTTCCACCAACTATCGGGTCGCCATCCCTTCTGTCCATGTACAAATCGCAGTTCTAAGTTTGAACCTTCAAAAACAGCGTTAAAGATTATTCTTAGTCTCCGCATATTATATGGATCGCTAACAATAGAGGCCGTGCGCCACCCCTTTTCTTCCATAAGACTTTTGGCCTGACGAGCGTCAACCAACGTGCTTGTGGAATGTCGAAATTCAAACCTATTCTTGGGCAATCCCAATAAATCTGCTTCTATTTTTGCGATATCTAGCGGAGATTTTCCGGGCAATTGTGTTTCAAGACGCTGATCTCCCAAAATCAACATATCGCTATTGGGGTTTTCTTTTAATAACTTAGCGGCAAATAAAAATCTCTCATACGACCCGGTTGAAACAACAATTAAATCCCCTTTAACATATGATTCTTGTACGATTAAAAAAGAGGCAAACGGTTTTAACCATAATGACTGAAAACATATCGCCACCGAGTAAATAAAAAAAGCAATCGTAGCGACTTTAAATATTTTTTTAATCCTTTGCATGAGTCCTAAATCTAATAATCAATAAGCTAAAAGTCCATTAGGGCTAACAATTAAAAACTTTTCAAAATTCGAGGAATGGTTTACCATTTGATTTATCTATAGTTCAACCTAGAAGGCCATTCAACCCCTTATCAATATCATTGTAAAGTTTTAAATCATGAGCGATCAATTTACCCATTTTAACGAAGAAGGCCGCGCCCGAATGGTCGATGTAAGCGCCAAAGAAAATACAGGACGCGTCGCTACCGCCGAGGGTTTTGTTTATATGAAACCTGAAACCCTTAAATTAGTTCAGGCAGGCAAAATTAAAAAAGGCGACGTTCTTGCTGTAGCGCAAGTCGCGGGCATATCGGGAGCTAAAAAAACATGGGACATGATCCCTATGTGCCATCCCCTATTATTAACAAGCGTCAACATAGAGTTTAAAGAAAACGCACAACCCGACGCCGAAACAGGACTGTGTTCCATTTACGTTCGAGCCACGGTCAAAGTATCAGGACAAACTGGCGTTGAAATGGAAGCTTTAACGGCTGTTTCCATTTCAGTTCTTACAATTTACGATATGTGCAAAGCGGTCGATAGGGGAATGTATTTTAATAACATTGGATTGGTCTATAAAGAAGGCGGCAAATCCGGAGTTTTTTCTAGAGAGAGCGTTGCATCATGATTACCATTAAATATTTCGCCAATTTAAGAGAAGTTGCCGGAAAAGAATCCGACGAATTAACCGTTTCCGACGGAATGAAATTAAAAGACCTTTGCCTCCAATTGGAAAATTCTCAATCCCAAATTGTAGAAATGATTCGCCAGAAAAATGTGATGGTGGCAATAAATCAAGAAATGGCAACCATGGACTCTGCGATTAAAGACGGCGATGAAGTAGCCTTTTTGCCTCCATTTTCTGGCGGTTCATAACATACTTATTTTGAACCAAAAACTCACCTACCTCTAGGCATTTTGCCTATAAGTCACTCTTTTACTCCCCCCACTTGGAACCTCCAGACCCACAAATTTGTGGCTTTTCGAGGTTTAACCCACAGTTATGTGGTTATTATCTCAAGGTTTTTTACCAGAAAAATCCTAATTCAACAGGTGCATATTGTTTAAAAATATTTTTATTTATGTAACTTGTTAATATTAATACACATTCCATAGCTGTTTTCTAAATACTTTCCAACCGGTAAAATTGGCGCCTCACTTGCTTTGTATTAAACTGGATACAATTTTTGTATTAAAAACGATACATTTAATTCAATAAATGGAGGGAACCAAAATGAGTCAACGCCCTGAAGCTAACACCACCGATAATATTACCTGGATCCATGGGAAACCTCCTGAAACTAAATTGGGCTCTCATTCTAAAGCATTGAGCCAGTCGACTCTTAAGTTCTCCACATCTATTTCTAAATTAAATTCCGACGCAGAAAATACTATAAACTTTTCCGAGACCATTAATGAGGTCTTAAAAGAAATTCAAGATTCGACCCAAGACCTCATTGAAAATGTTGGAAACTTGAAAGAGTGTATTGCAAAAGCGTAATGCATATCAAGAAGCTATAGGATTAAACCAATTTTATAGCTTCTTAATTAAGTATTTAAAAGGACAATGCTACTAAATTGAGGTACCCCATTCCCTTCTTCACTATTATTTTTTAACAATCCCTTTTTAACTGGTTAAAACTCAATTTCTTTAATTTAACAAAACAGGAATACCAGAAATAAAGGTCTATCCACCCGTTATATACCCACTCCATACCCACAATCTTGTTGATTTGCATGAAAATATCCACAAGTTTCTTGGAATATTATTCCTTTTTTGGGCTTTACACAGCCGACTAACTTTTTTTATTTTTTAAAAAAAACTCCAATTTGTTGACTTTAAAGACTTTAATTAGATTCAACATATTTCTCATAAAGTTAAATAATAATGGCGCTTTCCTTGCTTGATACCTTGGTATAAGGCAAAACAAAATGCCATCTCCGGGAGATAAAAAATGAATACATACCAACAAAATCAAGACACAAAATTAGCGCGTTGCTCTCAAGTTTTGACTGAACCTTCCAAAAAGTTTTGCTCTTCAATATCTAAACTTAACCACAAAATAAAAGGCACTCCAGAGATTACTGCTAGCATCGAAGAACTATTGAAAGAGATAGAAGAAACCACTCAAGGTCTCATAGAAAATTTAAGCGAATTTAAAAAAGAATTCCCTACTCATTAATCTATTCGCTGCGTAATTGGGCCAGAAAACTAAGTTAAGCGCCAAATAAATTAATGAAATGAGCGGGTTGGAATAAACGCGGAAACGATTGAGGATTAATTAGGTTTTTTGATTTCCAGTTTTTTCATTTTGTTAGTCAGTGTTTGAGGGTGTAATCCCAATTTTTTAGCGGCGCCATCGGAGCCATAAACTTTCCAATTGGATTTTTGCAACGCTATGATAATGTTTTTTCGATTACGATCTTTTTCTTCCTCAACAGTAAAAACATCATCAACGGTAGGAGGTTCTTTTGCGGAAATCCCTTCGGATGAACGACTCAGAAAATTCGATTTTGATCTCAAATCAAAAATTAACGCCCCATCTTGAGCGGTAATTAAAGCTCGTTCGATAACATTTTGTAATTCTCTAATATTGCCTGGCCAATCGTAGGATTCCAAATCTCGAATATTTTCTTCTGTCAAATTTTCCGTTTTCAAATTATGCCTTCTACTATAATTTTTCATAAAATGTTTGGCAATCAGTCCTATATCTTCCTTGCGATCTCTTAAAGGAGGAACATGGATCGGGAAAACATCTAGCCGATAATATAAATCTTCTCTAAATCTTTTTTTTCGGATGTCTTCTTCCAAATTCCGATTAGTCGCAGCGATAATTCTGACATCAACATTTCTCGACCGATCTTCTCCAATAGGCTCAAACTCCCCTTCTTGAAGAACTCGTAATAATTTTGACTGAAGCTCAAGAGGAATTTCCCCAACCTCGTCGAGAAATAAGGTTCCTCCATCCGCCAACTGAAACCTTCCCGTTCTATCTTTAATCGCGCCTGTAAACGATCCTTTTAAATGGCCAAAAAATTCGCTTTCAAATAATTCCCTTGGAATTCCGGCACAATTTACTCTCACTAGAGCGCGCTTTTTTCTTTGACTTTGCTCGTGAATTGCGCGAGCGATGAGCTCTTTCCCAGTTCCAGTCTCGCCTTGAATTAAAACTGCCGAATCGGCCCCAGCTACCTGCTTGATCTTCTTCAGCGCCTCTTGCATTGAAGGGCTATTTCCAATTATTCCTTCAAAATCAAATTTAGAAGTAACCTCTTCGCGAAGGTAAGCATTTTCAATTTCTAATCGCTTATGAAGCTCTTCCAACCTATTTTTTGCTAAAAGTAGATCTGCCGTCCGCTCTTCTACTTTTTTTTCAAGTAATAAACTGTGTTCCTTTATTTGGTTGTGGAGAAGTCGAGTCTCCAATAAATTACGAATACGACATAAAACTTCATGTTGATTAATGGGTTTAGTTAAAAAATCTCTTGCTCCCGCTTCTAAAGCCTTAAAACGGGTTTTTTCGTCAGCCAGAGCCGTTAAAACCAAAACTGGGGGATAAGCCCCTTCTTCAATTTTCTTAATTTCTTCCAAAACTTCAAAACCGCTCATTTTAGGCATTAATATATCAAGCAAAACAAGATCAGGCTTTGAGTTCATGTACATTTCAATGCCAATGTGTGGATCTATCGCGCTTTCTACACAAGTAAATCCACGCATTTTCAACATTTGCTCTACTAACCTGGTATTTACCGGCTCATCGTCAATGATCAATATTTTAGATTCAAGAATTTCTGGCTCAAAAATCATTTTTATGCTTGGAGAAAGTTTTATCAGATTAATTTAACCTGTATAACCGTCGGTCAAAAATCGGATTAATCCCATATTTTTCCAATATAGCATTTATAAAAATATATATCTCATTAAAATAATTATATTTACTGTATGTGAAATTTATATAAAATATAACGACCTAATTGATCATTTTAAAAACGAATCTAAAAAAACTTTTGAACTTGTATTAGATTAATTTACTAACAATTTTTCTATTTTTTCTTCGAAAGAATCGAAGTTAATGGGGTTGGAAGTGTAGTAAGAAACTCTATCAATTGGGATTTGCTTTAAATAATACTCTTCTTCATTTTTACTGGTTAAAACCAAAAACTTCGTGTTTTCCGCAGTAGAATTAAATTTTAATCTTAATATCAATTCTGTGGCAGTCATTTCAGGAAGTACATCTTGGCATACCACTAACCTATAACTTTTTTTCTCAAGACACTCTAAAACTCCTTCCGCGCCAAAGGTTAGATCTACTTTTTCATAACCATTATTTTCCATTATAGATTTCAAAAAACAACTGGTTAAAGAATTGTCGTCAGCTATTAGAATCTCCATGTTTTTATTCATTTTTTTTACCTAAAATAAAATTAAGGAACGCTGAAAATCGAACAATGTAATTTTCTATATATTCCATCTTTTTGCGTTTTTACAACTACCCTTTTCTATATATATAATACGGTCGCTTTTAACAAAAAGTTAGGAGCCAAGTCACACTTTTCGTTTTTTTCTTCCTAAATTTCAATGTTTTTCGAACTAATTTTTGAATGGAACTTTCAAAAGACTTATAAAAAATTTAGTGAGTTTTGTTTTTATGGCGTTTATGGGTTTGCAGAAAACAAAAAAGCGTTTAAAGGTAGAACGAAATCATTTACCTTTAAACGCTTTTTATCACAAAACAACAAAATTGCGGTTTTCGTTAAAATGAGAACCTTATTTTTCTGCGGGATTAATCTTCCATAACTTTAGACCGTATTGTATGTCTGCCTTCGCTTTTGGCGATATAAAGGGCTTCATCAGCCCTTCCAATAACCGTTTCTGCGGTATCGTTGGGTTTAACATTGCTAATCCCCATGCTCACCGACAAAATCACATTTTTGGTATTGTGAGGAATAGGCATTCCGTCCAGTTTCGCCAACAATCGACCTGCAAAAATTTTCGCTCCCGCCATATCCGTTTCGGGCAAAACAATGCAAAACTCCTCGCCGCCAGTACGGCCAAAAATATCGTTATGTCTCAGAATAGTTTGAGCTATTTTCACAAAGTGACAAAGAGCGTCATCGCCAAATAGGTGTCCATGAGTGTCGTTGATATTTTTGAAATGATCCAAATCGATTTCTATTAAGGCCATTTCAGTCTTATTTCTCTTAAGCCTTTGTATTTCAGAATCGAAAGATTTTATAAAATATCTTCGATTTGAAATTCCCGTTAAAAAATCGGTAAAAGCCATTTGTTCTAATTCGCCTCGTAACCCTTCGCTTTCCGAAACCTTAATTTTGAGTTGCCGATTGAGTCGATAGAATGCGAGAGCGATATTCGCCACCACAAATAAAATAACGCACACCACTCCAAAAATAAGGTAAAAACGCGTGTTGTCCTGTTCTACGGGAGGGGTATATATGAACGACTTAAAATCTACTAACCGGTGAGGTTCGATCAAACCGATTGATTTATAAGTTTTTAGAATATGCTGCCAACGCCACAAATGCATGTAGCCTATTTCCAACATATCCGCCATGACTAAGGTCAAAGTCCGTTTGGCTTCAAAACGTAAATGCTCTCGACTGTTCTTTCTCCCGTATTGTTCAAGAATAAAGTCGATCATTTCTTCAGGATGCTCTAAAGCGTATTTCCATCCTTTTAACGAGGCTTTTCGAAAACTTTCAACGACATCGGGCTGACCTTGAAGCATACGCTCCGTTGTAAACAAAGTATCTCCATAAAAATCGATACCGTAGGCTCGTGGAGAAAAAAGATTGTAATCATATTGAGCCTGCTTCAAATCAAAAACCTCATCGGTTATATAAATTGACAATGCATCTACTTTTCCAGCTTGTAAACTTTCGGTTTGAAAATTATGTCCAGTCAAAATGAATTTCGATTCGTTCAAACCCTCGCTCCTAAACATAGCGATGATTTCGGCAGACTGCGGTTCTAAAGAAACACGTTTGCCCACTAATTGTTCCAGTCGAGAAATTCCAGATTTTGTCGCCAGAGCAAAAGGAGAATGCTGGTAAATTACCCCAAGGGCCACAACGGGATCCCCTTTACTCCTTCTCAAAATCAAATCAGAAGAAGAAATTCCAAATTCTGCATCGCCGTTCACAACAAGACCTACTACATCCGAATCAACGTCAGGTTCCTTTAAAACAACCTTAAGCCCAACATCGCGATAAAAACCTTTTTTAATCGCGGCATAATATCCCGCAAATTGGAATTGGTGCTTCCATTTAAGCTGTAGCGTGACTTCCTTCAGGTCTTCATCTGCAGCAGACGTTGGAATGTCAACAACGGTTCCGACAAAAATCAAAGCGCACAAAATAGAGACAAAAAATTTCATTTCAGCTGGTGTTTTTTTCAATGACGTCTATAAAATTTAGTTATATTAAAATATAACGGTAATTTGAAAAAAATGCAGGGAAAAGTCCAAGAACTTAACCTTTCACAAAGAAATACACTCGATTTTTATTTCTTAGGGTTGGATTGACGTTAGCCATTCCATTGGATAAAATGGCACATAATAAATCTTTTTAACGCTTTACATCTTTCCGGACGAGGAAAAGAAATGTCTACTTTAACATTAGAATCAAAAATAAGAATTCAGAGAGAAGATTTTGTCGTTACCGACGAAATTGAAGCCATCAAAACAGTCTCTCGCAACATTGGCGGAATCACTACATTTTTAGGAACTGGACGCGAGCTCAACAAAGGCGAAAACATAACCAAGCTCAATTTTGAACATTATCCTGAAATGGCGGAAAAGAAATTGGCCGAAATCCGCGAACAAGCCATAAAAGACTATAAGATCATTGACATGATCATTATTCACCGAATTGGCGAAATTGATATTGGCGAAAATATCGTTCTTATTGTCGCAGCTGGCGAACATCGAAAAGAAACCTTTGTCGCTTGCGAATGGGCCATCGCTGAACTAAAGCGAGTCGCTCCTATTTGGAAACGCGAAACAACTTCCGGCGGAGAAGTCTGGGTTTCTCAAACACCCTAAATCTAGAGCCAATACATGTCCGTTTCCGATCCCGAAAACGCGACCGTTATCGCCGTTTCCTCTCAACTAGCTAGTTGGCTTCTTTATTCTCGAAATAATGCGCTTGCCGCTTTAGGCACAAAAGCGTGGGATACTCCAGTTATTGCGACCTTTGAGGCTTGGTTAAAGAAACTATGGGATTCTTCCTGGCCTTCAAAGTATGTCGTTTCCAGAACACAATCTCTCAAATTGTGGGAAACGATTATTGAAACCGATCTTCGACTTTCCAAAACCAATCTACTACAATTGGAAGGACTGGCCCAATCCTCCGCCAAAGCGTACGAAAACATAAAACTTTACAATATTCCAACAGATCCCGACTCTTTTGCCGCATCTTTAGAATCGGAAACTTTTCTAAAATGGTTTAAAGAATACGAAGAAAAATTAGAAAACCTGGATGCCCTTGATCCTTCGGAATTGTGTAATCTCGTTCGCAGTGGAATGGAAGAGGGTCAAATTCCCCTTCCCCAACACCCCTTAATTTTTGCGGGATTTTTTGAATTCAATCCCGCGCTTAAAGGATTGATTGAGTATCTATCCGATAAAGGTACTTTAATAAAAAAAAACAAAGAAGTCTCTGACGATGCGACACCCGCTCCTACGCAAATTTTTGAATCCAAATCGATTCGCGAAGAATGCCAACTCTGCGCCCAATATATAAAGAAATATTACGAACCAGGAATGACTTTTGGAATCATTCTATGCGACACCACAAAATATAGCGAACCGCTCTCTAAAGAATTGACCGCAGAACTCTCTCCAAGATATACATTTCCATGGTTGGACGAAGAAACTCCTTTTAATTTTGAGAGCTCCGCTTCCCTATCCAGGGAACCTATTATTCAACAGGCTTTGTCCATTTTATCTTCCGGGACAAACATTTCCCTCGAAACTTTTACCGAATTCTTACACTCTCCTTTTTATACCGGATTCGCCAATGAACAAGAACCGCGTAGAAAAATTGACCGAGAGTTTCACCGCGAAAAGCGATTAAGAATCGATTTAAGCAGGTCGGACGCGTTTCCTTCCAGTCTTCCCGTTCTGAAAAAAAATCTCAAGAATTGGTTTCTATTTGTTAAAGATATCGAGCCTCGCCCACCCAGCGTTTGGGCGCGTGCTTTCTCTCAATCATTGCGACGACTGGGTTGGCCAAATGGCGATAACGCCACCACATTCCGAACAACTCTCGTTTACGAAGCTTGGACCGAATGCTTGGATGAATTAGCGTCTTTGGATCATATTCTAGGCTCCCAAACGAAACAACAGGCGTGTACAACTCTTAAACGTTTTGTGGATAGAAAATCGTTTCAGGCGCAAAGAAAAAACAAGCCCATTCAAGTTATCGATTTTATCAACTCTGCCGGAATGCAATTTGATCGAGTATGGGTACTCGGCGCCAATGCCGACGCGCTTCCAGCGCCGACCTCAAAAAATCCATTTATTCCGTTGAACGTCCAAAAAAAATTACAGCTTCCCCATTCCACGCCCGAATGGGAATTGACTCAAACTCAAAATCTTTTATCTCAACTCCGAACACAATCAAAATCCATCGTATTCAGTTATCCGCTTTGGGACAAAGATATCGCGGTTCGAAAAAGCCCGCTACTCAATAAATATTCCAATAAGATAGAAAAACACGCCTCTTTAAAACCAGATAAACCCGACGACCCATCAAAAACCGAAAACTTTCTAGAATCTTTCGAAGAAAATATCGAAATTCCGGTATCGCCAAAAGAGATTGCCTTCAAACGAAAAAGTTGGAGTCGCTCCGGTTATCGACTGATTAAAAATCAATCCAACTGCCCATTCCGAGCTTTTGCCGCTCACCGGCTGGACTTAGATCTCATATCCGTTCCCGAAACCGACTTTGAAGAATCCGAACGCGGCATTTTAGTGCATAACGCCTTAGAAAGCGTTTGGAACGAATTGAAAAATTTTAGCCAATTACGTAATCATTTGGAAAACGGTCAACTCAAGGATCTAATCAAAAATAAAGTCGATCAAGTTTCCGAAAAAATTAACGACTCCTTAAAAGACCAGAGTCGATTTGTAGAATTAGAGAAAAAACGCGTGGTCGCGTTAATTGAACAATGGCTAAAAAGCGAAGGCTTACGCGAAAACTTTGAAATTTTTGGTCTAGAATATGCCGAAACAATTCAACTTGCCGGTTTAGACTTAAACGTTCGCGTTGACAGAATCGATCGTTTAAGCGACGGTAGCCAATTTATAATTGATTACAAAACAGGAACCGTCAACACTTCGGATTGGTTTCAAGAGCGTATTCAAGAGCCGCAACTCCCTCTTTACGCTATCAAGTTAAGACCGGCGGGAATCGCTTATGCCAGGGTTATTAAAGATCCAAAAACCGTAAATTTCTCTTACCTTGCGAAAGATCCTTCTATACCAGACCTACCAAACGCACCAACTTCTTACGAGAAAAAAACCGACATATCCGAGTGGGAACACCTTCTAAATTATTGGGAAGGCTGCCTTTCAAGTTTGGCGACAAACTTCTTGAATGGAAAAACAGAAATCGATCCCTTTCGCCCCGGAGCAACCTGTAAAAACTGCGGATATCAATCTTTGTGCCGTATTGCAGAAACCAATTTAGAAGCGTTTTTGCAAGAGGAAGGCGAAGAATATCCATGAACGCTTTACCAGACGCCTACCAACGTCAATTAGCGTTAGACCCTTCCCGTTCGTTTATCGTCCAAGCTCCAGCGGGCTCCGGCAAAACAGAATTGTTAATCCAACGTTTTCTAAAGCTACTTGGATACGCAAAATACCCCGAGCAAATTCTTGCGATTACATTTACGAGGAAAGCGGCGGCAGAAATGAAGTCCCGCATTCTGGCTGCTTTGGAAGCCGTAGAGTCTGGAGAAGCTCCTAAATCTCGGCATGAACAATTAACTCGTAGTTTGGCAGAAAAAGCTCTAAAGCAAGATCGCGAAAAACAATGGAACTTGAAAGAAAATAGCTCTCGCTTAAGAATTCAAACGATCGATTCCTTTTGTATGGGATTGATCGAACAAATGCCCCTGCTTTCAAACTTAGGAGGAACCCCAGCGATTGACGAAGACGCTTCTACCCTCTATCGAGAAACCGCAACAAAATGTCTTGAACTAGCGGAAAGCGAAAGCCCTGTGGGAGAAACGGTCCGTAAAGTTTTAGTCCGATTAGATAATTCAAAAAGAGATTTCATCAATAAAATCGTCGGCTTGTTAAATAAAAGAAGCGAATGGGTTCTCCCATTTTTTGAGTCCGCAGATTTGACACACGAAGATAAAATTTATTTAGAAAAAATACTGGAAAAAATAATCAACGCACAGTTGCAAGCTATCGACATTCTCTTTCCAGAAGATTTAAAAAATAAATTAGCTTCCCTTGCAGCTTTTGCCGGCCAAAACCTGGCAACAGAGTCTCCGGAAAATGAGTTGGCCTCGTTAAAAAATTTTACCGGATTCCCAACAAGCGATCCTAGCGAACTGATTCACTGGAAATTATTAAGCCAGTTGGTCCTCACCAAAACTGGAGGGGTAAGAAAAACGGTCACTAAATCCATTGGTTTCCCCACGACTCAAAAAAAAGAAAAGAAAGACTTTAAAGAAGTCTTAGAAACCATTTCTTCAACGCCAAAACTATCCACTTTATTAGTCAAAGTCCGAACTCTACCCTCGCCCAGGTTTTCAGAAGAAGAATGGGACTCTTTAAAATCCTTTATATCTCTATTACCAGAACTCGAAAACATTCTAAGAAAAGTGTTTTCCGAAGTTGGGAAAACCGATTTCGCGGAAATATCGCTCTCGGCTCTAAAAGCTCTGGGTTCTGAAGACGATCCCACCGACTTGTTACTCAAAGCCGATCTGCAACTGCAACACATTCTAGTAGACGAGTTTCAAGACACTTCTTTTAAACAATTTAGACTTCTTACGCTATTAACCTCAGGCTGGGAGAAAGAAGACGGCAGAACTTGTTTTCTGGTAGGCGACCCAATGCAGTCTATCTACCGGTTTCGAGACGCGGAGGTCGGACTTTTTATCAAAGCGCAAAAAGACGGCATTGAAAACGCGCAAGTCAAGCAGGTCCACCTTGAACCATTATCTTTATCGACAAACTTCCGATCCCAAAGCAAAATTGTCGATTGGACAAATCAGTGTTTCCAACAAACATTTCCTAATATCGAGAACATTGAACTCGGCTCCATTCCATTTACGCCTTCACAAGCGGTATTGCCTGCCGAGGATGGACCGGGAGCCCTCGTCCATTCTTTCGACGATCCAAAATCAAATGAGGAAGCCCAGTCGATCGTAAATTTAATCCGCAATATTCGAAACGAGGATCCAAAGTCCACCATCGCCATTCTTGTCAGAGCTCGTCCGCATTTAAGCGGCTTGATTCCATTATTACAAGAATCCGAGATTCCTTTTAGCGCAGAAGAGATTGACACCCTGGATAAACGACCCGCCACTCTGGACCTTTTATCGTTAACCAGAGCCATTCATTCTAGCTGGGACCGTCTGGCCTGGTTATCAATTCTTCGAGCTCCCTGGTGCGGTCTGTCCATTAACGATTTATTTCTTCTGTGTGGCGAAGAACCGCAAACTCCTATTTGGGAATTACTTAAAGATCGGGATAGATCTCTATCCAAGCTATCCGAAGACGGACAAGAACGAATCAAACGCTTTTCCGAAATCATGAAAAAAGTTTTAGACTCTAAACTTGAGCGACCTTTGTCGGAAATTGCGGAAGGAGCCTGGGTCGCTTTAGGCGGTCCTGCTTGCGTTTCCCAAGCGGGATTAAGAGACGCAGAAACTTTTTTTGAAAAAATGAAAGAAAAACTGGACGGTAAAGGAACCTACCCTCTCAGAAATTTTGAAAAAGTTTTAGAACGATTATTCGCTTCGCCGGAAACAGACAACGAAAACCCCATCCATATCATGACAATTCATAAAGCAAAAGGATTGGAATTCGATCATGTTTTGTTACCGGGTCTGGGAAGAAAAAAGAAAACCGAAAGCGGTAGACTTTTATTTTGGATTCCCTACGGCGACGATTTATTGCTAGCCCCGCTTCATGAAAAAGGAAATCCAAAATTAGAAATTTATCAATTTTTAGAATCTATTGATAAAGAAAAAGAAAACTTAGAAATCCTTAGAACGCTTTATGTGGCAACTACTAGAGCCAAAAAAAGACTGCATTTGTTTGGGCACTTACAAAATAGTAAAGAGGGCAAACATCCAATTGCAAACTCACAGCTAGAAAAACTTTGGCCATTCCTTGAAAGCCAATGGCCTAAAGCGAACGAAACTACCGAAGAAGAACTCGCTGATGCCGAGGACGAAGAAAAAATATTTAAACATCGAATTTGCAGATTGCCTAAAACCTACGTAACTCTTGAGCCAGGCCCCAATATTCTAGGAGAACAAGATTCCAATAAAGAACCGATGTTACCAACAGAATATATTTGGGCAGGGAACCGCGCTCGTTGTCTGGGCGTTACATTGCACGCAATATTTCAAGAAGTTTGCGCCACCGGAATTGATACTTGGGAAAGCAAAGATCAAACTTTGTTAACAAAAACTTTGGAAACCCGCCTTCTAAGCGAAGGGTTGCCTGCTTCAGATTTAGACTCGGCGACACAAGAAGGATTGAAAGCAATCAAAAATATTTTTGAAGATCCTAAAGGACGTTGGATTTTTCAGAATCATAAAGATCACCGATCGGAATACGCTATTTCAGGATTTATTAACAATTCTCCAGAAAACCGAATTGTAGATAGAACCTTCGTTGATGAAATGGACATTCGCTGGATTGTGGATTTCAAAACTGGGAAACACGAAGGGGCTAATATCGAAAAGTTTTTTGAAGAGGAAAAAAGGCGATACGATGCACAATTAAGCGCTTACGAAACGCTTTTCAAACAATTCGGAGAAACTCGAACCATCAAAAAAGCCCTCTATTACCCCATGCATCAAAGATTTCTTGAAATTGTCTAAGCCATTTTCTTGGCGTTATTTAAATCGAGGAGGCTAAAACTCCTGCTATGCAACCTGTAGCTAAGGTTGCAAGAAAAGCAATCCATAAAGCTTTAAGCCCGAGCAGGCTTAATTCTCCGGTCCTCTCAGGAGCAATTCGCGATAGCCCACCCAAAAAAATGCTCAAACTGGCAATATGCACAAATCCGCACAAGGCATAGGTCATAGCCGAAAGCGATCTTGGAGAAAAAATGGGTTTATCGCCCGATTGCATACCCGCTAATTGAAAATAAGCGGAAACTTCAGTCTCAATAAATCGGATTCCTAACAATTGAGCTCCAGCCTGCCACTCTTCAGGACGTAATCCCAATAAAACCGCGAAGGGCCAAGCAATCCACCCTAATATCTTATTAAGCGTCAACACGTCGCCGCCCGACAAAACAATATTTCCTAAAACAAGATCGACAGCTCCCTTTATACCCATAACAACGATTAAAAGAGCCGCGATACCCATCGCCATCTGAACGCCCTGGGTCCCTCCCTCAATCAAAGCGGTCATAGCTCCCGCCGAGGCTTTAGAATCTTCGTTTTCGCTGGATGGGTCCATCGCCGTTTCTATATCGCGCGTTATAGGTTCTTCAGTTTCTGGCCAAGCAAGCTTGCTCATTAATACGGCGCACGGAATTGATATAATAGAAGCGGAAACTAAATGACCGGCAACGCCTGGAAAGATATTATTGAGAGCAATGACATAAACGGCCATAACAGTACTTGCAACCGTTGCCATCATACAAGTTAAAAGAGTTAATAGTTCCGATGGCGTCATTTTTGGGATGTATTTTCCAACCGCCAATCCCGACTCAATACCGACAAAGATATTTGCGGATGCGGCCAACGACTCCGCTCCGGATAGTTTCATTGCCCTATAAAATATTCTGGCAAAAAAACGAACAACCATTTGCATGATTCCAAAATAATAAAGCAGGCCTACCAATCCCGAAAAAAAAATGACCGAAGGCAACACTTGAAAGGCAAGAACAAACCCTATGGACGTCGTTCCGTCTGGTAGTTTCATACCAGGTCCAAAGGCTAGAGGACCAAACAGGAAAACGGCGCCCTTTCCCGATGCAGATAAAAATGCCACAAAAGCGTCGTTGAAAAAACGAATTGCCGTCCGGGATCCAGGAGCCATAAAAACCAACGCTCCAAAACTCCAAGCTAAAAGGCCGCTTCCAATAACAGTTTTCATTTCAATCCTATTTCGCGATCCAGTAATCCAAGCCAAACCAGCTAAAATCAAAAATCCAAAAAGCGAAATCGTTCTATAGATTAAATCGTCCAAAATATTTTTATGTTTTAAAGTTTAAAATTACCGGTTATTCCGTGTAGAATCAGTTTTTATTTAAAGCGTCTAAAACCTTATCAGATAAGAAACTAGAATGAGCTCGCCGCCTAAATCCCAAATTCTATTGGGCCACATGGATTGGAATATCCAACACTTTGAACAAATTCTTAATAACGAAAAAACAGATTATTATCGGGATGCAGCGATCCAAAGATTTTGTTTAGTTTTCGACGCTACTCAAAAAACGTTGCGCGCCTTCGCCGAAGAAAAGGGAAAAACCATTCAAACGTCTGAAGAATGCTTTCAATTCGCTCATGTTGAGCGATGGACAGAGGATAGCTCTCAATCCATTCTTGACGATTATAAATTGGTAAAAGATGGTTTCGAAGCGGATTTGGCAGAAACAATTTATCCACGGTTACCAGCTCATCACGTCTCTCTTCAAAAACTACACTCTACATTATCCAAAAGCAGCTAAGTTATCCTGTGTTCAAAATTCTTTTCAATTCTTCAAAAGCTTTTTTGCGGTGGGAGATGGCATTTTTTTCTTTGGGTTCCATTTGAGCGAATGTTTGCTCATTTCCTTCGGGAATAAATATAGTATCCCAGCCAAAACCATTCGTTCCACGCTCTTCAAAAGAGATAACGCCACGCGCCTCTCCTTTAGCGACTTTAATAGTCTCTCCAAATCGGACTGCGACATAACAAACGGCGGTCGCTTCGCGATTGGAAAAGTTTTCTAACATTCGTATCATCCCCTCACAACCCACAGATTTTTCAAACCACTTTACTAAAGCTCCGGGAAGTCCGTTCCATTCATTAAATATCAAGCCCGAATCTTCAACTAAAACGGGACCGTTTATGATTTCGTAAGCTTGATTTACTTTATGGGTAACCACTTCCGAAACATCGGGCGTTTGCATTTCAATCAAATCGTCAACCTCGCGAAGCTTTAAAGAGCAATCCAATATTTGGTTGGCTTCGCGCAGTTTATTAACGTTTCCGGTCACAAACGTTAAGTTCTCAAATAAGGATTTCTTTTCCATTTTTAAAAAAAATATAAACTATAATCATTAAGGCTAAAAGTTTAACACAATCACTTTTGGCTTTATACGGTAACCACAGCTGTCTCCACAGTCCTATTATTTTTTCTTATTTAGAAAAAACCAACTCTTCCCCTCCGAACTCTCTCAAGGTAATTCGATCGCATATCTTGCGTTTAATATCAATAATTGGTTATACTGACAAATTTACAACTTCAATAGAAAACTGGAAGAATCATGAAATTTGAACGGGTTAAACATTTTATTATTTTACTGACCGCCATCACATTTACTTCGGGTTGCGGAAACTTTTTCGAACATAATTCCGACGTTAAAGCTCGAGAAGCTTTAATAAAACTTATAAAAGCGCAGGATCAATTCTATAAAGAAAACAAATCTTACGCCCGCCACATCAGCGCTATTGAAGACACAAAAAAAATCGACATCGAATACCATAAGGGTATTGTCTATATGGAAATTGAAGCGATCTACGATGAAGGTTATAGAGCCATAGCCTTACCGGCAGAGTCTACAACGGCTCGCGTATTCGCTTTTGACACAAAACAAAGCGGCTATTATGAGATGGGAGACGCAGAAGTTTCGCGCTATGTCTTAGGAGCGCTAAAACATATTCGCAAAGAACAAAGCTACAAAACCATTGCTGATTTTTCCTCAATTATTTTGTCGAGCGTTTTAATAATCTTTGGCTTAAAGTCATTCTTTAAAAATCGAAAGGAAAAACGATTCGGTATTTATTTAGCGTTTTTTCTTAGCATTTTTCCGTTGGCATGGTCTTTAGGAATATTAAACCACATGGATAAAGATACTAATTTATCCTGGTTAGTGCATTTTGGAGTGTTTGGCTCGCTTGCTCTTGCAATTTTTTGTCTATTATCTTGTATGCGTGAGTTTAAAGCTTTATTTCAAAGCTCCGAAGCGGCTTCCCTCACGGGCATTTATATTTCTATATCGATAACATCGATATTTTCACTTGGGGTCGTTGGCCACACTTTATTCACTTATTATTTTTTGTAGAAATTAAAAAATTATCAGTTTGTGAATTTAATTAAGAACCGCTTAACTAATACCACAATTAATTTTTGACGCTTCTTAGATAATCCGAAGCGTGACGATATGATTGACTCGAAAGCCGGCTCCTGAGGAATCTGGTTTAGCCTTTAAAACAAAGGACTCTCCATCTCGGGTTTTTTTGGGAACAAAGAACTTGATAGGACCTTGGAAGGTATTTAGAGTGAATACTTTATTTTTTTCAATATCATCTTTTAAAACTTTTTTCTCGTAAAACATATTGGTATTTCCAGAAGCGGCTTTGCCTGCTGGAATTACGCGAATATTCAAAAACAAATCGCCACGTTTGTCGTTAAAAAAACTTTTCTCTCCTTTTTCTGGAATTCTTAATTGAGTTTGATGCACAATCCCAGCGGGGATTTTCACTTGAAAACTATCGTGCGCAGTTTTAATTCGGATTATTCCGCCCTTTGAAGCTAAGGCCGAATCGACTGTTACTCCCTGACGAACCATTAAGGGAGCCCATTTGTTTTCATATTTGAATATTATTTCTTTAATTTTCTTTTTCCAATTCGGAGTGGGAGCTTCCGATCGTCTTACCTGTTTTTTTGCGGATTTTGGGGGTTTAGGAGGCGTTACAATTGGGTCGACAGAAGGATAAGCTTTACTAGGCCAACTTTTTGGATTGCGGTTTTTCTCCCATACACCTTTTATAGTTTCTTGCTTTTTATAATGACGGTCTAAAACCTGGTATGCTTGAGATATCTTTTTAAATCGCGATTCTAAAAAAGGGTCGCCAAAATTCAAGTCAGGGTGGTATTTCTTAGCTAACGTATAATACGAACGCTTCACTCGTTCCCAATTAGAACTCTGAGGTACTCTTAATATTTTGTAACAATCTAAAATATCCATAATTTATGGCATTCGTTACATTTTTGGTGCCAAATTCACCAAAAAAAATAAGTCACTAAAATTCAATTAGTTATACAAATTGATTTATTTTAAGAATTTCGCAAAACCAGGCAACTTTTTCCTATCCTCCTACAAATTAACCTAGCGGGTTTAAATTCAATAGGTTATATTAAGGAAATTTTTTCCAAAGAAGTCTGGTTATCAAGGAACTTTTTTCCTAAATTAAATATGCAAAATATAGTGGGCTTTCCTGAAGAGGAAATAAAAGAATTTATTGTGGAATTGGGTGAAAAACCTTTTCGCGCTTCTCAAATTCTAACTTGGGTTTATCATCATAAAGCGCGCGGTTTTGATGTGATGACTAATTTGTCAAAAGGTTTACGCGCTCGCTTGTCGGAAAACTTTTTCTATTCGCTGCCTCCTATTAAAAAGAAGTCCGCCTCTAGAGATGGAACCATCAAATATTTATTTGAATTCGAGGACGGCTCCGATATTGAAAGCGTTTGGATGCCTTCGGAAGGACGTAACACGCTTTGTATTTCAACTCAGGTTGGCTGCAGGATGGCTTGTACATTTTGCTTAACGGGGCAACTGGGTTTAAAGAGGAACTTATCGTCTGCAGAAATAGTGGGACAAATTATGGCGGTTGATCGCGATTTAGAGGAATCGGAGGAAAATCCGATTTCAAATATAGTGATCATGGGTATGGGCGAACCGTTGGATAATTACGAAGAACTAGTGAAGGCGATCCGTTTGATGGTTTCCCCGCATGCGATGAAAATATCCAATCGAAAAGTTACATTGTCTACTTCGGGGCTGGTCGACAAAATCAAACGATTTGCGGAAGAAGACTTACATGTCAACTTGGCGATATCGCTAAACGCCACAGAAAACTCTACTCGCTCCGATATCATGCCGATTAACAAAAAGCATACTATTGAAGAGTTAATGGAAACTTTGAGAACTTATCCTCTTAAAGCGACACGTAGACTGACCTTCGAATATGTATTGCTTGGAGGAATTAACGACTCGCACGAAGACGCCGTCCGATTAGGTAAAATGTTGCATGGCTTCAAATGTAAAATAAATTTAATTCCCTTTAACTCTTTTGATCGTTCCGATTTTCAAACTCCTCACGAAAATCGAGTAAGTCAATTTCAAGATTATTTACTTGCCCGCAACTTCACGGTTTTTGTAAGGAAAAATCGAGGAACAGATATCTTGGGCGCTTGCGGTCAATTGGCCGCCGAATCGTTTTCCGCCGCTTAATAAACTCTTTACCCCTCAGTCAACCAATCATGACGCAACTAGAGCATCACGATACAATCCTAGATTTATCGGTGGTCGTCCCCGTTTATAACGAAAGAGAAAATTTAGTTTTTCTGGAAGAAGCTATTGAGAATGCACTAACCAAAACCGACCTTAAATACGAAATTATATTTGTAGACGACGGTAGCGTGGACGATAGCGCAAATGTTATCCTTTCGTTACGCAAACAAAATCTTAAAATTAGATTAATTAGACTTGCCTCCAACTCTGGCCAAACCGCTGCATTTGGAGCAGGTTTTTTAACCGCAACTGGAAATTGTGTTGCGACCCTGGACGCCGACCTTCAAAATGATCCAGCAGATATTCCTAGACTACTAGAAAAGATTGGAGAGTTTGACGTTGTCTGCGGATGGAGGTTTAAGCGAAAAGACACTTGGCTCAAACGAACTTCATCTAAAATTGCAAATTTGGTTCGCAATTTTGTTAGCAAAGATGAGATTGAAGACACCGGATGCTCTTTAAAAGTATTCCGTAAAGAATGTCTGGAATCCTTAAAGCTTTTCCAGGGAATGCATCGTTTTTTCCCAACGTTACTGAAAATGGAAGGTTATAAAGTAACGCAAGTAAAAGTCGCGCATAACGCGCGCAAATTTGGGTCTTCACATTACAACATACGCAATCGAATATTCACATCGCTGGTAGATTTGCTAGCAGTTCGCTGGATGCAAAAAAGAAAACTTAAGTACCAAATAAAAGAGAAAATGTAACGATATGACCGTTACTCATTAAGCTATCCTCGGTTTGATTGGCTAAGGCTGCTTCTTTATGAGATTTTTGATATAATGGGTTGTTTCGGAAAAACGCGACGAAAGCGTCATACCGCATGCATTTTGGTATTTTAGTATCGGCCGAAACGCCATTCTTATTTGTTATTCAATCCACAAGGAAAACCTATTTTTTTATTATGGCAAAGCGTAGGTTCAGTTATTTATATTTGAAACTTGATATTAATATCGCGGGAAAACTAAACCCCTAGTATAGGAAATTAAAAATGGCCGCTTTGAAAATTAGACTTATTGGATTAGCCCTTATGGTGTTGGGCGGCTTTCTTTTTGTTTGGGCGGTGCGTGATATTGCCGCTGAATGGCCACAAATCTTTGTCGGTCTCAGTTCGGTATTTTGCCTATCAATGGGTTTCGGTATTTTGATAATGCCTTTAGAAACTAACTCCGAAAACTCCGACACAAAACCTAGTCCACCCGTTTAAAAAAACTTTTCTTTTTGGTTTATTTAATCCTCTTTTAACCTCTTTAATTCTTCGTAATACTCGCTTTTTTTCAAGAGACCTTTTTTTTCCAGTATATTAATCAAAGCTTGAAACTTTTGATCTTCATCAGAAACATCGGGAATATCCAATCGTTCGTCGCTAAGATCTTCTTCAACGTTAAGACCATCTTCCTCATTAGCGTTCAACTCAGTGCTCCAATCGTCTTCAAGACCTAACGCCCTACCAATAACTTCAGAGAGGTTATGAAAATCTATCGGCTTAACCATATGCGTAAAAGCGCCTTCCGACAAACATTTTTTGGTAATTTCCAAGGACGCTTCGCCAGTTGTCATAATCACGGGAATTTGAGGTTTTTTAGTTTTAAACATCTTTAAAACCTCAACTCCATCAATCTCGGGCATGTTAATATCGAGCAAAACGACTTCTGGATTAAAACTCACAAACATTCTCAAAGCCTCTTTACCGTCTCTGGCCTCCTTAACTTTGCAGTTCATTTCCCGCTCAAAAAATCCTCTGAGCATCGTTAAGGTTTGAATATCATCATCGACGATCAAAATTTTTTTCCCCGCCAGTCCAGACACTTAATTTCATCTCCTAAAAATAAAACTATTTACCAGTTGATAGCTCTATTTTAAGCTATAATTAATTTCAATTAATAGCTTAATATTTCCGTATTCTTAAAAAAATAACCCGTTTAAAGTTTAATTATCAACTCTTTCCATCTTATGGAAGATTTGAAATAAATAGAAATTAGGTTTTTCCCTATTTGTTTCACTATGTTAAAATGGATATCAATTTCTCCATGAAATTCATATAACTTGGCAGAAAGTATTCTTCCTTTGTAATCAAAAACAAGTTTTCTCGACTAATTGTTGTTTTTCAGTTCATTTTTTTCTCAAACGCTTAATCATCTCGACGTCTCAATGGCAAATCCACCAAAAATCACAGATTTTGCGGCTAAATTAAAAGTTTCGGAGATTGCGATTAAACGAAACTCTATTGAAACTCTCCAAATCAATTTAGGGAAGTTGTGTAATCAAGCGTGTAATCATTGTCATGTTGAAGCGGGGCCCAATAGATCCGAAATTATGGAGTTACAAACGGTTGATCGGATATTAGAACTTTTGGCTGAAGAACCGCAAATTCATACCGTCGATCTAACCGGGGGAGCTCCCGAACTAAACCCGCACTTTCGTTATGTGGTCAAAAGCATAAGAGAAATGGGTAAAAATGTCATTAACCGTTGTAACCTCACAGTTTTATTTACTTCGGGCCAAGAAGATACCGCGACATTTTTACGCGATCAAAAAGTTCAAGTCGTCGCTTCGCTTCCCTGCTATTCAAAGGAAAATGTTGATAGCCAACGAGGAAACGGCGTCTTTCAGGAAAGTATTAAAGCCTTAAAGCTTTTGAACGGTCTGGGCTATGGAAAACCTGAAACAGGTTTATCGCTTAATTTAGTATATAATCCTACAGGAGCCGATTTACCGGGAACTCAAAAAGAACTAGAAAGCGATTATAAGTTAAGACTAAAAGAAGACTGGGATATTGAATTTAATCGTTTGTTTGCTTTAACCAATATGCCTATTAAAAGATTCGCCCATTATTTAACCCGAGAGGGTTTGATGGACGATTATTTTCAACTTTTAGCGGATAACTTTAATCGTCAAGCCGCTAAAGAAGTTATGTGTACTGGTTTGGTTTCCATTGGATGGGATGGTCAAATTTTCGACTGCGATTTTAATCAGATGTTGGATATTCCCGTTGGATGGAAAACTCGATCCATATGGGATATAAATCGTTTTTCAGGCTTAGATCAAAATATCGCCTTAGACAACCATTGTTACGGTTGCACTGCCGGATCGGGAAGTTCATGCGGCGGGGCTTTAGCATAAAAACCATTATGCTTTACTGAATTGCAAAAAATTTCTTAACGCTATTTTAACAATTCTAGTAAGAGCGTAAAAAAATTAGTTAACGAAATATGAAACTTGGATTTGGCGGCAAAAGCTCTCCAAAAAATCAAGTAGTGACACATTTAAAATTCCTTTATCCGAACCAAGGAGACCGTTCGTGAACAAAATCGCTCAAATCCAAAAAGATGTTCAAGAATATTACGGACAAGTTATTCAAAAAACCGACGACCTGAAGGCAAAGGTTTGTTGTCCTGTTGATTCTTTACCAGACGAACTCAAACCATTTCTAAAAAATATTCACAATGAAGTTCAAGAAAGATTCTATGGATGCGCATCTTCCATTCCGCCACTTTTAGAAGGACTCACTATTCTAGACCTAGGCTCTGGTACCGGAAGGGATTGTTATTTATTTTCTCAATTAGTTGGACCTGAAGGCAATGTCATTGGCGTGGATATGACAGACGAACAATTAGCCGTTGCCAATAAATATATCCCTTACCATATGGAACGTTTCGGTTATTCAAAACCAAATGTGGATTTTAGAAAAAGTTGTATTGAGGATTTAAAATCTGTGGGTATCGAAGATAACTCCGTTGATTTAATTTTCTCCAATTGCGTATTAAATTTATCTCCAGACAAAGAAAAAGTTTTTAGCGAAATATTCCGCGTTTTAAAACCTGGCGGGGAATTATATTTCTCCGACGTTTACGCAGGTAGAAGGGTTCCAAAACATCTACAAACCGACCCCGTTTTAGTCGGCGAATGTTTAGGCGGAGCTCTCTATTTGGAAGATTTTCGACGCATCATGCAAAAGGTGGGCTTCTTAGACTTCCGCACCGTAAGCCAAACTCGCTTAGACGTCGGCAATCCAGAAATCGAAAAGAAAGCGGGTATGATCGATTTCTATTCAACCGTTTTCAGATCGTTTAAATGCAACCTAGAAGATATTTGCGAAAACTTTGGCCATGTTGCCTACTACAATGGGACGATTCCAGGCCATCTCCACGAATTTGAATTAGACGACCATCACCTTTTTAGAACAGGAATGCCTGTTCCAATTTGTGGCAATACCACAAATATGCTAAGCGAAACTCGTTACAAAGAACATTTCAAAATTGTGGGAGACTTTTCTACCCACTATGGTCCTTTCGATTGCACTCCCGATCCAATAAAGAAAGACTATGATAATTCAGGAGCTTGCTGTTAAACTATTAAGTATTAGTCAAAACAATCCGATCAATGGATTGAGTCATATTTTCATTTCCTTTTGAAAAAAGTAATCTAAAAAAACCAAGTCACTAAAATATGGATAGAAGAGCTTTTTTAAAGCGGATGGCCGGTGTTGGTCTCGGTTTAGCCGCTACTAGCGTGGCGTTGCCTACTTCGGCAAAATGCAAAGTAATTTCCCCGGTCAGCGACCTGATTGCAAATAATTATCTTGATCAAAGAATCAAAATTGAAATAGAAAAAATAAAATCCAATAATCCCAAGCTACGCCTTGGCGAAACGCATTGTCATTCTACCTTCTCAGACGGCAACTTTCCCATTCAGCAAATCATGGAACGTTCTGCGTCTTTGGGGCTGGATTTTCTAGTCGTTACAGAACATATCATTCCAAGGTACTACTCTTTAGAAAACTCATTACAATCCTTTAAAGAAAGACTACGGGTTTTCGAAAATTGGAAATTAAAAAATACGCCTCGTATCAATATTTATCCGGCTTTTGAAATTAGCACATTACAAGGCCATTTAATTTTGGTTTTTCCTCCCCATTTTCTTAAGGAAAAATACCACAGAGAATTTAGATCTCAATTTTCAAAATATAACCATAAAATGGACAACATGGATACGATAGCTCAACTAGCGCAACCGTTTGGAGGAGCTTCTATCATTGCGCATCCAGAAATAGAACGGAGCTACCCCTTCGGCGCTCCAATGGACTTTATAAAACAAAACTTGGTTGGACTTGTCGATGGAATCGAAGACGTCAGTTCTGGCCATGGTTATGATAAAGACTATTCCAAAGAATTAAACCTGTCCTCTGTCGGATCTAGCGACGACCATTTTAATTTTACGATTGGAACCACAGCCACAGCCTACGATGGCGCGCGTTATACAAACCTCATTACCGCTTTAAAAGCTAAAGCGACAAAAGCCATTAAAGTTGAAGACTCCTTGCGCGACGTTATCACTGCGGCCCGAATGATTATTTAATGAAAAATGAATTCTAAACTTTCCAATTTTTCAAAAGACGATACTCTTCATTTTTCCTTTCTTGAATCTCCCGTAGACTTAATAGGATTGGCCGGTAGTTCCAAAGGATTGATCCGATTAAAACTAGGATTAAAAGACCCCAGCCCTTTTATCGAATATATCGAAACTCAATTTCCAGGTTCCTGGAGCGAGAAAGCTTCTCCTTTTAAAGAAATCAAGTCGCAACTGCGGCTTTACTTTAAGAGTAAGATTACAAAATTTAATTTTAAGGCCGACCCTAGAATTGGCACTCCTTTTCAAAAAAAAGTTTGGACTGGATTAAGAAAAATTCCATTTGGCCAAACAAGAAGCTATGCATGGCTGGCTCAACACATTGACAATCCGAAAGCTTGCCGAGCGGTTGGCAACGCCAATGGGAAAAATCCAATTTCTATCCTTATCCCCTGCCATAGAGTTATTCGAGAAACGGGCGCTTTGGGCGGTTATACTGGGGGCATTTCCTACAAACAGTTTCTATTAAACCTAGAACAAAAATCTAATGGGACTCTATAGCGCAAAAGCGATCGTTTTGAGGACCATCAATCTATCCGAAACCGATAAACTAGCGATTCTTTTCACGGAGCAATACGGCAAAATTAAATGCGCCGCAAAAGCCGCCAGGAAAGTTAAGAGTCGATTTGGAGCGGCTCTTGAACCTTTATCCTTTATTTCTGTTATTTATTTCGGAAAAGAAAAACAAGAAATTTTCAATCTTAACCATAGCGATGTAATAAGATCCTTCCATTGGCTGAGGGAAGACTTTTCAAAATTTTATACGGCAATTTATTTCAACGAACTCATGGACAATCTCATTCAAGAAGGGCAACCTTCACCTGAGTCCTTTCGTTTTCTTCTAGATGCGTTTGAAGCTTTAAAAAACACCACCGAATTGGAAACATTGCGCCGACTATTCGAGATACGTATAATGGCTCTTTCCGGATACTCTCCCAGATTGAATCAATGCCTTTCTTGTCCTAGAATTCCCGAAGGCAATTTATTAGGTTTCAGTTTTCGCATGGGAGGGGTCGTTTGTGCAGCCTGTTTACGCAAAACACGCGTTGAGATCAATATTCGCGCAGGAACGTTAAACTATTTAAAAAAACTGATGGATATGGATATTCAACATTGCCAAAGATTAAAAATTCCTAAAACTCTTGAAAAAGAAATAGAGAGCGTTACCCATCGATTAGTTTCCTATAACTTAGGCAGAGAATTGCGCTCTTATCCTTTCATCAAACAAATGGCGTCTCTTTAAATAAAATCAAAATGGATAATAACTATGAGCAAAGAAATTATTAAAACAGATCAAGCTCCAGCCGCTATAGGCCCCTACGAACAAGCGCTTCGCATAGGAAACTTGGTATTTAGTTCGGGACAAATTGCTCTCGATCCTAAAACCGGTAATTTCTTGGCTGGAGAAATTGAAGAAGAGACAGAACAAACGCTTAAAAATATTCAAGCTATTATGGAAGCGGCCAATATGAGTATGAAAAATGTCGTTAAAACCACCGTTTATTTAGCGGACATGAATCACTTCGCTAGGATGAATGGTATTTACGAAAAATTCTTTGGGGAGAGTAAACCCGCTCGCGCCTGTGTCCAAGTTGCGGCGTTACCAAAAGGGGCTAAAGTCGAAATGGACGTTATCGCCGCAGACTAGACATGGCTAATAAACAAAGCGAAAAAAAGGCAGCTGGAATTTTTAGCAATTTCATGACAATTATTGGAGTTGTGACCGTTGGAGGAATCTTGATCGCTTTCTTCAACGCAGCGCCAAAGCTAAGCCAATCGGAAGCTCACACAACGGCAAGCGTTCCCAAAGACTGTCTGCAATGCCACATGATCAAAATTGAACAAGCCCCCATCATGCCGCATCGACCTATGGAATATTGCGGCTTCTGCCATCACAAAGCAGAAACGCCCTCTCCACATTAATTTGGTTCTAAAATTTTAAGCGAAAATCTTTCCGACGTATCCAATCGTTTCATCGGAAGATCTACCGGTTACTTCGGGCAATACTTCCGCAATATTATTCCATCTCAATTCCGAATCGTCTGGCATTTTGTCGATGGCCTTTTGAATATTGCCCATACCTGCGTTATAAGCCCCCGCCGCTAATTTCCAAATTTCGTCAGAATTGGCTCCTTTAGAACGATATAAATTCTGCAATCGATCTAGATAATTTGCCGACGCGTCTAAATTAGATTTAGGGTCCCAAACAGAGCCTGGAGAGTTATCATCGTCAATTCTTAAACCCAGCTCTTCCGCCGTTTTTGGCATCAATTGCCCTAGCCCCATTGCTCCTTTTGGGCTTTTAGCCGAAGGATCAAAGTTTGATTCGCTTTTAATTAATTTCAGAAAAAAAGATTCTGGAATCCCGTATTTTTTGGCTGTGTCTTTAACTAAAGAAAGGATATCGATATCTTTTGTAGTTTCATTTTCCAACGTCTCTGGAGCGGATATTTTGGAAGCTTCTTGCATGCCATAGGCTTTATCAATTCTGGATGGAGAAAAGGCTTCTTTTCCAAAATTAGAGGGGTCGCCTAGGCCCTTAGTCATACTGTTCAAAATCCAATGATGACTTTGAAAGGGATTGATACCGCCCATCTCGCTGGTTTTTTCTGAAGAACCGAAAACTTGTAACGCTTTTATTTGAGAATCTCTCAAAAACTTTTGGAAGTCCACTTTATCAGGCTGTGTTTGCATAGTACGTTGACCTGAAGTCAATGCATTCTTAGCGCCGATAGTGTGATCTGGAACTCTGAACATGGCTAATCTCCGTCGAAATTTTGACAGTTTTATCTCTTATTAGTCATAAGAGCAATCGCCGTGCCATTTTTAATTTGACGGAATTAACTCGTTCTATTTCATGAATTCAGCCGCTTGTTGTTCAGCCATGTATGAGCTTCGAACTAGAGGACCAGCTTCTACATGCTCTATGCCTAGGGACTCTCCAATGGATTTATATTCGTCAAATTTTCCCGGCGGGATGTATTCAACAACCGCTAGATGTTTCATCGAAGGTCTAAGATATTGTCCAAGAGAAAGAATTTTGCACCCAACGCTAACCAAATCTTTCATAGCTTGGATAACTTCTTTTTCAGTTTCCCCCATTCCAAGCATCATCCCGCTTTTTGTGATCAACCCATACTGAGAATTTGCAATCTCTAGCGTTTTTAGGGACCAGTCGTACCTACATTGAGGTCTCACAGAAACTTGAAGAGAAGCAACGGTTTCTAAATTATGTGCCAACACATCGGGACGCGCCTCGCAAACTTTACCAATATGCTCTTCGTTACCTTGGAAATCAGGAATCAAAGTTTCTATTTTTAATTCGGGGCTTTTCTGTCTGATTCTCGTTATGGTCTGCGCCCATTGATCCGCTCCTCCATCCGGCAAATCGTCCCTATCAACGGAAGTTATGACCGCATACTTTAGATCTAAAAAGGACAACATATCCGCAACTTCTTCTGGCTCGTCTTCTCTAGGAGCTAGCGGGCGTTCGGTTAAAACATCGCAAAATTGGCAAGCCCGGGTGCACGCATCTCCTAATATCATCAATGTCAGCGTTCCCATATCCCAACAGGTTCCCACATTTGGGCAAGACGCAGATTCACAAACGGTATTCAGTCCATAACGTTTTAATAACGCTTTCAATCGGAAATAGTTTCGACCGCTTGGTAATGGAGCTTTTAACCAATCGGGTAATCTTCTTTGCTTGCTTGCTTCATGCTCGCTATTGGCGCTTTTTTCATTTTTTTCCATTTATTAAAACTAACTAAAGGTTTATCATTAAGCAAATGAAGTCCCAAACTAGAGTGGGGACTAAATCTTATTGTTATAATAATTCGATCCGCTTCCTTATGAAACTAAAAACCCCCAGTTTAATTTTCTTTATCATATTTTCTTTAGCGCTTGGAACTTACGGCGCATGGTATTTTTCTACTCTCGAATCCCTTTCTCGAACGTTAAAGGATCTGACCTCTATGCTTTTTTTGGGAAGCGGACTCATCTGCGCCGGGATTTTTATAGTTGCGGTTTTACGTCGAATGGAAGGCGATAACCCCAATGAAAATTCTGAATCTCAAGCCCCTTAAGCCTGCGAGTTCTTTGTGCTATCTCGATTAACTTTAATGACGACTATCGACAGATATATAATAAAAGAACTCATCAAGGTATTTACTTTAAGCGTCGTAGCCCTCACCGCTATTCTTTTTCTCGATAAAATCCTGTTTCTAACCGAACTTATAATAAATAAAGGCGTTGAATTCACTGAAGTATGCTTGATGATGTTATATATTTCTCCAGCATTCTTGGCCCTTACCATACCCATGAGCGTAATGGTTGCGGCTGTAGTGGCTTTTAGTCAGTTTTCGGCAGATAGTGAGTTGGTTGCAATGAAAGCCAGCGGGTTCAGCTTTCTTAGGCTGATGAGACCTGTTTTGGTTTTCTCAGTTGCCGCCTATATTGCGACTAATTTTATTATGTTCTATGCCTTGCCTTGGGGAAACCAGTCGTTTAAACAAATCATCTACGATATTTTACAAAACAGAATCAACTTCGATATCAAGGAAAACGTCTTTAATAAGGATTTTGATAACTTAGTAATTCTGATAGAAAATAAAGAAAGCGACCATCATTTAAAAAAAATTTTCATAGCGGACTCCACTCAAACTCAAACGCCAAAAGTCATTCTTGCAGAAGATGGGAAAATTGTATCGGACCCTCAAACCCTGCGAATTCAATTAAATTTAACCAATGGAACCATTCACGAGTTAAGCGAAAAAAGAAGACATTATCAAATACTAAAGTTTGACCGGTACGACCTTACTTTAGCTCTTCCTAAATCCCAAGATCTGCAAAGAAAAGCTATGAAAGGCAATAGAGAACTCTCATTTACCGAACTTAGGGATAAAATTAATCGCCTAAAAGCGGAAGGTTCGAAAACAAATTATGAAGAAGTTGAATTGAGTAAAAAATTCTCCCTACCTTTTACCTGTCTTCTATTTGGCTTTATTGGCGCTCCTCTAGGGGTTAAATCTAGCCGATCGGGAAAATCTGGCAGTTTTTCCATTAGCGCCGTTGCAATTCTAGTTTATTACGTGGGATTGATATCGACCCAGAATTTGGGAAGCCTTGGAAAAATTAACCCGTTAATTTCTGTATGGATACCCAATCTTATTGCCCTAGTAGTGGCTTACTATTTAGTTTCTAAAATGCATAAAGAAATTCCATTCCGCCTTTTAAATCACATTGAAGATTTTTTCGTTATCAGCTTTCAAAAAATTAAAGCCTTGTATATCGCAAAATTTCAACCTTTACCATCGCGTTCAAACCCAGCCAGAGTTGTGGGTAAACGACAAAAGAAAATTGACCAAACCACTCGCGGAATACTAAAAGGTAAAATTGCCAAACTAGGTTCAGACAAAATCCTTCAATAACCCCTCCATTTCCTTTTATCTCCGAAAATACGTTTTAAGATCTTCTTCTTACAATTACACTTTTGCCTTCCTAAATTATTTCAACAGAAAATCGGGATCACCGAATGCCCTCCCATCTTATGCTATCAATACGTTACGACAACCTTTTGCTGACTTTTATAGCATTTTCCAAAAAAAAGAATACTTATTAAGCGCTTCAAATTAAACCACTTTTTAAGCTAGTTAGAAAAAGCCTTTAAATTTCAATGTAAATCAAATAATAAAAAAAGGTATACTCTTTGCAATTATACCTGTTAAAGATCTTAAATAATCCTAACCAAATAATTAGTGTCATTTTTGCGATCAAAAAAAGTTTACAAGCAAAACAAAATTTTACTAGTAACAAAATTTTTATCTCAAAAAGACAACATGAAACTAGAAAACTATTCTAATTAAAACCCCACTCTATCTTGGCAGTAGCTAAGACATTATTTTAATCACATTTTTATTTTCTAGAGGTTTGTTTTGAAAACAGGTTTTGTAAAAAGAGTATTGATAATTAATCCACATCCCATCTATAGAAAGGGATTAAAAAAAGTTTTATCGTCTATCAATAACGGAACAATTTATTTTGAAGAAAACGATGGGACACAAACCCAAAATAAAATTCAAAAAAACTATTATCAAACAATTATTTTGGATATGTTTTACTTAGGGGATAGAGGATTTAGTTTAATAAAAATGATAAAGGAGGTTGATCCATCTTTACCAATCCTCGCTTCAGGGCTGTTTTCTGAAGAAGAGTTCGTTCTTCAAAACTTTAAAACCGAAGTTGATGGATATGTCGACAATTTAACCTCTCCAAAAATATTAGAAGAAGCCCTTTTAAAAGTAATGCAAGGGAAAAAGTTTTTTAATCAAAAAATCATTGATAAAAATTTAAATATCTCGTCAAATAAATCACAAAATCCTCAGCATTCCAACCTTTCGAAACGGGAACTCCAGATTTTCACTTTAATTGCCCAAGGAAATAAGACTTCCGAAATCGCACAAAATTTGGATCTAAGTTGGTCTACCGTTAGCACACACAAGGCAAATATTCTTCGGAAGATGAAAATGAAAAATTCGGTGGAACTAATTAAATATTATTTGCAACACTGGGTTGGGTGAAAACTGTATTAAAAAGCCTAAAAATCAATTTTTTATATAAAAGGATAAAACTCCTAAAAATCTCCACTTGCTTTAATTCTCCTCTTTCAGCGCTTTGGACTTCTTGCCTTAGGTATTCTCCTCGGCGACACTTTCCTAAAATTTATTCGATGTAAATATTGAAGTAATTCTATATTAATTTTTGTAAGAATTTCTTATATTCAACATCTGATCAATTTATCGATAAACAAATAATGGATTCGCTATTTTAATTATTTTAGAAGAAAGAAGTCTTTATTAGGTTTAGGAGTTTTATTTTTATATGGTCACGTTTAGATAAAGAAACAAAACCCTTAGCTAACTTCGGATGAATAAAATTAATTACTCTATAAACTAAATTATATGCCTTCAAAAAAGATTCTTCTTGCAGACCCCCATCAGGTATTTAGAAAAGGTCTTATTTCCGTACTTTTGGAAAATCAAGAATTATCATTTGAGATAGACGAAACTCATTCCATAGATCTCAAAACAAATATCAAAGGAGAAAAATACGACGCCATTGTTATGGATCTTTTCTTCCCAGAAAAATGCGGTTTCGATATTATTAGAGATGTTAAAAAATATTTTTCATTTCCAATTTTGACAATGAGCGCTTATTCAAATGAAACGTTTGGCATACGCGCTTACAAGGCGGGAGCTCAAGGTTATTTCAATAAAACTCAATCCATAGAAGAAGTTTTGGAAGCGTTGAAAGAAATTCTGAAAGGAAATCAATATTTTAGCGCAGACATCATCAACAAAATCAAACACACAACACAGCCAATCGAATATGATCAATCATTATCCATTTTAACTAACCGAGAACTTCAGATTCTTTGCCTTTTTGCATCCGGTTTTCAAACCACCGAGATTGCAAAAAAACTTTTCGTAAGCATGGCAACGGTGAGCACTCATAAAAAAAATATTTCAAAAAAAATAAAGCTAAATCACGAATCAGAGTTACTACAATTCTCTTTAAGTCATGGATTAGGCTTAAAGAGAATTGACATTTAAACTCTGGGCTTGAAAAATTTCTAACCTCATTAATTCAGACCATTCATTTAGCTAACAGGAAAAAAATCGTTTTATATTAAGCTCACTTCTCTAGCCCTTTTTTAAAATAAAAAAGCGGCCCCAAAATCAAGCAACATATTTGAAAAAATTCAAATAACCATCAAAATAAATCCTCATCGCAAAAATTCCGGCTAGATTCCCCCCCTATTTCCTACCTATTTTTCACTGGTTGTTTTACCAATTGGCATACTACATAATCAATTCTTAGACTTAGAGAACTATTCTTTTTTGCTAATTTAAAATCACATAAGCGATTAATAAGACCAGATGCTTACTCAAAGGATTCTTCTTGCAGATCCACATCAAGTATTTAAAAAAGGTCTTATTTCCGTACTTTCAGAGGATCAAAAGTTTTCATTTAAAATAGATGAAACTGATGAAATATGCCTCAAAACTAATTTTAAGAATGAGAAGTACGACGCAATAATCATGGATCTTTTTTTCCCAGAAAAACCCAGTTTTGACATCATTAGAGATATCAAAAAACATTATAAGATCCCTATTTTAACCATGAGTCTTTATTCCAATGAAACTTTTGTCCTACGCGCTTTTAATGCGGGAGCTCAAGGTTTTTTCAATAAAACACAACCAATAGAAAAAATTTTAGAAACAATTGGACAATCCTTAAATGGAAACAAACATTTTGGTTCGCATACTATTAACAAAATAAAAAATACAAAACAACCAATTAAGCCTGAACTGACTTTAGAGATATTAACTAACCGAGAGCTTCAAATTCTTTGCCTTTTTGCTTCAGGTTTTCAAACTGCCGAGACCGCGAAAAAACTTTGCATAAGCATGGCAACAGTAAGTACCCACAAACGAAATATTTTAAAAAAAACCAAATTAAATCAAGAGTCAGAATTACTTCAATACGCTCTAAAACATGGACTGGGTTTAAAGACAGTAAATATTTAGTTCTTAGCGCTTAACTCTAAAAATTATTTTACTTAGCTTTTGTTTTCAGCCATCGCTTCCTATTTAAAACTCTTCAAAATTTTCCCAAATAAAGTAACTTTTGATTCATTTGACAACCTGTTATTCTGGCTTATATTAAAAGAAAGTTTAATTACTGGAAGATAACTCTTTCAAATTGGCTTAATCGTTCGAATTGGTAACAGTGGAGGCGGCGATGCAAATTAAACTCTCATTATTTTTTCCAGTTTTTGTTTCTAGTTTTTGTTATTCATTGATAGTTATCCCACCAGCCTTTCCCACCGAATCTGGTATCCGCCTTCAAAATGCAGCTAAATATATTCATTCGGTAATCGAAGCAAACCGAACTATTTATTCAGAATACATTGTTGAAAGAATGGAAAAAACGGTCGGTTTAAAATCTACAGAAAACTGGAAACAAGAAAATGCATTACCTTTACCCGCGCAATTCCTGGCATTATCTTCACAAATTGTAAATGGGAAAAACTTGGGTTTAGATTATCGACTGCTTAGTCAATGGCCTATCAATCCCCAAAACAGCCCCAAGTCTGAAATTGAGAAAACAGGATTAGAAAAGGTGTCCAGCTCTTCAAAGACTCCCTATTTCAAAATCTTCTCTAATAAAGGAGATCGGTTTTTTAAGGCCATTTTCCCTGATATCGCGGTAACCAAAGCTTGCGTTAATTGTCATAACAACCACCCCAATTCTTCGAAAAAAGATTTCAAGCTTGGAGATGTTATGGGAGCAATATCCTTGAGTATACCTATTGGCAAAAACTTAGGATCGGACGAAAATATTAATATTCCTCCTGAAACCGTGTCTGATTACATCCATGCAATAGTCGAGGCGGACCGAACCGTTTATTCTGAACTAATCGTCAATAGGCTCCAAAAAATCAATGTTGCATTTGCCTCGGAGAACTGGTGGGAAGAAGACGCTTTGTTATTGCCCGCTCAATTTTTACTTAACGCATCCGATCTAATTATCGACCGAATGCGCAACGGACTAGATTTCAAACTCATCAGTCTTTGGCCTATCAATAGAAGAAATGGAGCGGCAACAAAATTTGAAAGAAAAGGGTTAGAATATACAGTCATTCATCCATTAAGACCCTATATCGGAATCAATCAAGCGGCAGATAAAAAATATTTCCAAGCTATATATCCAGACTTTGCCGTGACTGACGCTTGCGTCCAATGCCACAATAACCACTCTCAAAGTCCTAAAAAAGATTTTAAACTGGGAGACGTTATGGGAGGCGTTCTCATCACAGTTCCCTTGATGAACTGAATAAAACCCGATTTTTTGACGCTATTAAGATTTCCAATAAACTTGATCCTCATTTTTTATCTCATTAGCTTCTTGACACCGTAAAAATTCGATCTTATTTATATCTTAAGAAATTTTGAAATATTTCCGTTAAATTTATTAAGCAGTTTGATAAGAACGGAGGAACCTTAAACATGATCAAAAAAGATATAATCAATTTATCCAAAGACACCACAGAGCTAGCGAGAGATTACAGAATTATTCTATTTGAAATCGCTAATGGCGGGAACGTTACCTTGTTAAATACCTATTCAAACGAAGACAAAAAAGATTTTTTGCTAAAAATCTATAAAGAGATGAAACCACATTTGAACTAATCCAGACTTATAGATACATTCGAAAAGCGGCAATTTAATTATTCAAAGAAATTGTCGCTCCAACATTTAACGATTTAACCCTCCCTATAATAATTTCGATTAATTTATAACCTCTTAAGGTAGCCATTCTTCAAATAGTTTAAAAAATTGAGTTTTATTCCCCTCGAATTATTGAAAAACACCTTATAAATTTTAAGAAATAAAGTTAAAATACTCTCCTAGCTTTGAATAGTAGTCAAATCAACATTTTCTATAATTACTGTCCTTATATTTTTATCTAGCCGATTTATTTTACGCCAAGACCTTGCCTTTTTCTGGAAAGCTGGTTAATAAAAGCTTGGTTAGTCAAAGCAACTCTTCCATTCTATAACGACTTTTCAAATTTAAATCTGTTATGAATCTCCGCTACATTCCTTCTTTAATTTTAATAGGAATATTTTACTTTTTTTTCCTTTTAACATCTCCTCTCGGAGTTTTTAACGATTGGATACAACCTTTGATTCAAAAGGGATTTTTCTCTATTACTCAAATAGACCCTGGAGACGATTCTGGTTATTATGCTTATATACGCTCAATATTCTTTGATGGAGACATAGATTTTTTTAACGAAGTCACCTTCGCTCACGCATCAAAGTTTATGTCCACAGGTTACGTGTTTAATAATTGGCAATTGGGACAAAGCGTCTTATTTTTTCCTTTTTTCCTCTTTGGGCATGTATTGGCATCCCTATTAAATTCCCTGGGTTATCCAATCTCCCTTGATGGATATTCCTTTCCTTACTATATGTCTACCGCTTTAGCGTCCCAGACTTATCTTTTCATAGGCCTTCTATTTACCTATAGAATCAATAGAAATTTTTTTGACACGACGGCGTCATTAATTGCGACAATTTCAGTTTGGTTAGCTACGTCTTTACTTTATTACACGTTTGTTAGGCAAAGGATGGCCCACACTACAGAGTTTTTTCTATCTGCCGCGTTTGTTTGGGTTTGGCTCAATAATCGCCAATCGTCAGATATTTTAAGACATGCTGTATTAGGGATGATTTTAGGCGTTTTGTGTATGGCCAGAGTGATCAACGTAGCTTTAGGAATTCTTTATGTTGTCGATCAATTAAATTTAGCGGGTTTGCTAGGAAAACCAGGGTCTACTTCAAAAAAAACGTTATTAATCAGGTTGGGGTATTTTTCCGGTTTCTGGTTTTTGACTTTTACTCCTCAACTTTTGACCTGGTATAAGATCGACGGTATTCCTCTGCCAGCTCTTCACGCCAAAATTGCTCAAAGCGAGACCTCGGCATTTTCAGTAGATAAATTATGGAGACATACTAAGGAATTCTTTTGGGGACAGAAGTGGGGCCTCATTTTTTCTTCTCCCCTGATCTTGGTGGGGACAATTGGTTTAGCGCTTTGGAAACCGCTCTCCCATTTAAGACTTGCCTCTACCTTTACTATTATGGGTTATTTCGCGGTTGTCATTTTGTTATTCGGTTATTTGGACGCTTATGAATATAGATACCTAAGCCCTGCATTACCTCTTATTTCTCTAGGGATTGCCGCAATTTTAAATAGTTCGCTCAAAAGTCTCTATTGGCGCTGGCCAGTCCTCATAGCCTTATTCACATTGATTATTATCCAATATTTTATTTTCGTTCAATACAAAATTTCTATTCAATATAATGATCCACAATTCATATTAAAAGCCCTAAGCGCTATTCCAGAAATTATTACTAACCGGCCATTTGCTTTACTAAGGTCCACAAACTTCATTACTTTATTCGTTGGGTCAATGCAAGTCGACTGGACTTATTTAGAGTTTTGCTATTTAGTATTCTTTCCTTTAACTCAATTGGTATTAGTTGTTTTCTTTGCATTTCTATTCTTTAGGAATAAAAAAACTAAAACTGAAAGTGGTTTTAAACCTTTCTATATTTTTGGTATCGCTCTTACCTGTGCCTTGAACTTTACCTTACTCATGGCCGCCCCCGCAAAATCAAAAGAAGAGATACAATCGCGATTGAAATATGAGAGCGTAAAAAAATTAGCTGAAAAAGCAAGCGCAGAGGGCAGGATTGAAGAATCCGTTAATTATTGGAAAAACACAATTCAACTAATCCCTAACTTTTGGATTCCTTATTTCAGACTCGGGGTACTTCTCACTGAAAACAATTACCCAGATAGAGCCCTTGAAATTTTACAAAAAGGCTACCAATTGCATCCCAAACATCCTGGGATTAATTTTTTTCTTGGTTTGAATTTTATGATTTTAGGAGATTACGATCACTCCGAAGACAATTTCAGACAAGCAATTAGATTAAGCAGAAAAAACCCGGTACCGTATGAGAGATTAGCTTATACACTGCACAAAAAAGGGAATTATAAAGAGGCCGAAAGTAATTATAAGTTGTCCATTTTACTTAATCCTCAATTTGCTATAGCACACCTAAATCTTTCAATTTTATTGACAGAATTAAAGCGTCACGAAGAAGCGGTCGGCCACCTAAAAACAGCAATTGCATTTGGCCTGAGAACTCCCGCAGTTATTGCTTTGGCAAGATCTTATAGAATAAGCCTTTAGAAACCAAATATTCGTTGGAAAAAAGAAGGTTTAGGAGAGGCCTCTAATACGCCATTTTTTAAATCGGCGATTAAAGCTTCTACTTTTTCGTCGCAAGTTTTTGGATCGGGGTTTTCGTCAATAGTTTTTACTAAAGCGCTACCGACAATAACGCCATCCGAAATTTCCGCCGCTTTTTTTGCTTGTTCTTGATCGGAAATCCCAAAACCAATTAAAACCGGCAATTCTGCCTTTTCTTTGATTTTGGAAACTTTTTCCTCAATTCCCTCTGCAAGCGACGACCTAACGCCAGTAACTCCCGTTATCGAAATATAATAAATAAATCCATCGCTCTGTTTTAAAACTTTCTCAACTCTGTCCGATGTGCTCGTGGGGGCAAGAAGATATATTATGCTGAATTCTTTTTCTTGAGCGTAAGCCGCTAGCTCCACGCCTTCTTCTGGAGGTAAATCGGGAATGATAACTCCATCCACCCCAGCTTTCAAAGCATCGTCAATGAATCGCTTATCTCCATAAGTAAAAATAGGATTGTAACTGCTCATCAGTACGATCGGCAATTGAGAGTTCTCTCTAATATCTTCAACCAATTTAATAATTTTCTTTAACGTCGTTCCTTCTTTCAATGACCGCAAGGCAGATTGCAAAATTACCGGGCCGTCGGCCAAAGGGTCGGTAAACGGAACGCCTATCTCTACTATATCCACGCCGCTTTTTTCTAAAACGCCAAACACTCGCTCTGTGGTTTCCATATTAGGATCGCCAGCCGTTACAAAAGCAACTAAAGCTTTTTGCCTTTTAGACTTAAGTTCCTGAAACCGCTTATTAATTCTATTCACAAATTTGCTCCCAACCTTTTGGCTACTTCGTTCACATCTTTGTCCCCTCTTCCAGAAAGGCAAACTACCAAAATTTGATCTGTTTTCATTTTTGGCGCTAACTTTTCAATATAAGAAATCGCATGCGCCGATTCCAAAGCTGGGATCAACCCTTCCTCGCGTGATAAAAGTTGAAACCCCTCAAGAGCCTCGTCGTCGGTAACAGAAACGTATTCCGCTCTTTTTATATCTTTAAGATAGCTATGTTCGCAACCCACTCCAGGATAATCTAATCCAGCTGAAATTGAATGCGCCTCGCTAATTTGACCATCATCGTCGTGAAGAAGGTATGTTTTCATCCCATGCAAAACGCCTGGTCTTCCTTTTGTCAAAGTCGCTCCATGTTTATCCGTATCGCCCCCATAACCTGCGGCTTCAACTCCAATTAAACGGACGCCTTCATCTTCAATAAACGGATAGAAAAGCCCCATAGCGTTGCTTCCACCGCCAACACAAGCTACGCAAGCGTCTGGCAATCGGCCCTCCGCTTCCATTATTTGTTTTTTAGCTTCTTCTCCAATTATTTTTTGAAAATCACGAACCATCATCGGATAAGGATGAGGGCCAACAACGGAACCGATTATATAATGAGTCGATTCTACCGTAGCAATCCAATTACGAATTGCCTCGCTTGTCGCTTCCTTTAAAGTCTTTGTTCCTGATTCAACAGCGGTAACCTTAGCTCCCAGCAATTCCATGCGAAAAACGTTCAACGCTTGGCGTTTTGTATCGACAGCCCCCATAAAAACCTCGCACTCTAACCCGAACAATGCCGCAGCGGTTGCCGTTGCAACGCCATGCTGACCGGCGCCAGTCTCGGCGATGACTCTTTTTTTACCCATCCGCAAAGTCAATAAAGCGCTAGCGATCGTATTATTGATTTTATGAGCGCCTGTGTGGTTAAGGTCTTCGCGTTTCAAATAAATTTTGGCTCCGCCTAATTTACGCGTTAGGTTCTCGGCAAAAAATAATGGCGAAGGTCTGCCAACATATTTTTCTAAATAATATGTCAGTTGCTCAATAAATTTAGGGTCTTCTCTGGCTTCTAAATAGACTTTTTCCAATTCGTCTAAAGCCGGCATCAATGTTTCGATGACATATTTGCCGCCAAAACTTCCGAAATGTCCCAACTCGTCTGGGATTTTAATTTTACTCATTAGTTTTCCCCTCTAGAAATACCTTTTGCCGCTTGAATGAATTTCCATACCTTATCTCTATCCTTTTGCCTTGCGGTCGATTGGACTCCGCTACTTACGTCGACAGCAAAAGGATTAACCTGTTTAACGGCCGCTGCCACATTTTTTGGATTTAATCCTCCGGCCAAAATAATAGGGCAGTTCTTCGCAACGTCCAATGCCAATTTCCAATCAAATGAAACGCCGCAACCGCCATGCGCTTCAGGAGACCAAGCGTCTAGCAAAATACTATCCAGGAAATAGTCTTTAATATCCGCTAACGACTCAGCGTCCTTAATTCGAAAAGCCTTAATAATTCTGCAATTAACTTGCTCTCTAAGTTTGTCGCAGTAGTCGGGGATCTCTTCGCCATGCAATTGAACATAATCTAGCTTGCAGGAATTCGCTATACGTTTAACAGTTTCAATTTTCTCGTCGACAAAAACACCCACTCGCGAAACAAAAGGAGGCAACTGAGCGGTTATGGACGAGGCAATATCCTCTTCTAAAAATCTCGGCCCTTTTTCAGAAAGAATGAAACCCAAAGCGTCGGCGCCGCATTGTGCGGCCCATTGAGCGTCTTCAAGATTAGTCAAACCGCAAATTTTTACCTTAACCATTGGTCCCCAAGAGCTCCTTGAGTTTTGCAGGTATGTTTTCGGCACGCATCAGGGATTCGCCAACCAAAAAGCAATGCGCTCCTAATTCCGCAAGTTCTGTAATTTGATCGCGCCCATTAATTCCGCTTTCGGAAACAATAATTTGCCCGGAATCAAAATTATTTTTTAACAACCTTCTGGTAATGCCAAGATCGGTTGTTCCATTTTTCAGGTTTCTATTATTAACGCCAATAATTTCAGCGTTAACAGACAAGGCCTTTTTTAAATCTTCCTCGTCATGAACCTCTACAAGAGCCGGCAACCCAAGTTCTTTTCCTAATTGAAGCAATTCTCTCAACAAACCTTCGTCCAAATAAGTCGCTATCAATAAGAAGAAATCAGCTCCAAAGGCTAGCGCTTCATATATCTGGTATTCGTCAAAAATAAAATCTTTACGAAGTAACGGTATATTAATTTGATCTCTTACATCGCTTAAAAACCTCAAGCTTCCGTTAAAATATTGCGATTCGGTTAAAACAGAAATTGCCGCCGCTCCATTTTTTTCGTAAATTTTAGCGAATTCCAGCGGATCGACACCGGGTCTTAACTCCCCTTTGAATGGAGTTTTTTTCTTAATTTCGGCGATAATTCTGGTATTGCCATCTTTTCCTTTTAACGCCGAAAAGACATTCAATAGTTCTCTTGGATTCCCTGCAATTTTCTCTTTTAAAGTTGCCAGCGGAACAGACTTTTTTGTTTCAATTATCTCCCTTTTCTTATTCTCGAAGATTTCGTCAAGTTTAGTCGCCATAAAAAACCGTAATAAAATTTATTCTGCCGATATGTCGACTAGCGCCTCTAGTTTCTTTTTGGCAGAACCTGAGTCAATTGATGTTTCCGCTTCTTTAAACCCGTCTTCCAACGACAACCCTTTAACGGCGGCTATCCCTGCGGCAGCATTTAAAAGAACCACATTTCTTTTAGGACCTTTTTCTCCATCCAATAATCTACGAATTACTTGAGCGTTGTTTTCTGGATCGCCGCCTTTTAAATCTTCTAAGCGGCACTTATCTAACCCAAAACGCTCGGGTTCAATATCGTAATTGGAAATTTTTCCTTCGTTTAATTCCGCCACATGAGTTTTGGAAGTCAAGGCGATTTCATCCAAACCGTCATGGCCATGAACTATAAAAGCTCGTTTCGAACCTAAATCTTTTAACACTTCCGCAAAGGGAATCAACCAACGCGGATCGTAAACGCCAATCACTTGATATTGAGCTCCAGCGGGGTTTGTTAACGGCCCCAATATATTAAAAATAGTTCGAATACCAAGAGCCTTTCTAACCGTTACGGCGTTTTTCATTGCCGGGTGCAGTAAAGGGGCGAATAAAAATCCAATACCTATTTCTTTAATACATTTTTCAACGGTCGCTTTACTCGCCTGTATATTAACGCCCAGCTTAGTCAAAACATCGGCGCTTCCAGAGCGACTTGATACCGCTTTATTGCCATGCTTGGCGACTGTCACTCCAGCTCCTGCCGCAACAAACGCCGACGTAGTGGAAATATTAAACGTATCCGCTCCATCGCCTCCAGTACCACAGGTATCTAATACTTTGTCGGCGTCAACCGAAATCTTTTCCGCTTTTTCTCGCATTACTTTTGCGGCGCCGGTAATTTCTTGAACGGACTCACCCTTCATTCGGAGCCCTGTCAAAAAAGCTCCCAATAAAGCGGGTTCCGCTTCGCCATTCATAATTTGGGTCATCACCTCTTCCATTTCGGATTCGGGGAGGTTTTTACCGTCGGTTATTTTTTTTAAAGCTTTAAGAATCATTAGTACACCAAAGTCAGGCGAAAGGCATTTCCAAAAAGTTCTTTAATAAATCTTTTCCGTGTTTAGTCAAAATAGACTCCGGGTGAAACTGCACTCCCTCTACAAAAAGTTCCTTATGTCTAATCCCCATAATTTCGTTTTCATGAGTTCTAGCGGTAACCTCAAAACAATCGGGTAAATCTTCATCCCTTACAATCAAAGAGTGGTAACGAGTAGCGACAAAAGGGTCCGGCAAACCTTTAAACAAGTTTTTACCGTCATGCTTCACCTCTGAAGTTTTACCATGCATTATTTTATTAGCCTTTGTAGCCTTCCCGCCAAACGCTTCCGCAATAGATTGATGCCCAAGACAAACACCTAAAAGCGGAACTTTACCCGAAAACTCTTTAGCTACCTGGATAGAAATACCCGCTTGGGTAGGAGTGCAAGGCCCCGGAGAAATAACAATTTTTTCGGGATTTAATTCCTTAATACCGTCAATCGATATTTTATCGGACCGAATCACTTTGATATCGGCCCCCAATTCGCCCATATATTGCACTAAATTGTAGGTAAACGAATCATAATTGTCGATCATCAAAATCATAAAATTAAACCTCGTTCAGCCAGCTCAATTGCCTTTAACAAGGCTTTTCCTTTATTCATTGTCTCTTCAAATTCTCTCTCAGGGTCTGAATCCGCTACGATTCCTGCCCCAACTCCTAAATAAGCGGAATTATTTTTAAATACAAGAGTTCGAATGGCGATTGCGGCATCCAAATTACCGCTAAACCCTATATAACCCACCGCTCCGCCATAAATACCGCGACGAGTTGGTTCGAGTTCGTCAATTATTTCCATAGCCCTAATTTTAGGAGCTCCGGAAAGAGTGCCAGCCGGGAATGTAGCTTTTAGCGCTTCAAAACAATTCATTTCCGCTTGCAAACGACATTGCACATTAGAAACAATGTGCATTACATGGGAATACCTTTCGATAGCAAAACTTTCGTTTACTTTTACCGACCCAATTTCAGCAACACGACCTAAATCGTTTCTGCCAAGATCGACAAGCATAATATGCTCGGCCAATTCTTTTTCATCGCTAAGAAGGTCTTCTTCCAACTTTTTATCTTCAGATTCGTTTTCTCCTCGAGGCCGAGTTCCAGCAATAGGTCGCGTTTCGGCGAAATCTTCTTCGACGCGAACCAAAACTTCCGGCGAAGCGCCTACCACATAAGTCTCTCCAAAGTTCAAATAATACATATAGGGAGAGGGATTCACGGTTCTTAAGGCTCTATAAATCGTAAACGGATCCTGCGCAACGTCAAACTTTAGCCTTTGAGCCAATACGGTCTGAATAACGTCGCCCTCTTTTATATAACCCTTAATCTTTTCTACCGACTTTTTAAACTCTTCTTTTTTAAAATTAGATTCAATCTTATCCGGGTCCATCCTTTTTCCTGAAGGTTTTGGAAAAGGAGCCGCTTTTAAAGGTTCAAGTAATTTTTTTTCGAGTAAGTCTATTTTATCAATTGCCTTTTGATAGGCGTCTTCTATATTATTATCTTGAATAAAAGCGTTGGAAACTATCTTTATCTTTTTAAAAATATCGTCAAATATTAAAAGCGTATCTGCGATGACAAAAACAGCATCCGGCAATTCTAAGTCGTCATCGGTATTATCGGGTAATTCTTCGAAATAACGAACCATATCGTAACAAACAAACCCAACCGCTCCTCCAGAAAACCTAGGCAGCTTTGGGTCTTCAACCGGTCGATATTTTGAAAGAATTTGTTTTAAATAATCCAACGGATGGGATTCTCCCGTTTCTTTAGATTCCTTTTTATCTCCCTCTAAAATTTCAACCGTGGAACCTTTTAAAGAAATAACTGTCGAAGGATCGCATCCTAAGAAACTGTAGCGCGCCCATTTTTCTCCTCCCTCTACGCTTTCAAGTAGAAATGAATAAGGCTTATCGCCCAATTTAAGAAATGCAGAAACCGGAGTTTCTAAATCGGCTAAAACTTCCTTATAAACTGGAATGAGATTCCCTTCTCGGGCTTTTTCCTTAAACTCATCTAAGGTAGGTTTATACATATACAAAAAAAGCACAGGAAACCTGTGCTATCGGTCCATTTGTAGGAGGGGAAACTGTCGTTAAAACAAGAAATTGTATATTATAATAGGGGTCTCGTCAAGATCATCAATAACCCCTCTTAGTTCTTTAAAATAAAGATTTCCATCCAAGCCAGCTTCCTTACTCCAAACTTTCTCGATTGAAATTAAAATTTTAGATCGTTAATGTTAAGATAAGTTATTAATTATTCCCTTCTAAACGATTAAGGAGAACGTCCTATGCGTGAATCCAACGAGTTCGCGTCCACGAAGGACGAACCAAAATCTGGATATTTGAAGACCAAAGCTTCGGAAACCGGAGGATTGCGTTTAAATATTCGTATCAAGCTGGTAGTCATACTATTAATTTCCGGACTTATCCCGCTTGGAGCGTTGACCTACTCCCTAAATCAAAAAATAAAATCAGAATTGCTCGCGATAAATAAAAACAAACTGATTTCGCTTAGAGAGGAAAAGAAACTTCAAATAGAAAGTTACTTCAGACAAATCGATAATCAAATCGTCACTTTTTCTAACGACTTAATGATTATCGACGCAATGAAAGAATTTAAAAGAGCTTTCTCTCTAGTTGAGGAAGAAATCGGTTCAAAGTATACTCTGCTGCCAAACGAAGGCTTAATAGAACGCTACCAATACCAACTAAAAAATACTCCAGGAGCCCCCACAGATTCGGTTGAAAGATGGCTTCCTTCCAAAAAAGTTTCCCAAATATTGCAATCGCTCTACATTACCGAAAACTCTAACCCTATCGGGCAAAAACATTTTTTAAAACAGGCTGAAGACTCTAGCTCTTATTCCAGGGTTCATGGGAAATTTCATCCTGTTATACGAGATTTCTTAGAACGCTTTGGTTATTACGACATTTTCTTGGTAGAACCTAAAACCGGTCGTATTGTTTATTCGGTATTTAAAGAAGTCGATTTTTCGACCAGCCTTTTATCGGGACCTTATGCAAATACAGGTATTGGAAAAGCTTTCAAATCCGCGCTGGAAGCCGATTCCGCTAACGCGGTTTACTTTGAAGATTTCCATCCTTATGAACCTTCTTACAATGCCGCGGCGGCTTTTATAGCCTCTCCAATTTATGATAAGGGGGCCAAAATTGGGGTTCTAATTCTGCAAGCCCCCGTTGATCGAATTAACGAAGTTATGTCTAGTCGAAAGACCTGGAAAAAAGTAGGTCTAGGGAAATCGGGAGAAGTATATTTAGTCGGCCCCGATTATAAAATGCGAAATAACTCCCGGCTTCTTATCGAACAACCTCAAACCTATTTTGACGCGTTAGAAGAACTTGATCTCGACCCAACAATTATTAAAAAATCTAAAGAGTTAAACACGTCTATTGGATTCCATTCCGTCGAGACTCAAGGATCAAAAGCCGCTATTAAGGGATCATCCGGATTCGATATATTCCTTGATTATCGCGGAATCCCCGTACTCAGCGCATATGAACCCGTTTCAATTTTAGGCGTTAATTGGGCGATAATTGCCGAGGTAAATGAAGAAGAGGCTTTAGAAACTCAAAACCAATTCAAGCGCTGGATTTTTATTTTTATAGGCGTTCTAGCCATTATCCTTATAATTTCCGCTTATTTTATTTCTGGATGGTTTTCTAGACCGCTTGTCGTTTTAGTGCGCCGCGCTCAAGAAATAACCCAAAATATTGCTCGTGGCGATTTAAAGCAAAATCTAAATTCGAAAACATTAAGCGATTTGGGGGTTCTGCAAACCGCTTTTTCGGAAATGCAAATTCGATTGCAAAAATTTATAGAATATTCTGAACGTGTTTTAGGAGGAGATACCGAAGTCGAAGTTATAGAACTTGAAGGAGAATTTAAACACTCTCTCGATAAAATGCTAAAACAAGCAAAGGAAAAAAAAGAAGCGGAACAAACCACTCAAGAAATGTCATTAAATGAAAAAGCATCCACCAAGGATTTGAGACGTAAGGTGGACAGCATGCTCGTAGTCATCGACGCCGCCGCAAAAGGAAACCTGACTCATAACGTCACCGTAACTGGAACCGATTCCATTGGTCGCATGGGCGAAAGCCTTTCTACTTTTTTTAACGAACTTATTTCCAGTATAAGAACTATTTCAAATACATCGACAACATTGACCCATTCTGTCCAAGAAATCGACAAGGAAATTAAAGAGCAAGCCACGGTTTCTGCGGAACAAGCGTCTTCTATATCAGAAATTTTTGCAACGGCAGAAAAGTTGGTCGAGTCTTCGGCTAAAATGGCAGAACGAGCAAACTCAGTCACTGAAATATCCGGCAATACTCTCAACGAATCAAAAAGCGGAATGAATGCTATGGCTTCTTTAAAATCTAAAATAGACGAAATAACAAAAGATAATCATTCTATTTTACGAGAAATCATGGCTCTAGGAAGAAAATCAAACGAAATCGGGAAAGTCATGAATCTAATTAATAGCATTGCCGACCAAACCAAATTAATTGCCTTCAATGCCGCTATTGAAGCCGCTAGCGCTGGGGAAGCCGGTAAACGTTTTGCGGTTGTTGCAGGGGAAATCCGTCATCTAGCCGATAACGTTATGGAATCCACATCCGAGATTCAAAGCAAAACCGAAGAAATCCAGAAAGCGATTAATAAATTAGTCATGGCATCTGAAAATGGGTCGGCACAAATTATAGAAGGAGGGCATTTAGCCGAAGAAACAATTATCAAGTTGGAAGCGCTGGTTCAAAATGCCAAATCTACTTCGGAAGCGGCGGAAACAATTTCTTATTCCACTATCCAACAAAAAAAAGATACCGATCATGTTCTTGCGGCATTAAAAGAAATCAATAAAGGAGGAAAGCAAACATCATCTGCTATCAGCCGCACCTCCTCAGAAGCTAAAAAAATATTTACCATGTCGGAAGAGTTAAAAAATCAAGTCGGGAACTTTACTATCGAAAAGAAATCTTAAATACTTAAAAATTCCCAAAAATTTATCTTCCCTTTTTGTTGACATCGGTTTCCACGAGGAATATTTTAGATGAAAGGCCTTTTAGTCATTTTTTCTTTTTAAAGTCCTCTCGGCATTGCTGTTATATCCCGCCATAGATCTTTTACTTAAGTATAAAAACTGTAAACCCGACTATTAAAATTCTACTAACCTAGAAAACATAGCTAAATATTTTTCAATGAATAATAAATTTAAATTAGGAGTGTTGGTTTCCGGTAGAGGAACTAACTTGCAAGCGATCATTGATTGGATAGAAAGAGAAAAGCCAAATGCAAAAATTGCGTTAGTCATCAGTAACAAAGAAAACGCCCATGCATTGGAAAGATGCAAAAAATACGGCATCGAATCGATTTATTTAAACCCGAAATCGTTTGAGAATAAGGTCGCATTTGATAAGGCCATGGTCTCTCGCATAAAAGAAAGTTCGATCGACTTAGTTTGCTTGGCGGGTTTTATGCGGATATTAAGCCCAGAATTTATTCAAGCTTTTCCTAAAAAAATTATCAATATTCATCCTTCGCTTTTACCTGCCTTTCCCGGCTTGCACGCTCAAAAGCAAGCTTTAGACTATGGAGTAAAGCTGGCGGGATGTACAGTTCACTTTGTAGACGAGGGAGTAGACACCGGCCCTATAATTTGTCAGGCCTCCGTCCCAGTATATGACGATGATATTGAAGAAACATTATCAGAACGGATTCTTGAAGAAGAACATAAACTTTATCCAAAAGCGATTGAATCTATCATGAACGGTCAAATCGTTTTTTGCGGTAGAAAAACAACTGGCTAACCAACAACCACTAATTCCATATGATTTCTATGCCCATGAAATATTTCTTTAAGTTTTTCTTATTAGTTTTCATTGTCCTTAATTCAACTAAAAATGGATGGGGAGAAGAGAATAAAAGTATCCTGGAATCCATCCAAAAACGATACGAAGAGGTGCATACATTTAAAGCCAAGTTTTCCCAAAAAGCCTTTGTTCAAATAATGGATCAAACTCAGCAAGCAGAAGGAGAAGTGGTTATTAAAAAACCGGGTAAAATGAAATGGGTTTATAAAAACCCCGATCCACAAACGCTTATCGTCAACAATAATACTTTCTGGCTCTATGCTCCCGAAGAAAACCAGGTTACTAAAGCGTCTATTAAAGATGTATATACCGCTAATACCCCCGCATTATTCCTTTCTGGCGAAGGAAAATTGACCGATTCTTTCCGGCTTGAAAAGGTTATTAAAAAAGAAATACTTCCCAAGTAACGCTTCTTCCCTTAAAGGAAGATGGCGGTATGCAAAAATTAGCTCTTATAGTAGATAACAAAAAATACCAAATACTGGGCTCAAAGGTGTATGATAGTTTAGGTAATACAACAGAAATAAGATTTAAATCCATTGAAATAAACCTTACTTTTCCCGACTCCTTATTTGATTTTGAAACTCCTGAAGGAGTAGATCTTATTGACGCCTCGAATCGGGATTAATTAAAAATAAAAAAAATTACTTAAATCAAAAATGATTGAGCTTTCAGCTTTTCCCTTAGATAAAATTCTAGATTTCACAACTTCTGTTTTCGTATTTTTAGCGGCCCTTGCAGCCTTAATATTTGTCCATGAATTGGGGCATTTTTTGATCGCGAGACGTTGCGGCGTAGAAGTTGAAAAGTTTTCCCTAGGTTTTGGCCCTAAAATATTTGGGTTTACTCAAGGGAAAACCGACTACATGGTATCCGCCATACCCTTAGGCGGATACGTAAAAATGAAAGGAGAGGATCCAAAAGAAGAGTTGAGCGACCAAACCGGCTCGTTCTCTGGAGCTCCCGTTAACCATCGTTTAGCCATTGCCTTTGGAGGTCCTTTATTTAATCTTCTTTTTGCGGTTGTCATCTATATTGTCGTTTATATGAATGGCGCGCCCAATTTGGGGACATCTATAGGAACGGTCAAAGAAGGGTCCCCTGCTGAAATTGCAGGATTGCAATCAGGAGATAAAATCGTTGGAATTGATGGAACTAAAATCCAATTTTGGGAGAAATTACAAGCGGTAGTCCATAAAAACCCCGGTAAGAGAATGGATTTCATGATCGAACGGGGCAAAACGCAAGTCATAAACTTAATTATCACCCCTGTTTCCGAAGAAACAACCAATCTATTTGGCGAAAAAGAAAAAGTCGGTTTAATTGGAATTACCCCTTTAGTCCAAAAAATCACCTACATTGCAAAAGACTCTGCCGCCGAAGAGTCAGGCTTCCAATTAGAAGATAAAGTTTTATCCATTGACAATCATCCGTTTCGAGGATGGATGGATTTAAAAAAATACGCTGTCGATAAACCTAACCAAGAAGTCACTTTTAAGGTATTAAGAGACGGAGCCGAAATAGACATTCCCATTACGCCTAGACCCAAAACGGTTCAAGACCAAAAGGGCAAATCAATAGAAATCGGAGAACTCGGATTAGGTCTTACCGGGGATATGATTTTAGAGCGTTATGGTATTTTGGGCGCCGTACAAAGAGCGTTTGAGGAAACGATTCGATTGACAGTATTGATTGGTCAATCAATTAAAAAAATGATTTTCGGAACCGTTCCTGCAGACTCCATTGGCGGCCCCATTTTAATATTTCAAATCTATGACGAGCAAGCGGAACAAGGGTTCAATCAAACTATTCGATTGACTGCATTATTGAGCATTAACCTTGGACTCCTAAATTTATTGCCTATTCCAATCCTTGATGGAGGCCATATTTTGTTTTTCTTGATCGAAGCTATCAAAGGGAAACCGGTGAGCGAGAGAAACCGAGAAAGAGCCCAACAAGTTGGTTTTTTCATGTTAATTTCTCTGATGGTTTTTGCTTTTTACAACGATATTATGAGGATTATTTCCTAAACCTTTACCTAATTTACATGACCCCTCAAGCACAATTAGAAGACCTTAAAGATTGCGCTAACAAACTTTCCGTAGAAATAATTTACCGAGATCTTACCGACATTGAATTTAGCTTCCAAAGCGGTTTTTGCAAAGTTAACGGAAGCCAAGTCATTATCTTGGATAAAAAACTACCGATAGAAGAAAAAATAAATATCATACTTCAAGGATTCGAAAATCTGGATCTTGATAGTTTCTTCATATCCCCATGGATTCGGGATCGACTAGAAAAAATTGAACTTTAAAACTTAAGTGATGTAAATGACTCTCTTAAACAATATTTTACCAGAACTACGCCGACGCCTACTGAAAGAGGCTTTAAATAAAGGCGAATTGGTTCGAATCATCGAAGCCCATAATGGATTAAGTGGAATCGTCGCAAACAACGCTAAAGTTCAAGGTCTTGACGAAGAAAATCCGATAGCTCGCGATTTTGACGGAGTCTGGGAAAGTAGTTTGACCGACTCGGCTTCTAAAGGACACCCTGATATTGAAATTGTCAGCTTTGATTCGCGATTGCAGACGATCCATGAAATTTTAGCGGTCACGAATAAACCCATGATTGTCGACGGCGATACCGGCGGAGAACCCAACAATTTCGAGTACGCCGTTACTAAATTAGAAAGAGCCGGCGTGTCCGCCGTTATCATCGAAGATAAAGTCTTTCCAAAAAGAAATAGCTTAGAAGCTGGAACCAGCCAAGAACAGGAAAACCCAGAAGAATTTGCAAAAAAAATCCGCCGAGGAAAAGCGGTTCAAGCTTCGGACGATTTTATGATCATAGCTCGAATTGAAAGTCTCATTGCCGAAGCTGGAATGGACGACGCCAAACGTAGAGCCAGAGTTTATTTAGAGGCTGGCGTTGATGGCATAATGATCCACTCAAAACAAAAAAGTCCTGAAGAGGTTTTTGAGTTCGCGATATTCTATCGAGAGCTTCAAAAAGAACTCAATATAACCAAACCATTAATTTGCGTCCCAACCACCTATAACACAGTGCATGAGGATGAATTACATGCCGCAGGTTTCAATATAGTTATTTATGCGAACCATCTTCTGCGCGCAGCGTATCAATCCATGTTGGAAACCGCTAAAACAATTCTCATCAATCAAAGGTCGTTTGAGGCGGATCCTATATGCGCTCCCGTTAGAGAAATTTTTAAAACGGTAGGTTTTTTAGACGTTAAAGAAAAAGATAAATTGGAAGAAAGTTTACGCGCCGACTCCGTAATTATTCCAGCCGCAGGCGAAGACGAAATTTTAAAACCCATCTTGAATGGAAAACCAAAAACCATGTTGGAGATTTCTGGCAAAACCATTTTAGACAGACAAATCGACTCTTTAAACGCCAATGGATTATCCAATATTACGGTTGTAACGGGTTATGCGGGAGATAAAATACAAGCAAGCAACATTGGAACAATCCACAACCCCAATTACTCCAAAGGAACCACACTGCATAGCTTAATGCTAGCGCGAAGTAAAATGGAAAATGGCTTCACCATGCTGTACTCGGATATTTTGCTCGAAGACCATATTTTAAGTCCTCTAGTAAGATGCCAAGAAGATATCGTTTTAGTCGTCGATAACGCAATTCAATTTCATAGACATGAGGAAGGAAAGGTCGTTGATTTTGTAATTAGCCGAAATAAATCTTCCAGAAATAAACGTAAAATCCGCTTTATTTACGAGAATTCTATCGCCAAAATAGGTGAAAAGATCGATCCTGAAGAAGCTACACATGAGTTTATTGGACTCGCAAAGTTTTCAAAAACCGGCGCGGAAAACTTCGTTCAAACTTTTGAAGATTGCTCACAAAATCATAACAGTAATTTAAGTAAAAATAAGGAATTTGGTCAGTTCTCTTTTACAAACCTTATTCAAGAAATGATCGACCGCGGATTCCCCGTCCACTTTTTTGAGATCCATCAAGGTTGGTTGGAAATTCACGACGAAAACGACGTCGCCTTAGCCAATGAGATGTTTTGATCGATAGCCTACAGTTCTCAAAAAACGCCATCACATCAAAATCCGACCCTAAATAATTCAACGCTTGCTCTTTTGTAAAATATACTTTAAAAAACCTACGGTCCTTAAAAATTAAATATTAAAAAAACTATCTAATTATTAGCCATGCGTGTTTCCCAATCATTTATTCCCACTCATAAAGAATCTCCGACCGACGCGGAGGTTATCAGCCATCAACTAATGATCCGTGCGGGGATGATCAGAAAATTAGCAGCCGGTATTTATTCTACTTTACCTTTAGGGCTCAAAGTCCTTCGAAAAGTAGAAAATATTATTCGAGAAGAAATGAATCGAATCGGCGGCCTGGAAACGTTTTTACCAAGCATTCAACCTGCGGAATTATGGCAAGAAAGTGGGCGTTGGGATTTTTATGGTAAAGAGTTACTTCGAATCAAAGACAGACATGACCGAGAGTTTTGCTATGGACCAACTCATGAGGAAGTAATTACCGATCTCGTCCGCAAAGAAGTCAAATCTTACAGGCAACTGCCATTATTGTTTTATCAAATCCAAACTAAATTTAGAGACGAAGTGCGACCACGTTTTGGAATTATGCGCGGTCGAGAATTTATGATGAAAGACGCTTATAGCTTTCATGCCGATGAAAATTGCGCTAAAGAAACTTACGAAAAAATGAAAGTCGCCTATTCCAACGTTTTTAAACGTTGCGGCTTAGATTTTCGAATGGTTGAAGCCGACTCTGGAACCATAGGCGGAAGCTTTTCTCATGAATTTTCAGTTTTAGCCGAATCCGGAGAAGACGCAATTGGCTATTGCGAAAACTGTGGCTATGCGTCCAATCTAGAAAAAACCGAATCTCAACCTATCCAAGACATCGAAGGAAATGGGACCGCGCTTGAATTAGAAAAAGTAGAAACTCCCAATAAAAAGACCATAGAAGATGTTACGCAATTTTTAGGAGTTTCACCAAAAAATCTGGTTAAAACCATAATTTTTCAAACCGAGAAAGAAATGGTTGCGGCTTTGGTTCGGGGAGACCATGAAGTAAACCCAGTGAAATTGAAAAATCTAATAGATTGTTCAGTTCTGGAATCGGTTAGCCCAGAAGCCATCGAAAAAAAGACCAACATTCCCTGCGGTTTTATTGGTCCAGTCAATTTAGACCTAAAAATATATGCAGACGCCTCAATTCCGCTTATGAAAAACTTAATTGCAGGTGGCAACGAAAAGGACATCCATGTAAAAGGAGTTCAACCAGACCGAGATATTAAAGTCGAAAAATCTGGGGATATTCGTTTGGCAAAAGAAAACGACTCCTGCCCTAAATGTTCCGATGGTAAAATTCAAATAAAGAGAGGTATTGAGGTTGGCCACATATTTATATTAGGCCAAAAATACAGCTCTGCATTAAAAGCCCATTATTTAGACCCTAACGGAAAAAGCTTGCCAATGGAAATGGGGTGTTATGGAATTGGCGTAGGAAGAACAGCGGCGGCGGCAATTGAACAAAACCATGACGAAAAAGGAATTATTTGGCCCGTTCCTCTAGCTCCATTCCAAGTAGCTTTACTCCCAGTGAACTATAAGGACGATCAAACGCGAGAAGCTTGCGACTTGGCCTACCAAAAACTTTGGGATAAAGGAATTGAGACTCTATTAGACGACCGAAAGGATCGAATCGGGGTTAAATTTAAAGATGCCGACCTGATCGGGTTCCCAATTCAATTAATTTTTGGCCCCAAAAACCTAAAAGAGAACCAAGTTGAATTAAAAATCAGGAAAACTGGCGAATCGCAATTAATTCCAGTTCCTGAAATTTTAGTCCGCGTAGAAGAAATTTTAAGCTCTCTTTAATTAAATTTTGAGGGCTATTTATAATTTCAAAGATTTATTTCTTCCTAATTTCAATTATTGGGTATATTTCTATTTTTTTAAACCTTTCAACTTGAATTAACTCCCTTTATATAACGAATTAATCAATGTAATTTAGTTGATATTGAGGGAAAATTTATGTAATATAATTCCACTTAAATGTTGAGTCTGCGTTGAAAAGCGGGTTAACAACCCGCTTTTTTTTTTAGGTAACTGTATTCCGCTTGACCCTGAAGTCATTAAGAAGTTACCAGTCGGTAAACGGGTGGTTTTATAATAAGAAATGGGGAAAAAATCTGTTGACAATGCCGTGTTTGAATTGGTTGAACCGGTTTTGGCTGAAGACGATTTCGAACTAGTTGACATTGAATATAAAAAAGAAGGAAATCGTTGTTTTTTAAGGGTTTTTATCCATAAATCAGGCGGAATAACTTTAAAAGATTGCCAAAAGATAAGCCGTAAAATTGAAGATATTATTGAGATTGAGAATATAATTACCGGCAACTATATCCTTGAAGTTTCTTCGCCCGGTTTGGATCGTCCTCTTAAATCGGAAAAAGACCTCCTTAGAAATTTAAACAATCGGATTTGCGTTTCCACTCGTTCTCCCATAAATAAAAAGAGCACACTTGTTGGAACCATTGAAAACGCCGAAAATGGACTTCTTTACTTGAAGTTAGACGAAGGCGTTTTGTCAATTCCAATTGACGAAATAAAAAAAGCTGTATTAGAAATTAAATTTTAAATTCAGGCATTTATGAATCCAGAAGTACTTGCAATAATCGAACAACTTAGCCGCGAAAAAGGAATTGATCGTGGATTCCTAATAGAAGCGTTAAAAACGGCAATATTAACAGCCGCTCAAAAACGCTTTCCTGGAGAAACCAATATTCAAGCTGAGTTTGACGAAGAAACTGGCGAAATTTCGATTTTAATTGAAAAAACTGTCGCCAATCAAGTCATTGAACCCGATAGCGAAATTTCTCTTAAAGACGCTTCTAAATTAACTCCAGAAGCCAGATTAGGCGAAACCGTTTGGGTTCCTCAGACCATAGAAAATTATGGCCGGATTGCCGCTCAACTTGCAAAACAAGTGATAATGCAAAAAGTAAGAGAAGCGGAAATAGAAACTGTTTTCACTGAGTTTCAAGATAAACGAGGCGATTTGGTTAATGGCATTGTCCAACGTTTTGAAAGAGGCGATATTTTCGTCGACTTGGGAAAAGTGGAAGGTCTTTTACCAAGAAGAGAACAAGTATTTCGCGAAACTTTTAATCGAGGCGAAAGAATTCGAGCGTATGTTTTAGAGATTCGAAAATCTACAAAAAATGCTTATGTCATCCTTTCCAGAACTCATGTTGGTTTGATTCGAAGGTTATTTGAACTTGAAGTTCCCGAAATTGGCGAAGGTATGGTCGAAATTATGGGCATCGTCCGCGAACCTAACGGCAGAACAAAAATTGCCGTAAAAACCAATGATCGAGATATTGACGCGGTCGGGGCTTGCGTTGGAATGCGAGGAATGCGGGTTCAATCCATTGTTCAAGAGCTTCGAGGCGAAAAAATTGACATCGTCGAATACTCTGAAGACTCCGAAACTTTTGTACGAAACGCTCTCAGTCCTGCAAAGATATCGCGAATTTTGATCGACCACAAAGAACAAAGCATGTCAATCATCGTTCCAGACGATCAAATGTCTTTAGCGATTGGGAAAAAAGGACAAAATGTCAAATTGGCTGCAAAGCTGGTGAAATGGAAACTCGACATACAAGGCGAATCGGAAGCGAGAGCCTTTCTTGAGAAAGAAACTCCCCTGTTGCAATTGAAATCTCCAGAAGAAAAAATGACTGGCGCCATTGCAAAAGACGAAAACCTGGATGACTCAGTTATTCAAGTATTGTTAGATAATGAGATAAAAAACTTCGACAACATTATTGAGCAAGGCGAAGAAAACCTCGCCCAAATTGAGGGCGTTGACGAAGAACAAGCGGCACAATTGTTTCAATTGGCCCAATCCTATTTAAGCGGAAACTTTGATCAACTAGATCCAAGCAATGAACAAGAATTAGAGGACTCCAAAGAAAACGAAGATGACAACTCCAAAGTGGAAGCGACGGATGACGAAACTCAAGATACTGATGAGCAAAACGACAAGGAAGAAAAAACAGATTCCGACCAAGAGGAGAAATCAGCCGACGACTTAGAATACTCTGTCGACGAATTAGAATTCGTTGATCCGGACATCGTTCAAAAATTGAAAGATAATGGATTTCAAACGTTAGCCGAACTTTCAATTACGCCTGAAGTAGAACTATTAGAAATAGACGGGATTGACGAGGCTACTGCAAAATCTATTATAGGCCAAGCAAGGCAACAAACGGACAGTTTAGAAAACGCTTCATAAAAGCGCCGTCGAACTGATTGATGAAAGCGACACAAGTTTTATAGTGTTTTAAATAAAACGATTTAAAAAAAAATTAAACTAAATTATATAAACGCTTAATGTCTTAGCGACACGTTGATTAAAAATTTTGGAGAAAATTCTTGGGTAATATTCGTATTAATAAGTTAGCTTTGGAACTCAATGTCCAAAACGACCAAATAATTGAGGAGCTTCAAAAACACGATATTCATGTCAAAAATTACATGAGCGCTATTGACGAAGATATCGCCAGTAAAATTCGAGAACATTTTCAGGGCGGGAAAAAAACAACAGCTTCTAGTAAAGTGGCTACGAAAACAAAAAAATCAAGCAAAGCCTCAACAAAATCCCCTACACGAAAAAAGACAACCACAGCCAAAGCAAAAACAAAAGAATCTGAAACCTCCGATAAAAAAGAGCCTGCCAAAACAAAAGTAAAAGCTAAAACTACCGAAACAAAAACAAAAACCAAATCAAAAGCTAAATCGTCCAAGGCTTCCGAAACAAAATCAAAAGATCAAAAAAAAGAAGAATCTAAACCTGCAGAAACAAAAGAAACGCCCGTAGAAACAAAAACTGTCGTTGTCGAAAAACCAAAGCAGGAAAAGATTGCAGTCGAGCCAAGTCCTTCTGAAAAGCCAGCGCAAAAAACAACAAAACCCGCTAATAAACAAAAACCAACGAAAGTTGATCCCGCTAAATCTGGAAAAAAATTAGGTTTAAAAATAACTAAACCTGAAGAAAAAGATAAACTTAAAGAAACTGAAGAAAAAGCTAAAACCGCCGCTTCTAAACCACAAGAAACACCCAAACCTTTTCCTAAAAAACAAGACACTCCTGCGCCAAAAGCTTCCCCAGTACCTTCTGTAGAAGAACAGGAGCCTAGCAAAGAAGATGAAGAATTTGAAAAAGTTCAAGTGCGGGATGGAATGTCCATTCGCGACTTTGCCGAAGCGGTAAATAAATCGGTTAATGAAATAATCCGAGAATTGATGGGATTTGGTATTATGGCGACCATCAATCAGTCTATGGATATTAGTCTGGCCTCCAAGGTTGCCGATAAATTAGGCTTTGAAGTTGAGGAAATTTCAATTGAACCCGACCTAGGTTTAGAAGAAGAAGAACAAGACCTTGAAAAAGATCGCATCCCACGTTCGCCCATCGTTACTATTATGGGGCATGTAGATCATGGGAAAACTTCACTTTTAGACGCTATTCGAGAAACAAACATCACTCAATCCGAACACGGTGGCATCACTCAACATATTGGAGCTTATCAAGCCAGAGTTGGAAATAACACTATTACATTTCTAGACACACCGGGTCATGAAGCGTTTACCGCTATGAGAGCTCGCGGCGCTCAAGTAACCGACATTGTTATTTTGGTGGTCGCCGCCGACGATGGCATTAAACCTCAAACCAAAGAAGCTATCGACCATGCGCAAGCCGCGAATGTCCCTATAGTCGTCGCGATCAACAAAATAGATAAACCAGACGCAAAACCAGAAGAAGTAAAAAAACAATTGGCAGACGAAGGATTACTTCCAGAAGATTGGGGTGGACAAACAATTTTTACCGAAGTTTCCGCCCTTCAGAAAATCGGCGTCAAAGAATTACTCGAGCTTTTACTTCTACAATCCGAAGTTTTGGAACTTAAAGCAAATCCAAAGTTAATGGCAAAAGGAGTTGTCATTGAATCCAAGCTTGATAAAGGACGAGGTCCAATAGCCACTGTATTGATTCAACAAGGAACTTTGAAAGTAGGACAACCATTTATAGTCGGTTGTTTTTTTGGAAGAGTCAGAGCGCTAATAAACCACCATGGAAAAAAAATAACTTCCGCGGGTCCATCGGTTCCAGTTGAAATACTTGGAATGCCAGATGTTCCTCAGCCTGGCGACAAGTTTATGGCGGTAATGGACGAAAAGAAAGCTCGCAGTATAAGCGCTTTCAGATTGCAACAGCAACGCGAAACAACCTTATCGCAGAATAAACGAGTTACCTTAGAAGATTTGCATCAACAAATCCTTGAAGGTGAAATCAAAGAACTCAATTTAATTATTAAAGCGGACGTTCAAGGCTCAATTCAAGCGGTGAAAGAAGCGTTTGGCAAACTAGATTCCAACGAAGTTCGTATTAAAGTCATCCATGATGGGGTTGGCGGAATTACTGAAGGCGACGTGTTATTAGCCGCAGCGTCGAACGCTCTAATCATTGGTTTCAACGTGCGCCCTACGGAAAAAGCCGCTCCGCTAGCGTCCAGGGAAAGTGTAGAAATTGATTTATATAGCGTCATCTACGATGCAATCAACGATATGAAAAAAGCCATGGACGGCTTACTTGCTCCAAAATTCAAAGAAAAAGTTATTGGACGCGCCGAAGTTCGCGAGGTTTTTACAATTCCCAAGGTTGGCTCTATCGCAGGATGTTTTGTTCTTACGGGAAATATGGAAAGAAATCTTACGGCAAGATTAATTCGAGACAACGTAGTGGTTTACGAAGGTAAAATTGGATCCTTAAGACGCTTTAAAGACGATGTCAAATCTGTTCAATCGGGTTATGAATGTGGGTTGTCATTCGAGAAGTACCAAGATGTTAAACAAGGGGATGTTGTCGAACCTTTTATTATGGAAGAAATAAGCAACTGACTAACAGTTATTCGTAACCATGACACTCGGATATTGCGTCATTAAATTTGCTTTATTTGGGAACAATTCCTTAAAAGGGAAAAGAAAAGTTTTAAGGTCCATTAAGGACCGCGTTAAAGGAAAATTTAATATTTCGATATCAGAAGTAGGAAACCAAGATATTTGGCAAACTATGCTAATTGGCATAGCGACAATTGGACCGGATGCCGCCTATATTGATTCCCTACTGAATCAGATAGTCAATTTTATCGACCGAATGGGAGTGGCTCATTTGTCCTCCTATAAAATTAAATTAATTCCAGTCGGCGATCCAGAAGAAGATTGGGAGTTTCTATAAAAAATGCGGTTCAAACGATCGCAAAGATTACAGGAATTGCTTGTAAAAGAAATTTCTCTGTTAATTCAAAAAGGGTTAAAAGACCCAAGAATAGGTTTTGCAACGGTAACAAACATTGACCTAACAGATAACCTGAGACATGCAAAAGTTTACGTTAGCGTAATTGGAAGCTCTACAGAAGCGGATGAAACCATTAAAGGGCTAAACAACGCTAAAGGTTATATTCGAGGGCTTTTGGGAAAAAATCTTTATTTGAGATATATCCCTAATTTGGATTTTCAAAAAGATGAGAGTTCAGAAAAACTTGATAAAATTTCCAGACTCCTCGGAGAAATTAACAAAGGAGGGGATTCTTAACCTTTATAAACCGCTTGGCATTACTTCGTTCAAAACGGTACAAAGGGCAAGACATCTATTAAAAGCTAAAAAAGCGGGACATTTGGGCACCTTAGACCCCATGGCAGAAGGGGTTTTACCAATTGCCCTAAACGGCTCGACTCGGATCATTCAATTTTTATCCGGGTTGACCAAAGAATATTTAGTTGAGTTGCGATTGGGTATTGAAACCGACACTCAAGACGCAACTGGAACGGTGATATCTCAAAAATCTATTGATCATATTACCGATAAAGATATTGAAGATGCTGCTAATGATTATATTGGAGAAATTGAACAAATTCCTCCAATGTATTCGGCTAAAAAACAAAATGGAGTTCCTTTATACAAGTTAGCTAGGAAAGGAATCGAAGTTGCGAGAAAACCGAATAAGATAATTATTTACTCGCTTGAAATTCACGAAAGAATAAACGATCGAATAAAATTCCGAGTACGTTGTTCAAGTGGCGCCTATATGAGAACGCTATGCTACGATATAGGGAATAAACTAGATTGTGGCGGTCATATGACGCAACTTATTAGACAAGAAGTTGGCATCTTTAAGTCTAAAAATACAATTACCTTGGAAAAACTTGAGTGTCTTGAGGATATGGAGAAAGTTTCTAATTACATCATATCTAATGATCAAATACTAAGTTTCTTACCTGAACTTAGGGTAAAAACAGAGTATTTAGATCAAGTATTAAACGGTAGCCCTTTAACAAAAAGCGTTATCGAAACGGTTCCCGAAAAATTAACCAGCGGAACTAATTTCAGAATTTTGGATAGCGCTGGGTTTCCAGCTGCAATTGTAGAATCATTGTTTGACAAAGAGCGGTACGAATTAACGGACCGCCAAGAAAAAGTTTTTAAGTTTAAACGGGTATTAACCACAAATTAATTTAACGTATTTTTACGCGGGAATATTTCATTTCCGTAATGTTTGGAGGAAAAAACAATGGCCTTAGCTAAAGAACAAAAATCAGCCATTATAGGAGAAAACAGGGCTCACGAAACCGATACCGGTTCCGCAGAAGTCCAAATCGCGCTACTAACCCAAAGATTGACCGATTTAAATGTCCATTTTAAGGAACACAATAAAGATCACCATTCCCGTCGCGGACTACTAAAGATTGTTAGTCAAAGACGCAAATTGCTCGACCACCTTAAGGCGGAAGATCTAACCCGATATAAAAATATCATCTCGCGGTTGGGAATTAGGCGATAAATTAAATTTGGAGAAAATAATGCATAAAGTTGAAACTGACCTGTTTGGAAAAACGTTGTCTTTAGAGGCAGGTTCCCTTGCCAAGCAAGCGGGCGGCTCTGTAGTCGTTCGACTTGGCGATACCATGGTTCTCGTAACGGCTACCATGGCCAAAAGTCCAAGAGATGGAATTGATTTCTTTCCATTGACTGTTGATTATAGAGAAAAATCTTATGCTGCCGGGAAGGTTCCAGGCGGTTATTTTAAAAGAGAAGCGCGGCCCGCTGATAGAGAAACTCTCACTTGCCGCCTTATAGACCGTCCGATTCGACCGTTATTTCCCGATGGTTTTATGAATGAAACGCAGGTTATTTGTCTGGTAATTTCACACGATCAAGTAAATAATCCCGACGTTATCTCAATCACCGGAGCGTCTACCGCCCTGATGATCTCAGATATTCCATTTGATAACCCAATTGCGGGAGCGCGGGTAGGCAGAATTAATGGCGAGTTCATTTTAAATCCAAGTAACAAAGAACTCGAAGACAGCGAATTAAACTTAGTTATGGCCGGTACCCAAGACGGTATTGTAATGGTTGAGGCTGGCGCAAACGAATTGAGCGAAGAAGTTATGATGGATGGGCTCGAATTCGGTCACGAACAAATCAAGAAAATGATCGACTTGCAATTGCAATTAAAAGCAAAAATAAGCAAGGAAAAAGTCACCGTAGTTGCTGAAGAGTTTGATTCAGAATTGGTAAGCAAAGCCGATGAAAAGTTCCGCGCGCCTTTAGCGGAGGCTTTAAAAATTCAAAGTAAACATGAGCGTCAAAGCGCTATTGACAAGCTCACCGAAGAAACTGTAACCGAACTCAACCCTGACGAAGACGGAGATTTAAAGAAAACGCTTAAAACCATATTGCACGATGTAGAAAAAGACGTCGTCCGAAAACAAATTCTAAACGAAAAAGTGAGAATTGACGGACGCGGACTTTCTGATATTCGCCCAATTTCCTGCCAAGTAGGCTTTGTAGCTAGAGCTCATGGCTCGAGTGTATTTACTCGAGGAGAAACTCAAGCGCTTGTTGTTTCCACTTTAGGAACCGGACAAGACGAGCAAAGAATTGAAACCTTGGAAGGAACAGTAAATAAATCTTTCATGCTCCATTATAACTTTCCAGCTTTCTGTACTGGCGAAGTTAAGTTCATCGGAAGTCCTGGAAGGCGCGAAATTGGCCATGGAATGTTAGCCGAAAGAGCTTTACTACCTATCTTGCCCACTAAGGAGACTTTTCCTTATACCATTCGCATCGTGTCGGAAATATTAGAATCTAATGGTTCTTCTTCCATGGCATCTGTATGTGGAGGTAGTTTGGCGTTAATGGACGCTGGAGTTCCCATCAAAGCCCCAGTTGCCGGTATCGCTATGGGATTGATCAAAGATGGCGACCAAGTTGCAGTAATTTCCGACATCTTAGGCTCGGAAGACCACTTAGGAGATATGGATTTCAAAGTTACCGGTACCGAAGAAGGTATTACCGCTTTGCAAATGGATATTAAAATTAAGGGGCTAGACAAAAGCATTATGGAATCGGCTATGAAGCAAGCAAAAGAAGGCCGGTTACATATCCTGAACGAAATGCAAAAAGCTCTTTCTATTCCTAGGGATAATCTTTCAAAATTTGCTCCTCGAATTCTTACTATGCAAATTTCGACCGATAAAATTAAAGACGTTATCGGACCGGGAGGCAAAGTCATTCGAAGTATCATAGAAAAAACAAGTGTCGCCATTGACATAAACGATAGCGGCACGGTTTCCATTGCTTCATCCAATGAAGAAGACGCCAGCGAAGCGGTTAAAATTATCGAAGGCCTTGTTCAAGAAGTTGAAGTTGGAAAGATATACTTAGGAAAAGTTAAAAAAATTATGGACTTTGGCGCATTTGTGGAAATATTCCCGGGAACAGACGGGTTAGTTCATATTTCTCAAATCTGTGATCGTAGAATCAACAAAGTTGACGACGAAATTCAGGAAGGCGACGAAATTACCGTCAAGGTTTTAGACGTTGACCGAAATGGACGCGTGAAGTTGAGTCGCAAGGAAGCGTTACGCGAAACAGCTTTACCAGACGCACAACCTGCAACTGAATAGTCAAAGCTCTTTTCATTTAAAAAGCCTCTCCTAAAAAGGAGAGGCTTTTTTTTTATCCAATTATCCAACGTACTATCTCAGATATATCAACCCTACCCTCAGTCTCTCACAAGTTTAAATAATAATCTTTTTACAAGCGACTAATTTAAAGGCGGAAGGCAGAAATCTTCAGGTGTGTAATTGTATTTAGGGTAGAGTTGTCGCAGTTGATCTCCGCATTGTTTCTGACGGTCTTGATCGCCTTTTTGACCAAAAACTAACTCGGCAACCGTCATATGGATTATCGCATTTTTCCCATCTCCAGCCTTGTCGTAAGCTGCCGCCAAATTAAAATGAGCTTCGCTATGCTCCGGGATAATGCGTATTGTTTCTTTCAATGCCTCAATACTTTCTTCATATTTTTCAATCAAAAAATAAACGATTCCTAAACGATATCTAACTTCGCCAAATTCAGGTTTTGAATCTGCCACTTTATGATATCGCTCTATCGCTTCCTCATACTCTTCCAATTGATTGAACACAACTCCCAAACCATAATGCGCGGCTATATAGTCTGGGTTAAATTCAAGAACTTCATTATAAGTTTTTTTAGCTTCAAGAAATTTTCCTAATTTAAAATAAAAAGCTCCCAAGTTATAACGCGTCGCTTCATTCTTAGGGTTTATTCGAACCGCTTCCTGAAACTCTTTAATGGCTTCTTCATAACGGCCTAACTTTCCATAAAAAACTCCCAGATCGAAACGAGCGTCCTCGCTTTCCGGATTTTCATGGACAACGCTTATCAAACGATCTAGCTCTGAAGTTGGACTGTTTTGGTTTTCGCTCATTTTCGTAAATAACTCATATAAAAAATAGATGTAAAATTGGTATTTTATTCCTGCTGTAAAAATAAAAAATTATTAGCCAAGAAGAGATTTTATTGATAGCATAATTTTCACTTATTAATAAAGACAAAATTTTTATAAAATCATGCCAACAATTAATCAAATAAATATAAACGACGCAAAATCAAAAATAGACGATGGAAATATTAACATCGTAGATATCAGAGACCCAGCCTCATATGCAACGGGACATATTGCAAATGCGACTCACCTCAGCGATAACAACGTACAAGAGTTTATCGAAAAAACGGATAAAGATCTGCCGCTAATTGTATATTGTTATCATGGGAACTCAAGCCAAGGAGCTGCCGCTTATTTCCAGGAACAAGGTTTCAAAGAAGTTTATAGTATGGCAGGAGGATTCGAATCGTGGAGGTTTACCCATCCTTTCGAAACCGATTAATTTATATCTTCTGTTTCCGAAAAGAAATTTGGAACCCACCTCGCCAGTTTAGTGGAGGACCGGGTTCAAAAAAAGCTTCCCTTGAAGCGTTCACCCTTGTGTTTGCAAAATATTTCCAATCCGCAGCGTTTTCCAATCCCACAAAAATACTTCCTTGAAATTCTCCCCATTTTTTTTCAATGCCAAGTTGAAAATCCGCAATAAAATAATCGGGCGTTATGACGGTGTTTTCTCGATTTGCAAATAACTCGTCAACGTACTTACCCTTCCACACCGCAAATAATCCAGAAGGACTATCCCATTTCATTTCTGCAAACAAATGATTTTTAGGAATTCCGGGAACCTTTTTATCTTTTAACTCTAAATTATTCTCCGAAAAATCTCGAAACTTGAAGTCTGAATACGCATAGGCTAATTGAAAGCTTAAACTCGAGGTGATCCTATAAAATAAAGCGATTTCTAGTCCAACTCTTTCAGAGTTTCCTGAGTTTCTAAAAAAGGATCTTCCTGGAAATTGAGACAGCTCAAACGGAACAATTTCGTCTCTAGTCCTCATTAAGAAGACAGAAGCTTCATATCTAAAAGAAGAATCTAAATAGCCCTTCATTCCAGTTTCATAAGACAACGAATATCTGGGTTCTAGATTAGGATTCAAACCTCCTAACCCAGAAGGATTGTTTGTTAGCTCAATAACTGCAGGGGTTTCGAAAGCGGTAGAAAAATTTCCAAAAATATTGAGGTTTTTAGAAACCTGCCAATTACTTCCAACAGAACCACTCCAAGCTCCTAAAGTTTTGGCTCCGCTTTGATCTCCGTCAATCTCAAATCTATCGCGAATCTTGAATCGAGTTCTGTCATATCGAACTCCAAAACCAATTCCCCAATCTTCAAGTACATCGATTTCGTTTCTAAAATAAATCCCATATGAAGTTACGTCTTCATTTTGGTCAAAAGATAACGCTCCAAGAACTCCTTGAATATTATTAAAGCGTTTTCTATCGTCAAATTGCGTTAACAAATCAATTCCTGCAATACTTCTAATTTCCAAATCAGAATATTCCCAATCAAAAATAGCTTTACCGCCAGTATCAATAGCATTCCTATCGAAAGCTACCGCTCCGCCGCTTTCAAATGGAAGCTTATTTGAAAAAAACCGTTGAGTTCCCCCTATTTTGGCCGAGACCTCTAAATCAGGACTTAATTTGTTTTCGTACCTAATACCTATATTGTGTTGTCGTACTTTCTCTCCAGCTTCGAAAAGGATATTATTACTTCTAGCCTGCCTTGGATCTTCTTCGGCTTGATTTTTTGTTAAGGCGCCAGGGTCCTGCGATTTCGGAGAATTCAAATATCCTATTAAGAATGTTAACTTAGATTTATCATTAGGAGTCACGTGAGCCTTAAAATTAGCTAGGCTACTTTCCGTCTCGCTATGTTCTCGATAACCGTCAAACTGGAGATTGGAGGCGTAAAGTCGATAGGCCCCAAGCTCCCCTCCTTGTCCAAACTCAATTTGCCGTTTGAACAAACCAAATCGTCCAACTTTCACTTTTGAAGAAAATTCAGTTCCCTTTTTTGGACCGCTTCGAGTTTTAAATAATACGGCTCCTCCAGCCGAATTACCGTAAAGAGACGATCCAGGCCCTTTCAATACCTCAACCCTCTCAATCAAATCGGAATCGATAGAATCTAAGGGAGTTGATCCATCCGCTAATGTTTCAGAGAATCCATCTGAAAATACTTTGATGCCCCGGACTCCAAAAGAAGACCTGATACCAAAACCTCTAATGGCAATTTTTAAGTCTTGAGCAAAGTTGAACGAATTTTGCAAAAACACGCCCGGAATAGGCTCTAAAACTTGATCCACAGACGACCCCATTTCGCCGTTTAAACGATCAAATTCCTTGAAGCTAATAGAAAATGGAGTTTGTTCAATTCCTTTATCCGAACGAGTCGCTTCAACAATAATTGGTTTTAACAAAAGCGCTTCATCAAGAGGACCTTGGAGTTTTTGCGCATAGGAGAGAGGTATAAAAAAAACAAAAATACTTAGGCAGAGGTATAAAAAAAATAATTTAAAAATGGAAATTTCTTCTCGAATCTAAATTTAAAGAATATTTTTACCGGTTACTCCTAATTTTCGTCCAATATTTTAATAACCGATTTGAGATCGCTCTTTAATTGTTTTTTCCACTTTAAAAATTCATCGGGATCAAATCGGAAACTTAATTGACTTGGATCCCGTTTTTTTTCTTTTAATTTCTTTTTAGCTCCAGCAATGGTAAACATTTCTTCGTACAACAGTTCTTTTATACGAATAACTATTTCTATATCTTTACGCCTGTATAATCTTTGTCCAGCTTGATTCTTATCCGGCTTCAAAACGTCAAACTCGTCTTCCCAATAGCGCAAGACATGTTGTTCCACCCCTACTATTTCGGCTACTTCGCCTATTTTAAAAAATAATTTATCCGGAATTTCACGAAGCATTAAGAAAGCCTCTGACCATTAGTTGATTATTGTTTTGCTGCCAACCTGTTATTTATGGGATAAGATTTTTAGGACTTTATTTTGTAGAAGATTTTTTAGAGTTCGTTTGCGGCGTCGATCAATTGTTTACTGGGTTTAAAAGAAAGAACCCTTCTTGCCTTAATAATTATGGGTTCTCCCGTTTTTGGATTACGGGCATTTCTTGCTTTTTTATCTTTTAAATAAAAACTAGCAAAACCAGAAATTCTTACATTTTCACCAGCTTCTAATTCTAATTTAATTTGTCCAAATAACGCGTCTACAGCTTGTTCGGCTTCTCTTCGGCTAAACCCTACTCTTTCATACACTCGATCGACAATATCCGCTTTTATCAACGCAATTTTATGGTCATTCATAAAAGAACCTTTTTTTAATACCCTTTATGAAGATTTGGATTCTTCATAAGTCTTTTGGGCTAGTTCAACAATTTTTCCAGTAAGATGTTCTGGAACATCGTAGTAGTGAGAAAATTCCATGGTGAAAATTCCTCGACCGCCTGTGAGAGACGTAATATCTGGAGCATAGTTTAATACAGAAGCCATTGGCACTTCCACTCGAATTACCTGCGTTTCCTCTTCCGCATCTATACCTAAAATTTTTCCTCTTTTTGAATTCAAATCACCCATTACATCGCCAACACATTCGCTTGGCACAACTACTTCCATAATCATTATAGGTTCAAGTAAAATAGGTTTACAATCCATAACGCCTTTTTTAAAACCCATAGACCCGGCGATTTTAAAAGCCATTTCAGAAGAATCCACCGCATGAAAAGATCCGTCATACAAAGTTACTTTAACGTCGACCATAGGAAAATGCGCCAATACCCCTTCTTCCATAGCGCCTGCTATCCCTTTTTCGACAGCGGGAATATAGGTTTTGGGAATAGCGCCACCAACAATTTTGTCGACAAACTCAAAACCGCCCCCCTTAGTCAACGGTTCAATTTCTAGCCAAGTATCGCCAAATTGACCTCGCCCGCCCGATTGTTTCTTGTATTTTCCTTGAACTTTGGTTTTACCGCGAATTGTCTCTCTATAAGGTATTTTAGGAGATTTAACGTCGACCTCTACCCCAAATCGTCTTTTCAACTTATCTAAAATTACGTCTAAATGAACCTGCCCTAAACCAGAAACCAACAACTCATGGGTTTGGCTATTTCTCTCCACTTGTAACGTTTTATCTTCATCCGTTAAACGGTGCAAAGATCCACTAATTTTCTCTTCGTCCGCTCGAGTTTTTGGAACCACCGCGCGGGATAAAATAGGCGTTGGAAAGTTAATTGAATCAAATTTGGCTTGAAAATCTTGATTACAAAGCGTGTCGCTGGTTTCTGTTTCTTTGAGTTTGGCAACAGTTGCAAAATCCCCAGCAACTAATTCGTCGACTTGATCTTGGTTTTTCCCCTGGATGGCAAAAAGACTTCCAATTCTTTCGGTCACATTTTTGGAAGAATTAAAAGTTGAAGAATCCGAATTTATGGATCCAGAAAATACTCGAAATATGGTGAGTTTTCCCGCATAAGGATCGGCGATTGTTTTAAAAACTAAACCGCAAAAAGGATCTTTCATTCCTGGAGTTACGATAACTTCAGAATCGTCGTTCAAAGATTTCGCGATAATTGGGGGACGTTGGTCCGGAGATGGAACATAGTTCACTATTCCTTGCATTAGCAAGTCAATCCCTATATTAAGAGTTGCCGACCCACAAAACACTGGAATTAAATCGCCGCCATCAATTGCTTTTTTTAATCCAGACACCAATTCTTCATCAGAGAGGCTTCCTTCTTCAAAATATTTTTCTAATAGATCTTCGTCGCATTCAGCTACCGATTCAATCAATTCAGCTCTGGCAGTTTCGACTTCGTCTGCCATGTCATCTGGAATTGGAGACTCTTTGCCAATTCCATCGCCTTCTTTATCGTATAAATAACAAACGTTACCGATTAAATCGACAATGCCATTGGTATTTTCATTACTTCCCACAGGTAATTGAACTAAGACAGGATTGTTTTTTAATTTTTTTTGGATGGAACTTACGGCATTATCAAGATCGGCCCTTTCATGATCAATCTTATTAATAAAAACTAAAGGCCGAACTTCAAAATCATCGGCTTCACGCCAAAACTTTTCAGTAAAGTATTGTAAGCCTGTATCTGCGGAAACTACATAAACCGACCCGTCTATAACTCGCAAGGCCGCAAAGGTATCGCCAATAAAATTGCCGCTACCAGGGGAATCTATTACATTTATCTTTCTTTTATCCCATTCTAAATACGCTAGCGATGCATTTAGAGAATATCCTCTTTTTACCTCTTCGGGATCATAATCAAAAAATGAAGAGCTATCTCCAACCTTGCCTAATCGGTCAGAAACTCCGGAAGCATAAACCATTGCTTCGGCAATGGATGTTTTTCCAACGGCCCCATGGCCAATAAGTCCCACGTTTCTAATGTCGGCACAAGTATACTTCTTCATTTTTCCCTCCCATGAGAACTCCAAATAATAGAATTCCAAATTAATGGGACAACAAAATGGGTTTCAATTTCTAAACTATCTAAAATTCTTGGCTATTAAACCTTGGGAAACCCTCCATTAAAAAGACAAACTAGCACAAAAATCTAACGTAAATACTACAAAAAATTAACGCTAAACTAAATAAAACAACTCATGAAAGAATCAATTATACATGGAAATGACTATAAAACGACAACTTAAAAATTGATTTGCTTTTTTTTCATCTGCTGGTAGACCATTCCATAAAAGGCGGGAAAAAGCTTAAAAACGTTGGATATTTCGTTGGTTTTCAATCGAATAGCATAAACATCGTTGGATCCGGCAAGAACCGTAGCTGTTCTTGGAACGTTTTCCATATAGGCTATTTCTCCAACAATAGAGCCTTCGGACAAGCTTGCTAATTCTTTGTTTTTCTTATCTAAAATTCTTACTTCTCCAGAAAGTAAAACATACATATCTTTTTCCAAAGATCCGTATTTGATTACAGTTTCGTCTTTTGTCCAATGCTCTAAAGAACCAAAAGCTAAAATTGCCAATAAACTTGGGTTAATCGTATCGGAAAAAAAGCTTTCTAATTTGTAATAATCATCTTTGATTAAAGGTAAATTAAATTTTTTGTAATCTTCTTTTTTAATTTCAAGAAGACATAAAGAACCTTTTGCTCGAACAGTGGCGCGTCTCCTAGGGTTTGCGGTTGTAATCGCTAGTTCGCCAAAAAAGTTTCCTTTTTCATAAATAGCATACTTTTCTCCGTCAATTATAATTTCCGCAAACCCATCAACAATGACAAAAAAGGAATGCCCTTCCTCATTTTGAGCAAAAACAACCTCTTTGTCTTTATATTTCTTTATTTCCGAACTTGCGCATAATTCAAGGAAATGATTCTGCTTTAATTTTCTAAACAATACGCCTTCTTTTAAAGATTGAAGCGGCTGTTTTTTTTCTACTTTTTTTTCTTTAATAAGAATTTCAGTTTGCCCTTCTTCGGCATAATTCATTTTTTGATTTCCCGATGGCTCGTCGTGTTGATGAACCAATATCAGCTTATCGGTAACCGACTTATCTAACTTTTTCAGAGCGTCAACATGAGTGTGTAACATTCCTCCGCCTACATCATGCACAATCATATCCGCATCCCAAATAAAACCAAGGATGGCATCTCGCCTTTTTTTAGTAAAAAATCCCTGCTCATACCAAATCCTGATTCGTTCTTCGTCGTATTTAGTATCTCCAGAATGGGAGATCGTTTTTTTCAGGCCTTTTTCTTTATATGTCAAAATAAATCGACCCGTCGGAATTGAATGCAAGGAATAATCAAATGTGAAATAAGAATTTTTAAAACCTGGCAACTTAGTCGGTTTGTTAGGCTCTACTTCATGAAAATCAAAAAAATCTTTTAAAATATTAATAGGGAAACAGGTTATTGCCTCCAGTTTTCTTAAGAAGCTTTCAAAAATAATTCGGGTGGAAATTACTTTTACTTTTTCCCCATATAAAATTTTTTCTGTAATTCCCGCGTCATGGTCTGAATGAACGTGAGTCAAAAAAGTGTAAGGGACATCATTTTCAGTGATCCCATATTTCATGGTTTCGACATTACTTTCAGAAAGCACATCGACCATTATCCCTTTGCCTTCCGACCAAGCAATCATACAACTATTTTTTCGGTTAGGGGTGAACCCCGACCCAACGCCCAAAAATGTCACGCCCATAAAGGGTTTTTCACAGGGCTGAATCGTAAAATTTGTATCAGGCGGCTCTAAATTACTAATATCAATATTTAATTTTTTTTGCTTTCCAATATAAAGGTCAAACATTGAGGGAGAATATTGTATCATTTTCAACTTTTTCCTTTTGTCATCCTCTCCTTTAACAGTGACCCCCCAATCGTCGTCAAAATGATGAAAATCAACAATTCTATCAATAAATTCTTTTCGTTGACTTTCTCTCGCTAAAGTAAATAAACCCATTTCTCTCTTTAACTGAGCGCAAATTAAAAAATTCTGAGTAAATTGTAACGACAAGTTCTTTATTTTTTTATTAGTCAACCATGTAGTCTCTTTAAGTAATTTATCAAAGCAACTTTTTATATCGTCAGAAACCTGTTTTTCGTTGTTATGTTCTTTTAAGTTAAAGTCAAACGATTCGAAAAAACGTTTATTTTTAGATAATTTTTCTATAAAAACATCGTATTGCTTTAATTCCTTTTCAGAGAATTTATTTTGAGTGGAAATCTTTTGGAATTGAGCCCGCAACATATTTAAAAATGTGGGACCAAATAGAGTTTCGCTAAGAATAATTCGAAAGCGGTCTTCCTGACCTGGCATACAAAAAATTGAAAGCTTTTTTTTCTTTTCTTTTACAAATAAAAAACTATAAACAATAAATTCGAAATCAAAATTATTTCTCCCTTTTACAAAAGTCCTAAAAGGAATAACGTATTTTGAAGGCAACTCTTCCCCGCGTTCGGCAAAGTCTTTAACAATACCAGGCGGACAGCCGAACACAATATCTCCAAACTCTTGCGTCCTTAAAACTTTATAGTTTTTGCCGCTGATAACATTAAAATCTTTATTAGATTTTTTCATATAACTAACCCGTTTTTTTCCGGGAAAAAATTAGCCGCACCGGAGTTCCTTTAAAGCTAAATTTTTTTCGTAAGCTATTCGTTAAATACCTTTTATAAGAAAAATGTATACCTTGCGGATAATTAACAAAACACCGAAATGTTGGCGGACAATTTCGAATTTGAGCAGAATAAAACAATTTAATAAATTTGCCCCTAAAATGACTTAAAGGATTCTTTTCTACTGCTTTTTCAAAGCAACTGTTAAGAGGACCCGTTGCCACACGCTTGGTATACTCTCCAAATACTTGATTTATTTGAGGAAAAAATAAGGGCAAATTATAACCCGTTTTTGCTGAAACAGCAAAAAACGGCGCAAAATCTAAAAATTTCAACTTATTTTGCACCAACTCTTGAAAATCCTCAAAACTCTTATGTTTTTTTTGAGCCAAATCCCATTTATTAACCAAAACAATACAACCTCGCCCTTTATCAATGGCATATCCCGCTATGGTTGCGTCTTGATCGGTTATTCCTTCGTCTCCATCAATTACCAAAATTGCAATATGGCATCGGTCTAATGCTTTTAAAGACATAATGACCGAAAACTTTTCCAGTGTTTGGACTGTTTTTCCTTTTCTCCGGATACCGGCAGTATCAATTAGTACATATTTTTGATCATCCACTTCAATAGGAGAATCGGTAGAATCTCGAGTGGTTCCGGGCTTATTTGAAACAATGCACCGATAACTGTCCAAAAGTCTATTTACTAATGAAGACTTACCAACATTAGGTCTTCCAACAATTGCTACTCTAATCTCATTTTCGTCAACTTCAATCGGATCGCTTTCAGGAATTGTTTCGGCAACTTCTTCCATTAACTCCATTAAGCCATGTCCATGTTCGGCTGATATGGAAAATGTTTTCTTAATACCGATTTTAGAAAACTCGTATGCCATTGACTCGATTTCTGGGTTATCTACTTTATTCACGGCAAGAAATAAAGGTTTCCCAGATTTCCTGACCACTCCAATAACTTCGCGATCCTGAGGGGTCATACCCTGCCGACAATCAACAACAAAAATAACGCAATCCGCTTCTTCTTTTGCAAACTCAGCCTGTTCGGCGATCAAAGGTTCAAAATCATTTTCTCCGGCAAAATCAATTCCGCCCGTATCAACAGCCCAAAATGTTTTACCAAACCAATCGGCGATCGCATAATTTCTATCTCGAGTAACACCACGAGTATTATTTACAATAGCCGATTTTTTCCCGATTATTTTGTTAAATAAGGTGGATTTTCCAACATTAGCCCTTCCAATAATGGCGACTATCGAATCGCTCTGTAACTTCGAATCATCATTCATCCTAAATTGTCGGCTTATTATCTTTTATGTAAGAAGAAATTCCATATGCGATAGATTCAGCCAATCTATTTAGGTACCGAGATTTATTCAATCTAACTTCTTCTACCGGATTGGTAATAAACCCAACCTCAACTAACACGCTAGGCATTTTAGTGCTATGAAGGACAAAAAATGGTCCTTCCTTAACTCCTAAATTTTTTATTTTGGAGTATTTTTTGGACATTTTTAAAAACAATTTATCCTGAATCCATCTAGCCAAAATCGAAGAATCATTGATTTTTCTATTGGTTATCATGTCAGTTAAAATTTTCTGAACGTCATTATCAGGCACTTTATATACCAATTCGCCATTTTCTCTTTTCGCTGTATCGCGGGCTCTATCGCTTGAACCTCTACCCAAATAATAAGTTTCTATTCCGTGAGCGCCTTTTCTTTTAGCCGCATTTACATGGATGGAAACAAATAAATCCGCGTCTTTTTCGTTAGCAAACTTTCCTCTATCATCTAAGGCTATAAAACGGTCGTCTTCGCGTGTCATAGAAACCTTATAAGAGTATTTTTTTTGTAATATCCGCGTTAGATGTTTTGAAATCGCTAAGTTTAAATTTTTTTCTAATAAACCGCTTCCGCCAATAGCGCCATTATCCTTTCCTCCATGACCCGGGTCGATTACGACAAATGGAACTTTCCATTTCCGTTTCTTATTAACCTGCTTATTGCCGCCACCTTCTTTAAGAGCTTGCAAAGGTTTAGTAACTTTTGCTTCCAAAAACTGCGGTTTAGTAACGGATTTTTTAATTTTACGTTTTGGTTGTATTAAAATTTTAATTAAGTTTTTTTTCTGAAACGCTTTAACATTGAGGTTCTCTGGAGATTTAAAATCTAATACAACTCGATTACCGGATTTTGAAATTGGGGTTACGCGAATCTGTTTTAAATGATTTCCTTTAAGTTTAATATTCTTTAGGACTGAATCCGATATTTTTGAGCCTGGAAGATCAATAATATATTTAAGGGAAGTGCCGGCCCACCCTTCAGTGAATGATATTGGGCGATCCGTTTGAATTGTTAACCATTCTTTAGAAAATTCAGTATTAAAATTTACTTCCTTAATAGATATAGGGCTCTTAACATTTCTGGCTTTAGAAATTCTAGCCTGCGCAACTTTAGTTTTCTTTCTATTGACAAATTTGAGCCTATTTTTAGCTCGCTTTGCCATATCCCCTTTTGGGAAAAAGTTTAATATGGTTTGGAAAGATAGCGTAGCCGCTTCAAGATTGTTTTGAGCGAAAAATAATTCCCCCGCATGAAACAACGCGTCGTCGCCCAGGTATCCATCTTTATTTACTGAAGCGACCAGCTGAAAGTTTGCCAACGCTTTTTTAAGATCTTCCGATTTGCCAAACCTAGCAAATGATTTTTGATATAACTTCGCAGAGGTAAATAAAGCTTTGTAACCGGAAATGGTTTTAGGAAAAGAAAGCCAAATTTCCTTAAACTTCTTTGCGGTTTCTATCCATTTTTCTCTTCGTATTTCGGAACGACCAAACTTCAACAGCGAATAATATTCCGCCTTTGATTGTTGATATAAAGCTACAGCTTTTTCATTTTTTACAGGTTTTGAAAAAACCGTCGACGTATTCAAAAAAATAAAAGCTCCTAGAAATAAAATTTTCATCATATTTCTAAGGAAATTTTTTGTTATAAATTGTTTCATAATTGGGTCAACTATATACTTTTTCAACCTACCAAACATAAGAACAAAAAAACCATAACTATTTAATTTTATTGTAGTTATGAGTATAGCGCTTTTAAACAAACGGGTCAAGAAAAGTAGAATACTGGCTTCTGAAAAATTTACAGCCCCTGAGAAAGGCGTTCAGCGAGGAAAGAAGGTAATCCGTTTGTGTGTATTTTCCGCTGGGTTTCTTTCAATAAATAACTAAAACGATGAAATTTTAGTTCCTTAGTGACGGAGTCAAACTGAATAAAACATGGTTCTGGATTTCCGTCTCTAGGTTGACCGAGACTCCCAACATTTATTAAATACCTAGAGTTTTGACTTAATTTTATATCGAGATTTTCAAGTAATTCAACCTCACCTTTTGAAACCTCTTTAAAAACAAGAGGTTTATGAGTATGCCCCATAAAACAAAGTTCTACTTTTAAGACTTCAAAGTTTTCTAAAGCGTCTTCTTTAGAAGTTAGATAATGCCATCGATTTGGTTCAAATGGCGACGAATGAGCCCAAGCAATGCCTTCGCTTTCTAAAAAAATAGGCAATGAGTTTAAATATGCCTGGTTCTCTTCGCTCAATACTTTTCGCGTCCAAATCGTGGCGTGATAAGCGTAGGGATTAAAGTTTGAAGTTTTTATTTTGCCGCAAACTGCGTAGTCATGATTCCCAGCTAAAACGATGTCGACCTTTTCTTTAATCAGGTCTATAACGGGATTAGGGTCTGGCCCATAGCCCACTAAATCGCCAAGACAAACAAGCTGGTCATGAGGTATTTTTTTGGCTTCTTCGAGAAAAGCTTGTAAGGCTTCCAAATTGCTATGAACGTCGGAGAAAATAAGATATATCATTGAAGGGAAAAACTTTGGTATTAATTGAACGGCTTCAAATAAAAAAAGTTAATTTGCCTCTTGAACTAATGAGGAAGAAACATGGGAATTAACTCGATCCAAAATTCCGTTTACAAAATCTGACGACTGGTTTCCTCCGTATTTTTTGGCGATTTCTACCGCTTCGTCAATTGCAACTTTTCCAGGAACATTTTTATGAAACATCAACTCGCAAGAAGCCAGTCGTAAAATGTTTCTATCAATTGTTCCCATTCTTTCTATATCCCAATTGTCGCTGAATTTTTTAATCATTTGATCGACTTTTTCAAGATTCTTGAGCGTCGAATCAATCAATTCGAACGTAAAATCTTTAACCTGCTCTTTACCGACCCAATCCCAAAACATCTTTTTTTGTTCTTCCAAGTCGCCTTTATTAAGGTCGTATAAATATAAAAACTTTAAAGTCAATTCTCTTGATTGGCGTCTTTTCCCCACAATAAAAGTTTACTCCATTACTTTAAACAAGTTAGCCATTTCCAAAGCCGCAAGAGCCGCCTCAGAGCCTTTATTACCAGCTTTTGAGCCTGCTCTTTCAATCGCCTGTTCAAGATTGTCAGTCGTTAAAACTCCAAACAAAACAGGTATACTCGCTTCCATGGCCACGGATGCCACTCCTTTACTCGCTTCGGCCGCTACATATTCAAAATGTGGGGTCGCGCCTCTGATAATAGCTCCAAGACAAATAATGGCATCGTATTTTTCAACTTTCGCCATTTTTTTTGCGGCCATAAATATTTCAAAAGCCCCTGGAACTTTGACAATATCTATTACCGACTCATCAACACCGTGACGAGTCAGAGTATCCAAAGCCCCATCTACAAGACGCCCTGTTATAAAATCATTAAACCGCGCGGCAACAATGCCAAACTTTAGCCCTGAACCAATTAGGTTTCCTTCAATAATATTTGCCATTCAATCCTCTCTTAGGAGATGTTCTTCATAAGATGTCCCAACTTGGACTGTTTTGTCTTAAGATATTTTTCATTTTGCTCTTTAGGACATATTTCAATCGGAACCCTTTCTACAATGCTTAAACCGTAAGCTTCTAAGCCAACAATTTTCCTGGGGTTATTAGTCATCAAACGAATTTTTCCCAAACCCAATTTCCTTAAAATCTGAGCTCCGATGCCATATTCTCTTAAATCTGGTTTAAAACCTAACGCTTCATTTGCTTGAACAGTATCGTGTCCCTGATCTTGCAGAGCATAAGCTTTTAGTTTATTTATTATCCCAATACCCCTTCCTTCTTGATACAAGTAAAGCAAGACTCCCAAACCTTCATCTTGAATCATTTGCATAGCTTGACTCAATTGTTCGCCACAATCGCATCGAAACGAACCAAAAACATCGCCGGTCAAACACTGGGAATGAACCCTCGCTAAGACTGGAGTAGAAGCGTTTATATCGCCTTTTACAAATGCAATATGAACTTGGTCGATCAAAACATTACGAAAAGCGATCGATTTAAAATCTCCCCACTGTGTAGGAATTATAGTTTCCGCTTCTTTTTCAATTAAGGTCTCGCTTTGTAACCGGTATTGAACCAAGTCTTTAACGGTTATCATTTTTATTCCAAATTTTTTGGAAAATTCGGTTAATTGCGGAACCCTGGACATAGTGCCATCTTCGTTCATGATCTCGCAAATCACTCCCGACGGATTCAAACCCGCCAAACGGGCAATATCAACTGAGCCTTCCGTTTGACCGTTGCGAACCAAGACTCCACCCTCTCTCGCTTTTAAAGGAAATATGTGGCCTGGAACAGCTAAATCTTTTCGCGTGAAATTTGGATCGATTGCCACTTGTATGGTTCGCGCTCTATCCGCAGCTGAAATCCCTGTTGTTACCCCTGTCTTAGCGTCAATTGAAATCGTAAAGGGAGTTTCGAAAGCGGACTCATTCTCCAGAGCCATCATAGGCAATCGCAACTCTTCCGTACGTTCCTGGGTGAGCGTCAGACAAATCAAACCTCTACCATGTGTGGCCATAAAATTGATAGATTCGGGGGTTGCTTTTTCAGCGGCAATCATTAAATCGCCTTCATTCTCCCGATCTTCATCGTCGACAATGATAATCATTTCACCTTTCCCAACAGCTTCAATAGCTGTAGGAATATCGCAGAATACGCTTTCGCTCATAGTTTATTCAAATCCATAACGTTTAAGAAACTCAGGAGTTATTGGGATTTCTCCCGAAGACCGATCTCCTAAAATTTTTTCACAAGCTTTCACTACATATTTACCAATCATATCACATTCTAAATTGACCTTATCCCCGATTTTACGATCCTTAAGATTAGTGTGATTTAACGTAAAGGGAATCACTGCAACTGAAAAACAATTCTCTCGACAATCAAATATCGTAAGACTGATACCATCTACGGCAACCGAACCTTTTTCCACAACATAGGAAACCAAATTATCGCTATGTTTGAATCGAAATAAAGTTTGCCCATCCTGTTTTTTGATTTCGGTAATAGATCCTACTTCATCCACATGTCCCATTACAAAATGACCGCTCATTTTAGTTTGAGGGGTTAATGAGCGTTCAAGGTTAACGCCAGCATTAACGCGAACTTTATCCAAAGAGGTTTTTTCTAAAGTTTCAGCCGAAAGATTTGCGGAAAACTCATTATCCAAAACTGCAATCGCCGTCAGGCAGGTACCATTCACGGCAATACTTTCTCCGAGTTCAACATCTTGAAAATCGTTGGGAGTTTTAATTTTAATCAGAACGCCTTCCGACTTATTTTCAATAGCCTTTACCGTTCCAACCGTTTGAATAATTCCGGTGAACATTAGAAATAACCCTCAATCATTAAATCGTCGCCAACTTTTTTTGACTCAATATTCTTAAGTCGAACTACATCTTTCAATTTTAAAGTTCCATCGCCGCCAATAAAACCGGGAGCTTTATTACCTCCTATAATAATTGGGGCGACAAACAATATCGCTTTATCGACAATATTTTCTTTTAACGCGGAAGCGTTTAATTCGCTTCCACCTTCTATCAAAACGTTAACAATATCTCGTTTCCCTAGCTCCTTCAGCAACGTCTCTAACTTAATCCTCTTCCTTTTATTTTCCAAAACCAATATGTCGACACCAATATCCCGTAACCGTTTTTCTTTTTCCTTAGAAAGCTTAGGCGAAGTAACGTAAATAACTTTATTTCTGTCGGCATTTTCAAAAACTTTGGAGTTGATCGCGATTCGACTTCGTCTATCTAAAATAACTCTTATAGGATTTTTAAATCCCCGGCGATTTAATCGAACGGTCAGCTTTGGATCGTCTTTTATAACCGTGCCAGATCCAACCAATATTGCGTCTACCTTTCCTCGCATTTCATGAACTAATTTTCTAGATTTTTCACAAGTAATCCACTGAGATTCGCCCAAGTTTGTGGCAATTTTACCATCAAGCGAAATTCCAGACTTCATAATAACAAACGGATTTCCAGTTCGAATAAATTTAACAAAGCTTTCATTTAGAAGTTCGCATTTATTTTTCAAAATGCCAACTTCTACCTCCACCCCTCCTTTTCTTAAAACACCAATCCCTTTTCTATAAACTAGTTTATTAGGGTCAGTCATTCCCACATAAACTTTCTTTATTCCCGCTAAAAGAATAGCGTCGACACAAGGCGCCGTTTTACCATGGTGGCAGCAAGGTTCAAGATTTACAAACATTTCGGCGCCACGGGTATTCTGCCCCGCTTTTTTAATAGCCTCAATTTCGGCATGCGCTTTTCCGGCTCGTTTGTGATAGCCCTCGCCAACAATTTTTCCGTTTTTCACAATAACTGCGCCAACCATAGGGTTCGGGCTGGTCTTCCCCGATGCTTTTTCCGCTAGCTTTAGCGCTCTAGCCATAAAAATAATTTTTTGGGAATCTTTCAATGGAATTATTCCTGGGAAATTAAAAAATACAAAAAAATTTTCGTGGGCAAATTAGGAATGAGGAGGGTGCAGGAGCTATCTTACAACAGTTTTTTGCGATCTTAGGATATCGACCATTCGTTTCTTAATACTTCCTCTTTGATATACGATTTCAATCCTACGGTTAACTCCCCTGTTACCCGCGCTATCATTCGGAACTTTAGGTCTAAACTCCGCAAATCCTTCCACTGAAAGTTTTTGAGGAGGAAAACCCGCAGTAACTAATTGTCGAGCGACATTTGCTGCGCGTGCGGCTGAAAGCTCCCAATTTGATGGGTATTGTTCCGTTTTGATGGGAATGTTATCGGTGTGCCCTTCCACCTTAACATTATAGTCAAACTGTTTTAGAAGATCGAAAACCTTTTTTAATACTTCTTTGCCTGCCGGCGAAGTCGCGGCCTGACCGGCTGGAAATAGTACGACATCTGAAACCGTAATAATTGCTCCCCGTTCGTCGGAAGAAACCTGTACCTGACCTGCCAGTTTGTTTTTATAAACAAACTCTTCCACCTCGGAAGCAAGGTCCTCAATCTCTTTTGCCACCATAGCTCCAACTTCGTCAACGGCAATTACGGCTTTTTCAGCCAACGCTTGTTCGACAACTTCTAACCCTAAGCGCGTTCCCGCTTCTGGAATAACGTCGTCCCCTAAAGCGGTCTTCAAGGATTCTTTAATCAAACGCCACTTTTCATCCTCAATGGACCCCATTGCAAAAAGGAGAATGAAAAACACCATCAGAAGAGTAACTAAATCGGCAAAAGTCATTACCCAGGGGGGTATCCCCTCATCCGGTTCCTCTTCTACTGTTTCGTCGTCATCTTCGGGAGGATCGTCTTTTTTTTCGGCTTTTTCCTTAGTGGCCATTTATCGCCTCGTTAAAATCCTACTTTTTCTTCCCGCCTTTACCGCCATCTTCTTTTTTAACTTTTTTACCTAAAATATTGGCAACCGTGTTTTCTAGGACATCTTTCATAAACCTGGGATTGACGCCCTTACGGATATACATAATTCCTTCCAACACCAAATTCATCTCCAAGGTGTCTGTGGCGCTTCTTCGTTTTAGTTTAACGGTCATGGGAATAAAAAACAAATTGGCCACCACTGCGCCATAAAATGTGGTGATCAACGCAACAGCCATTTTGGGTCCAACAGATCCGACGTCGGCTAGGTCGGCAAGCATCTGTACCAGACCAATCAAAGTCCCGATCATCCCAAATGCTGGGGCGAATTTTCCCATTTCATTAAAAATTTCCCAGCCATCTTTGTGGGATTTCTGGAGTTGGATAATTTCCCTTTTTAATAAAGCGGCAACCGTAGCCTCATCTTTACCGTCTACTGTCAGCTGTAATCCTTTTTCTAAAAACTCGTGTTTGACGTCTTTTAACTTGGATTCGATGGCTAAAATTCCGCCTTTTCTAGCGACGTTATTGATCATAACCATGTTATCTATAAGTTCGCTCAGGTCGACCTTCTTTACCAAAAAAACCTTCGTGAACAATCCCATAACTCTCATAACCTCGTTAACAGGATAGGCCACAAAAGTTGCCGCAAGGGTACCTCCGATAACAACCATGGCTGAAGGCGCATTCCAGAACAAATCCAAACCGCTGTTCAGTAAGATAGAGGTGATTACCAAACCTAAGCCTGCAAATACTCCAAGTATCGATGCTATATCCATTTAACCGCCTAACCCTGCTTAACCTTAATCGGTCCCACAATGGGATCCACATTATTAAACTTAACTATTTTATTAAGAGTTTCTTTATTCAAAACAGTGTCTTTTCTTAACAAATTAATACCCGATTCGGAAAAAATATCGGAGGCAAGCTCCATTCCTTCGGTTAAGTTGAAAACCGTACATTCAATAACTTTATCTTGGGGACTTTGCTCTTGTATCTCAATAAATTCCTTCATTAAGTAAAGAACCTTATCGTCAAAAACAATATTTTTCTTTTCTTCCATTTTAGCGAAAGCCCCAGACGACCCCAGCTTTGGATTAGCGATAATTTCATGATCGTAATAGCTAGCTGCCGCGACTATTCTGGCTCCAATGGGAATGGAGTCTCCATACAACCCATCTGGACCGCCTGAACCGTCTACATTTTCATGTAAATGCCTAATGATATCCGCAACCAATTCGAAGCCGGGATAAGCTTTTAACAACATTTCGCCTACGAGAGGATGAGGACTATTAGCTCCTGAACGTTCTTCCACCATAGCCGCTTCTTTTTTACTTACCGGCATTCCAACAATTCCAAGCTCATGGAGTCTTGCCGCTACCTTGACGTTTTGAACTTGATAATCGGTCAATCCAAGTTTTTCCCCAATAAAAATGGACATTTCAGCGACTCTCTCCGAATGTCCTCTATCAGACCGATTTAATTCAATAATATTAGATAGGAGAGCCACTGTAGAATCAAACCGACCCATCATTTCTTCCATCATTGAAGAAATTTGATTATTTTTTCCTTCTAACTGCGAGTTGAGCTCACCCATTTCGCGAAGATTTATATTCAACCTTTTTTTATCGGCTCTAAGTTCTTCATTAAGAGCAACTAACTTATGGTGAAATTTTTTAACCCTGTCGAGGGATTCTTCCAATTGTCGATTCTTTTCGCCAACAGTTTGGTTTAGGTTGGAAACTCTCAATATAAAATTAACAATGAAGAGTAACTCGCCTTTTTTAATTGGTTTGGATAAATAAGCGTCTGCCCCAACTTCTTTTGCTTTGATGGCATTATCTTGCTCAGCGTCGTATGCCGAAGTTAAAATAATCGCCGTTTTAGGATGCCGAGTTCGTATTTCACTACACACTTCAAAACCGTTTAAGCCCGGCATCTGGATATCGCTCAAAACAATATCAGGCTGTATTTCTGATACCTTTTCCAAACCTTCTTCACCTGAAAAGGCTTCAGAGAATTCTAGTGAGTCCTGACCAAAAGATCGGGTTAGAATTTGCCGAGTAATCATCAGCATTGTCCGATCATCGTCAATACATAAAAACTTTTTAGACGGTTTTTGAACAGCCACTTAATTTTTTCTCCAGGTTTGAGCTAAAAAACCTTTTTTCGATCTTAATTACTTAAATATATAACAAAAAAGAGTTATTTCTCTATTCTTACAAGCTATCTGAAATTAATTTTGAATTTTACTAAAATTGTAGTTCAAATAGTAATTTCTTCTATAAAATAAAGGCATTTCGCAAAAAAACGACTTAATCCTACGTCTTAATCATAAAAACGCAATCAAATCAATGTCAAGCCAAACTCATAACGTTCTGGCGATAATTTTTTACCAAAAGAAATTAAGGCTTAATAAGCAAGGTAAAACTATTGAATTATTGTGTACTATAGTTTTTTCGGTTTAATTTCTAATTAGTGAAGCTTTTTTTTAACTTATTATACCTTTTTTATAGTATTTACCGCAAAAATCACCAATCTATTTCCTCTTCCTCTAATTCTGTAGCTCCCAATGAGCAAAATCTAAATCCTATGGAAGGATAACGCTCAGAAGGGTCAAAAGAATTTCTATATTTACATTTCGCATGAACCAAGTAATTTAACCAAGAACCGCCCCGAACTATCCTTTGAGTGATGTATCTAGAAGAATGTAACTGAACGCACCACTCCCAAACATTTCCCGACATATCATAACACCCATATGGAGAAATCCCGGGCTCAAACTTATCAACTGGAGTGGTCTTACCTTCTACAAAATCTCCCGTATTTGTATAACCAGATTGATAGCCGCTAGCTTCCCCCCAAGGATAATCCCTTCCGTCACAACCTCGCGCCGCTTTTTCCCACTCCTTTTCGGTAGGTAAACGCAATCCCATCCATATAGAAAATATGTTTGCCTCATAATAATTAACCCCGATAACCGGTTCATTTCCCTCTTTAGAATATCTGGGATATAAAAAACGGTAACTTGGAACAAATTGTTTATACAAAGCATTCGTTATCGGGAATTTCATTATCGAAAATTCTTTTAGAAAAATCTGGTCTTCTTCATCCTTTTCATCCTGGTAAATAAATTTACTTTCAGGGACTGTCACTAACTCAGCCCACTTTTGCATTGTCTCTTGGTTGACAATCTCAAAATCCTTTGACTCTTTCATAAACGATCCTAGTTCTGGAACGTTATTTAAAGGATCGAAGTTTTGACAGTCGATCATTTCCAACAAATCTATATTGTACAAAGCTAAAAGCAATTCAAATACGCCAAACAAAATTCTGCTATCGCGTTTTTCACGATCTAATAAATTAACAAGAAGCTTTTTCAAATCCGTTTGATCGAAAGATTTAATAATATTTTTAGGTTGATGCAAACGAAATCGAACAAATTGAGGAAAGTTTTCTTTACATTGGTATTTTAATAATTGTCCCGTAATCGATTTGTGAAACTCATCTAGACCAATTGCTTCCAAAATGGCGTTTCCAGCCGGAAACAAAGCGCTTTCATGGAAAAAAATATCATATAGGTTATTATTAAAGTTGGGAGTCATGCCGGCAAAAAACTTAAAAATTTCTTGCCATCGGTCATCTCGACAATGTTTTGCAGCAATAACCTTCCAATCGTTTCTCTTTGATAGGGCGCAAGCCGCAAAATATTCTTGAAACGAGGGATGGAGATACTCCCATCGTTTTCCATATATATAAACTAGATCTTTAAGTTCGGGAACGAGCTCTCCATCAACCCAGATTTCGGCTTCGCTTTCCCCCACATTTAAAAGACGTTTTAATTCGACTCCCTTGTCGATTTCCTCCGAACGTTGAAACCAACCGTTTTCCGCTAACTCTAATGAAACTTTTTCAAGTCGGCTAAAATTTATAGAAGTTCTTTTTAATGCCTTTTCTATAATTTGTGAATCGACGCCTTCCATCTCTACACTTGATTTATTATCAGGCTTAACGGGCTCTCCTTTATCTATAAGAGGATCCTCTCTCGATTGCTTTGACTCTTCTCGTTCAATAATAAACTTTTGTAAATTTCCCGGACTAGAAAGGTATTCTATATAACGATTATACAGAATCGTCTTTGTTAGCGATTCGTCGCGAACCGGATCGTATGCGTCCTTAATCAGTTTTAATAACACCGGAGAACTTAACAACTCAGGATTAAACAAACTTAGCTTATCCAATGCTTTAGTTTTCTTGTCCCCCAAAAATGACTTTTGAGAACGTTCGCTAATTTCATCAAAAGATATTTGAAAAAACGCTTCGTTTCCTCTTATCAATATGGATTCGTCGGCGATCGGGCCAAAGTCGAAAGGCCGACAAGCTAAAAAAAGAAAATTGCTGCCAAGAGTATCTCCTTCAAGAACTAATTTATTAAAAGCTTGCAATCTATCGGTAGGAACCAGTCGATCCAATCCGTCCAAAAAAAACAAAATTTTACTTTCGCCATATAGATATTGCACCGTATCTAATATAGCCTCGGAATCTAATTCCAAATCTGGATTGCAATCTCTTTCTCTCAAGATCAAATCGACAATCACATTAAAAACATTTTCAAGCAATAAAGATAACCCCGTTCCTTCGGGCAGTTTTTCTAGAGGAAAATAGACAGGTATAGGAAACCATTGATTGGAAGAATCTTCATTTAATAAGATTTCTTGATAGATTTTTAAGAAGATGGTTTTTCCCATTCCCGAATTGCTTTGCAACATAACTCGGCCATTGGGTAACTCTAATAAGTCTTCATTTACTTCTCTAGGGGTGGGGAAAACTAAATCTTGCAAACTTTGTCTAAAATTAATGGGGTTCCGGTCTAAAACAATTGGAGGGATATAACACTTTTTATCTCTGTTCGGTCCTAACTTTGCGTTTAGTTCTTCGGTAACAGTTTTTAAAGCGTGTTTCCTATAAGTAGCAATAACCCAATCAACATCGTCTTCTGGATTTTCAGGAGTTAAAATTTCATCATTTTCTCTTTGAGAAATTTGGAATTCTTTTTCTTCCAATCCATCAGATTGGTCGTCATTTGGCGCCATAAAATTTACACCTTAATATTCCAACAAAGCTTCTAAAAAACGTTAACCAACTTTGTAAGGATAATTTAACTAGCTTTAATTTATTGGAAATTTTAACATGGGCGCTACGATAACGCCCCGTTTTGTTTCCCTTACTTTTTTACGCGAAACGATTGTTTTTAAATTACCGCTTCTAAAGGAAATCGTTCATGCTGCCTTTAAAAGACGAAAAGGCTCCTTTAAAATTTCCCCCCACCACCCTTTTTATTATTCTTTTAAATTGTTATTTTTTCCTTAATGGGAAATTTGGGAGTTCCATTGAAGCTTATATACCTACCTACGGACTCATTCCTTCTAAGTTCTTCGATGATCCTATAAGTCAGGCGCCCACCGTCCTAATTTCTCTATTTCTCCATGCAGGATGGGGACATTTAATTGGCAATATGCTTTTCTTATGGGTATTTGGCAATCGTATCGAAAACCTTATAAATCCGCTAAAGTTTTTATTTTTTTACTTAACCTGTGGAATATTATCATCCATAGGTTTCTCATTTCTTTCAGACGTCCAGGACATTCCTATCGTTGGAGCAAGCGGAGCTATCTCGGGAGTTTTAGGAGCTTACCTTATTTTATTTCCTAAAGCTCAAATTTCGACACTTTTTTTCTGGGTTTTTTATTTCAATATTCTAAAAACACCAGCGTTTGTTTACATATTTTTTTGGGTATTTTGGCAAATATTTGCGTTTGTCGGGGTTGCTCAAACCGAAAATCAAATCGCTTGGCTAGGACATCTAATTGGATTTGTGGCAGGAATTATAATTATTTTTTTACTCAAAAGTCCAAAAAACAAGCGAGAATTACGAAAAACAGATTAATCGCTTTTTTGAGAATTATCCTTCTGCATTGATAACTTCTAACTCTTCATCTTCATATTCAATCTCTTTGGAATCGGAATCATTTAAGCTCGCATCGCCTTCTTCGGGGTCAATTTGCGATAACAAATTATGAGCGACTTCTAAGGGGACAGGAATTAGCAACACGTTGGGGTAATAACCGGTGTCATACTCAATCCCAAAAATCAAAGGAACTTCCGAGTTTCCTATACCATTTGAATCGGCAAAACCAATTCGAGTAACATGGTAATCTCGTGAAAGAAACCATTGTGGATCTGGAAACAAAGCGCTTTGTGAAGTGGAGTCCATCGTTCTAAGAACGCGAACAAAATGAAGAAAATCAAAAATCCTTTCTGTTCTGAAACCCGCTTCTTCTAACTTACCCTTTTGGATTGTTCGCGTCGATTGAATCTCATTCAAAGTATCCATCGAAACATGAAATTCTTTTAGCGGTATATTATCTTTATCGATAAAACTTAATGTAAGCCAGATTCCAAAACGCGCGACCAAAACTCGATCCCATTTATTATTAGAATCGATTTCAATCATATCTAGGGGAGAAACCATTTTTCGATTCCACTGCCCCGGATAATCGAAAAACAATTGTAAAAACTTTTCTCTGGAAATCACTTGCGATGACGCTGAATTTAAGTTTTCAAACAAATTACTGAAGGAATCTATAGATTCGCTTGTACGCTCTTTAACGCTGGCAGAAGCCAATAGAGACTGAATCTTTCTTTGAGCTACAATTTTCTCCCTATCTCGATCCCATATACGACCTAATTGAGGGCGTTCATGATTATGCCATCTTAAATAAAGACCAATACCTTTTTCAAAAATTTGCGCATTAAATTCAAATAAGATAATCCCCAAAATCACTGCAATCAAAAATATTTCGTTTAAAAATAAACTAATGGGCTTCGACTTCATCATTTAAGAGGCAATATTTTGAATGATTTTAGCCGCATGTTTTGCCGAATAAGTCAATATCATTTGGGCTCCAGCTCTTTTTATAGAAAGTAACACTTCCATAATAACTCGATCCCCATCTAACCATCCCTTTTCCGAAGCGGCATGCGCCATAGAATACTCTCCGCTCACGTTATAAGCGGCTAGCGGAATAGAAAACTCTTGTTTTATTTTATAAATAACATCCAAATAGGATAAAGCAGGCTTTACCATAATTATATCGGCGCCTTCTTCAATATCTTGGGCAACCTCCCGAATGCTTTCTTCGCCATTGGCAGGATCCATTTGGTAGGAACACCGATCTCCGAATTCGGGGGACGAGTCGGCAGCCTCTCTAAAGGGTCCATAAAATGCCGACGCATATTTTGCGGCATAAGACATTATGACGCTATCTTCAAACCCCGATTGATCTAAAGCTTCGCGAATAGCGCCCACTCTCCCGTCCATCATATCCGAGGGAGCTACAATATCCGCGCCTGCCATTGTATGGGTTAAAGCCATTTTAGCCAATAGCTCAAGAGTGGGATCGTTTAATATTTTTCCGTTTTCAACCAGCCCGCAATGACCATGGTCTGTATACTCGTCAATACACACGTCAGTAATCACGACTATTTCAGGAACGGCAGATTTGATCTCCCGAACTGCTCTTTGCACAATACCGTCTGGGTTATACGCCTCGGTACCTTGAGCGTCTTTCTTATCGGGAATCCCAAATAAAATAACGGAAGGAATGCCCATGTTCCAACACTCCTTAACCTCGTTAACTAATAAATCTATAGACCAACGAAAATTCCCAGGCATGGAACCAATCTCAGATTTAATTCCTCGTCCTTCGCAAACAAATAATGGATAAATTAAATCGTCAACGGACACTCTGGTCTCGCGGACCATTCTCATGATCGCGTCGTTTTTTCTCAATCTTCTCAATCTATGTGTTGGAAAAGGCATTTGTTCTAATTTATTTTAAAATTTATATTTCGGTTACGAAATTACTAAAGAATCAAATTCGTTTTTTCAAACAAGAATCCATTATTTCATTATCCGTAGCCAATCGCAAACCATCATGAAAACCTCTCTTTTTCCATCAACAAACGTTTTGATAAACTATTTAGTTTTAAATTGCCTTTATTAAGCTAAAGAGTTTTTAAATAATTTTGGAAAACTGAATAATTGATAAGATCCGGATAAGAAAAAATTAAATTTATAAATACCGTCATTTTTTTGGCTTACTCAGAATGACATACAGCTCTAAACGCGAAACCTCAAAAGCCATAAACCCAATAAAAGCAAACACTTTTAACGCCTAAAACCCTTAAATAATAATTTGGCACGTAAACTGCTTATTAATAAAGATATTACGCTTTTTTGACGACAAGAATTAAAACAGCATTTATTTAGGGAGTTTTTATGGAAACCAACTACACAACTCAAGATTGGGTTTATGAAAAAGTTTATTCAACTTTATTTCAAGCAATTTCTTCATCAAGCGAAGTAAAAAAAGTTTTGATGGAACTACAGGAAAAAAACTTAATTCAAGATATGGACGTTATAAATCTAATTTTAAGTTTTGATGAACTTTCCAAACTAACGGAAGATTTAACGACACCTTCGGAAATGGTGGGTTTGAATTAAAAAAATTAATTAAAATAGTTTGAGGTTACTTTTTTAATTTTACTTCCAAAATTAGATAACGGTAATCTGCGATAACATTATCTAAAACTAATGCCATAAACTCGGGACTCTATTTTCTTATTAATTACTAGCGATATTAAATACAAAATCTAGGCAACAAGATTCGTCTTTATTTGGAAAAAACGTTTTTCCAAAAAGCTTTAATTGGAAATTCCCTTTTTTCAATTCTAAACCGGAAGGCAAATCTACGTTTCTATACCAATGAAAGTTTTCAACGACTAATTTTTGCGATGTATTGGCAACCCACGATTCAGGTTCAATGATAGGAATCGAAAAGGGTTTCGAATTTCCATTTAAATCGTCTGTTATTATTTGCAAATCTAACTGCTTAATTTGTATTAAATCTCGTAATTTTTTCCCCCAACTATAGAAAAAAATATCGCTGTGGACACGATATTGTTCTCCCTGTTTTTTTATAGAAATTGTAACCTTAATGGGAGTATTCCATTCTGGTTTAAAGAAAATAGCCGTTTTTTTCCATTTTTTTAATGTAGAGTTTATTTCAAAATTTTCCTCCTTCGATATTTCTTTATATACAACTTCATCTCCTAATTTTTGATTTATTCCAAAACTTTCTTTTAAATAATCCCTGGTCTTTTGACTCACTGCAAAAGGGTTAAATAAATTTGTGTAACAGGGTTGGTCATATTTTTTAAAGTAGGAAAAAGAAATAAGATTTCTTTCGATTCCGAAGATATTAAGAGTAAAAAAGAGAACGTTTTTGGGCTGATGAAGAACGGTTTTATCGTCAAAGAAATATTTTAATTTTGAAAAAATTTTTTCTGGAATTCCAATAGATTTTTCAACACTCTCTCCTCTTGGGACAATATAAAAACAAGGTTTGTTTGGCGCATCTTGATTGGATAAATCTCGCTGATTACTACTTGAGGCATTTAAAAGTCTTATTGGTTGGATCGATTCGCCTTCTAAGTATACATTTGAGAAAAATTCTTCAGGAGATAATTCTAATTTTTTCATTAAAGCTGGAAATAACCATTTAAGTTTTTGTGGATTATAAAAATTTCCAGTCCTAATATTTTGGCTCCAAAGGTTATTATTTTTTCTAATAAAATTAAAATCCACATATGCCATTTGCCCTAATGCCGCTATGATTAGAAAACAAAAAACGTTTTGAAAAAGTTTTGCTGAAAAACTTTGAATAACCAGAAAAATAAATCGCGCCTTTAATAATATGACAGGAATAATAAAAATAAAATAATGCCAAAAATGCCACAATGTAGGAGGATTGGTGATTTCATAAATAATGGCGGGGATATAAAAAGCTATTAGTAAAACGACCTCTTTTCTACAAGACTCAAGGCCACTTTTTCTAAAGTTTTGCGCCGAGAATATTACAAGACCCCAAAAACTAATAAGGCTGAAAAAATAACTTACTCTTGGAATATATTCCGGAAACCCGTAAAACTTGAATAAAGAAGTACCTTGATTAATCCGGACAAATAGATTTTGTAGCGAAACAATTTCAAAAACTTTTAAAAAATTAAATTCTTGTTTGAAAAAAGCTTCGGTAATTTTTATATTCGTTTCATAAAATTGCTGTTTGTATATGAAATAGGGCAAAAAACAGAGCGCCAATAAAATTAAAGTCAGGAAAACATCTTTTTGATTTATTTTTATTTTAAAGAATATTAGAACCAAAAAAGGAATCAAATAATAGGTAGCCATTGAAAAATGCATTTGGATACCTAAAGAAATAATAAAAATAATTACTGGAAAGTATTTTGTGTTTTTTTCGAAAGAAAATTTGAATAACGAAAAGAAAAAAACGAAAATCAACGGGAACATGAAGGTTGGATTTATAGGAAACCCAGCGCTATCTAGATGAACAAGATTAAAGGAAAGCAATATGGTTGCAAAAGCCGAGGTTGCCCAACCAAAGTACTTACGAATAAACCAAATAAAAAAAACGATTGAAAGTAGATTTAAAATTAAGTTAAAGGCAAATATAGAATCGTACGAATAATTAAAAAACAAAGGGATTGCTAAAAAAACATACAAAAAAGGACCTAATAGTCTTCCGCCATAATTCCTTTCGGGTCCAGCTAATGGAATGTAATCCCCATCAAACAGATGAAAAGCTCGATCAAAATCGCGAGTCACCCACTCCGTAATCCTAACCACGTCAAGGGCTTCCAACCGAAGATATACTCCAAATACCAAAAACAAAAAAACGGCAAGAATCAAATATCTTTGGTCAACTTTAAATATCGTATCTTTTTGCATAAAGTAAAAGTCTAGGTAAGACAGATCAAAAAAGGATCCATAATATGCGGTGATAATGGGATGAGTTATCTCTAAGAATCTTTAAGAATCCCAAGAAAATCTATATAAAACGGTAGGCTTTGAAAAAAATCAAACGTATAAAATAAATCTTAAAAAATAGAAGAGAGCTACAAAAAAGATTAGTTTTGTTGAAATATTTTTGAGTCGCAAGCGATGTACTTGATTTGTCGCATTGGAACAATCAAAACTTGATCTGAGGTGGTGATTTCCAAAACTTCTAAATCGTCGCTAATAAAGTGTTTTAAAGTATTTTCTAGCTTAATTTCCTGATTATCTATAAAAAAAACTTTTAACCAATATTCCACCGACAACCTCTTTTCTAACGTTATTTAGAGTAAACCGTTCCTTAAATATTCTTTAACAATCCATCAGCATATTAATTGGGCAATGCCACAGCTTCAAACTTTTTTGAAAGCGGATTGTTTACATAATCTTCAACGTAATTTTTCACGTATCCCTTTTCGTATAATTTTCGATTTGAAAAATAAGTATTGGCTTTATGCAATATCTTAAATCTTATCCTAGGAAATTTAGCTTTAAACTCGTCAAAAGTTTCGCCCGCGATATCAATTTCCTCATCAGCCGCTCTTTCCATAATCACTTTAGGCAAATAAACCTGAGTTTGGTCGGTCAACACTTGCGCAACATCGCTAAACGTTAAAAGAGTCGAGCAATCGGAATCTCCTCCAAGAGTCGCATTTGGAGTATATAAGTATCTCGCGCGATTCTTTCTGAATAAGTTTAAAATCCGGTATACGCTTCCAGCGGCCACAACCCAATCTTTTTTATCTAATTCACAAGCGTCGAACACTTTAATTATCTTTTTCCGGTTCAAAAAAGCCGTAATATAAGATTGCGTATGAATCATTTGTGAGTTCGGCAAATTCATATCGTACATTCTTTGAGCTTCGTCCGCTAAATGCCTTTCTCCTTGCCGCATCAATTCAGTGGTATCCGCATCGATGTATTTCAAAGGAGTGAGACACCCTACCCAAATATTACAATTTTTATTAATATTTGAGATTGTTTTTGCGTCTTTCGCCATTGTATCCGGCCCTAAAGAATAAAAATTTGCCGAAGTTACGGCGGGCCCATCTAAGATTTTCAATACCTGATCAATTGTTGGCGCATGAGGCATTAACTTTTTCCGGTAAGGACTCAAAGTTATCACCGATAACTCAAAGTTTATTCTTCCAGGAAATCTTTCAGCTAATTGGTTAATTCTTTTAGGTTCGACATAGCCGACTGTAAACATCGTCACCTTTTTATCGGTGGTCTCAAGAAATTCTTCCATCCAATCTAGCGCCTTTGGGTGGAGAAAAATATCTGTCCACTCCATGTATTCATTGCCGCCCCATACCCAGGAATCGTCTTCTTTATCTTTTACTCCACGAATGTGGTTGAGCATAAACTGCCACTGCTCTTCAGTTGTCAAGGGAGTATCAAAAGTTTTACGATAACTAATATCCATTTCATAGCAAAAGGCACATTTCACAGGGCAAGTTTTTCCAAGACTAAGAGGCACCTTATGATCGTGGATTTCCTTTAAAAAAACTTCCGCTAATGTTGTTTCCTGCTCTAAAACTGACATTTTAAATTCCCTAGATAAGTAATCAACCTTCGTCCCAATCGCCAAAAGTTTTGAGTAACATTTCGTCGATTGGAACTAAATCTCTTTGATCTTCAGATAGTTCTCTTACCAAAGAATGTAAATGAGTTGCCCCACAGCCCATATAAGCGACGCTCTCTTGCAGCAGTTTATAAGATCCCTGCTTTAGTAACTTTGTAAATTTATCTAAATGCTCTGGATCAAAAGGATTGACCAAAGAACATTCTCTGAATCTATCGATTGCTTCTTTATATTGCTTTTTCTCGTGGAAATTATAGCCTTCTCTAAAAAGGTCTTGTGCATGTCGCACTTCTTCCACAGTCGCGGGTTGTCTATCCATAATAATTCTTATCTTCCGATTTTACTGGGTTTAAACAATTTATTATATAAAACGGATTTTTCGGATGTCTATTGTATTTTGAATTAGAAGAGGTGTCAATCAAGTACATAAACAATGGGTAAATTAGCAAAGGTGAGCGCTAAATTTGGAAGGGGGCTTTGGCATTGCGCTAGTTCTGGAAAATCTATCTACAATTACGATAAATCAATACCAAAAACCAACGCAATGACACAAAAAAGCACAAACCCATCGTTTTCTTCAAAAAGCCGATAAAACTCGGGTTATTCGATAAAAATTATTTACCTTCGGGTTTTACCTGTTGTCCGTGCGGAAATTTCTGTTCTAAGCAACCACTCGTAGATATTACGAGAATCCCCAAAATTAGAATGGCGATCAATTTTTTCATCCAACCATCTCCTCAATGATCTAAATTTCTAATACGTCAAAACCTTGGAATGTTTCGAGACATTGCTTTTTATCAGTTATTAACCAACAATTCAATCAAATTCTTGTATTCTGGAGCCAAAAATCCAAACAAGTCACCCTAAAACACCCGTTTTTTTGTTTCGGAATCGATTTTTAGCCTGCGCATATTTTTGAATCAACCTGGGAGCCGCCCATAAACCTAAAAAGTAAAATACAATTCCAGCAGGAATTCCAACTATAAGTCCGCCTACCCAAAGGGCAAGAAATAAATCGTTGCCTGCAGACCAAAATCCTTGAAAGGTAGGATGCGAAAGAAAACTGAAATCTTGAGGGTTCCCTAAAACAGTAGAGCCTATCTTATAGGTGCCTGCGTAAAATAATGGAATTGTAAGGGGATTTGTTATTCCAGCGCCTAGGGCCGCTAAAAACTTATTTCCTTTGAAAATAGCCGCAACAAATATAGCGGTTAATGTCTGAAACCCTAAAGTGGGAGTAAAACCGACGAATACTCCAATTCCTAAGCCGCGAGCGATTACTTCAGGCGAGCCTTGCGATCTAAGAAATCGATAATAAATATAAAGATACGATCTTTTTAAAAAATTCATTTAGTCATTAGAGAGTTAGCCATTAGCTTTTTAAAGAAGTCTTTTATGCGCATAAAGCTCTCCAAAACACTAAAACCGAATTTAAAAATGGGAATATTCGCAGAATAGTTTGCAAAAACCTCAATTTAGATTAGATATTGACGTTCGAAATTTTCGATTTTTTTGTAATCTCATAAAATTAGGCAGAAAAAAATAAGAAAGATAAATCAAGAATTTAAAAACTAATATTTTATTTATAATAACTTAGGTAAGATATTTTCCCTAAAAAACTACCCAATCAAGCATCGCAAATCATTATACGTTAAAACTTGTTAGAGTTGGATATCAAACATGTCACAGTTTACAAATCAAAAATTCAAAAACCTCGACGTTAAATTAATAGGAAAAAGAATTATTGTCTTAGAAGAAGTCGAATCGACAAATGACGAAATCAAAAAGTACTTAAAAGAGGACGAAGGGTTAGTTGTTATTGCAAATTCTCAAACTCAAGGGCGCGGTCGGCTTGGAAGGAGTTGGCATTCTCCAAAAGGGACGGGTATTTATCTTTCTGCCTTGGTCAAACCTAATATAAAACTAGAACTATTGCCTCCAATCACTCTTGCCGCAGGTTTAGCTTCCGTATTGGCAATCAAAAGTTTCAGCAAATCTTCCCCCTATCTGAAATGGCCTAATGATATTTTAATAAAAGGTAAAAAAGTGTCGGGTATCTTGTGCGAACTATGCGACAGCAATCCCTTAAGCCTAATCATTGGCATAGGCATTAACGCAAATCAGGAAACTAAACATTTTCAGGAACCTTTAAAAGAAATCGCAACTTCTCTTTTACTGGAAAATGGAGCGAAAGTGGATAGGGAGAGCTTAACAATTTCCTTAATATCTTCATTGGATAAAGTTTATAACGAATTTCTTGACAATGGGATCCCTTCAATTGTCAAGCAATGGACCGATCACACGGATTTATTTGGGAAGAAAATAACAATAGTTCAAGGCGGTGTCGTTTATACAGGTACCGCTTTACGCTTAACTGAAGAAGGACAATTAGAAATGAGTTTTAAAGAGGGAAAATCCTTATTTTTTGACAGCGGAGAAATCGCTCACATTGGTTAAAATCTAAACTTCAAATAGAACCGCTCACACCCACCCCAACTCGAAACCCAGGTTGAAAGTCCCAGGGTTGATTTTTGGACCACACATGGTATTCAACAGCCCTTATTACTAAATAATTATAGGATATTTGGTGAACAGGTAATTTTTTCGTGCCTTCTAGTTTGCCAACAAGAGTAAGTTTCACGCCCTTTTTGATCTTGTCTTTTTCTAAAGAGTTATCAAAAACAACCAAAAATCTTCCTAACGTTTCGTCGTTTTCCAAGGGTTGCAATCGCAGGTCCAAATCAGCCTGGAACATTGAAAGACGATTATTGTCGCTATCAATTTGAATAACGATCCCGCCTATCAAGATAGTTTTTCCAACAAACTTATCCGGAGTTTTAAAAAGCTCTTTTAACGATACGTCCTTATCTACTTTTTGAGAAGTTGCGTTTGAAATAACCGGAGCGCAACTAAAACAAAAAGCCGACAAAACTAGCAATACAAAAAATGATTTCATGAGAACTCGACTCGCCCTTATTGATGGAAATCAATTATTGAATTCACCACCAGTAAGGATATCCAAACCGACGAAAACCTCTACCATAGTAGGAAAATGGCCCTCCGTAAGGACCATAAAAATAGGGGTTTGCATAGCTACTATAGGGCGTTTTTGAGTATTCTTCCCATAATCTTAGTTCGGCAACTTCAATAACGGGCAATTGCATTTCTCGGCTATCAACTTTACCGCTTTGGGTTCCCGCTAATTTTCCAGCTCCAGTAACATAACGACCTTTAGAATAAATCTCCGGTTCTAAAAAACCTTGTTTAACAAAAACAAACCTGCCTTCGGTCTCGTCGCCACGATTTGGATACCCAAAGTGATCTAATCTTTTTTGGATTACTTCTATTTCGGTTTTGTCGGGGAAATTACGCGTTGCGACAATAACTCCCCCAAACATCACATTTTGGTTGGCAAATTGATTTGGGTTTTGTTTTATGACTGGTAAGCTTACGCTAGGATCAATACTCTTTCGAAGATTTTCTGAAATTGGATGGGCACAGCCTCCCAAAATCACCAAAAGGACAAAGCAAAAAGTTGAAACGGACTTTTTAAAAACGCGGTTCCGTTTACTTAGGAAACTCATAACTAACTCCTCTTCTTTTTTACTCTTGGAATAGTTTTAAAGTAATCCATATAATCGCTACGACAATCTTCTACAAAGTCGTTAAAATTTTCGCCTTGCATGGTTTCTTCAGAATAAACTTTCGGTTTAATTTTTACTTTCGCTCCATTTTTTAAGAACTCTCTGAAGTTTCCTCTACACTCATCGACAAAACGATTGTAATCGTGATCTACCATGCCGCGTTTCGTATAAAAACGCTTGAAGGTTTTTTTTCTTTGAACGACCAATTCATCGCTCTTTAGCTTAAGAATGTTTTTGAGCCGGGTCCGTAACGCCCGATCGTACAGACTCCTATTCTTTTCATCCAGCAAAAATTTATAAGCTTGTGTTCCCAATTCAAACTTTTCAGCGGAGTATTGATCCGTTGGTCCTGTATCCGGATGGTACTGAAACGCTAAATTTCGAAATCCTTTTTTAATTTTGCGGATATCAGAAAATGTTTCAATGCCCAACAAGTGATATAGATTATGTTTTTTCAGGCTCTCAGGTAGATCCATTCAAATAGCGCTTTTAGATTAGAGTGTGTCAACAGGAACTAATTGATAATTATACCGTTAAATGCAATTCGTTTTCAATGTTTGGAGCCTTTCTAAAAAGTCGTTGAGAACAAGATTTCATTACAAAATCACTCGATCATTTTAAGTTCCCAATTTACAATCTACTTCGACATTTTTTCAAGTCGAACAACATATGCATAATGCACCCAAACCAACAAAGAAGAAGCAAAATTTTCTAACATCTCTTCGGAAGCCGAGAAAATTTTATAGGTCTCTAAAAAATCATCGTTAAAAACGTTTTCTGATATTAGTAACTTAGCTTCGTAATACTCCATACCGGCGGCTCCCGCCAATAGAGCGATCGCGCCTAGGGCTCCCCACAATAAAATAGACTTCCCTTCTAATCGATTATTGTAAAAATAAATCAAACCTCCGAAGATCGTTATCAAAAAAGGCGAAAAAACAACCACCCACAATAAGCTCATCGCCCCTTTTTGGGCGTTAAAATAAAGCGCTAAATTCTTGCCGTTATCGGTAGAAAAAAACCAGTGGATCGACGCTTCATGAAGTTGACCAGTTTCGTCCAAAGACATTGCTAACATCACAAACCCCACAATCACCCATCCCCATGGATTGATGTCCGTTTCTGGTCGCCGTTCTAAGTAATAACAAGAAAAAGCCAATACCGAAACTAGCGTAAACTTTAAACTTGAATACCAGGTGGGAAAATTGCCTTCTTTATGAATATCAACAAAAGCTCCTAAATGGGTATGATCGACCAGTGCCAGGTGCAAACCTAAAATAAATAAATCGAACGCAATGAAAAAAATCAGAACGGATTTAGAAACCCAAGGAAGTTTCATCTCTTATATAGCCTCCATCCTTTAACGCTTCGCGCATTTTTTCGCCCATTTTCCCGGTTTTATTTGGATTAAAATCGCTAAATCGATTTTGGAATTTCTCTAATTTTTCTTTAAGCTTCTTCGCGCGCGGCCCTTCTTCAAAAATGACCGGATTCTTTTCGTCGGGGTCATTCTTCACATCAACCCATAAGTTTATTATTTTGTTTATTTTTTTCTTCCTCACCAATTTTAAGGTCTTAGTCCTAATCCCAGTATAAGTCGTATTCTTAAAGGGTGTCTCCTGAAAATAAACTTCCGAATTGATTTCTTTTGAGTTTGGATTCTCCATCGCACTTTTGAAAGATTTCCCAGAAACCCAATTTGGGGTTCGGAACCCAAGAGATTCCATCAAGGTTGGAGTGATGTCTACAGTGGAGATCAATTGTGAAGGATTCTGCCCGCCTTTTAAACCAGACGATTTAGCTGGTTTTATAATCAAAGGAACTCGCAATGCAACATCGTTATATCGCCCGGTATGACCTGGACCATTTTTAGAAAACTTTTTGGGGACCTTCTCAAATAAAACTTCCCCATGATCCGCAGTAGCCACAATCAATGTTTTATCGTACAACCCTGATTTTTTAAGGTAATAAATAATTTTCGATAGATAATCGTCCGCTAATCGAATTTCCCCGTCATATAACGCAGTGGCTTCCTTTTGAAACTTCTCAGGTAGAATCCCGCTACGCCAAGCTTCCGCTAAATCGTTTGAACAATAAGCCCTAAACCCTTCCGGAAAACCGGATAGTTGACCGGGTTTGGATACCTTCATAAATAGCGCGTCATAGGGCGATGGAGGGTCGTAACTTTCATGAATATTTTGAACGTGAAGCCAAACAAAAAAGTTAGGTTTATTTTGTGTTTCTTTGCTTTTTGGAGCTTTATCGCCCTCATGCCAATCGCGAATCCAATTTAACGCAGCCAAAAATCCCTTAACGTCGTCTTCTAATTTTTTCTCATCATGGTCGTGACTTTGAACCTTATGAAACTGAAAGTCCTCAAATCCCTGATTTAGTCCCGATTCTTCCGCTAAAGCGTAATAACCAACAAACCCCGCCGTGTTATAGCCTCTTTTGACTAAATACTCCGCAAGCGTAGGAACCGCAAAATCAAGTTTCGTTCCATTAGTCACCGCTCCATGCTGAAAAGGATAAATACCTGTCATTATTGTGGCATGCGAGGGAAGCGAATTAGTGGCTACCGTAAAAACATTCTCAAATGCAAAACCATCTTGCGCCAATGCATCCAATCCAGGACTCGTATCTCTGGCATATCCATAAACGGAAAGATGGTCTTTCCGACAGGTATCCAATGTAATCAATAAAAGATTTGACCGCTCAATACCTCGGTCGCCAGCAATATTAAAAATCCAATATCCCGTGAATATTGCGCACAACGTCGTCAAAAAGATAATCGCCCTGCCAAGGAACGGCGATCTATGATTCTCGGATGAAAAATCGGACATAATTGAACTAACTATTTGCTTTCGTTGATTCTAATGACTTTAAAGTGGTAAAAGCATATCATATCTAATAGTTTAATCTTTACGCTATTAATCCAATTTGAAACGCTTTAAGGAAATCTCTAAAAATTCAGAATTGCCAAGAGCCAATCCCATAAATATGGGCTTGGCGAAAGCAAAACAGTAAAAATACGAATTACTAGAGGCTCACTTAAGCAGGTTGTTTGAGTTCATGCAAAAACTAGCGCTTGAATATCTTCAAAGAACTCAGCTAGAGTTCCCAAATAAGATTGCCATAATCGACCAAAAAAATTCGATTAGCTTTAGGGAACTATGGCAACGCTCAATCCGACTTGGCAATTGGTTATTAGATAATTATGATCGATACAACCAACCGATGGTTGTAGATATCCCTAAATCCATCGAAGCCGTCATAGCTTTTGTTGCCATACAATTAACCGGCAATATTTATGTCCCATTCGATCCAGATACTCCATCAAAAAGAAAAGAAACGATTCTAAAATCGCTAAACAACGCTTTAACGATTCAATTTAGGGAAGAAAATTTTGTCATCGAGGAAAAAAAATATATCGCAAAGGATGATGATGTCGCTCTCGTGGAATCTAAACTATTTGAGAACTTAGAAAAACGAATTGATTTAGATCCTCTCTACATCATATTCACTTCCGGAACAACGGGAGTCCCCAAAGGCGTTGCCATCTCAAATCGCTCTGTGATCGACTATATAGATTGGGCTAGTCAGACCTACGACGTAACGGATTCCGAAGTTATCGGCAATCAGGCGCCTTTTTACTTTGACAACTCGGTGTTGGACCTTTACTTAACCTTCTCGAAAGGATCGTCATTACACCTCATATCAAACGAAACATTGGCGTTCCCATCTTCTCTTGCGGAATACTTAACCCAAAATGAAATCAATTTTATTTTCTTTGTTCCTTCGGTCCTTGGTAATTTAGCGGCTTTAGATTTGTTAAAAGAATACGACCTTGTCAAAATCAAGAAACTCTTGTTTGCCGGCGAACCAATGCCACTGCAAACGTTAAAATATTTTCGAGAACAGTTGCCAGGCACAACGCTTTCCAATTTGTATGGACCGACCGAAATCACTGTCGATTGCATTTATTGGATATTTGGCGACGAACTAGACAAGCTAGAAAATACGCCTCTAGGTAAACCTTGCAACAACACAAAAATTCTATTTATCGACGAAGAAGAAAAACCATTTTTTGAAACCGATAAGATAGGCGAGATTTGCGTTGCCGGTTCTGGACTATCCTTAGGTTATTGGAATCAGCCAGAAGAAACGAGTAAAGCTTTTATTCAAAACCCAATACATAAAAACCATTCAGAAATCATCTACAAAACGGGAGACTTGGGATATATTTCTTCAAAAGACGGGCTAATCTATATGACAGGGCGCAAAGACCGGCAAATTAAACTACGCGGTCGCCGCGTCGAATTGGGAGAAATAGAAGCGGCCATGAATCGCGTCGATGATATCGGCCAATGCGCGGTATTATTTGATCCCAACAAACAGAGAATTACGGCATTTTTTAGCGGAAAAGTTACAATAAACCAATTAACCGAAACTCTGCGCGAATATTTACCAAGCTATATGATCCCGATTGAATTTCACAAACAAGATAATTTTCCAACAACACCTAACGGAAAAATGGATCTAAAGGCGTTGCAAGAAAGTATAGAGAAATAGAGAATAATGGACCCGGGCCAAATATCTCAAAAGCTCAAAGACTTCTTCAAACAAGAGTTTCCAACCGAGGAATCCTTTGACGAATCTTCAAAGCTTTTAGAAACCTGTTTAGCCGATTCCTTTTCCATCATCAACGCTGTTTTATTCATCGAAAAGGAATTTGGAATCAAATTTGGAAGAGCGGATGTGATCCCCGAGAATTTCGGCTCAATCAATACTCTAACCGCTTACGTGGAAAAAAAATTAATCGAAGATAAATAATGTTCTTTCCCACCGAAGACATTCCGCCAGACCCAAAAGAAGAACAGGTCAACCGCCATAATTCTAAAATCATCTATTTAATGCTGGTTGTACTGGCCTTTTACTTTTATTTTTTCACCCAAGCTTATTCTTATTTAAACATTCCTAGCCCAGAATCAACCGCAAGAGCGTTTGGTTGGAAACCTTCGAAGATTTTTGACGACGACCACAATGTTCATTCAGCCATTCTCATTCAAATTACGCACGAACGAACCAACGATCAAGAACGCCTAATATTTTTTTGGTTTATTGGGTTAACAATAATCATAAATTATTACCTTCCCATTCGGCACAAACGAAAATGGCTTTTGACATCTACCCTCATTGCAGTGGGAATATTTTATGGCTTAAACGCCGTTATCGGTTTGGCATTTGGTCACACATTTCTCTATTTACTTTTCCATCCACAGCGTAACGCTAAATCAATATCCCCCAGTCTTTTAGGACTCTTCGGGGCGATAGCTTTAACGCCAAGCTCTACCAACTGGTTTTTGAGCTTTATTATAATGGTCGTTTGCACAGGCATAACTCCCTGGATTTATCGGAAAATCATACTGCCTCTACTCTCTAATCCGAAGCGCGCTCGATTCATACAAACATGCGGCGCTCATTCCGCAATGATCTGTGTCGCGGTTGGATCTATGATCGAAGGAGCTACTGGATGGGAATGGAAAACGCCGTTAGGAATCGTTCTATTTTTCTGGCACTGGGAACGCGTGATGATGTATCACGCCGATCTTCAAGACGATCAAATACCCGAACACGTATCATTTGTCGATTACCTCTCGATATTTATTACGCCCGGACAATTGGGAAATTGGACCTGGGGAGTGAGTATCGGGCAAGGCTATCGATATTTGGAAGATCGGTTTCTCAACAAGGACAAAAACATTTTGGCGGTAGCGGGACTCAAGCTTTGGAGTATCGCCTTTCTATATATCGTCTTTGGAAATTGGCTACATAGCCACATCATTCATTTTCTCCGCGACCACGATATTCATGCCTACTACCGCGTCAAACACATGACCTGCGCTTTTATTAAAGGTCACCCAATGGACGCTCCAATCGTTCTGTCAACATCGCTCGCCGACTTGATCCGATGGTTTTTTCTTTTTGGTGGCGTCACCCATTTTAAAACGGGAGTTTGGAGACTGTGCGGCTACGATGTCGAACCTTATTTCAGGTTTCCCTGGATGGCTACAAATTTATCTAATTTTTGGTCGCGATTTACTTACCATTATCGAGAGTTCTTGGTCCGATGTTTTTATTACCCTATATTTTTTAAATTCCCCAACCTACCCCCCTGGGTCCGTGTCACGTTAGCTTCATTTGCGGCGGCGTGTTTGGGAAACCTTGTTTGGGGACACATGACGGAATCGGTCTTTTATCATGGTATGGAGTGGCACGATTTCACTCACCATCTTAACGCTTGGCCTTATTTCTTTTTGTTAGCTTTGGGAATCGCCGTCAGTCAAATCTGGTCGCTTTACAAAAAAGATAAATCCAGGAAACCATGGACAAGAGATAAAAAGTTTCCGCTAGATCTCGCTTCAGCTTATATAACGCTACAATACTATGCGTTGATTCATATTTTTATGAACCGCTGTTCCCATGGTTCTGTTTGGGATCACTTCCGGTTATTTTTTATTGGGTTAGGTTTTTAACGGAAATTTTCCTGATGCTCGAAGTCTTTTTTGTCGCTTATTTATTGGCTTTATTCATTGTCCCTCTACCCATACTCGCCGGAACGTTATTTTTTTCTATCGGATGGTCATTTTATAAAAAATATTATTTATTTAAAAATCAACCGGCTGAGGGGAAAACCGTCTGTTATTTGGCGGGAGCTTCGGGGATTTTAAACGTAGGTTTGAGTTTTTTATTAGCGATTGCAATTTCAAAAACTATCAATTTTCTTCTTTTCAATTTTATCTATCTTTACTATTTCAATTTGGTTTTCGCTTTTTCGGTCTCGGCGCGTTGGTTTGATTTTTGTCATTCCACCTATAAATATTATATAGACAAAGTTCTAACAACGCCTAAAACAAAAGGGGAAAGAGCATACTTTGTTTCGATTGCTGGATACCGAATGGGAGCTCCCTTTGGATTTGGAGCCGACTTACTTCCAACTTTTATCGATTCTGGATACTTAACTATCGACGAAAACGGAATACGATTTGCGGGAACATTTATTAAAGAAGAAATTAAACTTCCGGCAAACTACGAACCAAAAAAATTAAGTTCTGAAAAGATTGAAATTTCTGTCCCCAACTTGCTCCAAAGTTTTCGGTCCGAAAAAGTCATTATCGCAATAAAAGGACAATTTTACCCATTTAGATCCAGAGAAGATCGAGACTTCATCCACCAAACCCTCACTTACAGAGCAAAGGTTGAACCTATTGCTAAATAGGCCACAGATCAAAAAACGAATGAGCCACAGAAAAACACAGAAGAACACAGAAGGAAAACCTTGAAAAGCCTGAATAAATAATAGAGAACCTTCCTTACCTCTCTAAGTATCAGATTAATTGACAATCCTCTTGGGTTGGCATTTATTTTGGCCAAAATTAATCAGCAAGCCTACTTTCAAGTTTGTCGCTTTTAAATAATTGATCAGTTGAGCTTCGTGCTTGCTATTCATTTCTTTTTCAGCTTTTAATTCAACGATTACTTTTTGATCGACCCACAAATCAGCAACATAATCTCCTACCGGTTGGCCTTTATAAAAAACTTTGATGGATTTTTGGTTTTCTACTTCTAATTCTCTAGACTTTAATTCATGAATCAAAGCTCGTTCATATATTTTTTCGAGGAAACCATAACCCAGTTCTTTATAAACCTCAAAAGCCGCGCCAATTATTTTATGAGTTAAATCTTCATATAAATACTCTTCCATACTTGTTTTTTCTTTCTGCTTTCTTCTGTGTTTTTCTGTGCAATTCTGTGGCCTATATGCTTTTTGCCTCGACCTAAACTGCGAAGTCGATTTGTTGAACCGTTCCATGGTTGCCGGACGATCCAACAAAAACGCCGGTGGATCGAATTTTGGCTCGCAAACCATTTTGCCCGTCGCGCAGATCAAACGGCGTATCAATCGAACCTAAAGATATCGCCCCAACCCCTCTTCCTTTAAGGGAGCTAAGGTTTTGCTTGCCTGTTGAATCTTGCGTAAAAATTTGCAGCTTTTCAAACACGGGATCGTTTTCGTCGATGAAACCATTTTCGTCTAAGTCGTACACGCTCAATTCTGAGAAACCATTGCCGTTAGTGGGACCAAACAATTCGCTACCATTATTGATAACGCCGTCTTCGTTTTTATCCAAAGCTAAAAAACCACTGCCCGCGCCTAAAGAAGAGATTTGTTCGTTTTGTCCATCGGAGTTCAAATCAAAATCAAAACTGACGCCTCCCAATTCTGCCGCCGTACCGGCAAAATTCAGAACTAATGGATCGGTAAGCCGCGCAGACTGATTCGCTTCTATTCTCAGTTCTTGCCGAAAACTCCGACTCATTTCTAATTGGATTTCAAAGTGAACCTCTTGTCCGTCTTCGGTTTTGATGATGGCATCCGCATAAAATACCGTGTCTTCGGTTTCTTCGCGAATTTCCACTATTTCTAAAGCTTGCGTCCTTTGAGCGGCAACTTCCGCGCCGCTATCTGCCGAAACCGAATCTCCTCTTAGAATATTTTTTAAGTCTTCGAAACTAATTTCTTTTCCGGTAAGGCTTTTTAGCATTTCAATAAGCAACCTTACTTTCGCTTCGTCAACTGTGTAACCTTTTGCGTCAGGTTCGAAATTGGCAACGCGGCCTTTTAGCCCCTTAGCGGACAGCCGAACCGAAACGGCTTCTAACACATCTTCCCGCGATTCAGGAATAGACTGGTTTTCTCTTCGAGAGGTTTCGGATTGAATATTTCGAGTGATTGTTTGCCGATTGGACGTAGCTTTACGTTGCCCAAATAAGGATATTTGGGATTCCAGGACTTTCATGGGTTTTGCCTTTTAAAGATTCGAAAATCACGCCGCTCCTTAATCTATTCAGCGACACAAAATGGCAAAAACTTAAGGATGGAAAAAATAAAAAAGGCAAAGAAAGGGCTTACTCCTGTTACTCTCTTTGCCCTACGGGAAAGATAATAAAATCTTCTAAATTCTATTGGAGATAAATAAAATTCAACTCTATAACGGAGCTTTATCGACCACATCGGCTGTTTCGTCGATGGCGTCATGAGCCACATCGCCAACCCCTGGAATGATAGAAACTACTGCGCCGCCCACTCGCATCGGAACGGTAACCAACTTGGTCAAGAAACATCCGCTCAACATAATTGCTAAAAGACCCAAGGTCGCCAATCGCATTACATTTTTCATATTTCCTACCTTAAAGAAAAAGTGATTTTCAATTCGTTCTTTTTGTTCTATTGTAACAAGATCTAACTGATTGAGAAATATAATTAAAGGGGTTTATAATTAAGGATAAAAGGAGTTTATTTTATTAAATCGAGGCGAGATCCCTCGACAAGCTCGGGATGACATGTCGTGGGGATAGGTTAAACTGAGCAAACTTTATTTTTCTTCTATTAAACAGTTCCCTAATCAATGCACAAAGCATGTCGTCCGCTCTGTGTGAATGCCCCTACTATACAAAACACACTATTTGAATTTATATGGTCGCAAAAAATTATTATAAGGTCCTTGGCGTTAAAGGTAACTTTACCGAAGACGAACTCAAGAAAAAATACCGGGATCTGGCGAAGAAATACCACCCCGACGCCAACAAAGGAAGTAAAAAAGCGGAAGAGTATTTTAAGGTCGTCAGTCTTGCGTACGAAACCTTAAAAGACAAGAAAAAGCGCAGAGACTACGATTTAAAACAAAACTACGCCTCCCGAGCGGAACGAACCCGTCCCGGAGGCGGCAGTCCCAGAGGCGGCAACCGATCCTCATCGAAGGACGGATTTAGAAACCCTTACGGGTTTCGCTCTTCGCAAGGGCAACGGCCCGAAGATCCTTTTACAAATCCATTTACGGAAGAGCAGGCATTCGACCCCGATATGCCGGTCCGCGGTTTGGACCTGCATTTCATGATAGACGTGCCATTTAGAACGGTCGTCTTAGGCGGTCAAATGAAATACTCTTATGAAAAATACGTCAATTGCGATAACTGCAGCGGCACAGGGTCCAGCGCGGGCGAGGAATGCTCTGTTTGCGACGGCAAACGCCAAGTGGTGATCCAAACTTCAGCAGACGTTAAGATTCCTCCTGGGGTTGCAGATCAAAAACCTCTGCGTATGGAAGGTAAAGGGGGAGAAGGGAAAAACGGCGGTCCTCCAGGCGACTTAATTTTGAAAGTTCAAACCGAAAAGCATCCCACTTTCAAAAGAGATAAGGAAAATATTTACGCGGAAGTCAAAATCAACGCTAAATTGGCGCAAACGGGCGGAGAAATTGAAGTGGAAACGCTCGATTCGGTCAAAAAGATTTTTCTTGAAGAAGACACGTTAACTGGCGAAGAATATCGAATCCCGGGTTTGGGAGCCGCAGTGCAAAGGGGCAGGAAACGAGGCGATTTTATCGTTAAATTTTTGGTAGTGAACGACTAAACCATGACAACCTTAATTGTCATCGGTCTTCTCATAGTTGGATTAACAGTTTGGCTTATCTTCCTACTTAAACCAAAACCTAAAAAACCAAAAAAGAAACCGACGGATCAAAAAAAGGAAGCAAAAAAAAAGGAGCCGCCAAGGGCTCCTGAAGATGTTGACCTTCAAAAAAAATTGGATGAGTTTGTGCTGATGAACCCGAAATACGCCACGGAACTGGTCCGGAGCTGGCTCAACGAAAAAAGAAAAAGGTATTAACCTTTCTTCTTATTTGCGGCGTGAGCTTTAGCGTTTTTCAACATTTCGGCTCTTTCGGCATCGGTAATACCGCCAGGTCTCTTATTTTTAAGAGGTCCTTTTTTACTGCCACCCGCTGGCGCCGCCACATTTGTAACTGCAGGAGCGCCTCCTTCGGTAGCTGTTGCCGTATCAGACGCCTCAGCTTGACCATCAGCAGGTTGATCTCCCCCGCTTGCTCCTGGTAGGTTTGTGGGATCGCCTTCTTTTCGAACCAGTCTAATGGATGCCCAAATGTCTGCCGGCGGATATGGAGTATCAACGCCCGTTTTAAAATCGTAACGAATTATTTTTTCGTCGCTGCATTCGATTATCCAGGTATTCCCAACACCGCCTCTTTCAAAAATCGGGTCGATGTAATAAACGCTTCCGTTCTTATCGATACATTCTTTTTCTTTATTGAAGATAGTGGCAGCTTCCGCTTTGGAAGGAACTCTCCAGCTATCATGACCGGCAAATTTTTCGGTATTAACTTGTTCGACATATTCTCTATGGCCATTCCATAAATAAAATTTATGGGTATCGATCCAAGCGTCCGTTTTTTTCCAGATCAAGCCTGAGTTCGGATCGGTAATGGTGCCATCGCCATTATCGACTAACGGCTCAGCCGGTTTTTTTGCGGGCTTCGCGGGAGCTTTTTTCGCGGCTGGTTTTGCAGCGGGCTTTTTGTCTCCTTCCGGAGCCTCAGCCTTAGCTGGTTTTTCGGCGGGAGCGGCGGCTGTAGCCTCGCCCTCTTTTTCGGTCTTAGTCTCTTTGTTTTCTTCCATAGTATCGGTCAATTACAATTCTTATTTGTTTGGGAAAGCTGGAACATTAGTGAGTACATCGTCTAAAATTTTTCCAGACCCGCTTAATTCTTTTAACATCCCACACAGCTCTTGGTTGGAAAATCCTTCGAGACTTTTATTATAATGCTCTCTATAAGAAGCGGCATTCTTTTGAATCCACTCCAAGACAGCGGTCTCTTCAGGTTGAATTTCCTGCTGTTTTGCCAATAAATTGGTCTGGGAAACGCGGATTACTTCGTTAACCAAATCGTATTTAATCGGATCCATTATTACCTCAGTGAATACGACCAAGTTGAGAAATCGCGTAAGAAAAAGGAAATGTATAACGATTTCTCATTCATGTCAATTTATAAATTTTAGCGACTACGCCTAACTCTAGGCTACCCGAATAAAACGAAAAAACCCATTAAAATTCAACTAGATAAACACCTCTAATCAAACTATTAACTCGTTTTGCCTTTCGGGTCCAAAATGTCGCGCAACCCATCGCCTAATATATTAAAAGATAATATAGTAATAAATATAGCTAACGAAGGGAAAACAATCAAATGTGGATAGAATTTTACCGCCATCCAACCTTCATTAGTCAATGTTCCCCAACTACTAAATGGGGGCGCAATTCCCAATCCCACAAAACTCAATGTTGACTCGGACAAAATAGCGACTGGAATGCGAAAACTAAGAGTCACGATCAAAATTCCCCACAAATTAGGCAAAATTTCTCGAAACATGATTCGTAAATGGTTGGCCCCCAGCGCTCGCGAGGCCTCTACAAATTGGCTTTCTTTTAACTTCAAGGTTTCTCCACGAACTAATCGGGCTGTAGTGACCCAACTGACGAGGGTAAGCGCAATAAAAATTCCCGTCAAACCTCGCCCCATTAAAACGGTAATCAAAATTATCAATAAAAGATCGGGTAACGAAAAAATAACGTCCACTATCCGCATCATAACGCTATCTACTCTTCCGCCTAAATATCCTGAAATGGTTCCATAAATCACTCCAATTATTAATGCGGCGACCGTTGTAGAAATCCCTACAAATAAAGAAATCCTGGCCCCATAAATTATTCGAGAAAGCAGGTCTCTACCCAATCGATCCGTTCCAAACCAATAGGGATGGCCGGGAGAAGCCAACGAATGCATCGTATCTTGAAGGTCATAAGGAAACGGCGCTAACCAGGAAGCAAATACTGAAACAAGGATTATTCCAAGAATAAAACCTCCCGCCAACTTAGTCGAAAGCGATAATTTCGATAAAAATTTTCTCATTACAGAATTTCAATAAAATACTTACTTAACCGCACAAAATAAATTAGATAATCTTTAATAATTCGATATTCTTACTTGCGGCAGCTCGCTAGCCCTTATTTCATAAGGGCTGCTCGTGGCCAAAAACAATTTTCAGAGGTTCCTTTTTTCCTGGATCGCTTAAACGCTCACTCTTGGATCTAACCACGCATAGGCCATATCGACTAAAATATTTGCGAATACGATCAAAACCGCATAAACCAGCGTGACTCCCATAATTAATGGATAATCTCGATTGGTCACAGCCGTGATAAAAAAGCTACCCATACCTGGAATAGAAAAAATAAATTCAATGATGAAAGATCCAGTCACTACCCCTGCGGCAATGGGTCCCATCACAGAAAGAATAGGAGAAATCGCGTTTTTTAAGGCGTGTTTAAATAAAACCTGAATATCGCTCAATCCTTTCGCCCTTGCGGTGCGGATATAATCCGCGCTTAGAACCTCAATAAACGTCGAACGCGTTAAACGAGCTATATATCCCGCATACCCAGCTCCTAAAGCCAATGCGGGCAAAATCACATGGCGCGGACTTTCCCACAAAGCGGGCGGTAACCAGTGTAAATGATGGGAAAATACTAAAACCAGCATACTACCCAGGACAAAACTAGGAAACGAGATCCCGGCGGTCGCGAAAATAATAACCCCTGTATCAATAAGGGAATTGGCTCGATAGGCGGATAAAATCCCCGCCGGAATTCCCACCCCTATAATTACTAAAAGAGCGCAAATACCTAGGACAAAAGAAACCGGAAACGTTTCCAAAATAATATCCGAAACATCGCGGCCCACATATTTATAAGACGGCCCTAAATCGCCCTTTAGCAACCCGCCGATGTAATATAAATATTGACTCCAAATGGGTTTATCCAAATGATACTTTGCTTCAATGTTAGCCATAATTTCTGGCGGCAACTTTTTGTCCTTATCAAAAGGACCTCCTGGAGCCGCTTTCATCACCAGAAAAGTAATCGCGCTAACGGCGATCAGAACCGGGATTCCCTGTAAAATTCGCTTTATGGCAAAACGTATCATAATGAGACTATTTTAACATAACAGGTAACGTTGATCTTAAAGAGTTCTATATATTAATCCGAAAGCCAAAAGCTCGACGCTAAGATTCCGCAATATCTATTTAATGGCGGAACCTTAGCTTCAGTATGTCAGGTATTTAACCAGACCTGTTGAAAATAAGACTCGTAATAAATCTAATATTCAATCGACCAAAAGAAATAATCCTGTATACTTTTCTATTTGCCTCGTTTAGGAACCCTGCTAGCTCATGTCTTATTTCTCTTTAAAAGAATTTGTTCGCAAAATAGAAAATGAAGGCGAATTAGTCCGTATCAAAGAACCTGTCTCGCCCGTTCTTGAAATCCCAGAAATCACAGATAGAGTTTCAAAAAGTCCCAACGGCGGTAAAGCGTTATTGTTTGAAAACGTCGAGGGTAGCGACATTCCCGTTCTAATAAACGCTTTCGGAAGCTATAAGCGGATGCAACTGGCTCTGGAAGTAAACGATTTAGACGACATCGCCAAAGAAATTGAGAGGTTCGTTAAGGTTACTCCGCCAACGGGGATGATCGATAAAATAAAAATGTTGCCAATGCTTCTAGAAGCTTCTCAGTTTCCGCCGCGCATGACCAGCTCTGCCCCTTGTCAGGACGTGGTATTAACCGGCGACGCGGTGGATTTGTCAAAACTTCCTATACTCCAATGCTGGCCAAACGACGCCGGTCGCTTCATCACATTTCCCATGGTTATTAATCGAGACGCAGACGGAAAAATTCGCAACGTCGGGTTATACCGGATGCAGGTCTTTGACAACAAAACGACGGCAATGCACTGGCACATCCATAAAGATGGCGCGCATTTTTTTCACGAATTTAAAAAAAGAAATCAAAAAATGGAAGTGGCGGTCGCTATAGGCTCGGACCCAGCTTCCTGCTACTCAGCTTCGGCTCCGTTACCCTATGGAATCGACGAATTCCTTTTATCCGGCTTTCTTAGAAAATCGCCGGTTCCTTTAGTCAAATGCAAAACGGTTGATTTAGAAGTTCCCGCTTCCGCCGAAATTATCCTTGAAGGAATCATCGATCCTAATGAAAAAAGGGTGGAAGGTCCTTTTGGAGACCATACCGGTTACTATTCGCAAGACGGCGAATATCCAATTTTTAGGGTAACGGCGATCACCCATCGTAGGGACCCTATTTATTTGACGACTATTGTGGGTATTCCTCCGCAAGAGGATTTTTATCTTGGCAAAGCGACCGAACGGATTTTTCTACCTCTCATGCGATTGCATTTACCCGAAATTGTCGACATGGATATGCCATTGGAAGGCGTTTTCCATAACTGCGTCATCGTTTCCATCGACAAACGCTATCCCATGCAAGCGAGAAGATTGATGAGCGCTCTCTGGAGCATGGGACAAATGAGCTTTGTTAAAACCATCATAGTGATAGACGCAACAGTCGACGCCAGCGACTACGAAACCGTTTTGGATTTATTATTGAAACGTTTTTTTCAAAAAAATAATTTATTTTTTACCGAAGGGATTTTGGACGTGTTGAACCACTCTTCCGACCAAGCTCTTTATGGTTCAAAAGTCGGATTTGACGCTACCGATAAAGTTGAAGGGGAACTGGGTTTTGGAGACGAACCTGCCGCCGATATTTTAGAAACAATTTCTTTCGATCCCGCATTGGCCCAAAAAAAGTTTCAACAAATAAATCGTTTTTTACTCGTGCGTCGGAAAAACGGAATCGCAATATTACTCGCCGCTCTGAATAAAACAAAACCGGGACAATCCGCCGATTTCATCAAATCATTTTTTGAACATGATGATTACCAGAACATAAACTTCCTCATTGTTTTGGAAGGACATGTCGATTTAGACGATACCTCCCGCGTTCTTTGGAAATTCTTTGCAAATTTAGATCCGCAAAGAGATTTCCATTTTTTTGGAAACCGAGTGGGCATCGACGTAACTCAAAAATATCCCGAAGAAGGATATACCCAGGATTGGCCTGAAGAAATCGAAATGTCTTCAGAAATTAAACAACGAGTCGACGAAAAATGGAACAAGCTTTTCCCATCTACTACCTGAACTCAATTCTAATATTCTAATTCACCTTACTCTACTAGATGGCTATCGAAAAAATAACAATTAAAGGCGCCAGGGAACATAACCTGCAAAATATCGACCTGGAGCTACCCAGGAATAAACTGGTCGTAATAACGGGACTGAGCGGATCTGGTAAATCTTCCTTAGCTTTTGACACCATTTATGCGGAAGGACAAAGGCGCTATGTAGAGTCTCTTTCCGCTTATGCTCGGCAGTTCCTTGAGCTCATGGAAAAGCCAGACATCGATTATATAGACGGACTATCGCCCGCAATTTCTATCGAACAAAAAACAACCAGCAAAAACCCGCGTTCTACCGTTGGAACCGTTACCGAAATTTACGATTATTTGAGATTGCTTTATGCGCGAATCGGACGCGTATTTTGTTATGGATGCGACCGTCAAATTTCTTCCCAAACCGTTCAGCAAATTGTCGATCAAGTGCAAAGTTTGCCCGAAGGGAAAAAAGCGATCATCCTGGCTCCGCTTGTAAAAGATAGAAAAGGAGAATTTAAAAAAGAACTTGGGCAGATGCAAAAAAAGGGTTTTGTTAGAGCTCGCATCAACGGAGAAATACGATCGCTAGACGAAGAGATAATTTTAAATAAAAAATACAAACACACCATAGATATTGTCATTGACCGGTTGGTCATCAAAGCGGGATTGTCAAAAAGAATCGCCGAATCGGTTGAAAAAGGTCTTGAACTCGCCGACGGCTCGTTGATCGTTTCCATACTGGGAGAAAAAGAAGGAGACCATAACGATTTGCCGTTTAGCGAAAAGTTTGCTTGCAGTTATTGCGGTATCAGCTACCCAGAATTGGAGCCAAGATTATTTTCGTTTAATAACCCAACCGGCGCGTGCCCTAAATGCGACGGACTGGGTTCCAAACCGGAAATCGATCCAGATTTAGTTGTCCCCGACCCTAGCTTGTCCATTAGAGACGGAGCCATTAAACCCTGGGCAAAACGCGATTCCATTTACTTCATTCAAAAACTCGAAGCGGTTGCGGAACATTACGAATTTCGCTTTAACACTCCATTTCACAAATTAACGAAAAAAATTCAAAAGGTTTTACTGTTTGGATCTGGAGACGAAACCATCAAGTATCACTACGAAAAAGGTAACCGCAGACATTTCTATAAAAGCGAGTTTGAAGGAATCATTCCAGAATTGGAAAGACGGTATAGCGAAACCGACTCCATGACGATGCGGGAAGAAATCGGAAAGTATATGCGCGCCTTACCCTGCCCTTCCTGCAAAGGCCGCAGACTCACCAAAGAAGGACTTTCTGTACGAGTAAACGAAAAAAACATCGTGGAATTGACAAGCCTTTCAATCAAAAAATTAAAGCAGTTTTTCGGCGATATTAGATTGGACAAGCAAGAAAAATTCATTGCGCGAAGAATCGTCAAAGAAATTGTGGAACGAATTGGTTTTCTAAACGACGTCGGGTTGGACTATTTAACTTTGGATCGTTCTTCGGCGACGCTTTCGGGAGGAGAAGGACAACGCATTCGCCTTGCCACTCAAATAGGCTCCTGCCTTACCGGCGTTCTATATGTTTTGGACGAGCCCAGCATTGGACTCCATCAAAGAGACAACGATCGATTGCTCAATACGCTGACAAAATTAAGAGACTTGGGAAATACCGTCATCGTTGTGGAACACGACGAGCAAACCATCCTGGCTTCGGACCATGTTGTCGACTTAGGTCCCGGCGCAGGCTTGCATGGCGGAACGATCGTTTTCTCGGGAACTCCTAAAAACTTATTAAAAGCCAAGAATTCTTTAACGGGAGAGTATCTTTCCGGAGAAAAACAAATTGAAACGCCGGGTAACCGTAGAAACGGGACTGGCAAATCCATTGAAATAACCAAAGCCCAACAAAATAATTTAAAAAATGTAAACGCGAGTTTCCCTCTCGGAAAATTGACATGTGTCACCGGAGTTTCAGGGTCGGGAAAAAGTACTTTAGTCGTTGAAGTGCTTTATAAAGCCCTGGCGCAACACTTTTGGAGATCCACTAATAAACCGGGGAAATTTGATAAAATCAAAGGCATTCAATGGATTGACAAAGTTATCGATATCGACCAATCCCCAATCGGCAGAACCCCAAGATCAAATCCCGCAACCTATACGGGAGTCTTCACTCATATAAGAGAACTATTTGCCGAATTGCCCGAATCCAGAATTAGAGGTTATAAACCCGGACGGTTTAGTTTTAACGTAAAAGGAGGTCGATGCGAAGCATGCCAGGGCGACGGCATCATAAAAGTAGAAATGCATTTCCTGCCGGATATTTTTGTGACTTGCGAAATATGCCAGGGAAAAAGATTTAATAGAGAAACTCAGGATATTGCCTATAAAGGAAAAAATATTTCGCAAATTTTGGAAATGACTATTGAGGAAAGCGCGGCTTTTTTCGAAAATATTCCATCCATTAAATCCAAGCTCGATACCATTTCGCAAGTGGGGTTGGATTACATCAAACTTGGGCAACCCGCGACAACGCTTTCTGGCGGCGAAGCTCAACGCGTCAAACTTTCTAAAGAGTTGAGTAAAAGAAGCACGGGAAAAACTTTATATATATTAGACGAACCCACAACAGGGCTGCATTTTGCAGACGTGCAACAACTTCTAAAAGTATTGAACCAATTAGTCGACGCGGGAAACACCATAATCATCATAGAGCATAATCTCGACGTAATTAAAACGGCGGATTACATTCTTGATTTAGGGCCAGAAGGCGGAGACGGCGGCGGCGAAATCATTGCCGAAGGAACACCCGAAGAAATCGCCAAGGTAAAACATTCCAGCACCGGCAAATACCTAAAAGAAGCTTTAAAACCTAAGAAGTAAAAACTTAGAAAAGATTGGCGTTGGCGCCCCAAGCATACTAAAACACCTGAACGTATGACTAAGGGAGAAAAGCTACAAAACGGACAGCGACTTTGTTGAGGCGGTTGTTGCTAAACGCCTAATCTGATTCGTATTACAACGTTTTAGTATTATTTTGGGCCCTATTAGGTTAACTCTGACCCAACCGCTAGAATAATTCCAACTCCATTATATCTAAAATAAGACCATTTAGCTTTAATCAGATCAGTAAAATCGAAGTTGGTTCCCAAGAGTTGAGAGTATTAAAAATCTGCCTTTTTTAAATTTTTAACCGAAAACTAAATTTCTATGAGAAATTTTTACTCATTAGATAAACATGATAGATTTTGTGTTATTATTTTTTAATCGCCAAAAACCGACGCTTTTAAAATTAAAACTAAAACAGAAAAGAGGTCGCCGCCATGACCCAAAAAAAATCTATTAAAGAGCGTATAGAAGCTATTAAAAGAGAAGAGAGAGAGGATGCTAGCGCCTATTACGAGCAGGGAGAAGCGGCAGAATATTCCGCTGAAGAAGTTAATCCCACCAAGCCGATTGATAAAGAACAAGAGGCGATTGGCCTTTTAAAAACGATCATAATGGTAGCGCTGGGCGTCGCTGGTCTGGCTTTGATTTTAAACTTCTATTTCATCGCCGATTTAGAAACTCGCGTAAGCGGAATGAACGTTTCAATATCTAAAACAGGTGAGACAATTGAAACTGCCGTAGCAAAACTGGATAAAGATCTTAAAACGTTGGATGAAAAAATTGATTCCATATTAAAGAATTTGGAAGATATTTCTGCCTTATCGCTTTCAGGACAAAATAAAGAAGCCTTAGCCGAAGAACAAGACGAAGAAGCCACAGAGGAATCTGAAGAAGGCGACGAAGAAGCATCGGCTGAAGAACAGGACGAGGAAGCCACAGAGGAATCTGAAGAAGGCGACGAAGAAGCATCGGCTGAAGAACAAGACGAGGAAACTACAGAGGAATCTGAAGAAGGCGACGAAGAAGCATCGGCTGAAGAACAGGACGAGGAAGCCGCAGAGGAATCTGAAGAAGGCGACGAAGAAGCATCGGTTGAAGAACAAGACGAGGAAGGTAACGAAGAGCATGCCGCTACCGAAGTTGAATCCGATGTTATTCCAGCCTTGGCTCCTGCGGATGATTCGTCATCAGCTTCACATGCTGGAGAAATTCCACTGTCTGCGAGCGCTCTTCAAGAAGTCGATGAAATTGAAGAAGAGTTACCTTCGGTAGAAGAATTGAATTAATTAATATTAAAAAAACATAAGATTATATTTCAATTAATGTTTTTTTTGGAACAGATAGAAAAGCCTGATTCTAATTCACCGAACGTCAAATTTGGAAATGAAAACGGTAACGCCATAATATTTATCGAGCGCAATCTGGACGTTATTAAAACGGCGGCGGCGAAATCATTGCCGAAGGAACGCCCGAAGAAATCGTCAAAGTCAAAAACTCCAGTACCGGCAAATATCTGAAAGAAGCTTTAAAGTCTAAGAAGTAACGACTTTGAAGTAAAATAGTCAAACAAGACATTCCAAACAAAGTCCCCACCGCTAGTCATTCCGAGCTTGCCGAGGAATCTCGTTTTTTATACCGGTTATTTCCTCCAGTTTCTTAGGAAGCGCTCAAAGCCTCATGCTTCAACAAAGCATGTACCTCAAAACCCGATCAAACAAACAGCGTCAAACATTTTCGAATCCCCAGCGTCCACTTTCCGCTGCGACTTCACCCGCCAGCCCGTTTGGCCTTCACGCCTTGCTTCTTCAAATAGTCAAGTATACGTTCAATATGGTCGCCCTGGATCTCGATGACGCCTTTTTTGACCGTACCGCCGGAACCGCACATCCCTTTAAGCTTCTTGCCCATCGATGCTAGGGTAACGGCATCCATATCGAGCCCTTTAATCAACGTAACACCTTTACCTTTTCTGCCCTTGGTCTCACGGGAGACTCGTACGTTACCATCGCCGGATGGCGATGTCTGTTTACGACAGGTACATTGTTTAAGGGGATTACCACAGGCGGGACACATTCTACCGTGTTCGGTAGAGTAAACAATTCGATCGTTGGAGAGCTTGTCTTTCATATCAGGCCTTCTTAACAAATTCCGACTTTAACATCATGATTTCGATACCGGTAATCTTGCAGTCCATATTATGGTCGCTGTCACAAGGCTGAGCCCAGTCGAAGGGAAATGCGCCCTCCTTCAGTTCCTTATAAAGCGCTCAAAGCCTCATGCTTCAAAGAAACAAGCGCCCAAAACCCGGTCAGGCAAACAACACCAAGCATTCTCAAATCCCTAAACACCGCTGTTAAAAAAATTTATTTTTCGCTAGGTTTATAAATTAAAAAACGACCTTCACGTCGATACTCGCCTATACACTTGGTATTAAGGTCGGCATCTCGTTTCTGGAAATCGCCAGCGGCGCCAGTTTCGTAACTGTGTACCCCTTTAGCTGGATATGTTGGACCTTGGTTAAATGATTGAGTAATTTCAAAATTTTTACTAGGAGGCAAATCAATTAAATATACAGGTTTTTTTTTGAGGTGATTTTCACAACATGAACAAACCAAATAGACCACCTGACAGTATTGCTCCCCACTTGGTTTTGTAAAAATAGAAAATCCACTTTTACTGAGTTTTGCTAATTTAGATGGATCTGGAATTACCAAATCAAATATTTGTAATTTTTCAAAATCAGCCATTATTTTTTGTCCTTTTTTATGCAAACTAAAAAAATGTATTATAGCGATTTAGAATAAGCTCTACAGTAGTTAATTTTTGAACTGCGGATTGATTTTTTTTACCTAGACCATCCCCGAGCACAGGCAAATACCTAAAAGAAGCTTTAAAGTCTAAGAAATAACGACTTTAAAGTGAAATAGTCAAACAAGCCTTGCAAAACAAAATGTCATACTGATGGCTCGACTGGCTTCTTGTAATTGATAAAAACAAGAGTTTAACAATCCCGGAGTTTATCCTGAGCAAAGTCGAAGGACGCGTCATTCCGGCCAACGTGAAGAATCTCGTTTTTCATATCGGTTAACTCTAGTTCCTTAGGAAGCCCCGAAGCCGCATACTTCAAAGAAGCATGTGCCTCAAAACCCAATCAAACAGAAAGCAAACGTCACACCTCTTATAGTCAATAGCAAATCTGCTGAGTAATTATAACTTGTACATTAATAGTTTATCTTATATTATTGCGATATATCTATATCTCCCCAATCTTGAGGTTTTTGTATGCCTGATCTTGAAAAAGAAAAATTTAAGGGAATGAAAGTTTTAGTCGTCGACGACTCTCCGGTTAACATCGATTTAATCGGGAAAATATTAAAACGGAGTGGAGTAAGCCTTCATATTGCTCTCAATGGAGAAATGGCGCAAAAACTTATTGATAAAAATAAGCCCGATCTTATTTTGCTAGACGTTATGATGCCGGGAATAAATGGTTTTGACCTGTGCAAACAATTAAAAGCAAATGACGACACAAAAAATATTCCTGTAATCTTTATTACCGCTCGGTCTGAAATTGAAGATTTGGTTAAGGGATTTGACGTTGGAGGCGCTGATTATATTGTAAAACCCTTTCAAGATTTGGAAGTAGTGGAGAGAGTCAAAAATCAATTAACCATAATTAAATTAATCCAAGAAAAAAATAAACTCATTGAGGAACTGGATTCCATTTCAAGAGTTGATCCATTAACGGGAATTTCGAACCGAAGAGATATTTACGAGATTATGGAAACCGAGCAGTCTAGATACGAGAGATATAATAAAGTTTTTTGCCTTTTAATGTGCGATATAGATTTTTTTAAAAAAATTAACGATCATTACGGACATGATATGGGAGATTTTGTTCTGAAAAGGGTCGCTCAACTTTTTAAAAATAAATGCAGAAAAGTGGATTATTTATCGCGCTGGGGAGGAGAAGAATTTCTTATTGTACTTCCCGAAACCAATTTGGACGGAGGAACAAAAGTTGCCGAATCCATACGGGAGTCCATAGAAAATGAAAAATACAAATTTAATGATCAGGAAATTTCGATCACTATGAGTTTTGGGGTCAGTTGTCCCAATGATCCGGAAATGAAATTGGAACAACTTTTAAAGATTGCCGATGAACGCCTTTATGCAGCTAAAGAAGGTGGAAGGAATCAAGTTGTTTCAATGTAAAAGTTTTTATAATTGCTTAAAGTTTGATTCGGTATTTATAAAAGCTACTGACAAAAAACATCAAAAAGAGCGTATTAAAAAATTGCCTCATTGACTAAAAAACAAAATGACGACCACTACATTTGCAAGCTTTATTAGAGAATTATGGTTTCGACGGAATAATAGAAGCGCTGAAAAAAGTTTCTATTATTTGGGAGTAAATTGGAATGAATGATCAGAATAAGAATTTGTCGCCCATGAATATATTAATTGTAGACGACACCCCAACTAATATAGATGTCCTTTTAAATTTTTTAGCTGATAGCGGCTTTGTCATTTCCGTAGCGCCTGATGGCAATAAAGCTCTAAAGATTATTAATCAGAGAAAACCAGACTTGATTTTGTTAGATGTCATGATGCCAGGAATGGATGGTTTTGAACTGTGCAAGCAATTAAAAGATAATGACGCAACAAAAGATATTCCCATAATATTTGTGACCGCGAAAGTAGATACAAGCGATGTTTTGCAGGGTTTTCAGGCGGGTGGCGTGGATTATATTACGAAGCCATTTGAACGCGAAGAAGTCCTAAGCAGAGTGAAAACCCATTTAAAAATTCAAAACCTGATCCGGGAACAGGCAAAATTAAATGAAAGTTTATCAAATAAAAATGATGAATTGATAGAATCCCAGAACCAATATCGCATAATCATTGATAAAACATTAGATGGCGTTTTTCGATTGAACTCAAGTGGAAAAATATTATATTCAAATCAAAAGTTTCGCTCATTGCTAGGTTTTTCCTCAAAAGAGATTGAAGGGAAAAATATAGCCGATTTAATTAATATAGAAGCCTCATCGGAGATATTTCCTCAATTGGTTACGAAACGTTTTGGCGAGAGAGCCACAAATAATTTAAAGGTGAAATTTAGTATTAACGAAAACTCAGAACTTTTGAAAGAAAAGAAATATCATTCTCTTTCTGTGGATTCATTTGGGATATGGAATCTGCCAAACAATGTCCTCTTAGAAAAAGGCAGTGAAAAACGATTTTTAGGGACTCTTTGCATTGTTAAAAACCCTGTTTGAAAGTTTATTAACTCTTGTTGGAATTTGCTTGGGAACGTTTGTTTCCAAAAAGTAGAAGAGGAATCGAACCCCGTCCACAATTAGGGTATCCCTCGTGGAAGGGGGAGATGGCGGCGGCGAAATCATTGCAGAGGAAACACCAGAAGAAATCGCAAAAGTTTTAAAACAAAAATTGTCAGCCTGAGGTTCTCGAAGGCCGACCTCCTTGCTTTAGTTACCTAAAAGAAGCTTTAAAGTCTATGCAGTAAGAACTTCAAAAGAGATAGACATTCCGAACAAAACACCTATCGCTTGTCATTCCGAGCTTGTCGAGGAATCTCGTTTTTTATACCGGTTATTTTCTCCAGTTCCTTTTAAAGCTCTCGAAGGGCCATCTCGACCGAAGTTATTTAAAGCCAATATCCCAAGTTAATTAAGGATCGAAAAAAAACATTGCGAACAAAGAACTCACCGCTCGTCATTCCGACCAAAGTGGAGGAATCTCGACGGTCCGTAGGGCCGACGTTTCCATCAGTTCCTTAGGAAGTTCTCGAAGCCTCAGGCTTCAAAGAAGCCTATACCTAAAAACCCAGCCAAACAGTCAACGTCAAATCTCTATAGACCGCTTTCGGCCAAAAGCGGACACTCATGAAAATTGAAAAGTTTTCTACTTGTGACTGACTTATTCGACTCAAGAAAGTTTCCTATAAAAATCAGAATGGAATATCATCATCAAGATCAACCTTTCTATCATAACGCTCCAAAGAATCTAGTTTCGTATGAATATTGCTGAGAATTATATTTTTCTTTTCATTGGAACAAGATCTAAATAGCTCAATAAATGCTTTCAAAACCCATACTGGAAATTTTTCACTTTTCACATATGAAAAACCACCATTGACAAAACACCTTGCTACTAATACAGGGTTTGGTAAATATTCTTCAAGCATTACGTTTCTATGCAATCCCTCAAGTTTTGACAGTAAATCGGGCGCATCATCAAAAAATTTAGCCCCAGTCACTAGCTTTGTGACCACATCATAAAGCGAGGTTGAGAAATTCCGATAGGCTTCTTGTTCATCATCATCAAATTCAATCTCTGCGAACCTTTCATTTAACACACCACTCTTTATTTCAAAAAAACTCTGAGTTCTTTCATCTGTTGATTGTTTACACATTTTATTAAGAGTACTATTATGTTTAAATTGTTCAATATTCTTTTCTCTGATGATTTTTTCAAATAATTTTCCAACAAAATATACTTCAGTTTGAAAATCGTAAGTCGATTCTTTAAACTCGGGAGGAGGCTCGCACCACCAGTTCAATGAAATGCTTTTTTCGAAGTCATTACTGTCAAAAATCTGCTTTCCAAATCCAAAATCAATTATTTTTACTACTCCATCTTCAGTAACCATTAGGTTTTGAGGCCTCAAATCCCGATGGAGAATATTTTGGCTTTCTAAATAAGTAAAACCTGAAATGATTTGCCAAAATATGTCGTTTATATTTTCAGGGTATTCCTCCAGATAATCTTCAACATCAAATCCTTTAACAAACTCCATTAAGATATAGCCTGTTAAGTGCTCGGGATAAATGTAATAGTTAAATACTCTTACTATGTTTTTGTGATTTATTAGATGAAGTAGCTTTATCTCCTGAACGAAATTATCAAATAGCTCTTTTTTGTCTTGTTCATCAAGTGGAGAGTATTTTTTACAAACAAAACTTTCGCGAATAATATCATCATATAATAGAACCGTTTCCCCACACGATCCTCTTCCAAGCTCTTCAACAAACTCAAAATCTTTTTTTCGAACAAAATGTATGATCTTTTTATTCATAAGTGTTTGGATTTTTTAAAACAATACCAATGTGGTTTTCCGCTATGAATTTTCCATTCGGCGACCGCTTTGGATCGTTCGTGGAATTAAGCTAAGCCGATCTAAGGGGCAACAACCGGCCAATAGCGAACGTTTAAATTATGTGAAATTTTTAATTTTTGTTAGATTACTCATAGTTGCTATTCCATGGCCTCGTTTTTGACAGAACTGGCCTTTTCAACCAAATAATCACGTATGGATACCAACTGGTCGACTTGCAGTATTTCTCTAACTTTTCTTTTAATCCCAGAAACGGTTGCATCCGCATCCTTTACTGCAGATTCATTCCAATCCATTACATCTTTAAACACATCAAACATTCTTTTAATGGCCCTAGTTCGTTCCTCTGAATCGGTTCCTGTTAATGCTGAGACAAGGTAAGCATCATTTCCAATTTGTCGTGCAGCTTTCTCAAAAGGGATTAGTTTTTCTTCAATTGCCGGGGTTATCCATGCGGTGTATTCAATACGCAATTCATATAAATTCTTAGAATGTTCAAATGCACTTTGTGTGGGACCTTCTTTTGAAAGGGTATTTGCAAACTGATAAACCTCAGCTATATACTTCTCGCAAAATTCTACGTGTTTATCGAATACCGTATTGGCCATGTGTGATGTGGCCCCCAAATTGAATATTTGTTCTTTTTCTTGAAGTTGTAATTTTCTTTCATGAGTTAAATTATCTCTAATAAGCTGAAACAGTGCCGCCAGTAGCCCGCCAACACCTGGCATGATGGCCATTCCTTTATAAAATTCGTTTATGGGAGCGGTATAGGAAATAACTAAAGAGACCACCACAATAATTGAAATCCCAAACCATAAACTCTTCAAAGCAACACTCCTTTTTAGCTAGTATTTTTGAAATTCGTCATCACATTTGCAAAAATATTCGCACCGCTTATTAAAACTTAATGTCCGCTTAGGGTCGAAACAGGCTAATATTTTTTGAATTAGTGACAGGCCTCGTAATGTCTTTTCCCTTGAATGTTCATAAGAAAATTTTATTAATTGTGTTAGGGTAATTCCGGGCCTATTTTAAATTAAGGTATCCAGCAGGTGCCATACCTTTGGCTATGCATAGCTTTCCCATCGATAAATAAATGTCTGGAATGAACCACTGGGAATTTATTAATAAATAATTCTTCTATCAAAACTGTGGTTGAAGTAATATTTCCACTGGGAGTAACTTCTTCAAAAGTTAATCCCTTTGGGGTGGCGGTAACTCTCACGTCAAATGCTCCGATGTTACCAATCATTCTTGCCTTATTGTAATTCACATCGATACTATCAAAGATTAAATTCAGGGAATCTGTTATCGAGGAAATTTCTTTTCCGCTGATTGCTTGAATTCCCTTATCCAAGGAACACCTTAAATGTTTTATCGTCATATATTCTTCAAAAGTCCCCGCAGATGACCATCCGGGGAAAAGAAAAATTACAAAAATTACCGCCTTTATAGGTTTCATAAATCTTCATTTATCCAAGGTAAAGTAAGATCTTCTTGGCAACATTTTTTGTATGTTGGGTGTTAAACCAATAAGAGACTCTCTTTTAATTAAACTCCAGTATTTCAAAAAGGGGTTTTTAGATGGTTTTGGCGTTTAAAATTTATTTCCCACTTTCTCTAGTTATCATCCTAACTAAAACTCTATCTCACAAATGTCCGCTTTGGGTCGATAGTAGCACGTTTCCCAGTTCGGCCAAAAGTGGACTTGACCACTCCATATAGATAAACTACACACTCACCTGGTCCAATTTCTCCGATAAGGCACTTTTTAATTTCTTCAGACCTTCACCATTAGGCAGATAACGCAGGACCCGATGATGACGCATATCAAAGGGCACATCATCCAAGCTTTGGGAAATGGGAATAACCAATTTGCCTAAAGTGTGTGCAATACCTGTTTCATACATGACATTAGGATTTTTGCCAGTGAAATCCACAATAACCACCGTAGAGCGAAACAGCAGGTTGAAGATATCTTGAATGATAATACTTTCTTCCCACATATTGTCAGCCCGTTTTGCTCGAAACTCAGCTGCACGACAGGCCGCTTTGATGGCCTTAAACACAGGTTGCAATGCAGTATCAAACGGCATCATGACCGCCACTAAATCATCTTCCACTGAGACATTCGGTACCTCAAACACATTAGGGGCAAAGGTGATTTTTTTCTGTGCGGGTTTTACCGAAATGTAGTGCGTGTCTTCTTCAAAATGGGTATTCAGATAGTCCTCAAAGGTGTCCAAAGCGGAAGGTTTCTCGTTTGCTATATACTTGAGTATAGAGAGGACGTTACCTGCATAATCTTCATCACCCCAATGGAGACTGCGCAATAATCGAGAATGGCGACTGATATCTTTTGAAAACCCAGTTAAGAGACCAATTTCTTGCCAATGTTCGAAAGAAAAATGGGTGACAATACGCTCTTTAAGAGCAAGTATTTTTTTGCCAGTTTTTGCATCCATAATGTTTATTAGCACTTTTTACTGTTGTGTATCATCCACTGTAAAGGGGTCAGGTCCACCATTGACTGTAAGTTAATTTCTGCAAGATGATTAAGATCGTTTCCATCGTCATTTACGAAAAAGCATCCCAAAAATTTATTTTGAAAGAGTCCGGTTTTCATATCGGAGGATGTCCGCTTTGGGTCGAATCCGGTTTTTTGGTATCTGATACAGCATATCAAATAATATTTTTGCATTCCATAAGTATATTAAAGCTCCCACGTTTAGCCTGAAAGCGGTAGTTGCAGGATTCTAAGAAAAAGGAGTTCATTCTTTGGAATTGAGACGAGATCCTTCGCTACTTCGGCTACGCTCAGCACAAGCTCATCAACGGTGATCGCCTCTGGATGACGTGCGGAGGGGGCTTTGTAACTCTAGTTCCTCTTTCGATTAACGCGTGAAACGAGTCCCCCTCTCGAGATGACGTTAGGCGTTAGTTCCTGAATCAATTGAGGGGTGAAGCCAATCGGCCTTTTCCAAGAAAAAGGAGTTCATTCTCTTGAATTGAGACGACCCTTTCCTTCGACCCTTCGGCAAGCTCAGGGCAGGCTGAGCGGAGGGGCCTTTGTAACTCCTAAGGGACAAATGAAATAACCTGTAAAAAAAGCGAGATTCCTCGGCAAGCTCGGAATGACGAGCGGTGGGTACTTTATTCGCAATGTTTTTATTCGATCATCAATTAGCTTGGGATAATGGCTTTAAACCACGTTGGTCGGAATGACCCTTCGAGTACTACTTCGGCAAGCTCAGGGCAGGCTGAGCGGAGGGGCCTTTGTAACTCCATTTCTTTTTTCAATCAACAGACGAAGCCAGACGATCCTTTTGCTGTTTTTCTAATAATGATACTATTGTTAAATTACAAAGTTATGGCGGGAGATTTGTTTAATGGATAGACCTGAAGAATTGAATGACCCCAAAAAATTTGACGATTTAATGGAAACTATTAATACAAGATTAGTGATAACGTCCATTCCTATTAGAGACCGGCCACAAATGACACAGATTCTTTTAGGAGATGAACTGGATTACGACATGGCCGACGACGATTCGGTTTATCCCCAGGTTGTTGAGTGGTACCGGCAAAGATTCCCCGATGAAAAAAATATTAGATAAAGACAAGTAAGGAACAAATAAAAAAGCGAGATTCCTCGCCAAGCTCCTAAGGAACTAGAGTGGAAATATTTATTAAATAGAGGCGACCCTTCGAGAGCCTCAGGGTGACAATATTAGAATTCTATAATGACGCTTCACTACTTCCGCGGACTTTGCAACTCCATTTCCTTTTTCAATCAACGCGTGAAACGAATCAAGCGCTCGGAATGACGTGCAATAGGGGCTTTGCTCAGCAAAGGCTCCGCCAAAGAGCCTGAATGACCCTTCGTGAGCCTTATAAGGAACATGCTTCTCTGAAGCATAGATCCCTCGATTAAACTCGGGATGACTATTGAATCGCGGCGACCCTTCGACAAGCTCAGGGCGACAATATTAGAATTCTATAATGACGCTTCACTACTTCCGCGGACTTTGCAACTCTAGTTCCTTTTTCAATCAACGCGTGAAACGAGTCAGGCGCTCGGAACGACGTCGAACTTACCCATCATGCGCAGGTAAATGACGCATTCCTCTCCGGCTTCGCACGAAACTCGATGCGCTGTCTCTCCCTTCGAGTTGAAATAGCTTCCCGGATCTAGGGTCTTAACGTCGGTTCCACCTGACGCCTGGAGTTTGAGTCGCCCCTGGATCATTACAGCGCGAAAGATTGAACCCTGACATCGTATCTTTCCAGTAAATCCAACTGGAAATTTAACGAGGGTTCCATTCAACCGATTGTCTTGTGGTTTTCCCCAAAGTGTAGCTACCTTTGGTCCATTACCAGAAACTGACATTCCGGGCTGATCGATCCAAACGATATTCGATGGGTTCAACTTAACTGGCTTTTCTCCATTATCAAACGCTTTCTTAGTAGGAAGAACGAGATACGGCCCTTCCTCAATTTCTATGTACGCCATGCTACTGCTACCCTTGGTAGCGGTAATATGTACCTCTCCCACTGGCTGTGTCCAGTAAGAACCCTTCGGCATCCACTTATGGGGAGTCTCAGGGTCGTCGTTGTGAATGAGACCATTAATAACCACTCCACGGTAGGTTATGTTATGAATATGAGGCGGCGACGAAAAACCATCCACAAATTTAACGAGAAAGCCTGACGGGCCGGAGCCTGTGCGGTCTCCCCATAGCGCGCCAGCCTTCGGGCTCTTGTCGCCACGTGCGGGATTGAGCGGCTTCCACTCAATTTCGGATGCCAAAATAATCTTGGAGGCGGGTTCGACCGCCGACTTTGGAGAGATACTGTCGGTTGCCATCTGGGAGCTAGCGCAAGCGGAAATTGCCACAACTACAAATGCGAATAATAGTACCGTTCTCAAATTTATTCTCCTTTACTTATCCTATTTTAAAACCAAATCAATAGCGCGCACAATCTCTTCGCATTTTTGCGGATTTAGCGCATCGGGATGGGGCAAAATAAATTGGCTTGAATCGTTGTCGAAATACTCGCCCGAGACAGTTGCGAATTCATTGGACAGCGCCGCGCGCGTAAGGATTTCCGCGCCAATGCGAATATCGCCGCCAGCCACTCCGAAGGCGTTTCTCACCATCTTGCTACCGAGCATCGACCCAGGATTCACCGCAATGATCGCCGGACCCTTTTCCTTGAGCGTGAGCGCCAAATCGCGAGACCACATTATAAGCGCAAGTTTACTTTGTGCATAAGCCGCGCCGTCGGACAGGCGGCCTTGTCCGGCCAGCGCCCTCAAATCAACCGTCGACTGAGCGGCGGAGGAAACGTTGATCACTCTACCGGTCGCGCCGAGCGCCGGCAAGAGCTTTTGCGTAAGCAAATAGGGAGCGATCGTATTGACGGCAAACCTCACGTCAAGCCCCTCTTGCGTGACCTGGTCGGGCGCTCTATAGACGCCTGCATTGTTGATAAGCGCATCAAGTTTTGTATGCTTTTCAGCCACTGCCTTTGCAAGCGTCTCGACATCGGCCATTCGCGACAGATCGGCCACGTAACTTTCGATCCGATCGCCTCCCGACAAAGAAGCCAGCGACCGTTGGACTTCGGCGAGTTTGGCGGCATTCCGACCATGTAACAAGACGGTATGGCCAAGAAAGACTTGCATCCTGGCGGTCTCCAATCCTATGCCATCCGTTGCTCCTGTAATTAAAATGCGTTTCTTCATATTTCTCCAACTTACTCTTTAAAATTTGAAAGCAGTTCATGGAGTAACTCAACCTACCTCAGTCTATCCATTAGGTTTGGGTTATTACATGAAACAATACACTCAAATTTTCACGTTTAAACTTAAAGCAAAAGTTGTAGGGTCGATTGACCATTTCTGAAACCGCCTAGCGGTTTTCAACAACCACTTTGCCCATAGCTTTCCCGCTGTCTAAGCGAGCGTGCGCTTGTCCAACTTCTTCAAGAGAAAAACGCGTTTCGTCAAGCACGGGTTTTAGTCCGCCAGAATCGGCAATTTGGGCTAAGTTGCGCAAAATCTCCGCATGTTTCTCGCGTTTAAAGTTATGCAACATAGGAATTAACATAAACACAACATGCAGCGACAATCCCTTAAAGTGGGCCACAGATAAGTCTAGCTCGCACATCGCAACCGTAGAAGCAATTTGGCCGTTAAGCGCAGCCGCTTCAAATGATTTAGCCATGTTTGCGCCGCCAACGGAATCAAACACCAAATCAAATCCTGCCCCATTGGTATGTTTGGCAACGTATTGCTCAATCGTTTCAGTTTTATAGTTAATCGCAGTCGCGCCTAATTGTTCGATTAGTTTCATTTGTTTTTCGCCGCCGCCGGTAGCGTACACTTCGGCGCCAAAATGTTTTGCCAGTTGCAAAGCGACATGACCCACGCCGCCAGAACCTCCATGCACCAGAACTTTTTGACCTTTTTGGATACCCGCGCGAATCAGACCTTCGTAAGCGGTAATAGCAACCAATGGCAATGCGGCGGCTTCTTGCATTGACAGGTTTTTCGGCTTATGGGAAATCAAGTTGCTGTCCGCCACCATGTATTCAGCCAATGTACCCGGTAAATCCGCCAACCCGCCTGCACAGCCATATATTTCATCGCCAACTGAATAATCTTTAACGCCATCGCCGACGGCCTCAATCGTGCCGGCAAAATCCATTCCTAAAATGGCCGGCGTATCGGGAGATAAAGGTAATTCTTTTCCCATTTTGCGAATCATGCTATCAACCGTGTTCACGCTTGACGCCGCAATCTTTACTAAAACAGAACCGGACTTTACTTCGGGCTTTTCTACTTCCGCAGCTTCGAATACCGCATGTTTGCTATAAGTATTAATTAGCATCGCTTTCATATTTGTTTGTCCTTGCTTTCGAAGTTGAATTGTTAATTTAAAAAAGGTTTCCCTTTAGAGTTTCCCTATTTTGTGTTATCTCTAGATTAGGATATATACATACTTTAGACAAGTACGCACATCAATGTGGTATAGATACAAAAAGTATACTGTGGAGTCTAACCATGAGATTTGAACGCTACGATTGTTCTGGGGCATGCCCTGTTGAAGCGTCCCTGGAGTTATTCGGAGGGAAGTGGAAAGGTATGGCGCTTTACCATTTACTGGATGGGACCAAACGGTTTAATGAATTGAAGCGCAATATGGGGGCTGTTACACAAAGAATGTTGACCAAACAACTTAGAGAGTTAGAGGGCGATGGGCTAATTTCCAGGAAGGTTTACGCTCAAGTGCCGCCTAAGGTCGAATACAGTCTCACAAAAAAAGGAAAATCCCTTCGCTCGATTTTACTGGCCTTGGAAAAGTGGGGAAAGCAACACGCAATTCCAAAAGCGTCCGTCAAGGAGAAGAGAAGAAAAATATAAAAACGAAGTCTACAGTAGCTACAGGGTTTGGACTATTAAAGGCAGATGAAAAGTTTTACTTTCTCGAATCCCTAAAAACCGCTATCGACCCATAGCGAATGGGCTAGCGTTTATTATCCAACACGACCGCCACGATAAATAGCGCCTATGAGCAGTCCAAATAATCCAAACTGTAATGAGAGGTACACGGTTTCCATTGTCACAAAAAGCGCTACATTTTGGACGGTCTGCTTCGCTATGAATGCAAGAACGTGTGAGGTCCAAAAAAATGTTCCTACGATACTTGAAAACTTTATTCCTCGTACAATGCTGGTTCCAGAAAGTTTGACCATCGGGAACAGCGCTGAAAGTATCGCTCCTTGTAAAATGATAGTTAAAAAGCCAATAAGAAAATTGGGCTCATCTTCAAAGTATCCGAATGACCGATATTGGTCTCCGAACACCACCACGTGCCAGACTACGGCCAGTGTAAAAGTGCCTATCGTATAGGCTATCGTTCCAAGCGCAATGTTCTTTCGGTTCATTGTTAAATTGCCTTTCGACAAACTATCAAGTATTTCGCATGTGTATTGAATACCATGCCATACAACAATAGCTCAAAACCCTTTGGTATGATCGATATTTCTTAAAAAAGCGGCAAGAAAGCATCTAGAGAAACTGCTTCAGCAAGATAAAGAAATAGTTGGCTAAACGGGTCATCATACCTTTTCGCTACCGGTCAAAATTAGAAAAAATATTAAAGGCATATATTTTTTTCTATTACCTAAGTTTTACTTTTTTCCAGAATAAATTTTACCAAAGGGTTGTCTTCTTGCCCCAATTTATGGACTATTTGGTAATGGTTTAGTTGTTCGTATTCATAATATTTTATATCTGCCGACAACTTATTTTTGGCGTGCAATTCCTTAGATTGTCCAATAAATAATTCGGTCTCACCGCCTCCCACGCTCAATAAAGTTGGGCATTTTAGAAACGATAAATCCTTATTGGATACGCTGAAATCGTCGATGTCGTTTTCATTGAGTTGCAAAACGTCGTTAAGATAACTATTTTTTATAGGCTTTAAATCGAAGATGCCGCTTATGCTGCATATCGCTTTAATACTGGGCCTTAAACTTTCGGCCCTCAAATAAGTCATCAATGCCAGATGCCCGCCGGCAGAATGACCCGAAAGAATTATTGCATTAGGGTCTCCATTGTATCGATGCGCTCGTTTTTGAATCCAATGGATCGACTCTTTTATATCGTCCAAGACTGTTTGCATATTCACCGCTGGAATGAGTCTGTAATTCACGACACAAACGGTCAGATTGTTTTTCACAAAAGGTTCCGCAATGAAGCTATAACTCTTTTTGTCCAAGCCGCGCCAATAACCTCCATGAATAAATATCAGTATTGGAGAATCACTAGCATTTGCAGGGAAGATGTCCAGAGTTTGTAACGGCTCCTTTCCGTATTTTTGATCTAAATAACAGTTGTAGCTTTCTTTGACTCTTTGGGATTCACTTTCATTGATGTCCAAATAATTTTGAAAATCAGGATGACGCAATCGAAGGTTTAACTGATTATCAGGGGTCCACATATTTTAGTAACGCTTTTTAATAAATTGAGAAAGGACTTCAATTTATGCATAGAATGCGGTGATGAAGGCGGGAAAATCATTGCAGAAGGAACTCCAGAAAAAATCGCTGAAGTAAAACATTCCAATACAGGCAAGTACCTAAAAGAAGCTCTAAAACCTAAGAAATAATTATGGTTCATGACTGACTTTAAGGTTTTTATGTCCTCCTATCCAGTCATGAACCAAAATCAATCAAGAATTGAAACTTTCTCTATACATCTTTCCTAATTAACTTTACCTAAAAGCGATATCATTTCGTAGTTAATGCTACTTCGCCGTTTTCGCTTTTCTTATTTTTATTATGCTCTTTAAAAGTATCCATATACGCTAAACCCAAAGCAGCAGCCACAAAAACCATATGAATTATTGCAGTCCACATAACTGCGTCAAAATTAATTTCATTAGACGCCTGAATATCTATTTGCATAAAAACCATTAACAAATGGATTGAGGAGATAATAACAATTGAAGCCGCCACTTTAATTTTTAATTCAGCAATATTAAGTTTACCAAACCAGGTTGGAACATCATGAGTTATCCCAATTCTTGAAATGGTATTCTCATATCCGCCAATCAAAACCATAATAACCAAAGATCCCAGTAAAATTAAATCCATAACGGCTAATATCCCCGCCACCGATTTATTTATTAACTTTTCTAATTTCAATTCTTCTAGAGGAGTCTCTGTATAAAAAACTTTTCCAGCAGTCGTTAAGGTTTCAAACCCAATATTGTAAACCTCGGTAGCAACTAAAAAAATAATACTTAATATAACAAATGCCACACAAATAAATGCAGGCAACATTAACCATCTAATAAAAGTTATTGACCTATCCACCCAATGTTCCCATGAGCCGATTTTGGGATGGTACTGCTCATCTAATTCACTAGAAATTTTCTCAATTAATTGATCTGTAATCTTACCAGAAATTTTTTCAGCTAAATCAGCTCTTATTTTTTCTACAATATCATCGACGTTGAGATCATTTTTAATACTCTCGTCCATCAAAACATCTTGCCTTCTTCTATATTCCTTTTCTACAATTGGCAAATAAGACCTATATAACTTATCTGTGATTGAGTTAGAAATATCAGCAGTCACTTCATAAAAATCAAATTCCTCATACTTCTGGTTATTTGGTAATTTAGTTGGTCCCTTATATTCCTTTTTATCATTCTTCTCATTTTTTTCGTCGTCGTCACCCATAAAATCTAATCCTCTTTTTGCGTTTTCATTTGAAGTTTCTTCTTCATTTTTGATTGGTCCATCATTACTTTTACTTATTTCTTCGCTCATACGATAAGTTTCCTTTCTCATTCCTCCGATAAAAAAGTCTCGTTTTTAGCGCAATGTATTTTTGGGATATCTATATAGTATAAGATTTTTCTTGCTTTTAAAAGTTTTTTTTAAATATCAATGTTAAATTTCAATTAACAAAATTATGAGGTCCAATGAATGCCCTGATTTTAAAAAAATTTCATTACAAACTAAGCGCCTAAAAACTATTTTTTGAATAAGTATAAAAGTTCATCTTAATGCAGTTCGTAAAAACAACCTTAAAATATCAAATACCAGTTTATCCTTCGGAGTATAAATTTTCCTTGCGAACCATTTTCCGCTTATAATTTTTTATACGAGTCAAAAAGTAAATAAGGATAATTTTCATTTTTTTGGACCTATGGCCAATTTTTTTTGCCATTTCAACTGGTCGATGTAGCACATGCGTTAAAACGTTCTCTTGGTGTTTCAATATCTTATGTTTCACGAGGTCGTTCAATTAACTGACGCGCTACTGCATTAAGCTTTATTTGTGGAGGGGTACCGATAAATCTGCTCTTTGACGTGGTGAAACTCGAATGCCTCCAGTCGGTGATAACAGATAAATATTGAGGATGAAGATCTATCAAATACTAGACCGATTGCTTTGAGTGACTCGCCTTTCTGCCATCAATCCCATAACTCTGACATTTGGGTTGCTGTATAATTTCTTCGAGTTCTATATGCCATACTTACACTCCATCTTTTTATTCTTAGATAAAGTGTTGCGCCAACCAGCTGAAGTCGCAGTCGAATCCGGTCGTTTGGTATCTGGCACAGGCTGTAGGGTTAATAATTTTCGAATACTCTTATGGGCGGTTTGGGGATAAAAATAATTATTGCCAATGTAAATAATTGAATGCCCAAAGTAACCCAAAACACTTTTTTTACATCAGAAGGGGAATCGCAAGGCATGGGCCAACAATTCCATGGTATAGCGTTTACAAGGTTATACTTACTTGATTCCTCAGCTCCATTTTGCCAATAAAGCCATTTATACAGGCGTCTCATGACGAAAAAAAATGCAACAAAAAAGCCTATGGCAAATGGGTTCCCTTCATTGAGTTGAAAAATATCATAGAAGTGCATGTTTCCCGTTAATTGACCCATGGCCATTACAGCCCAGGGAAGGTTAGCCCAAATCAAAACATTTTTTGAATATATTAAAAAAGCCTGTTCAGCTTCTTTGTCGGTTTCAGCGTAACTTCTGGCAATTGACCGCCATTGCCAGGACCAACAGGCGGTTAAAGCTATAAAAACAAGCCCCGTATGCAAAAACATAACATAGGCAAGCCCTCCTATTATTTTTTCCCAAGGTATCTGTTCAAACAATTTCTGAATATTTTCCATCCTTCAACCTCTATCCAATATGATTTGGTTTCCAAAGATGTTCAGATCAAGTTATGAAGCGTTCAATATTCGTTTTGGTTCGAATCCGGTTGTTTGAAATCGGACACAGTCTATCAAATAATGTTTGAGTTATTATATATAAATACCCTCCCGCGTAACCAGAAAGCGGCCGTTACAGGGTATTTTGGCCTTGTTTGTACATGGCGTTCGGCATTTGAAATAAGAATCATTTTCATCTCTATAATCTAACTCATTAGACAATAAATTTGCCTTGCGGATCATTTTCCGCTTATAATTTTTATATACGCGCCGAAAAGTAAATAAGAATAATTTTAATTTTTTTGGACCTATGGCCAATTTTCTTAAAAAGAGACACGGGGCTTCCTTCTTTCTTGTTTTAGTTTTAAGCCTCCAATTTTTCTTTCTGCCTTTTTATCATCTGCATCCAGACGATTCGCATGGGCATCAAGGAGAGTTGTCGCCTCACGAACATGAAGGCCATATCCACTCGCATGAATTGGAAAGCATAGCTCACTTTCTACACATGCATCCCGAAGAATCTGGGTTGGAAGAAAAACATCACCATTCCCATTCGTCTGACGATCACGATTCTGATTTTTTTGAGGTCAATCTTCACAAAACCAGTCTTTACCCTGAAAAAACGTTTCAGCTCAATAAAGACACCGCCTTTATTGGCAAAATTCATGGTTTTGAAGCTTCTCTCGTTAAGTATTGGCCACCGGGAATTAACTTAAAACCCAAATACAATCTCCCCAATTCCCCTAGGGAACGCTCTCCGCCACCCTTATTGCTTTAAACAGTCGAGGTGTGTCCGTAGCAATCAGCCATCGGGTATGGAAAATTAAACCTAGACTCTTCGCAATCCATTCAAAATAACTCCCTAAATTAGGAAGTAGTTTGTTGAATCGAAGCGAGATCCTTCACCGATATTTTATATCGCTTCAGGATGACATGCGAAGAAGAACGAAAACTCCTAGTCCTTTATCAATTAACACGGACTTGAGTTAAGGGCGATTTAACGTCGCGCAGGGTTTCTTTTCTAACGACCTTTAAGCTAGTACTCCAAAGGACCATCTCAACAAAGCAATATCTAAAAACTATTGATGTCATTATTTTAAGCGCAAGAACAAGGAACTTAGCTCGTTTCATAGCTTTCTAAGGGACTAGCAAGAGATCCTTCGACGGAGTTTATCCTGAGCCAGCCGAAGGACCTGGATGACGCGCAAAAGGGACTTTGGCGCTCAAGTTTATTTGTAGCGTCAAGGCTATTTCAGTTAACGACATCGACGGTTAATTTGCGCGACTTTTTTCGCGCGGCTCATTTTGCTGAACGCTTAATAAAAATGAAACGACATTTGTTCGCTTTCGCCGCGACGTTTGTCATTGGTTTTGGCGTTTCTAGTTCGGTCTTCGCCCAAAGCGGAGGAACTATTGAATTCATAAAAAGCTACCAAAACCATTTGACGCTCAAGCAGGCGATTAAAAAAACATTAATCTATAGCCCCGATCTATCGGCATTGTCGTTAGAAAAACAGGCTAGGAAAGGCCGAACCTTACAGTCGGGCCTTATCCCTAATCCTAAACTTAATATATACGTTGAGGATTTGGCCGGTTCCGGTTCATTTGACGGACTGAAGCAATCGGAGACGACTATCCAACTGGGGCAACTTATAGAACTGGGTTCGAAAAGACCGGCGAGAGTTAAAGCCAATCAGCTTTCTGAAAAAATGGCCGATTGGGACTATGAGGCTAAGCGTTTAGAACTTTTAACAAAAGTATCAAAAAGCTTTTTAGACGTTTTAAAAGCGCAGCATCAAATATCCTTAACAAAAAAAATGACGACGTTAGGACAACAAGTTAAAAACACGGTTGCCGAAAAAGTCAGCGCAGGGAAAGCCGCTTCAATAGAAAAAATAAAAGCCGGGGTCGCTCTTTCATCGGTCAAATTAAAATTAGCTAACGCCGAACTGGAATTGAATAATGCGCGTTTGAGTCTCTCTTCGTTTTGGGGAAACACGCAACCTCGATTCACCGACGTTATTGGAGACTTCTTCTCTATTTCTCCTATCGCTCCCGCGCAAAAACTTTTAAAAAAGTTATCGAAAAATCCCAACCTCGCCAGATGGTCTACCGAGTTAAAAAGACGCAAAGCGGTTTTAAACCGAGAAGAATCCAATGGGATACCTAATATACAAGTCAATGGGGGATATAGGCGTTTAGAAACAACCGACGATCATACTCTTAGATTTGGCATCACCATCCCTATTCAAATCTTCAACCGCAACCAAGGCGCGATAGCCGAAGCGCGCAGCAGATTGGAAAAAACGCGAGAAGAAAAACGATCCATCGAATTACACATGACTCAAACTTTCTTCAAAGCTTATAACGCGCTGGTCTTTTCTCATGCGCAAGTTGTTTCGATAAAAAATGAAATTTTGCCGGGAGCGCAAAAAGCGTTTGAAGCCATTCAAGAAGGATATCGTTTTGGTAAATTCGGACTGCTAGACGTTTTAGACAGTCAAAAAACCTGGTTTCAGGCGCGCGGACAATATTTAGAAGCTTTGGTCGGCTATCACAAGGCCGCTGTCGATCTAGAAGGATTGATGGGAAATATTTCTATTTATGAAACTTCGAACGTTAAAAAACCGAAAGGAAAATCCCGACCATGAAAAATAAATTTCCTTACTCGGTCATTATTATTTTAGCTATTGGAGCTCTATTAGGACTCGCTATATTAAAATTCGATTCCGGGCCGTCAAAAATGTCTCATGAAACTGACTCCAACGTTCAAGAATTCCAGCGAGGCCCTCACGGCGGTCGGTTATTTTCTAAAGACGACTTTCAAATTGAGTTGAAGATTTTTGAAAGCGGCGTGCCTCCTCAATTCAGAGCTTACGTAACCGATTTGGCTTTACAACCCATAAACCTTTCTGAGGTCGACCTCACTGTTCGGCTCCACCGTTTGGACCGAGAAGACGTTATTCAATTCCAACCCACGGGAGATTATCTATTAGGCGATAAAACCATCGTCGAACCGCATTCGTTCCGAGTTCTTATCGAAGCCCAATGGAAAGGAAATAATTACAAATGGGAATTTTCTTCTTTTGAAGCGCGAGCGGAACTCTCGGAAGAAGCGATTAAAAATGCAGGAATAAAAACAGAAACGGCGGGACCGAAAAAAATAAGGAAAACAATTGAGCTCTCGGGAGAAATAGTATTGAACGAAAGTAAGGTCGTTCATATTGTTCCGAGATTAGCCGGGGTGGTGAAGAAAGTTTTCAAACATCTAGGCGACGATGTCAAAAAGGGCGATGTTCTGGCTATTTTGGAAAGCCGAGAGTTGGCCGACGCAAAAATCTCCTATCTCGATTCCCTTCAAAAAGCGCAACTGGCAAAAGCCGACTTGAATCGAGAAACGCTTATCTTTGAAAACACCGCCGACATGATAGCTCTTCTCGATCAAAAGTTGCCCGTCGAAGAAGTTTCCAAACGAATGAAAAGCTTGTCTATTGGTAAAAATAGAGACGAGCTCATATCCGCTTACGCAAAACTCAATCTTGCAGAATCGGCTTTTAAAAGAGAAAAAAGACTCTTTGAAAAAGGAATCGCGGCGGAATCCGATTATTTAATGGCGGTAGAAAAAAATAAAAGCGCCGAAGCTAAACTCGCTTCTTTAAAAGAGCAAATCGCCTATGACGGCAAATGGGGAGTTAAACAGAAAAAAAGGGCAAACAAAATGGAACGCCTCAATCTTCAAACTTCTCAACAGAAGCTTTTGGCGCTTGGGTTAAATAAAGAGGAAATTCTATCTTTAACCAAAAATCAACCGCGCGTTTTCACTCAATACGAATTAAGAGCCACCATTGACGGAACGGTTATCAAAAAACATCTCACGACAGGCGAAGCCGTAAAGGGAGACGACGATATTTTTCTCTTAGCCGATCTTTCCGACGTTTGGGCTACCATCGTCATTCCAGCCGATCAAATACAAAAAGTTGCCTTGGGAGAAAAAGCCTTCGTCGAGAATAAAAATTTGGGAATCCAATCGGAAGGCGAAATAACCTATCTAAGTTCCATCATTGACGAAACCACTAGGACTATTAGCGGCAGAGCGGTAATTCCTAATCTGGAACGGAAATGGCGGCCTGGTACTTTTGTGAACGTGAAGTTGGTTGTCAGCGAAAAAGAAGTTCCTTTAGCGGTGCGTAGCGAAAGCGTGCAACCGATTCGCGAATGGTCCGTCGTATTTGTGAAGTATGGAAATCTATTTGAAGCTCGTCCTTTGGAAATGGGAGATAACGATGGCGACTTTGTGGAAGTGTTGTCGGGACTCAAGGAAGGCGAAGTTTATGTCGCTGAAAATAGCTACGCCGTAAAAGCGGAGATTGAAAAGTCATCCGCCGTTCATGCGCATTGATCGAGTTGAAAAAACCATGTTAGAAAAAATTGTCGATCTATCTATCAAGCAAAGAATCTTGATCATTCTTATGACCATAGGAATGGCGATTCTTGGCGTATTTAATTTTTATGCGCTTCCAATCGACGCCGTTCCCGATATCACAAACACCCAAGTACAAATTAACGCCGAAGCCGAAGGATTCACCCCTTTAGAAGTAGAACAACGCATTACTTTTCCTTTGGAAAAATCAGTTTCCGGTCTTCCCGGCCTTAGCTACATTCGTTCGCTATCGAAATATGGTTTGTCGCAGGTCACGGTTATTTTCGAAGACGGTACCGATATCTATTTTGCCAGACAACTCGTCAGCAACCGGATTCAAGAAGTTAAAGAACAACTCCCTCTAGGAGTCGATCCCATTATGGGACCCATTGCTACCGGCCTTAGCGAAATCTTTATGTGGTCTGTGCGCACAACCAACGAATCTGCAAAAAACAAATATTCTTTAACGGACTTAAGAACATTTCAGGACTGGATTATAAAACCGCAATTGTTGACCGTTCCTGGAGTCACTGAAGTGAATAGCGCGGGAGGATACGTCAAACAATATCAAGTCGCCCCTAAAGTTCAAAAGTTGTTTGAATACGGAATTTCTTTTCGAGAAATCATTGCCGCTTTATCGCGCAACAACTCTAATGCTGGAGCCGGGTATATCGAACATAACGGAGGACAATATCTAATACGAGCTCCCGGTCAGGTTTTTGATTTAAGCGATATCGAAAACATTGTCGTAGGAACCCGAAACGGTATCCCAATTTATATTAAAGACGTAGCAAACGTTCATTTGGGCAAAGAATTGAGAACGGGTTCGGCCACGCAAAATGGAGCCGAAACTGTTCTTGGAACCGTTTTTATGCTTAAGGGAGAAAATAGCCGATCGGTTTCCTTAAAGGTTTCCAAAAAACTTAAGGAAATTAATAAAGCCCTACCCGATGGAGTGGAAGCTAAAACGCTCTACGACCGCACTAACTTAGTAAACGCAACGCTTAAAACCGTGCGCAATAATCTTTTGGAAGGAGCGTTGTTAGTAATCGTTGTCCTTTTTCTGCTATTGGGAAATTTCAGAGCCGCCTTGATCGCTTCATTGGTCATCCCATTATCGATGTTATTTGCGGTTACGGGGATGGTGAAAAATAACGTAAGCGGAAATCTTCTTAGTTTAGGCGCTTTAGATTTCGGAATTATTGTGGATGGCACGGTAATCATCGTCGAAAACTGCAGTCGTCGATTAGCCGAAGAACAAAAGAGATTAGGCCGTTTGCTACTGAGCGACGAACGCTACGCATTAATCAAAGAGTCTTCAAAAGAAGTTTTCCGTCCCAGTATATTTGGAGTCTTTATTATCATGATCGTTTATTTGCCTATCCTCACCTTGTCCGGCGTTGAAGGCAAAATGTTTCAACCCATGGCGTTTACGGTTTTAGCCGCTTTAACGGGAGCGATGATTTTATCCATCACATTTATACCGGCAATGATCGCCCAATTTCTATCGCGCCAAAATGTCGAAAAAGAAAATCTACTTGTAGCGAAAACCGCTAAAGTTTATTCACATTTTCTCAATCGCGTCCTTCATAATCGACCGCCCGTTATCGCCTTCACCCTCGTCGTTATTTCCCTGGGGCTTCTCATATCTACACGTATGGGTGGCGAGTTTTTACCCACGTTGGACGAAAGAGATATTGCCGTTCACGCCTTGCGCGTTACCGGAACGAGTCTTTCTCAAGCCATTAGCATGCAAGACGTATTAGAAAATAAGATTAAAGAATTGCCAGAAGTCGAAACCGTTTTCTCAAAAATAGGAACGCCAGACATCGCAACGGACCCCATGCCGCCGAGCGTTGCCGACGTTTTCATAATTGTAAAACCGCGCTCCCAGTGGTCAAAACCAAAGTTACCTAAATCTGAATTTATTCGTCGTCTAGAAGAAAAACTCGCGCAAGTTCCTGGAAATAAATACGAAATCACACAACCCATTGAAATGCGATTTAACGAACTTATAGCGGGAGTAAGGAGCGATATTGCGGTTAAGGTCTTTGGAGAAAACATGGACATTCTGCTTTCTAAGGCTAACGAAATCGAACCGATTTTGTCGAATATTTCCGGAGCTTCCGACGTGCGCGTTGAACAAGTCGACGGATTGCCCGTTATCTCTGTCCAATTGGACCGTAAAAAGATGGCTCGTTTGGGTATTAACGTAGCGGACGTCCAAGAGGTGGTTCAAATCGCATTAGGAGGAAAAAAAGCGGGACAAGTCTTCATTGGAGACAGGCGGTTTGATCTCGTAGCAAGACTCTCGGACGACTCTCGAAAAGACCCAGAGCTTTTGAAAAGAATTCCCATTCCGCTTCCGACAAAACAGTCGCCAAGATCAAACCACAATTTAAAAGGGCCAAACGAAATTAAAAACTCCCAATATATTACTTTGGGAGCGGTTGCCAAATTCATTTCAACCAAAGGACCAAACCAAATCAATCGAGAAAATGGCAAACGTCGCGTGGTCATTACCGCAAACGTTAGAGGACGAGATCTAGGCTCCTTTGTCAAGGAAGCGCAAAAAGTAATCGATGAAAAAATATCGCTACCGTCTGGTTACTGGATCTCCTGGGGCGGCCAGTTCGAAAACTTAATCTCTGCGGCAAATAGATTATGGGTTGTCGCGCCCGTTTCATTGTTAATCATATTTTTTCTGCTTTACGCCGCTTTTAAGTCCATTGGGAACGCGATCCTAGTATTTTCTGGAATACCTTTAGCCCTTACTGGAGGCGTTGTTTTTTTGTGGTTGCGAGGAATTCCTTTATCGATTTCTGCCGCCGTTGGCTTTATCGCATTATCTGGCGTGGCTGTGCTAAATAGTTTGGTTCTAGTCTCTTTTTTCACTACTTTAAGAGAACGAGGGCTGTCTTTGGATGAAGCCATTACTCAAGGAGCCATAACGCGTTTGCGTCCTATTCTAATGACAGCCTTAGTTGCCTCTTTGGGCTTTTTTCCGATGGCGTTTGCGACCGGTATAGGCTCTGAGGTTCAGCGTCCATTGGCGACTGTCGTTATTGGAGGCATTGTTTCTTCCACCCTCTTATCTCTTTTCGCTTTACCCGTTTTCTACCGAATGGTTCATTTTCAAAAATAAAGCGCTTTTGGTAAAAACAGGCCCCATTTATTGTTTGACCAACAGCTTAAAACCCTCTATCATGTCGTTTTGGAGGTGACATATGCTTAGTATGAAAGAAATTTTAGATTTTGAAAAAAACGCTCTTAAAGTGGTTAAGAGTCGTTATTTATTATGTATTTTAGTTTCTCAACGTATCCATCAAATCGAAAAAGGCGCGCAGCCCTGTATTGAGGTTGACCCTACCGAATTTAGTTCTCCTAAAGCCTACTACTCTCTCTCGTTAAAAGAGATCAATGAAGGCAATATGGATTTAGAGCAAATCGACGAATAATCGAATCTGCCGGTTCCTCAAATAAATGAGCGCAACCGGCAACCAATACTCCCCATCCCGACCTAATCTTTCCTTTCTTTTTTCTCGAAAATCCAAACCAAAGTTTTTAATAATAGCTTAGACTGTTTTTGACGGTTTCAACCTACACTTCAATAAGCAATTCTTATAAATAGCGGTCTAGAGAATTATGTTTTTCCCAAAGAATAAAGATTTTATTCTGAATAAAATCTTTTCGATTGGAATTACAGGCCTTATCTTGTATTCCGTAAGTTGGCTGGATTCAGATCAGGGGCAATGGGTCGTCTTGACTCTTTTGATCGTTGTCTTGGGGCAAGGACATTTTATTTCCACATATATCTACCACTTTAAGGCGTTGCCTCAAAAGCTCACTCGACGTAAAGATTGGACAATCTACTTTGGTTTTTTGATAATTACTGCCACAATTTTTGGTTTATTACGTTGGGAATACAGATTTGACGCCTTTATCATGGGCTTTGTGGGCATTTATTTCCTTTTTCACCATATTCTAAACGAACGAACTTTGGCGGCTTTTTATTCCAATGCGCCCACAAAAAATTACCAAGAAACTTTTTTTATTTTCACTTTAGTCGCCTTGGCCTTTTTGCCCACCCTCAACGGCAAAAGTTTTTCCTTTATTCTGGCTAAAGACGTTATTTCATTAGCAAACATCTCTTCGCAATCTACCTACTCTACCCTACAAATAGTTTCGCCAGAAATTCAAGCTGGCTATAGCCTTGCTGTGCTCGCGTTTTTCTTTTTTTACTGTTGGAAAAACTATAAGGAAGGAAAAAATAAAATCGCCGTAATGGGAGGCTTAACAGCGCTATCTTTCGCTTGTGTCTACCTCAAATTTTTTCAAGACTTTCTTTATTTCCTGGCGTTTGTCATTTTGTATCACTACATCACTTGGTTTTTTTTCTTCTTATTTCGCTTCAGTAAGGAAGATCAACCAACAGAACAAAATAAAAATTATAATTACTCCAATATTTTAATCTATTCAAGCTTAATTATTCTCTTTATAACCGGGCAGAACGCGCAATCTGGTTTTCTTTGGGATTTATATTATTTCGTTTTTTCTTTAAACTTTTTTATGTTCTGGACGTTTCTACATATCACCGTGACCTTAATAAACGAAAAGCCCATCGAAAGATTTCTCAAAGAACTTTAAGGAGTCTCTAATAGTTCGAAATTTTAGCTTGCGGCAACTCGCTCGCCCTTTGTTTACAAGGGCGGCTCGTGGCCAAGATCAATTTTTAGAGTTCCCCTTTAAAGAAACTTTAAACGTCAAAGACTAAGCGGATCAATGTGGCTCCGCACCAAAGGAAAACCAGGTTATGGTAAAACATAGGACCGCGATTTTGTTTGACTGGTAAAATTAGCGCGATTGAAATTATTAGAGCGATAATAGAAGATTTAAAGAAAGAGAAATTCAGCATTAAAATTCCGGGGACGCAAAATAAAGAAATACAAATTATTTTGGTCCATTGAACTCCCAATACATTAGGAATGGTTTTTATTCCAAAGCGCCTATCTCCTTCTATATCTCGCACATCCCAAACAATCTCAATCGGAATCACTATCAAAAAAATAACGACAAAAGAAACGATGTCCATAGGCCAAAAAGCTCCCCTAAGAGCGGCGGGGACAAAAGCGGGAGGCGATGCCCACATGATGGCGCTTGAAACGTTTTTGATTATGAATTGATCTTTGAAACGGAACGGCTTTCCTAAAATAGGAACTTTGTAACTATATAAAAATCCTATCCCCGCAACGACGCCATAAATAAGAAGTAAATAAGGATTATGAAATAGAAAGAATAACGGAACTATTAGAAAGAAAAGAGAACCATACAAAACCTTATTTTTTTTTGCAGGATCGAGCGGCCCTCCCTTCGTATTGATTTGATCTTCTTCTATATCCGTAAATTTATTAAAGAGATACACGAAAGCCATTAAAGAAGAAAAACCGATCGCGGCAAACAGCGTCTCTTTTTGAATATCTGAGAAACTACCTCCGCTAGCCAGCACCAAAAGAAAAACTAAAAAACAGATGTGCGGTCGATAACTCAGAACTCTTTCATAATACGGTTTCGGCATGCGAAAAAATTGTCATCGTTTTAATACACGACATTGTGAACGAACTGTAACATTATTTTTTAAACTCATCATATAATATAAAAAGAGAATATATACAGAAAGTTAACCGATAACTCAAAAAAGAACTATCCGGTTATAGATAATGCATTCTCTCCAAGACATTATTTGGGTTTTAACTTGTTCCGCGTTGGTATTGGTTATGCAAGGAGGTTTTTGCTGTCTTGAAAGCGGCATGGTCCGTTATAAAAACAGCGCCAATATCACTATGAAAAATTTTGTCGATTTTTGCATTTCCTCTCTCACCTTTTGGTTATTTGGATTTGCAATCATGTTTGGGTCCAGTTTTCATGGCCTTATTGGAACAACTGGTTTTTTCTTTAACAACACTGAAGACGCTTGGCCCTTAGCGTTTTTTCTCTTCCAACTTATCTTCTGCGGAACGGCAACGACAATTGTTTCTGGAGCCGTGGCCGAGCGCATGAAATTTTTTGGTTATTTTGCTATAGCCATAATTATTTCCAGTTTAATTTATCCCATTATAGGTCATTGGGTTTGGGATGGATTGGCTACAGGATCCCGAGACGGATGGTTAGCAAGCCAAGGCTTCATAGACTTTGCCGGCGCCACTGTCGTTCACTCAACCGGAGGATGGGTCGCCTTAGCAGGGGCCGTTATTATTGGCCCTCGGATAGGACGTTTTAATAAAGAAGGTAAACCAATTTCTGGACACAGTTTACCCATGGCCACCTTGGGCGTTTTTCTTTTATGGTTTGGTTGGTTTGGATTCAATGGCGGAAATATTTTAACGGTTAGCGACAAAATTGCTCTTATCTTCACAAATACGGCTCTTGCTGGCGCCGCCGGCGGAATAGCGGCTTATTTACTTTCCTGGAAAGTTCATAAAATGCCCATAGTGTCGTTTATAACCAACGGTTGTTTGGCCGGTCTTGTTGGCATAACGGCTTCCTGCAATATTATGAGTCCAGCTAGCGCGGTTCTTGTAGGAGGAATTGCCGGAGCAATATGCTTTTGCGCTACCATAATATTGGAAATCCTTGAAATAGACGATGCCGTGGGCGCTTTTCCCGTGCATTGTTGTGGAGGGATTTGGGGAACCTTAGCTGTTGCCCTTTTAGGCAACCCCGAAACATGGAATACGGGACTGGGACGACTCGACCAATTTATTGTTCAACTTAAAGGCGTTGGAGCATGTTTTGTTTGGGCTTTTGGTTTAGGGTACCTGCTTATCTGGATGGTTAACAGATACATTCCATTAAGAGTCGACCCACTCGAAGAAGAAATCGGCTTAAGCATATCCGATTACACCGCAGACGCCGATCAATAAATCAGAACATTTTAAAAACATAATATTGATAGACAAATTAAATATGTCCTTAATTTAATACACAAAACTGTAACCTAACTGTAACGTATTCTCCTTATATTCAGCATATAATGCTAAAAGATACAACTAGTGTAAATTAAATACCGCCCTTATAAAGAGGTAATCAATTGGCGATAACACACTCGCTCCAAGACATTATCTGGGTTTTAACTTGTTCCGCGTTGGTGCTGGTAATGCAAGCTGGCTTTTGCTGTCTTGAAAGCGGCATGGTCCGTTCCAAAAATAGCATCAATGTAGCCATGAAAAATTTTGCCGATTTTTGTATATCCTCTATTGTCTTTTGGATATTTGGATTTGCAATCATGTTTGGCGCTAGTTTTCATGGCCTTGTCGGAACCGCTGGTTTTTTCTTCAACAACACTGACGACGCTTGGTCTTTAGCGTTTTTCCTCTTCCAACTTGTCTTCTGCGGAACAGCCACCACAATCGTTTCTGGCGCGGTTGCCGAGCGCATGCAATTTTTCGGCTATCTGGTGGTCGCTTTATTGATATCCGGTTTAATTTACCCAGTTTTAGGTCATTGGATATGGGGCGGTCTGGCTACAGGATCGCAAGATGGCTGGTTAGCAAGCCAAGGCTTCATAGACTTTGCAGGTTCCACCGTTGTTCATTCCACCGGAGGTTGGGTCGCTTTAGCAACCGTTCTTATTATTGGTCCACGGATAGGACGATTTAATAAAGAGGGATTTTCTATTTCGGGCCATAATTTACCCATGGCCACTTTGGGAGTTTTCCTTTTGTGGTTTGGCTGGTTTGGGTTTAATGGAGGCAGTGTTCTTAAAGCCGACGAAAAAATCGCCCTCATCATAACAAACACCGCCCTTTCTGGAGCCGCAGGAGGAATAATCGCTTACCTGCTTTCCTGGAAAATACATAAAATGCCCGTAGTGCCGTTTATTACCAACGGATGCTTAGCGGGACTAGTCGCTATTACCGCGTCCTGCAATATCATGTCCCCCGCTTGCGCGGTTCTTGTCGGAGGCGCTGGAGGCGCCATATGCTTTGTAGCTTCTATACTATTAGAAAAACTTGAAATAGACGATGCGGTCGGAGCCTTTCCAGTTCACTGTTGCGGAGGTATTTGGGGAACTTTAGCCGTCGCCCTCCTAGGCAATCCGGAAGCATGGGACTCGGGATTAGGGCGTTGGGATCAATTTATAATACAACTCGAAGGCGTCGTTGTATGTTTTGCTTGGGCATTTGGCGTTGGATATTCCCTTGTTTGGATTGTTAATAAAATTAATCCATTAAGAGTGGATGCGTTAGAAGAAGAAATCGGTTTGAATATTTCCGAACATGGAGCCAGTAGCGCTCTCCTCGAACTTCTCCAAAATATGGAAGTACAACAAAATAGCGGTAACTTTGCGCATTCTGTTCCCGTTGAACCTCATACCGAAGTGGGGCAAATAGCGAAACAATATAACCGTGTATTAGAAAAAGTCGTTTCAAAAGAACAAGAGCTTTTACAAATAACTAATCAAAAAAACTTAATCCTTAACTCCTCGGGAGAAGGGATTTTCGGTCTAGATTTAGAAGGCAAAACAACTTTTGTTAATCCAATAGCTCTTCAAATGTTGGACTATAGCAAAAACGAATTAGCAAAAACTCATGAACACTATCTCATTCATCACTCAAAATCAGACGGTTCTCCATTTCCAATAGAGCAATGCCAACTCTGTTTAACCTTCAAAGAAGGAAAAATATATCAATCATCCGACGAAGTTTTCTGGAAAAAAGACGGAACCAGTTTCCCCGTAGAATATAAAAGCGCTCCCATTTTTGAAGATGGCAATATCGTTGGCTCTGTCGTTACTTTTCAAGATATTAGCGAACGGAAAAAAACAGAAAACAGGCAATCTCTAAATCACTTTGTCGCGTCCGCTCTCAACCAAGCAAATAACCTCGACATAATCATGCCAGAAATTCTTCAAAATATTGGAACAGCCATGAATTGGCAAATTGTTCAATACTGGGCATTGAATAATGAAGACCAAAATATCAAACAAACTTTTCATTGGGTGTCCACTAAATCTCACAACTCGCCTTTATCTGAGTTTATAAATTTTTCCCAAAACGCATCTTTTGAAAAAGGAGAAGGTCTACCGGGTAATGTTTGGAAAACCGGGAAAACTGTTTGGATGAGCGAAAGTACTTTAGACTTAGATCCATCACGATCGCCACTCGCTTCCCAGGCCGGTCTTAAATCTGGATTTGCGTTTCCCGTTTCTACCGATAATAAGCTAATGGGCGTTATTGAAATCTTCACCACAGACGTCATTAAATCTAACGATAGCCTCAACCAACTGTTTACCAGCCTTGGCAATCAAATTGGCCAATTTACCAAGCGTAAACAGGCCGAAAAAGAAATGATAGGCGCTAAAGAGGAAGCCGAGCGCGCTAATATGGCTAAGTCTGAATTTCTTTCGAGTATGAGCCATGAGCTTAGAACTCCTATGAATGCGATCATTGGTTTTTCGGAATTAATGCTTGAAGACAACCATGAAGACCTATCTGAAGTCCAAAGAAAAGATATGCTTCATATTTTAAAAGCGGGAAAACATTTATTACAACTCATCAATGAAATTCTAGACTTAGCGCGCGTCGAATCGGGCAAGGTCGATTTATCTATAGAAGATATAGAACTACACAGCTTATTGGAGGAAATTTTCGACCTGGTTCAACCGTTAGGCGAAAAACATGAAATACAAATCACTCAAAAAATCTCTAACGCCAAGAACGTTTTTGTAAAAGCGGATCGAACCCGGTTGAAACAAGTCGTAATTAATTTATTAACTAACGCCATCAAATATAATCGGGAACAGGGTACCGTAATTGTTTCGGTTGAATCCAATAGTGATATTAAGCAACTCCGTATCCACGTCGCCGATACAGGCCATGGTATTCCAAAAGATAAACTGGAAGAATTATTCGAACCATTTAGCAGACTCGGCGCCGAAACATCGGAAATTGAAGGCACTGGAATTGGACTTCCTATTTGCAAAAAATTTATGGAATTAATGGAAGGTAAAATTGAAGTCGAAAGCACAGTTGAAGAAGGAAGTTGCTTTTCTGTAGTGATACCTTTAAGCGAAAAAATTCCTTCAATGAAGTTGGATGAAACACCTGCCGAAAATAAGGATTCCAATTTAGATTATTTAGATAAAAAAGAAATTACTTTGCTATATGTTGAGGATAATCCAACTAACATCGCTTTGCTCGCAAAGATGGTAAGCCGTCACTCAAAATTAAAGCTACTGACGGCTCCAGAAGCCAAGGAAGGAATTGAAATTGCCAAAATGGAGATTCCAACCCTGATCTTGATGGATATCAACCTACCAGGTATGGATGGCTTTTCCGCCTTAAAGCGTTTAAGGTCTTTAAATGAAACTCAAGAAATACCGATTATTGCAATGAGCGCAAACGCTATGAAAAACGATATTACAAAAGCAAATGCGGCAGGCTTTGACGCCTATATTACCAAACCTATCGAAATTTCCGACTTTTATGAAACACTTCGCCGGGTTTTAGATAATAAAAACTAATAACATTTTTTAATCGCCTCGATTTAAACCGATTAAAACAAAAAAGCGTCGTCCCATTCAAAATGGAACAACGCTTTTTAGTCTACTTCATGTAGCGGTCAAACCTATATAGTTAACTCAACTAAGGCAATACGGGTAAAGAAACAATAATCGGATCGCCTTCAAGAGCCTTCATAAATTCCACAAGATCCTTTTTCTCTGCATCCGTTAATCCTAAAGGCGTAATAAAAGGACTTAAATTTTCCTTAACATCTCCCCCTCGGTCATAAAAATCAATAACGTCTTCCAACGTGGCTTCGCTTCCATCATGCATGAAAGGAGCCGTGCGCGAAACATGCCGCAAGCCGGGAGTTTTGAAAGCTCCTTTATCAAAATCTTCTTTGGATATATTATATCTTCCCAAATCTTCTTTTAAAGGACCCTGCTGCTTAACGCCAATATTATGGAAATTACTATCCGTAAAAGCGGGACCATTATGACAAATCGAACATTTTGCCTTTCCAAAGAAGAGATTCATCCCTTTAACGGCAGAAATAGACATTGCTTTCTTATCTCCTGCCCAATACTTATCATAAGGAGCGTTTTTAGAAACAACTGTCCTCTCAAAAGCGGCAATAGACTTTGCGATATTTTTTGGAGTCACGCCAGAATCTCCATAAACTTTTTTGAAGCGCTCAACATAACCGGGAATAGCTTTCAATTCAGTAATTAGCTCGCCCATATCCTGGTTCATCTCCACTTTTGCTTGAATCGGGCCTAAAGCTTGCTCTTCTAAGTCTTTAGCTCTACCGTCCCACATTTGAACTTCAAAATATCCGCTATTAATAATGGTAGGAGAATGTCGACCCAATTCTACTTGACCATCCCCTATAGTTCTCGGAAGACCATCGCTCCAACCCAAAGCGGGGTTATGGCAAGTAGCGCAACTGATCCAATTACTGCCCGATAACCTGGGATCAAAATAAAGCATTTTACCAAGCTCCAATTTTCCCTTAGAAGCTTTCTTTATTTCAGGTAATGGTTCATAAATTGAGTCTTCCCCTATTGCGCTGAAGGGATATATAAAAAATACAAAGACTAAAAAAATTAATAATAATTTTTTTCCAACACCCCTCTTTTTTACCAAGCCTTGGTCTTGCCGATTCATTTTAATTCTCCTCATAAAACGTATATTTACCACATTAATTTTAATTACGCTTTGAGTTTCTAACAAATTCTTATATAATTCAAATCGATTAAATTTATAATACCATCAATGTTATCTATATCTCTAATTCAACTTTCATATATCGTAGCGGTCCAAAAAACCAAGAACTTCGGACTGGCGGCCAAATCCTGTTTCGTGACTCAACCCACCCTTAGCATGCAAATTCAAAAAATAGAAGAGACATTGGGCGTTATTATTTTTGATAGAACCAAAAAACCTGTCCAAGCAACTTCTATTGGCAATAAAATCATTGACCAAGCTCAATTGGTACTTCAAGAGGTTACAAGAATTGACGAATTAATAAAAGCGGAAAAAGGCGAATTAATGGGAGATTTTAGATTAGGAGCGATACCTACTTTGGCTCCCTATTTAATACCGCTTTTTGTAAAAAGTTTTTCACAAAAATATCCAAAAGTTCAGCTTATTATTGAAGAACTCCAAACCGCTCAAATTATTGACCGATTAAAAGAAGATACCTTAGATGCTGGGCTCCTCGCTACTCCCTTAAAACAAAAAGGAATCATTGAACAAGTTTTATTTTATGAGCCGTTCGTAGTTTATATTTCAGAAAATCATTGGTTACATCAATTTAAAAAAATACAAGAAAACGATTTGGATATTAATGATATTTGGATTTTGAGCGAAGGACATTGTTTAAGAAGCCAGGTATTAAGGATTTGCCAAAAAAAGGTCGGCGAAGATCTTCAGAAAAAAAACGTCAGGTTTGAAAGCGGAAACCTAGAGACTCTTAAAAAACTAGTGGACCAAAATTTAGGAAGCACTTTGTTACCCTACCTCGCCACAAAAAACGTATCCAAAACGGAGTTCCAAACAAAAATCAAACTTTTCAAAGACCCCATTCCTACGCGGGAAGTAAGCCTAGTCTATAGTCGGTCATTTCTTAAAAAAAATATAATAGAAGCTTTATCAAAAGAAATTTCCACTTCCATTCCCGAAATACTAAAAAAGAAACCGCCTAAAACAAATATCGTTAAAATTCCAAAGATTTAAATTATCTTAGCCAATTTATTAAGTAAGGTTAAAAGTTTTTAGGCAAAAAAAAAGCCCGCCTTCCGGCGGGCTTTTCTGAAACTAACTCATGTTGAGTTTTATTTCATTTTACCTTCATCCCACATTTTGCGAGTTCTCTTCGTCATCCAAACTAACCAGCCTTGGAAACAAATGAAAATCGCCGCTGCGATTGGAGGCATATAATAAATGGTATCAGGCACTGGCGGCTCCAAAATGGTGTACAACCAAGTTGAAATCGCTTGATGCTCGTCCTTTTCATTGTCAGCTCCAGACCACTGCATGAAGGAAACCGGAATAAAAGTTTCCGAAGGAATTTGAACGTCCGTTTCTTTGTTGTCGTTAGTCAAAGAACGTTTGAACATAACCCGAACCATACCTTGGTGATACTTAGAAGCGACAACTTCTACGGTTGGATCGGTTTCCTTATCTTTAATCGCGTCAAAACCATTACCAATATGCTCGCTAACCGTCAAATCCAAGTCGTAACCATCTGGATTTGGCGCATTGGTAGGATTGTAATCCTTAGCCATAAAAGTCGCTTTCCAAAGATCGATAGGCTTTTTGGAATCGCCATAGATGAAATAAGGTTTTTCCGCTCCAAACAAATCTTGAAGTTTACCAGGCCATTGGATAGCAACGGCGTCTGGATATTCAGGATTTGTGGACAAAAATCGCAAGTGGTATTCAACCAAGTAATAAACAGCGTTTTCTTCAGGACTCCATCGAGAAGTTACCCAAAGATTGTCCGCTTTTGGTTTGAAGTTTCTATTACCGCGAGTGATCTGTCCCGCTAAAGCTACATAATGACGACGCTGATCCCCAGTGTAATCTTTTGGGCGAGGTTTAAGCTTTTCGTCGTCATAAGGAGCCGACCACATAGGATCGTCCATATTTGTAGAAACAGGACCTTCAGTATATTTAGACTTAATCAAGAAATCGTTAACAGGCTTATTGGCCAATTTATCAATAAGTTTTCTTGGGCAAAGCGAATTAACGAAAGCGGCAATATTCCAGCGATCTTCAACAGTAATCTGCTCCCTAAAGTTAGGCATTGGAGTACCGTTTAAACCGGTTGAAATGGTCCTGACAATATTAAAAGGATTGAAAGGATCTCGGCGTGCGCCTCGAAAATTCCAACACTCTTGCCAGTTAGCCGCTACGATTGGAAATCCCCAGTCATCTTTCATCGTTGGGTTACCGTCGCCGCGACCTTCGCCACCATGACACTCAAAACACTTATTCTTCAAGAAAACTTCTTTACCTTTATCAATGGCTTCCTGAGGAACGCCTAAATGATAAGGACCCGTGGTACCCCAAGGGTTGGTTCCGAAGTCTTGAACGTTAACTTCTTCGTCTTCATCGTCAAATTCTCTGTCTTGAACCAAAGTTTTAACGAATTGGACAACCGCTTCAATTTCTTCCGTTTGAAGAAAGTTTCCCCAAGCCGGCATAGCCGAACCTTGAAGACCATTGGTTACGGTTTTTATCAAGTTCTCATCCATGGGGAGTTCCCCAGAATCAGTAGTACGAATTTTAAACGTGCCCTGAATAAAGTTTCTAGGACGCGTGAACAACCTATCTGCAGAAGGGCCGTCGCCGCCGCCTTCAACACCATGACACCACACACAACGCTTAAAATAGACTTGTTTGCCTTTTTCAAGCTTATCCTTTTGAACAGGATCTGGCAATGCGGCAAAAGACGTTGCAGGTAGCAAGAAGACTAATAGCAAAATGGCTAAGAAACCCCACCCTTTTACTTTATTAATTCTTACCATTATTCTTTCCTCGTTAATAATTATAGTTAAACAATTAAAACAAAACTAAATCTTTCGACAAACCCTACATACAGGTTTCAGGATCGGAACCAATTCCGCCTGGTGGTACCGGCGCGCCAATGTACGCAGGTTCCGTATCAAAAGTTCTAGGATGCCATCCCGTATACCAGTATTCGAACAGAATAACTTTCCAAATTTGCTCGGTTTTCAAATGCTCTTCCCAAGGAGGCATAGCCGAAGACCAAGGGGTAGATTCATTTGGAAGACCGGGGCCGCCTTTGGAAACACGCCAGAAGAGGAAAGATTCCCGCAACATAGCGATGGTACCCGGATCGATGAAGTTAGCGGGAGTTGGGTTAAAAACATGAGAGAACATACCCAATCCGTTTAACTGATCGCCGTGACAGTAATGGCAATTTTGAAAGAAAATGGTGCCGCCTTCAGTCACGTTCTTCATATATTGTGCGCCTGTTCCGCCTTTTCCAAAATCCTTATTAACATCTAGGAATGGAAAGGCGTTTTGATAATCGTCTTGCTCTTGAATTCGAAACGGATTTCGAGTTTTCTCAAGAGCGCAAGTCTTACCATGAACGCGAGTCGTTGCAGGAGGCGCAGGATGAACCGTTCTTAACTCAACCGGCTCCTCAAACTTTGGCAACAAGCTTTTGTAAGTCGTAAAACCAACAAACAAAGGCAAAGCAGTGAATACTATGATTCGCGCTAATTTGTATTCGCCAACAATCGTTTTAACGATTGGCTTTCTGAACTCTCTAAAAGTTTCCGCATCTTGACTGATGTAAAGAAAAGTACCAATAGACCACAACATCATGTAGGTGATGAAGAGAGTCCAAGGAACATGCGGAATCAAAACATGATCATAAAAATAGAACCCAAAGCCCCAAACATACAAAGCTTTTAAAGCCATGGGCGGTTTTAGCCTCAAAATCAAATGAATGATAATGAAAGCTAAAACGAACAATATAAAACCTGCATATCTAGCCGGATTCAGCCCCGCTGTTGTGTGAAACAACGGAAAAATGAAATTATGGAAGACAGGCAGGCCAATTGCAAAAATTATAAATGACACTAATCCTTGCTGCTTCATTCTAAGAACCTCCTATTAACCCTCTGCCGGGGCTTCAGTCTGACTGATAAAATCTACTAATTTATCAAGGGCTTTCACGGACAACATGGTTGAAAACGTTTGCGGCATCAACCCATCCGGGAACAATTCTCCCTCTGCTTCATTCATTACAACGTATGCACTAGGATTCAAAATTGATTCCCGTACATACTCTTTCGTATTCGTCGCTTTACCTTCATAGCGCGAATCTTTGATACGTTTTGGAGCGTTTGTTTTTTCATGCAACTTCGGCCCCAACTCTCCCATTGCGCCTTCGACGCCAGGGATTGTATGACAAAGAGGACAACCCAGCGTATTAATCATCGCTTGGATATCTTCATCGCCAGTAACAAAAACGGGTCTCTCTTCTTCTTCCCCGTCATCAGCCGGAGCCGCTTCAGCTTGAGAAGCCGCCGAAGGAAGTGGAACAGTCACATTAGAAAACTCGCCAGGCGTATCTTTAGACTGCAACCAAGCGATAACTGCATTCAATTCAACTGGAGACAAACTAATTGGCGGCTTACTAATAACCGGCATTGGGCTCTTAGTATCGCCATCTTTTCCGTACCCTTCAACAACATAACAGGTTGGGCACATTAAAGATTCGCGTAAATAATCTTCCCCAATCAATTCATCCGAACCGCCTCGACGATAAGCTTCGTCGATCTCCATTGGCATACCCTTCACCACGCCAGTGGCCGGTTCTTTCTCTCCAATAGCAACAGGAGATGTCTTATAGCGATCTTCTTTAATACGAGTTCCACTTCTTTCTTGAACTCCAAAAAGATTTGGACATCTACCAATATTATCGCCAGGATCAAATGTATGACATAAAGGACATTGTCCCTTACCAATGGATTTTTGACCCGCTACCTGCTTGGCGCCAAATACGATGATTCGGCCCATTTCGGTATATTCTTCCATGGTAAGGTCTTCGCTGATGGCGGCTCCACCCTTAGGTGGAGGATCGCTTCTTTGTTGGGGCAACCAGTTGGTATACCCCGCCAAACAAACGGAAACCGTCATCCAGAAGAACATCGCCCGAGTAATCGGAGGCGATTGAGACTCAATATCCGTAGATTTAAAAAATACTCCCCAGGTAAAAAGCAGCACTAAAATCCCCGCCAATTGCCAAGGTAAAAACATCATTTGATCGCGTTGGATCAAAGTGTACATATGCTTGGTCAGGAAAAAATTCAGCACAAAGAAGCCAGCGAATATCCCGCCCCACAATTTTGTATTAACATCTTCGTTTTCTCTACAATGTTTTAACACATTGATGAATGCGTAGAGAGAAAACACTGTGAACGCCGTTGTGATAAACGTCCACAAAATGTCATGTTGCTCTGGTAACATTTCTCTTACATCCTCCTTAGTAGCAGTAAAACAAATTATTGCTGTTGCTGAGCGGGAACTGGAACACCCTCTGGAGCTTTCTCAACAGCGGCTTTTTTACCGGTGAGACTACCAACCCAGAACACAATGACAATTTGCACCCATACAAACAGGGTGTTAAACGTTAGTATTTTACCCGCTTCACCGATTGTCAGCGTATATGCGTCAACCGAATTATCGCGAACAACTTCTGTCACATGCCAAAACAACCGTACTGCGGAGCGAATGTAGCCCATCAAGCCCATCAACCAAGTGAAGGAAATGGCCAACATAAAGATCGCATACGTACCAACTTTAGACTGCGTACCCCATTCAATATCGCCATAAGACTCAGAGTCTTTAAACATAGAGATATTGATCGCCGTACCGGCAAACAAAGTAGTCAAAGTAGTACAAACCTGAGGCACCGACAATCCAACCCGTTGGTTAGCAGGGAGGAAATAACCGTAGTAACCCAAGAAAGCGATATTAGCCGCCGCGCCAACAAAGATAGCCGCTATCCAGCAGTTACCTATCGTTGCCCAAGGCACCGTAATCCGTTTATTCGACCGTTGATACAGCAAGAAACATAGAACGGTCGTTGTAATCATAATATTTACCGCCGTGTTCTTGGCCGACATTACGCCAAAGTGACCTACAATCGGATGTTGCGCGCCACCCATAACCTTCAATTCCGCTGGCGTCATAACGATCGTATGAGGAGTCATCCACATGGTAAACATTAAGATCAAAACTAAAACCATATATTTGCAGTACTTCATGTAACGCTCGGATCCTTTAACGCGGGCCATTCCATTATGAAGATAGGAGTTCGCGCCAAAGAAAAGGAGACCGATCATAACCGCTTGAATAATAAACAACCAAGCCATGATACCGCCCATGAGAGTAATACCCATTTGTTGACGGAAAGCGTAAACTTCCTTCATCAACCAATACCCCGCGAAAGGCAATGGGATCAATCCAAATATTGCAATAAACATAGCCACATAACACACCCAGTCATAATGGGCTTTTTCTTCAGCGCTCTTAGCGTTCAAATAATGATATGCCGCATATGCGCCAACGATACCACCGCCAAAAACGATATTTCCCAAAATCCTGTGAACGCCAACCGGGTTCCACAAGGTAGAGTGAATTACGTGCCAAATATTTCCTAGAAAACGGCCCTGCTCATCGATTCCGCCAGGAGCTTGCATAAAAGTAGCCCAAGAATTAGCGAGATACATAAGAACGGTACCGATCAAGTTCAATAAAGCTGAGAGACTAACGTGGATCCATTTCATGAAAGGATCCTGACTCATTCTGTCCCAACCATAATAGTAAACATAAAGTACGCCACTTTCCGCTAAGAACATCAAAGCGTAAACGTGCATTACAGGTCGGAAGATGGTAGCCATATACTTAAAGAAACCTGGGAACAACGTAATAAATGTAAATAATAATACGCCGCCTAGAATAGCTGTCCAAGAATATGCGGTCAGACTAATCTTCATTAAGTCATGGGCTAACTTGTCATACTTTTGAGCCATAACTGGATCTTCTTTTCGCGTTCGAATTCCAATGAACTCAATAACCATACAGAAAATCGGAACAGCTAAAACAAAGCTACCGAAATACAAATGCTGTTGATTAGAAATCCAAAGAATCATTCGACTTGGAGCGAAAGAATAAGTGTTGTAATCAGTTTCGCCAAGCTCCGGAGCGGGATGACCACTCACACAACCTTTTAAAGGATTACCTTCCCAATCCTTATAAAATACGTCCTGACTAATTTCGCATTCTTCTCCAGCCGCGCCTTCTGCCGCTTCCTCTTCCGCGAGCACTTCTTTTGCAAAAGCTTCTTCTGCAAATGCTCTTTCTGCAAACGCTTCCTTAGCAAAGGAATCGCTCACAAAATTCGGAACAAATAAGCTGAAGGCAAAGAACATCACCGCCAAAAGGGGCAGCGTGCGACTCAAACTTGCCTTTTTACCCAACATATCCGACCTCCTTGAGTAGTTAATACCTATAAAATCTTTTAATAAACTAATATTCATAAAAAATATTCAAAAATCTTCCAATTAAAAACCAAAAAAAATTAAATTATCTTAATAAAGCACAACAAAAAAGTACCCATTTTCTTAAGGCACACGACTTTTTATGAGATTATAGGTCCAGGCATAAATCACCCGTAAGACCGCAACTCATTGTTTTATAAGCCTTTATAAAGCCGCGTTTTTCAATGTATTTAAACGTAGCTAGGGCTATTAATCGAACGTGTTTTTTAACAAGGATTGGAGAAATTGTCAAGCTAATTCGGATCAATTACTAAGCCAACCTATCCTATTATAAATTGGCGTTTATCAGCATTTTTATCGAGATCAGTTTTAATCTTCTACCCGAATTTTTACCGCATTTGCATGAGCGTCTAAATCTTCTAATTGAGCTAAAATTCGACAGGGATCTGATACTTGTCGCAAAGTTTCCTTTGTATAGGAAATAAGACTGGTTTTTTTGACAAAATCATAAACTCCAAGAGGCGACGAAAAACGAGCCGTGCCACTTGTTGGTAAAACATGGTTAGGCCCCGCCAAATAATCGCCAATCGCTTCTGGGGTATAGTGCCCTAAAAAAACCGCCCCGGCATTAGTAATTTGCTTAACCCATTTTTCTGGAGCTTCAATGGCAAGCTCTAAATGCTCTGGAGCTATCTGATTGGCCAAATCAACCGCCTCAGCGACATCGGAAACGATGAATATCTCGCATTTATCATTAAGGGACGTCTGAATAATATTTTTTCTATTTAAGGTCTGTTTCTGACGATCTAGCTCTGCCACCACCTTATCCGCTAGATCGGAAGAACTTGTAACCAATATTGGAACCGCTTCTTCGTCATGTTCAGCCTGGGAAAGTAAATCTGCGGCCACAAAATGAGGTTTGGCGCTTTTGTCGGCAACTATCAGTATTTCACTTGGGCCAGCTATCATATCTATATCTACAACCCCAAAAACCATACGTTTGGCTAATGCTACAAAGATATTACCGGGTCCTACTATTTTGTCTACTTTAGGTATGGATTCCGTTCCATACGCCAAGGCAGCCACCGCTTGAGCCCCACCTACCCTATATATTGAATCCACTCCCGCTAAATCCGCTGCCACAAGACAATGAGGACGCACTTTGCCACCCGGAGTGGGACTTACCATTACAATTTCGTTAACCCCTGCAACTTTAGCGGGAATAGCATTCATCAATATTGAAGAAGGGTAAGAGGCTTTCCCTCCGGGGACATATATCCCCACTCTTTCTAAAGGTCGAACCATTTGACCTAAAGTCACTCCATTTTCTTCATATTCCCAAGATTCTTGTTCTTGTTTTTCGTGAAATCTCTTTATTTTTTTGGCAGCTAGCTTGAGCGCATCTAATTCTTCAGATGAAACTTTCTCATAGGCCAACTCTATTTCTCTAGACTGAACCTTTATATCTGCCTGCTCATAATTGGTTTTATCAAACTGATTTGTATACCTTATAAGGGCGGAATTTCCTTCATTTCTTACGTCTTCAATGATTTGACGAACCGTTGCGTCGTGGGTGGTGTAGTCGACGTCCGCTCGATTCACTAGTTTTTTAAGAGCTCCGTCAAAATCAAGGTCCGTTTTTTTCCATATTTTCATATACTTAACTCATATCGAATTAGGTTAAAGTTCGATTTGTTCCAAAAACTCTAATGTTTCTTTTGGGAAATCTTGTCTCGAATAAGAAAGGCATTTAGCATGTGTCTTTAAAAGGGCTAAATCCTGAAATTCGTCCACATCATACCATATTGGCAGTAGCTCTAAACTTGCCTTTGCAATCTGAATTTTCTCTAATGTTTCGCGAAGAACCGCTTCGCTTCCCCATCGCACGCCTTCAAAAACTTCTACCCGTTTTCGACACATCCCAATTAAATAATAACCAGAATCAGCGCTAGGCCCTATAACAATGTCCTTTTCCGAGCGAAAAGCCTTTCGAATGTTCTCTAAAGGTAAAGAGGGACTATCAGAACCAATGATAACTACTTTTTCATAACCTTCACTAAATCGATCGTCGAAAGCATTTCTCATTTTTTCTCCCAAATCGTCTCCCGATTGAGGAATGACCGATATATTTCTCTTTTGCGATAAATTTTCAAAATAAGCCAGATCTTCCTTAGGGAATCCAGCAATATAAGGATCGGACTCTGAAATTCTTAAAATTTTTTCTATACTGTCGTTAAGAAAACGAGTATATAACTTAAGGATTGTTTCTTGCGGCAGGTCTGGATTAAGTCTTGTTTTTACTTTTCCCAGGCGCGGCGTACGAGCAAACAATATTAAAGCGTTTGATTTTTTTATCATGGCAATTTTCTTCGTTATATCCTCTAAACGATTCTAATCTTTCCTTACCTTCTTGCTCTTGGAGGTTTTCAATTCTTACCGACGTTGACGTAAAACTATTTCACTGGATTTATAATTTAGTTCAAAGCGGCATCTCTCATGAACTGTCGGAATATGTATCAAACCCAAGAAATTTTATCGTATCCGGAGTCTTGTGTATTCTATCTTTAATCATATTTGAAAAAAGACGAGGATTAGTTTTAATAATTGTCTTAGCCAGTGGAGTCGCATTAAACGACGCCATTTGTCATAAACTCCTAAAACCCATGGTCGCTCGTCCAAGACCATGCCAAACTATCGACCTCAATAAACCTGGTTTAAGATGTTCACACAACTATTCATTTCCATCAAATCATGCCGGGAACTCTTTTACAGCGGCAACTATGCTAAGCCTTCGGTTTCCTTTAGTCTCTATCCCGGCCTACGGGTTAGCCCTCGCCGTTGGGTTTTCTAGAATCCATCTGGGATTGCATTATCCATTGGATATTTTAGGAGGAGCTATTTTTGGCGGCTTCATGGGCTGGGTATTTTTCTATTTATATAGGAGAACAATTTCAGCGGCGCAATTGTAGCAAAATTTCATGACAGAAACCCCACAAAGAATTTTAATTGTAAAACTAGGATCTATTGGCGATATTGTCCATACGCTTCCAGTTTTACGCACCCTTAGGGTTCGCTTTCCAAACGCCTTTATTGCTTGGGCTGTGGAAGAAAAATTGGCCGACCTACTTTATGGGAATACCGACCTAGACGAGATTGTCATTATTTCCACAAAAAGATGGCGTAAAAATTTGAGCTTTTCTACATTATCCGAAGTAATGGAGGCTATTGGCAATTTGCGAGAAAAATCGTTCGATATTGTGTTGGATTTCCAAGGTTTGATTAAAAGCGGCGTAGTGTCTCTTTTAACTGGAGCGAAAAACAGGGTTGGTTTTTCAAGAAAAGATTGTCGCGAAAAAGCAAATATTCTATTTACAAACCGGAAAGCCAGACCATTCATTGATCAAGAACATGTTGTAGATAAAAACTTATCGCTTCTAAAAAAGTTTCAAATTGAAAAGTTTCAAATTGAATTTTCTCTTAAATCGTCGCCGGAAGCCGAAACCTCTATTCATAGTTTTTGCGCCGACCACACCGATTTTTTTCAAAAACCCGTTGCCGCAATTAATCCTGGAGTTGGCTTTGCTACTAAGCAGTGGGCGCTAGACCGCTACGCAAGAATAGCAGACAGAGTTTTTCGTGAATTGAATCTGAATATTCTGTTAACCTGGGGTCCTGGAGAAAAGGAAAAAGTCGAAAAGATAGCGGCTACTATGGAAGAAAACTGCTTGATAGCCCCCCCAACCACTATTCTAGAATCAATTGCCCTTTATAAAAAGCTCGATCTTTTCATAGGAGGGGACACAGGTCCCCTACATATTTGCGCAGCATTAGGAGTTTCTACAGTTTCTATTTTCGGTCCGACAAATCCCAATAGGAATGGATCTTATGGCGATGGACACACTACAGCCTTTAAAAAGTTGCATTGTAGTTTTTGTTATAAAAGAAAATGCCCAACTCAAAACGAATGCATGTCAGAATTAAGAGAAGAAGAAGTGTTTGAAGCCATTTTAAAAAATACTTATAATGCTTCCCATTAAATCCCAAATCCTAAAAAGGAATTAAACGATGGCGTTTGATAAAGAATTATTAGATATTTTGGCTTGTCCTAAATGCAAAAAAGAACTTTGCTTAAACTCTAAAGAAGACGGTTTAATCTGCAAGCATTGCAAAATAGTCTTTGAAATCAGGGAAGATATTCCAATATTGTTGATCGACCAAGCCGCCAAGCTGTCAACTCATAACGAATAAAATAATTATTTTTTCCTTTTTAAATCTGGGTATATTTTTCTTAAGTTAATCAAATGACAAGAAAGCTCAAAGGTCTTCTTTGGAAAATTTTGGGGATCTTTTTAGCAAAAAATCATACGCCATCTGACGATTCCTTTAGCCCAGATAAAATTCATTCCATTTTAGCAATTCGACCCGATCGGTTAGGCGACGTTATTTTATCGACTCCAGTTTATGCATCTATAAAAAAATCATTTCCCAATATTAAACTAACCGTTTTAGTTAAAAGAGGACAGAAAGAGATCCTATTAGAAAATCCTTACATCGACCGAATCGTCGTTTTCGATCCTAAGAACATTTTAAAAACCCTTCGAGTCCTTTGCTCAGAAAATTATGATATTGCTATCGTTTTGAATTTGGTCTTTAGCTCGACAGCCGCATTTTTTGCGCTTCTTTCAAGAGCTCCTTGGAAGGCAGGATACGACTCTCCCGAAGGCAGAAAGGTTTTTAATCTTCTTGTTCCTAAAAAAGCAAAATTACTACACGAGACCCAACATAATTTAGACGTTTTAAGATTCTTGCAATTTCCTGTAATTGAGGAGTCGCCTAAATTATTTTTTGAAGAAAAAATAAAAAAAGAGGTCGAAAGTTTAATCGCAGAAAAAGTCCGTTTTCCAGATAAACCTTTAGTTCTAGTTAAACCTGGGACACGTGTCTTAAAATGGGGTTGGAAAACGGATAACTTTAAAGAAACAATCAAACGGCTTGTAGATTTTGAAGACGCTGAAATTTTTATCATACAAGGCCCTGGAGAAGAAGAATTAATTTCAAGCTTTACCGAGCCTTCTAATAACCATGTCACCATATTACCGCCGCTGACCATTGCCCAATTGGCCTATTTAATTCAACGGTCTAAACTCTTAGTATGCAATCACACTGGAATAATGCATTTAGCGTCTGCAGCCCAAACTCCCGCTCTAACTATTTTCAAGCATGGAGAAATAGATCGCTGGGGGCCTATTTGCAACCGACACATTGTATTGGAGGAACGAAACGGCGACAATCTTTCTCCGCAAACCGTTGTAGAAAATATTCGACGTCTATTATCCGACTCCAATAATACTGCGAAAACAAATTAAAGATTATTCAACGCAAAAACTTTTCATTCACGAACTTAACATTAGCGATTTAAAACACCCTAAAACTTCTTAGGCAAACTTACCGTATTAAACCAGAAAGGGCAGAGCATGGGAGCTAACAACACCTCCACTCAACCAAAAGGAATTGGAATCAAAGGACTCATATTTGAAGAGTCCCTCTTATTTGAATTAAGTTCTCCTGGAAGGAAAGCATACTCTCTTCCATCCCTCGACGTTCCAGATGCCGATATTGAATCCATATTGCCTAAAGAAGAAATACGCGACGAAATCAAAGACTTTCCCGAGCTTTCAGAATTAGACGTAGTTCGCCATTACACTCGACTTTCTCAATGGAACTTTAATATCGAAACCAACTTTTACCCACTTGGTTCCTGCACTATGAAGTACAACCCAAAAATAAACGATCAAATGGCTCAGCTACCTCAATTTAGCCGTCATCACCCGGCAACTCCGGAAACGCTTTCCCAGGGCAGTTTAGAACTGATGCACGATCTCCAAGAGTTTTTGGAAGAAATTAGCGGGATGGATAAGGTGTGTTTACAACCTGCCGCTGGGGCTCAAGGCGAGCTAGCCGGTATGTTGATGATACACGCTTGGCATCAAGCAAATGGAACTCAACGCAAAAAAGTATTACTTCCCGATTCAGCTCATGGCACAAACCCAGCCAGTTCGGCTCTTTGTGGATACGAAGTGGTTTCGATTCCTTCCGATTCAGAAGGTTTTATCGATCTCGATTTTCTTGAAAGCGTTATGGACGAAGACGTTGCTGGCATCATGCTCACAAATCCCAATACGCTTGGAAAATTTGAAAAAGATATTATTAAAATTACGGATATCGTACATAAAAAAGGCGGTCTCGTTTATTGCGACGGAGCTAACTTAAACGCCATCATGGGAATGACCAAAATGGGGGCAATGGGGATCGACGTCATGCATTTCAATTTACACAAAACCTTTTCGACTCCGCATGGCGGTGGCGGCCCTGGAGCCGGCCCTGTAGGGGTCAAGAAAATATTGGAACCATTCTTGCCCGTTCCTATCGTGGAAAAACACGAAAATCGTTTTTGCCTCAATTATGATCGTCCACAATCGATCGGTAAATTAAAAGCATTTTTTGGAAACTTTGGCATTTTGTTACGCGCCTATGTTTATATACTTTCCCTTGGGAAAGAAGGAATTAAGAAAGCTTGCCACATGGCAGTTTTAAACGCGAACTACATTCGCTCTCATTTGGAAGGGATTTACCACCAACCTTATCCTGGCGATTCTTTGCATGAATGTATTTTTTCTGACAAGGATATGCAATCAACCGGGGTCAAAACCTTAGATATTGCAAAAGCCTTAATTGATTATGGCATTCATCCACCGACAGTCTATTTTCCCTTAATCGCCAAAGGGGCCATAATGATTGAACCGACAGAAACAGAATCCAAGGAAACTCTAGACCAATTCATAAAGGCTATGAAAGAAATTGCCGAAAACGTTCATAAAGATCCTGAAAGCTTTCACAACGCTCCAACACTTCCAAAAGTATCGAGGCTAGACGAAACGCAAGCGGCAAGAAAACCTATCCTTAGATGGCTTCCCGAAAACAATTAGTTCGAGATCTAATGCAAAATCAATTGAACCAGACGCTGGCTTCGCCTCATACGGAATTGAGAACTATTAAAATCTCTTTTTATTTAAATTCGGTAACCTGGGCGCTTTTGTTCTTCTCAATATTTAGTTTGGCTGGAAGATGGCTATGGGGGGCGGAATTAGCGTCTCATTTTAAATGGCAATACTTTCTACTTTCTTTGGGGCTTTGTTTTGTTTTTTTGTGGGTCCGAAATTTTAAATATGTTGCCTTGAATTTCGTTATCCTATTTATAAACGTATACGACATAGCCCCTCTTTTTAGCCAAAATGAAATTTCCATAAAAAGCCATCAGGAGCTTAATCTAACAATCGTTCAATTCAATAGGTACATAGATAATCTGCAAAACCACAAGATTATTCAATGGCTATCCAACAAAGAAAATAAATTCGATATTATCTTGATTCATGAAATAAATTCAAAGTTTGTTCAAGACCTTAAAAATCTCGACACCATATATCCTCATCAATATATCACTCCTTATAAAGGAAACTTTGGCCAAGCTCTTTTGAGCAAAAAAGAAATAATCAAGGTTCGCCTCAAACCGTCTTTTGACAAAGCTAGTTCTTATTTAACCGCCGACATCCTCCTTTCTAAAACCCATAACCTCAAGTTGTATGGTATCCACGCCATGTCGCCCGAAACTCCAAAGTCGGCAACTATGCGAAATGAACAACTTGATAGAATTGCCAAATCGATATCTAACGACCCGTCAAAAACAAAAATAGCTATGGGAGATTTTAATGTAACTCCTTATTCTTATTATTTTTCTCGATTTGAAAAAACGATGGGACTAAAAAACACGATGAAAGGATTCGGACCGCAAAATTCATGGCCCAGCCTGTCGCCTCTTGCTATTTTTCGAATCCCAATCGATCACATTTTTGTTTCAAAAAACGTCCGCGTTGTGGATAGAATTATCGGCGATAATTTCGGCTCGGATCATTTTCCGGTAATCTTAAAATTATCGTTGTAAAACCGATTATTTTAAATTAAAGAGACTTTTAAAAAATCAGCGCAACCGGTTAAAAACAGCTAGTATTTCTTGCAATCGAGGAAGGGATAATCGACCGTTATTGAAGAGCGTCAAATAATCAAAACCACGGTCGCGAATTTTTTCAAAAACAAGGTTAGCGCCAAAGGCATTTGACTTCGCGCCCTTTGATAACTCTTCTTTTAATTTCTTCAACATCCAACCACATGCTTCAAGTTGTCCAATTTCGCTCAACTGTTCCAAATATCTCGTATCAATTCGATTAGTCCCCAAATCGAGGTAGTCCAAACCACGAGCGTCAATAACGCTATCTTTTTTACCTCTATTAAAGGTGAGCGACTGGGTGTCAAACTTTCGAGATGAAACTTTTGGAAATAGGCCAAAACGTTCATTCTTCCTATCGTTCGGGAACTCTCCAAAAATTTGCTTCGCTTTTTTTGTGACTAGACGCGGTAAATAAACGTCCATCGCTATTATGCAATCGGCAGATTGAAAATAGTCCCCACTTCCCCCCATAACCAAGATGACGCTGACTCCATGATCGTTGAACAACTCTTCCATTCGGTCGATAAAAGGAGTGATGGGCTCTTTCTCCGAATGAATCAATCGCTGCATCCGAGAATCGCGGATCATAAAATTAGCGGCGCAAGTATCTTCGTCCATTAAAAGAAGCTTGCAACCGGCTTCCATCGCCTCCAAGATATTTGCCGCTTGCGAAGTAGAACCGCTTGCCGAAACCGTCGAAAACTCTTTTGTCGATTCAACGGAAGGAAGATTATTCATAAATCCTGAAACATCAATTTTCCTAATAGACCTTCCGTCTTCAGCCCGTATTTTGACAGCGTTGGACATTGTCGCCATTCTCTCTCTTCCATCTCCTGGAATATGAGGATAAACGGCGGCTTGAATAGCTTTTAATAAAGCGCTTTTTCCATGAAACCCTCCGCCAACTATGAGGGTAGATCCCCTTTTTATTGCCATTCCTCTAATCGTTCCCGAATGAGGCAAATCAACTTTTTCAAAAAAATCTTCGGGAGCCTGAAACGCAACAACCGCTTTTGCCAATGGTTTTTCAGAAATACCAGTCGCTCTAGGTAAAATGGACCCATCTGCGATAAAAGCCACCCATTCATTTTTCTCTAACGCTTGGGAGAGTGCGTTATAATCTTCTAATGTTTGCAAGTGTTGGTTAATTTCATCTAAATTTAATGAAGCCGCCAACAAAGAACTTTCCATTAGAATGGGAATAGATTCAGAAAATAATCGACCGCATTCTTTTCCTAAAATCGTCCTTCCCGACCCAGGAAGTCCAACAAAAAAAATCGCTTGCAGAGATCCATTATTTATTAAAACTGCGTTTCTTTTTAAGATCTTTTGACTGGGTTGGTATATTTCTACAATTCCACTTTTTCCCGAAGCAGAATTTGAAATTTTTAAAGGTTTGATTTGTGAATTAAAGCGTCTCAATAAATAGTCTTCCAAACCCAATCTACGTTCTGGACTTTTAAACAATTCTGAGGGAAACCCAGCTTCGTTTAAATTAAACTGGACGGATAATCTACTGGGTTGGGCGAAGGGATCACCCTGCACATGCTCAAAAGTTAATCGAAATAATCCATAGTAAAACGTCTTTCCTTGAAGTTGTTTATAGGCTTTGTAACCGCGATTATCTAAATCGTTTAAAATCTCGATCAGAGATGTTGGAACTTCGAGCACGGCCATAATATTTTTAGAATTGTTGAATTTGAAGTTTCAAGTCGGGACGTTGGTTCTGTTTCCTGAAAAACCATCCGCGGAAATTCCTACAGGTAGAAACTTTCTAGCAATCTTTGCGACTTCATTTCGGTACGCTAAATTGACTGACGAAGCGTCTACTTCTCGCATAATGTTTGGAAGAGGAGTTCTTAACGTCCTCGAACCGTCATGCGTTCCATCGCCTTCGATAAAATGATCGATAATAACTCCATTCACACCTGTAACGGATAAACGGTAAAAAAAATTTTCTGGATCCTTAAGTGGATGTAAAGGAGATAAACAAGCGACCGTTTCTATTCCCTGTTTTGAAAATTTTTCTAAGGCGCCAATACGTTCATCAATGGAACAAGGAGGCGGCGGCAAACCTGGTAATCTTTCACGATCGCCTTCTAAGGAAATATGAACCTTTAACGAAGTTTTTTTCGCTAGTTCAATAATGGTCTTTTCATCATCTAAAATATCGGCGGTATGAGTTTGGAGAATTATTTTATCGGGAGGAAACTCTACCATTGCCTGCAATAAAGAACGTGAAACACGGTATTTTTTTTCCAATGGTTGCCAAGGGTCTGTGGAACTAGAAAAAAAAATTGAAAACATTCCTCCATCCCGCCGAGCCCAAGCGCTTTCCCGCTTATAAGTTTGACGGTAAATTCGGTCGGCCTCTAATTTAACATCGACAAAAGTTCCCCAATCGCGACCATTAGTCAACCAACGATTATGCTGGACATAGCAAGGGACGCCACAAGAAGATCGACCAAAACCGCATCCCACGTAGGGATTAAGAGAATGCGAGGACACCTTCTTTAAATATCCTGTTACCCGAGTCAAGATGGACTTACGAACTTCTTCTGTGACTTTCATGAAAAACTAGTTTAGCCTATCCCACCATTGCCCCCACTTTACAGAAGCAACCTTTTCGCTAAAACTCGGAGAAGACTTATAGTAATACTGGTAATCGCCATATCCTTCAGAGCCTTCTACTGTCTGCCAACCACCCTCTGTAAGAAAATTTAAATCTTTGAGCCAAATTCTTTTATCGTTTGTCTTGCGAACGATCAAATATCCCCAATCTTCTCTGTAATCTGGATTTCCAAACAAAGTGACGGTGGTATTTGCGGGGCCATCTAAAGTAAAGGTGTACCCTCCGTTACAATAAAAATAGACAAAATCGCTAAGGGTGGAATAGTTCTTATTACCATCGACGCTAAACAACCCATTACAACGACTGCGAGCTGGATAAAAATTGAAATTATCCGCAAAAAAGGGAGCTTTATATAAAGTGAGTTCTACTTTTTCTTTATGACCAAAAACTGAAGACGGAGCCCATAAAATAGAAAATACTATGAAAACCCAAAGCTTAAATTTCATAATCTTCCCTCACAATAATATTATTAATCTATTTATGATAATATCCCCATTGATCTTTGCGCAAGAGTAACTTTAAAGAATAATTAGCTCTGCTTTTAAAGAATTCACCTTAAAAAAACTCCAAAAACGTTGAAAAACCCTGAAAAACGTTTCTAATTTAGCGAGAACCATTAATGAATCAAGAAATAAAAGTACGTTTTGCTCCTAGCCCAACCGGTTATTTACATATTGGCGGTGTTCGAACCGCTTTATTTAATTGGCTATTTGCAAGGAGTAAAGGCGGCAAATTCGTCCTTCGAATAGAGGACACCGATCAAGAACGGTCGACTGACGAATCGATCAAGGAAATTATTGAGTCGATGATGTGGTTGGGATTGAATTGGGACGAAGGTCCCTATCGCCAAACTCAGCGACAAGATCTATATCGTTCTAAAATAGACGAGCTATTTAAAGACGGTAAAGCCTATCGATGCTATTGCTCCCCTGAAGAGCTTGAACAGCGCAAGAAAGAGGCCACCGCTAAAGGTCTTAAACCAAAATACGACGGCCGTTGCCGAAGTCGAACCGATTTCCCAGAAGATCAATCTCATGTCATCCGATTTAAAAGTCCTGAAGATGGGACTGTAGTTGTTGATGATTTGTTACGCGGGAAAGTTGTCTTTGACAATAAAGAACTAGACGACATGATTATCTTGAGATCGAACGGTTCACCAACCTACAATTTTGTCGTTGTGATTGACGATGCAGAAATGGGAATAACTCATGTAATTCGGGGAGACGATCATTTATCTAATACTCCACGGCAAGTCTTATTGTTTGACGCTCTTGGTTACCCGCGACCACAGTTTGCGCATATTTCAATGATTCTTGGAGAAGACAAAACCCGGTTGAGCAAAAGACACGGCGCGACATCCGCTCTTGCCTATAGAGATATGGGATATTTACCTCAAGCCCTCATCAACTATTTAGTTCGGCTTGGTTGGTCGCATGGAGATCAGGAAATATTTTCTCAAGAAGAAATGTTTGAATTGTTTTCGTTAGAATCGATTACTACGTCTGCCGCTGTATTTAATCCGGAAAAACTTTCTTGGTTAAATCAACATTATCTGAAAACACTGCCTCCAGATGAAATTGCCGAAAGATTGAAACCCATTTTGGCAAAAGAAGGTATATTTGAAGAAAACTTTGATGGCCTTATCAATGTTCTTCAGGAAAACCCCAATCCCGATAGCATGATCCCAATACCTGAAAAGTTAACTAGCCAAAACTTTGAAGGAATCATACTAGCGTTACGCGAAAGATCTAAAACTTTAGTTGAAATGGCTCAAGCTTCGGAATTTTATTTTAAGGAAGATCTGGAGTTTGACGAAAAAGCAAAAAGCAAGTTTCTTAAACCTGAGATAGCTCCATTATTGGAAATGGTAATAGAAGGACTTTCAAACTTAGACGATTTCACCGGTAAAGAATTGGAAATCGAATCCATCATAAAAGGTATTGTCGAAAAAGAAGGCTTAAAACTTGGAAAACTAGCGCAACCTATTCGAGTCGCTTTAACGGGAAAAACAGTCAGTCCCGGCATATATGACGTAATAACCCTACTAGGAAAAACCCGCACTTTAAAACGTTTAAAAGAAGCCGTTAAATTTATTCAGACTATATAGATCTTTATAGTTTCCTTTCTTTAAAAAAACTTTTCTCAAATCTAAAGCCTTAAAAATGTTTTTTTATGCATGAAAAACTCACTTTTTAAAGCAAATAATTTTTTCTTAAAAATTGTATTACTAAGTTTATCTATCGTATTATTTTTATGTTTTTTAGAGCTTGCGCTCCAAATCACATCCACTTACAAAGCCGACAACTTTGCTAACACTCAGGATTGGCAACAAAAATTTGTCACTCGCAATTCTCATGGCTATAGAGATAAAGAATACTCTTATAAAAAACCTGCCGGAATATATAGAATATTAGTATTGGGCGATTCCCAAACATTTGGCCATGGCATAAAGAAACTTGAGGATACCTGGCACAAAAAACTAGAAGTTTTACTTAACAAAGGTTTGCCTAAACCTCGGTTTGAAGTCATAAGCCTTGCAGGCGAAGGGTGGAACACTGACACCCAATTATACGAACTATTTGAAAACGGGTTTAACTATAACCCAGACCTCGTTCTTCTTGCCTTTTACCACAACGACATCCCCAATCCAAAGTATTTTGAGTGTGACGCTGAATATCTTGAGCTTCTCCCAAATGACTCTTTTTCTAATAAAATTAAAAAAAATTCCAAAATATACATATTCCTAAAACTTCGAATCAATAAACTATTAGAAAAAATTGGTAAAAAACCTTCATTCATCGATTGCAGTCAAAAAGTTTTCCAATCGAGAGGATGGGAAATGGAAAAAATTTATCTAAACTCTATAGTAACGGCAACCAGTATTAAAAATATTCATCTATTAATAGCTAACATTCCGCTTTTATATAAACTTGGAAACAACTATCCACTGACGGATACTTATTCAAAATTAGAAAATTATTTCAAAAGTTTGGACGTAGACTTCATCGATCTTTTTCAACAGGGGTTTAAAGGACTTGACGCAAATAAATTGATTGTTTCAAAAATAGACCGTCATCTAAACGAATATGGCGCTGAAGTGGTTGCTAATACTCTGTACAAAAACTTGTCTCTTTTAAAAACTTATGACAATTTATCCAAAATTCGCGGAGCATTCGAATTAAAAAATTTAATTAATGAAAATGTACTGTCTAGAAAAGTAGATAAGAAGTTTAATCAATTAAATCACTCTGGCGACACTATAAAGTGTTTTGAGAAAAATAAAAGCCTCACTGTTCTATTTCATAACGGGAACTATATTTACAAATCTTTGCTTAAGGGAGAAGACGATACCTTCACTACCACTTCTTTATCGTCTAACGGATATTTTCTATCATGGGAAAAGCGCGTGCAATCCCAATCGAAAATTAAAAAGTCCATTGAGAGACTTACTCGCGAAAAAGCAAGCTACCGATTAGAAACTTTAATATTTAATCGAGATAAAAATCGACCAAACATTCCCCCGATTCGAACAACAAGAAATTTTATTTTAAAGACTCCTATAAAAAATCTGAACTCTGTAGAACTAGAAGAAAATATTTTTTTCTCTGACCCAAAAGTCGTTGAAGAGAAATTATTTGAGGATAAGTATGCCCCTTCCAAATGGCTGGGCGAAAATGAAAAGAAATCGCTTATATCAAGAATTGATCCCAAAAACGAGAACGCATTTGAAGCTATAAATTCTCCTGAGATCTCTGACCTAATTAATGAACATATTTTATTTGAAGAGTTTATGGTTATATTGAGATATGGCGGAAAAAACTACCTTGACCAATTAACCAAAGTTATATCAATTAAAAAACCGTCTATAATTTCACTAAAAGCGACAGCAAGGTACTATTCCTATGTCAAATCGCTCAACAAACTAGATCGTTTAATAAAAGATAACCCAAAAATCTTTAGCTATTCTTTGAATAAAAAATAAATTAAAACTTATCATAATGGAGAAATTGTTATGGAAGGCCCGTCGATTAATATACTCAAACAAAAGTCTCATACATTCGATCTATTTATGGAAGACGAAGATGGTTCTGGGCCAGATGGAGTTACCGTAGTATTTCAACCGATGAGCGAATTAGAAAAAGAATATAATTTGGAGTCAAAAGACTGGGAAGAAATTGCCCGTCGCGTTGGTGTAGTAATTAAACGATATGCTGTCCTCAAAAAAAATGGAGTCGACAATCCCTTCTGACTTAATAATTGTTCGCCTATGCTATCTTCTAATTATATAAGCCCATTTGTAAAAACTCTTTGACCAGCCTAGAAAAAAGTTTAACAATCCAATAAAAGATTCTAACCACTCATCTATCAAATCCCATTTGAATATTTTCGAAATCAAGGCAATTAATTGGCGATGTATAATTTAGGAAAAAATAAAATCTTCTGGTCTTATGCTCTATTAACTTCATTTCTTATTTTGGGCTTAATACTTAGATGGGAAACATTAGACGTTGTTAGAATAAATTTTTGGCTCACAAGAGATTTTGATAGAAGCTTTAATCTTTTTAATGGCAATTATATCCCTCTCTCGGGGCCAGAAACCACAAATGGATTGCGACTACCAGGCCCTGCTCTTTATTTTTTAATGGCCATTCCACTTTGGTTCAAGTATTCATACGAGTCCATTTTTATTTTTAATTTCTTACTTAATATTTCTGCGATAATTCTGACATTTTGGGTTGTTAAAAAGTATCTCGGCCTATATACGGCGATACTTAGTACCATTCTCCAAACAATCCATCCATTAAGTATAGAAGCTGTTGCTTTTCCGATTAACCCGACTTTCCTTTTACCCATCCTGCCATTTTTATTTTGGTTCGTCTTTGAGTTTTCGCTTAATAAAAATGAAAAGTTTCTCCCTTTAATAGCTCTAGTAGTTTCTTTGGGAGTACAGATTCATCTCTCTATAGCTATTTTCTTAACGGTTCCAATTGCTTGGATTTTAATTTTCAGAATCAAAATATCTTTAAAAACTATTTTTAGTACTATATTAGTCGTTTTAATTTGTTTCTCGCCATTTCTCTTTTACTTATCGGAAGCGTACATACCCAACATTCAAACCAAAAGCGTCACAAAAATCGATCCATTTTCTTCATTCATTGAACCAATAAAGGTAATTGGCGTTCAAAATACCCTAGAACGACTGGCTGACCATGGAATTGGCATAGGAAATATGTCCAATTTCCTGGGAGTTCCCAAGTTTCAAGGATATATCAAATCTGTAATTTTAAATTCCAGTTTATTTGGGCTCATCTTTTTTGTTTTTTTAAGTTTTAAGCGAAAAGAATTTGATCGACTCCAAAAACCGCTATTAATTGTATTTCTATTTTACTTACCCGCTTTAATTTATGATTTTATCCGCCCAGTACAAATGCATTTTTGGTACAACTATGTTTTTATTTTACCAACCGCTTTATTGGTCTCATTGGCTATAACCACGCTCTATGAGGCCGTAAAACCCAAAGCGTTAAAAATCAGCATAAACTTGACCACTTTTTTATTAATTTTATATTTTGCATTATTCAACACAAATTATTTTTATTCTGTAAAACAAGATATTCAAAACTTTGTATCCATAGGGGACTATCAAAACTTTAAACAATTGTCTCTATTTCAAAAAAGTATTTTTAAAAAGTTTAACTTATCCTCCGACGATTATATTAATCGCGTTTATATTGAAGAAGTCCACCCTTATTCCCCCAACTTAATCAAATTGATGGGAAATAAAAACGCGGAACAATCTCAACCCAATCAGATTAGCGGCAATAATCCTTGTATTTACATATTTGGGATGGATGATTTAATCGATTTAAAAAAACCAAGGTCTGCTAAAAAAACTAGAAGACTGAGTTCATTCTCAAGCGACCCAACTATAAAAATAATCAACTCTAGTATTTTTAAACACCGTAGGTTTTTTTTCGGATTTAAGCAGTACTTACCAAAGTTTGCTCAACCTTGCTACCAAAACACATCAAACATATTTTCAGCCACTCCAAAGGACAAAAAATTATTGTCAGACTACTCTCAATTCCAAAATAACAACAATAGTTTTTACGAAAAGAAAATAGAATTTGGTAATGGGGGAAAATTTAAAGGGATCAAAATTAGCTATATTTACCAACAACCAAACACTAAAATTCCTGTTCGCTTTAATATTTTTTTAAACAAAGCTGAGAAAAGCCATACCTTAAAAGTAGCAATCGATTCCTATGCCTGGGGACATGCCGACAAAGAGCTTTTTACGTATGACTATTTAAATTTAGAAATCTCAGAAAATTCAAACTCTTCAAATCCAGCTTTAAGCATTCCAATTATTAGCCCCAGCTCATGGGTTAGCCAAGGCTTTGGCATCAATTTAGAAAAGTTCAGTTGGTATCGCCAATTTGCCTTACCAATGAATTTTAAAATTCCAAAAGATAAGCTTTCTTTGAAAATATCAGGAAACATGAGATTTCCAAAAAGAGAAATCCCTTGTTGTGAAAAATTCGATTTCCCTCTTACTGTGGACATTTCAAAAAATGGCTAATGAATTAATTCAAATCATATTATAAACTTTAAATAATTTTAATTTCTTCCACTAACAATTTAAAAACCGATCTTTTATTATTGATAAGCTATGACAAACGATTACTGGCCTCTTCCTAAAAACGACCCCTGGTCTACCCCTTTCGCAAACACTCTTTTAAGTCTAGTTGATTTATCTTCGGGACTTTCTGTATTGGATCTTGCTGCCGGCGGAGGAATTCCTTCATTCCATATTGCCGAGGAAGTTGGTCCAACCGGAAAAGTATTGGGCATTGATTTGCATCTTGGTCAAATCCAAAGAGCTCAAACCGTGCAGGCTCATCGGGTCCCTTGGTTACAGTTTATGCATAGCGATATTAAAAAACTCCCTCAAAATCTACCGCAATTTGATCGTATAACGGGAAACTTATCTTTTATGTTTTTCCGTCCCGATAGATTGGGCGCTTTAAAAAACGTTTTAAATTATTTAAAACCGGGAGGACAAATTGCGCTTTCTTTTCCATCCTTGGGAACATTTGACCCGCTTTGGGAACGCATAGATAAAGAAATGCAAAAACACGGGTTGACCAAAGAAAGAGAAGCTTTAGAAGAATACCGTTTAGAAAGGCCTTCTTCCGATCACGTACAGGGTTGGCTTACAGAATTGAATATGGATAAAATTCAAATTAAAGAAGAGCCTTTAGAGATCGAATCTAGAGCCGGGCAAGAATTTCTCTATCATCCATTATTGAGAAACGGTTTTTTAGAAGACGCTTACGAGTGCTTTGAAGACCAAAAACTCGCCGAAACTGTCATGACTTCCGTCTCAAACGATATGGAAAGCTTTACTCCGCTTTACGCTATCCGCTGCGCTTTTTCAGCATGGAAAAGGCAATGAAAAATACCATCATGAAAAAATTTTATTGATTTGGGACATACAAAACCGCTGAAATGGTCTCTATCATATTCTTGCTAAATTACCTGAACCTATAATAATCCTAAGGTTTTGCTGGCGAAGCGTAATTTTTAGATTTGGCAAATTCTCGAAGTTTTTTCCCGTTAAGTGGAATCTTTATATATGAAGTTAAATTTGATTTTGAATTGTAAAACACACTGTTTGAATGAATCGCTGCAAATAAATAAAATGTATTTTGGCCTTTTAAAAATGGTTCTTTTTGAAGAAGGTTGAATTCCTTAAATAAAAACTGGTTTGAAGCGCCCAGATAAGTAGGAAGCGATTTAGGCGAAAGTAACGAAATTTCAAGTTTGGGATTAAGATTGACGACCAGCTTTGAAATATGGTGAGTTTGAACATGAAAACGGTAAAACAGGAGGGAGGATTTGATTAAATAACCACCTGCGGTGCGATTCATTTCTAATTTCAAGCGAAAAGGAAACATAAGATCCTTCAAATAAATCAAATAATTTCCCTTAAGATGTTTTAGTTGGGAAATTGAGTCAAACTCTTCTTCCAATGAAATTATTTTAATTTCTAATTTACTTTCTGGCTTGATGTCATGACTGTCCAATAATAAATCCCTAATATCATTTTCGACTACGTATTTGTTAAACGTGTTGTTGTAACACGATTGATTAATATTTGGGGTGTATTCGGTGACAACAAAACGCCTGGTGATCGAACCATCAGGAACCACAACTAAGAGATTTCTCTTCTGCGAAATGGATTTATCGCCTTGAAAAAATTTAAAACGAATATTTTCGGTTGCGCCTAAAAAATCCAAATTTCTTATGTAGAAACAGTTTTTTGAAGTTATATTAACCTTAGAAACATTGCTATTTTTATAAATCAACTGAAGCAATTTTAAGGATTGTGGCCCCCCATTCATACCTAGCCCTTCAAAATAAACTCGCTGAAAATATTCCTCTGGAGACAAATTTAGCTTTTCCATGAAGGTCTTTAATAGATTTGCATAACCGCTGTATTCTTTGTAACGTCGTAATTTGAAATTTTTCGAAAACAGATTTTTTATTGATTCTGTCTTATACTTTAAGACTTCTTGATGAGCATTAGAAAGTAAAAATAAAAAAGAAACGAAAAGACACGTATAAAAAATTATTCTTCCTGTTCTTTCCTTCAAACTTTCCTCAATCCATAAGAAAAAATATGAAATGACCATCATTTGAGGGAATAACAAAACATAGGAATACCAGTTGTGAGGGAAATGCCCTCTAAACGCTTGAGAAACTTCAAAAACTAGTCCAGTAAAATAAAATAAAAGAAATAATGAGATTTCTTTTTTACATATATGAATTCCATCTTTCCGCGTTTTTTTAAAAATAGTGAAAAGTAGGACACTCAATCCCGCTACAGTTAAAATTAAAAAAAACCAAGCAATTTCCTTTGGGAAAAGTTGATATCGCCAAAGCCCATTCTTTAGAGTAATTCCGGTTAAAGTGTGGCTTAAAAAGGGAATTTGTAATAGGGTCGATAAGGTATGTTTTGAAAAAGTTGGTATTCCTTCCCCTAAAGCTTGAAAAAACTTTACTTTATAAATTATATAAGGAGTGAAAGATAAAATTCCTATTAAACCGCCCCACCAAAGTGGCTTTGGACCAATTTTAATTCGCCATAGGAGCTTTAGGATCAAAGGAATAAAAGCAAAAATTAATATTGAATAATGAAGTTGAATTCCTAGGGATATTGCCAATACCATTAATGGCACATAATGGTCTTTTTTATTTAAAACGAATTCTAAGTAGGCCCAAATAAAAAGAACGATAAAAGGAAAGAGAAAAGATGGGTTTATGGGAAAGCCTACAGCTCCCATATGAGGCAAACAAAATAAAGCAAGTATTGTTGCAATAGCGCAGGAGAAATAATCGAAAAACTTTCTTAAAACAAAGTAAAAACCTACGACACTTCCAATGTTGAGTAAAAAATTAAAATAAAATATGGATTCATAAGCTTTGTGAATGAAAAGAGGTATCGTTAATAGGAAATATAAGAAAGGCCCGGGTAGTCTACCCCCAACATTTACTTCGGGGCCCGCTAAAGGAATATAATGACCCTCAATTAATTTAAAAGCTCGATCAAAATCTCTTGAATTCCAATCTTTGATCAAAATATAGTCTGTTAATTCAAAGCGGAAATAAGTTCCAAAAATGAAAGATAAGATCAAGAGAGCTGAAAAAACTAATTTTTTTTTACCCATGAAAAAAGGTCTTTTTTAAAGAATTAAAATAGTGGGCGGGGATATATGCTATGTTTTTCTTGTAAAATATTTATAACCCTTTGGGATTAGAAGAGGTCTAAATTTCTTAATATACATTTAAAATATAATTGCCAAATTCATTTGAGGAATACAGATTTTTTCAAAACCCATTTGAATCGGCAATTTAATTTTTTGTCGCGATCTTAAAATAGGCGATTGCTATATTTAAATCTTGATCAACGCTTAATCTCTGATAACACAAAATCGACTATTTTTTGGAGAGATTATTAAGGTTTTCTAAAACTGTTTTTGCTTTAGAGCTTCCATTTTTAGCGGCATTTGTTAAAAAGCTAATCGCTTTATTAATATCTTTATCGACTCCTAAACCTTGAATGTATAAAAGACCAAGGTTATATAAACTCGGAGTGTGGTTTCCTGCATCAATGAACCATTTGGCTGCCTCTTTATAATCTTTTTGAGTCCCTAACCCGTTTAAAGATAAAAACCCAAGCATAAACCTACAGTCTCGAACACCCTGTTTAGAACCTTTAACGCACCAGTTTTTAGCCTCTTTGAAATCCTTATTAACTCCTTGGCCGTTCATATAAAATACGGCAATATTATAATAAGCATTGCCAACCCCTTTACTAGCTTTTTTATAATACCCCAAAGCTTTTTCATAGCTTTGGGGTATTCCAAGACCAAGGGAGTGCAGTAAACCTAGGGAAAAAAAACTATCATATTGGGATTGTTTTATAATTTCTCTTTTAAACTTAATTATTCGGTTTTGGTATAGCTCAAGTTTCTTTTTATATTTTTTATTGAAACTATCAATATAAAGATCTGTAGTTTGAACCGATGATTTAAATAACCTTATGGCTTCCTTATATTTTTTATTTGTAGATTCACTATTATCATCCCTCAGCATTTCACCTAGTGAAACTTGGGCAGGTGGGAAATTTTTGTTGGACGCTTTAAGGAACCATTTTTTTGCATTCTTAAAATCTTTTGATTTTAAGTATTCTAAACCCAGAAAATATTGCGACCACACACTCCCTAGCTTTGCTTCATTTAAAAACAGATAGTTTCTTTTATTCCTACGCTTATCGATAGTAAGCTTACTATCATTTATTGTAAACTTAACCAGAGGATGTTTTTCAATGGTTCCTACAACGAATCTTTCAATATTTTTGGCGTCTTTATAAGGTCTATCGCGTACCCAACAATGATGATTGCCTTGCATGTAAAGGATCGGTTTTTTGAAATTTTGAGCTAGAGTAACAAGTTGGTCGCTAAAAGGTTTATAATGCCGATCAGCTTCCCAAGAACTTAATTGGATTTTTCCGCAAACTTCATAAATAGAGTTTTTATCTCTTAAACCGCTAAAATCATGGGCAAAGATTACCATCGTTTCGACTTGATCTTTGTGTTGTTTTAAGTTTTCTTTTATCCAGGATATATTATTCTGCAATATTTTATTGAATTTAACTTTTTCCGTAGTCCTTTTTTCAAAATGTTTTATTCCTATAAAAAGCGTATGTTCTAAAAAAAAAGTAAAGTTTTCCTGTTGTTCCTTTTGTCTTTTTGCCAAAAAGTTTAACTTCCAATTTTTTTCAAATTGAAAAATATATTGATCATAATATCTTTTTGCCTGAGAACTATTTTCACAGATACTATAGTCATTATCGCCAGGAATGGTAAAAACTGGTAATGGAGAACGTTTAAATAAGTCGCTAAAATCTTTATAATCATTTTCTTCACAGATTTTTTGTTTGTGCTTTATATCCCCCAGATGAATAATGAATTTCGCTTTTTCTGGAAGATTCTCTAGTTCTTTTTCAATTAAATAATATGCTTTATTACTATAGGGAGAATCCGCAATTGCGAGAAAGCTTATTTCTGCTTCGCTAAGCTTTATACCTACAAATAAAAAGATCAAAGAAAATAGTGGAACGATTAAAAGTATAGGCTTTATTAGTTTGATTTTATTAATTTTGCTTACTGTGTTTAAAAATGAAAATTTGAGTCTTTCTAAATTTATTTTTGGAATTTCGATGTCATGGATGAGTTTTTGGTAGAAGTCTTTGGGAAAGTCGCAGATTTCAGATATTTGCATCGAAAACTTCCTTATCGCTTACTAGCTTTTATAGATAAATTGTATTTTAACCGTTTCTGGAGTTCTATGAATAAATTTTTACTAAAAAGTTTAAATTCAAGAATACACCACCCTCTTTTTTATACTTTTAACATTATCATTATCTAAATCCTTGTTTTAATCCATGATCGAAAGAACATCATTGCTTAGGCATAGTATTTTTTGCCAGTCCACCTTTACTATCTCAAGAGCATTATACCTAGCAAAATTTGTACTGGTAGAATACTTTGGTAAGCGGAAGCAATAATGTCATCCAAGAAAATATTGTCAATCAGTTTGAAATTGGATTCAATTTTGACATCGCAGAAAATTATTTCTCGGAAATGAAGACCACCAACAATACTATGGTTTATTCTGGATTGGTAACCACAGGAAACTTTGACGGCGGTGGTAGTAATATTGACATCCCATAAGCGCTTTACACTTTAAAAGGCTATTGATATTAGAGGCCTACAAAGAGCAAGATTATTCAATAGAAACCATTTTAGGTTTGTTACGCTGAGTTAGTGAAAGGTAAAAATATAATTTAAATAGAAGCGATATTTCTCTCTCCTGTGGGGATTGCCTGAATAACGCGCGGAAGGAACGGCCTTAAATTAAGCCGGTTTTAGTTTAATGATTTGTAATTTCTTAATCTATTGGGGCGCAATGCTGGTCAGATATTTAGCATCGCGATAAAAGCTATTTTTCAAAAAGAGAACTTTATTAGCTATTGCACTTAGGACTTGAATCTGCCAAAAATATTAGGACATAAGTTTTTCAAAAAAACCCATATGTTTATTTTTAACAGCTTTTCCATCAATTTCTGCAAGCTCTTGGAACAACTCTTTTTGTTTTTTTGATAACTTCTTAGGCGTTTCAACAACTATTTGAAGAACTTGATCCCCTCTTCCTCGTCCTTGAATATGAGGTATACCCGCGCCTGGAATTCGGTAGGTATTTCCCGATTGAATTCCTTCTGGTAACGAAATAACTTTTGTTTTTCCTTCTTCTAATAACGGGACTTCAATTTCAGCTCCCAAAGCGGCTTGTGAAAAAGAAACCGGAAGTCGGCAATAAATATCAGATTCTTCTCGATGAAAAAATTCATGCGGCTCCAAATGGATAATCACATAAATATCACCGGGGGGTTCCCCATTAGGGCCTTTTTCTCCCTCGCCCCTGAGTCTCAATCTAGAGCCATGATCTACGCCAGCAGGGACATTCACAGAAATTTCTTTTGGTTTTAGAACAGAACCTTGACCTCGGCAAGAAGAACAAGGACTAACAATTCTTTTCCCCGCTCCATTACAAGTTGGACACGTTGTTTTAATACTAAAAAAACCTTGCTGTTGAATGTACTGTCCAGAGCCACGACACATTCCGCATACTTGTGGAGAGGTGCCAGGCTTCGAACCGCTTCCTCGACAAGTTTCGCAAGATTCTCTTTTATTTATATCAACAACCTTTTGGATTCCAAAAGCCGCTTCCTCAAACTTTAGCTTCAAGTCTAGTCTTAAGTCGGCCCCTGTGGATCGAGATCTTCCACCGCCGCCGCCAAAAAAACCGTCAAAAATATCGCTAAAGCTAGAAAAGATATCGTCGAATCCACCTGGACCGCCTCCAAAACCTCGTCCTTTTAAACCTTCATGTCCAAATTGGTCGTAAATTTGTCTTTTTTCCTGGTCCTTTAAAACGTCATAGGCTTCTGCCGCTTCTTTAAACTTTTCTTCAGCTTCGCTATCCCCTGGATTTTTATCAGGATGATATTGCATCGCCAATTTTCTATAAGATTTTTTTAGCTGTGTTTCATCAGCATCTCTACCAACTCCCAGTACTTCGTAATAATCTCTTTTCGACATAAATAACCCAATTCGGAATCAATTTTACCGGTTCATAGAACAAACGGTTCGATTAACGTCAACATTATCCAGCTTTAGCAACTTTTACTTTAACCGGCTTTAATAACTTATCCTTAAACATATATCCAGGTTCTAACTCTTCTATCACTTTGTTATCTTGTTCCGGATTTTCGGCGGGAACAGTCATACAAGCTTCGTCCGTACTAGGATTAAACTTTCTTCCTATCGCTTGAATTACTTGGACGCCATTGCTCTCCAATTCTTTTCCGAATTGAACTATCGTCATATCAAGACCTTGTTTCAAACTTTCAAAATCACCGCTATTCTTTGCCGCCCCAGAAGCTCTTTTTAAATTATCCAAAATCGGAACTAATTGCGAAAAAAGCTTAGCTTTTACTTGATCAAGTTTACTTTCGTTTTCTCTTTGCAAACGTTGCCTTATTTCGTCCGTTTCGGCGCTTTTTGCTTTATAAGCCGCGATATATTCACGCAGTCTCTTATCTTTTTCCTCAGCTTCGTTTTTCAACTTTTCGACATAAGTTGGAACTAGTTCTTCTAGTTCTACATCTTCGCCCGAATCGTCTTCATCTACCCAATGGCGTTTATCGTTCACAGTGAACTTTGACGCTTCTTGACTTTCTTTTTCTTTTTCTTCATCTGACATAAACGGACCTCTCATCAAAACATCGACATCGTATGCGGGGATCAAAACTCAGGAGATTATTATGTCCCTGAAAAAACAATGACCGCGCCGAAAATAAATCGGCGCGGTCTTAAGATTATCATTGTTACTTTTTGCTAATGTCCTCAAACTCAGCGTCAACCACATCGTCGTTAGAGGTTTTACTCTCGCCTTCACCTTCCGGAGGAGGAGCGTCAGAACCGCCAGCATCAGCTCCCTCAGCGCCGTCGGCGCCTTCAGCTCCTTCAGCGCTTTGTGCCTGCGCATACATAGCCGAAGCTACTTTATGAGAAGCCTGAGTCAATTTTTCAATTTGTTCTTTCATTTTATCCGCGTCGTCGCTTTCTATTGCAGTTTTAGCTTCGGCGATAGCGGCTTCGGACTCTTTAACTTCATCTTCGGAAAGCTTCTCTTTATTTTCGGTGAGAGTCTTCTCAAAGTTGTAAATTAACGAGTCCAATTGGTTTTTCTGGTCAATCGTTTCGCGGCGTTTTTTATCTGCATCCGCATTTGACTCAGCGTCTTTAACCATATTGTCGATTTCGTCGTCGCTCAAACCTGTAGAATCGGTAATGGTAATTTTTTGTTCTTTATTCGTTCCCTTGTCTTTTGCGGAAACGTTTAAGATACCATTGGCGTCGATATCAAAAGTAACTTCAACCTGAGGAACCCCGCGAGGCGCAGGTGGAATACCATCTAAATGGAATTTACCTAAAGATCGATTATCTTTCGCCATTTCCCGTTCGCCTTGGAGAATGTTAATTTCCACGCTAGGCTGATTATCTGCGGCAGTTGAAAATGTTTCGGATTTTTTCGTAGGAATAGTCGTATTCCTTTCGATTAATTTAGTAGTTACCCCGCCCAATGTTTCAATTCCCAAAGACAAAGGCGTAACGTCTAGCAATAGAATATCTTTCACATCTCCAGATAAAACACCCGCTTGCACAGCCGCTCCTAAAGCTACCACTTCGTCAGGATTCACTCCACGATGAGGCTCCTTTCCAAATAATCCCTTAACCATTTCCTGAGCTTTAGGAACGCGAGTTGAACCACCTACTAAAACAGCTTCAGTAATTTGGCTAGCTTCAAGACCTGAATCGGCCAATGCTTTCTTACAAGGTTCTAAACTTCTTTGTAATAAGTCTTCAATCATAGACTCAAACTTTGCTCTGGAAATTTTCATTCCCAAATGTTTAGGCCCCGAAGCGTCTGCCGTAATAAATGGAAGATTAACTTCCGTTTCATTTACAGTGGACAATTCCATTTTCGCTTTCTCGGCAGCCTCTTTTAATCTTTGCAAAGCCATAGTATCTTTTGAAAGATCAATTCCTTGCTCTTTCTTGAATTCGGTAATTAACCAATCAATAATTTTTTGGTCTAAGTTATCGCCGCCTAAATGCGTGTCGCCATTAGTCGCTTTCACCTCAACAACATTATCCCCCACCTCAAGGACTGATATATCGAAAGTACCGCCGCCAAAATCATAAACGGCTATCATCTGGTCGTTTTTCTTATCCAAGCCGTAAGCCAAAGCAGAAGCCGTGGGCTCATTAATGATACGTTTAACTTCTAAGCCAGCAATCTTTCCAGCGTCTTTGGTGGCTTGTCTCTGAGCATCGTTAAAATAAGCTGGTACCGTAATTACAGCTTCGGTAACGGTTTCTCCCAAATACGCTTCGGCAGATTTCTTTAGCTTTTGCAAAACCATGGCTGAAATTTCGGGAGCGGAATATTGCTTACCATTCGCCTCAATCTTAACGTCGTTTTTGTCTCCCTTTATAACCTTATAAGGCACCATTTTCATCTCTTCCGAGACTTCGTCAAATGAACGCCCCATAAATCTTTTTACGGAAAAAATTGTATTTTCCGGATTGGTAATGGCTTGTCTTTTGGCAACTTGTCCAACCAAAATTTCTCCGTCTTTAGTGAAAGCCACCACAGAGGGGGTGGTTTGATTTCCTTCTTCATTTACAATTACTTTGGGCTCGTTACCTTCCATTACAGCCACAACGGAATTCGTGGTTCCCAAGTCAATTCCGACAATCTTTCCCATGATGGCAGACTCCTAAAATTTTTATTTATTTCAAAAACTACTTAATTTTCTGTCACATGGTTCATAAGACTGAAAAAAACCCTTGTCAAGTAATGGCGCTCTTTTTTCACTATTTTTTGACTAAATCTATTTTTTTCACTGCAATATTTGATAAAATAGAAGCCTAATAATAAAAATCAATTTTTTCGAGCGAATATAATGTCGGGAAATGAAAATGATAGAGAGTTTACAAGAGTTCCAATTAACTTAAGTGTTGAATTGTCCTGCGATGGAAAAATAATCTCCTCAAAGAACTGCCAAGACGTGAGCATGAATGGCGTTTATATTATTTCTGAGGAAAAATTTAAAGCGGATTCAACTTGCGAGATCAAGCTACTTGTTGAAAGCGAAGAAATAAAGGCCCAAGGCCATGTTGAGAGAGTCACAGAGAATGGAATGGCGATTAAGTTTTTGGGAATTGAACTGGAAAGCTATGACAAATTATACGAATTAATTGTCTTTAACTCTTCAAACTCCGAACAAATGGAAAAAGAGTTTCAAGAACATGTAGGATTGAAAAAAAGAGGAGAGAAAGATAATAAGTAAGATAAACCTTTAACTTGATCGTTTTTGAACAGATACCACAAAAGATTGACCTTCGTAACAAAAAACGGCTTTGGCAACCTCAACACTATCAGAAATATATAATTGGTGGTCTGTTATCGCACAAGCTGGTAAAGACAATTGACATTGTTGATGTTCTGGCAAGAGTCCTTTAATATTACCTCCAACCATATTGGTTAGTTCTCCCAAAGCATCTTGAATTTCTTCCATAGATGCGGTTGCTTCATCAATGCCAAACATTACAGAAGCGGCTCTTCGCGCCACTGAGGCTGGGCAGTGAATTGAAATGGTTCCATTCCACGCACCGGTAATTTGGATGAACCCCAGTAAAGTCTTTTCAATTTCAGAGGATTGAAATACATCAGTCGTTTCAACATCAATTTCTAATATCGATTGCCAAACTTCTTTTGTATATTGAACAATTTCAGCTTCCATAATTTTTAAGTCTCTATTTTATAGCAACCAGCTTGAGGAAATTGGACTCGAATAAATTTATCGTCTAAATTTAAAGTAGTTTCCGCCGCTCCTAAAAACGTATAACCATCGGGCTTCAACATACCCCTAATATTTCCCAGTATTCGCTTTTTAGTTTCGACATCGAAATAAATCAGAACGTTCCTCATCATGACAATATCCATTTTGGGCATCAGGGGCCATCTCTCTGATAGGTTAATTTGACGAAAGTCAATTTGCTTTCTTAAATCATCCTTTACCCTCCAGGTCATATTTTCTCTTTGAAAATACTTGACCAAATACATAGCGGGCAACCCTCGATTAACCTCTAATTGGGAATAAATCCCTTCTCTACAACGAGTAAGCATTTGGGTAGAGAGATCGCTAGCAATAAAGGTGAATTTCCAATTAGCCAACTCAGGAAAGTTTTCCCTTAATAACATGAGAATTGTATAAGGTTCCTGACCGCTAGAACTCGCTCCGCACCATATGCTAAAAGTCTTTTCATTTGCTCTACTCTTAAGTAATTCTGGAATAACAACCTTTTTGAGCGCTTCAAAGGGATGCAGATCCCTAAAAAACGATGTCTCATTGGTCGTCATAGCGTCTATAACTTTTTGAGCAAATGGACCTCTTAATTGAGTTTTGAGCTTTGCAACTAGTTCTTCAATCGTTTTTAGGCCTTCTTGATTTACAAGTGGCCACATCCTCGACTCAACCAAATATTCTTTTCCAGGTTCTAGAATAATGGCAGAACGCTCTTTTATTAACTTTCTAATAAAATCAAAGTCCTTGGGATTGATGGCCATAAATACCTTTTTAAAAAATCGAAACCCTGTTTTCGCTTAACATTAAGTCAAAATCTTAACTGGAGATACCTTTAGAAGTATTTCGGCCGCCAACTGTTTTAAAGGCAATTCTTTATGAGCTAAGCCTGATTGCGCCACTTGACCTGGCATTCCCCAAACAATGCTAGTGTTCTTATCTTGAACCATTACATAACCACCCGCATTCCTAATTGCTTCACAGCCTTTAAGCCCATCTTTTCCCATACCTGTCAAAACTACCGCTAAAGCTCTTGGCCCAAATAAAGCTGCCACAGAACGAAATAAAACATCTACAGCCGGTCTACAAGAATTCTCTGGAGGATCTTGGTTTAGACTCAAAACAGGTTCGCTAAAACTTCCCTTTAAAAACATATGATAATCGCCAGGGGCTAAATAAGCGGTACCGTTTTCTAAACTATCCCCTTCTTTCGCTTCAATTATCCTAATTTTGACAACTGAATCTAACCTATCAGCCAACCTTTTAGTAAAATTTGCCGGCATATGTTGGACTATTAAAACTGGAATTGGAAAATTTTCTGGAAATGGCTCTAAAAGCTTTTGCAAGGCATCAGGCCCTCCCGTCGAAGACCCAATTACCAGGACGTCGATTTTCTTTTTTTTCTCGCGGCCTTTAAAACCAACCATCTTATGAAAATTCCGCTCCAACCCAACTTTTTCGGCGCTTTAACAAACTTAAAATCGACCTAACCTACTTATTTTTAGCGATTTGATTAAAAAATAGCAAAAACGTTATTTTAATAAATCTTCCCAGAAACCATTTTTTCATTAAAAAACCAAGACGTAAAACTCAAAGCTAATGCGTCAAGAATTTACAACCCCTAACAAAGTCAGCTTTTCTTTAATTATGTCTTTAGTAAACGGTTTCATCACATATTCGTTAGCGCCAGCCTCTAAGGCTTTAATTACTTGGGACATTTCAGTTTCAGTTGTAACCATCATCAGGAGCATATCGTTATAGTTTGCATCTTTTCTAACTTCGCAAACAAACTCATACCCATTCATTTCAGGCATGTTCCAATCGACTAGAGCTATCTCTACTTTCCCTACCTCTTTGAGACGTTCTACTGCCTGACGACCATTACCAGCTTCAAAAATCTCGAAGCCCATTTCCCTCAACATCTTCCCTAGAATTAGGCGAATTGCTTTGGAATCATCAATTACCAGAGCTCGCACTACTGCCTCCTTTTTTTGCCCATTTAAATTTCAATACCGAGGCTAAACTTTAATATTAATTATAATCTAAAACCAAATCTTTGAAACTTTAATATTGTAACAAAATCTTAATAATCAACATCATTGCTACTAAAGTTCTCTTTCCACTTAAAGTAAACCTAATAAACTGCCAAAAAAAACCCCTTCTCTAGGACCTATAAGCCAAAGAGAAGGGGTATAAAAATTAGCCTAATGTTTTAAATGCTCCCATTTAGGCGAAATTCGCAAGTTTTTCATAAATCCACCGAATAAACTTACTCGGCATTTTCATCCAAACCAGTTTCTAATTCGTTCATGAAAAGAGTTGTATCTTCTTTAGAAGGAATTTTAGCTTCTTCTTTTAATCTTTTAATCTCTATCAATTCTGCAGATCCTTCAGGAGTTTTTGCCCAAGGAGTCAAACCTTCGGCCAATTGGCGTTTTACTTCAGCAGTAACAGCCTCTAATTTTGAACTGTCAAGATCTCGAATAGAAATTAAAGCGTCTTCATGTCCATCGTATGCACACATGGCTACCGTATAACAGTTTGTGTTAGCTCGGATCATTTTAAGAGTAATGTTCGCAAAATGACAATGCACCCCAATAAACACCCCGCATTCAATTTTGTTATGCATGATAGTTAAATTTGGATGACAAGGATTGATAACTCTTTCAGGATCAATTTTAGGATAAATAGGCCTATAATCTGGCATTGTAATTATATTCATCCCTGGAACTGCGGCTACTAAATCAAGAGCTAATTGAGATTTATGTATTGTCTCTTCATTCCATCCCCAAATTAACATTGGGCCAGGATGCAATGTTGGATTTCTTTTCGTCAACAGCTTGGTTGCCAAGGTTTCAATGGCTTTTGCCGTAGGAACATGTTCGCCTTCTACAAGGTCATAACCCGAACCTTGTATTGGTTGGAAAATACCCATAGCTGCTGCAGAAGGTGGTAATAAACCTACGGGTCCGACTTCTAATTTTGGCATTATTTCAAAACCTCAATAAAAATTAACCGATAATAACCTTTAATATATTAACTCACGGAAAGACAAAACTGAGCCTTACCGAAATTCGCTTTAAAAAACGTCCATAATATTATCAATCTAAACCGCTGTCAATCTTAAAGTGCTAGTTTAAATGAACCTTACTATCGCGACTTCAAGGTTTTTTTCACAAAAAAACCCAAAAGATCATACTATTAAACTTGGGGTAGGTGAGATGCATGGTGGAGTACCATTTTCCAATCTTCGCCAATTCTTTGAAATAAATTAGTGGCAAAAACCTTAGAGGCTTGTACTCCTGTCATAGAAATTGAAAACAAATTCTCCTGACACCGAACCCAAGCCAAGTCGTCTGTAACTAAAGCTTCAATTTCAGATAATTTAATCTCCATATTATCCGTATTTTCAAAAATATCCTTCCAACTTTTTATGATAGATTCGTAATTGTTTAAAGGGGGCCAACCTGGATGAACACAGCTGACTTGTCCCAAATTGCTCCAAACCTCTCGCATTTTTTCCAGATTTTGGGAATTAAACGCTTTATAAAAGCTTTCATTAGCTAATTTCGCTTTTTCTTCTAAAGTCATTTATTTCATTTCTTAGCTTATTGTTTATCTCAGCTTCTTTTTTAATAAGAATTCAATCGCTTCAATAGTCTCAGCAGAGGACCAATTTTTAGCTCCATCCACTTTAGCCGTAACATGTCCCGACCTCGCCACCACATAAGTAATGGGAATGGTGTGAGACTGATAAAGCTTTTCAGCCTTTCCCTCTCGGTCTAATAAAATCGGGAAAGAAAGGTTTCTTTCATCAACAAATTCTTTAACTCCACCGGCCTTATCAATACTTACAGCTAAAACAATAAACTCTTGGGAGCGGAACCTACGATAGAGTTTCTCAAGGGAAGGCATCTCAATGCGACACGGAACGCACCAGGTAGCCCAGAAGTTTATCAATATCACTTGACCGCGATAGTCTTTCAAGCTTACTCGATTCCCTTTTAAATTAATTAGGGAAAATTCGGGAGCCAGATAACCTATTTCTGCTTTCTCTTCATTTACCAGCCTTTTGGGTTTTACCTGGGACAGCTCTAGCGGTTCTTCATTATAATGGCTAACCAGTAAAAATATGGATAGGGCAAATAAGAAAAAATATAACCCAATATATTTTTTAATGGGAATAAAGCCGCTCCTTCTTTATCTGATCAATCTCATCTTTCATTTTCTCAATTCGAATCCTTTGTCCCATCAGCAAAAAATATAAAAGAGTAAAAGCTCCTAATGAGACCATTAAAGTCATGACCATTGAATCGTCCATTCCCGAACCAAACCCCTCGGGAGTGATCATCTTAGGTTTAGGATGAAAGGTTCTCCACCATAATACAGAAAAATGAATAATAGGAATATTAAGGAACCCCGCAATCCCTATAACCGCAGAATACCTCGCTCGCATTGACCCTGCGCCGGTTTGCAATCTCAACATAATATAAGATACATATATTAACCATAATACTAGGGTCGAGGTAAGCCGAGCATCCCAAACCCACCATGTCCCCCATATAGGCTTAGCCCAAATAGGCCCCGTAATCAAAACAAGAGAACAAAAAACAACCCCAATTTCGGCCGAAGATTGCGCATAAATATCCCACTCTCTTTCTCGTTTCCATAAATACAAAATACTGCTAGCAAAAACGATAAAAAACGCGAAAAAGGATAGCCAGGCCGAAGGAATATGGTAATACATGATCCGTTGAACCAAGCCTTCCTGTTTTTCGGTCGGTACATATATAAAAATTGCGTAGACCATCGCCAGGCAGGCAAGCAAGGTCAATCCCCACAAAAACCAATTAATCCCGGAGTCTTCTCCTTTTTCGTCTAAATCTTCACTCACTTGTCCGAGTCCTTTTCCAGAGTTTCCTTCAACAATTCCAGATCTCGCCTAAGAGCTTCGTTCCGTCTCATTAAACTGATGACATAAATAAGGATCCCCGCCCAGACAAAAGCATTTGCGGCGAATAAATAACCTAACTGGCCCATGTCAGTTTCATTCCTCCAGAATATGGTCAATGGTCATAATAGACACCGCTAAAAAAACGATATCAAAACACGAAATCAATCCAATCCATTTGGTCATTTCAGACAATTTTTCTCCCGCTAACAATCTACCCGTCATATTAACCGAGCCAATAACAACTGGCGTTACCAAGGGATATAGTAAAATCGGCAACATGATCTCTCTGGTTTTTAAATTTGACGCCAGAGAAGATAACAAAGTTCCTAAAACACAAAATCCAATAGAACCTAAAAATATTACCAATAATAACGGAAATAAAACACTGATAATATCCACATTAAAAAAGATCATAAATACTGGAAGGATTAACGCTTCCATTGCGCTTAAAAATAATAAATTACTGATCATCTTGCCAAAATAAATCGCCGTTCGATCAGCTGGACTCAGCATCATCCCTTGAAGACAACCATTTTCTTTCTCTAAAGTGAAAGATCTATTGAGTCCTAAAGTCCCTGAAAAAATAAAAGCTACCCATAATACTCCTGGCCCCACATCATTTGCGTTCACAATACTTAAATTAATGGAAAATATAAAAATAAGGATTGATAGAACGGAAAAAATAAACATAGAGCCAAATAGCTCTTTAGTTTTGAGCTCCGAAAGCACGTCTTTCCAAATTATGGCTTTTATTTGAGCAAGGTAAGATTTCATTTTTTAGAAAAATAACTCGGTGACTTAAATTATTTTATAGAATTGCCAATTCGGCTATTAGCTATCGTTTTATAGTAAAATTCCTCAAAACTATTTTTATCGACATCGTCAATATGGCCCATAAAAGCCTTTTTCCCATCGGCCATTATTGCAACACGATCGCACATTTCCAACCCTCTAGAAATATCATGCGTGATCATCACAATGCTCCGTTTAGCGTCGCGTAAAACCGACAACCGTTCTTTAAGGTTTTCCGAGGCGTGCTGATCTAATCCCGTATAAGGTTCGTCCAAAAAAAGAATGGCAGGATTATTAATTATCGCTCTTGCTATAGAAAGCCTTTGAGTCATTCCTCTTGAAAAGACTCCAACAGGATCGTGCATCCTCGCTTTCAAATCCATTTCGTCAATCACTTGAGCCGCGCGTTCTTCTGGGTTCTCCAACCGATGCATTTTTGCGTAGAAAATCAGGTTCTCCAATGCGCTTAAATTATCGTACAAATAAGAAGCGTGAGAAATCACTCCAATTTGACTTCGCATTTCTGGAGGGGATTCGGCAATATCAAAGCCCGCAACAAAAGCGGTTCCCGAAGAGGGTTTGGCAAGCGAAGAAAGTATTTTTATTAAGGTAGTTTTACCGGCTCCATTAGGACCAAATATGGTTAAAAACTCTCCATGAAAGAGTTCCAAATCAATACCACGCAACGCTTGAATAAAACCAAACGTTTTTCTTAACGCTTTTACGTATAAGATATGATTAGGAGATGGGAGGCCGTTTTCAGACATGAATAGTTTGCAGGATTAAAGGAAATTTACCTAAAATTTAGGTCAAAATCCAATATCTCGGGTTATGCGGCCCCGATTTTTTCGGAGGAGGCTTTTTTCCCCGTCTTTTTATTTTTTTCTAGAGTATCTATCTTCTCTAAAATTTTTACCGCTTCCAATTGGAGCTTTTCTTTCATAGAGGCAAAATCGGAATCTGATAACTTTCCTGTCTCTAAATCAAAATCCAATTCTTTAATAGAAAGTAAAACTTCTTCCTTACGCACCAATAAATGCTTGTATTCTTCCAAAGCAGGATCTCTGGCTACAAACAAATTCTTGATAGCTTTATTGGAAAATAAAGGGACTCCAACTAAGGCCAAAATCCCTACCACAAAAAGTAATTGAAAAAAATGAACCAAATTTAACCTACAGCTCCAATTTATCTAGTTCTTTTTCCAATCGCCTGGAATCATCCCCTGAAATAGGCTCGGAAGGAATCTCTTCATCCGCAGGCTCTTCCACTTTGTTGCCCTTGCGACCTTTACTTAACCAAGCTTGCGCTATTTTTCTAATACCCAAACCGCCGCCAACTAACGCAGCAAATGGCGTCAACCATGCGGTTAAATTAAATCCAGTTTTTGTCGGAGCGGAAAGAATCGTTTCTCCATATTTGTCGACATAAATCTGGATAACTTGTTCCGTTGTAAGACCGGATTCAAGCTTTTTTCGAAAATCTGCCCGGGTTTTATCCGAAGTGCTACACGTGCAATTGATCATCACTTTACCGCACTTATCGTCGCACTTGCACATCAACGCGTTTTCAAGGTCTGATATAACCACCGCCGCAGAAGCGGAATAAGGAGTAAAAAACACCCAACTCACTAATACTAAATTCAAAATAAAAATCGTTTTTTTCGTCATATGAATTACTCCTGGGCAGGCGAAAAAACCAGTTCTTGCTTTTTCATTCTTTCCAACCGGCGGCGACGCTCTAGCCTATCTGGCCACATAGCAATTAAAGTTCCAATAGCTATTATCAAACCGCCTTTCCATAACCAACTCACCATTGGATTGACATAAACCTTTACCGTCACCGATTCGTCTTCCCTGAAATCTGCAAGGATAACGTATAAATCTTCTTTCCAATTAGAATGCAAAGCCACTTCGGATACAGGTTGATTTTGCCCTTTATAAAACTCTTTTTCCGGCTTGCTTATATAGAGAGTTTTTCCGTCCTTCTCAACTTCAAAATGAGCAATAATTCTAGTTTTAATGTCCGTTGCTTGGATAGCGACAAGTTTTTGGTATCTTAAAGTATAATCTCTGATTTCTAAAGTCTCGCCAGTCTTGAGTAATTTTTCTTTGTGTACGCTATAAGCTTGGGACCCAGCAATTCCCGCAAAAATAAATACGACTCCTATATGGACAATATATCCCCCAAACCGACGCTTATTTTTCCATATCAAAGTACCTAAAGCCTTAGCAAAAGGTTCTTTGTTCAATTGCATTCTCGCCATCGACCCTCTATAAAACTCAGACAAGATACAAACCATCACAAATATGCTCAGCACAAAGGTTGCGTATGTAAAAAGCTCTGCTTTAGAGTTAAGAGGAAGCACAGGAAAAAGAGCAGCGGCGCCAATCGAAGCGACTATCAGAGGCCCCATAAAATTCTTTTTCAAATTCCCCCAAGACGCCTTCCTCCATGCTATCAGAGGACCAATTCCAACTAACGCTAAAAGAGCCAATCCAATTGGAACATTGACTTGGTTATAAAAGGGGGGGCCAACAGTAATTTTTACTCCTCTTACAGCCTCAGAGATAATAGGAAAAATAGTTCCCCAAAAGGTAGCGAATGCAATACCCAATAAAAGCAAATTATTAAACAAAAAACTGCTTTCTCTAGATAGAAAAGAATCTAACTCATTTTTGCTTTTTAATAAGGATAACCGTTTGACAATCATTACGGCGGAACACAAAATCACAAAGAATAAAAAGCCTAGAAAGTAATACCCTAATGTAGCTTCGTCAAAGGTATGTACCGACTGAATCAAACCGCTACGAGTAATAAACGTTCCAAAAATTGTCATTACAAAAGTAAGTAAAATGAGAGACATATTCCAAACTTTCATCATGTCTTTTCTCTCTTGGATCATTACCGAATGCAAATAAGCCGTAGCGACTAACAAAGGCATGAAAGCGGCATTTTCCACTGGATCCCATGCCCAATAACCACCCCAACCAAGCTCGACATAGGCCCATTGAGCTCCAAACAAGTTCCCCATACAAAGGAAAAACCAAGAAACCAATGTCCATTTTCGCGTCAATCGAATCCAACTATCGTCTAAATTCTTCGTAATCAACGCGGCCATTGCAAAAGCAAATGGAATTGTAAAACCAACATAACCTAAATAAAGCGTTGGCGGATGAATCACCATCCAATAGTTTTGTAATAAAGGATTTAAGCCCCTTCCATCCTCTGGGGGTAAAGGCAATCTTTCAAAGGGATTTGTAGAAAAATTTAAAAGCAATAAAAAGAAAATTGTAATGGATAGACAAACGCACATTGCATAGGGGAACAACTCTAGGCGTTTCTTTTGATTCTGATAATAAGCAACCGTTGTATAAGCAGTCAGAAGTAATGTCCAAAATAATAAGGAACCTTTTTGACCTCCCCAAAATGAAGAAATCTTGTAAAAGGTTTCTAATTCAATATTGGAATAAGCCCATACATACTGCAAACTAAAATCGTTGATCATAAACCCGCGCAGTAAAATTGCTGATGAAACAAAAACACACGCAAAAACAATTACGGGCGTTTTATCGGCGCTAAAATATAAATCAACGCGGTTACCCTTAACGGCCATCACATAAGAAACCAAGCCATAAATTGCCGTAGCCAAAGCTAGAAGCAATGAAAATTCGCCAATATCATTCATTCAAAAACTCAATTAATTATTTCAAAATTAGGAATTCTTATTAATAAACAAAACCGTCTTTAAAAAACGAAACGGGGGTCCATTCCGACCCCCGTCTTTTTATAACGCTTTTAAATTGAAAACAAAACGAATCAACTTCGAATTTAGATAGTCGTTTTGGGTCCTGTTCCTAAATCTTTTAAATCAGGCTTCTTTAACTCATATTGGGTCACAGACCCTGGGTGGGATTTTCCCGCTTGTTTTTCAGCTTCATACTTTGAAGGACAACTAGTTAATAGGGTATTTGCATGAAATACTCCATCCTTAATCACGCCTTCTACAACCACCTCCCCATCGTCTTGAAACATATCGGGAGTGACGCCTTTATAATGAACCTTTAGATTTCCACCATTATTTTTATTTTCTTTATCTGCAATTGCAAAATCGACTTCCAGATAATCGTTGGGATCTCGAACAATTGATCCTTTTACAACATTACCTTTAACTTTCAATTCAGAAGTGTAACGAGACAACCCTTGGTCGGTTAACTCGGCTACAGTCACAAAATACATTGAAGTTTGGCTGATGCTTGTAGAAATCAAATACCCAATTGATCCCACAATCAAAAAAGCGCCCAGCGTGAACTTTATTTTTTTGGTCGTCATTAGTTTCCTAACCTCTTTATTTCTTGAGTTTAATTTGCCCTCTCCAAGGATTGTACTAATTTTACCATTGCTCATTAAAAAGTGTCAAAACAAATCCAACTCTCTCTAAGGTTCAATTTCGCAATTAGAGGGTTCGAAACTCTTCCTGATTAAATTCTCAAAATCCTAAAATATCAAAAAAAAACAAAGCAAAACCCCCTGTTTTTTTTATTGACAGGGTGTCAAATTGTGTTACGATGTGCCTAATAGTGTCGAAAAGTGTCAGATTTTACTGTTTAACCAATTTATCTGCCGAGTAATTTATGAACGGCTTTCTAGGAACATATTACGTCAATTTGGACGATAAAGGAAGGGCCAACATCCCTGCCAAATTTCGTGCCATCTTGGAAAAAGACAACAATCTCAACATGGTTGTCTGTGTAATGGACGATTTTTTAATCGTTTTCCCGCAAGAGGAATGGAAAGTCAATGAAGAGAAAATGAATAACCTTTCGGCCTTCGATACTGAGGATAGAAACCGACTAAGAGAATTTTATTCACGAGCGGACGAATGTGAAATGAAATCTGGAAAAGTTTTGGTTCCGTCAAGACTTAGAAAAATGTCCGACTTAAATAAAGAGATTGTTTTAGTAGGAATGTCCAGAACATTTGAAATTTGGTCAAAAGATCGTTGGGAAAAAGCAAATCCCGAGTTCGCCGAGAATTAAAACCATAAAGGGTTTTCTTATAAATCGCCCAAAAGATATGCATATAAACTTTAAAAACAATAGCTTAGAGCCTTTAAACCATGTCGAACTACCACCTTCCGGTGTTACCGGAAGAAACTCTCAAGTTTTTGGAGCCTTCTCAAATGGATTGGTTTGTAGATGGAACCTTGGGGGATGGGGGGCATGCCGAGCTGATATTAAAGAGTACGCCGTCGCATTGCAGGTTACTTGGAATAGATAGAGACCCTAATGCCCTAAAAAGGGCAGCAGAAAGACTATCTTTATATAAAGAAAGAATTTTACTAGTTCATGGAAACTTTAAAGACATCAAAGAGATTTTAATGAAAGAGCGAATCGAAAAAATAGACGGATTCCTGCTTGACCTCGGAGTGTCGTCGCCGCAACTGGATACCCCTGAGAGAGGTTTTAGCCTAAAAAATGACGGCCCTCTCGATATGAGAATGAATCCAGAAGATCCTAAGACAGCGGCAGATCTTTTAGTAGAAAGCTCTGATAAGGAATTGTATTCCATTATAAAAGAATACGGTGAAGAAAGATTTTCCAAACGGATCGTGCGGGCGATCCGCAAAGCGCAGGCAGACAATCCCTTGAAAACCACCTTTCAACTTGCTCGTATCGTTCGCGATGCGTCGCCTCAAGCTCATCACTTCCGAATTGATCCCTCTACCCGTACTTTCCAAGCCCTGCGCATTGCCGTCAACAACGAATTGGAGCCCCTAAGACAAGCTCTTAAGGATTTCCTTTTCGCTTTGAATAAAACAGGAAGGGCATTAGTGATCTCTTTTCATTCTCTGGAAGATAGGATCGTGAAACAAGTTTTTGCAGAGAAAGCAAAGGGTTGCGTATGTCCTCCCAAAATCCCTATTTGTATTTGTGGGGAAAAAAGTTCCTTGAAAATTCTTACCAAGAAACCCGTTCGACCGTCCCTCCTCGAAATTAAAAAAAATCCCCGTGCCTCCAGCGCAAAACTGAGGGCTGCCGTAAAGATCTATGCCTGATTCCTCGTCAAAAAAATCAGGTTTACGTAAGGGGATTTCTTTTAAGGAATTGAAGGTTGTTCTAGGGATTTCTTGTCTTTTTATGGTTGCCGCAATGATGTACGTGTGGACAGGAGTCAAGATGGTTCGCCTTTCTTACAATTATCAAGCGCTACGCACCGAACACATTCGGCTTTATAGGGAGAACCGCTTTGTAAAGCTTGAAAGAGAAAGTCTCCGGTCTCTTCCTCGAGTAGAAACGATCGCAAGAAAAGATTTAGGTATGAAAGACGCGAATCCGCAGCAAACTATCGCAGTTTTCATTAAGTAATAACCATGGCTAAAACCAAAAATAAAAAGTCCGCCAGCGGTCCTGGCGACAACTTTAAAAAAAGGTTGCTCCTAGCGGGAGGGATTTTATCTCTCTATGGCATTACCATTCTAGGAAAACTCTTCTACCTTCAAATTCTTCAACACGATGAACTGTGGTCTCAATCCGAAAAACAATATATTCGCAAAGTAAAAACCTCCAGAGAACGCGGAAAAATACTTGATCGTAATCTGGTCGATTTGGCCGCAAATGTTGAGGTCGACTCAGTCTACGTCAATCCTAGATCCATTGTCGACAAACAAAAAACAACTAGAACGCTTTCCAAAGTTTTGAACTTGAGTTATCGCAGTACCCTGAAAAAAGTTTCTTCAAAAAAGAAATTTGTTTGGATAAAGCGCAAATGCACCCTACGAGAATCGAAACAGTTAAAGCAATTAGCTTTACCTGGGATAGGATTTAAAACAGAAATCCAACGTTTTTACCCAAAAAGGCAGCTTGCGGCCGGAACTCTGGGTTTCGTGGGAATGGATAATCAAGGCTTGTCCGGCGTTGAACATTTTCACGACACACTCTTAAAAGGATTGAGCTCGTTCAAATCGGAAGGGAAAGACGCGCGAGGAAGATATTTTCGCGGTCCTAAACCAGATAAAATTCAACCTGATCGGAGTCCGGATCTTGTATTAACGCTTGACGAAGTTATTCAATATTACGTTGAGACTCAATTAGCTAAGGCTACAAAAAAATACCGCGCTAAAGGGGGGGTTGCCATAGTTATGGCTCCCAATACCGGAGAAATACTGGCTTTGGCGAGTCTTCCAACCTACAACCCCAACAATTACAGTGTCTCCGATCCGACCTCTTGGAAAAATATAGCAATCTCTTCGTCATTTGAGCCAGGATCAATTTTTAAACCAATTGTTGCCGCCGCGGCTATCGAAACAGAAGTTGCTTCTCCAGAAAAGATTTTCTTTTGTGAAAACGGTTCTTACCGTATTGGCAAAACCGAAATTGGCGAAGCGGCAGAACATAAATATGGATGGTTAAGCCTTACTAAGATTATTCAAAAATCCAGCAACATAGGAGTGATCAAAATCTCCGAAGAATTAGGTCCTTCCCATTATTACGATTATATACGGAAATTTGGTTTCGGTTCTAAATCTGGCATTGATCTTCCTGGAGAAGCTTCTGGACAATTACGTCCTTTAGACCAGTGGTCCAAGCTCTCTGCGGCATCTATATCGTTTGGTCATGAAATTGGCTCGACTCCCATTCAATTGGTTTCTGCGATTTCTGCAATCGCAAATGGGGGCAATCTAATGAAACCTTACGTCGCTAAAGCGGTAATACAGGACGGAGAAACTGTAAAAGAATTTGAGCCTCAATTAATTCGACGCGTCATATCGGAAAAAACAAGTCGCCAGATGGTAGAAATTTTAAAAACTGTAGTCAAGGAAGGAACGGGCAAAAAAGCCTCTTTACCAGGTTACGAAACAGCGGGGAAAACGGGTACCGCTCAGAAAATTGATCCAGAAACTCAATCTTACTCAAATTCTGCATATGTTTCTTCTTTTGTGGGATTTGCTCCAGCTGACGCTCCACGTATCGCAATAATAGTAATGATCGATGAGCCTGCAAGAGTTTACTGGGGAGGAGAAATTGCCGCCCCTGCATTTAGAGAAATTGCAAGACAAACTCTACGTTATTTAAACGTTCCTTCTAAAGAGGAACGCGTCGTTTATATAAAACACGCGTAATCAAAACTGTGATTCAAATTAATCTTATATCGCCATCCATTAAAAGGCTTAATAAATTGAATCCAAATTCTGTAAAGACATTAAACGAATTAATTGAGGGTTATCCTCCTATCAATATTTATGGCCCTAACGATCCGATCGTCGAATCAATTTGCTACGACTCAAGGAAGGTTGCGCTGGGTTCTTTATTTGTCGCTATTCGCGGCGCGCAGTCTAACGGAGAACAATTTATTGAACAAGCCATAGCCAACGGAGCGACAGTCATAGTATCTGAAAGCCCCTATTTATCAAGTCAAGCTTCAGATAACAAAAACATAACATACGTTCAAGTTGAAAGTTGTCGCGAAACGCTTTCTTTGATCGCTTCTAGATTTTACGGAGACCCTTCAAAAGAATTAAAGCTTTTTGGGATTACTGGAACCAACGGTAAAACAACGGTCGCTTACATTTTAGAATCGATTTTCCTAAATCTAGGAAAGTCGGTCGGAGTTATTGGAACGGTGAACTCGCGTTATTCCGGAAAAAATCAAGCGTCTTCAATGACTACGCCAGAATCTTTAGATTTAAATCGAACGTTATGCGAAATGGTTAAAAATAAAGTCGATCATTGTTTTCTTGAAGTTTCTTCTCATGCCTTGGCATTACAAAGAGTCGAGAACCTTCACTTTGAAACGATTTTGTTCACCAACCTAACTCGCGATCACTTGGATTTTCATCCAACATTTGAAGATTATAAAGAAACCAAAAAAAGCTTGTTCAAAAAATATCCTAAGGCAAAAGCCATAGTCAATATCGACGATCCTACAGGTCTTGAAATCGTAGCCGAAAATCTTTCTACCGATTTCTTAAAAATAGGCCTAAACGCTCAAGCCGATATTCGAGCGAAAAACATCCAATTGTCGCCAAAAGAAACTCGATGGACACTTCAAACTCCCTGGGGAAATCAAGCAATCCGCTCAAAGCTTTTGGGTCTTCATAATATATATAACCAATTGACTGCGGCGGCTGGAGCGCTTTCTCAAGAAGTACCGCTTGAAACCATTGCAATAGGGTTGAACTCGATTGACAAAGTGCCCGGACGTTTTGAGCCTGTTGAGAAAGGACAATCTTTCTCGGTAATCGTGGATTATGCGCATACAGACGACGCCTTAACTAACGTTTTACAAGCTTGTAAAGCGGTAACGGAAAACAAAATTATTTTAGTTTTTGGTTGCGGTGGCGATCGAGACCGAGGAAAACGGCCAAGAATGGGGCAAGCGGCTATAAATGGAGCGGACTATGTCATCGTCACTTCCGATAATCCCAGAACCGAGAACCCAGAAAAAATCATCGACGATATTTGTAAAGGTTTTCCAAATAACACTCAAGTAAACGCCGACCACATTCGAATTTCCGATAGACGCAAAGCGATAGAACGCGCCATCGAAATCGCGCAGCCAGGAGACCTCGTTCTAATCGCCGGCAAGGGCCACGAAAACTATCAGGTTTTAAGCTCCGAAACCATTCCGTTTGACGACCGTGAATTTGCCGCTAAAGCGCTAGAGAAGAGGTTGAATAGCGAATGAACTACTCTGGCAAACAAATACTAGAGGCGATTTCTGGAAACTGGATTTCTGGAGACAAGAATCAAATTTTTAACGGTGTCTCGATTGACTCTCGAACGGTTAAAACTGGGCAATTATTTGTTTGCATTCAAGGCGACCGCTTCGATGGCCACGATTTCATTTCAGAAGTTGCACAAAAAAACGTAGCGGGAATCGTTTTAAGCGATGAAACAAAAATATCGAGCGTCGACTCTTTTCCATTTTTTATAAAAGTCAAAGATACCTTGAAAGCTTTGCAAGGTTTGGCTGAATTTCATCGTTCTCAATTTGATCTTTCGGTTTTAGCTATTACGGGGACTAATGGTAAATCCACCACAAAAGAAATGACCGCCGCTGTCGCCAACAGTCAGTTCAAGGTTCTTAAAACTGAAGGGAACAAGAACAATCACATTGGTCTTCCTTTAACGCTGTTCAACTTGAATGCCGATCATGAAGTCGCCGTATTGGAAATGGGAATGAGCGCAAAAGGCGAAATAAAATTATTAGCCGAAATCGCAAAGCCTAAGGTCGGGATAATTACAAACATTTCAGAAGGTCATTTAGAAAGTTTACCGACAATCAAAGACGTTCAAGAAGCTAAAGGCGAGCTTTTCGAGTCTTTACAGAAAGAAGGCACCGCCATCATAAATGCGGACGACCCTTTAGTTTTAGAACTTTCACAATCGCTGCGGTCGAAGGTCGTCACCTACGGAATTAATAATTCAGCGGATATTCAAGCCGACAACGTGAAACAAAGAGGCAATGAAGGGTTCGACTTTACCCTTAGTTTCTTTAACGAAAAAACCCCTGTTTTTTTACCGTTTTTAGGCGCTTGCAACATTTCTAACGCTTTAGCCGCCATCGCAGCTGGCCACGTTTTAGGTTTAAGTTCTCAAACCATATTATCGGGATTGAAAAACTGCCAATTAATGCCTCAGCGCATGCAAACGCAGCAAAAAGGCGACATCACCATAATCAACGACGCTTACAACGCGAACCCTAAGTCGATGGAAGAGGCGCTCAACGCTTTATCCCAATACCAAACAAGCGGAAAAAAATTTTTTGTGATGGGCGATATGTTGGAGTTAGGAACTCGAGCAGAACAAGCCCATAAACAATTTGGAGAACAATTTTTAAATGGCTCGATAGATTCTCTTGTCACGGTAGGTCCTTTGTCGCAATTGGCCGCGCAAACTGCCAAAGATTCCGGGCTAGATGAAAACCGAGTTGCCAGTTTTAACGACAAAGAAGAAGCTGCGCAGTTTTTATTCAAAAAGCTTCAGTCGGACGATTGCATGCTTATTAAAGGATCGCGCGGAATGCAAATGGAACGAATTCTTGACAGTCTTTCAAAATTAATGAAGTGGCCAGCTTAAAAATATGTTTTACGAAATTTTTTATCCATTAAGCGCAGATTACTCGTTTTTAAACGTTTTTCGCTACATCACTTTTCGCGCCGCATATGCGGGGTTGACCGCTTTAGCGATTTGTTTACTACTAGGTCCAATCGTTATTCGAATGCTTAGAAAGTATCAGATTAAGGAAAAAATTCGAAAAGAAGGCCCCCAACAGCACATGATTAAATCTGGCACTCCAACAATGGGAGGACTTTTAATTCTATTGACGGCTCTTTTATCTGTCGGGCTTTGGTCGGACTTGTCTAATTCCTATATCTGGCTTGTTGCATTTGCCGGAATGGGATTCGGTTTGATTGGATTTATGGACGATCTCTTAAAACTAAAAACGGGAACGGGCTTAGCTGCGCGGGAAAAGTTCATCTATCAAACCGTCATTAGTTTGGCTATCGGATTTTACCTATTGTACATGGATCCAGGGCGCGAGGCTTATGCAACAAAACTTTACGTCCCATTCTTTAAAGATTTTCAGCCAGATCTTGGATCTGGATATTTGCTTCTAGTCGTTCTTACAATTGTTGGAACATCCAACGCCGTAAACCTTACAGACGGTTTAGATGGTTTAGCGATAGGTCCAGTCATCATTGCAACTTTAGCTTATACGGCAATCGTTTATGTCTGTGGTCATTTTAATTTCGCCGCTTATTTAAAAATCCAACATATCAAAGGAGCCGGCGAATTAGCGGTTTTTTGCTTGGCCATCGTCGGCGCTGGCCTGGGGTTTTTATGGTTTAACGCTTACCCCGCTCAAATGTTCATGGGAGATGTTGGGGCTCTATCTTTAGGAGGCGTTCTTGGAACTATAGCCGTCATCGTAAAACATGAATTGCTACTTTTCTTGGTGGGCGGAATCTTTGTCATTGAAGCCTTGTCAGTAATTTTTCAAGTGGGTTACTTCAAATATTCTGGCGGCAAACGAATTTTTAAAATGGCTCCTTTACATCATCATTTTGAACAATTGGGTTGGGAAGAACCAAAGGTCATCGTTCGGTTTTGGATCATAGCAGTCGTATTAGCCATGATCGGTCTGAGCACATTGAAATTGAGATGACAAATGCAACTTAAGGGAAAAAAAACAACGGTTATTGGTATGGGAATCACAGGCATTGAAACGGCAAATTTTTTGGCTCAACAAGGAGCGGAAGTCGACTTAATTGACAATCGTCTTAAAGAAGCTTTTTCAGATATCGTGTTGCCAATTAACCCGAATATAAAAACTATTTTTGGATCTTCCGTTCCTTCCAAAGATTCGGAACTAGTAATACTTAGCCCAGGAGTGGATATAGAGTCTCCTTTTTTACAGGACATCAAAAATCGAAAGACGCCAATCCTTGGAGAAATCGAATTAGCTTCGCAATTTAATCAAGCTCCGATAATTGCCATAACAGGCACAAACGGCAAAACCACAACCGTTACTTTAACGGGAGCTATTTTAGAAAACTCTGGAATCCCAGCCAGTGTTGGAGGAAATATTGGGACTCCTTTTATCTCTCAAGTAGATAAAGATTCTCCTGATTATCGAGTATTAGAAGTTAGTAGTTTTCAATTAGAAACAACGAACTTATTTCGCGCTCATATTGCTTGCGTTCTTAATGTAACTCCCGACCATCTTAATCGCCATAAGACCATCGAGGACTACTCTAAGGTTAAAGAGCGTATCTCTAAAAATCAAACCAATGACGACTATCTGGTTTTAAACGCCGACGACCCTTTTACAGCCGCTATGGCAAAAGGAAAATCTTCTAATATTTTATGGTTTAGCTTAAACCGCGAAGTCGATCAAGGAGCTTGGATTGACAATGAGAGCATTTTATATCGCATAGGGAATCGGGAAGGCAAAGTTTGCAACCTAAAAGATTTAAACGTCTCGCTTAGATTACAAGCGGAAAATGCTCTTGCCGCCCTCTTATTGTCCTATTTAGCGGGAGCTAATCTTTCTGCAATTCAAAATACTTTTAGCAAGTTTCCCGGCCTACAACATCGTCTTGAAAGAGTCGCCACCAAAGGAGGAGTCGATTTTGTTAACGATTCCAAAGGCACCAATGTCGGCTCAATGCAAAAAGCCATAAATAGCTTTTCTCAACCCATTGTTTTGATTGTAGGCGGTCAAGACAAAGGCGGAGATTTTTCAGCTTTAAAAGTTTTGATGAAAGAAAAAGTAAAAAATTTGATTTTGATCGGCGAAGCAAAACAAAAAATCAAACAATCGCTTAATGGAATACCGCCAAAAGAAGAGGCGGACACCTTGGAACAGGCAATACAAATTGCCATTAAATATGCGACTCCTGGAGACGTGGTTTTATTTTCACCCGGATGCGCAAGTTTCGACATGTTTAAAAATTATGAAGACCGTGGAAATCAGTTCAAAAAAATTGTCAACGATTTGCAATAGCTCATCGCTCTCATAATACGGAGAAAAATACCGAAGTGAATTTCTTGAGCGAAAAAAACGAAGCAAAAGAAGGTTGCGATCCAATTTTGTGCATAGCAATTCTGTCGCTATTGCTGGTCGGCCTAGTCATGGTTTATAGCTCTAGCGCCGTTTATGCGCTGGAAGAATATGGAGACCCCTACTTCTTTTTAAAACGTCAAGCCATGTGGCTAATTATTGGCGGCGCAATCTTATTTTATGTGAGTTCGTTTAATTATAAAAATTTAGAAAAATTAGCCTATCCAACAATGGCCATTACATTTTTACTCTTACTCCTTGTCATGATTCCCCAGTTGAGCAAGGAAGTAGGAGGGGCAAGGCGATGGCTTTCGATAGGAGGAATAAATTTTCAACCGTCAGAACTCGCCAAATTTGCTTTAGCCGTTTTCATCGCTAAATCATTAGTCAAACGCGAAAACAGACTCTCTGACTTTATGTATGGTTATCTTCCAAAGTTAATAGTTTTGGGATTTTTCTTTCTACCAATTTTAAATCAGCCCGACTTTGGAACCGCAATGATAATTGGGGTTGTTTCATTTTTGATGTTTTTCGTCGGAGGAGTTCGGCCAAAGTTTTTGTTCTATTCATGTCTAACATTATTGCCGTTTCTGTTTTCGGCCTTAATGGGCGCCGAATACAGAAGACGAAGAATTTTCGCTTTTCTCGATCCATGGCAAGACCCTTCTGATGGAGGATTTCAAGCGATTCAATCTTTTTACGCATTTGGAAGAGGCGGTTTTTTTGGAGAAGGGCTAGGCAAAAGCTCGCAGAAACTTTTTTATCTTCCCGAAGCTCATACAGATTTCATATTCGCCATTATTGGGGAAGAGCTAGGACTATTAGGCGCTGGAGCGATTGTCGCTTTATTTGGCGTTTTATTATGGAGAGGATTTCGAACCGCATTAAAAGTAAAAGACACTTTTGGGTCAAATCTCGCCATTGGTTTAACAATATTAATCGTTTTTCAAGCATTCACAAACATGAGTGTTGCCGTGGGATTACTTCCAACCAAAGGCCTAACATTGCCTTTTATCAGTATGGGAGGATCCTCGCTTTTAGTAACAATGTTATGCGCAGGTGTATTGCTAAACATATCGGAACAGGCTGCAAAAACACGGTAGTAAATTATGCCTCTTAAGATTGTTATCGCGGGAGGCGGAACCGGCGGTCATATTTATCCTGGAATTGCATTAGCAAAGGAATTTATGAAACACGACAACGAAATTGAAATCACTTTCGTAGGCTCTAATCAAGGTCTTGAGTCTAAGGTCGTTCCTAGAGAAGGATTCGATTTTCATCCTATTTTGGCAGGCGGCCTTGTTGGTAAAAAAGGAATTCAACGATGGAGTTCTTGGTTGAAACTGCCAGTCAGCATTGGTCAGTCTTTGTGTTTCTTAATTCGTAAACAACCTAACCTGGTTGTAGGGGTTGGAGGCTATGCCTCCGGTCCATTAGCGCTTTCTGCTGGCTTGCTTCGAATTCCTTTAGTTATTCACGAACAAAACGCAATTCCTGGGATTACAAACAAGTGGCTAGGTAAAATTGCGGATAAAATCGCCGTTTCTTTCAAGCAATCGGCCCAATATTTTGCCTCAGATAAAGTCGTTGAAACCGGAAATATGATTCGAGAAGAAATTGGATCATTATCAGATCTTCGATATAACAAATCGGGAAATAAATTTTGCGTTTTAATTTTTGGCGGAAGCCAAGGGGCGCAATCAATTAATAGAGCAATTTTAGAGGCCCTACCCCTTTTAAGAAATCAAAAAGATTCAATACATTTCATTCATCAAACTGGAAGCAAAGATATTGAGTTTGTTAAAGAAACTTATTCTGAGCATGGCTTTTCGGCAGACGTAGAACCTTTTTTTTACGACATGGCCGAACAGTATCGCAAAGCGTCCTTAGTTATTTGCCGTGCCGGAGCTACATCAATCGCCGAAATCACTGCGGCAGGAAAAGTTTCAATTTTAATTCCATTTCCACATGCGGCTCATAATCACCAAGAAAAAAACGCCGAAGTATTAAACGCCGAAGAAGCGGCAAACGTTATTTATGATCGAGATTTGACGGGAGAAAAAATAGCCGATGCGATATCCGATGGAATAGCGTCGCCCGAAAAACTCAAAGAAATGGAAGCTAATAGTTTTCGCTTAGGCAATACAGACGCGGCCCAAAAAGTCCGCGAACTGTGTCTTAACCTTTTAAATGAAACCAACGAATTGAAGGCTCGCGGTTTATAACGACCTAAAATTTATGACTCGAAATGTTTTTAGGAAAAACTCAAAAAATTCACTTTATAGGAATCGGAGGTTCCGGAATGAGCGGCATTGCCGAAGTTCTGATTAATCTAGGTTATCAAGTTTCCGGTTCCGATCAATCTCAATCAAGGGCGACGGAACGCTTGGAAAAAATTGGGGCAAAAATAAGCTATTCGCATGCCAAGGAAAACGCGTGTGCCGCTCATGTTGTTGTCGTTTCTAGCGCCATCAAACCGGATAACCCCGAACTGGTATCTGCAAAAAACGAATTGATTCCAGTCATTCCTCGCGCCGAGATGCTAGCCGAACTCATGCGCATGAAATATGGAATTGCCGTTGCCGGAACTCACGGAAAAACCACAACGACGTCGTTAATAGCCTCAGTGCTTGCGGCAGGCAAACTCGATCCTACGGTCGTAAATGGAGGACGAATCAAAAGTTTTGATAGCCATGCAAAGCTTGGGCAAAGCCAATTACTAGTCGCGGAAGCGGACGAAAGCGACGGGTCCTTTTTGAAACTATCTCCAAGCGTTGCCGTAGTCACTACATTAGACGAAGAACATTTAGATCACTATAAAACATTTGACGCTTTAAAAGAGGCTTTTCTCACTTTTCTTAATCGAATCCCTTTTTTTGGCGCCGCGATTATCTGTTTAGACGAACCAAATATTCAATCGCTTATTCCTAAATTAGAAAAACGTTACATCACTTATGGGCTCAACAACCAAGCAGATTTTCACGCAAAAAATATTAGGAATAACGGATTAAATACAACGTTTGAAGTTTGGATTCAAAACGAAACGTTTTTAGGAGAAATCACGTCCAACTTACCCGGCGAACACAATATTCGAAATACTTTAGCCGCTATAGCGACCGGAATGGAACTTGAGCTCGATTTCGAAACCGCCAAAAAAGCAATCGAAGGATTTACTGGAGTGCAAAGACGATTTGAAATTCTAGGTCAATCGGACTCTTTAACATTAATCGACGATTATGGCCATCATCCAGCCGAGATTTCCGCAACGCTTAAAGCCGCGCGAGAAGCTTGGCCCGAGCAAAGAATTTTGGTTGTCTTTCAACCTCATCGATATTCGCGTACGGCCCATTTAATGGAACAGTTTTGGTCCGCATTTTACCATGCGGATTGTTTAATAGTAACCGATATTTATCCCGCTGGAGAGTCTCCCATAGAAGGAATTGATGCGAGTCGAATTGCCGAAGGCGTGAAAAATTACGGTCACAAGCATGTGGAGTATTTGGAGAGTTTTGAAGAAATTTCTTCCAATTTGGAAAGCATCATCGAATCGGGAGACATCCTAGTTACCTTAGGCGCGGGAGATATTGGAGAATTTAGTCGTACATTAGCCTCCAAACTATTTCCTTTGTCCCAACAACCGGATTAGGAAAATTTTATGCAGGTATCATGGAAACAAAGACTCATTCGTTACGCTCACGCCAAAGACCAATCAAAGGCGTTGGTCAGAACCCGTTGGGATTTTCCAAAAACCGTCCTCGGCCATAGGATAATTTTGAGGGAAAGCATGAACTCGAATTTAGATTGGTTACAAAAATTAAAAGGCGATGTTCTTCGCGATGAAATGCTTTGCTCGCATACGTCTTTAAGAATTGGCGGTCCGGCAGACGTTTTTATTTATCCCAAGGACGTTAACGATCTAAAAATCATTTTTAAAAATGCAGGAACGCATCCAATATTCCTACTAGGCGAGGGAACTAATTTACTAGTAAGCGATTCAGGGATTAGAGGCATTGTTGTTTCCTTAAAAGACAATTTTCGATCCGTTCACGAAATAGAATTGCCTTCAGAAACAAAAGAAAATCAAACCGTCTTGGTTAAAGCGGAAGCGGGCGTAAAAACTTCCTATTTAGCAAAAAGAACAGCGCGTCTTGGTTTAACCGGATTGGAAGAACTCGCGGGAATTCCTGGTTCGATAGGAGGATCTCTCCATATGAACGCCGGAGCTGAAGGAAAAGAAATAGGTTCCTTGGTCAAACAAGTAACTCTATTAACTCCTGATGGAGATCTCAAGACAATCTCAAAAGAAGACATCAAATTTGGATATCGATCCGCTATCTATCCTTTTCCTGTAGGAGTTATTGTCGAGGTTCAACTTGAATTAACCAAAGACAATCCTGTCGTTATCCAAAACAAGATTTCCGGTTACTTGGATAGACGAAAAAATACGCAACCTCTTAATTTGCCGAATTCGGGTTCCGTTTTTAAAAATCCAACTGGCACAAAAGCGGGAAAATTAATCGATGAAGCGGGACTAAGAGGATATTCAATTGGAGACGCTGGTATTTCCTTAAAACACGCAAATTTTATTGTGAACAAAGGAAATGCAAAAGCGCGAGACGTTTTAAAACTTATAAAACTAGTTCAAAAAGAAGTTAAAGAACATTCAGGTTACGAATTAGAAAAGGAAATTATTTTTGCGGGGATATAAAAAGTTTTTTTATCTTGAGGTCGCCATTCCTCAAGACCAAAGGGTCCGTTTAGGTTGCCCCTCCTTCCTTCCTCGGTCTAGTTTTTTAGACCGAGGGGCGGACCTTTTCTTTTTTTGCAAGAGCTCAACCAAAGGTAAGAAAAATGGATTTTATTTTTGATAAATCGCGATTTGAAATTTTGGAGCGAAATCTCAGACTTGAAAATAGTAAAACTAACAATGAGGAAAATTCGTTGCCTCATTTAGTTTCTTATTCAATCAATTCAGATGCAAAGTTTTCAATCTCGGTCACAAAAGAAGGTTTTTTCTTTGGAAACGTTGAGAAGTAAAAAAATCGCCGTGCTCATGGGCGGACTTTCTTCCGAAAGAGAAATTTCTTTGCAAACAGGAAATGCCGTTTTAAAAGCTCTTAAGAATAAAGGTTTGAACGCTGTGGATATTGACATAGATAAAAATGCGGCAGAATCAATAAAAAAGGCCAATCCCGATATCGCATTTATCGCTCTCCATGGAACTTTTGGGGAAGACGGAGCTATTCAGGGAATTTTGGAATATGCCGGTATCCCTTATACAGGAGCAGGCGTTTTAGGTAGCTCCATCGCCTATGACAAATTAATCTCAAAAACTATTTTAGTGCACAATAAAATTCCAACGCCAGAATATATAGTTATAGAAAAACACAATATCGATTCGCATCGTAAGCCGCCATTCATTCCCTGTGTGGTCAAACCTCCAAATCAAGGCTCAAGCATTGGAGTTGGGATTGTAAAAGAATTAGATCATTGGAAACCCGCATTGAATGAAGCATTCAAGTACTCGGATGAAATTCTCGTGGAACGCTTTATTGACGGAAAATTACTAGCTATCGGAGTCAAACCAGGAAAATCTCTTCCCATCGTGCATATCGAACCAAAATCAGGTTTTTACGATTACGAATCAAAATATACTGCCGGTAAAACAGAATATCATTGCCCTGCGGACCTGGGAGAGGAAACCACACAAAAATGTAATAAAGTTTCTATAGACGCCTATCGCGCCTTAAAAGCTAGAGGCATTGCTAGAGTGGACGCAATATTAGACGATAAAGGCTCTCCATATGTACTAGAACTGAATACAATTCCTGGGATGACCCCAACTAGTTTATTGCCCATGGCGGCTAAAAAAGACGGTATCGATTTCGACGATTTAGTTCTAGAAATTATTTCTACCTCTCAATTAGATAATCAAGGCAATCAATCATGAATTACGTAATCGCCGAACAAAAAGATCTTATCTTAGGGTTAAAGCAAAATGTAAAACAAGGTTCTTATCCGAAAAAGAAACGAACCCCACTAGCCAAACCCAAAAGAAAAAAAACAAAACCTATCATAGAAAACAGTTTAAAAAAATCGACTATTCAAGTTGCATTCGAATCGATATTAATAGCCGCTTTTTGCTTTGTGGTTTTTCAAGGTTATATTTTTCTTTCAAGATCTCCAAACCTTAGAATTTCCCATATTACCATCGATGGGAACCAATATATGTCTGAAGCTAAAATTCTTGATTGGGCAGGACCGCTTGTTGGACAAAGCATATTAAAGTTGGAGTTACCCCAATTAGTCGAACGACTTTATCAGCATCCTTGGACATTAGAAGCGTCGGCGGAACGAATTCTTCCCGACACTCTTCGTATATCTATTGTAGAACGACAACCTTTCGCCAAAGCGATATTGGATAAGCCTTACATAATAGATCGTTTTGGAGTGTTATTGGAAGAAACTAATAAAGGCTACGATTCATTGCCAATCATTGGCGGTTTAACCGCGCACAACCCAAGACCCGGAAGTTCCGTAGAGGGAAGGTATTTAGCGTCGGGGCTCAAAGCCATGCACTACATCAATCGGCTAGATTTTTTTAAAAATAATCCAGTGAACTCGATTAATTTTTTGAATCCAGGAATAGCCCGTTACGTCAGTAAAGACAAAATGTTTGAGATTAAAATGAATCTTCAAGAAACAGAAAAAAGTTTTGAAAATTTAAAAGTTGTTTTGCAATTACTTTCAGAAGAGGACTCAAAATCCTGTTCAATTAACTTAACGTTTAAAGATAAAGCCGTGGTTCGGCAATTAGACAAACCTATAAGAGAGATTTTTCACAGCTCATAACCCAGGGGAATCGACCCAATGTCCAAAAAAACCGATTTTTTGGTTGGCCTAGATATCGGAACAACAAAAATCTGCTGCATTATAGGGGAAATAACCTCTAATGGCGGCATAGATATCATTGGTCTCGGCCAGCATCCTTCAACCGGCCTTAGAAAGGGCGTAGTAGTCAATATCGACAGCACCGTAGAATCGATCAAAAGCGCGGTAGAAGAAGCTGAGTTGATGGCCGGATGCGAAATCGAATCCGCTTTTGTAGGAATTGCGGGAGGCCATATCAAAAGCATGAACAGCCACGGTATCATCGCGGTAAAAAATAAAGAAGTCACAGAGCAAGATGTCAGTCGAGTTATAGAAGCGGCTAAGGCAATCGCCATTCCAATGGATCGCGAGGTTTTGCACGTTCTGCCGCAAGAATTTATCATCGACAACCAAGACGGAATCAAAACTCCATTAGGAATGGCAGGGGTTCGTCTTGAAGCAAAAGTGCATATTGTTACTGCCGCAGTCACTTCCGCTCAAAATATTGTCAAATGCGTCAATAAAGCTGGAATCGGAGTTCAAGACATCGTACTCGAACAATTAGCTTCGAGCGAGTCGGTTCTTTCCAACGACGAAAAGGAATTGGGAGTCGCGCTAATTGATATTGGAGGCGGAACCTCGGACGTCGCTTTATTTTATCAGGGAGCTATCAAACACACTTCTGTATTGGCAATTGCCGGGGCTCAAATGACAAACGATATCGCTATCGGTTTAAGAACGCCTAACAACGAAGCGGAAAAAATTAAACATATGTACGGTTGCGCGTGCCCTGGATTGGTTAAAGAAGACGAAATGATTGAGATCATAAATGTCGGTGGACGCGCCCCTCAACATGTTTCTCGCAAAATTTTAAGCGAAATCGTCGAAGCCCGAGCAAAAGAAATGTTTGAGATTATGAACAATGAAATCGAGCTTTCAGGCTTTCACGACTTATTGTCTTCTGGAATTGTATTGACCGGAGGAGTCTCTTGTATGGAAGGGCTATCCGAACAAGCCGAAAGAGTTTTTCAAGTACCGGTTAGAGTGGGTATTCCTCAAGGACTTGGAGGTTTGATTGATGTCGTCAACAATCCACGTTACGCCACTAGCGCCGGATTAATTCTTTATGGTTTGAAAAGCTTTAAAGCCGGCAGCGCTCGCGAACTTAAAGGAAGAAATTTATTCGAAAAAATTCTAACGAGAATGAAAGATTGGGTAGAGGAATTCTTTTAGAAATTTGGAGAGCAACTCTCTCCAAGGTTTACTAAAACCTCTAAAAACTTTATGAAAAAAACGTTTATTCAACAGCGGTTTGTTTCAAACAACCGTAAATTAATTTCTTATATATGGCTAAGTATTAACAGTATGTATTTATTAATGAGGAGGGAACCATGGCTTTAATCGAATTTGATAATGTCAGCGAATATTCAGCTTGCATTAAAGTGTTTGGAGTGGGAGGCGGAGGCACTAATGCCGTTAATTCCATGATCAACTCCAGCATAATGGGAGTGGAATTCATCGTTGCCAACACGGATCTTCAATCTCTTGAAATGTCTAACTGCCCTTTTAAGATTCAAATTGGAGGAGCGCTTACTAAAGGACTTGGAGCTGGCTCTAATCCAGATGTGGGTAAAAAAGCGGCGGAAGAAAACGAAGATCAAATCCGTGAAATGCTCAATGGAGCCGATATGGTTTTCATAACTGCGGGCATGGGTGGAGGTACAGGTACCGGAGCTGCGCCGGTAGTTGCAAAAGCCGCAAAAGAATCCGGCGCTTTAACCGTTGGAGTGGTTACGCGACCCTTCTCTTTTGAAGGTAAACGTAGACAAAAACAAGCGGAAGAAGGAATTCAAGCGTTGAAAGAGGCTGTTGACACTCTCATCGTTATTCCCAATCAAAAACTTTTAAGTTTTATCGGAAAACAAACCTCTTTTACTTCCGCTTTTTCTGCAGTAGACGACGTATTACGACAAGCGGTTTCAAGTATTTCAGATTTGATCGTGATTCCAGGATTGATCAATCTTGACTTTGCAGACGTTAGCGCAATCATGTCTAAAATGGGTAAAGCTCTCATGGGGTCAGGAACGGCAACAGGTGAAAACCGAGCTATTGACGCCGCTCAAAAAGCAATTTCTAGCCCATTATTAGACGACTCTTCGGTAGACGGAGCGCGTGGACTTTTGATTAATGTAACTGGCGGATCAGACTTAACTTTACATGAAGTCAGCGAAGCGGCCGAGTTGATTCAAGCAAGCGCGCATGACGACGCTCATATTATTTTTGGCGCCGTTATTGACAACAACTTGGATAATGAAATGCGCGTTACCGTTATAGCCACAGGTTACGAAGAAGTAATTGAAATTCCAGCAGAACAACCCAAGGCTGTGGTCCATCAATTAATGGATCATAAGGAAAAGAAAATCGAAACTGAACCGCAAAAAGAAGATCCCAAACAATCGGCAGAATCTCTAAAGAACTTAGCAAATTCTATTAAAGGGGATCATGCCGTAAATTCTTCTTATACGACTTCAGTCGACTTCGACATTCCTACCTTTTTGCGTAAACACGCCGATTAGGCGTTTTATATAAAGCGGCACATTCACAACCCCGGTCTTACCGGGGTTGTGGCCGCAATTTCTTATTACATTCACAAAATAAAAACTCTTACTCGTTCAACCCCCAATCATAGTCCAAATATTTTGTTTTTAGCTTTCCGCTTTTCAAGGTTGACATATATCTAGAGTCAGCATACTTAGTCAAGTATGGAACCACCCCGCCTTTTGATTCAAAATCTTCTTCAAACCATTTAAATATGGAAGATAAATAAAGCTTATTATCGCCTGAGTCAATTTTTAAACCTTTTCCTGAATTAGTTAAAAATTTTGTTAGTTGATCGTCCAACTGGGCGTCAAGCTTCTCTCCAACATAGGCCTCCGGTCGTAGGTCCGGACAACTTACCGAAGCGCAAACAATAGCTACATGAATTCTAGGCTCTCCCATTTTTCTTAATATTTCATGCTCAATATCATTTAAGGTTCTGATTTTGCCGGCAACGATGCCAACCTCTTTCTTCCAAACAGACTTAAATAAACTTCCAGCGTCTTTTATACTTTTAACAGGATAGTTATCCAACACCATCTTCACCGCCATAACGTTATAAACATTGATCCAAAATGCAAGTTTATCGTTTTTGGTCTTTAAATCGGAAAGATTAAAGCTTTTTAGGTCTCCGATTAATTTTTCATATGCGGGATCATTTTTTATACTTTTATAATTTACAGCGTTTAATTTGACTCCAGAAATCACTTTAGGTTTTACATTTTTTTTCAACAACCCGTTCCAATCCAAAAAATCAAACGCTAAGGCAGGAGAAGTAAAAAAAATTAAACAACCTATAGTTAAGATTAAATTAACAACTAATCGCCGGATGCTTTTTTGTTTTTTTCCAAAAAACTTTTTAACTCTAAACGTCAACATTATAGACTCCTATTTAAAACCTATATCCGTTCCCATTTTTTCTTTTGTCGAAGATCTTTTCTAAACCTTACATTTCCTCATCTACAACGCTTAATTTATTTTAACGGATTTTAGTATTTTATCGATTAACGATAATCGAAAATTTTTGCGCTAATAAATACCTAACGAAAATACTCTTTGCGGTTTAGCGGATTTCATATACAATTTTTATCCTACGATTAAAAGATACTCCAATTAATTTATTCGATATTTCAAACTTTCATGAAAGATCCCAAAAATTTTCTTTACGTCTCAGACCTAGACGGTACCTTATTAACGCCCGATAGCTTCCTTCCAATTGAAGCAATTAATCGTCTCAATCGACTATTAGAAAAGGGTTTACGGTTTACCATAGCAACCGCCCGGAACTACGATTCGGTTCGTCCCATATTAAAAGAACTAAATTTAACCATACCTGTCATTTTGTTTAACGGGGTTTATCTGACTGATTTCCAGACAGGAGAAAATCTTGTAACCTCTCGACATCTACCTAAAACAGCGGTTATAGATATTATAAACGGGGCAAACAAGAAAAATCTCGATCCTTTTGTCTATACCTTCGATACAACCCACACCGTTTATTACAGAAACATCACCAATCCAGGTTCTCAAAATTACGTCGACTATATAAATAAAATTAGTAATGAAAGTCGGCTAAAATATATCGACAGTTACGAATTCCTTGCAGATTTAACTATACCTGGCCTTTTATTCATCGACACCTATTCAAAACTAGCCCCATTGCACGAAAAGATACAAAATTTAAAAAACGCCACTCTTAACGTTTATTTTGCTGAAGATATCGCTGTTAGAGGCCATTATTGGCTTCAAATCTTCGACGGTAAAGCTAACAAGGGAAATATGTTAAAAAATCTGGCGCAAAAATTAAATACACCGCTTGAAGATACTGTCGTTTTTGGAGATTATCTAAACGATCTAGAAATGTTCGCAATTTCTGGAAAGTCAATCGCAATGGGTAACGCTTTAAAAGAAGTCAAACGATCTGCGGATATGATAATTGGAAACAACTCCGATTTAGCGGTTATCAATTATCTTGAAGAAATTGGATTTTAATTGCCTACCAACACCTCCAATAAAAATTTCGACGCTCTGAATAAAAAAAACAAGCTAATATAGAGGATTTTGATTTATCTCAATTGAAACAATCGTGCAACAAAACAACCTTTTGCTTGATTTTCCAACCTCTTGAGTTAGATTAGTTAAAAGACATACTATTCGATGTAAATCTAATAGATTTAAATTTCCTATTTTATAAAACAAATATTGTTTGCAGGCTAAAAAAATTTTGTTTTCGACATCTGTACATTCAAAAATCAAACAGGTTTCATTTTATCTTTTTGCCTTTCTATTTATTTTTGCCCAGACTTCTTTGGCTCAAGATTCTTCTTCCACTCAACCCCCGGCTAATACTGAAATAGACGACGAGTTGGACGCATTGATTGCCATGGAACCCGATGAACTTCTCACGGTTGTAGTCGCTTCTAAAAGAAAAGAGAATTGGAAAAAAGCTCCTGGGGTAGTCACAGTAGTAACAAAAAAAGATATTCAGAGTTATGGCGCCAATAATTTACAAGATGTTTTGATTCGTCTTCCCAATATCTATACTTTTGGCAACACCTTTTTTAGAGACAATGTTGTCTCCATTCGCGGACAATCGTTGGCTAATTCAGACAATCACGTATTAATTTTATTAAACGGCAGACCCGTTAGAGAAAGTCATGTTGGCGGGGTTAATACGCCTGTTTATCGAGGAATTCCTTTAGAAAGCATTGAACGTCTGGAAGTAATTCGCGGACCAGGCTCGGTATTATATGGAACTAATGCATTTTCAGGGGTGATAAATATCATCACTCTCAATCCGAAAGATATGCCAGAAAATGAAATTACTGGAGGCTGGGGATCGGACAACACTGGATTGGTTTCTGGTAATTACAGTGGCAAATGGGACGATTTCAACTTTCTTTTATCAGGAAGATTTTTTGATAGCGGTGGTTGGGGATTTCATGCCATCGACAGAACGGGTCGAGCCGATTCAACAGATTTGGCAGAAAAAACTTATGGTGTATTTACGCAAGCCAACTACAAAGAACTCCAGTTTATGGGATTTACCGGGAATATTACCGACACAACGATTTCATCTATGCCTAGCTCCATTGCGACTAACGAAGGCTTAGAAGCGCGTAGAGATTTTTCAGACGTTCAATGGGCTCATGATTGGACGGCCAATTGGAATAGTAAACTTAACTTTACATACAATGGTTTTAACCAACAAAATAATTCTCAAGCGAGTAAACCCGAGTTTGATTACCAGGATTATCTTTTTGAACCCTCGATTAACGGTCGTTTTCTGGAAAAATTTAACCTTCAAACTGGAGCTATTTACCAAAGAATTAACGGCACATTAAACAGCGGGGCTACCGACTATTCTAACGACCGTTTCAACTTTTATATGCAAATGGATTATTCTCCCTGGGACTCTCTCAAATTAATTGGCGGCTTCCAAATTAACAAACCTGAAGGAGTCGATTTTAACGTTTCTCCCAGATTTGGCGCTCTCGCTAATTTCAACAAAAATTGGGGGGTAAAAATTCTCTTCGGTCAGGCGTTTCGTTCGGCTTTTGCAGCGGAGCAAGCGATAGACATTGCAACCCTTAAAGGGAATCCCGATCTAAACCCGGAAACAATTGAAACTTTTGACGCCCAAATCTTTTACACTTCGGCAAAGTTTTATACAGCGCTTACCTATTACCAAAGCAATCAACAAAATACAGTTGTAAGAGTGAGAGGCTCTGACGGCATTACTAATTTTTTTAATGGCGACGAAGTTGACTATGAAGGTATTGAGTGGGAAGGCAAGATTCAACTTCCAATGAATCTAGAATTTACCGGTTCTTTAACCTACCAAACTAATGAAGACGCAGATAGAGTTCAAGATGTGGGCTTAGTTCCAAACCTCATGGCAAAGCAAGGAATATCATTTTCGCCTGAAGGGTATTCATTAGGATTGTTCCACAGCTATTTTGGAGATGCGGCAAGATTTCAAGATGTTCCTGAAATCAACCCACCAGCAGAAGCCTACAGCTTATTAACTTTTAAAGGCTCTATGGATTTAAATCCTTGGCTTCCTACAAGTTCCCCAGACATTTCTGCAAACCTTTTCATCGACAATTTATTGGATGAAGATATTAATTTTGTTGCTGTCGGCTCGAGTACCGTAAATACCCTTCCATTACATCGTGGACTTTCCGCATATGGGACAATAACCATTAAGTATTGATTCCCAAGTATTTTAAATTCAATATTTTTGTTATTTTACCAAAGGATATAAGGCCTCTTGACTAAACCTTGAAAATATATCCCCTCATCCAACCGCTTATTTTTCTCAAATCTGAAGCTCAAAAATCTATTTCCAATCTAACCTCAAAATATATTTGAAACGGCCTTTGATCGTTTACAGCTGTTTTCAGGCACTAAATATTAATTATAAGGACTAAAAAAAATCGACGAATCTAGATTTCCCTTGCCAATAGGCTTTCATTCACAATGAAAATAATTTCAATATTGAGAAAAATTAAAAATCATTGCTATTCCCAAAAATCTTTAAATTCGCCCGTTTAATTTCTCTATTAAATTGTTTCTCTAGCTCGACGAATTTTTGAATTTAAATAGATATTTTTTCATTTAAGCGCTTAAAACTTTTAAACTGGCGCTATAATTTAGAAATTATCATTACGTCCATATAACAGGAGTTTCTTATGTCAGACGAAGAAGCCCAAAAAGATTCGAAAGAAGTTCCGGCCCCCGCAAAAAAACGTCCGCCTATTAAACCGCGGAAAAAGTTTGTGGCTAAGAAGCAGGTATTTAAATCGGATAAACCCATGGAACATAGGGTGCGTCATATCCGGTTATCTTCCTTGGAAGCGGCTCAACTCATTCGACAAACGATGGTTGATTTCCAAAAGGAATTAGCTGCGCAACCCATGGTAGACGTAGACAAAGAAATTATGGACCTGGAAAAAACTGAAAAGTTTTTTGGGAGACTCGCTAAAAAATATAGCGCATGTCCTTCTCGTGCTTCCGGCGGAGACTTAGGCTGGATACATAAACCAGAAGAAATCGCCGACGCTGGCATTAAAACCGTAGAAAAATCAGATTTCATGGAGTTTCTTCCACAATACGAGAAAAGCTTAACCAAAGAACTCGTTGAGGGGGTTATGGCCTGCGGAAACCAAAAAATACCAGAACCCATTGAAACTCCCGCAGGTTTTCACGTAGTACTTATTTGTGAGTCGCGTTTTTTCAAAGCTATAATTGAGAATAAACAAGGTAGGGATCTAATGGACGATGTCCATAAAAATGCTTTTCATGCTAAGCCAAAAGTCTGGGAAGAAAAATTTGGTCCAAATTAAACTTACCATTGATCTTTCGACCACGCTCTTTAAGAGCTGGTCGAAAGTCTAATACTCCCGCCGCTTAAAAAACCATTTCAAACCGTTTTTCTCCCTACAGCCCAAATATCATTACTAAAAAGATAATTAAACGGTGGGAACAAAGATAACGGGTAGGCATGACAAAGTATTTGCCGCGCAGTTTCCAGCATTTTCATTGCGGCGGAATCTTTTTGGGCAGGGATTACATATTCGCTACCCAGCCACATTTTCACTTTAAAATCCGCCTTTTTAAAATACTTTTTTAAAGAAATGATCGTTTGCTCGTTTATATGAACCTTAAGATCCGTCTCCGTCCTAATAGGTCGCGTCAATAAATTTTGTCGAAACAAAGCGTTAGCCGCAATATTGATAGGGCGTTCCCACAATGGATATCCAAAGTCGTTGTACCATCGGTTCGGGGAAGTATGAACGATTAACGACCCATTGGGTTTCAAAACCCGAAAACATTCTGCAAAACATTCAAACAATTGTTGCGGATATAAATGCTCGACAATATCCAACATATAAATAGAATCAAACTGTTCGTCTGGAAAATCTAAAGCGGTCGCGTCAGACTGAACAATAGATATCCGCGACGAAATCCCCTCTTCCAATTTATTCATCGTTTCGCGCGCGATTTCTACGGCATCCTTAGAATAATCGACCCCCACAACGTTTGCCCCGCTTTTGGCAAGAGCAATCGTTAAATCTCCCCTACCACAGCCAATATCTAAAACCTTTTGACCTTCTTTCAAAGCTCCCGCTTTAATCGCTCTTAAAAATTTAGGAGCTATCTCGCCTTTATAAAAATAATTGGCTCCGTCTGTTTGCTCAAAGTAAGCCTTGTCGTATAATTTAGAATCTACGTTTAAATTTTCGCTCAAAGGATGCCTCGTTAGTTTTAATTTGATCCATACGGATTATAAAAGAACCTCCTAAATTGGTCTATAAAGATTTTTCCTTAATTCGAGATAACTCATGAATATTTTAATAGTGATTCCAAAAAACCGGTTTGCCGAGGCCGAGCTATTTGGCGTCAAAACTGTATTTGAAGAAAGAGGAGAAAATGTTGTTATTCTTTCGCCAAGCGGACAAGAAGCGGTTGGAGAAAATAAAACTCGGTTTCAGCCAGATGGGTACTTGATCGACTGGAATCATCAACCTGGTTTTTCAGGTAAATACGCGGCGATTATCGTCATTGGCGGGAAAGGCTCCCCAAAGTCTTTATGGCAAGATACCATCTTGCCACAGATACTAACCGATCATTATAGAGCCGGTTCGGTCATTGCGGGTATTGGACAATCGGTTGTCGTGTTGGCAAAAACGGGCCTAATTAATGGAAGCTCAGCGGCTCCAGAGGATGAAAAAACTCGCGCCGTTTTAGATGAAGAAGGTGTAGGGATTGTTGAAAAACCGGTCTACAGACTAGAAAGTATTGTTACCGCAAAAGACGCAACAGCAGCCAAAGAGCTTGCCGAAACGATTTTGGAAATTCTAAATGAAAAAAGTACGGAGAGCTGATTATTGTTGGTTGTGTTTAGAAATTTCTACAGGAATCGATTTAAAAGCCGGAGTTCTGGATTTTTCATCGCATGTTCTTGGAACTAAAACATTGGCTTCAGGATAATACATCATGACATTCCCCGGTTTTACAAGAAAAGCCTGAACGCGACCTTCCATATACCCTGTTTCATTTTTGACAGAAACTTTTTCTCCTTGGGATAAACCTAATCTATCTAAATCTTCCGGGTTCATAAAAATCGCGTCGCGAGTTTTGGCGCCACGATATCTGTCAAATAAATCGTAAACCACAGTATTGAATTGCCCTTCCGATCGAATCGTGGACAACACAAACTCATTTTCGGCTTTTACTTTTTGCTTAGGCAAAGGACAAACGGAAAACTTCGCTTTCCCGCTCTCAGTTGGAAATTTATTATCATGTAAAGCTCTACCGGGAATAAAAAACTCGTCGCGCGTTTCGTCAATCTTTGCTAATTCTTCTAAACCCGGTATCGCCATTGAAATCGCTTTTCGAATATTCGCGTGGTTCTTAAATTCGGCCCAATTAATCGAACTGGAAGACATTAATTTATCTGCAATTTCGGCGATGATGTCCGTCTCGCCGCGAGGACCGGCGTATCTTTCCTTCCCGCCATCGCTCATCCTCACATAACTAAACATGCTTTCTTGCGTGGTTTTTTGCGGTTCCTCATCCCTCGCCATAACTGGTAGGATTAAAGAGTTTTTACCCATACCTCTAAAATGCCCCGGATTTAATGTGGTATTCATATAGAGGGTAAAACCAATTTTCGAAAACGCCTTCTCCGCATAAGTCGAATCTGGGTTCGCGCCAAATAAATTACCGCCCAAATGCCAGGCCAAATCGATTTCTTCTTTTGCCGCCGCTTCGAGACAAGCTAAAGTATCCAACCCATTCGAATCGGGTAGTTTTTTTCCATAAATTGATTCTAAGTTTTCTAAAACCGTTTTTTTTAGTTGTGGCGTCACCCCAACCGAACCCACTCCCTGCACATTGCTATGGCCACGCAAAGGAAGTAACCCCGCATTTTTTCGACCAACCATTCCACGCAACAGCGCCAGGTTTACAATGGCCCTTACGTTTTCAACGCCAGAAACGTGATGCGTAATTCCCATAGCCCAGGCAAACACTACATTTTTTGCTTTAGCGTATTGATTCGCAATCGCTTCAATTTCTGGACGTTCAACTCCAGCTCTATTTGTAATTTCTTCCCAAGAAGTTTTATCTAAATCTTTTTTAAACTCCTCAAAACCCTCCGTCGAAGAATCTACGAAATCTTTCGAAAGAATTTTTGGATCGTTCTCGGCTAACGCAATCAACGATTTTGCAATTCCCTTCAATAAAGGTAGGTCCGCTCCAAAGTTAGGCTGGACATATGAACTACTTATTTCAGAGCCAAAAAACAAACTCCTGACATCGGAGGGAACGCTAAAATTTTCCAATCCCCGTTCCCGTGCCGGATTGATTGTTATGACGTGGCCACCACGTCGCCTTATTTCCATAAGAGCGCGCATAAATCGAGGGTGATTCGAAGAAGGATTAGCCCCTATCAAAAATACTAAATCGCAATCGTCCAAATCTTCTAACTTAATAGTCGCCGTTCCGCTTCCTAGACTATCGCCCAAACCAACACCCGATGCCTGGTGGCAATAATAAGAACAATTATTCACATTGTTGGTTCCAAAAAACCGGGCAAATATTTGAAGAAGAAATGCCGCTTCATTAGAAGATCGACCGCTGGCGTAAAAATAACTTCTATCCGGAGAAACGTTTTTCATCGTATCCACAACACAATCCAATGCGGTTTGCCAATCAACTTCTCGATACTTGTCGCTCCCTTCCTCGTATAAAACAGGTCGCGTCAACCGACCGCTCAACTCTAGCTGTCGCGGCGTCCAAGAACGCAACTCTTCAACTGTATGTTGGTCGAAAAAACCAAATGGCAAAGCGCCTTGCATGTCAGAAGCTTGAGCCTGGAAAGATTTATTACACACTTCAGGAAACTTTCCTTTTTCGTTGATCAATCCTCCCTTCTGACCGCCCATTCCCAAAGCGCAGGTTTTACAAACGTTCTTAGAAAACAACGCTTTTAGCATGGGAATCACGCCGCCAGCGCGACGCGACATTTTTAGAGAATATAATATGGAGCCCCAACCTCCAGCTGTTTCGGGCCGATTATCTTTATATCGAGTCGACATTTAATACCATTGTTAAATTAGCTTGATAGACAATTTTAACTGAGAGCGGCTATTTTAAGCAAGAGTTTGACAACTGGCAACAAACCAATTTTTAAAAGATTGATTCCAAAACCAATTCGCAAAAAAAGGAATGGCGCTTTGGGGGAGCTAGTTAACCCTTTCTAACGGTCGGCCCTAGCATAACAATAAAATTGCGGACAATTGCTAAATCAAACGTATCCCGCAAATTTTGCGTCATCAGAGTCAGGGCTTCCATGGGAGACATGGCTTTGCGATATTTTCTCGGCGATACCATAGAATCGTAAACATCGGCAACCTTGCAAATTCGCGACAAAAGAGAAATCTCTTGTTTGTTGGCTCCTTTGGGATAACCATTGCCGTTGCAATCTTCGTGGTGCTGTCCCACGATTTGCATCACTGGCAATTCATAACGTTTCATTCCCTCTAAAATTTCTACTCCGATTTTAGGATGGCCTTGAACGTTTCCCATTTCCTCATCATCCAAGCTTCCCTTTTTGTAAACGATTTCTTGCGGTATTCGGGATAATCCTAAATCGTGGAACATACCCCCCAAGCCAAGAACGCGAATATCCGCCTTATCCATCTTCGTTTGAATTCCGTAGCTAATGCAATACATCGCTACATTCACCGAATGCGTGTACACATGATAATCTCGAATCAAATGCTCGGCCACACTTGCAAAACCTTGGTCGCTTTGGGAAACAACGCCTTCCATAATCTCTAAAACCTCGTCGGCCACACCCAGAACGCTATCGGCAGCGTTATAGTCAAAAAACTCCTGCATAAGCTCTTTGGAAACGCTGTAAATTTTTTGAGCTTTCCGATGAAGCGGTACTTTTTCGTTATCCGCTAATTTCTTAAGCCGCTTACTTGCTTGAGAGAAGTATTGATCCCGATCGTCTTCATGAAAATAGAGATCCTCCTTGAGCGCTCCAATCTGCAATAACTGACGAACTTTAGCTTGATGTTCTGCAGCTTTACCGGCAAAAAGAACGAATTTAACTTCGCCATCTTGTAGAGCCTTGATATATATATCGAAACATTGATCGCCATTTCGATCCAAGAACTCTTTATTAAGCGGACGGAACTCGGCTTCCGGGTGCATTAGAAAAATCGCTTATAAAAATGTGAGTGATTAGATTTACACCAGATTCTGACACTTTTAGGAAGAGACGTCAAGTAAAGGTATTTTCAATGACTAATTATCTGCTCTAGTAACCATCTCTAGGCAATAAAGCTAAATACTTTTTTGTAAAAGTGTTTTACTCAACGCGTAGAGCATCCATAGGATCGAGGCGGGAGGCTTTGATGGATGGGTATAACCCGAATAGTAATCCAAGAGCAAGGCATATACCGCAGGATACAATGATGGATAGTTGACTGAGAATCAACGTCCAGGGACTCCATGCAGCTAACGCTAAAACAATCCCCGAACCGGCGGCGGCGCCAACCACTCCGCCTAAAAATCCAATGACGGCAGATTCCCATAAAAACTGTTTTACGATATCGCTACGAGTCGCTCCAACAGCGCGACGGACGCCCACTTCTCGCGTTCTTTCTTTTACGGATATCAACATAACAGCCAGTATCCCTATCCCGCCAACCACTAACGAAATACCGGCAACGCCAACCGTCAGTTTAGTCATGGTTTCTGTAGTTTCCACTTTTACTTTTTCCAACTCTAACTGACTGCGTACCGTAAAATCGTCTTCAGAATCATCCTGCAATTTATGTCGATCCCGCAAAACTTCGCCAATCTTAGGAAGAAGGGAATCGATTTCATTTCTCGAAACCGCCTGGACATAAATTGTATTAATAAAGGTTTGATTCATCACCCTGCGCAATAGAGACGATATGGGTATCATGATAATATCGTCTTGATCCTCGCCATCGGAATCCGAGCCTTTTTCGGTAAAAACGCCAATTACGGTGAAGGGTATAAACTCAATGCGAAAGGTTTGTCCTATCGGATTGTCTTCTCCAAATATATTTTTCACCGCAGTTCTACCCAATACCGCTACGCGCGCGCCATTATCCACATGGTCTTCCGTTATGGGCTCTCCTGTTTCAATCGAATATTTTCTCACGTCCATAAATTCGGGAGTCGTTCCTGAAATATTGGATCGAAAAGCGTTTTGCGCGTATTTTATTCGTAAAGATTCAGAATGAAAAGGTACCGCCCTTTCAATCGCCGGTATTTCTTCAATTAAAGCAATCGCGTCTTTAGGCCTTAATGTCGTCACGCTACCGGTTAATTTCATTTTGCCGCCGCGACGTTTTAATTCACCCGCATTGATAGTAACCAAGTTTTCTCCCATTTGACGAATGATATCCAACACTTCTTTTTTCGACCCGTTACCTACTGCAACCATAATAATAACGGCGGCAATACCAATCACAACGCCTAAAGAAGCCAACGCCGCCCTGGTTTTTCTGGCTTTAAGAGAAATTAGCGCGATGTCTAGGCCCGGAAAAGAATTCATGGCCACGGTTAAGCGCGAAGAGTTTCGTCGGGATTTAATTGAGAGGCTTTCCTGGCAGGTTGCACTCCAAATACGAGCCCAATGAGCGCGCACAATACAAAAGCGCCAACAAAAGGTTCCCAGGTTATGGTAGCAGGCAGTAAATCCAAACGATTGCTTGTTTCGGAAAGGGCAAACCCCACGACCGCCCCCAATAAACCTCCGGCAAGCGAAATCAAAATGGATTCGAATAAAAATTGTTGGGCAATATCCAAACGCCTCGCTCCAAAACAACGCCGCACGCCAATTTCTCGAATCCGCTCCCTGATAGAAACCAGCATGATGTTCATGATGACTATTCCACCGACTAAAAGCGATACCGTCGAGATCAAAACCAGCATTCGATTCATCGCTTGTTTTTGTTCGGTAACCCACTGCATGATGCCCGCCGGAGTGACGTATCGAAAGTCGTCTGCGGCTAACGAAGACAAACCGTGATTTCTTCTAAGAATTTCACTGACAGCCTCCATTGTTTCAGGAACCGTTTCAGGAACATAGGTGCGCACGCGCATGCTATGCAAATGCGATTGATTTAATAATCGCGACATAGTGGTGGTCAACGGCACCAAAATTCTGTTATCGGGATCGTATCCGCTTTCGGTAACTCCCTTTTCTACCAATACCCCCACAACTTCAAAAAAAGTGTCGTCGAGACGAACCATTTTTCCAATCGGATCTTTCTCGCCAAATATGTTACGTATTGGAGTGGCACCCATTACCGCTACTTTGCGTTTCCGACGCATGTCAGAATCGTTTAAAAAACGCCCGTCTTCCATTTCCCAGTCTCTGGCGATCACCCATTCCGGAGTCACTCCATAAGCCCGGGTATCGGTGAATTCTTTTTGGTAGATCGCTTTCAATCGTTTGCGTTGGCGCGGCACCACTATAGCAACTGTAGGAAGCGCCCGAATATCTTCTGCATCTTGAAGAGTCATGGACTGGGGATCTTCCGCTTTTTTAAAAAATAAACGCCCCGCTCCTGAATAAACAGAAAAAGATTCCGGTCCGAACCCCAAATTAGCGATCCGCTTTAAGACTTTATTTTTTACGCCTTCTCCAACGGCAATAATAACCGTCAGCGAAGCGATGCCAACGACAATACCCAGCATCATGAGCGCAGCGTTTACTCGATTCGTTCCTATGCCACGCAATGCTTGCAAAAAATTTCTTAACGTCCTCATATCAGTTCGTCCGAATCGATCAATCCGTCCATTATTCGAATGATTCGATTCCCATGATTGGCGACTTCCGGATCGTGCGTGACTAAAATAATGGTATTGCCTTCGGAATTAAGTTCGTCGAAAATTTTCATGATCTCGACGCTATTATGGGAATCCAAATTCCCGGTGGGTTCGTCGGCCATAATAATTTTGGGTCGGTTGATCAAAGCTCGCGCGATAGTGGTTCTTTGCTGTTCGCCGCCAGACATTTGTCCGGGAGCATGGTCCATCCGTTTTGACAGACCCACTTTAGTCAACGATTCGCTTACCCGATCCTTAGCGTCTTTGGGAGGCTTTTCGCAATAAATCAGCGGCATCATCACGTTATCAAATGCGCTCACTCCCGGGAGTAAGTGAAAAGCTTGAAATACAAATCCGATTTTTTCGTTGCGGACGCTGGAGAGAGCTCGGTCGCTCATTCCGGCAACTTCTTGTCCGTCTAATAAATAAGATCCTGTGGTGGGAGCGCCAAGACAACCGAGCAACGTCATTAAGGTGCTCTTTCCGGCGCCAGAAGGACCAATGATGCTTACATATTCGCCTTCTTCAATATCTAAATCAATGCCTTTAAGAACTTCCGTTTCAAAAGCCTGGTTTTTATAGCTTTTGCGGATTTCCTTCATTTCAATCAGACTCATCGGGGCTTGGGCTTTATCCTTTTTTTATTTGAGAGGCGAATTAAAGAACTAGATCAACGCGTAGAAAAAGTTACGCGTTTATGATCGACGCCTACGTTTCTTTTTACCGGCTCCTTGCGGCTTCAAAGGAATACCTACCATATCCCCTGCTTTCAAACCTGAAACGATCTCGATAAACTTGCCATCCCGCCAACCAGATTTAATTTGCGCTTCGCTCAATGTTCCTCCTCGGTTAACCGTTACCAGTTGCTTATCGCCTTTTCGTTTAATCGCCTTTTTAGGAATTGCAAGAGCGCTCTCTTTTTTATCGGTAATTACGGAAACATTTGCCGTCATCTCCGGTCGCAAGAGGTCGATACTAGACTTTTCAATCTCTAAAATCGTTTCATAATTGACAACGTGATCTTTGATCATAGCCTTTGGGCGAATCTCTCGAACAGTTCCTTTAAATAACTTTTTCGAATAGCTATCAACCGTAAAAGTTGCGTCTTGGCCGACTTTCACTCTTCCTATATCGGTTTCATCGACATATACGGTCACTTCTAATTTATTGAGGTCGACCAGATTCACAAAAGTTGGGGAATTTAAACTTGCGGCAACCGTTTCGCCTTTTTGAGTAGAAATTGACGCAATGGTACCATTCGTTGGAGCTATAATAGTTGCGTAAGAAAGCTGGGTTTCCACTTCTTGAAGATCAGCCTTGGCTTTATTGACATTGGCTTCTCCCAATTTAATATCGTTTTCTAATTGAGTTTCTTTCAGCTTCAAGCTCTCTTTTGCCGACTTATAACGCGCTTTTAGAACTTTCAATTTTTCTTGGCTTTCGTCCAGTACCGTGACCGAAACAATTCCTTGTCCGTTTAATTCCTCGTTTCGTTTGAGCATTTTCTCAGCCAGCTCAATTTGGACTTCAATTTCCTCATATTCAGCTTGGGCTTTGTTGATTTCCAAAGGTCCTTCGTCGACTATTTTATCCAATCGAGCGCGTTGAGCGGACAATTCGGCCTCTCTTTGCGCCACACGAGCGGCCAAATCCGAATGTTCGACTACGGCAATCACATCTCCCGCCTCAACCGTGTCGCCTATTTGGACAAATAATTGCTCTAATTGCCCAGAAATTCTAGAACCTATTTTGACTTCAGCCCCAGTTTTAATCGTAACGGTGCCCGTAGCGGATACGGCCTGGCGCAATTCGCGCAATTTGGCTTTAGTAAACTCGAAGCGTTTTGTCGAGGAAGCATAGCCGTTTTTGTCCCCTCCACTCACTAATCCTAAAATAGGACCTAAAAGCGCCGGTTGAAATTTCCAAACAACGGTAGTTCCGATAGTTGCCAATAATAATATAAGAAAAAACTTTTTCATTGCTGAATCTTAAGAATTTATTTGGATATTACTTCCCATTTTAACATATCGGCTAAAACCTTCCGAGCCTGAGTTTTAAATAATAATAGGTATTGCAAAGCATCTCTTCTCAGACTTTTCTGATTCTATTTCTCTAAAAAGGTTTAATTGAATCTATACGTGATTTCGGAGGAGCAACTCTTTTGGGTGAGGATTTAAATAAATCTGGCTTTGTAAATATTCAATTTCATGTTTTCTAGCGTAATGTTGGATTAATGTTATCGGAACAATGAGAGGGGTCCATTCGTTACGGTAACTTTCAATGGCTTCTAAAACACCTCGTTTCTCTTCTGTTGAAAGGAGGTTTTTTAAAAACCCCATCATATGCATTAAAACGTCGGTATTCTTTTTAGCGGTGCTTTTAAACGTCAACGTTTCCATGAAAATTTTACTATAGGCGTTTCGAACATCCATCCACTTTCCTTTTTTTAAACCTCCAACCAGTTTTCCCAAGATTTGATAATTTTTCCTGTTATGAGATAAAAGTAAAAATTTATGCTCCGTGTGAAATTTAACTAAAACTCCAGCATTTGCTTTTTTTTCAAATAACTTCATCAGACGATGGTAACTAAAAACGCGAACAATGAAATTCCCTCTGATTTTAGGGTCGTTCAAACGTTCTTCATCCTCAACAGGAATTAACGGAAAACGTTTTATAAATGCGTTGGCAAACATCCCTCGACTACGTCGAATACTAGAGCTACCCGGTTCCGAATATACCGGCACTCTCTCTAAACCACATGAAGGGGACTTACTTTTAAAAATGTAACCGCATAGATTAGAGTCCTTTAATTCTCTAGTTCTCTTTGTTAAATATATATTCATTTTGGCAGTCCAATTGGTACCCGATTTAGAGCCGATCATTTTAGGATTTTCAGGATCGCCATAAAGACTTACCGTCTCGCGAGGAACCCCCATGCCAACTTCCATTTCTGGGCAAATGGGTATCCATGTGAAAAATCGACCGAGGATATCCTTCGTGTATCGATGTTGTTTATGCTCGCCATTCCATCGAACCTCCTCGCCTAAGAGACAACTACTAACGCCAATACAAATCTTTTCACTGATAAGTTTTTTGTCTTCCATCCTTTATCCAGAGAAAGTTCTTAATCGCTTGGTAAAACATTAATTTTTTTAAATAACTTTTTTATTCTACATTAGTATCTTGAGGAGAAAATATCCACAAACTCAATCATATTTTAAAAATAAAATGTCGTTCCAAGATAAGCCCTGGAGTTTGCCATGATATTTTATGCTATTTTATTTGTTAATTAATCATCTGTACCGCCCAACCTATTCTTAATGAGAAAACACTCCCTCCAAACTAAAACAACCGTCCAAATCATTTTTTTTCTATATTGCGTGGGCTTTTTTTCCGTTTGTACCGCAGGATCATTGAATTCAAATTTATTTCGAAATTTGATTGCACTGACTCTTTCTCAAATAACTGAAACCCAAGTCAGTTTTAAAAGTTTTGACTCTTCTTTTTCTCCAAAAATAAGATTCAGACTCGACGAAGTAAAATTTAAAAAAAGAGATAAAACTTTATTTCTGGCAAAAACCCTTTGGTTAGAACCTTCGCCCATGTTTTTACTATCTTGGAAAAATGAGCCTAATTCAAATGCGTTTATGAGCTTTAGGTTAGAAGAAGGAAAGTCTCATAGAATAAATATTAGGAAGGCAGAAGGTATTTTACGAGCTAGCGGCAAAACAATAACGCTTGAATCAACCAAAATAATCCCCATGAAAGGAGAAATACTAATATCTGGAGATTACCAAAAAAGCTTAAAAGCCTTTGACGCTAAAATTTTAACCAAACAGTTCGCGTTAAATTCCATTAAAGGATCAGGCGTTTCTGGAATTGTCGATCTAGATGCAACCATCCTGGGATATATTAGCCAAAAACGCAAAATCATTCCAATGAGCGGCAATGGAAAAATTCTTGCCAAAAATGGAAAAATAGAAAACCCATCCATTACTGATTTATTGACGAAAACTTTAAATTTTAAGTTTCAAGATGAAATGAACCCTCCTACCTGGAATTTCCAAAGTATTTCAGGAAACTTCAATATCAATGAAGGCTTCTTACAAACAAATGATTTAAAACTTACAGGTAACCCGTTGAACGCGGAAGGTAAAGGCGAGGTAAACTTCATGGCTCAAAGTTTTAATTTAAATTTCCAAGCAAAAGGAAAACATAGAGGAAACCACCAAAATAATATTAATTTGAGAGGAACTTTTAAAAAACCTCAAATCTACATAGAAGCAAATTAAAATACACAGCCTCTTGCTATCTAATTTATTCTATATAAAATGTATATTGAGAGTTTAGAATTAGATAGGCACAAACTATCCGGTTCTTTATTAAAACCAAATACTAAATGGTTGCATAAAAACTAAAGTTTTTCATACATGAAAAACACTAAATAGCGGTCTAATAAATTTTTAGAGGCAATTCGATGGATAGCAAAAAAATCAACCTCACTTCAATGAAGATTCTACTCGTTGACGATATTCCCGCAAATTTAAACGTAATGGTAGAAACTCTTAAAAATGAGGGCTACAACTTATCATTTGCTACCAGTGGCGAAATAGCGTTATCAACTGTCCCCAAGTTCCAACCGGACCTTATCCTTTTAGACATCATGATGCCCGGAATCGACGGATTCGAAACTTGTCAGCGCTTAAAAGAAAACAAAGACACCAGCGAAATCCCCATTATTTTTATCACCGCGAAGGCCGATACCGAGGACATTATTAAAGGGTTCGCCTTTGGAGGAGTTGACTACATCACAAAACCTTTTAAACAAGAAGAAGTTTTAGCGCGAGTAAGAACTCACCTAACCCTACAAAAAACTCTTCGAGAAAAAGACGCCTTAATAACCGAACTTAAAGATACTCAAGGAGTATTAGAAAACTCGGCAAGAATAGACTTATTAACCGGACTTTATAATCGGAAAGATTTAGAAGAAAAATTAGATCAAGAAAAAATCCGAGGCGAATTAAATGACACAACCTTTTCGGTCGCTCTAACGGGTATTGACGATTTCAGCGATATAAACGGCGATTTTGGAGAATATGTAGGCAACCATGTCTTAATTCATATTGCGTCGCTACTTTCCGAAAATATCAGAGACCAAGATATTGTTGGTCGTTGGACAGGGTCGCATTTTTTAATTATCTTTCCGCAAACAGGCTTAACCGATTCTCAAAATATTGCAGAAAATTTGCGCGCAATTATGGAAAAAGAAAAACTAGACTTTGACGGGAAAGACATTCCTTTTACGCTCAGCTTTGGAGTCTCCGAATACCAAAAAGGAGCCGAATTATTCCGGTTTTTAAAACAGACGGAAGACAAATTACGTCAATCAAAAAAACTAGACAAAAATAAAGTACTCTCAATAGAATTCTCTCAAGATTAAAAGCAACTCACTCCCAAGAGGAACGCAGCTTTGTCTATAAATCCTTCAGACTTCGATTACATCTGCAAATTGATCAAAAGCGAATCGGGTATCGTTTTGCAGTCTGGTAAGGAATATCTTGTCAAAAACCGTTTGGAGGTTCTGTCTCGCAGTTTAAAAATTGATAACATTGAAAATTTAATAAAAAACCTGAGACAAGAAAATGGAACCGAGTTAAAACAAAAAGTTGTCGACGCTCTCACGACAAACGAAACTAGTTTTTTTAGAGACAAACATCCATTTGAAAGTTTAAAAACGTCCATTTTGCCAGATATCATGAAAAAACGGGCGGCAATAAAACAATTGAATATTTGGTGTGGAGCTAGCTCCAGCGGCCAAGAACCTTTCACAATAGCGATGGTTTTGGGGGAAATGTCAACTTTATTGGCTGGATGGAAGATCAACTTTATATCGAGCGATATTTCTACCGAAATGCTGGATCGGTGTCGCCAAGGAATTTATACTCAAATGGAAATTGGTCGGGGATTGCCCCCGCATCTACTTCCCAAATATTTCAGCCGATCTGGCAACGATTGGCAAGTAAAACCGGAAATAAGAAATATGATTAATTTTCGAATCTTAAATTTATGCAAACCATGGCCTTTTATGGTTAACATGGATATTATCTTTCTACGTCATGTTCTTGTTTATTTCAACGAACCTACGAAAAAGGAAATATTCAGACAAATTCATAAACAATTAAAACCAGATGGTTACCTATTTCTTGGTTCAGGAGACAACCCATCGGGATTAGACAATAGATTTGTCCGCACAGAATTTTCAACATCAGCCTGCTATAAATTAACTTCTCCTTAGCTATCTGGAAACCTTTTTGTCCCTTCTTTACAATCTGTCTTCAACTTTCAATCTTTTATGCAAGATGAAACGATTGAATGTTTCTACCGCCATTTTAAATCCAATAGGTATTGTTGCAGTCTCTAAAAAAATTTGTTTGTAAGGCTTATGTCCCGATACGGAATTGAATAAACAATTCATGAACACGGGATCGTCTTCTCCAATTTTTAATAAATGATCCATGAACTCCAAACCAAGACTTAGTTTCGTCATCCATCTTAAAACTCTTCCATAGGGAAGATCTTGAGTCAATTCATTGCAATCCTCAATAAAAAACTCAAAAGCTTTTTTAGAAACGCCATAATTCAAGATAGTCTTTGCCGCGTATATTCCTGTCAGACAAGCGGAATTTATACCTTTCCCCTTAAATGGCCGAATTAAACCGGCCGCATCTCCTATTGTTACATAGCGATCGCCGAATAAATTTTTTGCTGGAGCGATGGGAAACTTCCCGCGAAAATAATTCAACGGTTTTTCCCTTCTTTTGTGCTTTGGCAAAAATCGCTGAACCGGAGCGGAACGTAAAAATTCCAACATAACTTGAGAAGAAACGGTACGTCCCGCCACATTAATAGACAGATGATCGTCTTTTGGAGTGATGGCGCCAAACTCCAGACCATTGCGCGACAATAAAAATGCATGGATCGTAGGTCCTATTTCTTGAAGAAACTCTTCTCCTGGGTAAATTTTAGTAATAACAGTATTCAAAAAATCTGGTTGTTTATAAGGCGTCGCTTGTTCAAAAATTTTACACGAACCGTCGTCCAAACCAAAAGCTCCTACCACAACGGTAGCGCGACAGTTTTCTCCTTCGCTATAAACCAAAACTTCCTCATCAAATATCTCGACAGCGGTCACCCTATTTTGGACAATTTCTGCGCCAGCCTCTATCGCTTTTGACATCATAAAAGCGTCGAATTTAGATCTTTTAACGGCGTAACTTTTTCCTCCTTCTTCGCCGTTTAAGTCCAAACTCCTGTTGTCGGAATGAAGACAATACCCAGCGATCTCTTTTTGGATCATATCGGGAGGGAACTCTAAACCTAAATTTTCTCGGAGTATATTTTCCAATGGAGGAGAAAGGACTCCAATACATTGATTATATTGTCGGTGTTCTTCGAATTTTTTTTGTTCAAATATAACAACCCGAATATCTTTACCCAGTTTTTTTGCTTCCTGTTTTAACGCAATTGCACAACCCGAACCGCCGGGGCCTCCGCCAAAAATACAAACCGTATCGCCGTCTTTAAGAGGTTTCAGGTTATCGCTCATTCTGTCATTGCCTTTTGAATTTCGGAAGTCTGTTTAGCCTTTGTCGCTTCATTATAAAAATAGTTCAACATTCCTTTAAAAATATAAGTATGAAACTTGGATAATACGTTCCAATATAGTTTTCCCCAAAATGGATAAGGAATAAAATGAGCCGTTAAAGTAAGACGGGTATTTTTTTCTTCTACAGGAATTAGTTGAAATTGAAGCCAAGAGAATCCCGGTGAAATCATTTCGGCTCTTAACAGCAATTCTTTATTCTTCTCTAACCGCTCGACACGCCAAAAATCAACCGAATCTCCAATCCTTAAATGATCCGGGTCTCGTCTTCCTCTTTGTAATCCAACGCCTCCTAAAAAACGATCAATGATGCCGCGAAGTCTCCATAAAAAAATACCGTGGTACCAACCGTTATCGCCGCCAATTCGCCCAACCAAACGAAAGACCATCTCCGCAGACGCAGGGATATCAATGTGGTGTTGTTCGGCCACAAAGTCAGAGGATTCATACTCATGCAAAGGCATGAGGTCCTGCATTTTGTCGGGAGGAACATCGGCCCAATGGGAATGCACCTGAGAAGTGTCCTCCTTTTGTAGAGCTCGTTCGACCGCTTCCTCAAACCCCATCGGTTCAAAAGGAACAACTCTGCGAATTTCATGATTCCAACAGACAACGTTAGTTTTTAAACTATCTAACAAAAGAGAAATGATATTGACTGGAACAGAAATAAAAAAATGAAGCCAGTAGGCATAAATTCGGCACAAAGTAGTTACCGGTAGAGGAGCCCAAGAAACGTCAAAAAATCGAACGCTTTTGTGAAGCGATTTTGCAAATCGGAGAATCATTTCTTTATAAGTGAAAACATCTTTTCCACCAATAGGAAAAACTCCACGGATAAAAATCTTCGTCTCCATTGCTCCAACTAAGTATTTGATAACGTCACGGATGGCTATCGGCTGACATTTGGAATTAAATTCTGCAAGAAAAGGTATCCACCGATTGTGCAAAATTAACGATTTAAGAAGCTCGTAAGACGCGCTACCGGCTCCGATAATAATGGCTGCGCGTAGTCGGATTACTCGAACGCGCCCTTTTGATAAGGTGTCGCCAACTTCCATTCGACTTCTAAGATGAGGCGATAAACTGGCGTTAGCTTCGCCCAGCCCGCCTAAATAAATTATTTTTTCAAGATCACACTCTTCTGCGACTTCCGCAAAGTTTTTTGCGGCGAGTCGGTCGGTATCGGAAAATTTATTTTTCTTAAGCCGCATGCTGTGGATGAGGTAGTAAGCAACCTTTACTCCTTTTAAAGCGGGAATCAATTCGGTTTTGCGCAAACAATCCGCGTAAACAACTTCTAAATTTGGGTGTTCTAATAAGAAAGGAATGTGGGAATTGCGCAACATGCAGCGGACAAAATAACCGCGCGCTACAAGTTCGGGGATTAAACGACGCGCCACATAACCACTCGCGCCCGTAACCAACACCTTGCAGCCAGGAGGCAACGGAATGGTGGTTAGATCGTCGCAATAATGATAATTTACAGTCTCAGGGTCCATCTCTCTCTTCCTCCCAAGAACTGACAAGTTTGAAATGAATTGACCCTAATACTATTATGGGTTCTTTTGGCTTAAGACTCAATCCAGAAAATTTTCGAGCAAAAAATGAAAAGTAAAGCAGGAAAAACTTAATGGGGATTTTTTTAATGTTATTCGACCAATGCCACCGGAAAATTAGTATACCCTTTTGGCGTAATCGTCCTCAGATACTGGGCGTCATTTAAGCGGACGAATAAAGCATAAGGGCGCTCTAAATTAGAATTTACCATTCAATTAAAAACTCTCTCTCAAGCCTTCATCGCATTAAAAAATTGAGCATGTTTACTACAAAGTAATAATACCGACTAAATCCAAACCTACCGTAAAAACAAACTTCCGATAAGATAAATTTTCGAGTTTAAAAAATTTTGTCTAAAAAATATCCAAATCTAGCTTTATTACTTTTTCAAAACCCAATAACTAAACGCTTCAAAAACGATTAAACCCTTATAAAATAGGGCTAATTAAATATTCATCACATCAAAACCTAATTAAAATTAAAGAATTTAGGGCTGTCGAATAATATATGGAATTTAAAATTTAATTGAAGTATTCAAAAATTTAAACTAATATGCCATAAATAAAAAATTCTACTCAGCAATTCCCTTAGTCAAAGAGTTAAAAAGTTTTTAGTTTTTAAAGCCAAATGAAATCAGATTTTTTGAGGTTTTGGAATTGGACTTTTTTTATTATCTTTCCTTTTTTTTGACTTAAGTTCCAAGCGCAAAAAATTCTCATTTCAAGTTTTGAAATATTTTTAGTCGTCGGAGTTAGAAATCTCTAATTAAAATTTTACTGAAAAAACAACGGGAAAAGATAACCGACATTTTAAATTGATTTCATCCGAATATTACTTTGATCCATTCATAACTTAGTCAAATATCTAAAGGAGGTTTTATGAGAAAAGAATATTCCAGCAACTCTCCTGTCCCAATTAATGAGCAAGAAGCCAATGTTAATATTTCCACAATCGATGTATCTGGACTAGAAGGCAAAATTCGAGACGTCAATGTTACTTTAGATATTGACCACACATGGACCAGCGATTTAAAAATTTTTATAGTATCGCCTAATAATGCCCAAGTTCTTCTTGTGGGAAGAAGAGGCGACGATGGAGATAATTTTCGCGGCACTAAATTCGACGACGCCGCTGAAATATCTATTAACAGCGCTTCGGCTCCTTTTGGAGGAACCTATCGCCCCGAAGAAAACTTGTCTAAATTCAACGATCAAGACCCAAATGGAACCTGGACATTGCGAATGGAAGATATGGCTAGTGGGGACGGAGGTCAATTAAATCGGTGGGAAATAAGTCTCGAAACCGGCGTGGCAGTTTTTCGCAATAAAACACCCGTCCCCATCAGTACAGGCGGCCCTAATACAATATCTTCCGACATTCATGTTTTAGGGCTAGACGGGCTAAGGGTAGAAAAGATCTCTGTAACCGTCAATATCGACCATACTTGGGATAGTGATTTGAAGGTTTCCTTGAAAAGTCCTGAAGGAACTTCAGTTGTCTTGGCCAACAAGAGAGGCAACGACGGAGACGGTTTTAGAACAACCTTTACGGACGATGCAGATACGCCTATAGGCCAAGGTCAATCTCCTTTCGCCGGCCAATTCCAACCCGAAGAAAACCTAAACAATTTTAAACATCAAGCGGCACGCGGTATTTGGACTCTTATCGTCGAAGATACGGCTAATCAAGATGGAGGAATGTTAAACGAATGGTCCATTGAACTCGACGCTCGTCAAGAGGCTCCTACCGACGAATCAAAGTTTTTTGTTGAAGTTGAAATAGAAGGAGGGCTTACGCCCAACCAAAGAGAGGTTTTTACCGTGGCTGCCCGACGTTGGTCGCAAATTATAGTAGGCGACTTACCCTCTATGAGTCTCAGCGATGGTCGTGTCGTGGACGACGTATTGATTCATGCCAAGGGAGCTTTTATTGACGGAACTGGAAGTATTCTAGGACATGCGGGTCCAAGAAGAAAGCGCCCGCCGCCAAGTCTTCTTCCTTACACCGGTGTCATGTCCTTTGACTCGAGCGATTTATCCTCTATGGAAGCCAATGGCAGTTTGCTTGAAGTCATCATCCATGAAATGGCGCATGTACTTGGAATTGGAACCATTTGGCATGAGAAAGGATTAATAAGAGGTTCAGGCTCAGCCAATCCCGTATTCATTGGCCAAAATGCCATGCGGGAATATCAGGCTTTAATCAATGCCGCCGAACCTACGCCAGTACCTATAGCAAATACCGGGGGTCCAGGGACTCGAGAAGGCCATTGGCGTGAACTTGTTTTTGGCAATGAGTTGATGACGGGTTTCCACGGACAAGGCGTTGTGAATCCCATAAGTCGTCTAACCATTGCGTGCCTTGAAGATTTGGGGTACGAGGTCAATTACGACGCTGCCGACGATTTTGAAATACCGACTTCCCTTATGTTGGCCTCATTGGGTACGGGGGAAAATGTGACTCACAGGAATTGCTGTGAAATGGGTTCGCCAGAACAAATAGTAGCGTCTAAACGAGCCTTTGTAAAAAGTTGATTCTTAATTGGGTTACAGTAAAATCATTCTAGGTAAAGATCTTGAAGGAAGTGAAAAAGGCGATTTGAATTGCTGGTTCCTTCAGCTCATTCATTAGGTAATTTTATTTCGAAAATTAATTCTTATCTATCTAGAAATAGTTGCCTATTTTAAAATAGACGCTTACTGGATGGATCGGGAAGATATCTTCTCGATCCGTCTTAAACTTGAAACTTTACTTCAGTCAATTTTCTGTCTCATGATTTATTAGACTAGCCGAACTAAAGGTTTAGTTTACATTCTATCCTTTTTATTGGAGCTCCAAAGTAGGCATACATTACAAACATATTGTTCCTTTTACTTCACCCCAGCAACTGAAAGACTTTTTTCTTCAAATCATCGTTGTTGAAGGGTTTAAGCATGTATTGATCGACTCCAGAGCTAACCGCTTTCAATATATTTTCTTTTTGATCTTCGGACGTCATCATTAGAAATGGAATTTTGAATAATTCGGGATTACCCCTAATCCTCTTGATAAATTCTATTCCTGTCATACCAGGCATATGCCAATCGGAAATGATTAAATTAAAGTTTTCTTCGAATAACATATCCAGAGCGTTCTGACCGTTATCCGCTACGCCAATTTTTGACCGCTGGAACCCAAACTCCATCAAAGCGTCTACAAGAATCTCCTGCATCAGCGTAGAGTCGTCCACAACCAAAATTTTCGATAGTCCAAATCGTAGCTCGCGTTCTCTATTTAGACTTTCGCGAAGCTTTTTATTTTCCGCCTTTAAGCGCAAAATCTCTTCGTTCAAGTCTATGATAAATTTATCGCTTGATTCGGGTTCCATAATTTTACCCATCGCTAAAACGGTTAGCCCAATAACTGAAAAATTTTTTCCCTGAGATCTTCCCTTTCAAAGGGTTTAAGCATGTATTGATCCACTCCAGAACTTGCAGCTTTCAGGATATTTTTCTCTTCGTCTTCCACCGTCATCATCAAAAAAGGAATCTCATACAAATCAGGATGCTCTCTAACTTTCTTAACAAACTCCAGGCCAGTCAATCCCGGCATATGCCAATCGGAAATGATCAAATCAAAGAGCTCGTCGTATAATTTCTTCAAAGCTTGTTGACCGTTATTTGCAAATTTAACCCTAGGTCGTTTAAATCCAAACTCTATCAATGCTTCTAAAATAATTTCTTGCATCGACACTGAATCGTCTACCACCAAAATCTTGGTTATTTTTAATCTTTGCCGACGTTCTTTTTTTAGATTTTTCCTAAGCTTTTGATTCTCTTCTTTTAAATGAAGAATCTCGAAGTTTAATTCTTCTATACTGTGAGAGTTTTCGTCACTAGGCATGATAATTCTTTTTATGGAATCTTTTAGTCCAAAATATATTCGACATAAATTATCCAACCCAACATGGAAAGCACTAAAACTGTGTATCCAGTATGGACCCAAATCGTGAAAAAAAGGTTTTCTTTCCGCTTTTTTGGGATTTCTTTTTTTTGATCGTTCATATTTTTTCGATGAATTTAAACTTTTATGCGTCTCCAAAGATAGTAGCCTCCGCCTGCCAAGGCAACCAAAAAGTAAAATCCATATTCTACAAGCAGAGAATAAATATATCCCTTTATAACAACCTTGACGATAGGAGAAATCAATATTAGAAAGGCTATCGCCCCACACACAAATAATATGGTTTTAAAATTCATTTAGTTTTTATTTCATTATATATTTAAAAATAACGAATACTCTACCAAATTTAGAAGGTATTTGTCCCCGATAAAACCAAATTTTAATACTCATAAAATTTGCTCTGTTCGCCAATAACCAAAAAATATCTCCAAAGCCTTGATCTCTCAGTTTGGATTCCACTTGGTTAAAGAGTATAATTTTTAATATTGCAGATCCCCTATCCATTTGGAATTATGAAAACCTATTTTGCCATCATTTTCCTCTTAGTTAATTTCCTTTTGACTTCAACCGCGATAAGCGCAAATCGCGGCATCATTCCCGTTCCCATAATAGACACTAGGGGAATTAAACCCACTAGTGGGATTAAACCGAATAAAAAATTAAATAAGACTTGGAATTCATATGAAAATAGTCAGCCTGCTTCCTTCCTCAACAGAGATCGTATGTCAGCTTGGATTAGCCGATAAACTTGTTGGGATTTCCCATGAGTGCGATTTCCCAGCTTCTATTACTCATTTGCCCCGCTTGACTTCGTCGCGAGTCGATTACTCGGGTAAAAGCGATTCAATCCATCATTCAGTGATGGAACTGTTAAAAACCTCCGTTTCTGTTTACGACCTGAACCTGGAGCTTTTAGCGGAATTAAACCCTGATTTCATCATCACGCAAGATTTGTGCGACGTTTGTGCAGTCTCGTTCGATCAAGTTCAAGCTGCATGCGACGAATATTTGGATTCAAAGGCTACAATAATCTCTCTTAAGCCCAAAACACTTGAAAATATTTGGGACGACATTGATCAAGTCGCAAAAGTATTAAACGTTACTGAATCAGGTTCTGATTTTAAAAGTAAAACGAATCAACGTATAGAATCTATTCGAAATAAGATCAAACAAACTGAGGTTCCCACAAAAAAGATCATTACTATCGAATGGCTAAATCCCATTATGGCTGGAGCCATGTGGGTCCCTGAAATGATTGAAATTGCCGGAGGAGAAGCGCTTCTAGTCGAAAAAGGAGGCCTGGCTTTAACTTTAGATTATTCTACTCTAGAAACAATTGATCCTGAAGTGGTTATAATCAAACCCTGCGGGTTTAAATTGGATCAAACAATTCGAGAGCTAGACGTCATCCGTGAAAAAATACCTTGGAAAAAATGGCAAGCTTACAAAAATAATAAAATGTTCTTGGTAGACGGTAATGCTTACTTCAACCGACCCGGCCCTAGAATTGTAGACTCAATAGAAATACTGGCTTACTGTGCTTTTCCTGCTTTATTTTCAGATTTTAAAAATCGGTTTACAAACGATATCATTCAATTACAAGAGGGATTAGAGTTGCCTTCTAAGCATACTTAAAAAACTTTCAAAATCTTTAAAACATGACCACTAGTATTGATAGAAAGTCGGTCGAAAAAAAATGGGCTAATAAGGATTTTTCTTGCGATTTGTTTGTAGATCCTCCTGGGCAATGTTGGGAAGACTTTGTCCACCCAGTAGATGAACTGGTTATGGTGGTAGAAGGTAAATTAGAAATCGAAATGGAGGGTAAAACGTTTTGCCCAGAAATTGGAGAAGAAGTTTTCATCCCACGTCAGGTTTTGCACTCGGTCCGAAACATAGGCAACATCACAGCGCGCTGGCTTTATGGGTATAAAAACACCTAAAGCTTAAGATTTCTTCGAAACAGATGAGTCGCAAATAACTTTTTAATTTATTCAAAGGGAGGTTGCATTTTTCGGTTTAACTCTTCTTTGGTCAAATTCAGTCTCCCCTGAATAAAAGGCAACTTTCCTTCCGCTATAGAAATTGCATGCTCATCCTGAAGTTTTTTAGCAAGTTCCTTGGTAATCATAATTTGTTTAAAAGCTTTATCCCAATCGGTATTCTTTTCATAAGCGCTGATTAAATTGAGATGCGCTTGTAGATGATTTGGATCGAGCTTTATTGTTTTTTTATAAAACTCAATTGTTTTGGGAATATCTTGTAAATACCAGTACTCTTTTGCGATTTTGAAATTGAGCTGAACATCGTCGCCTCTATCTTCGGCAACTTTTTCAAGCTCTATAACCGCCAAATCGTTTCTAACTAATTTCCCGTAGACTGCGGCTAATCCAAATCGAGCGTCCACATTCTTAGGATCGACTTCTAAAACCTTTTTATATGCGTTGAGCGCTTCGTCTCTTTTTTCCCATTCTTCATAAACAACGCCAACGCGAATCAATGCAGTCACATTTTGGGGATCAATTTGTAGAGCTTGCTCTAGTTCCTCAATCGCATCATCGTAAGCGCCTATTCTTTGATTCTCAATTGCTCTTTGGATTAACTTGGCAGGGTCGTTTGTATTAATGGGATCTACCGAATCGTTGTTCGCTTGTTTATTATCGCCACATGCGACGACAAATAGAAAAATGGACAAGCCAATAATTTTAAATAAATAGCTAAGCGCTAGCCTTGCTGGACTTTTAGTTTGAATAATCAATTGTATATTCCGATAAATATTTTAAAAATGATCAAGCGAGAAGAATACCACTTGAGATATTTCTTATCAACTTTAAGAAAAATCTTGAAAAAAGCTTTATTACCAGGCAAGATGGCTCAGAAATTTCAACCCCACTATTTTTCGTTTAATAAATTGAAGTTCGATTTTAAACGGTTAAAATATGCAAATTGATACGTTACTGATCAACGAACAAATTGTCGCAAAAGAAGTCAATCTCCTCGACAGTGAAGAGAAAAGTTTAGGCTCTTTCCCCACTGCGGAAGCTATTTCGATGGCACGGGAACAAAATTTGGATTTAATCCAAATCATCCCTTCCGAAGAACGTCCTTTTTGCCAAATTGGAACCCCTGAACAATTCGCGGCCAAAGCGGCTCGAACTTATCTCAATTATCTTCTGACATTGAATATCAGAAGCGAGGAAGCGTTTGGCCCATTGGCGTTATCTTTTATCCGCGAAAATGATTTTGATAAACTAAAGCTACTTCCCGAAGAACAATTCAATCTTTTGATGGCGACCGTGCAAGTTTTGACCGCAGAACCTAAGCGTTTCTCAATAAAAGTCGACTTATTAAAAAGAACTCTGTCTTTACTCAATCGAACGCGATATCACAGCCCTGAATTAGGCCGTCAAATCCAATACGATATTAATAAAACGGAAGCGGAGCTTAAAATTTACAATGAAGCAATGAAACCGCCTTCCCGGCCCGCAAATTTTGAGAAACAGCAGCTCATCGTACAATCGGACATTCCCGAATACATTTTAAATATCGCCCAAAAACGCGCCGCCGAATACTACAAGAACAAATTTGAAGTATCTAAAAAAGGGAAATCTGCACAGCATTTTTCAAGCGAGTCTCGAAAGTTTGAACCTGACGATAAAGACGTTCATAAAGAGTTTCCCGGCGCGTGCGCACCTTTTATGAACGTTCGCACAAACGCGTTCCATATCATGTTGCCATTTGATATTAAAATTAGCCGCAAACCTGAGGAACAACTGGACGGAGGAGCAAGGATTTACTATTCAAAAATGGGATATTCATTGCCCTTGGGATACGAAAAGGACAAATTAATTAATTTCAATAGCGGTGAAGTTGTCGATATAACCATGGACGATCCTAACCTGTTATTTTTTTCCGTATCGCGAGTTAAGGAGTCGGAATTAAAATACCAGGGCTCCGACCCGAGCATTCCTCCACAATATGCATACCCTCAAGCGGTGTTACAACGCACTAATTGCCTTGGACCTTATTTGCAAGTGGTAACCAATTTTAAGGTTTGGTTTGACTCTTCTACCGTATCTCTATTGATTCAAGGTTCCCCAGACCTTTACGAATATGGGCTTCAAGGCGGCTCTGGATTGATGACTCGCTCGCACGCTTCGGACAAAGTGGAAGCTTATGCAGAAAACACTAGAGAACCCTGGCAGGAAGGCCTAAGTTTTAATTTTGTCAATTTGCATCTTCTCTTATCGCCAGGTCAAGACTCAGCCTTTGTGCCTTATAACACGCCAATTTTTACAATCTACCCAACACTCAACCAACAAAATTACAAAATCGAAGATTACCGAAAAGCTTCTCGTTAGATTTATTAATCGGCGGGTTGTAGATCTAATCCTGTAAAAGCTTCTTCCGCTTCTCTATATAGTTGGTCTTTTCTCTCAAAATGTTTGGGAGAAAAATGAAAAGGAATAAGCTTTTTAACTTTAGCTCTACGAGCCAATGTTCCCGCTTGCCGGCTGGTTAAATGCCTGCGCTCCTTCCCGCGTTCCTTTTCCTCCGCAATAAATGGCGATTCGCAAAAAAATTTATCTGCGTCTTTGACTAACTCCACGATTTTTTCGTTATTGCCTTCCTGGAAAACAGTGTCGGTAATATAAGCAATTTTTTGACCGGGGGAAATCAGAACAAGGTCTTCCTTCAATTCTCCTAAAGTAAAGGATACCGTTTCAAAATCTTTCGAATCGCCCACCGGCGCTAAAATTGTCGAATCATCGGGAGCCTCTTCGATTATCATGGTTTTCAATTCGTTTAACCATCGACCGGGCACTAGCTTTCGCGCTTCTAATCGATCCTTCCGAATATTCAAATGACTATTTTCCACTAACGCAAACCCCAAACAAGGAACTCGATGCTCTAAAATAGCGGTATATACAGAAAAAGAAGCCTCTTCCCATAATGGCTGAGACTCAGAAAAAGTCTCTTCTTTTTCCAAGCTTTTTTGAAATCGCTCAATAGCCTTAAATGTCGCTCTACGAATTTTGCCGTGATGAACTTCGACAACTTCTATCGTTAGAGACTCGTCGTATCGATCGACTAAGTTCCATGTGAATCCCGCCAATTTCCCTTCCACGTTTCGGATAAAATTTTCGGGACCAAAAAGTCGGATCGTTTTTTCGCGCCCAAAGTTGACCCTTAGTAACTGGTCAAAACCCACAAAGTGATCGATATGTGTGTGACTGACAAAAACATGAGACGCTTTATTTAAATCAGATGCCGACAAAGCGGAAACATTTCCTACGTCGAAAAGAATGGCTCGTTTTTCGAAAAGGAACTCAATATAAATACCTGGATCTCCGAAGGGATCGTTGACCAACCTTGGGTTTAAAGAAAGTTTCATAATATGTTTTTAGTCACATAACAAATTAAGCGCTGAAAAGAAAAAACACTAATCAACAATTTATTCTGAAGCGGAAGCCCCTTGCAATAAAAACGCTTCAATAAATTTTCCTAAATCGCCATCCATTACAGCGTCGACATTTCCCGTTTCCACTTGGGTACGCAAGTCTTTTACCATTCTATAAGGATGCATAACATAAGATCGTATTTGGCTCCCCCATTCAATCTTCTTTTTATCTTTTTCTAAATCTTTCATATCTTCCATCTGTTTTTCTTTTTCAGCCTCGTATAAACGGGCTTTTAAAACTTTCATACAAGAAGCTCGGTTTTTATGTTGAGATCTCTCATTCTGACACTGAACAACAATACCCGTTGGCTTATGAGTAATCCGAACCGCCGAATCTGTTGTATTCACGCCCTGCCCTCCAGGACCAGAAGCGCGATATACATCGACTTTTAAATCGGCTTCGCTGATATCGACATCAACATCGTCGTCCACTTCTGGATAAACAAAAACGGATGCAAAGGAAGTGTGACGCCTTTTATTTGCGTCGAATGGAGAAATTCTTACTAATCGATGCACGCCAATTTCAGCCTTCAAGTATCCAAATGCATATTCGCCCGTAAAAAGAATAGTCGCGCTTTTGATACCCGCTTCTTCTCCATATTGCATGTCAAGGACTTCGGCTTTGAAATCGTTACGATCGCCCCAACGAGAATACATTCTCATCAACATCATGGCCCAATCTTGCGATTCAGTGCCGCCAGCGCCAGAATTTATTGCCAATATTGCGTTATTACTATCGCTTTCCCCCGAAAGCATGGCTTTAAATTCAGCCTCGGCCACTTCTTTCTCATGACCTTTCAAAGAAACTTCGATTTCATCTACTAACGATTCGTCGTTTTCCTCTTGGCAAAGCTCGATCATAACCAAAATATCTTCGTTTTCTTTAGATAATTTATTCCAAAGTTCAACGGGCTTTTGAAAGGAAGATTTTTTTTTCAGAATTTTTTGAGCAGACTCGTTATCGTTCCAAAAATCAGGGGCGGCTGCAGCTTTGTCTAATTCCTCTAATTCTTTTAATTTATTAGCGACGTCAAAGATAACCTCGTAATCGTTCGATCCGACCGGTTAATTCTTGGCATTGACTCTGATATTCTTCTAACATCGCTATTTACTCCCGTTAATTTTGTATAAAATAGCTTGAGTGAACTTGTTAATGGATTATTCTGGATAAATTTCGAATTGAATTCAAGAAGAAAGCTGAATCGATCGTAAAGTAAGGATAATAAACAAATTTAATTCCAATTGTATTTTTATTCCCTGCAAGCCCTAAAATAGTCTAAAATGTAAACCAAATATAATGTCTAAAACGCCTTGAAAGATAATATCTTCCGGCTCGGACATTCCTCATAATTTTTCGATCTTACCGACTAAGCGATGAATTCTGTAACCTCGCCAAAACCAAAAACTGGCGATTCCGATACCTCGACGCAAAAAGCTGTTGAAACTTCAGCTAATGGCAATGGCAACCCGGCAATTTCATTGCTAAAAAAATGGGTAAAAAAATTGCCCTTTGCAATGGCTATGGATTTTTATCGCAGACGATTTCTTGATTCTCCAATCTTCGATAGCTCTGTTGAACAAATGGCTAATATTCTAGAAGATTGGCCTCGCGTATTGGTTATAGATAATACAAATAGCTGCAATGCCAAATGCGTTTGGTGCCCAAACCCCGACCTCACCAATCTGGGCGTAATGAAAATGGACGTTTTTCGCCACATAATGGACGATTACGCTAGCCGTGGCGGACATATACGTTTTGGAACTTTTGGCGAACCGATGCTTGATAAAACTTTAGGCCAAAAAATCGAGTATCTGCGGAGATTTTCCTCAATTACAGGCGCCGAAGTTTTGACCAACGGTTATTTTTTAACCGGGAAAATCATCCCCACTTTACTTGAACACTCGATTGGCGTTGAAGTTAGCTTGGACGAATTAGACAAAGAAACTTTCGAAGACGTAAAAAAAATGAGTTATGACGTGGTTCGGGACAATATTCTAGAGTTTCTGGAAGCCAATGATCGGGCTTCTAAATCAGTACCCGTTAATTTTCGGGTAAAAACTTTAAAAACTTACGAAGAAACTGTCAATCACGAACTGTTTAAGCGAATGTCCGATCATAACTGCACGATCGAGTTAACGCCTATCGATGAAAATATTATCGCTAACTGGGCGGGTAAATTCGATAAAGATTCTTTTTTTGAATCTTATGTAAATGGAACCCCATCTTCTACAAAGTTTAGCTATAAAAACTTTAATCTAACAAACACGGCTCCTTGCGTTCAACTCTGGAAATGGCTGGTTATTTATTGGGACGCTTCGGTTGTGCTCTGTTGTGTCGATATGTTTTCTACAACTCGCTTAGGAAACCTAAAAGATAAATCCATTGAAGAAATCTGGACGGGTCCGGTTATGACTAAAATGCGTCAAAAAATGAGAGAACGAAAACGTTTTGATATTCCTATTTGTCAAGAATGCGATATCCACTTAAGCTGGCATAACCTTAAAGAATATTACGACAAGTCTGGCGCAATTCTTCCTAAGCGTCGTTTCATAAGCTAACAAATTACTTTTCAATTCCCTCCAACCGCTTTATTTGTTTTCTAATGACTCGCCTTTTAAATATTTTCAAAATTATTTTTAACCCAACGTTATACTCCGAAGCGGTTCGGTATTTGGTCTATTATTTTTATGAACACGTTGTTCCTATTTCTCAAATCAATAAAGGAAAAGACGTTGACATCCATCCTACCGCCTCATTAAGGTTTGGAGAAAATATTACGCTGGGAGACAACGCGTTGATTGAAGCGAATTGTTGTGTCTGGGCTTCTAAAAAATCTAAAATTCATATAGGGAAAAACTCGGCTGTAGCTTATGGGACTATGGTCATTTCATCCAACCACGGTTTTTTAAAGCGGGAAAGCTATACGAAACAAGAAATTTTGGAAAAAGATATCGTCATTGAAGACGACGTTTTCATAGGAGCCAATTGTGTTATTATGTACGGCGTGACCATTGGGACAGGTTCCGTTATTGGCGCGGGAACAGTGGTTTCAAAAAACATTCCGGCCTATTCTATTGTCGTTGGAAAAAGCCGAAACTTGACAATCCTTGAAAGAAGATAACAAAAAGCTGGAGTTAAAAACGATTTATGGAAGAACAGTTGAAAGAGGTTTTCGCTGCGGCATTAGATTTAGAGGTCGATGAAATAGAGGAAGATTGTTCTCAAGAAAATCTCGAAGACTGGGATTCTCTAGGACATCTAAATTTAATTTCGGAGATCGAAAAAATATTTAAAGTTAAAATCACTATGGATGAAGTAATGGAAATGACAACATATTCAAAAGTAAAAAAAGTTGTTAACGACCATTTAGAAAAAGTTTCCAATTAAATTCTTTGACTTACGCCTCAACCAAAATTCAACTTTCCCGTTTCCAATTTCCCTAAAAACTTCGTTTACTAAACTCATTCCAGTTTTATAAAGTTAATTTCGTGATAAAACGTCTGATAAAAGACGCCTTTGCGTCAAAAAAAAATCGAGTCGTATCAAGTTACTACAACATTGTTAATTCTCTCTCGTCGTTAACGCCGGAGCCATACCAAAACGTTCCAGAAGGCGATAATATAGTGGTTTTTGCCCCTCACTGCGACGACGAAGCTTTAGGTTGCGGTGGCATTCTATACAAGCATGTCCAAAAAAACTGTCAAGTAACCGCCGTTTTTATGACCGATGGGTCTCAATGCGAAACTGACTTAAGCAAAGAAGAGATCGTTAAATTAAGAAAAGAAGAAGCGTATAAAGCGGCAAAAATTTTGGGTATCCATCGTTGCGTCTTTATGGACTTTCCAGATCGAGAATTGGTACATAACTCCGAAAGCCTTGCAAAAGTTGAATCGTTATTAAAAGAACTAAATCCCGACACAATATACATTCCTTTCTATTTAGACAATCATCCGGACCATAAAGCGACCGCTTCCATATGCGTGGAAGCGTTAAAACGTAATCCCGTAAAAAACGTTTTCTTTTATGAAGTATGGACCGCAATGATCCCCAATCGAATCGTAAATATAGACGATTGTATCAATAATAAAATGGAAGCGATCGCGGTATATAAATCTCAAAAGGGTATCGAACGATTAGGCGAACAAATAAAAGCTCTAAATAAATTCCGATCCATTGGAGGAAATGAAGGATTTGAATACGCTGAGGCTCTATACAAAATATCGGAAAGCGAATTGAGTAAATGGAACTTTTAAAGAAAGATTAATCCATTATGCCAGAATATGAAGAAATTGAAGTAGGAGACGAAGCGGAACTAATCCGCACAGTTACCGAAAAAGACGTTCAATATTTTTCCCAAGTCTCAGGCGATCAGAATTTAATTCACACAGACAAAGAATTTGCGGGTAAAACTCAATTTGAAAAGCCTATTGTCCATGGAATGTTCACCGCATCTTTATTTTCAAATTTAGTCGGTAACGTTTTACCTGGAAATGGTTCCGTATATTTAACACAGGATTTAAATTTCAAAAAACCTGTTTTTATTGGCGACACGATAAAGGCAAAACTAACCGTGCTTCGAAAAGTAGACGGACCCAAAATCCTAGTCTTAAAAACCATCGCATCCAATCAAAACAACGAAGTTGTTTTGAAAGGAGAAGCTCAAGTATCATGGGCTCGCCCCAAAAAAGAATAAAGTTTTGCCTTCACCTTAGAAACAATTTCCATTTTGACAAAGGTTTAAATCATGTTCGATCTAAAAAATGAAGTGGCTATTATTACGGGGTCCAGCAGAGGAATTGGAGCCGATATCGCCAAAACGTTATCCAGCTATGGTTGCGCAGTGGCGATTAATTACTTTAAAAGCTCAGATAAAGCGGAAGCTGTGGTCGCTTCTATCCAGGAAGCAGGCGGCAAAGCGATGGCGATCCAAGCCGACGTTTCGAACCCAGATTCGACGCAGGATTTAGTGGATCAAACTCTAGGTAATTTAGGAATTCCCACAATTTTAGTTAATAACGCCGCTTCAGCTATGATTCATAAAAAAATTGCAAAAACAAATTGGAACGATTTTGCCTCCACTTTTGATATGGCCGTTAAAGCCACTTACAATTCTTGTCGGGCGGTCATGCCTCATATGAAAAAAAATAAACGTGGTAAAATAGTTAACGTAATCACTCAATATGTATTTGGCGTTCCCCCATTTGGAATGGCAACTTACGTTACCGCCAAATACGCATTGGAAGGTTTCTCAAAAAGCTTGGCTATGGAACTTGCTCCAAATGTTCAAGTTAATATGGTGTCCCCTGGACTTACTGAAACAGATTTGGTAAGCGGTTTGCCCGATTCATTTAAGGAGTCCATCGCTCAACAAACGCCAATGAAAAGAAATACAGAATTCAAAGATATTTCCAACGCAGTCTTGTTTTTGGTTTCTCCTCTTTCCGACTATTTAACGGGGACGAATTTGCCTGTTTGTGGCGGCAACGTTATGTAATATGGCATATGAGTTCTCAACTGAAAAAAGGTTAGAAAGTAATCTTGACTCTGGCTCAAAACAAGAGCTATCTCTTCGAATAATTGAAACTAAAATAAAGTTTCTAATAGAACGCGACCGTTTCTACGAGGCAGGAGAATTCCTGTCCGAAGCCATTTCTATTTTTAATTCCAGTAATTCCTCCAAATCAAAAGCCCGTACTATCTGCGGAACTCTTCTAGAAAAGCTCGCACAGATCAATAGTCCAAAAGCTCGGGATCTGATCTCAAAACTTCCAAGTTGGATTTTTGAAGATGATTCTGTTCAATTTGCTATGGGTAAAGTATTCGCTAATCTTGGCAATATGGATGAAGCAGAACGGCGTTTCGAACGATCTATAAATCTAAATCCAAACAAAGCGGACGTCCACTTAAGCTTGGCGTCGCTATTTGAAAAAAGAAATCCCCAAAAAGCTTTTGCCCATTATCAAAGCTATTTCCGCAAGAACGCGAATCCCTATTCTGCCAAGACATTTGTAAAAAAAGTAAAAAAGTTACTTTCACAAACTCCTCAAAATATAAATTTAAAACCTATTAAAATAGCGGTCATTGGAAATATCACGCTACAACCGCTTCGCCCATTTTTAGAAGCTCAATGTATTTCCGCAGGAGCGCAGGTCGAGATTTTTTTCGGAGATTACGATTTATTTGCGCAAGAAATAGTAGACCCCAATTCGAACTTATATCGCTTCGATCCAAAAATCACGTTTCTATTTATAGACGCTCCAACGTTTATCCCAGAATTATTTACAAACTTCTTTGAAATAGATTCCGAAAAACGAATCCCATTATGCCGGGAAAAATTCGAGACTATTCAATCGCTGATTAAAACGTTTTTGAATCGATCTCAATCCACTCTTGCCGTATCAAACTTTTCGATTCCTAGAAACTTTTTGATGGGAATTCACGATCACAGAGAAAACCCAGGCGAAAAGGAGACCCTTGAAACTTGGAATCAATGGCTCCGTGAGTTTATTAAAGAAACTCCAAATGGACTCTATCTTTTAGACGTTGAAAAAGCCATTGCTCGATCGGGAAAAACATTTGACGATAAAATGAAATACTTGGCTAAGATGGCGATTCCTGAAGTAGCGTTTCCTTCTCTGGCAAAAGAGATGCTTCGAATTGTAAGACCAATTTCAGGATTATCAAAAAAGTGCCTCGTCTTAGACTTAGACAATACGGTTTGGGGTGGAGTTTTAGGCGAAGAGGGAATCGAAGGTATAAAAATAGGAATAGAACCCCCTGGGAATGCTTACAGCGATTTTCAAAAAGCTGCAAAGGCTCTTTTAAAACGTGGAATAATTTTAGCAATTAATAGCAAGAACGATATTGAATTGGTAAAAGAAGCGTTTGAAAAAAGACCGGAAATGATATTGAAGTGGGACGATTTTGCGTCGGTCCGCGCGAATTGGCACGACAAAGCCCAAAACCTGAGAGAAATTGCCGCCGAGCTCAATATTGGAGTAGACAGTTTTGTATTCATGGACGACAATCCTGCCGAACGGTTTTTAATTAAAAGTGAATTACCCGAAGTTTTGACAGTAGACATGCCTGAAGATTGCTCCAACTATGCGCAAACTCTCTTAGATCTAAACGTTTTCGATGCGCTTCACATTACAAGCGAAGATAAAAATAGAACGCAATTGTATAAAGCCGAAACGGAAAGAAAACAATTTAAATCGCAAATCACCGATCTTAGCGAGTATTTAACTTCGCTAGAAACAAAGGTTGAAGTTTTCCCGGTGGATTCCTTCTCAATTGCAAGAGTATCTCAGTTAACCCAACGAACTAACCAATTCAACCTTACCACTCGCCGTTATAGCGAAGCTGAAATCAAATCCTTCACTGAATCTCAAAACACAAAAGTATATTGCCTTAAGTCTTCCGACCGGTTTGGCGAGCATGGAATTGTTGGAGCAAGTATACTCAAAACTCCAAAAGAAAACGTTTGGGAGCTGGATGTTCTATTAATGAGTTGTAGAGTATTGGGTAGAGGCATAGAAGAAGCATTCATGCATTTTATTTGCGAAGAAGTTTTAAAAGAAAAAGCGCAAATTCTAATCGGTCGTTATTTACCCACTAAAAAAAATGGAATGGCAAAGGAGTTTTATAAACGACTTCGTTTCGATCAAACTGAAAGCTCCGACCTAGAAACTGTTTATCAATTGTCTCTACAAGAACGTTCTATTCGCCTTCCTTCTTATGTCCGCCTGAACTCATAAATCTTACGCCCTCATGTTTCAAAATCCAGAATCCCTAGATCTCTCCATTGTTATTCTCAACTTCAAAACAAAAGAGGTTTTGCTCGATTGTTTGCGTTCGGTATACGACCAAACAAGCGGCATCGACTTCGAAGTTATTGTCGTGGACAACGCGTCTTCGGATGGCTCGGCGGAAGCCGCGAAAAAATCGTTTCCAAAAATTGAGCTAAAAATTAACGAAACTAATTTGGGTTTTTCGGGAGGTAATAATAAAGGAATCCAAATTTCGCGCGGAAGATTCGTCGTATTATTAAATAGCGACACTCTTCTAACGGAAAATTGTTTCGAAAAAATTGTCCGCTATTTAGACGATCATCCAGAGTTTCATATTTGTAGTCCAGAAATAACTGACGACATGAATAAAGCGCTTCCCATGAGACATTGGGAAGACAAACCCATTGACGCCGTATATAGAATTTTGGGAATGTATTCGTTTTCCAGAGACGCAAATCAGATGAAAGGCAAAGGACCAAGAGAAGTTGAAACTGTAGGCGGACAATGCTTTGTTGTCCGACGATCGCTTTTCGAACAAATTGGATTATTAGACGAGACTTATTTTTTATACAATGAAGAAGACGACTTTTGCCGATTAGCCCGCAAATCAGGCTTTAAAGTTTGCTATTTCCCAGAAACTTCGCTTGTTCACTTCTTTGGGAAATCAACCCACCTTCCCGAAATCCGAGAAAAAGTCATTATAGAAACATACAAAAGCGATTTAAACTTTTATGCCAAACATTATTCTTTATTTTGGAACATAACGCTAAGATGCCTTTACAAAACAACTTTTGTACTTGGAGCTATTAAAGCTTTCACAAAACAAATAATGGGAACGAACATCCAAGGACCAGACGGGTCCGCTGCTCTTAAACTCAAACTCTTTTTTTTAGAAACGCCACGTTTGCAAAAAAAATAAGAACCGCTTACCCATTGGGACCATATCTAGGAACGTTAGGGTCGACAATTTGCGACCAGGCATCTATACCTCCCACTAAGTTGTGCACCGTTTTAAATCCAGATTCAAGTAGTAATAAAACTGCTCTATAAGATCGTTCTCCTACATGACAATACACTACAATTTCTTCTTCAAAAATATATTCTTGCGTTCGATCAACTAGCTCAGTCATAGGAAAATGTTCGGATCCCTCAATTGACGCTAGATTTCTTTCCCATTGTTCCCTGACATCAATAACAAAAATATCTTCGCCTTTATCTAAACGCTCTTTTAATTCTATCGGTTTGATTTGCGATACTTGATTTATCTGGCTCATATTTATCCTTATCTATCCTGCAATCGCCTCTTTAAAATTTTCTCAATACTTTTACGCGCTTCCACAAACTTAGGATCGTGTTGCAACGCTTTTCTAAAGTTCAAAAGAGCGCTCTCGTCGTCTCCCCTTTCCATAAAAAAGTTTCCAATATTCAGATAAACGTTGTGAAGATTATTTTTACCCTTTAACGCAAACTCAAAATGAATTAAAGCTTTTTCTCGCTCATTTAAAACCCCGTAAACTAGACCTAAATTGTTATGAATTTCAAAATTACCTGAATCTATTTTTAAAGCGGCTTCAAAATGACGAGCGGCTTCTTCCATATTGCCCTGATTTCCAAAAATAGTTCCTAAATTATTATGGGCTTGCCATATTGTGGGATCTAAACGCGTCGCTCGTAAAAAATGCTCTTTGCTTTCTTCAAAACGATTTAGCTTCAAAAGCGCTAATCCTAAATTATCTTCCGCTTCTGCATAATCTGGTTTAACCTTTAGAGTGGCGGAATAACTTTTTGCGGCTAAGTCAAATCGACCGGCGCGAGAATACTCATTTCCCAAATTATTGTGAGCGATCCAAGCTTTTGGATTTTTCTTAATTGTATCTTTCCAAAGGGCAATGGGATTTTGGTAAATCGACTGTTGGTTCCAGGTTAAAAAAGCTAATCCGCAAAGCGTCGTCAATCCAACCGCCATTGACCCATATTTTAAAAAAGTATTTTTTGGAAATCGAGCTGTTAATTGATTTGTTTTTGTATATGCTCCGCAAATCGTAAAGGCAATGATACCTTGTCCCGCTATATATTGATAATGGTCGGCAACAAAAGAATAAAGTAAAAAATAAATATTTAAAAATCCCATAATTGGGAAAAGAGAAATCAGATAATAGCCAAGGGCAAATATCGGATAGCCGCCCCATCTCGCTCTAAAGCGAAAAATTAAAAACAATACTATCGCCAACATGAAATAAGGAACCCAAGATGTTATGAAACTGGGATCATGGTTCCAACGAGGATAAATAAAAGCTAGATCAATCGGAATAAATAATTTCTGAACATAAAACCAAAAAACAAAACCAGCATTGACAGTTCTTTCAATAAAAGTTAGCGACCATTCCGAACCGCTGGCTCCTGCGCTAGTGTACTGGAACCAAATAGTAATTAATCCAAAGATTAACGACATCGCAAAAAAAGGTCCCGTCCTGACTATCGCTTTCTTAATCGACAACGGTTTAAGGGTCCAGTGATATAGGAGCAAAATCACTGGCAACATAACAACCGCTGTCTTACTGAGTAACGCTAAAAGAAAAAAGAAAAGAGACAGTCCTAAGCGCCAAGTTCCGCCTCGCAAATCGTATTTAAGATAACAAAGAGAGGTTAACAGGTAAAAAAACATCGACTGGACATTTTTAATCTGCGTTACCCAGGAAACGGATTCCACTTGAATTGGGTGCCATGCAAAAACTAAGGCGGCCAGCCAAGCGCCAGGAAGATTTAACGTTATCAAAACAAGCCAAAATAAGACAACGTTAAACGCGTGAAAACCAATGTTAACAGCGTGAAAACCAAAAGGGTTTATATCCCATAATTGACGTTGGATCCATAAATTGGTAGAAACAAGCGGGAAATAATCTGGAGCGTCTCGAGTAAACCAAAATCGATAGAGGGCATTAGGGTCTTTCATGATGGGATTAGCGTCGAAAAACGTATTGTCATCCCAAATAAAACTTGCATCTAGAGAAGGCAAATAAACGACTGCGGCCAAAATAAATAGAAAAATGCCTTTTATAAACTGAGACTGAAAGTTATTCTTTTTTTGCGCGATTGGCATTGAAGCGGAAACGCTTAGAAAGGATTTTGGTTTAGATGGGCAACATTAAAACGTCACTTATAACCCAACATCGGCCAGTAAATTGAATATAAAAATAAATAACTTAATATTCCGAATATGCCTAACACTATTCCAGAACGAATCATGTCTTTAAGAGGAATTAATTTTGACGAATATGCCAAAGCGGATGCTGGAGTCGCAATCGGCAACATAAACGCAAAATTGCTTGGCAATATTACTGTCATAGTAGCTAAAACTGGGTCGATTCCATAGGCTGGAGCAATTCCTAAGGTGGGAGGAATTAAAATAGCAATCACCGCCGAATTACTCATAAAAGTAGTAAAAACCATTGAAAGAATAGCTATGGAAACCAAGAAAAACAATGCCGATTGGGATTGACTATCAAAAGCTTTTTCGGCTAACCAAAGAGCAGCTCCGGTTTTCACCATGGCTTCTCCCAAGCATATAGCTCCGCCATACATGATAATAACCGCCCAATTTACGTGGTCTTCCACCATTTTCCAATTTATCAAATTGAAAAGAAATAAAACGGCGATCGCTAAAATCGCGATATTGGCTATCCCTAAGACCTCTCCGTAAAAGAACCAACCGAATAAAGTGGCGGTCATTACCAGACCAACCCCTTTCTCTCTAAGCGAAACCATACCCATTTCCGACAACTTTTGCCGTAACGCTTTTCTAGCCGGTTCTATATTTCCTTCCCCAGGAGGAAACATAATATTTAAAACAACCCAACCGCATGCCGCAAGTATAGCTACCAGAGGAAAAGATAATTTTGAGTACTCCCAAATACCAATAGTTCGGGCCCCGTCTGTCGCTTGTTCCAAAATTTCAACCGCTAACGGCACTCGCCCTCCTCCCAAAACTGTTGCCGCTCCCCCTATAATGCATCCCCAAGCCATAGAAAAAATCAAAGACTTGGCAAATAGAGATTTTTGAATAGGATTCAAATCTACCGATTGAATGATTTGCAATAAAATGGGAAAAAGCATGGCGGCAACGGCATGTTCGCTCATAAAACAACTTCCAATCAATCCAAAAAAATAAACGCCACCCACTAACTTTTGGGGAGTTCTTCCCCACGATTCAAAAACCCACATGGAGAGTCTACTTGTTAATCCCGATCCAGTCATAGCTGCGGAAAGTATAAAAACGCCTAAAATAAAAAAAATAGCTTTATTGCCAAAAAAGGAATATGCCTCGGCAGAACTCATAATTCCAAGCAATGGAATACCAGCTATGGCGAGTAAACTTGTTATCGAAAGCGGGATAAGATTGGTGGCCCAAAGCGATACACAAAGAAAAAATAAACAAAGAGTTTTATAACCCTGAGCGGAAATCTCGTCGGGCAACTCTCTGCCCAGCAAAAAAAAGAAAATGACAAAAATTAACGCTAAGATCAATTCTCGCCGCATCCGATCTAAGAGGACAATCCAGATGGGGCGTCGGTCAATAACAATATTTGAATTAAGTTCCGATTCCATAGATTGTTTAATGAATTAAAAAATTAGCCATGCCATATGGGCTAACTTTAATAAGCCCACTATAATTAAAACTGACCTGCGCTCTACCTTTATTTTTTACCAGTTTTGGGCTTTTCTTTAATTGAGGCAATAGGTGGTGGGCTGGAAAAACTTCATAATACTTTTGGGGAAAGTTACATCAAAATTAAGAAATATCTTTAGTTTTTATCAACCTGTTCTATCGTCCACAGGTCGCAAGACCCGCAGGTATCTCTAAAGTTTTCACGAAAATGATTAAACTTGTCGCCTCTCCAGATGGTTCCAAGATCTTCTTCAACGGCGTTTCCCATTTTCTCTGTAGGTAGCAAGCAGCAAGGCGTGACGTTTCCTTCTCGACTTACATAAGCATAATTAAACGTTTTCAAACAATATTTGCCGGATTGATGAAGCCTTTTACGAAGCAATTTATAAAACATTCGAGTCATGCCTGAAGAAACGGCATATTGTAACCAATCCAATTGAATTCCAACTTCTCTGGCGACCCTGTCGGCTTCGGCAAAAATTCTTTCCTCTTCTTCTTGACCTGGTCGCTTTAAGTCTGGGGCATATTTCCTATCAATACGACCGACATTAACCACGTCGCAACCAATTCTTGCTCCATACCTAATTACGTCGCACAAATCTTTTTCGCAACCCTCATGCAAAGTTGCTTGTAAACGAATCGATAGCTTTCCATTTTCCCTATTGCGAGCAAGCGCTTCGATGTTTTCAAAAACTTTTTTACTGGTGTGACCGTCTTCAACTTCCCCCTCGACACTATCAATAGAAAATGTTAAAGCGTCGGCCCTAGAGTTTAAAACCATTTCGGGTGTCACGGGTTTTACAAACAAAGCATTAGACGTGATCGAAACGGAATGACCTCGATCTTTACAGTAATCAATCATGTCAAAGATTCGTGGATGGAGGAAAGGCTCGCCCCAACCCGTTAATGTAATATCTTCCCTATCTTGCAATTGGTCTACAACTGCAACAAACTTATCCCAATCCATATGCTCTAATTCGATTTCCAAATCTTCACGGGGACACATATGACAATCTAAATTACATCGATTTGTCACTTCAATTTGGACAAGTTTGGGTTTAGCTGGGATTTTATATCTGAGACGGTCTACAGTTTCTAATAGAAGACTTAACATATGTCGTTGACTAAGGTTTTTAAAAATCTTAATATTTAAGGACAAAACGCCCAAAAACCATAATACCCTTTAAATTAAATAATTAATACAATTTAATTCGGTTTCAGCGCCTTAAAATGGTAATCTATAACAACTTATCGGCGTTTAAATGGATTGGGTAACGTTTTTTTACCTTTATATTGGAACTGCAATTATAAACGCCAATATTTCAATAATTTTATCAATTAAAAAAGCTTTGGCTTTAAATAAGTAAAAAGGTACCAAATAAATGGGAATGACAATTACCGAAAAGATTCTTGCCGCCCACGCGCAAAGAGACAGTGTCCAACCAGGAGAAAATATTTGGGTAGACGTCGATGTGCTGATGACTCACGATGTCTGTGGACCAGGAACCATATCTATATTTAAGAAGCAATTTGGCAATCAAGCTAAAGTTTGGGATCCTGACAAAGTGGTAATCATACCAGACCATTATATTTTCACTAAAGATCAAAAAGCTAACAGAAATATAGATATTCTGCGGGATTTTGTCAAAGAACAAGACCTACCTCATTATTATGATGTGGGCACGGAAAAATACAAAGGCGTTTGCCACGTCGCCTTAGCTGAAGAAGGGTTTAACCGACCAGGAGAAGTTCTTTTTGGAACTGACTCCCACACCTCTACTTCAGGAGCGTTTGGTTTATTTTCTACAGGTATCGGAAATACCGACGCGGCTTTTATTTTAGGGACAGGGAAACTCTGGGTACGTATACCCGATTCAATGCGTTTTGAATTTACGGGAGAATTTCCGCCTTATATTATGGCCAAAGATATTTTACTCCAGGTAATTGGAGATATCGGAGTAGATGGAGCTACATATCGATCGATGGAATGGGCAGGCGAAGCTGTAATGTCGCTTTCTATGGAAGAAAGAATGACGCTTTGCAATATGGCCATTGAGGCTGGAGGAAAAAATGGCATCATTGAAGCGGATGAAGTAACTAAGGGATACAACAAGGGAAAAACTTCAATTAGCGGCGAAATTCACAAGTCGGATTCTGACGCTAAATACTATTATAAAAAAACCTACGACGCTTCCAAAATGGAGCCAGTAGTCGCGAAACCTCATTCTCCAGACAATAAAGCCTTAGCCCGGGAATGCGAAGACGTAAAATTAGATCGTTGCTATATAGGATCCTGCACGGGCGGCAAAACCACCGATTTTATAGCCGCCGCCAAACTACTGAAAGGCAATACTGTCAAGATCGATACCTACATAGTTCCGGCTACCGTAGATGTTGAAAAAGACCTTTCTGTTGAAACCATTGAAGGCGAAACTCTTTTGGATATTTTCAAAAATGCCGGGTGTCGTATTGGCGAACCTTCATGCGCAGCCTGTCTTGGCGGTCCAGCAGATACATTTGGTCGAACGCATGGAGAAGAAATTGTTATTTCAACAACAAACCGAAACTTTCCCGGTAGAATGGGTTCCAAAAAATCCTCAGTTTATTTAGCCGCCCCATACACAGCTGCGGCGTCGGCCTTGACTGGGTATATTACGGACCCTAGAAAATTTCTTTAAACGAGTAAGTTGATTTTTCAAGATTTCTCAGAACTTTTCAGCTTCCTAATTTCATTAAACAAAAACTAATTTACGCAATTTATGAAAAAGATAATTGAAGGTTTGGCCTATGTTTTAGGCAATAATATAGATACAGATCAGATCATTCCAGCGGATAAACTAATGTATAGCCTGAGCGATCCAGAAGAGAAAAAATTTTATGGTCAATTTGCTCTTTCTGGAGTTCCAGACGTTCAAGCGGGTTTGCCAAAAGGGCAAATCCCTTTTGTCGACGAAGGTAAGTTTTCTTCCCCATATACAATAGTGGTGGGAGGCAATAACTTTGGATGCGGTTCCTCTCGGGAACATGCTCCAGCCTGCTTAGAGATTGCTGGAGTTCAAGCGGTTGTTGCCGAATCTTTTGCCAGAATCTTCTACAGAAACTCTATAGACGGCGGTTTTTTTATTCCTTTCGAAACAGAAACGTCTGTTTACCAAGAAATCGAAACAGGAGATTCTCTCCGCATTGATGTTGAAAAAGGAATTTTTGAAAATAAAACAAAAAACAAAACATATAATCTTAAACCACTCGGAGACGTCGCCGATATCATAGAAGCAGGCGATATTTTTAAATACGCCAAGAAAGCCGGTTTAATAAAAACTTAAGAAACAACTCCCTGCCTCAAAAGGCAGAATTAAATATATCAATACTTATAAGCGATTTATCCCCCATTTTCTCTGGTTCCGCCCATCCTCTGAAAGGAGTCGGGATAATGTATTTTAAAATTATAATACTGTTTGTCTTTGTTCTTTGTTTCTCATTTGGTTGCGTTGCGCCATCAGGGCCGAAAGACGCCAATAACCAAATTAAAGTTGACTCTTCCGAGATGGTCCTTATTCCAAAAGGCCCATTTTATATTGGAAGCAGCGAAAAAGATATCGACTGGATTGTCGAGACTTTTTATGCAGAATCGCGCGACTGGTATTTGGACGAAACGCCTTCCCAGGCTTTTTATTTGAATCAATTCTTTATTGATAAGTACGAAGTCACCGTCGAAAAATACAAAAATTTCCTCCAAAAAACACGGAGAACAAAACCTAAATTTTTGGAAAATCCAAAATACAATGGCCCTAATCATCCAGTCGTAGGAGTCACTTGGCAAGACGCCGCAGATTACTGCGCTTGGGTAAATAAACGGCTTCCGACAGAAGCCGAATGGGAAAAAGCCGCGCGCGGCGACGATGGCAGAAGATATCCCTGGGGAAATAATGTCGAGATTAAAAAAGCAAACGTACGCGGAACGGAAGACTCCTTTCGCTATAGTTCTCCTGTGGGCGACTTCCCCGAAGGTCAAAGCCCATATGGAGTCATGGATATGGCTGGTAACGCTTTCGAGTGGACTCAGGATTGGTATAAACCCTTTCCTGGGAACGAAGGAGGAGACGAGTTGTACAACCAGAAATTGAAAGTTGTTAAAGGAGGTTCTTGGAAGGCTAATATGGACTTGGCGCGTTCGGCCCTAAGAGGAAAACGCTTTCCACATCAAAGCGCGGATCATGTTGGATTCCGATGTGCAAAAAGCGCAGATAAAACCGCCTCATTAAATTAAAAAACCTTAAAAAGGAAGTCCCATGCAATTAACCATTAAAATTTGTTTGGCAATATTTCTCGCCTTTATGCTAGCCCTGCCGGCGCAAGCTTATGATATGAGCAAACATAAAGGGAAAAAAGGCGGAGGCCATGGTTATGGAAGACCGAAAGGTCCTCCAAAAGATATACCTGCACATATTAAGTCTAGAACTAGCGAAGATGGAACTGCTATCAATTTAAACAATTCCCAAGTTGGCGTAAAAGGAATTACTGTAATGGCCAACTCAGAAAACTTAAAAAACCTTTCTAGTTTGGCAATGAAAACCAATCTTTTGAAAGACGAAGGAATAAAAATTCTGGCAAACTCGCCGACATTTCAAAACCTGAAACTACTTTCACTCTGGGATAACCACCTCACGAATGCAGGAGCTCAAATATTAGCAAGTTCCCAAAATTTTAAAAACTTAACTCAACTAAACATTGCTCAAAACTATATTACCGACGACGGTGTCGCCACGCTGGTGAACTCGCCCAATGCGGCTAATCTGGTTCTTTTAGATTTAAGCAAAAATAAAATCTCCGACGCTGGAGCTATTGCTATAGCCAATTCTCCACACCTAAAAAATTTAGTAAGGCTTGAATTATTTAAAAACCAAATCGGAGACAAAGGTCTAGAAGCTTTACTTCACTCAAAGTCGCTACCTAAATTAGAATTTCTAGATTTAGTCAGCAACGCTTACGACTTTGACAATGCTATTGCTATGGAAAAGGGAACAACGCTACCTTCCATCAAAAACTTAATTTTGTACTAAAAAATAAAAAAAACCGACAATAAGTTCATTCCAAATTTATTGTCGGTTTTCACATTACTCTTATTCTAGGCTAGCTTTTTTCTATTTTATCGTATCAATTCCTTTCAACCGCTCGTTAATTTATCTAATATCTCCTGGATTTTTTCAAAATCATAATTTTCCGTTAACTTCTCCAAAAGACAGGCAAAATCTATAAGTTCAGAATCCATATCCTTTAATTCTTGGGTTATTTGGCTCATCTCCGTCAAACTGTAGGTTTCTGAAGCCTTTTTTAGTTTTACTAAAATACTTCCGGGAAGTTTAATACTTTCCAAGTCCAATTCTTTTTCCTTTTCAATTTCTAAGCTTTCCTCTTCTTCAGGTTCGGTCTCTAATTCTACATCCAAAAACTCAGAAATACAGTCAAACACAATTTCGAACGAAAATGGCTTTAATATAAATCTACAAAAACCTTTTTCTTTAAAATTTTCGCGAAGACCGTCAAAAATTGAAGTAGTAACGCAAACTACTTTGGGTCCTTCATCTCCATATTTATCTCTAATAATTTTAGTCGCTTCCACTCCACCCATGACCGGCATATTTACGTCCATAAAAACGATATCTGGTTGGAACTTTTCTACCATTTCTACGCCTATTTGACCATTTTCGGCTTTTATAACTTCTAAACCCATGTCGATCAAGAAAGTTTCCAATACTCTTAGGTTTAATAGGTTATCGTCAACAACTAAGGCCTTTATATTTTGTCCTGGCGCTATTCTAAAAACTCGACTTTTAGATACCTTATGGCCTTCTACAGATTCTTCAGAAATAGGAAGGTTCAAATTAAAATAAAACATAGAACCTTTTCCAAACGCGGACTCAACTCCAAGTTTTCCTCCCATCATTTCAATTTGCTTTTTGGTAATGGCCAATCCCAAACCCGTCCCGCCTTTTTTTCGCCCCTCTTCTTCTTGCTGGAAAGGTTCAAAAATTTTATTTTGCTGCTCGGTAGACATTCCTGGTCCAGTGTCAATCACTTCAAAACGATAAGGTATTTTTGAAGGATCCGATTTTGGCAATGGTATTCCCCTGATCAATACTTCGCCAGCATCAGTAAACTTAACTGCATTGCCGATTAGATTGATCAAAATTTGCCGAATCTTACTAGGATCTCCCTCAACAAATAAAGGACCGCTACTAGGCTTTTCCATTTTCCAAATCAATCCTTTTTCTTCACATCTAATTTGGAATAAAGGAGACAAGCTATTTATCAAATCGTCTAAATCAAAGCTCTCCAAATTTAGAGTCATTTTGCCCGCTTCGATCTTCGATAAATCAAGAATATCGTTTATGACTCCCAAAAGATGGTCGCCACTATTTTTAATGGTTTGAATTTGGTTTAACTGGGGCTTACTAAGACTCTTGTCCCGTTGTAAAATTTGGGCAAATCCTAATATACCGTTCATTGGAGTTCGTATTTCATGACTCATATTAGCCAAAAAAGCGCTTTTGGCTTGATTGGCCGCCTCTGCAGCCTCTATCGCCTTTTCTAATTCCGCTTCCGCGCGTTTTCGCTCGTTTATTTCGTTTGTTTTTTCCTGATTTTGCTTTGCTAAGTTTTCGTTGGCCGCTTGAACTTCCTTTTGCGCTCTTTCTAACTCTTGGTTTTGTTTAACAGCTCCCTGATTTATGGATAGTAGAAGATTAAAGACCTTTCTCCCCGTGGTTTTAATTTGATAGGTTTGGTCAAGATAATCAAAATCTAAAACTTCTGGATACTCCTCATAACAATTATTGCTTTGGTCTCTTAAAATCCTACTTACAGTGGATAAAATATATTCCGAATCGTAAGGCTTAGTGAATAAATAATCCACGTTATTCGATAGACACTTAAAAAGTGTATCCATACCAGAAAGAGCAGTCACCACCGCTACTGGAATATCTTTAAGACTTGAATCTTCCTTTATATTTGCGCATAACTCATACCCACTCATCTCAGGCATATTGACATCTGTAATTATTAGATTTATTGCTTTCTCTCTAGCGATTTCTAAAGCTTCCGTACCCGTATTAGCCTTTAAAACTTGAAAATTACCTTTTTCAAGAAACCGTTTGAGTAGCTCCGCTTGTACCCTACTATTTTGTAGAATAAGTATTGAAGTGTTCATATCCGACCGATAGATTTTTTATAATTTTTTCTGAACTAAAAGTTAAATTGCTCTCTAAAAAAACCTTTAGACTTCACCTTACTGTAAATTTGGTGACTAGGATAACGTTAATACTTTAAATTAACAAACCCATTCTTGTATCAATTACGTAACACTTTGAAAATCTATGTGATTCTAAAAACTGTTTTTAGTCGTGTTTTATTAAGGTAATAGAAAGAATAAATTTAAGCGGTAATAGATCTAAGTATATAAGCTCTTGGAATTAAGTCGATTATCTAGAAGAAAAAATGTCCAGATAAAACCTCGAAATTTATTTTTTTTATTACACTTTAGTGATCATAAGGAGAGAAAAATGCGACACAGAAGTCACCAACAAAAAGGATTTTTCGACCTTTTCCAGTTGAAGTAGACTCTGAAAAAATTGACGCTAATTTTGAAAATGGAACTCTAGAAGTTACCTTACCAAAGACGGAAGAGGCCAAAAGCAAAGTAAAAATAGTAGAAGTTAAAACGGGTAGTTAAGGCATAAAAGTAAGGTAAGAAAACTATAGTTTAAAAAAAACGCCAACGACTTTAATGCTAAAGCCGTTGGCGCTTACTTTGTGATAGGTTCTTATTTATTCAAACTCATGACGTAGTCATGAATTCCTTTAGCCGCTTTTCTTCCGGCTCCCATTGCGGAAATAACCGTCGCAGCCCCAGTCACAATATCGCCTCCAGCAAAAACACCTTCTTTTGAGGTCAAGTTTACGTCGGGATCGGCTAGTTCGATATGACCTTCTGAATCGGCTTTCAGTCCAGAAGCGCTTTTAGAAATTATAGGATTCGCTCCGCTTCCTAACGCAATAACTACTGCGTCGGTATCAATAAAAATCTCGCTATCTTTCTTTGCATAAGCTTGTCTACGTCCGGATTGATCAGGTTCTCCTAATTCCATTTGTATGCATCGAACCGATGAAACCCACCCATTTTTGCCTTGAATTTCCACAGGACTCGCTAAAAAATGAAATTCAATTCCTTCCGCTTCTGCATGTTCAACTTCTTCTTTTCTTGCGGGTAGCTCGTCTCGCGATCTTCTATATATCAATTTGACTTTTTCAACTGTTGGCAATCGCAACGCTGTTCTGGCTGCATCTAAAGCAGTATTACCTCCGCCTACAACCGATATAATTTTATGTGCATGAACAGGGGTATCAAAAATGGGAAACTCCCAGGCGTGCATTAAGTTAACTCGAGTCAGGAATTCATTCGCCGAGTAAACTCCATTTAAATTTTCTCCAGGAATACCCAAAAAATATGGAAGTCCAGCTCCCGTTCCCACGAAGACCGCGTCAAACTCATCTTCATTCATCAATTCGTCTAACGTTTTAATTTTCCCGATAACGTAATTGACTTTAATTTCAACCCCTAACTGTTTCAAGTAATTTAACTCTGCTTCTAAAATTTCTTTGGGGAGGCGAAACTCTGGGATACCGTAAAAAAGCACCCCTCCAGCTTTATGCAAGGCTTCAAATATAACAACTTCATGTCCCATTTTTACAAGATCAGCCGCCGCGCTTAATCCGGCTGGTCCGGCTCCAATGATGGCAACTTTTCTTCCCGTCGACGACGCCACATCCTCTAACTTTTCTTTTCCATGAATCCTTTCGTAATCGGCGACAAATCTCTCCAATCTTCCAATAGCCACAGGTTCCCCTTTAAGACCGACAACACAATGTTTTTCGCATTGATCTTCTTGCGGACAAACTCTACCTGTAACTGCAGGTAAGGAATTAGCTTCTTTGACTTTTTGGGCGGCTCCCAGAAAATCTCCTTCCGAAACTAATTTAATAAAGTCGGGAATTGCAACGCGCACAGGACATCCCAAAACACATTTTGGTTTTTTACATAAAAGGCATCGCGAAGCTTCTAATTGCGCCATCGCCGGAGTGTATCCCAAACAAACTTCTTGGAAATTTTTATTGCGCTCTTGCGGGTCTTGTTCAGGAGCAATTGTTCTTGGAATTTTATTTCCTAATTTTTGTTTTTTAGATTTGGCCATCTAAATATTTCTAACCAAGATTTAAATTCTTGATACGGCTTCTAATTGGCAAGGCCTTACCGTATCTTTTAGGTATCTCTCTTTAGCTTCTTTTTCTTCCGGAACATAAGTTCCCAATCGGTTTAACAATCCCTCAAAATCAACTTGGTGCGCGTCAAACTCTGGACCGTCTACACAAGCGAACTTCATCTCATTCCCAACCGTCACTCGACAAGCGCCACACATACCGGTTCCATCAATCATGATGGGATTTAAACTTGCAAAAGTTTGAATTTCATATTGACGCGTTAAATCCGCAACAGCCTTCATCATTACTAAAGGTCCAATAGCAATAACTCTATGTATAGGCTCTTTGTTTTGAATCATTTCTAAAAGAGCGTCGGTAACAAATCCTTTCGAGCCACAAGAACCATCGTCGGTAACGATTCTAACTTCGGAAGAAACTTTTCTCATTTCATTTTCTAAAAGAATCAACTCTTTCGTTCGCGCTCCTAAAATTGAAATGGTTTTGTTTCCGGCATCCCGCATAGCTCTGGCAATAGGGTGAATTGCCGCAATACCAAAACCTCCTCCGACTAAAATAACCGTTCCAAATTGTTCAATCTCGCTTGCGTTACCTAAAGGACCGACAATATCTAGAATAAATTCGCCCACTTGCATTAAACTCATTTCAATAGAAGTTTTACCCACTGCCTGGACAAAAAAAACTAACGTTCCTTTCTCTCTATCCGCATTACAAACAGTAATGGGTATTCGTTCTCCCTTTTCGTCGAGCCGTATGATAACAAACTGACCCGCCTCAGCTTTGTTGGCAATTTCCGGAGCTTTGACCAAATAGCGAAACACTTGAGGAGCTAGATTATCTTTTTCCAAAATTTCAAACATTAAAACTCTTTTAAGTATTTATCAATAAGATTAAGGAACGTGTGGGCTTTTTCCGCTTAAGTGCAAAACATAATCTTCATCATTTTTTACCAACAAGGGAGCTTTTTTTTCTTCTATATTTGGAGTTGGGTACATTCTCCTAAAGGGACTTTCAGAAAGAGTTCTTTGCTCTGGTTGGATTGTAACTTTTTCTCCAACCTTTAGTTCATCGTTTCCGATCCTACCTTTCTCAACCGCTACAATCAAAATATCATGCGTTGCTGGATTCCAATAAGAACTTGAGTGTCGATTATTATATTTTCTTTGGTTTGCATCATGCGTGGCATTTTGATCGACACCTTCATTAACTCTCCGTCCCTGTTTTCTCTTATTTCCAACTCTTAGAACAACCCCCTTTTTAGACTTAGGTTTATTCGAAGATTTAGAAATTAACGCCTCTTTATCTAATGGGAGAGTCCAGTTAGAAAAATTAATTCTTCCCACTTGTTTTTCAGGTTCGTTTTCTTTATTGCGATCAATCGGCGCGGATAACATTTTAATTTCGTTTTAACCTTTTGAGCAGTCGATTATTTTTAAAACCCTATTTAAGAAGATCTTTGACGTAATAACTTTATTCCATAATTTCTTAACGGCTAAGTATTTACTTTAATTTAAAAACTCAGAATAATTTATCGAAAAGCTTTATCATAATATTAAATTAATAAAAACATCATCAAAACTTATAAAGTATGAAACCCATAATCGAAATCGCTAACAAACTTGGCCTACTCCCTACTGACATTTTAACTTATGGCCCTTATAAAGCTAAAATTCCAATAGAAAATTTGGATCGGAATCCTTCAAGAGGAAAACTTATCCTTGTTTCGGCTATTACACCTACGCCTGCAGGAGAAGGTAAAACCACAGTTACTATTGGTATCGGCCAGGGACTGGCAAAATTAGGTAAATCGGTTTGTTTAGCCCTGCGCGAACCTTCGCTTGGACCTTGTTTAGGAATCAAAGGAGGGGCCACCGGAGGGGGCATGAGCCAAGTATTACCCGCTGAAGATATCAATCTTCATTTTAATGGCGATTTTCATGCGGTAACTTCGGCTCATAATTTACTAGCGGCAATGTTGGACAACAAAATCCACCATAAAGGTTTATCCAATATCGATCCTCGTCGAACGCTTTGGAAGAGAGTTTTAGACCTTAACGACCGCGCCTTAAGAAAAATTATCGTCGGCCTCGGCGGTGTCATGCAAGGAGTTCCCCGTGAGACAGGTTTCGATATAACGGCAGCTTCCGAAATTATGGCAATTTTATGTCTAGCCGAAAATCATGAAGACCTTAGAAGGCGTTTAGAAAAAATTTTAGTCGCTTTTACTCATGATGGAGAACCCATTACCTCTAAATCCTTAAATGCGTCGGGAGCTATGTTGGCGTTATTAAAAGATGCGCTTATGCCCAATCTTGTTCAAACCTCAGAAGGAATACCCGCTATTCTTCATGGCGGTCCTTTTGCAAATATCGCCCACGGGTGCAATTCCGTATTAGCCACGAAAATGAGCATGGCTCTTTCCGATTGGACAATAACAGAAGCGGGGTTTGGATTTGATCTTGGAGCAGAAAAGTTTTTTGATATCAAATGCCAAAGCGCTGGACTGGATACAGCGGCAGTGGTTTTGGTTGTCACTTGCAGAGCTTTAAAAATGCACGGAGGAGTTGAGGTAAAGCAATTAGCGGAACCTAATCAAAAAGCGCTAATTGAAGGATTATTAAATTTGGATCGTCATGTAGAAAATATTCAACATTTTGCAGAAACTCCAATCGTTTGTCTAAATCATTTCGAAGGCGATCGCCCGGAAGAAATCTCAATTATTCAATCTCATTGCGAAGAAAACTTAAAGGTACCTTTCGCCGTTTGTAAAGGATTTAACGATGGCGGAGAAGGAGGCATTGAACTGGCGAAAACAATAATAAATAAATCTGAAAAAACCCGTCGTCCTTTTAGCCCTTTGTATAATTGGAACGAAGATGTAGAAACAAAAATATGGAAAATCGCTCATAAAATGTATGGGGCGAATGCAATAAAATACGACAAAAAAGCGCTTCGGGATCTTGAATCCATTAAAAAGCTTGGTTACCAAAATCTTCCTATATGTATAGCTAAAACTCCATCCTCTCTTTCGGATGACCCAAAACGATGGGGTCGCCCCGAAAATTTTCCTGTCACAGTTCGAGAAATTTTAATCGCCGCCGGGGCTGGATTTTTGATTCCTTTAACGGGAGAAATCATGAGAATGCCAGGATTGCCAAAGGTTCCACAAGCAGAAAGTTTCGATCTTAGAGAAGGAAAAATAATTGGAATGCGCTAATCAAACCAACAATTCAATAACATTATTATATACAATGCGTTTAGGTTAATAGCGGGATAAATCGAATAAATCTCTCCGAAAAAAAGAATCTTTTTACCTTAAAATAGATCAATGAGAAAATTTCAATTAAAGTACCCTTTAAAGAAGTTCCAAAACCTTGATTGAACTAATATTTTTTAAAAGTTGCAATGAGTAAATCCTCGATAATTGATAAAGAAAATTTAGACAAACTTATAGCGGAGCTAAACCAACGAGGCTATAAAACTGTCGGACCCACTATTCGTGGAGAAGCGATCGTTTATGACCATATTTCTTCAACCGATGATCTACCCGAAGGCTGGACCGACGAACAAAAACCAGGTCATTATCGAATAAAGAAACGAACCGATAAGGCTCTATTTGGTTTTAACGTAAGTCCTCATTCTTGGAAACAGTTTTTACATCCGCCAGAAAAAAAACTGTGGACGGCAGAGAAAAATGGCTCCAGCTTTAAAATCATTCCTGAAGAATTAGAAAACCCCAAGTTTGCTTTTTTAGGAATCCGCTCATGCGAACTTCATGCGATTGCAATTCAAGATAAAGTTTTTATTCAAGGTCCTCATGTCGATAAAGTTTATCAAATCAACAGAAAAGATCTTTTTACGGTCGCCGTCAACTGTGGCCAAGCGGGAGGAACCTGTTTTTGCGTTTCAATGAACACGGGCCCAAAAGCAAATACCGGGTTTGATTTGGCCTTGACGGAAGTCCTGGATAAGGATCGGCATTATTTTTTAGTAGAAAATGGTTCGGAGCGAGGAAAATCAATTTTAGAATCTTTGAATAGCCAACAAGCAAAACAACAAGAAATTGAAGTCGCGGAAAAAATAATAACCGATACCTCTAAAAATATGGGCCGTTTTATGGATACTGAAGGAATCAAAGAAACTCTATTCGGAAATTTGGAACACGCTCGCTGGGAGGAAGTCGCTAACCGCTGTTTATCCTGCGCAAATTGCACCATGGCCTGCCCAACCTGTTTTTGCTCAACGGTGGAAGACGTAACCGATATTACCGGCGACCATGCAGAACGATGGCAAAAGTGGGACTCTTGTTTCACCATGGATTTTACCTATATTCATGGTGGGCATGTTCGTCATTCGACAAAATCCCAATATAGACAATGGCTAACTCATAAACTTGCCGGTTGGATCGATCAATTTGACTCCTCCGGCTGCGTGGGTTGCGGACGCTGCATAACCTGGTGTCCAGTCGGAATCGATTTAACCGAAGAAGTCGCAGCTATCAAAGAATCTGATAAAACCAAATAAGACATTATTCAGGAATAGTCCTATGAAATCGTTAGAACCCATTATAGAAAATCATCCATTTTTTAAAAATCTGGAGCCTCATTTTTTAGAACTGGTTACGGGGTGCGCTTCAAATGTTCGGTTTGAATCCGGAGAATTTATTTTCCGAGAAAACCAAGAAGCAAACCAATTCTACTTAATTCGGCAAGGTAAGGTCGCTTTGGAAGTTTGTCCCCCTAACCGGGAGCCAGTAATCGTTCAAACGGTTAGCGACGGTGAAATACTCGGCTGGGCATGGATGGTTCCGCCTTATAATTGCCGCTTTGACGCGCAGGCGCTTGAGCTAACTCGCGCCATTCAATTAGACGGCAAATGCCTTCGTAAAAAATGCGAGAGGGACCACAACTTGGGCTATACAGTTTTGAGTCGATTGCTACCCGTCATAGGTAAAACCATGGAAGCCACTCAATTGCAATTAACAGATATCTACGGAAATCGAAGCTAAAGTTAGGAATGAAGCCTAACACACAAGATTCAATGGTTCCTCAACTGTACGAAATTGCGAAAACTATTCGTGAAACACACGACTCCTTCTCTTTGCATTTGGAATCAAAAAGCGATTCAATTATTTCAGGTTTTGGTCCCGGGCAATTTAATATGCTCTACGCCTTTGGAATCGGGGAAGTCCCTATTTCCATTAGCGGACAAACCGAAAAGTCCGGAAATTTAATCCATACAATTCGCAACGTCGGAACCGTTACCGCAGCCCTTGGCGATTTAAAAAAAGGTCATACATTAGGTCTACGCGGTCCATTTGGCAGTTCATGGCCAATCGAAAGTTGTAAAAAAAAAGACGTTGTCCTTATAGCTGGCGGTATTGGCTTGGCTCCATTACGCCCAGCTATACATGCATTGCTAAAAGAAAGAGATCAATTTGGAGAAATTGCCGTTCTTTATGGAGCGCGACAACCCAAAGATTTATTGTTCACAAAAGAATTTGAAAGCTGGCGCGGGAAATATGGCGTTCAAGTAAAAGTAACCGTCGATTCGGCAGATCGGCAATGGAAAGGAAACGTCGGAGTAGTCACCACCTTAATTCCAAGAGTTACTTTTGATCCCGCTCATACCGTTGCCATGATCTGTGGGCCCGAAATTATGATGAAATTTTCGGTTCTTGCTCTAAAACAAGCGGGGATGTCCGAAGAAAATATTTTTATCACTATGGAAAGAAATATGAAATGCGCCGTTGGTTTTTGCGGCCATTGCCAATTTGGCCCCGCGTTTGTTTGTAAGGACGGGCCTGTATTTGCTTATAATAGAATAAAAACTTTTTTCGAAATTCGAGATTTTTAGAATGACTAAGAAAAAACCCAAACTGGCGGTCTGGAAGTTTGCTTCCTGCGATGGATGTCAACTAAGTCTTTTGGATTGCGAAGACGATTTGCTCGCCGTCGCTCAAGAAATAGAGATTGCCAATTTTCCCGAAGCCTCTCGCGCTGTGCTAAAAGGACCTTATGATTTATCTCTTGTCGAAGGATCAATTACCACTCCTCACGACGAGGAAAGAATTCATAAAATTCGAAAGTCGTCTAAGTTTTTAGTAACGATCGGAGCATGCGCCACATCTGGCGGCATTCAAGCTTTACGCAACTTTAAAGACGTGAACGAATTCATTTCCATTGTTTATGCCAACCCAAGCTATATAGAAACACTAAAAAAATCAACGGCCATTGCCGATCATGTCAGAGTAGACTTCGAACTTCGCGGTTGCCCCATTAATAAAGCCCAGCTAGTTGACGTCATATCTTCCTATTTAAATAAAAGAAAACCCGTCACTCCTGCGCATAGCGTCTGCATCGATTGTAAAAGAAAGGGAATCGTTTGCGTTATGGTTTCTAAAGGAGACCCCTGTTTAGGACCGGTAACTCATGCAGGTTGCGACGCTTTATGCCCTTCGTACAATAGAGGATGCTTCGGTTGTTATGGTCCTAAAGAAAATCCAAATACGGGAGCTCTAAGCGCAGAGTTAAAACGTCTAGGAAAAACTAACGAAGAAATCTTGTTAGCATTTCGTAGTTTCAACGCTTACGCGGATCCTTTCCACAAAGAAAGCGAAGCTCATGAAGAATAAGAAGACCAAAACCATAAAGGTCGACTATTTGGCTCGTGTAGAAGGCGAAGGGGCTCTCTATATAAAAATCAAAGATAACGCAGTAGTTGACGTAAAGTTAAAAATTTTTGAACCTCCGCGTTTTTTTGAGGCGTTTTTAAGAGATCGCGATTTTAAAGAAGCTCCGGATATCACAGCGCGTATCTGCGGTATTTGTCCGGTGGCCTATCAGATGAGCGCGGTACACGCAATGGAAAATGCCCTTGGCGCTAACGTTAACGGACAATTACGCGAACTCCGTCGTTTGCTTTATTGCGGAGAGTGGATTGAAAGTCATGTCCTTCATATCTACATGCTGCACGCTCCTGATTTTTTAGGTTATGACGACGCTATTCGCATGGCAAAAGATCATCGAGAAATTGTCGAACGCGGTTTAAAATTAAAAAAGATCGGCAACCAAATCGTTAGCCTGGTCGGGGGTAGAGAAATTCATCCAATTAATGTGAAAGTCGGCGGTTTCTATAAAGGATTTACTAAAGCAGAATTAGAAACCTTGACAGAAAACTTAAAATGGGCGCGCGACGCAGCTTACGAAACCGTTCTCTGGACATCTCAATTTTCTTTTCCCGATTTTGAAAGAGACTATGAGTTTGTCAGCCTCAGTCATCCAGAAGAATACCCATTTAACGAAGGCAGAATTATTTCAAATAAAGGATTGGACATTAAGGCTTCTGAATATGAAGACCATTTTGAAGAAATACATGTGAAACACTCGACCGCGCTTCATTCTGTTTTAAAAGAAAGGGACGCCTATTTTGTCGGCCCCATGGCGAGGTATAATTTAAACTTTGATCGACTTCCCGCTATTGCCCAGGAAGCGGCTCGCGAAGCAAAATTAGGAAAAGAATGTAGAAATCCTTTTAAGAGCATCGTGATTCGAAGTATAGAAACCTTATTCGCATGCGAAGAAGCTCTAAGAATTGTCTCTGAATATGACAAACCAAAAACCCCGTTTCAAGTAATCGATGTAGTCGAAGGAGAAGGCTTTAGCTGTACAGAAGCCCCGCGTGGAATCCTATTCCATCGCTACAAAATCGACGACTGCGGGAAAATATTAGATGCCAGGATTGTTCCGCCCACTTCGCAAAATCAAAAAACTATTGAAAATGACCTTAGAGCTTTTGTACCGCAGCACATTGATCTACCAGACGATAAATTGACTTGGCAATGCGAACAAGCCATTAGAAATTACGACCCTTGTATTTCATGCTCAACGCATTTTTTAAAGCTAGATGTCGAGCGAAGCTGAATTCGATTACAACACAACATGACTATGAACTCTACTCTCGAAAAAGGAATATTTTTTAGCAAAGTGGTTGAATTGGCGGCAGATTCTATCATTGCTGTAGATAAAAACATGAAATTAATATTTTTCAATAGTGAAGCCGAAAAAACATTTGGCTACTCACAAGATGAGATCATAGGGCAACATTTAAATACGTTGATCCCTTCCGAATTTCACGAAGTACACGATAAACATGTTCGCAAATTTTTAGAAGAAAGTACTGTCGCCAGACTTATGAATGATAGACAAAACGTCGAAGTAAAAGGGCTTCGTAAAAACGGCAACCAATTCTTCGCCGAAATATCTATCATCAAAATACCTCAGGAGGATGGATTTATTCTTGCCGGTATTATTAGAGATATTTCAAACAGTAAAAAATTAGAAAAAAAGCTAAGAGATTTCGCCGAGCACGATTCTCTAACAGGAATCATGAACCGTCGCATGATCGAAAACGTTTTAAAAAAAGATTTGGAACGCGCTTCCCGCTATAACAAACCCTTATCGTTATTAATGATGGACATCGATCATTTCAAAAAAGTGAACGATACTTTTGGCCACGATGTCGGCGATTTAGTTCTTAAACATTTAACCGATGTCAGCAAAAGTAATTTACGCGAAGTGGATTCCTTTGGAAGATGGGGAGGCGAAGAATTTGTCGTGTTACTTCCGGAGATAGATCTAAAAGACGCTCGCGTGGTCGCCGAAAAGCTAAGAACATCAATAGAAAACACTCCTCTAAAAATAAACGAGAATGAAAAAGTATCTTATACAATCAGTATCGGTGGCGCCGCTTTTTCCAAATCCATGGATTCGTGGGAAACTTTTTTTAAATTAGCTGACAATGCCCTTTACCAAGCTAAAGAACAAGGGCGAAACCAGGTTTGCATAGGTTCGCTGGATAATAAAAAATGATCAAAAACGCAAAATAGTTAACGCTTTGGATAAATCAAACTATCTAATTATCGGCGTCGGTAATATCTATCGCCACGATGACGCAGTTGGCCTTTTAATTGCTCGCCGCCTTAAAAAATTAAACGACGAACGCTTGACCATTATGGAGCAAAGAGGAGACGGGGTGTCTTTAATGGAATCCTGGAAAGATTGGAATCAAGCTATCTTAGTGGATGCAGTGTCGTCTGATAGCCTCCCTGGAACGGTTCATTATATCGAAGCAAACGAAAAACCGATTCCATCTAAATTCTTCTCCTGCTCGACTCATAACATGGGAGTAGCGGAAGCGGTCGAACTATCGCGATCGTTCGATCAATTGCCAAAGTATCTAGGCATCTATGGGATTGAAGGAAAAGACTTCAGCCCTGGCGAAGGGCTGTCGCATGAAGTGGAAGAATGTATAGAGCAAGCGGTAAAACAAATTTGCGAAAAAATAGAACATTTGCATAAAGGCTGAAAAATGCACGAACAATCCCTGATGGCCGACTTGATGCGAAAAATTGAATCGGTGACTCAAGCAAATGGAGCGAAAAAAGTCGCTAGTTTAAAAGTGAGACTGGGAGCGTTGTCCCATATTTCTCCAGATCATTTTAGAGAACACTTTATTCAAGCCTCCAAAGGAACTCTCGCTGAATCGGCCCGCCTCGACGTTGTCGTTCAAGGAGATTTGGACGACCCCAACGCGCAGGAAATACTATTGGAAAGTTTAGAATTAGAAGAATAATGTGAAACTCGCTTAATTTTTTTTAATCTGATTGCAAAACGGAGTTGTAATTGTCCACTGTCGTACAAAGAATTCGTATTTCTCTTTATGGAATGCTTCAGGGAATGGGATTTCGTCCTTTCGTATATCAGTTAGCGTGCGATAAAGTTTTAAAAGGCTGGATACAGAATTCACCGCAAGGAGCAACGATCGAAATCGAGGGTTCTGTAGACAAACTCGACGAGTTTCTTTTAAAACTAAAAAACGAATGCCCTCCTCCTATTTTTATTCAATCTTGGAATTCTGCGTACCTTAACCCTGTCGGCTATAAAACTTTTGAGATTAAAAACAGCGCCACTGCTGGCGAGAAAACATCTTGGGTACTCCCCGATATCGCCACTTGCAATGATTGCTTAAAAGAACTATTCGATCCTTCTAACCGCCGCCACCTATATCCTTTTACAAACTGTACACATTGCGGCCCCCGTTACAGCGTCATTGAATCGCTTCCTTACGATCGGCCACGTACTTCCATGAACCAATTTCCAATGTGCGAAGACTGTCAAAACGAATATGACTCTCAAAAAAATCGAAGATTTCATGCACAGACAAATACCTGTCCGCATTGCGGTCCCCATATAGAACTTTGGGATAAAAACGGAGCTTGTTTATTTTCAAAAAATGAAGCGATTATGAACGCCGTTAAAGCGTTAAACCAAGGAGCAATATTAGCGGTTAAAGGATTGGGTGGTTTTCATCTAATTACGGACTCCAGAAACGATCATTACATTTCCAAATTACGGCAAAGAAAAAACCGCGACGAAAAACCTTTTGCCGTAATGTATCCTTCTATAGAACAGGTTAAACAAGATTGTATGGTCTCCGGCTTAGAAGAAAGGCTCCTGCTTTCTCCTGCCTCCCCCATCGTTTTGTTACGACGCATCAACCAAATAAAAGGAACGGTTTCCGGATTAACAGCTCCGGGAAACCCCTACCTTGGCGTCTTATTGCCACATACCCCCTTGCACCACATTTTATTAAATGATCTCGGTTATCCATTGATAGCGACCAGCGGTAATCTTTCTAGCGAAACGCTTTGCACAGACGAAAGCGAAGCGGTGAATCGACTTCAAGGTATCGCGGATTTTTTCTTGGTTCACAACCGACAAATTGTTCGCCATGTAGACGATTCTATTGTCAGAGTAGTCGCAGGACGGGAACAAGTTTTGCGACGCGCTCGAGGATACGCGCCCTGGCCTATCCCTTTGAAGGAAGCTTTACGGTCAACTTTGGCGGTAGGCGGCCATTTAAAAAATACAGTCGCCGTCATAAAAAATCGTAACGCTTTTGTTAGCCCACATATAGGAGATTTAGAAAATCCGCAATCAACCGACGCGTTTGAAAAAACGTTGAACTCTGTTGGCAATCTTTTTGACTCTCAACCAGATACAATCGCATACGATTATCACCCTGATTATTCGTCGTCAAAAATTGCGGAAAATTTTGAAGGAACCTCATTACGCGTTCAACATCATGTAGCTCATGTTTTATCGTGTATGGCAGAAAACGAAATAGAACCTCCGTTTTTAGGAGTGGCCTGGGACGGTTCGGGTTATGGGTTGGATGGAACGCTATGGGGAGGAGAATTTTTTCATGTAACGAGGAATAATTTTCACCGAATCGCTTGTTTCAAACCGTTTCCATTACCTGGCGGAAACCAGGCTATACAAGAACCCAGACGTAGCGCTCTCGGACTTCTTTTTCAACGCTATGGCGACGCAACGTTTGAAAGACCAGAAATAACCCGCTCTTTTTCGAAACAAGAACTCTCCATTCTCCACAACATGCTGACAAAAAAAATAAATTGTCCAATGACCTCAAGTTGCGGAAGATTATTCGACGCCGTATCCGCTCTTGTTGGCATTCGTCAAATCTGTAATTTTGAAGGACAGGCGGCTATGGATTTGGAGTTTTTAATCGACGATAAACTAACGCAAGAAAGTTATTCGTTTGAATGTTTAACGCCTGACGGTCAAAACCCACCTTCAAAACTTATCGAAACTACAGAAGGTATATACGATTTAAATTTAAAAACCATCCTAGACTGGTCCCCTCTACTTGAAGCGCTATTAGCGGATATTGAGGCTGGCTTAAGCGTAAATAGTATTTCCGCAAAATTTCATAACGCTCTTGCAGACTCCATTTTAAAAACCGCCAACTTAGTTGGAGAAAATCGTATAGTTCTATCGGGAGGTTGTTTTCAAAATAAAGTTTTAACCGAGTATTCGATTGAAAGGTTGGCCCAAAATAATTTTGAACCTTATTGGCACCGGAAAATTCCGCCAAACGACGGAGGTCTGGCGCTGGGGCAACTTGCCGCCACCGCTTGGTCCCTTAAAGGAGCGCTGGTTTAAAATGTGCTTGGCAGTTCCCGGAAAAATTCTATCTATAAAAAAAGACGATCCCCTGATGAGGGTTGGACAAGTCAGTTTTGGCGGTATCATAAAAGAAGTGAATTTGGTCTACGTCCCAGAGGCGGTTATCGACGATTACGTTATCGTTCATGTAGGATTCGCCATTAGCGTATTAGATCCTAAAGAAGCGGAGCGAGTTTTTAGTTATCTCGACGAAATAGAGCATACCATTCAAGACAAGGAAAAATCAGAATGAAGTTTGTCGACGAATATCGAAACTCTCAAGTGGCGGAAAAATACAAAATCGCAATCGCCGACACAATCACCCAACCTTGGACCGTTATGGAAGTTTGCGGCGGACAAACGCATTCCATTGTCAAATACGGTATTCAAGAGTTATTACCCGATTCACTAACGTTACTTCACGGTCCAGGCTGTCCGGTATGCGTGACGCCTTTAGAACAGATCGATAAAGCCATTGCCATTGCTGGCCTGGAAAAAGTCATTTTTTGTTCGTTCGGCGATATGCTTCGCGTTCCAGGATCGGAAACTAATTTACTAACCGTTAAGGCCAAAGGCGGCGACGTACGAATTGTTTATTCGCCAATGGACGCTATTGAGATCGCGCAAAGCTGCCCAGACAAACAAGTTGTTTTTTTTGCTATCGGATTTGAAACCACCGCTCCCGCTAACGCCATGGCTATCCGCCAGACCAAGCTTAACAAATTAAGAAACTTATCGTTCTTAATTTCGCAAGTGATCGTTCCTCCCGCTATCCAATCCATTTTGGAATCGCCCAACAATAAAGTGGACGGATTTTTAGCGGCAGGTCATGTTTGCACCATCATGGGATACGAAGAGTACGAACCGATCGTAAAGAAATATCAAATACCCATTGTTGTTACCGGTTTCGAACCCATGGATATCCTACAAGGAATTTACATGTGCGTTCGTCAATTAGAATCGGGCAAAGTAGAGGTTGAAAATCAATATTCAAGATCGGTAAAAAAAGAAGGCAATAGGACTGCAAAAAATATCATTCAAGAAGTTTTTGAGATCGTTCCGCGAAAATGGCGTGGAGTTGGCGAAATTCCTGCCAGTGGATTGGGACTGCGCAAAGAATACGTAGATTTTGACGCAGAAAATCGATTTTGCTTAAATATAAAATTTGAAGAAAAGCCCTCGCCTTGCATTAGCGGTTTGATTCTACAAGGAATCAAAAAACCCCGCGAGTGTCCTGAATTTGCAATCTCCTGCACTCCAGAAAATCCATTGGGAGCGACTATGGTTTCTTCCGAAGGAGCCTGCGCCGCATATTACCGTTATCAGTTGACTCCAAAATGAGCGACTCAAACCCATCCATGGATGAAATAACGTGCCCTATTCCCTTGACCCAATCTTCCATAATTACAATGGCACATGGCGGTGGAGGAAAACTAACTCGGCAACTCATAGACCAAATTTTCGTTCCCGCTTTTGGCAACTCTCAGCTAGAAACCAACCACGACAGCTCCGTTATTGACGTCGGGTTTAAAAAACTTGCTTACACAACAGATTCATATGTGGTCTGTCCACTAATTTTTCCCGGCGGCGACATTGGCTCCTTAGCCATCAACGGGACCGTGAACGATTTGGCAATGAGTGGAGCCAAACCGCTTTATTTAACTGCTGGTTTCATATTAGAAGAAGGCTTGCCAATAGAAACGCTCTTTAAAATTGTTCAGTCCATGAAAAAAGCGGCGGCCGAGGCGGAAGTAAAAATTGTCACTGGCGACACCAAAGTAGTAGACAAAGGTAAAGGCGATGGAATTTATATCAACACTTCGGGGGTGGGAGCGATCGACCACACGTTAGAGATTCATCCAATGAGCGTCAAACCCGGCGACGCCATATTAGTCAGCGGCGATCTGGGACGACACGGGATGGCCATCATGGCCGCTCGCGAAAACCTTGGGTTTGAAAGCCCAATAACAAGCGATTGCGCAGCGCTATCGGGAATGGTAAATGAGCTAATAAAAGCCGGTATCAATTTACATTGTTTACGCGATTTAACCCGTGGCGGATTGGCAACGGCTCTCGTCGAAATTTCGGAAACGGCAAATCTTTCTATAACAATTGACGATTCCAAATTACCTGTCGATGAAGCCGTCAAGGGAGCCTGCGAAATCTTGGGTCTAGACCCTCTTTATGTTGCAAACGAAGGGCGGCTAGTCGCATTTGTACCCAAAGAAGATGCGAACCAAGCTTTAACAATCATGAAGAGTCATATACACGGACAAAATGCCAATATTATTGGCAATGTTGAAGAAAAGTCCGCAAAACGAGTCATATTAAAAAATGCGTTAGGTTCTTCTAGAATTCTGGATCTATTAAGCGGCGAACAATTGCCCAGGATCTGTTAAGCGGAATTTTTTGATTTTTTAGAGATCTAAATACAAGAAACCTAAAAAATAAAGGATTCTATAATGCTTGCTCCCAACGTTGGCGATTCATCCTCGCCAACCACAAATTCGCCAAAAACTCAGAACCTGGATCAAATTGCAATAAACGCAAAATCTCATAAACTTCTTCGATCCCTCCTAAAAGAAAACCCTGAATTAGAAAAAATCTTGCTCAGTTCCAACGACGAAATCGAAGCGATTGCCGGAGTCGAGAAATATGTTCAAGATATTCTGAAAGAAAGTCCTACCGCCCTCGCCTTTTGCAAAAGCGACAAAGACAAACGCCAATATTTTGAAGCTTTGACATGGAAAGACTATGCGGTCATTCGCTTAATGGATTATGTCGATAACGCAGGTAAAGAATTTGAAGATTTAAATATAAAGGGAAAATCGGTCGTCAATAACCCAATAAAAATGATTTGGTTGGCGACTAAATTTGGAACGGGAGGGGCTAAACCCTATTTCTTCGAAGATACGATTCAATTATTTCGACAATTAAAGAAAAAAAGCCTAAGAGCCCTTCCTCTTAAAACCCGGGTCGTTGAGTGGATGGAACGTTGGCCTTCAGGGTTGGATCGGCGCATTTTACCGTTGTTTGAAGAAAATAAAAAAAGGATATTAAATCTCATCATCGAGCAAATCGATAAAGGAGAACATTCCCACTCGCGATTCAAATTCACTTCGGAAATATCAAAGGAAGAAAAATTTCAAAAAGCTTTAGAATGGTGGAACGATTACCATTTCCATCTGACATTTGCGGTTCGCTCACCCGGCGCTCTAAACGAAATGCTCGACGGATCTCTCGATCCCGACACCCTTAAAGTTTTGTATGACGCAGAGAAAAAAGGAATCCCCTTTTTTGTAAACCCCTATTACCTTTCTCTTCTGTTGACAAGAACGCCAGATTTTGCCGTTGGAGCCGATATCGCTCTTAGAGATTACGTCATCTACAGTAAACATTTGGTCGAAGAATTTGGCTCGATTATGGCGTGGGAAAAAGAAGATCTAGTGGAACCAGGAAAACCCAACGCGGCAGGTTGGTTACTGCCCACTCACAACAATGTTCACCGTCGGTATCCCGACGTGGCGATCCTGATTCCCGACACCGTGGGTCGGGCTTGCGGCGGGCTGTGCAGTTCTTGTCAACGAATGTACGATTTTCAGCGCGGAAATCTTAATTTCGATTTGAAAAAATTAGAGCCGCACGAATCTTGGCCGAAAAAACTTTGTCGCTTAATGGATTACTTCGAAAACGATTCCCAACTACGCGATATTTTAATCACCGGTGGCGACGCTCTAATGAGCTCCGATCATTCCATCAGGGAAATGTTAGACGCAGTTTATGACATGGCTGTTAGAAAAAAATCGGCTAACGAATCAAGAAAAGACGGCGAAAAATATGCGGAAATAATGCGTATCCGATTAGGCACACGACTCCCGGTTTATATCCCGCAAAGAATCACCAACGAACTTGTTAGTATTTTAGCCGAGTTTAAAACCAAAGCGGCGTCGATAGGAATTCAACAATTCTTGATTCAAACTCATTTTGAATCTCCGTTAGAAGTCACTCCAGAAGCGGAGCAAGCGGTTAAAAAACTCATTGCGGCAGGATGGACAGTCACCAACCAATTAGTCTTATCCACAGCCGCTTCGCGCAAAGGACACACGGCCAAACTAAGACAGGTATTGAACGAAATCGGAGTTTTGACCTATTACACGTTCACGGTAAAAGGTTATATGGAAAACAAACACAATTTTGCGACCAACGCCCGCGCCGTTCAAGAACAAATGGAGGAAAAAGTTTTTGGACTGGTAGAAGGCGAAGATTTAGAAACTATCCGCAAATTCCCATTAGAAGCGGAAAAGATCAAAGAACACATTAGTGAATTGCTCAAAAAAGCGGACATTCCATTTTTGGCATCCGATCGCAATATTTTAAATTTACCCGGAGTGGGAAAAAGTTTAACCTTCCGCGTCATTGGCATCACACGGTATGGAAGACGTATATTAGAATTCGACCACGACACCACCCGATTGCATAGTCCCATTATTGATAAGATGGGCAAAGTCGTCATTGTCGAGTCAAAATCAATTAGCGAATATTTAAATCATCTGGAAGAAATTGGCGAAGACGTTGCGGAATATGAAAGTATCTGGGGTTATTCCATGAGTCAAACCGAAGAACGTATGCCTATTTTCGAATACCCCGAATACGATTTTGAAGTTACAAACAACGTTACTAATTTAGTCGTAGAATGAATAATCCAGTGAAAAATACAGAATTATTTTAAAGACCATTCTAATTCTTGCTCTTCCAGGGTGACATTCGGTAAATATCTGGCTAAACTATTTTTATGGACTCTGTTAAACATTATATAGTTAGAGAACTTGTAAGTATTGATTCGGAAGCGATTGTCGCCGAAGCGGCCATTAAAATGGAAAAAGAAAAGGTGGGGTCGCTTTTGGTAACGACGAAAAGTAAATTCGTGGGCATTATCACCGAGGGCGATCTATCGCGCAGGGTAATGGCCAAAGAATTGCCTCCCCTAGATACGGAAGTGAGGCGTGTCATGTCCAGCCCATTAGTTAGCGTTCCGAGCGACACCTCCATGCCTGCCGCTTTTTTAGTAATGATCGATAAAAATTTGCGGCACTTGACGGTTACCGAGAACGACAAAGTTATCGGCATGCTGTCTATGAAGGGTTTTGGGCAGTACTATACGGACAAGTTTTATAAGAAATGAGTGATTGATCATCAATGCGGGCTTAGGGATAGGCGGTAGCGCTTCGAGAAGGAACTGAGGAAATAACGGGTAATAAAACCGAGATCCCTCGACAAGCTCGGGATGACGCGCGAGAGGGGATGACTTAATGGAAGCGAACATTGGCTTAAAGGTTTTCTCCTAAACTTGTTTCTTTATCCTACTCTCTCAATGCAATTTTATTTTCGTTTTTACTTAAAATAGCTTTATAAGTTTCCACTACAATTGGAATTAAGGACGAGGCAAAAAAGATATATACCCAGTCCATCAAATTTAAAGGAACGGTTTTGAAATAAACGCTGAGCGGAGTGTAAATAACGGCTAAATGTATTAACAGGGACAATAAAACCGCGATAACCAATTTAACATTCGAAAACAAACCCACTTTGAATATCGATTTCCGTTCTGAACGACAATTCAATACATTGAACAATTGAGATAACGTCAATACAGTGAACGCCACGGTTTGAGCGTATCTCAATTCGTATCCGTCTTGTAAATACCAGGAAAACAAACTCAGCGTTACTACCGCCATGGAAAATCCAACGAGAATCATGATAGTGACTAAAGATTTTGAAAGTATTTTTTCGTCGGGTTTTGCGGGGAATCTCTCCATAATATGGGGATCTATTGAATCAACGCTCAATGCCAATGCGGGTAGCCCGTCGGTCACTAAATTGATCCATAAAATCATGATAGCAATGAGAGGCAGCGGCATCCCCACCATGATCGCGATGAACAAAGTCAAAATTTCCCCTAAGTTAGAGGAAAACATGTAAGTGACAAATTTTTTAATATTGTCGTAAATACCTCTTCCCTCTTCCACGGCATTTACAATAGAAGAGAAATTATCATCGGTTAATATCATATCGGACGCTTCTTTGGCCACGTCGGTTCCAGTGATCCCCATTGCAATTCCAATATCAGCTTCTTTCAGCGCCGGGGCGTCATTAACTCCGTCGCCAGTCATGGCGACAATATGGCCATTTTTCCGCAAAGCTTCGACAATATGGATTTTATGTTCGGGGTTTACTCGCGCATAAACGGAAATTTCTTCTACATGACTTTCCAAATCAGAAATATTTTCTAAATCGGAGCCCGTTATGACTCTACCTTCAATACCAACTTCTTTAGCTATTGCGTTTGCGGTTGTTTGATGATCTCCAGTAATCATGATGACTCGAATTCCTGCGGCGTGGCATTTTTTAATCGATTCTTTCACTTCTTCCCGAGCCGGATCTATCATGGCTTGCAAGCCGACAAACGTCAGTCCCTTTTCTTTTTCTGACGATTCCTCCAGTTTTTTAAACGCAAATCCGAGCACCCTTAAGGCTTGGTTGGCAAACGACTTTGTGAGCTCCTTAATTTCTATTCGTTTTTCAGAGGTTAGCTTTACAGTTTTCCCATTTTCGTAAATCGTTTCACATCGATCTATTACGATTTCGGCGGCTCCTTTTACAAAAGCGTGGTTAACTCCATCCATCGTATGGATGGTTGTCATAATTTTTCGTTCCGACGTAAACGGTATTTCGTCTTTTCTCGGCAATGTTTTTTCAAGTTCCGATCGATTCAATCCCGCTTTCGCGGCGCTCACTATCAAAGCCGCTTCCGTTGGATCGCCAATAACTTGGTTGCCGTCGAAAGCTGCGTCGTTGTTTAACGTTCCAATTTTTAAAAGTAATTCAAAGTTTAGAGGGTCGACTTTTTCATCGCCAACAAAAAAACCCCCTTCTTGACCATAGCCCGAGCCAGACAAATCAATTATCACTCCATTTGCATAGATTTTTTTTACGGTCATCTCATTTTTTGTAAGCGTTCCCGTTTTGTCAGAACAAATGACGGTGGTAGATCCTAAAGTTTCAACCGAAGGCAATCTTCTAATCAACGCATTTCGCTTGACCATACGCTGCACTCCAATTGCGAGACCAATGGTTACAACGGCTGGCAAACTCTCGGGAATGGCGGCAACAGCCAATGAAACGGCAATAATAAAAAATTCCATAATCGCCGATCGTTCAAAAGTACCGTCCTTAAACACTTCCGCTAAAAAAACTACTGCGCAAATGGCAATGGTAACTAGAGCGAGAGTTTTTCCTAATTTATCTAATTTAATTTGTAATGGCGTGGGATCTTCTTCTTTTTCCTGGATCAAAGAAGCGATTTTCCCAATTTCCGTTTTTAGCCCAGTCTCCGTGACCACAGCAAAACCGCGTCCGTTGGCAACGATGGTCCCGGCAAACACCATATTTTTTCTATCTGCTAGTGCGGTTTTCTCAGGTAATTTTTGAATGTCCTTTTTGACAGGCACCGACTCGCCGGTTAGAGAAGATTCCGACGTTTGCAAATTTGATTGCTCGATGAGTCGCGCGTCGGCGGGTATTTTGTCTCCCGTTTGTAATTTCACGACGTCGCCTGGAACAAGTTCTTTAGCGTCAATATTTTTCTCTTTCCCGTCGCGGACAACATTCGCGCGAGGGCTTGCCATATTCTTCAACGCCTCAATAGATTTCTCGGCTTTATACTCCTGAACAAAACCAAAAACGGAATTGAGAACGATGATGACCCCGATTACTACGGCGTCTACCGATTCGCCCAGCGCAAATGAAATCGTTAGAGCCGCTAAAAGGATATAAACGACAAAGTTATGGAATTGAGCGAAAAATATTTTAAGGGGATTGATTTGTCTGCTTTGTTTAATCTCGTTTGCGCCGTACTGTTGCAAACGCCGTTTGGCTTCTTCAATTGTTATACCTGTGGATTGAGTTTGCAACCGCTCGTAAAACTTTTCCAAAGTTAAACTATGAAATACGTCTTTCTGATATGGAGAATTTTTTGAGGGATTTTCCAAAATAAGATACGAAAAAATTAATTATAGATAGAAGTTTTAATTTTACCGGATGATTTTTAAGGATCGTTGACTTATTTTTCTGGAAGCTTCTTTAAAGGTCAATAATTTCTCCTTCGCTCCGTGGTGGCCGATCACCGATTCTGCGTTTACCATGGCTAGTTTAAGCGCAAAGGTAACGTCGTTTTTCTTCATCAATCCCGCCAAAAAAGTAGAAGCGAAGGCATCTCCGGCCCCAGTGGTTTCTACTATTTTTACGCGGCGCGGTTTTCCATAGTAGAAACAACCATCGCAATATACATGAGCTCCTTTTTCTCCATCGGTGATGGCTATGATTGTGGGTCCCGCTTTAGCCAAATCATGAAACTGGCTCACATAATCTTTTTCTCCCACTAACAATCCCGCTTCTTCTTTATTTAATACAAGAACGGAGACTCTTTTAAAAATACTCTTAAGCGATTTCATTCCTTTTTCGGCTAGAAAGGGACTCAGCACAAAGGCTATCTGAATATTCTTTTTTTCTGTATATTCCGAAAGTCGAACGAGAGTTTTAAAAGACTCGTTCATCATCGACGAAAAATAAAACCATTTTGCCTTCAATTTGCTTTTGTTAATATCTGCCCACTGTAAATCTCCATTCGATCCTCTGAAACTTAAAATAGTACGATCGCGCCCCTTATCGTCGATAACAACCGAAAATCCCACTTTCGCATTTTTTTTCTGCGAGACAAGAGACGTATCAACACCTTCCCTGTTTAAATTTTGTAAAATGGTTTCCGAATAATCGTCCAATCCCATTTTACCAAGGTAAGCCACTTTAAATCCAAGCCTTGTCAACGAAACTGCCGCATTCGTCCCGCCTCCACCTGTTGAAAACTCCATTTCATCCACAAGAATTTTTCCGCCTACTGGGAATGAAATATGTTCCTTTTTACTCTTATCATATAAAATTTGTGAGCTTTCCGGTTTTACATACAAATCAATTGTTGAGCTTCCAACACAAATAACGTCGTGCATAATGATTTATTGTTTCCTATTCAAGAATTTATCGACTCAGTTAAAGTCTATAATAATATGATATAAATTGTGTCCAGAGAATTCTTAAAAAGCGCAAAAATATTGGCATTGTTTATCAATTTTTCAGATCCAGCAATTGGAGAATTACCATGTCTTACCGCCTAGAAGAATTATTAGAAAAATTTAACGAACTAGAGCGAGAAATATTGTTTGAAATTAATAAAAAAGAGGACGAGTTTTTTTACGAAATCAAAAAAAAACGCGTGCATTTTGAAAAAGAAATCAAAACTCAACATCGAGCTTTGGTCAAGAAAGTTAGGACTTATCTTAAAGACGCGGCAATCTTGAATATTCTGACCGCTCCCTTTATCTGGTCGTGTTTATTCCCAGCGCTATTCATGGATTTGATACTAAACGTTTATCAAACAGTTTGCTTTCCTGTATATAACATCCCCAAAGTACGAAGAAGCGACTATGTAGTAATGGATCGACAATATTTGAGTTATTTGAATTGGATTGAACGGATGAATTGTATTTATTGTGGATATTTTAACGGAATTATTGGATTTTCTCGGGAAGTCGCGGCGCGAACGGAACAATATTGGTGCCCTATCAAACACGCGAGAAGAAACCGCACGTTTCATAATCGGCATAAAAACTTTTTGGATTATGGCGATGCGCAAGGGTATAGGCAAAAAATCGAAAAAGTGCGTAGAAATTTTAGCGATTTAAAATAAATTCTCTTTCTCAATTCCATTTTGCGTTAAAAGGGTATTTATATTGAGCATGATATTCTTCCTCAACTCTCGTGCCCTGCAAGGGAAGAAGAGGTACTAGAGGGTAATGGTTGGAAGACGACAATCAGCAGAGGAAGCAGAGTGAGCGCCCCTATCAGGGCGACCACCATGGCAGCGCCTGTCAGCAATCCGAAATAGATAGTGGGCATGAACTCGGATAGAGCGAGAATAGAAAACCCTAGGGTGATGGTCACCGAGGTATAGTACATGGCTTTGCCAATACTCCCATGACAACGATCCATGGCGGCCAAATAATTTTGATCCATTTTATATTCGATTTGAAATCGGTGGATATAATGAATTGTATCGTCTACCGCTATTCCCACCGTGATGGCCGCGATAGTAATCGTCATCATATCCAGGGGAATGCCGAGCCAGCCCATGAGGCTCAACACCGTTGCGGCTGCCAATAGATTCGGTATGATTCCTATCAACGCGAGAGAAAAGCTCCTGAATAAAATCATGAACATAATCATGACGGCGAAAAATACCACGCCGATGGTAAGAATTTGCGATCGATAAAGGCTTTGTAGCATATTGTTGTAGAGCACGACCATTCCAGTGAAATGGATGGTTTCCGGGTCGAATCTCAATTCTTCTACCAGATGGCTGCGAATTTTTTCAATGAGGTGCGAGCGGCGCAAGGTTGGGTCCGATTCAATCAACCTCATATTGATATGTATTTGATTAGCATCTTGGGACAAGTAAGGGTTTACTAGAGTGTCTTTTATATTTTCCGGCATTAGTTTTCGAATAAGAGCCAGCTCGTAGTCATCTGGTTTTATTCCTTTTTCGAGTTGAGTGAAAACTTTGATCAAGGTGGAAATGGATTGCACCTTTCCTACTTCCGGTAGACTTTCCAGGTAATCGTGAATTTTTTCGACTCGATCCAACATGTTGGAATTAAACCAGAAACTTATTTCAACCGGTTCGTCCACATCCGAGAAAGGATCGTCAAAATACTCATCCGATTCTTCTTTATTCTGGTTAGCGCTTTTTAAATCGTCGAAATATTTCTGATCGGGATTCATAACGATATTCAAAGGAGTGGTACCGCCCAATTGTTGATCGATGACTTCCATACCTCTGTAAATTTCGGTGTCGCTTTTGAAGTTATCCATAAACCGGTTTTCTACCTCTAGTTTGGAGACTCCAATCGCGCTTACCACGGCCAGCAACAACGATCCGAAAAGAATGGAATTTCGGTGACGGTTCGTAAATGCCGCAATGGATAACGTGAAATTTTTCGTTCTATCCGTACTGGAACCAGGACTCTCAGGATTTAACAGTACAAGCGCGGCCGGGAAAAATATGAAATTCAAGATAAAAGACAGGGAAATTCCACAGGTCATGATCCAGCCAAAATCTATAACAGGGCGAATTCCACTGACCAGGAGGGAACAAAAAGCAACAATAGTTGTTATCGCAGTATAAAGACAGGGTTGAACCATGAGACGGATCGTTTGCGAAACCAACTCTTTTTGGCTTTGACCCGGATTATTATTGTTTAACCCCTGATACCTCACGATTAAATGTACGGTCAGAGACATGGTTATGATAAGTAGGATAGAAATAAAATTGGAAGAGATTACCGTCACCCGCCAATCCATTAAGCCGAGGAAACCTACCACTACCAGAGACGTAATTACGCAACAGCCTAAGGGCAATACGACCCAGCGCAATTTTTGAAAAAACAGGCTGAGTATCAGGAGAAGGAAAGCTAGGACCCCCAAGCCGAAAGTTTCCAAGTCGTGTTCGATGAAGCCAATCATATCTGTAGTGATCATGGGAACGCCGCCCAAAAACATTTCCGCCTTATCGCGATGACGGTCCATAATATCGCGAACGGATTGAATGACTTTGTCTTCCTCATCCAGAACCTTTGCATGATAATTCCGGAATTCCTTCTGGGCTTTAATAAATAAAATTTCTTCGTTGGGACTTAAGCCGAGGTTATTTTTCTTTTCCCTGAGATCGTTTCGCTGGTAAAGCAGTTTGAAATATTTTTCATCGCGTTTAAAATTGACGCGGATGATTGTGGTTTTTCCATCAGGGCTCATCAGCAGGTTTTTATATATGGGGCTTTCTAGAAACTCTCGTCTAGCCAACTCTCTGTCCACACCCGGAGTTTCCAAAGTTCGGATATCTTTGTCCAGTTTGGAGATTTCGACACGAGGGCTGTTTAGCAAAGGAACATTTAATATGCTATCTAGGGAATGAACCTGATCAAGTTGAGATAATTCATCGCTGAGCGCTTTCAAGTCTGCAAGCGCTTCATCGGACATCAGGTCTTCCGAGGGTGTATAGGTGATTATAAGAAAATCGTCGGATCCATAAATCTTACTTATTTTCCGATAATATTCGAGGGCGTTGTCATTTTCTAGAACCAACGATTCCGCAGAAGCGTCCAGTTTGAATTTGGGGATATGATAGGAAAATCCAATCACCGCCAAGGTTACAAAAACAAGCGCCCAAAGAGGTTTTTCAATGACCCATTTAAAGTAAATTTGAATCAATTTTTTCTTCAAGGAAGTTCCTGTTTTAATTTGTTGTAGCAGAAGCAGTTCATATTCTCACTATAAAATACTTACCTTGAATTACAAATAAACGGCTATTGAAAATTATACCCTTGAGAGAAATTCGACCTTACCTATTTAAGCCATTTCAATTAGGCCCATTCCAACCGCCATGGCTCCAAGCATAGCCACAAACTTTCCAACTTCACCCGCAATCAAAATGCCAGAAAAAATAAGCATCGCTCCTACAAAAAATATTAAGAATAGCCCTTCTCGCCTTCCGAAATTAAACATGATTCCCTCCCTTAACTATTATTTCAGTTTTTTGAGAGTTATTTTTTGTTCGATTCCCACGCTTTCAAATTACGTTAATGAAATTGAGATTAATGGCTCTATCTATATATTAGATCCTTAAAACTTGACGCTTATTCCTAGAATTTCGATTTTTTAAAAAAAGAATGCAGTTTGTTTATTTCTACGACTTTGGGCCAATATTTCCAGGAAACCTCCATCTTGACCGACAGCACGCCACAAATATTGGTGCTTTCTTCCAATAGGAATTTTAGCGAGTTAAAATAGTTATATTTCCTCAATGCTTCTTAGCAATGAAAGCATATTTATAAAGAGCATAAACCGCCATGCCAGCCGCAAGATGTTTGAGAGCATGGCCTCCTATTTGATTCGCGGTTAAAACAAAAATTCCGCGATCAAAATACTCCAGTATTTTCGCCAAGACATACCATCCAAAAGCATAAATTAAAAATTTGGTTTCTCGATTATTAACGGGAAATAAAAAACAAATCAACGGAATCTCCAGCAACGGTAAAAATTGAACCAACACATATGGCCTTAGGTCGCCATCCCCAGCCGTTTCGGTAAAATTCCAATACCAAACGCTAGCCATTCCCAGCGCCAACAAAATGGGAAGCAAAATTAATCCAGCAGTTTTATGAATTCGCTCGGCGACGATAAAAGAAAAAAACGACATAAATGCTAGAGTCATGGGTAATCGATCCCAAACCAACGACGAATTATTTGGTATCCAATGGTAATACGCCGATCCGGCGGAAACTAAGGCAACGCCAAAAAAGAAAACAAACCAATGCGCCAAAAACCCTTTATGATTTCGCGAATTTTTCAGGCCAATTAATTTAATCAATCCAAAGACACCAAAAAGCAAAAATAGAAGATTGGAAAAAACGTTCCAGAAGCTGGAAATACCTATGAAGGTTCGCTTATCGGCAAAGTCATGATAGGAAAGATTTTGAGAAATAGGAGAGAATTGGAACAATACCGCTATTGCAACAATAGCCGCCGCGAAGATTATCGTCAAACGCGTTTGATGCCCTAAAAAGCTCACATTATTATTCGGTCACTCCGAGGTTTTCTCGGAAACCGCGAAATAGCTCTTGAATTGGAGGGATTAATTTATTTTTCAAATCGTCCGGAACCCAATTGATCTTATCTAATGGCCAGTCTTCGAACTTGTGGATATCCAACCCGGCTTTGGCGTACCCCGCTTCTAAAGCCTCTTCCATTCCATAAAGTAGGGCTGAGTTGAATACGGTTAAATATAGCTCCCAAATAAGTTCTGAATCGTATAAACCCGCAAGGTAATGCCCAATCAATTCTTTAATAATAGGTTCTGCATGATCGACGAAATCAGGATTTAAAGCTTTTTGTAAAGTCCGATAAACGATGATCACGTCCTGCATCAAAAATTTCAATTCTTCCGAATCTTTTTTTATCGGACGGTTATCAAGATTGAGCAATTCTTTAAGTACTTTTAAATTCCGAATGGAATCGTAAATGATAGATTCTTCCCAGGTCGTCGAATTCCAAACAAAAAATACTCGCAACCATCGTACTCTCCCGGTTGCTTCCGATAGATGCATGATCAAAGATGGCTTGGAGCGATTGCTATACGGAAGCGGATCGCCCCAACCCTCTAATTTAAAATCCAATCCAAGTGGTTTAAAAGCGGTTGAAGACGTTTGGTAGTACATCTCCATAAACCGTTTTAGTTCTTCCTTATCCTCAAAACTCTTATCTTGCGGCAAATTGACGATGCAATACATTCGTTGAATTTTATTCTTGGCGAAACCGCTCTCATCCGCAATCAAATATGTGCCTCCCCAAATTCCGGAGCTGACGTCTTCTTCTTTTACTCCGTTGCCTGAAAACTGCTTATAGGACGATCTAACAACTTGCTTATAAATATTATTTAGTACAAATAAATTGAGATATTTTTCCGCGCGGAAAAGAGGTCCCACCGCTTTTATTTCTGATTCTTGCATTAAAAAACTCGTTTCTGATTTTTAGTAATTAATGGATATCTCTAGTAATTCGAAATTTTAACTTCCGGCAACTAGCTTGCCCTTTTATTTAGAAGGAGGCCTCTGTTTTCAGAGGTCCTCTAAAGTTAAACGATTCAAAAGGAGAACTCAAACGCAAGCCCGCTCTTGGTAACTTTAAAAAGAATTCTTTTTCCCCCAAGCCGCTATCTGCTCTTCAATACGAAGAGCTTCTTTTGGGTATTTTTCATTCAATAATTCTATAGCCTGCCTTCCAAAAGAAATAGCCGACGCAAAACTTCCCATACCCGCCTTCGAATTGGCCAAGTCGGCTAATCCCAACGCTTTCTCATAAAGATCGTCAAGTTCATTATAAATTTCAACCGCTCTTTCCTGAGCGACAATCGCTTCTTTATATTTTTTCAGTTTGACATAGTTCAATCCGACAGCTGTCAGGAGTTCTCCTTGCTTATTTAAATCTTTGCGCTGGATTGCGGCTTTCAAACACCCCTTATAACATTCGATCCCTTTTTCTATATCTCCTAGCTTAATATAAACATGTCCCAGACCATTAAGAGCGAGTCCTTCCATGGGAAAATCTTTATTTTCTTGGGCTAGAGATACCTGTTCATAGAAATATTTTTTCGCGCTATGAAGATCTCCGATTATCGCGTGCGCGTCGCCCAAACTGGCTAATGTTTCCGCTAGCTCTTCAAATGTTCCAATTTCCCTAATTAAGATCAACCTTCGCTTAAAATATTCAATGGAGCGCCTAGTTTCGTTCATCTTGGCATAGGCCAACCCAAGGTTAGACAGGGCCAACGCTTGACCATAGCGGTCGTTCAACTTTTCTGAAAACTTTAAATCTTCGAGATAATACTCAATCGCCCGGCGGGTATCCGTCATATTAGCGCCCGCAAGTCCGAGATCCTTTCCGCTATGTCTTTCCTCAAGGCTACGAGATAAATCATCTGGAGGAGGGGTCATTTCGCCTTTACCAGAAATATCAGTTTGAACTTTACTAATATTTAGAGCTAATTCTTTAGCGATAAGAACTTCTAACTTTTTTATATCTTTATCGAACGACTCGGTATTTATAGACACCGCCAACTCTTCGTCTAATGACTTCAAGGAATTCGGCAAAGACTCTTCGGGTGGAAAATCTATTTCATCCAATAACACAGAAACGATAGTAGTATTTTTTCCTAAAGCGGCGGCCATTTCGGCGGCCATCCAATCGTTGGAATCAAAGTCGTCTATTGGACTCCACCCATACCCCATAACCGCAACCATAACAGCGGCTTCTCCAGCTTTCTTTTCTAAAAATTCCTCGACGCCTTTTCCTTTGGGAATTTCAAAGTCCGCAATAACATTCTTTTCTCCAAACCGAGCGTAAAGAAATTCTTTGACCCTGTCCGTTTTGGTTGCATTAATATGTTTTCGCGAACTAAAAATAATTTTTCCGATTCTTTGCACTTCTTTTTACCTTTTGGATTTAAAAGATCCACTCTTTAAACTTTCCACTAAGTCCTTCGGTAGATTTTCTTTCAAACTGTCCCAATCAGAATCGTTATAAAACACCCTATTGCTCTTGATATTTTCTAACGTAATCGATCGTTTAACCTGATAACTCTTCGATGGCGCTATCGCTTCGACCGCCATCAACAACAATCCCTTCATCTGATCCAATTGGTCTTGCCCGGCACAAGTGTCGGCCAATCCATTATAAGCGCTTTCAACATGCTCCATATTCTCATATTTTTTGCCTCGCTCTAGCGCTGTCGCAAAACTTTTAAGCGCGTCATTCCAACTTTCTTTTTGCAAATTTGTATAGCCTAAACAAAGATGGGATTCGGTTACGCCTGATTCGTCCTCAAGTTTTTCATCGGATTGCATCGCTAACTCATAACTTTCAATTGCAGAATCCCATTCCTTTAGATCGTTATAGATGTTTCCAATGAGCCTATAAGTTTCCCCAAGTTTCTTTAGCTCGTCTAGTTTTTCATTCCATTCAATCGATTTTCGAAAACTATCAATGGCTTCTTGCCGGCGGCATAGATATTGATTGGCTTTACCCAAGTCGCGGTAAATATTTCCAAAGTTTTTTTCAATATCCGGATAATCGCATGAAATATACTTATTAAAATTTTCTAAAGCGTTTTCAAAGTTCCCAAGCTTCAAATTTAATTGACCCAAGGTTTTATGAGATAAAACTTTTTCTTTACTGTCTGCAAGCGGATGCGCATACCATTCCGTAAATAGTCTTTCAGCCAATATAGGATGAGGTTTTACTAATTCAGATGCCATTTTCCGAACCAAGTCGACAAAACTAGCGTTGTCTTTTTGGCCTAAAAATATCCTCGCAACCCTTTCAAATAACGTCCAAACTCTTCCGCCTGAAACGTGACCCTGATAACCATCCAGGAATATCTCTAAAAATTCTGCAACATCATCTCCGCTCCCTCCCAGTACCGCATACACTAAACAATCGCTTAAATAACTAAAAGCGGATTTGGGATCGGTTTTTAGTTGGGCATAAAATAATGCGTAATAAAATTCTGCGTTTAATTTGTACCGATCTTTTATTGCCGCCTCGGACATACTGAATCTTGAATCGGAAGAATTCAGAAATCTATCGCGCAAAACAGGGTGAACAAAAAACCTTAACATTTCATCCCCAGGTTCCTTTGTCGGCACAAACATTCTTTTTTGCGACAATGCTTTTATATCGGCGGAAAAACCAGAAGGATCTTTTTTTTGTTCTTCGCACAAAGTCTGCCAAAAAGCCTCAAGCATTGGAGACGCTAAGGAATTATCTAGAAAAAGGGCGCGACTCTTCAATAACTCCAATCGGTTTTTCGCTAATTCGCCCAGAAAAAAATCTGGAATATTTTCTTCGCGAAGCTTTTTTAAAATAACGCGCCTTTCCACTTTTGTTCCCGCATTATGAGCGAACAAATTTAAATCAAACGGAATTCCATGACAGATCTCGGCTATCTCCCATTTTTCGTCAAATGGCAGTGCGTTAAACTCTTGAAAGGAATTTAAAAATGCGAGCCTTTCGCAACTAGAAAATGGGTTTAATGAAATCCAAGTTGGCGCAATTTCATCGCTGAATACGGCTTGATTTTTTGCCGCAAATAAAAACTTTGATTTTGGCCCGGAGCTCTTTATCAGCGTTTCGATAAAATCCTTCAATAATGAATCGCTTATACAGTTATCGTCGTCCAAATAACTCTCAAAATTATCAAATACAAATAAAAGCTGACGCTGTGCAATCGCTTCAGCCAAAGCTTGAGCTTTTTCTTTTGGAGCGGAATAATCTCTCTGATTCCGAATAATTTCCGAAAGTGACTTTTCCGAAAAACGATGAAACAACTTTTCAAGTTGATCGATCAAATCTCCATATAGTCCGCCAGAATCGCTCCGTCCATCCAAAAAAAATATTTTTTCGACCGCAAGCGCTTCATCCCTAGTCGTCAACATGGCGGCGCCCAGTTCATGAACAAAAAAAGTTTTCCCTAATCCCGAAGCGCCGCAAATACCGATCGCTTTTAAACCGTTCTGTATAGAATTTTCCGCTTGCGCCATCACATCCCAACGACCGATGAACCTCTGAGATCCCACTGGAGCCGCAGACGGTTCTGCCGCTTCTTGTATATTGAAAAGTGGATGTTTATCCTCAGTTTCTTCCTGGAAAACAATTTTCTCTCCAAGGGTAAAAGAAGAAGCCAAAAATGCAGACGGTTGAGAATCGCTATCTAATCCGACAAATGCTAGCGATTCCTCAACGGCAGCCGCAATTGAATCTTGTCTCATTCTCCCAAACAGTTCTTTAAAAAATTCCGACACCATTTTTTCTTCGGGAAGAGTTTGTTCTGCATCTATAAAAACAAGCGTTTTGGCAATACCTTGTTTGGTAAAAATCTCTCCAACTTCTTTTTGATCCATTCCCTTAAATCCCTTAACCAAAACTAAAAATGGAGGGCGATCATTGGGAAATTCATTGGCCAGTTCGTTTAGAGGAAGAAATACTTTTTGGTTTGATTTCATATTCAGTTCAATTCCAGATTGACCTTTAGAATCATTGGACGCTTGAAATAAAATAAAATCGTACTTCCTTTTTCTCAACAATCGCGATAACGATTCGCGGCAACCTAAAGAAAACTCTTCAAAAACGAGATCGCCAGCTGTCAAAAATTGATCCAGCGTTTGATAAAGTTGTTTCTCCTCGTCTTTCTTTCTTTCGGAATCGTTTCCTGAATGATTCGAGGAAATCTTCAACATTTTAAAAGGACGACTAATCTTAAATTCTATCAAAATGCTCTATCCTCCCTTTTTAACAAGACATTCGACCCAATTTGGACCGTGTTATACTGTTTTACAAACGTTTGCAAAGCGTTGAACGCCTGCGTTTCTCTAAGTTTCTTAACCAAATCAAAACCAAAGAATTACCATATAATAAAACGATTCTCTCTAAAGACCTTCAAAAATATATTAACAACGGTACTATACAAAACAATGTCACAGAAATCTAACTCCCCTAGAGAAGTACTCGTAAAAAATACGCGCATAGGAGGCAATAATCCAATCGCTTTGATCGCCGGTCCTTGCGTCATAGAATCGGAGGCCCACGCTCTAAAAACAGCGGAACGCCTGAAACAAATCTGTTGCGACGCCAAGATCGACCTAATTTATAAATCTTCTTACGATAAAGCAAATCGGTCTTCTCTAAACTATTTTCGCGGACCGGGAATTAATGATGGGTTACGTATTTTAGAAAAAGTAAAACGCGAATTGGATTTACCCGTCCTTTCTGATATCCATAAAGAAGAAGAAGTGGAACCTGCGGCGGAAGTTTTAGACGTGTTGCAAATTCCAGCCTTTCTTTGCCGCCAAACCGACCTACTCGTCAAAGCGGGACAAACAGGTAAAGCCATTAACGTAAAAAAGGGTCAGTTCATGGCTCCCTGGGACATGAAAAATATTCCGCCCAAAATCGAATCGACCGGAAATCAAAATCTGTTGCTGACCGAAAGAGGGGTTTCATTTGGTTACAATAATTTGGTTGTCGATATGCGGTCCCTTATCGTAATGCGCAATTTAGGATATCCGGTTATTTTTGACGCCACTCACAGCGTTCAATTACCGGGTGGACAAGGAGACCGATCCGGCGGACAACGAGAAATGGCTCCTCCTTTGATTCGCGGAGCCATAGCGATAGGCTGCGACGCTATATTTATGGAAGTCCACGAAAACCCGGATAACGCGCCTTCCGATGGACCTAATATGATAAAAATGGAAAGTCTTCCCGATTTATTAAAAGAGATTAAAACCTTAGACGATCTGAGATTAAACGGTTTTAAATAATGAGACGCCTCATTCCAACCTTAATAGCTTTTATTTTCTTTTTTGGAGCAAATTTGAGTAACGCCCAAGGTTTGGGAACATGGGAAATTTTATCGCCAACGCCAACCGCTAGAACCGAAGCCGCAGTGGCTATACTAGATCAAAAAATTTACATTATTGGAGGTTTTTCTCCACAAGGAATAACAGATAACGTCGAAATTTTAGATTTAACCACCGGCGAATGGTTCGAAGGAGCTCCACTCCCAGAACCAAGGCATCATGCCGCCATTGCGGTAGCCGGAGGCCAAGTTTATGTAATAGGAGGTTTTACTTCCGGATTATGGACTCCAACATCCGACGTATTTGCCTATGATCCAAATTCCAACCAATGGACTCAAAAAACGTCTATGCCAACTGCCCGCGGAGCTTTAGCGGCGGGAACCGTTGATGGAAAAATTTTCGTAGTAGGTGGAGCGTATAAAAAAAACTTCCGTTTAATTAATACAAACGCTAATGAAATGTACGATCTAGAATCAGACCAATGGGTCTCATTAGCTCCTTTGCCCACCGCGCGCGATCATTTAACCGTTTCAACCATTAATGGAAAAGTTTACGCCATTGGCGGTCGGATCAATGTGGATTACAACCAAAATTTGGATACAAATGAAGCTTTTAATCCCGAAACAAATAGTTGGTCCACGCTATCTCCACTACCAACAGCTCGTAGCGGTATTACATCGCAAGTTTTATTTGGAAATATATTTGTACTGGGCGGTGAATCTGCAGAGAGAACTTTTTCAGAAAATGAGGCTTACAATCCTGAAACAAATAATTGGGAAATAATGGAACCAATGCCAAAAGGACAACACGGATTAGGCTCGTCCGTTCATGAAAACCAACTTCATGTCCTAACGGGCGGGCCTAATCCGGGAGGAGGGGGTAGCGAATTTCACGCCGTGTTTGAATTAGAGCCTTAATATATTTTTTACAGGTTAAACCTGTTAATTCTTTAGTAATCGAACCGGTGGCACGCCCGGATAAATTAATTCCCTGGTAAAAAATAATTCATCCGGGGTAAGGAGTTGTGCCTGTCCGAATCTTCAGTCATATATAAAGCAAGGGGCGTGCCAAAATAAAATTAAACCCAAAAAAACATTCCAAGTCCTTTTATTTATAATGACTTACAGGAAATCGCTTTTTTCCGCCTTCCTCTTAAAAACAAGCTCTCTACGGAAAAAATGACTCAAAGTTGTCAAAATTTTCCCCACTTTATAAATTTAAGATAAATTTTTCCAGAAATTCAGTCATGTTTTTGACGGCTTTGGGAATTTGAGACTTTAAAGACACAGCGATGGGTATTAAAGAAGGGTTTGTTAATATGTACCAACCGGCTTTCATTTTAGAAACGTTGCCGTTTTCATCGAAACAGGGGGCAAAATTAGCTAACTCTTGATCGACCGAATCCGATATAACTCTAATGGAAACTAAAGACACTGATCTTTGGTTAGCCACTTGCAATAAAGCAGATGTTTCCATATCAACGCCTAAAGCCGCGCTGCGGATTCCCAATTCTTTTTTCCCCTCTGGAATACAAACCGCTTCATCGGAAGTGATTAATGGACCGCTATGCACTGCAAATGAAAATGCGCTCGACATTTCTTTTGCCTTAAAAATCTCTATAGCATTTAAAGGCAATCCAGTATTAATTGCATAATCCTTATCATTTGCCCTGTAAGCGACGTCAATCACGGTATCGGCAATTAAAACATCTCCAAGTTTTAAATCCGTTTGCAGTCCTCCCGCTAATCCGCAGGAAATAGTCAATGCAGGAGAATAAGTTTCAAGGACTTTTTCAAATACATCGCGAGCTCGTTTTTTTCCTACGCCAGATTGAACAACTAAAACTTGGCGTCCAAGCCAAGTTCCTAAAAATCCTTTCGCGTGACCAAACGCTAAACGATCGCTAATTTTCATTCGCCCTTTAATCAGCGCGGCTTCTTCTTTCATTGCCGCCATAATACAAATCAAGGAATTCGTCATTTTTAAATTTAATTAGCGTCCCAATTTCTCTACTTCATTTTTGAAGTTTATTTTTATTCACTAACTGTTTGGTCAAACAAGTGATTTGACCTATTATTTCGGGGTTTTCGCCTGGATTATGCGCATATTCAAAATTTATAGATACTTGTATATTGCAAGACCGAATGCTTTCTCTTAAAGGATCGGAAATTTCATAAGCTCCATTGGAAGTGAGTTCGCCAGAGACTTGTAAAAAATTTCCCGACTCTTGAGGAATCTCCCAAGCGGCGGTTCCTTCATAAACAAAACTAACTTTAGCCATGCAACCATTCGCAAAGGTAACATTATAAGGAGAATTTTTTACCGGACGTTGGGAAGGTTCGCCGAAACGATTCTTTGCGATATCAAAAGCTTGATCGTCTATAACGCCACGGATAGCAATCGTTGACGATTTCATAATGTGCTTATCCGCATTCTCCACTCTAACATCAACCTTGATTTGCGCTTTTTCGTTTCTATCCTCTTGCAAGCAGGGCGGTAATTCTTTCACCTGATCCATCCCCTCCACTAAGTTAGGCAACACTCCTAATAAAAACAACGCAATCGCTATCGAAATATTAAGCGAGTTTACTTTCATTGTTCTACCTCCCAAAAGAAGGTTTATTTTTGGAAAAATTGATATCAATTGGACTCTTTTTCTAATACTTTGATGGACTGGCTTTTAATTTTATTCTTAATTTACAAAATAAGCGCTTTGGGATCGTTAGACGTTTAATACTTTAAAACATAGAGCTTTTTTTACTTTGGTTTCTACTTTAAGCGGTCTAAAAATAAATTAACCGGTCAGTTAAGATCAAAAGAACTTGTATCTATTCATTTTTTAACTATGATAAATAAAAAATCAAAATTTACTTTGGATTAATTGTGCCAGAAAAACCACTCATTCTAATAGTAGACGATTTGGATAGGAATCGAAACCTACTGCAACAATACATCAATGACCTTGGATACCAAACCGCCCTTGCCAACAATGGATTAGAAGCGTTAGCTTTGATAAAAGATCATCCGCCAGATCTTATCTTACTTGATATGAAGATGCCTATTATGGATGGTTATGAAACATTGGATCAACTTAAATCAGATTCAAAATTTCTCCATATTCCCGTTATCATGATATCTGCGTATGGAGAATTAGAAAATGTAATCCCCTGTATAAAACGCGGGGCGGTTGACTATCTAACCAAACCATTTGAATCTGTCCTTTTGGAAGCGAGGATCGAATCGGCTCTCTCACTTAAAAAACTGCGCGATCATGAAGAAGAATATCGAAAAAAAATTGAAAATTACTCCATCCAACTTGAAAGCGAAACTTTAAAACGAACATCCTCATTATCTCAGACACAGTTGAGACTAATTCATCGTTTGGGCCACGCTTCCGAGTATAAGGACAATGAAACCGGAATGCACGTTGTTAGAATCAGTCATTATTGCTCAAAAATTGGCGAAGCGTTTGGATGGGCAAAAGAATCCTGCGAGTTGATCTATAATGCAAGTCCATTACATGACGTTGGAAAAATAGGAATTCCCGACCAAATATTATTAAAACCTGAAAAATTAAGCCATGATGAGTGGGAAATCATGAAAACCCACACCACCATTGGAGCCAATATCCTAAGAGGTGAAGGTTCCGAATTAGAAACTATGGCAAAAAAAATTGCATTAACTCATCATGAAAAATGGGATGGCACGGGGTATCCTGAAGGACTTAAAGAAGAAGATATCCCTATTGAGGGTCGGATAGTTGCCATCGCCGATGTTTTTGACAATCTAACTTCCGAACGCCCCTTTAAAGAAAAATGGCCTATAGAAAGCGCAGTAGATTTTATTGAAAATGCTAGCGGAACGGCCTTCGAACCTGAAATGGTTAAACATTTTTTAAAAATCTTGCCGGATATTATTGAAATTAAAAGTGAGTACCCAAGTTAGTCTAAAAAATTGGAATCCACTGTATTTAAATAGTTAACGTCGCTATACACAAAGTTCCCAGGAAATTCTTTTCTATATCGTTTTTAAACGCATCTTCGTCGGAAACATCCCAAATACCTACAGCATAAACCGTAAACTTTCGCGACTCCATATGTTCAAAAATAGTAGAACTTGGGTTGACTTTAAAAACCACTTCCAGGTCGCTCGTTGCCAAAGGCCCTACATACTTCGTCGCCATTTCATCTATAATTCCGTCTTTATCTTCCGACTCTATTAGCTCATTAATAAATCGTCCTATTAATTCTTCGGGCTCGTACCCCATGAGCTTAAAAGCGGCGTTTGCAAAAGTAATTTTGCGATCTTCGTCCAACTTAAATATTAACTCCGGAATCTTTTCTACAATGGTATGGTAAGTTTTTTCGCTTTCCGCAATTTTTAGTAATAGCTCTTCTTTTTCCCTTTGAGCTATTCTGAGGCTTATTTGCGTTTCCACTCGAGCTATCAATTCTTCATGTTGGAACGGTTTAGTAACATAATCTATCGCTCCCAACTTAAATCCTTTAACAATATCTTCGTTTTCTGTTTTTGCCGTTAAGAAGATAATGGGAATATCTTTTGTAGCGTCGTCGCCTTTCACCTGCCGACATACTTCATAACCATCGATTCCAGGCATCATAATATCAAGAAGAATTAAGTCTGGACGCGCCTTTTTTAGGACCTTTAATGCCATTTCTCCAGATAATGCCACCAAAATCTCAAAACCTTGCTCTGTAAGCGTCTCGGATAAAACGTCAACATTCGCTTTTGTATCGTCTACAATAAGAATTTTCATCTTTTGTGGGACAGGATCGCCCATTTTCGTTTACCCCTTCTATTTAAATAAAAAAAACTTCTCCATATTATTTTTTTATTAATTCTAGGATAATTCAATCTTATCAAATTTTTTCAAACATTTACCCAATTACTTAGATAAATTACCCTTATACAAATTATCCCTTAACTCCTACTCATGGCAAAATTAAAATTAAAAATCCCTATTCGGCGCGGTGACAAATTAGAACTCGAAGTTGAGACATTAGCGTCCAGCGGCGATGGAATTGCTCGTTTTGAAGGATACACCATTTTCGTTCCTCAAGGAGCGCCAGGCGATTTAATATCTGCCTATATCGAGAAAACTACCCCACGGTTTGGAGTCGCTAGAATTCTCGAAATGGTCTCTCCTTCAAAAGATAGAATAGAACCCTCCTGTCCCGTCTTTCCAAAGTGCGGGGGTTGTAAATTACAGTTTCTTCCTTATGAAAAGCAAACGGACTTTAAAGTTCAGGTTTTAAAAAACGATTTGCAACGGATTGGAAAAGTTGATTTTTTAGAAGACATCAGGATTCTACCCGCAGAGTCTCCTATTGCGTGCAGAAATAAAGCGTCTTTTGCGGTCCAAAAAACCGCAAATTCTAAAAATATAAAAATTGGATTTTATCGTCATGGAACGCATGAAGTCGTCGATTCATCAGTTTGCGAAGCATTACAACCTCCTTTAAATCAAACTAAGGAAATCATCCGCAACCAATTAGACAACTTAGGGTTGTCTGTTTATGACGAAAAACGGCATAAAGGGTTTTTGCGAGGAATCAGCGTCCGCAGCTCTCTTCATAATGGAGAAACATTAGTCGGATTTGTTACAACCAGAGGTAAATTTCCTAAAGGCTTTATTGAACAAACAGCCGAAAAAATTATCCAAGCAAATATCCGACTCGTGGGCATTGGACAAAACATCAATTCAAAAAAAACAAACGTAATTTTAGGAACCAATAATCGGACCTTATGGGGTAACAACTATATAGAAGAACAATTAGGGGATCTAAAATTCCGACTGTCTTTACCCTCTTTTTTCCAAGTAAACAGCCTCCAGGCAAAAAACTTATACGAACTCGTAGAAAGTTGGGTCGGCTTGGAGGGCGATATAGTCGTAGACGCTTATAGCGGCGTTGGAACGATTGCCCTATGGTTGGCAAGAAAAGGCAGATCTGTAATTGGAATCGAAGAATTTGAAAATGCGATTGAGGACGCTAATATCAGCGCAAAATTAAATAACATCGATTCATGTAAATTCCTAACTGGAACCGTTGAATACTGTATGAAAGAGCTTATTTCCGGCCCTCTCATTGACGCCATCATAGTCGACCCGCCGCGAAAAGGCTGCTCTCCAGAGGTTATAGAGTCAATGCTTCAATTGGCTCCTAAAAAAATTGTTTATATATCCTGTAATCCTTCTACACTTGCGCGCGACTTAAGTAAAATTTGCGAAAAAAATTACCAAATCACAAAAATTTACGCGATTGATATGTTTCCACAAACGTCGCATATCGAGTCGGCCGTTCTTTTAACAAATATTGTAAATTTATAAAACTTTGATTTTTGGGAAATTAAGTATTGCCATGGGCATTACTTAACTTTATACTTTTCCTACACAACACATTGTTTTATATAAGAGTTTAAGTTTTCGAATAACCAATACGGTCAATAATAGGTCCTATTGACAGATTTACCAGCGAGGCCCATTGGACGTTAAACGAAAAATTGAAATGTTACGACAAATGGATTTGTTCGAAGCTCTGGACGAAGCTATTTTGGAGCAACTTGCGACACATTGCCGAGAATTTTCTTTAGAGCCCGACGAACCTTTGTTCGAAGAAAATACTTTGGAAACCGCCATGTATTTGATTCTTTCCGGGGACCTACTAGTTTTCAAGGGAGTCAAACAAATTGCCGTGTTAAGCGAGGGGCACTACGTTGGCGAGATGTCTTTAATCGAATCTAAACCCCGGTCGGCCTCTACAAAGGCTATTTCTCAATGCTTATTGCTGGAAATTTCCGAAGTTCAATTCAATAAATATCTTGCCACAGAACCCAAAGCCCTGATTTCAATCATTCGGACCCTATGTTCTAGAATTAGAACAGATCTTGCAGTAATGGCCAACGATTTGCAAAAAGCGAATATTTTTACGCACGATATAAAAAACTGTTTAACGCCTCTTGGGTTAGTTGAAATGTATCTAGAAGATTTGATCGAAGCCTATTCCGGACTCAATGGTCAAAGAAAAAGAGCTGGAGTGGAAGATCTTGAAAAAAGCTTTGAAGTCATGGACATTGTTAAAAATAATTTAACGACTATGATCAATCAAAGTTTAATGAACGCAAAAAAAATCAAAGTCGACTATCAAAAGAGTTCGCACAACGTAATGGAATTAATACGAGAAACGCTCGAACAAGTGGCTTGCCATAAAAACCTTGAACAGAAAAAAATCGAAATTTCGGACTTTGACGAAACCGTTCAATGGACAGTTAACTTTCTCGATATTAAACGCGTTATTCAGAATACGGTCATTAATGCCGGCTACGTAACGGATAAAGGCGGAACTATCAAAGTCGATGTCCAATCTATTGACGAATCTGTTCAGGTTAGCATTACAGATTACGGATGCGGTATTCCAGAAAACATACAACCAATGCTTTTGAAAGAATCGATAACGACTAAAGGCGACGAAGGAAATGGCTTGGGTTTGCTTTCCTGCCGGGAAATCATCCAAGACCTCCATGGCGGAAAATTTTGGTTTAAATCAAAGGTAGGAGAAGGGACTACATTTTTTTTTACGATTCCTGAAAAAGAATCGGAAGCTATCAAGAAATAAAAGTCCCCTAGAAACCCGCATGCTTTGGCGTTCGCGGAAATGGAATAACATCCCGAATATTCTCCATCCCAGTTACAAATTGAACTAATCTTTCAAATCCCAATCCAAACCCCGAGTGAGGAGCGGAGCCAAACTTCCGCAATTCCAAATACCAATAATATTCGTCGGCGTCAATTCCCTTTTCTTTCATCCTATCCAAAAGAATTTGATAATCGTCTTCCCTTTGGCTTCCGCCAATAATTTCGCCAAGTTGCGGAACTAAAACATCCATAGCGCGAACGGTTTTGCCGTCGTCGTTAACCTTCATATAAAACGGTTTAATTTTTTCTGGGTAGTTAAAAACAATTACCGGTTTCTTGAACTTTTTTTCCGTTAAATAACGCTCGTGTTCGGATTGCAAATTTTCGCCCCATTCAACCGGATACTGAAATTTTTCGCCAGATTTTAGCAATATATCCACCGCCTCGGTATACGATATTTTTTCAAAATCCGACTCCAAAACATGGCGCAAACGCTCAATCAAGGATTTATCGATTCTCAAATTAAAAAACTCCATATCGTCGGCGCAAGATTCAAGAGCGTCTTTTAAAAGGTATTTAATAAACTCTTCAGCTAACCCCATATCGTCATCTAAATCATAGAAAGCCATTTCTGGCTCGACCATCCAAAACTCCGCCAAATGCCTACTTGTATTAGAGTTTTCCGCGCGAAAAGTAGGTCCAAAAGTATAAATTTCGCCCAGAGCCATCGCGTAAATTTCACCTTCCAGCTGACCGCTAACCGTCAATCCCGTTTTCTTTCCAAAAAAGTCCTGGGAATAATCTATTGTTTTATTTTCAATAGGAGGATTTGCAATATCCAAAGTCGTAACTTGAAATAGCTCGCCAGCGCCCTCGCAGTCGCTAGAGGTGATTATAGGCGTGTGCAAATAAACAAAATCACGTTCCTTGAAAAACTGGTGAATAGAGTGAGCCAATCGATTACGGACACGCATTACCGCACCAAAGGTATTTGTTCTCGGACGCAGATGTGAAATCGTTCGCAAATACTCGAACGAATGTCGCTTCTTTTGCAAAGGAAACTCTTCCGCATCGGCAACGCCATAAACAGTTACGTCTTTTGCCTGGATCTCGACAGACTGACCTTTACCGGGAGAAAGAGTCAACTTCCCTTCCACTGATAGACAGGCTCCAGTAGTAAGCTTTTCCGCAATATCGGCATAGCAAGTCAACGAATGATCGACAATGATTTGAATATTTTTAATAGTCGAACCGTCGTTAAGTTCTATAAAAGAAAAACCGCCTTTCGAGTCTCTTTTAGTTCTTATCCAACCATTAGCCGTTACATTTTCGCGTTCGGTCGTTTGGATTAATAGATCTTTTATCTTTTCTCGTTTTTTTAAGCTCATCGTTAATTTAATTTATCAACTACTCGAGTTATTAAGGAAAAAGAGCGCTTAGTAAGCGTCGTTCTTTCAATCTCTACACTTTTTCAAAGCGTCGCATATAAATTCGATGTCAAATTCAGTTAAACTGCTTGCCGATGGTAAATACATTCCCCGTAGGCAGAGTTCTTCTGCATTTGGGAAAGACTCGGTCTTATACTTTTCAAAGTAAAGCGGTTGCAAATGAATGGGAATGAAAAACGTTCTCGTTTCAATTCCCCGTTTTGCCAATCGCGCTCTCAATTCGTCTCGCGAAATTCCAAATTCCTCCTGAATCAAAATTGAATACATCCAAAACACGTTCTTGATCCCTTCCGTTATCGGCGGGGTAACAATACCCGGAATGTCTTTTAATAAGCTAGTATATATCCCAGCATGATCAATTCGGACCTGAACATGCTCGTCAAAATTCTCAACTTGCGCTAGCCCAATGGCCGCTTGCATATTGGTCATTCGGAAATTAAACGCTAAATATTTATGCCAAAAATGGCGGTCGTTTGAAAACGCATGGTCGCGAATATTTGCGGCTTTCTGATACAACTCCTCGTTATTAGTCGTAATCATTCCACCTTCGCCAGTAGTAATGATTTTATTAGCATAGAAACTAAAGCAAGCTGCGTCGCCAATACCTCCAATATGTTGCCCTTTGTATAAGGCCCCATGAGCCTCTGCGGCATCTTCAAGAACGAATATATCGTGTTTCTCCGCTAACGCCATAATAGCGTCCATATCGCAGGGATGACCGTAAGTATGAACCGGCATGATCGCCTTGGTGTTTTTAGTTATTTTTTCTTCAATTTTAGAAACGTCCATATTCCACGTTTCCATTTCGGAATCCACCAAAACGGGGGTCGCTCCCGTATGACGCACTGTATTTGCGGACGCAATCATAGTAAAGGTAGGGATTATCACCTCGTCTCCAGGTCCAAGACCCATCGTAATCAAAGCCAAATGGAGAGCCGTCGTTCCGCTTGTGGTGGCAACGCCATACTTAGTCCCGCAAACTTTTGCAAACTCGCGTTCAAACTCTAAAATGAATCTTCCTGCAGATGATATCCAGTTAGTTTGAATACATTGAGTGACATATTTTAGTTCGTTGCCGCTCAAAGTAGGTTCGCAAACGGGAATAATTTTGCCGCTACCTTGCACAACCGGCACTCTTTTAAACGAAATTTCCAATTCCGGTTCTGGACCAGGAATCAACTCCATTTTATCTCCCAAATCTGGATCTTCCGGTTGGATTAATCGTTTTTTTGACGACATGCTCATACTCCGATGGTGATATTAAAAATTACGGTCAATCTAATATAACTGAGATTCTAAAATCGTTAATCCCTTGAAAAGATTGCATTATAGTAATTATCGCACTTTTTTGAATAGGGAAAACAATTTTAAATAATATTTTGTAAGAGCCTCTTAAAATTGGAATTTTAGCGATCAACCACCTCTAACCCTTGGTATTAAAGGCTACACTTTGGAAAACCTTGATTTTTTAGAAGTTTTCTTAATTTATGACAAAGATACTAAAGCTAGCTAGTCATTGACAAGCCAATGCTTTTTTTATATTTTAATGGTATCCGAAATCCTTTTGAATTCATTTTTTAGGCCGTAGTCGCATTTTTTAGCGTTGACGGCCTTTTTAACCTAGGAAAATTTGTGTACATCATTGGTAACTTTCTAGCGGCAACAGCCAAAGTACTAGATATTGTCCTTGTATTATATATGTGGATAATTATAATTCGCGCTTTATTATCCTGGGTTAACCCAGATCCTTATAACCCCATTGTTCAATTTTTATATAACGTAACGGAACCTGTTTTATATCGAATAAGGCGAGTCATTCCCATGTCTGCTATAGGGATCGATTTTGCGCCAATCGTCGTGCTTTTAGCCATCATTTTTTTACAAAGTTTCCTGGTCAATTCGATATCGCGATTCGCCATGCAACTGCAATAGAGATTTATGAGATTCACATATTTAGACATTCTTGAGCAATGCTTCCACGATAAGTTCAGGGGCTACAGCAAACAGGAGGTTGACACCTTCCTGCAACTTGTCGCCGAAGACTTTAAAGAAATGACCGACGAACTGACTCATTTGCGTTCGGACAACGACCGGAAACATAGAAAAATTCTTAAGCTAGAGGAAAAACTGAAAATAGCTGAGGAATCGTCAAAATATAGAAACGGCAACGGAAACGGCAATGGCAACGGAAATGGTCATTCTAAACGCTCCAATAGTTTTGGCGATATTCCTCCAGAGGTTTTAAAGGAAAAAGCTCAAAAAATTATTGAGAAAGCAAAAGAACAAGCCGGTCACTATAAACAAGACGCCGAAAAGGAATTGCGGCGTCTGCAATCCGAGATAAAAAACCTAAAAGGCGAGAAAAAAGATCTGTTGGAAAATTTTAAAGCCAACGCAAGGGATTATCTCCAATCCCTACAAGGCAAAAAAAATGGCGATCATCATGCCAATTCCAACAAAAAAGACTAAAAACGGTATCCGCTTCTCGGCAATAATCCAACCAAAAGCGTCTCAAAACGCAATTGCCGGTTTCCACGACGACAGTCTAAAAATTCGCCTGACCTCGCCGCCAGTTGACGGAGCGGCAAATAGAGCCTGCGTTAAATATTTAGCAAAACAACTTTGCCTTAGTCCATCTAGTATTTCTATCGTAAACGGTTTGACCAGTAGAAAAAAAACTATTCAGGTTGATAATGTAACCGAAGACGCCTTCTTGAAAACGCTCCAGAAAATCCAAAAAGATCTTTAAAGCGCCAAGTTTTTAATCAATTTGCTATCGGCCTCTCCTTGCTTTAAAATTGCATTTCAAAAATTAAGAAAACTCTAATTAATTTTTTGTATTTATCTTTCGGCCCACTACATTCACACTCATAACTTTCATTAAATATGTTTAAAACCATAGAATACGTTGACGATACCGTTCGAATGCTCGACCAGACCAAATTACCGTTAGAAAAAACTTACAACGATTATAAAACCATCGAAGAAGTTGGCGGGGCTATAAAAGGCATGATCATACGCGGAGCCCCTGCAATTGGAGTCGCCGCCGCTATGGGCATGAGCCTGGGCGCAGAAAGTATCCAGGCCGACAACTTTGATTCTTTTTTCTCAGAGTGGGAGGCGATGGGCAACAAGCTCGGCCAAGCCCGACCGACAGCGGTCAATTTAGCGTGGGCTATTTCCCGCATGAAAGATGTTGCTCTTGCCAACAAAGAACTTTCAATTCCAGAATTAAAAAATAAGTTAAAAGCCGAAGCCCAAACTATCTGCAAACAAGATGTAGAAGCTTGCAAAGAAATGGGTAACTTTGGTCAAACCCTCATTTCTAGCGGCTCCAGAGTTCTCACTCATTGCAACGCAGGCGCATTGGCAACTGCCGGCTTTGGCACCGCTTTAGGAGTTATCCGAGCGGCAGTAAACCACGGCAAAGATATAAAGGTGTTCGCTAACGAAACCAGACCGTTTTTGCAGGGCGCGCGCTTGACCTCCTGGGAATTAAACGAAGACAATATCCCAGTCGAGTTGATCACAGACAATATGTGCGGATTTTTTATGTCTAAAAACGAAATCGACGCCGCAGTGGTTGGGGCGGATCGCATAGCGGGTAATGGCGATGTAGCGAATAAAATTGGAACCTATATGGTGGCAGTTTTAGCGGCGCGCCACAAAATCCCGTTTTACGTAGCGGCTCCCATATCCACATTGGACTTATCGCTTGCCAGTGGAAAGGAAATTCCAATCGAAGAAAGAAGTTCGGACGAAGTGTCAAAAATCAACGGCAAACGCATTTCTCCCGAAACGGTGTCCGCCAGACACCCCGCTTTTGACATCACTCCAAACGATTTAGTGACCGCCATCATTACCGACAAAGGCATCGCTTATCCGCCATACACGGAAACTCTAAAGGAACTCGCCGCAAAGCCATGAAAGCCATGATTCTGGCGGCGGGGTTTGGGAAACGGCTTCAACCGATAACCCATCAAATTCCCAAGCCCCTTTTTCCGATAATGAATCAACCGACGCTGGAACACACGATACGACTGCTTCAGTTTCACGACTTCTCCAAAATCATAGCAAACGTTCACCATCTTTCATCTGCAATCGCAAATCGTATTGGGACTAAAATTAAGTACTCCTTTGAAAAAGAAATCTTGGGAACCGCCGGAGGCATAAAAAAAGCTCAAGACTTTTTAAGAGGAGGACCTTTTCTAGTAATCAATGGCGATATTTTGACGTCTATTGACCTAACCGAAGTTATCCGGTTTCACAAAAACCGAAAAGCCCTGGTCACACTAGTCGTTCGCGAAGACCCCAGCCCAGAAAAATATCCTCCAATAGAAATCAACGACGAAGGCAAAATCGTCCGCTTTCCAAAAACAAATTTACCGAACCCAATATCGGATACAAAACGAGTTATGTTTACTGGCGCGCAAATCATTGAGCCACAAGTTTTTGATCGGATACCGCCTGAGGGTTTTTGTGGAACAACCGAAGATATTTTTCCAAAAATCCTGGAAGAAGCGCTCCCTATTTATGGTTACCTTCATAAAGGCTACTGGAACGACATTGGAAATCGCGAAGATTATCTAAAAGCGCATTGGGATATCTTAGACAACCGTCTTCCATTTAAATACCCTCGCTCTGAAACGCTATCGTCTAATCTACAAATAACCCAACCCGTTCATGTAGGTAAAAATTGTAATATTTCGCCGAAAGCGCAATTGGGTCCCTATGTTGTTTTAGGCGATGATTGTATTGTAGAAGATTATGCGGAAGTCAAAAATTCTGTCTGCTGGGACAAGTCACAAATATCGGAAAAAGGGAAAGTTTCCGGTTCGGTTCTAGCATTTGGCTACAAGACTCGACCAGAACAAACTATCGTCGATCAATTGATTTGTTAATCTACATTGGGCGCTACTCAAAGAGTAAATAAGTCAAAGGTTGTTCGAAAAAAAACATGACCCAAGTTTAAAGCTCTATCTCGCCGTCATCCTGGAGGAGCTTTGAAAAAGCGACGAAGGATCTCGCCTCGATTCAATAAAATTTCACCTGAACAAGGCCGAAGGGTTGCCTTGATTTAATTAATTGTCACTCTGAGGTTCTCGAATGGCGACCACCTCTCACTAATTCACTTCGCCTTTAAGAACCCTTAAAAGCTTTAGAGACCTTAACAAGAACAGTGGCCAACTCGTCCACACGCTCTTTAATTTCGGGAGTAGAGGCCCCATCTTCAGAAAATGATTGAGGAGAAGCGTAAACAAATCGAGGAATGATAATACAACGAAAATCCAGCATTAAGCTGTTGGCCATCCCCATTGGCGACATGAAACTACCCTCTCCTCCCGCTGCGCACAAAAAACCAACCACCTTATCTTGCCAAGCTCTACCAGTAAGTTCTATAAAGTTTTTTGCTACGGCATTTAAGTCGTAGTTATAGATGGGCGACGCCATCAAAATCCCGTCCGATCCTTTAACCAGCTTACCCATTTCGCCAACAACCGACTGCTCGTAAACAGAATCGCCGTCGCACAAAGGCAGGTCGCGTTCTGCAAGATCAAGCCACACTGTTTTTTGGTTTAATTCATCTAAACGATTTTGAGCTTCTTTCGCCAAAACCCGACTTCGGCTTTCCGGATTTAAACTACAAGATATTACGAGGTAAGACATCTCAAAAGTTTCCTTAAAAAATTCAAAATAAATTTATGTAATAAAAAATCAAACCAAGCGACTAATTTATAAATGAACTGGATATAACAAAAAATCATTGCTCAATTCTTCCTCGCCTCTACGAGGCTCGTCTGAATGACGCGTCTTAGGGACTGTCTTAAACTGGAGCTACCTTAATTAAATGTTTTTCTAAAATACCAGTTTCATTTTAGTTAAACAGCTTCTTCACGACTAAAATTTCAACAAAGTTCTCTGCTATAATTTAAACATACTATGAAAACTAAAAAAATACACTTAAGATTAGATGCGTTAACAGTATTGCCTCTAATGATACTGTTGAACTTTTTCATTTTAGCAAATAGCGCTAGAGCGGCTTCTACAGACCAACAAGCTCCCGCTAATATGGTATTAATTCCTGCCGGGAAATTTCTTTCGGGTTATTTAGCGGAACGCGCCTATAACGAATGTAAAAAAAATAATAATAAATGCCGAAAAGCCTGGTTTGAAGACGAAGAACCGATCAAGGAAATTGAGATAGACGGATTTTATATCGACACTCATGAAGTAACGCAGAAAGATTATAAAAAAACGACAGGAAAAAATCCTTCCATGTTTAAGGGAGATAGTAATCCCGTTGAACGCGTCACCTGGAAAGAAGCCAACCAATATTGTAAAAAAATCGGCAAACGCCTCCCTACCGAAGCGGAATGGGAAAAAGCCGCCAAAGGTGGCAAAAACTCAACATATGTCTGGGGAAATGTCGTCGCATCGGGTAAAGCAAATTTTTGCGACGCTCAGTGCAGTCACGGTTGGAACGAAGAACAGTTCTCGGACGGATTTGAACACACCTCCGCTGTTGGCAGTTTTCCCGCAAACGGTTATGGGCTCTACGACATGGCGGGCAATGTATACGAATGGGTAGCGGATTGGTACGAAGGAGATTATAATAGCGTGCGCCCAACGAAGAATCCCAAAGGACCGGCAACCGGCGACGAAAAATCAACTCGCGGCGGATCTTGGATCAACTATTCTAGCGGCACGCGCCCCACAGACCGAAGCGGGGCAGATCCAGACGAACGCTACGAATATGGCGGCTTTCGTTGCGCAAAATGAATAATGTTCCTATACTGAATATAAACCTAGAGAATAAAAACCTTTTTTAAGAAATCTTGAAAGCAATCAACATGTCATTATTGGACCAAGTAAAAATAGATCTGAACGAAGCGCGCAAAGCGAAAAATACGGAAGTATCGAATGTTTTGAGCACCTTGTACGCGGAAACCCTCATGATAGGTAAAAACGACGGCGACCGAGACACCACCGAAGAAGAAACCGTCGCCAAGGTAAAAGCCTTCATCAAAAATATCGATGAAACTTTAAAAGCGATTCCCGAAGGCAACGAAAAAAGAACCGGCTACGAAAACGAAAAGAAAGTTTTAGAGAAATACCTGCCGACTCAACTATCCGAAGAAGAATTAACAAAGATCCTAAACGACATCGCTTCTAATCACGAAAAGTCAATGAAGTCTATGGGCAAGGTGATGGGGGAGTTGAAAGCAAAGTACGCCGGTAAATTCGACGGCAAACTCGCCAGCGTCGTCGTGAAGAAAATCCTTGCAGGCTAAGTGGCCACAAAAGAAACTACTAAAAGATACTAACCCAAAAGTGGTTTTGCTTAATTTCTTGAGAGTGATATCGAAAAAACGAGGGTATGATTCAGGTTATTTTCTACTGGTATTTTCTGTGCCTTCTGTGTTTTTCTGTGGTCAACTAGCCTTCCCAAGGAACTGATTCTAGATTTTTTCGAGGGCGGTGGTGAAGCGGTCCATTTCTTCGACGGAATTAGTTTCGGTCACGCAAACCAGTAGTCCATTTTCTAACTCAGAATAATCGCCGCCTAAAGGAACTCCGGCAATAATATTCTGGCCTAACAAAGCTTCCTGAATTTCTCTGGCAGGCTTTGGACATTCCAATACAAACTCGTTGAAGGTCTCGCCGGAAAACTTCACGCTAAAACCAGAAATCTTTGCCAATTTCGCTTTTAAATAATGCGCTTTCTTCAAATTCAATTCGGCAAGTTCTTTCAAGCCATTCTTTCCCATCGTCGCTAAATAAATCGAAGCGGCTAAAGCGCATAATCCTTGGTTGGTACAAATATTGGATGTCGCTTTCTCTCTGCGAATGTGTTGCTCGCGCGTCGATAGCGTCAAAGTGAACGCTTGTCTACCTTCTTGGTCTACGGTTTCGCCACAAACGCGACCGGGCATTTGCCTTAAATACTTTTGCTTGCAGGCAAACAGTCCCACATATGGTCCGCCATACGACACTGCTAATCCATACGATTGACCTTCGGCAGCGACGATATCGGCTCCGTATTCTCCGGGTGGTTTTAAAATCGCTAGCGACAAGGCTTCTGTGACGCAAGCAACTAACAACACGCCATTAGGCTCCAACTTTTCTTTTAATCCGCCAAGACTTTCAATCACTCCAAAATAATTAGGAGACTGCAATACGACTGCCGCGACTGTTTCATCGGCATTTTTTTCTATGTAATCTCGATCTGTTTTTCCGTCCTGTGAGTAGGGAATTTCTTGGATTTCCATCCCATTACCGCGCATGAACGATTTAACGACTTGTCGATATTCCGGATGGATCGCGCGGGAAATTAAAACTTTGTTTCGTTTAGTGATCCGGTTAGCCATCAATGCCGCTTCGGCAACCGCTGATGCGCCATCGTACATAGAGGCGTTAGCGACCTCCATTCCGGTCAACATGGCAACCATGGTTTGAAATTCAAAAATGGCTTGCAGCGTTCCCTGACTGACTTCCGGTTGATAGGGGGTATAGCTGGTCGAAAACTCGCCGCGTAAAACTAAATTGGAAACCAGAGCTGGCGTAAAATGACTGTATGCGCCCGCCCCCAAAAAAACAGCAAAAGCTTCTGGGTCCAGATTTTTTTTCTGGAGCCTTTTCATCTTTTCGATCAATTCATATTCGGAAAAAGCGTCGGGTATCCTTAACGGCTTTTCCAACCGTAATGGTTCTGGAATGGTTCGAAATAAATCTTCGACTCGGTCTGCGCCTATATGGGCGAGCATTTCTTTGATGTCGGACTCGGTGTGCGGGATGTAGCGCATTTTCTTTCTTGTTACCTATTCTTCTTTTAATAACTCGCTGTATTGCTCTGGCGATAGGAGTTGCTTCAAGCCTTCCGAGTTGTCTAGTTTAATTTTTACGATCCAGCCGTCTCCATAAGGATCAGAATTCACTTGTTCCGGAGCCGTTTCCAAACCAGAATTGATTTCCGTTACCGTTCCATCGACAGGCGAATATAAATCGGAAACGGTTTTTACGGATTCGACTACGCCAAAACTGCTGCCATGGACCAGCTTAGAACCTGTGGCGGGCAATTCAACAAAAACAACGTCGCCTAATTGCTCTTGCGCAAAATGGGTTATGCCCACTACTCCGACATCTCCTTCTGCCCGCAACCACTCGTGCTCTTTAGTGTATAAAAGGTTTTCAGGAACGCTCATAAAACCCTCGCTTTTTTATAAATTCATTTAAATTAATTTTAGAAAGTCTCTAACAATTCTTATTTTTACTGGCTTGCTATCGTCTAGATCACTCAAGAGCTAGGCTCAAGACAAATCAGAGTTTTTAGAGATCCCTTTTATTTCTTAACGCTTCTTGGAACAAACGGCAGTTTCACCACCTCCGCTGGAACCGATTGTTTGCGTATTTCAACATTTAAGGTCTCGCCTGGTTTTGCATATTCTTTATCCACAAGGACCAAAGCGATTCCAACTTCTAACGATGGAGAAAAGGTGCCACTGGTGACTTCTCCTACTTTTTCTCCATTCTTCGTTACCGAATAATGGGATCTGGGAACTCCTCGTTCCAGAAGCTTTATTCCCACCAACTTTTTTCCCAGTCCATTTTCCTTGCTCGCGGAAAGCGATTCTTTACCAATAAAATTATCTTTATCCAGCTTAATCGTCCAACCTAATCCGGCTTCTAAGGGATTAGACTCGGCGCTCAATTCGTTGCCATAAAGGGGATACGCAACCTCTAACCGTAGAGTGTCTCTAGCCCCTAAACCTGTCGGTTGGATATCAAATTCCTTACCCACTTCCATAATTTTTCGAAACATCGCTTCGGCTTTCTGAGCGTCAAAATACAATTCGAATCCGTCTTCTCCGGTATATCCTGTTCTTGAAATTATGCACTCTACCTGGTGGACGTCGCCAATTTTGAAATGATAATATTCAATATCTTTTAATGAAACTTCCGTTAACTTTTGCAGCAAGGCCTCGGCATTTGGTCCTTGAATGGCTAATTGAGCGGTTCGGTCGCTAGCGTTGACAACATCGACGTCGAAAGATTTTGATTGTTCCACAATCCATTGAAAATCTTTGTCGGTATTAGACGCGTTGATGCATAGCATGTACCTATCATGAGCCATTCGATAAACGAGTAAATCGTCTACCACGCCGCCGTTTTCATAACACATTGGCGAATAGAGGATGGACTCGTCCTGAAGCTTGGTCGCGTCATTTGGGATCAGGTTTTGAATAAACGATTCCGCTTCTTTACCGGTAATTTCCACTTCGCCCATATGGCTAACGTCAAAAATGCCGCAACTTTTTCTAACCGCCAGGTGTTCTTGAATCAATCCAGCATATTGAATCGGCATATTCCAACCCGCAAAAGGAACTATTTTTGCTCCTAATTCTTTGTGTACAAAATACAATGGGGTGTGTTTTAAAGACGTTTCTTGTGGCATAATAGGAACCGTTAAATTGAAGGGTAAAATTCTACTAAAAAGCCGTCTGATAACCAAGAGCAAAATCGGAACGCTTTGATTATGCGACTCTTCAGCTTTCAAAAATTTATATTATTTTCTGATATAATTCATTTTTTCTTAAAATATTAAGAAGATAGGCGATGGGCTATTTGTTCCAAACAAACCTTTCGCTCTAAATATATTGTAATATTACAGGTTCGAAGACCTTGCTATGAGTTCAGAATCGACTCCAAAAAAATTCGACGCCATATTAGTCGCTGGGGAAGGCGAATCGAGTTATAAAGTCTACAATCAACATAAGGCTTTCCTTAAAATTGAAGGGAAATGTATTATCAATTATGTTTTGGAGACCCTTCAACAAGCCGATTCTATTAAAGATATTTACGTAGTAGGTTCTAAAGATTCTTTGACGAAAACTTTAGTGGAATCGGGAATCGATTTTAAAAACCCCAAGCCCATCTATATCGTTGAGCAACATGCTAACTTGTTTGAAAACATTTGGAACACTTTTTTAGTTAGCATAGGCGCTAAAGAAACAGAGTTAAATCTGGTTGAATCAAAATATAAAGAAAAGGCCGTATTGATCGTTCCGTGCGACTCTCCTTTGATCGCTCCTTACGAAGTCGATTATTTTATTCAAAAATGCGACGTGAACAATTACGACCAAATTTTAGGATTAGCTTCAGACGAAATTCTTAAACCTTTTTATCCCAAAGATGGCAAACCAGGGATTGAAATGGATTGTCTACACCTAAAAGACAAAAAATATCGAATTAATAATTTACATATGGTCAAACCGTTGAAAATCCTTAACAGGAAATACATTCGCAAAATGTATCAATACCGTTACCAGCGAAATATTAAAAACGTCGTTATTTTTGGATTATCGCTTATCGGTAAAGATCATCCAGGGAATTTAAAATTTTATATAGGATTGCAATTAGCGCTTTTCTTTTCCAAATTAAACCTCCCTTCATTGGCGGAGTTGTTCAGAAAATGGACGCCACAACGGGAATTTGAAAAATGTATTTCGAAAGTTTTAGGAACTCGTTTTATAGGATTGGAAACTCCATTACCGGGAGCCGTGCTGGATATAGACAACGATAAAGATTACGAGGCAATGAAAGCTCGTTTTAAAGAATGGGAAAAGTATATCGCCAGCTTAAACCCACATTTGACCGCCGCTAAAGGCAACCCCGTACTGACGGAGGCCGAATTAAGCGTAAAATAAAAGTTGTTTGCGTTTAGAATTAACCGTGATAATCTTGGTTTTCGCATCCGTCGAGTTCAATTTCCCGCCTTTTCCTTCGGGAACGCCTTAATTGAAAACCAACTCAAATTAACAAATATTGACAAAGACTAAGGCTGTCAAATAGTTTCGTAAATTCAGTATGAATCAGCAAAACATTCGTAACTTTTCTATTATCGCCCACATTGACCATGGGAAATCTACGCTAGCGGATAAATTAATTTTAACGACCGGCGGATTGACCAAAAGGGAAATGCAGGATCAAGTTCTGGACAATATGGACATTGAGCGGGAAAGAGGCATCACCATCAAAGCTCAAACCGTTTGCCTAGATTATACGTCCAAAAAAGGCGAAAAATTCGTTTATAACATGATCGATACCCCGGGTCATGTTGACTTTACTTACGAAGTTTCCAGAAGCTTGGCCGCTTGCGAAGGCGTTTTATTAGTTATCGACGCAACTCAAGGGATTCAAGCCCAAACCATCGCAAATTTGAATCTAGCGATGCAAAACAATTTGGCGATCATACCCATAATCAATAAAATTGACCTGCCCAGCGCAAACCCGGAAAACGTCAAAGAACAATTAGAAAACGTTCTGCAAATTGAATCCGACAACGCCGTTTTAACCAGCGCCAAAGAAGGCATTGGAATTGACGAAATTTTAGAGGCGGCGATCGACTTAATTCCGGCGCCGATTGGAGACGCAGACAAGCCTCTGCAATGCCTTTTATTTGACGCATGGTACGACTCCTATCGCGGGGTCATTTCTCTAATAAAAGTTATAGAAGGAACAATACGTGTTGGGTCGAAAATAAAAATGATGGCGACCGATGGCGAGTTTCTTGTGGAAGAGCTGGGCGTTTTCACCCCAGCTCCAAAAACAAAAGATTCCCTGAGTTCTGGTGAAGTCGGATATCTAACTGCGGGAATCAAACAACTTGACCAAACAAAGATCGGCGACACGATAACCGATGTCGTCCGCCCCGCTTCCGCTCCTTTACCCGGCTACAAAGAAGCCAAGCCTATGGTTTTCAGCGGTCTCTATCCCATTGAAGGAGACCAATATGAAGCGCTTCGCGATGCGCTCAAAAAACTGAGGCTTAACGACGCGTCTTTTACCTACGAGCCAGAGACGTCCATTGCGTTGGGCTTTGGATTTCGCTGTGGTTTTCTTGGATTGTTGCATATGGAAATTGTTCGAGAAAGATTGGAACGCGAATACAGGGTTGATTTATTAACAACCGCTCCCACCGTCGTATATAACGTCATTTTGGATAGCGGAAAAACTGAATCGATTGATAATCCAGCCAAGCTAACTGAGTATAAAAATATTGTAGGAATGGAAGAGCCATTTGTTCGCGGAACAATTATTGTTCCGGAGGAATATATTGGAACTATAATGTCGCTGACTCGAGAGCGACGCGGAATCCAAGTGAAAATGGAATATTTAACTCTCGATAACGTTTTATTGGAATACGAACTCCCCTTTAATGAAATTGTTCTGGATTTTTACGACGTGTTAAAATCATCAACAAAGGGTTACGCGTCTTTTGATTACGACTTTATCGACTATAGAACTTCTAATTTGGTTAAACTTGATATTCGTTTGAACGGAGAAGCGGTTGACGCCTTATCTTCAATCGTCCATAAAGATAAAGCCTATTATCAAGGAAGAGAATTTGCCAAGAAATTAAAAAAACAAATTCCTCAACAAATGTTTGAAGTTGCGATACAGGCGTCTATTGGAAGTAAAGTGATATCGCGGGAAACGGTTAAAGCTCTTAGAAAAAACGTCCTTGCTAAATGTTATGGCGGAGACATCACTCGAAAACGAAAGTTATTGGAAAAACAAAAAGCGGGTAAAAAGAAAATGAAACAGGTTGGCCGCGTAGAAATTCCTCAAGAAGCTTTCTTATCTGTGTTAAGAACCGATGGCAAATAACCCTGAAAAGGCGATAAACAGAACCGATAAGCCGACAAAAACCAAAAGCGTCCTTAGAGAGTATCTTGAGGCGATCATTTTTGCTTTAATTATTGCGCTGCTCATTAGATCTTTTGTGGTGCAAGCGTTTAAGATTCCCTCCGGATCAATGAAAAATACCTTACTTATCGGCGACCATATCTTAGTTTCAAAGTTCACTTATGGGATTCATATCCCAAATGAGATTCCGCTTACAAACATAAAATTATTTCCAGATATCAGACTATTTCCCAAAGACCCAAATCGGGGCGATATTATTGTCTTTAAATTCCCTAAAGACGAAACCAGAGACTTCATCAAAAGAGTTGTGGGAACCCCTGGCGACAAAATTCAGTTAATTCGACAAAAATTATACGTTAACGATGAATTGGTAAAAGAACCTTACACAATTCATCTAGATCCAGCCGAAGGCCCCAATCCCATTGCTCCGCGCGATGACTTTGGCCCTATCATTGTTCCTCCCGGACATCTATTTATGATGGGCGATAATCGTGAAAACAGCCAAGACAGCCGATTTTGGGGTTTCTTAGACATCGATAAAGTTAAAGGAAGAGCCTTTGTTATTTACTGGTCCTGGGACCGGGAAAGCAATTGGTTCAGATCTGAACGGTTAGGACGAGGTCTTCAAGAAGAAACTTCCATCGCAGCCATAAAAGCGGGAGGTTAAATTGGATACAGACTTACTCCAAACATCCACAGGCGTAATTTTTGACTTTGACGGTCTTTTAGCAGATTCAGAACCCTTCCATTTTAAAGCTTATAATGAAATGTTTGAACGCTATGGACACTCTTTAAACCCTGAGGAATACTGGGTTGAATTCACGTCAAAAGGAAAAGGAATTGCCGGAGAAATCGAAAGACATAACTTGAAGATTGACGCTGATCCAGTGGAAATGCGCAAACAAAAATTTGAAATTTATGCCCGCCTTTGCCAAAGCGGAGAAATCAAACTTTTTCCAGGCGCCGTTGAATTGATCGAAAGATTATCTCAGAAGCTACCAATTGCTATCGCCTCCGGTTCTTGGACAAAAGATATTAGGTCAATTTTAAAAGGACAAAAAGCAGAGCATTTATTTTCTATAATTTTAGGAAAAGAATCCGCTCCTAAAGAAAAACCTCATCCCGACATTTTCCTGGAAGCCGCTAAAGAAATGGATTTAAAACCTGAAGGATGTTTCGTTATTGAAGACGCTTTAAAAGGATTAGCCGCCGCAAAAGCAGCGGGAATGAAATGCGTAATTATTCGCAATCCATTAAACCAAAACATTGAGTTCCCCGAAGCCGATTTGGAATTTTCGGATTTAAACGCATTTCTAAACTTTGTAAAGCAAAATATTTAAATTTTCTCTTATCTCACCTTACCTTTTCTCGACGCTCCTTTTGATTTTTTTTAAAAAAAAAGCTCCTCATATAATTAAAAGATAACGCCTTAAACTTTTTCTCTCCATAAATCAAAGCTTTTCGTTTCTGCTATCAAAAGTCGATTAGAAGACCTATTTTTCATCTCTGACAAAAATGAAAATCCCAAAAAATTACCATAGTTATTTTTTCGAAATACCTGTATTATGTCCGATATTAAAATCATAAAATAAAATTTTTTATCGAAAAAGTTCTAAAATTTTCCTTAATAAATCCAGAAAAACTCGGGATTCTCTCGTTTATTTTTTTAGAGTTTCCGCTCTAAGATATTTGAAATTCAATATATCGACTTAATATTTTTTTAGTTGTTTTTTGGTTCGATCAACAATTAGGAGGACTAAATATCGTGAAAAAAAAAGCGCAGTTTGGAGTAACGGATAATGTTGGAGAGCGGCTCAGAGAATGGCGCAAAAAATCTAAGATGAAATTATTAGAATTAGCGGAGGTTATTCAGATTTCGCAAGGGTCTTTATCCGATCTAGAAAACAACAAATCTCTTCCGTCCGCTAATACGTTAGCAAGTCTACATACCCAAACGGATTTAAATATTGTTTGGTTACTTACCGAAACCGGAAAAATGAGGCGGCCAAAAAAGAATTAATTTTCAAACCGGAGCCTTTTTTAGGCTCCGTTTTTTTTTGACTAAAAAAGGAAAAACTGGCGAGCTTAAATACAGACAACTATTTTAATGATTTGCCAAAAAAATCGACTGCGCTTTGCAACCCATCTTTAGCGACATCCAACACCTTACCTGAAACAACCTCTACTTTTTCTACATATTTTTGAATCTCATGGTTCTCGTCGCCTGCAGAGTGGCTAGAAGCATGCTCTTCCGCTGGAGCTTCGTGAGCTTCTTCTGCATGAGTTTCCTCTACAGCCTCTTCGTCATGTGATTCGGCTTCGGCATGTTCTTCGGCGGGAACTTCATGAGCTTCCTCAGAGTGCCCTTCACCTTCATGCGACTCTTCTACCGCTTCTTCATCATGCGATTCGGCTTCGGCATGTTCTTCGGCAGGAGCCTCATGAGTTTCTTCGGCATGCTCTTCGCTTTCATGCTCCCCTGACTCTGCGGGCTCTAAAGCCGGAATAACGTCGTTTTCAGCATGAGCTTCTTCTGCTTGCTCTCCATGGGACTCGACGTGCGTTTCCTCGGCATTAGTTTCTTCGGCATGCTCTTCGCTTTCATGGGATTCCTCAATCATTTCTTCGTCATGCGACTCGGCTTCGGCATGTTCTTCGGCAGGTGCCTCATGAACTTCCTCAGCGTGCTCTTCGCTTTCATGTTCCTCTGACTCTGCGGGCTCTAAAGCCGGAATAACGTCGTTTTCAGCATGAGCTTCTTCTGCTTGCTCTCCATGGGACTCGACGTGTGTTTCCTCGGCATGAGTTTCTTCGGCATGCTCTTCGCTTTCATGGGATTCCTCAGCCATTTCTTCGTGAGTTTCTGACTCGGCGTGCACTTCCTGGGCATGAACCTCTTCTGGAGCGCTTACTTCACCGGGCGGCAATGCCTCTTCACTTTCAGGAACATCAGAATGTTCAACGGGTGGAGGAGCATTATGTATATCAGAGGCTTCTACATCCGATCGCTCCGCTTCAGGCCCGGTCGATTCTGAGAGTTTGCTTATAGCCTCATTTTGATCGGCTAAGGCTTTTGTAATTTCATTTTTAAAACTTTGAAACTCCGCTTGCAAAGCGCTAGCGTCTTGAGGGGCTTGAGGAGCTCCTCCACTTGACCTTAGAGAAGTAATTTGAGCGTCAATTTTAGCAAAATTTTCTTGAAACTCTTTGAACGTTTCTTTTCGTTCTTGAACCAAATAATAAGAAAAACCGCCAAGCCCCATAATAAGTAAAATCACCCAAAAGTTCATTCCAGATCCAGAAGACTCCTTAGCCGCGGCTACAGGCTCTTGATCTTCAGAACTTGCACCGGCCTCATCGGAATTAGACGGTTCAGAAATTTCGTTCTCTTCAGTTTTTGGAGCTTCTTCAGTTTCTGGAACTTCTTCTTTTTGCGAAGAATCTTCCGCAACCGCTTCTTTTGGGCTTTCTTCTTCTTTGCTTATTTCTGGCGATGCCGAAGTTTCTTCCTGAGCTTTTTGTTCCTCCGGTTTGGAAGTTTCCTCTTTTTTATTTCCTTGGTTCTTATTTTTTTTCTTCATTATTACTGATCAATTTTAGGGGTTTGCGATTAATGAATTACCTTGCTCAATGGATACTCTACAATATCCTGGGCGCCAGCTTCCTTAAGATCGGGAACGATTTCCCGAACTAACTTTTCTTGAATTACCACATTGACGTCTACCCAACTTTCGTCGGTTAGGGAAGAAATCGTAGGCTTCATATTTTCGGGTAAGATTTTAATCACAGAATCTAAACTGGCCTTGGGAACATTCATCATGAGTCCAACTTTTGTGTTAGCTTCCATTGCGCCTTTCAACATCATCACCAGTCGATTAACTTTATTCTGCTTCCAGGTATCTTTGTAAGATTCCTTATTCATAATAAACTTGGTGTTGGATTCCATGATGGTTTCCATAATTCTTAAATTATTTGCTCTTAAAGAATTTCCGGTTTCGGTAACTTCAACAATTGCGTCCACCAATTTAGGAGCTTTGACCTCCGTTGCACCCCATGAAAATTCAACGTTAGCGGTAACTCCATGCTTTTTTAAAAAATCGACGGTCATATTGACGGCCTCGGTTGCAATTCTTTTACCCTCTAAATCTTTAACCGAATGGATATCCGAATCGTTTGGGACGGCTAAGACCCATCTAACTGGGCGTGTCGATTGCTTCGAATAGACTAAATCGGCGATTTCTTCAACGTCCGCCCTATTTTCCATCACCCAGTCTTTACCAGTCAATCCGGCATCTAATACGCCATCCGCCACATATCGAGCGATTTCTTGTGCGCGAATTAACATGCACTCTATTTCGTCGTCGTCAATGGAAGGAAAATACGATCTACTTTTAATGGTAACTTTATAACCCGCTTTAGCAAACAGCTTAACGGTGGCCTCCTCTAAACTTCCCTTTGGGATTCCTAACTTAATCTTTTTTTCGCTCATAAAACCTTTTTCGTCTGCCGGTTTATTGCCGTGTTGATCGCCAAATTAAAACCGTAAAATTAATACTTAATGAGTAGTGAAGCGGTTACGATTTCTTATAAACTTTTTCGGGGTCAAAAATTTTTTCTTCTACAATTTCTACTTCCCCGTTTACTTTTCTAAAAAAACAACTTTGGTACCCCGTATGACAAGCCGCCTTGCCCACTTGCTCTACCTTGAGTAAAACAGTGTCGTCGTCGCAATCTACGAATACTTCTTTAACGTTTTGAACGTTACCGCTCTCTTCGCCCTTCATCCAATACTTATCTCGAGATCGGCTATAAAACCATGTCTTCCCGGTTTCTAACGTTTTTTCCCAAGCATTTTTGTCCATATACGCTAACATCAAAACCTTATTAGAATCGGCGTCTTGAATAATGGCAGGCACAAGACCTCCCATTTTATTAAAATCGAGTTCCATCATATCCTCTGGTCAAATAGCGAAATTTAAAATATTATTGATTTTCTGTCAACATTATAATAGCCTGTTTGCAGAAAAACCAAAAAATCCCTTCTAAAAATTCTGTTTAACCTATTAAAACAAAATTTTTTATAACTTTCAGAGAATTTTATGCCATCAGTCGGTCACTATAAAGTTTACGCCCCAGTTGAACCATGTACTTATAAGGGGGAAAAACTTAGGGAAGTCATTAATAAAATTTTAGCCGATAAATTTCCAGAAGGCTCAAAAGAACTTAATTTAGAAGGTTGTTGTATAGGTTCCGAGGGATTAAAAGTTGTTTTGGAAGAAAAAAGGCTATCCGAAGTCAAACGCCTTAATTTGGGCGGCAATCAAATTAAGAACGAAGGGGCTGCAATATTAGCCAAATCCCCTTTATTTTCAAAGCTCAACTGGTTGGAGCTGGGTGGAAATGGTCTCGAAGCTGAAGGTATTCGAGCTATTGTTAACTCTCAAGGGTTGGGTAAATTGAAAACCTTAAATTTATGCCGAAATACAATAGGCGACGAAGGGGCCATAATTTTAGCCAAAGAAAATAAGCTACCAAAACTAGAAGAATTGGATTTGGCTTGGAATGAAATTGGCGATAAAGGAACTCTTGAGTTATCGCGTTCGGCTCATTTCCCTAATTTAGTTGCGGTTTATTTAGATAATAACCTTGCCTCCTACGAATCGCGGGAACAAGCGAAATTAGAAGCTAATTTTAAAAAACTTCAGTCTTTGAATATATAAGAAAAAGAATGCTTTTCTTAATACTCTAAGCCTATGAATCAAAAATTCGAAAAGGGATACTTATTAATAGCCAATCCCGTTCTACCCGACCCTAACTTTTCTAGAACTGTCGTATTACTTTGTAATCACAACGAAGGCGGTTCCTTCGGATTAGTTATTAATCGAGTGGCGGAATTTTCCCTTGATGAAATTCTTGAAGGGTCGGAACACGATATTCCCGAGATTCAAAGAATCTTCCTTGGCGGGCCCGTTGCCCCAACCCAAGGTTTTTTTCTTTGTCGATCGGAAAAAGAATTCCCTGAATTAGAATTCATTTGTCCTGGAGTTCAATTAGGAATGAATTGGGAAAGTTCAAAAGCAGTAGCCGATCAAATTGAAGAGCCGGAAAAAAATATCCGTTTTTATCTTGGGTACTCTGGCTGGGCATCGGGACAATTAGCTGGCGAAATGACGCAAAAAAGCTGGCTTACTAGAGAAGCGCAAGAATCCTTCATTTTTTCAGAACACGAAGACAAAATTTGGTCGAATGTTGTTCGTTCCTTAGGTAAAGAATACGAATACCTTTTAAACGCTCCGGTGAACCCTAGCTTAAATTAGCGCCAATAAAATGGTTGCGCTCCAATACGTCCCCCCTTCCGAACAAGTTTTTAAGTGCTACCTCCCTTTAAAATATTTTGGCTTCACTTTAATTGATTATTATAGTTCCCGCTTTCCATATTTAACGGCTTCCCAATGGGAATCCTATATCCAAGAAGGAAAAATTACCGTAAACGGTAAAACTGCACAACCAGATCAAATATTAAAAGAACACGATCATATTATTACTCGAATGGGTAAACGCCAGGAGCCTCCAGCTAATCGTCAATTAACCGTGCTTTATGAAGATGTTGATATTCGAATTTTTAATAAAGCCGCTCCCATACCAGTGCATCCAAGCGGTCGATTTTTTAAAAACAGTATGACGGAAATTTTAAAAGAGGTCTATCCCGGTGAAACTCCTATGCCAACGCAAAGGTTAGACGCTTCCACTACGGGAGCTTTATTGTTTGCTAAAAATAAAAAATCCGCCGCTTTTTTTGCCGAAGAGTTTTCTAAAAGAAGAATTTACAAAGAATATTTGGCTCTTGTCGATGGCATTCCTCCTAAAGATCATTTTTTTGTAGAGTCTTCCATTGGAAAAATAAGAGGAAATAGATGGGGAGTTGGACCTCAGGCGAGATCTCCGAAAGAAGCAAAAACTGAGTTCCTAATACTTGGTTCGCATAATGGTCAGACCATATTAAAGGCCATACCGCATACAGGAAGGACAAACCAAATAAGAATCCATCTTGCCGACATGGGGTTTCCAATTAGTAACGACCTTGTTTATGGAAACGGTTCCGAAGACCCTGCGACTAAAATGGGATTGCACGCTCATATATTACGCTTTAGTTTTCGGGACGAACCATTTAATATTATTGCTCCTCCGCCCGACCATTTCCGGAACCTTGGCATTAGCTTTTAGAAATATAGCTTTAAAATTTTAACGGATCAGATGAAAGAAATCAGTTCTATAGAAGAACCTAAGGACACAGGAACCTTAATTGGAAAAGCGCGTAATGCCTTTTGGATGGCGCCTTTATCCGGAATAACGGAAATCTGTTTTCGCGAATTCATGGATGAAATGCACGCGGGAGTTTTAATTTCCGAATTAGTTTCGGCAAAAGGTCTTGTTTATAATTCCGAAAGAACGCAAGCGATGATTGGAATTCACAAACAACCTCAAACAATTATAGGAATACAACTATTTGGCGAAAGCCCTGAAGATATCATTGAAGCTTCTCGATTTATAGAAGACACTGGAGCGGATTTTTTAGACATTAATCTTGGGTGTCCCGTAAAAAAGGTCGTTAAAAAAGGGTGTGGTTCCGCATTGTTACGCGACCCGGATAATTTAGAAAGATTCCTAAGTAAAATAAAGTCTAATATCAAACTCCCTTTGACTTGTAAAATGAGAACAGGGTGGGATCATAATGAATTAACCGCTCATGAGTGTGTTCGAGCCGCTTATAATTCAGGATGCGAATGGGCAGCCATACACGGCAGAACTCGCGCTCAAGGATATTCAGGAGAATCCGACTGGAAACTCATTAAAGAAGTTCAACAAAATTCTCCATTACCAATAATAGGAAATGGAGATATTAGGAACTCAAAACAAGCCATTGAGCGGTTGGAAGAATCAGGTGTCGCAGCTGTTATGATAGGTCGAGGAGCTTTACGCAATCCATGGATTTTTATGGAATGCGAAGACAAATTAGAACAAAACCATATCCCCGACCGCCTTAAAAAAGTGACTCGATTTTATGAGATTTTAAAAAGTTTTCACGACCCACGCCACATACTAATTCACTTAAGAAAGCTAATGGTTTGGCTTGCCTTTGGACTTCCTGGAGCTTCTAATTTTAGAGGAGAACTTTTTACTCTTCATTCCGCCAAAGAGGTATACGATCTTGCAACCGTATTCTTTGAAAAAAATAAAAATCATCCCGTTCCTATTTTTGACCATCAAGAAGCGTTTATGATGGGAGGACATGGCTAACATTTCCATGTTTAATTGAAAATGTAACATTTTAAATTACCTGCCAAAGGGGGATAAATTGGAAGACACCAACTTTGAACTCATAAATAAGATACCTTTTTTTGCCAAGTTCAATGAAGAGGAAAAACGCTTTTTGGCAAATTTGGATAAGCATTTGCTGCGCTACCAACCCTCCGACTTCATTATAAACGAAGGAGAAATTGATAATGCATTTTTCGTTTTGTTAAAAGGCGTGATTTGTATCGTAAAGAGTAAGCCAAAAGAAAAAACAATTACAAAATTAAAAACGGGCTCCGTATTTGGAGAAATTGCGGTTGTAGGGAAAAGACCTAGAACAACCAGCGTAGTAGCAAACGGAGATGTTATAGCCATGCGTATTGAATTGAGCGAAGTAGAAAAACTTCCTCTTAATATCCAAACAAAGCTAAAAGACCAGCTTATAGGGATCTTAGCTAATCGCCTAGAAATCATGAACGATCAATGGGCTAGATTTATCAGGTAAATAAATTTTGTACTCTTCAAACAAGTCTCATTCAAAAAAACCCAAAGATCTTTCGAAACCTTTCGAAAAACGCTCAGGCTCTTCCAAAAAACCCGAACTTACAATCTGCGGTTGGAACGCTTGTTGGAGCCAATTTAAAAATCGGCCAGATGATATTTTGAGATTGTATTTCTCCAAAGAGCGCTCGGTAGAACTAAAACCAGTCGCCCAATGGTGCTCAAAGAAAAAACTACCCTACCGAATGCTGGACGCTGAATCATTGGCCAAGGTTTCCGCTAGCGTTCACCACGAAGGAGTGGCTCTAACAATTCGCCACCCGGAGTTGCCATTGGCTAGAGAAATAATAAAAAAAGGATTACCATCGGACAGTATTTCCTTAACGCTAGACCGAATAGGCAACCCCCATAACTTTGGAGCCATTCTTCGATCGGCCGCTTACTTTGGAACAAAAAACGTTTTTCTATCCGAGTCATCCGACCAAGCCACTATTAGCTCGTCCGTTGCCAGGATGGCGGAAGGGGCTTTGCCCTTGGTTTCCATACATAAATGTTCTAACCTTCCTTCCGCTTTACGAGATTTACAATCTGCAGGAACCTTTATTTTAGGAGCGGACGTTAAAACAGGTAAATCTCTTTACGACCAATCTATTCAGTTTCCCTGCATGCTAGTTTTAGGTAACGAAAAAGACGGGATTAGCAATCAGGTAAAAAATCGATGCAACAGCTTAATAAAAATCCCGGGAACGGGCGGAATCGATTCTTTAAACGTTTCGGTCGCCGCAGGAACTATTCTTTCTGAAATATATAGGCGAAAATTGACTCGTTAAAAAACATATATCTTTCAAAAATTTAAACTTATTACCGGGTTTTTTAGATGTTTTTTTCAATGCTTCACCCATTGGCGGTGCATTTCCCAATGGCTTTGCTCGTTAGCGGAACTTTGTTTCGACTAATGGGGAAAATTCAAAAGGAAGATGCCATATTAGAGGCGGGGCGTTTTAACTTAATCTTTGGTTTTTGGACCTTACCGCCGGCCTTCTTAATTGGATTGCTAGGAAAATCCGAAATTAAAATCCAACCGGCATTTGAATCGTATATTGATTCACATCTCCTATACAGTTCTTTAGCCTTTGGTATTTTTGCGGTTATTATAATCCTTAACCGACTGCCTAAAAATCGTTTATCAGGTTTTCTACATTACTTATTATGCATTTTCGGACTCGCCGCTATATTAGCTACAGGTTTTTTTGGGGGCGAGCTTGTTCACCGCTTCGACTTGCCAATTATGCGATAACTTTATTTTAAAGATATTAGTTTTCCTTAAGTCAATCAGAACTGGCGCCAACGACGTCCCGAATGGCCTCTTTATCCCATAAACGACTAGGATTTTCTCGACCTATATGAATTAGGAATTCAACATTCCCTTTCTGACCGGTTATTGGCGAAGAGATAAGATTGAGGAAATACCAACCTGATTCGCTGATAAAATTTTTAAGATCTAACAACACTTTCAAATGTTTATCTGGGGACTTAACGATCCCTTTTTTTTCCACCTCATTTTTCCCCACTTCGAACTGAGGTTTAACGAGAGCGATAATTTCTCCTTGAGGCTTTAGTAAATCAAATGTAGGAGGTAAAACGAGCTTAAGGGAAATAAAAGATACGTCTATGACGGCCAAATCAACCAATTCTCCCAAAGCGTCTGTGCTTAGGTATCGTATATTTTGCCGTTCTAACAACCGAACTCTTGGGTGAGTTCTCAGCTTCCAATCAAATTGGCCGTAACCAACATCGACTGCAACGACTTTAGAAATATCGTATTGAAGAAGGCAGTCAGTAAAACCGCCAGTGGAGGCGCCAATATCGATAGCGGTTTTTCCAGAAATAGAAACTTCAAAAAATTTAAGGGCTCGCTCTAATTTAAGACCGCCTCTACCGACAAATGGATGTTCTGGCTCGAAAACGCTAATGCAACTGTCCTCGGGAACTATTTTACCTGCCTTGCTGACTACTTCCCCGTCGACTTTAACTTTTCCCGCCAGGATTAAACTTCGAGCTTTTTCGCCAGTAGAAATTAGTTTTTTTTTACCAGCAATCGATCAAGGCGTAACCGGCTAATCTTCTTTGTCATTGTCGCCATCAACAGGAAATAGATCGGTAATTAATTCGCCTTTTTCGTTTTTGGTCAATTGCTCGATTTTGCGTTCCGCTTCGTTTAGTTTTTTCGAGCAAAGCCGAGACATCTTGATTCCTTCTTCAAAAGCTTCCAACGATTTATCAATATCCATTTCGCCTTTCTCTAATTCATCGACAATGGATTCTAACCGTTTCATCGCTTTTTCAAATTTTATGTCTTCCTTCTTCTCTGTCATATCATTCTAATTAAAAGTTTTGTAAAATTAATTAACAAGAAAATAACGCTAAGCTTTTCTTCAGATGTATTTTACACAAAAGCCAGGGCTATGTTTCGAAAATTTGGCTCGACTTGCAAAATATTAAAAAGAATTCTTAGCAAAACCTGTCATTTTATTTTTATTATCGAATTTTGAATAAAAAACCTCTTCTCATTTACGATGGCGATTGCGACTTCTGCCGCGTTTGGATAGGCCGATGGCGAAAAATTACCGGCGATTCAATTGACTATGCTCCATACCAGGAAGTCGCTTCTGATTACCCGCAAATTTCTATCTCTCAATTTGAAAACTCCATCCAATTAATTGAATCCAATCAAAAAATCTTTACAGGAGCCAAAGCTGTTTTTAAAACTTTGTCTTACAATCCAAAACGCCGATGGCTCCTTAAACTTTATGAATCCATTCCTGGGGTTGCCTTTATATCCGAGCTTGGTTACAAAATAATCGCTCGTAATCGCCAAACCTTTTCAAAGCTATCTAATTTTTTTTTGACATAAATCACCACTCGCCAGATTTAGTTCTTACGAGAAATTTATATCTTCGTGGCCTTGGGTTAGTTTATTTTCTCGCATTCGCCTCGCTTGGTTTTCAAATTACCGGTCTTATTGGAGACCAAGGTATCCTCCCTGTCAAAGAGCTTTTAGATTGGGTCGAGCATGAGTTTAAAACCGACAAATATTTCGTTGTCCCCACCATTTTTTGGATTGATTCTGGAAATCTAATTCTTCAAATCGTTTGTGGAGCCGGCGCAGCGCTGGGTTTGATCATGGTGGCGGGTTACTTTCCCGGCTTACTGACGGGCCTGTGTTGGCTCCTCTATCTATCTATCGTTTCAGTCGGGCGCGAATTCCTTTCGTACCAGTGGGACACCTTGCTTTTGGAAATTGGTTTTCTTTCCATTTTTATTTGTCCTTGGCATTTACAAAAAAAATCCATCGAAGCTCCTTCAACCTTTGTTGTCTGGCTTTTTAGAATATTGGCTTTTAAGCTAGAGTTTTCTTCTGGAGTTGTAAAACTAGCAAGCGGCGATCCAAGTTGGAGAGATTTATCTGCGCTCAGTTTTCATTATGAAACTCAACCTCTACCAACTCTTGGAGGATGGTTTTTCCATCAATTACCCAACATTTTCCACGAAGTTTCGACGGCGTTAATTTTAGTATCTCAATTGATTTGTCCTTTCCTTATTTTTTTTACAAGAAAATTTCGAATTGCATATTTCTTTATAATGATTGCAACTCAATCCCTAATTGCTTTCTCAGGAAATTATGGTTATTTCAATCTGTTAACTATCGTTTTGGCAATTTTTCTCTTATACGATGACTTTATAAAAAAGATATTTTTATTTTTTAAAATTACTCTTAGTTCTCCTTCACCTTCTTCTATATCCATCTCAAAACATCTATTTTTATACACAATCGGTTCGATTCTCATTACGTTAAACTTCATTAATATCTTTGGTTTATTCTTAAAAATAGAATTACCAAATTCCATTAATAGCGGTATCAACCAATTGCAATCTTTCCATTTAAACAACCGCTATGGATTATTTGCCGTAATGACAAAAAAAAGGCCAGAAATCATTATTGAGGGGAGTAATGATTTGGAAGTCTGGTCTGAATATAAATTTAAATGGAAAGCTGGAGAACTAAATCAGCCCCCTCTATTTGTGGCTCCTCATCAACCCAGATTAGATTGGCAAATGTGGTTTGCGGCCTTAGGAAATTTTAATAGTAATCCTTGGTTTATAAATTTTCTTGGGAAAATATTTATAGGTTCTGAGGATGTTTTAAAATTACTAGCATATAATCCGTTTCCAAATTCTCCACCTCGTTATATTCGAGCCTGGGTTTACGACTATCGTTTTTCCAGTTTTGATGAGAAAGGAAAAACAGGATCCTGGTGGCGCCGAACCTTAGAAAAACCGTATTCTCCCACGATTCAAAATCCTTTTTTTAAAGAAAAAAAGCCGCCGCTATTCTAAAGCGGCTACAAATAAAAACTTATAGCGGTATAATAGACACACTTTTTTATCTTCAATCATGAGAGTAAATGATATGCCGATTATCGAAGTCTCAGGCTTGAACTTTGAGTACCCCGGCAAAATTGCCCTTCAAGACATATCTTTTACCATCGAACCAAAAACCATCACCGCCTTGGTAGGCCCAAACGGCGCGGGAAAAACCACATTGATGAGCTGCCTCGCCGCCCTTGCCCAACCCGTTTCCGGTACAATCCATATCGGCGGCGTTTCAGTTTTGGACGAACCCCGACGTTGCCACAAAATGATGGGATATCTCCCGGATTTCTTCGGCTTATATGATGAGTTAACGGTTAAACAGTGTTTAACATACGTAGCCATGGCTCAAAAGCTTCCTTCAAATCAGATTGAAAAAGCCGTCTCCCAAACTGCAGCCAGCGTTAGGATAGAAGAACATTTGAACAAAAAAGCAGGGGCTCTTTCTAGAGGATTAAGGCAAAGTCTTGCAATTGGCCAAGCCATAATTCACGGCCCGGAATTACTCCTTTTGGACGAGCCCGCATCTGGACTAGACCCTGAGGCTCGCCATAATCTTTCAAACCTTCTCCAAACTTTGCAGAGAGAAGGAAAAACCATCCTTGTGTCGTCTCACATCCTCTCCGAACTTGAAGATTATTCCACACACATGCTCGTGATAAGAGACGGTAAATCGCTCGGTTATTCTAAGATTGGGGATATAAAACTATCGCAAAAGAAAAAAATGATTCTAACTCTCACTGAATCCGCCGCGAAATTCGCAGAACGCTTGCGACAATTCGACTCTGTAGAAAACGTGACGAACGAGACCGCTAGTATAGAGTTTGATTTCGACGACGATCCTCAAGCTCGCCGAGACCTGTTAAAAAGATTAGTGACCGAAGGCTTTCCGGTCTGCGGTTTCGTTGAAAAAGAGGTCGATCTCCAGAAAATTTACATTGATAAATACGCCCCCGAAAAGGTCAATTAATGAAATTCCAAAACGCCGAATTTCAAAGAAACTTTTGGTTGGAATTTAGTTTCCATCGGATCGTAGCAACTCCTATTATTTTAGGAACTTTTTTTTATATAGCGGGTATAAAGGAAATCAACCCAAACATGGCCATATTTGGGTTGTCCGCTTTTTTGTTTGTAGCTATTGTCTGCATTTGGGGGGCTCATCGTACGGCGGATAGCATGGTTTCCGAAATCCAAGAAAGAACTTGGATTTCACAACGGCTAACTCCAACAAATCCCTGGTCAATGGTATGGGCTAAATTATTTGGAAGTTCCATTGCCGCTTGGTATGGAGGAGTGTTTTGTTTAATCGCGTTTTTTATCACGGGCGCCAATCTCGAAAATCAAGAATTAAAATGGGCTCTAATTAGCCAAGGGCTGTTACCTGGAGCGTTTTATTTAATTGGTACAGCCATCGCATGCCAAGTTATTGGGTTTATGATCGGGTTTGGCGGGACCGAAGAAAGAAAATCGTTGGCGGTGCGTAGGAGCTTCGTCTCTAACGGGGCTGGAGGTATAATAGGAATTTCATGTCTAATTCTGAGTTTCAAAAAACTGGAACTAAACGCAACCATCCTTTGGTATGGAATTCCCTTTGCCGAGTTTTATTTTTGGATATTCAGCTTATACTCATTTTTGGCCTGGGGTTTGATTAGCCTTTATTCTCAAATGCGTCGGGAATTCCAAATGCCCAATCACCCGCTAGTTTGGGTAACTTTTCTGGCATTCATTAGCATTTATATATTTGGCTTTGAATTTGAATCCACTAAAGAAAGTTTTGGAGATAGAGGTCCCATTTTCTTTCGTTCTTCATTGAGCTTTTTTTCTATGCTCATTCTGGCCTATCTAATGATCGTTTGGGAAAAAACCGACGGTTTCGCTCTACGTCAATTATTCGGCCTGATAAAGCGAGGACAATTTAAAAAGACAATTTACAAAATCCCCCGATGGACACTTTCTGTCCTTTCAGCCTGGGTATTAGGGATCTGGCTTATCATAGCCTTTGGAACTGAGTCCGCAGAATGGAGTATCGACATGTATCAAGTAGTCGGCGCCATCTTATGTTTTGCCATGCGCGATCTAGGTCTAATTCTGTACTTTCGTTTATCCGCCAAACCTCACCGAGCAACGGCGGTCGCTATTCTATATCTCTTCATCCTATATGGATTGATGCCCGCATTGACGCTTACTTCTATTTCTGAGGAATTCGTTTACGTCTTTTATCCCATTTCCTCAGAAACTTCCGCTTTAAAGGCAATTTTCCCTCCCTTCTTAGAAGCCGTTTTAATGTGGATTCTAACCATGACGAGATGGAAACGTTCACCGAATTATCAACTTACTTGATAGAGGCGAAAATTACGGGCTTTTTGGAATAAAAACTCTTCCAGTTTTTTAGCAGATTGAAAGAAGAGGATAAATGAGAGTTTTGCAAGGATGCGATTAACAATTGCCAGATACTTAAGGTCTACCTTCTTTAAAAAAACCAATTAAAACTAAAATAGAGGCGGTAACGCCACTAAGGACGTATAAAAAAAAACCTACCGAGGTATCTCCAAGAATAGTAATGAAATAACTTCTATTAAAAACAAAACCCCAATGAAAAACAAATGCGTAGGAGATCAATAAGCCTAACTTATGTCTTCCAAAGAAAAAACAAAGCGAAACTAAAAATACAAACGTTACAACCTGTCCTAAAGGGACCACTAAAGTTTTATCGGATAAAAATAATGTAAAACTATTCCAAAATTCCATTTTTGGACGCCAGAGAGATAATTTATTTCTAATATTGGAAAGCTTAAAAAAATTCGCTTTATGAGGCTAAAGGCTGTACTTGATTTCTCCCAGAATCCTTAGCCTTATAAAGATTTTGATCCGCTTCGCGCACGGTTTGCTCAAAATTGCCTTCTTTTTCAAAAATACTAATTCCAAAACTTGCAGTTACATCAACTTTCTTATCTCCGGTTTCGAATTTTTTTCCTTCTAACTTACTCCTAATTTTTTCGGCAAATTGAGCGGCGCCTTCTATTTCAGTATCAGGTAAAAGCAATAAAAACTCTTCTCCTCCCCAACGCGTAGCGATATCTTGCAATCTCTTTTCTTCTTTGATCAATTGAGAAAATTCTATTAAAACTAAATCTCCAAAATCATGGCCGTAGTTATCGTTTACCTGCTTAAAAAAATCAATGTCAGCCATAACAACTGCAAACGGGCTACTATTTCTTTCTGACCGCGCTATTTCTTTTTCCAATTGATCAAATAGATAACGTCGGTTGTACAATCCAGTTAATGGATCGTTATGGGCCATGTTAGCAAGCTGTTTGATTGCTTGTCGTAATCGGATATGGGTTTTTACCCTCGCAACGACTTCCGCTTGTTTAAAAGGTTTAAAAATATAATCAACCCCGCCAACTTCAAAACCTTTGACGACATCATGCGCATCATTCTTGGCCGATATAAAAATAACGGGAATATCTTGCGTCACATCGGATTCTTTCAATTTTTCGCAGGTTTCATAACCATCCATCCCCGGCATCATAACGTCCAATAAAATCAAATCCGGTATGGCTTGCTCGGCTATTCTAATAGCAATATCTCCTCTGGGAGCAGCATAAATATTATAACCTTCCGGCCCCAAGGTTTCTCTCAGGATATCCAAATTCGCTGGAGTATCGTCAACCATTAATACTTTAGCTTTTTCAGGAAAAAGAGCGTCAAAATCAATATTCTTCATTACGATAATTTCAATGTAAAAATTTCAAAAACTAAGTGAAATTAAAATCAAGCTTTTAAAATAACTCAACCATTTCACATGGGCTGCAACAAATATTCTCGACGATCCTTAAATAAATATCAAGGAAACTTAAATTCCATCTAATAAAGATCATACAAATTGATCATGCAGTCAAAACTAACTCAATACGCAAATCGCTACAAGCGACAATTCTGATTATTCGACGAAAAAATAAAACGCGTTTAAAGAGAATTTATTCATTATAAATCATTCGTTAAAAAATATCGATTTTCTAATATCAATTTTACAATTCAAGTTCCAATATAATTTTTTATCATTTCCATTGAGAAAATTCCAAGGACCAAATATTTGCCCTCAAAAAGACAAAAAAAATCTTGCGTTAAAAATGAGCGCCAGCGCCTAATTAAAGCGCAAAACATTTTCCCAAATCGTTTTTCATTTTTTTGTTGAAGTAGTTCTCTCCTTTTAATTAGGCAATATTTACGGTTTATTAAAATCGGCGCCATTTTTGTACTAGAAACTAAACAGAAGCAATTCAAATCAACATCCAATTTAAAAGGATTCAGTCATGAATAAGATCGAGGCGCTTAAATCAGAAAAAGGCGGTTTGGAAATTAAACGCGATATCGAACGCTTTGCCAAAGAAGGATGGGAATCGATTAGCGAAGACGATATCCACCGTTTAAAGTGGTTTGGCCTATTTTTACGAAAACCGACGCCTGGATTCTTCATGATGCGCGTTCGAATCTCCAATGGAATAGCCTTTTCTTATCAAATTAAAGCTTTAAGCGACATTTCTAAACGCTTTGGAAATGGCGTAATAGATATAACAACGAGACAACAAATCCAAGTTCGACATTTAAAAATAGAATCAATTCCAGAAGTATTCGATTTAATGGAGCAAGCGGGTTTATCTTCTATGCAAACAGGAATGGATAATATTAGGAATGTTATGGGTTGTCCACTTTCTGGATTAAACCCTAAGGAAGTAACGGACACTCTTCCCTTAGCAAAGGGTTTGACCGATCTTTTTTTAAATAACCCTGAGTTCACTAACCTTCCGCGAAAGATCAATATCGCAATTACTGGATGTCCAGATAATTGCGTTCATACTGAAAGTCAGGATATAGCATTGATTCCAGCCTTTCTTGAAAAACCTGGAGGTAAAATCGCCGGATTCAATGTATTGGCTGGAGGTAAATTAGGTTCTGGAGGTTATCGTATTGCCTCGTCTTTGGATATTTTTTTAGAACCTCATGAAGTGGTGAATACTTGCGCCGAAATTGTTCTCCTATACAGAGACTATGGAAACCGAGAAACACGAACGCAAAACCGATTAAGTTTTCTTTTAGACGAATGGGGCGCTGAACGTTTCCGGGAAACTCTGCTCAAACGTTTAGGAAATCCTTTGAGACGCGCTGGAATCGACGTTAGAAATAGCGGTCATAAAGATCACATAGGTATTTATCGACAAAAACAACTTTTCGCCAACGCCGTTGGTTTGAAGGCGATTGTCGGCAGAATAAAAGCTGAACAATTAACTAAAGTCGCTGAATTAGCGGAAAAATATGGGACCGGAGAAGTTCGATTTTCTCCTTCCCAATCGCTGATCGTTCCTCACGTTCAGGACAAACATTTAGGAGATTTTTTAGAAGAACCTATTCTAAAGGAACTCTTATATGCTCCCTCAAGCGTTGTTCGAAATTTAGTTAGCTGTGTTGGCTCCGATTATTGTTCCTTAGCGACAATCGAAACCAAATCTCGAGCCTTGGATCTCGCTCAACAACTTGAAACCCGATTAAAAAACCCTAGCCCAATATCCATGCATTGGTCGGGATGTCCTGCCGGTTGCGGGAACCACTTGCTATCGGATATTGGATTTTTAGGAAAAAGAACAAAAGTTGAAGGGAAAACCGTCGATGCGGTGGATATTTTTGTTGGAGGAAGAGCTGGGCCCAACCCCAAAACTTCGATCAAAATTCTTGAAAATGTTCCCTGCGATTCGCTTCCACAAATTTTGGAAGGAATTATTCCTTATCATACGAGACACAAAATGCATCCTGTAAAAAAATCACGGCCAAAAACTTCATCCGAAAATATTATTCCGCAGAAAACGGCCGAACCTATAACGCTTTCAAGCTCTGCTTGATAACGCAACAAACAACCAAACTCATGGAGACAAACAATGTTTTCTAGCGAATTAGAAAAATTATGCGACGTTGGCGAAAAAAAAATAAATTATATGGAGCAATCCCCTCTAGGCTATTTTGTCTTATCCGCTCTGGCCGGTTGTTATGTCGGCTTTGGAATAATCCTTATTTTTTCCATAGGCGGCCCAATCTTCGCAACAGGGAATACCGCTTACCTTAAATTAATCATGGGAGCAAGTTTCGGTATCGCTTTAAGCCTAGTGATATTCGCGGGATCGGAGCTTTTTACTGGAAATAATATGGTCTTTGCGATAGCGCGATTAAAAAATCGCGTTGCGTCAGTCGATATTTTTAAATTATTTTTCTTATGCTATCTAGGTAACCTAGCCGGTTCCGCTTTGCTCGCATGGATGGTCGTATACTCTGGGAGTTTAAGCGAATCTACCGCTAAATTAATTTTACATGTTTCCATATTGAAAACAAAACCAGAATTTTATGAGCTTATTCTAAGAGGAATTTTATGCAACTGGCTCGTTTGTTTGGCTGTTTGGGTTTCTGGAAGAACTCAGAACGACGCAGCTAAACTGATACTTATTTTTTGGTGCTTGTTCGCGTTTATCGCTTCGGGATTTGAACATTGTGTCGCTAACATGACTCTTTTAAGTATGGGATTGCTATTACCCGGAAGTTTAGATTTTGGAATAGCTCAAGCAGTTTACAATTTAGTTTGGGTTACGATAGGAAACTTTGCCGGCGGAGCTTTTTTTGTAGGTGGCGTTTATTGGTTAGCGGAAGGACAAACCGTAAAACTTTTTTCGCCAACCTTAAAGAAAATTTAACGCGTTCACTTCGTCTTCTATTGCTATAATGCATTTATTTTTCCTCCAAGGATAAATGCAATGGCTTTAGAAGACGAATTAGGAGATATCCTGCAAAAGGGACGAGATGGTAAATCCTGGTCTCAAGACGACTTAGCGCAGGCAACGGGAATTTCAGTTAAAGAAATTTCTAAAATTGAAAAATATGAGTTTATACCAGACGAAAAACTTATCCGCGCTCTTGCCCAATCTTTAAATTTAAATGCGGAATGTCTAATAAGAATCGCTAACGAGACTTGGGCGCCGGAAAAACCAACAGCAGATCCCGATTTTGAGCTCAAAACGTTAGAAGTCTTTATGGGAAGTTATCCCGTTAACTGCTATCTTCTTATCTGCAAACAAACTGGAGAAACTGGAATTTTTGATACGGGAGCGAACCCTAAAGCGCTCATTCAAAAAGCGAACGAGTTAAGAGTAAAACCTTCAAAAATTTTTCTTACCCATACGCATCCAGACCACGCAGGCGGCCTTAAAGTATTGGACCAGGAATACCGTTGCCCAACTTTTATCGATCATGCAGAACCCCACCCAATTGGAAGCGACGATTTACGAACTTTGTCGCAAGGCGAAACAGTAGAGCTGGGAAAACTAAAAGTCCAAATCATGGAAACTCCTGGCCACACTTCCGGAGGGTGCTGCTACAGAATAAATAACACGGTTATTAGCGGAGACGTGCTTTTTGCAGGTTCAATGGGCAGAGCCAATTATTCTTTTCGATTATTGCACGACTCTGTATTAAATAAACTGCTAGCTCTTCCAGAAAACGTGGGGATTTTTCCTGGCCATGGTCCAGCCACAACAGTGAGTCAAGAGTTGAACAATAATCCATTTTTTTGTTTACCCGGTTGATGGCTAACAACCTTAAATTATCTTTTTTAAGATTACTCTAGGCTATAACTCCGGAAACTTTTTCATTTTCGACCTTTTCCAGAGGGAAAGAAATTTTAAAATCGACGCCTTTACCTAAAACCGAATCAACCTCAACTTTCCCGCCATATTTTTGTATTATCCCATGAACAATATTTAATCCTAGACCGGTTCCTTCGCCTTGAGGTTTTGTCGTAAAAAATGGATCGAATATTTTAGGTAAAAATTCTTTTGGGATTCCTGGACCTGTATCTTTTACTATAATTTCAATACAATCCCCTTTTAGCGATGTTGAGATTGTTAAACATCCCTTTCCTTGCATCGCTTGCACAGAATTTTTAATTATATTTACAAAAATTTGTTGGATTTCTTCAGGTTTAGCTTTGATGGGTTTTAAAGGAAAAAAGTTCTTTTGGAATTCAATCCCATCTGTCATAGAAGCCATACGAGCGATGTCAACGGCAACTTCAATACATTCGTTAATGTCCACTTCACGAGCTTTATCTTCCATTTTATTTCGACTATAACCTGAAAAATTTAAAATTACGGAGGCCATATGTCGCGAACTGTTTAAAACTTTTGTGGCAAACTTGTGAATTTTTGCGATATCAGACTCGTCTTGTATCGCTTCTGTAAACCCCATAATCGAGTAAAGAGGATTATTCATTTCATGCGCTATCCCTGCTGTAAGAGTGCCTAATCCCGATAGTTTTTCTGCCATTATGAGTTGATCCATTAATTTCTTTTCTTCAGTAATTTCACGCATCAACAATCCAATTCTTTTTTCTTTCTCTCCACGAATACCAACAGTAAAAAACCTATAAGTAAAAGTTCTTTCGCCAAATGAAACAAATGGCTGTGGGGTTACTTCATTTTTTTTGGAAACCGGAGCTAAAGGGTCTCTCGGTTTGTATTCCTCAATAACTCCCCCAAAGGTATCACCTGATTTTGATAATTTTGGAAATATCCTTTCCATCTCTTTTTGCAACTCTTCCCAAATCAAGTAATATTCACCGCCTAAATCCTCTAAAGTTTTTCCAATGATATTCTCTTCTTTTAAATGAATCAATTTATCAACAGCAGAATTAACATATTCCACCTTTAGGTTTTCGTCGGTTATTAGAATCATATCGGGAATACTCATTAAAATACTATCCGTAAAATCCTTTATATAAATTACTTCTTGGGCCTTCGCTTCTACCTGGCGCTCCAACCCCGAAAAGGATTTCTGAAGCAACTTGTTCATGGTGTTTATTTCATCGCACAGGGTCTCAATTTCATCGCCCGTCATAACCTCAATATCGTCTACACGTTCTCCTCGACCTATCCTTCCAGCCGCTCGTTGTAATATTTTAATAGGTTTTACAATTTTTTCTGCGGCGGCAGACCCCATCAATAAAATTAAAAACGCTGAAAAAAAGCTCGCCGCACATATCCAAATAAACAAATTATCCATAGGCGCAAATAATTCATCCGACGATTGCCAAACAAATGTAAACCAGGGTGGAATTTGAAACTCTTTATAGTCTTTTTGCAAAGTCGAAATTGGCGAATAACCTATGATAGAAATTTCCTCGGGTCCATGACCATTACCTTGCGTAATAACCCAATTTGGATCTGATTTTGTTACGCTTTGAGTCAGTTCCATAGGAAGACGAGAACCCGTTGGTAAAATAGGACAATCGATAACAACTCCATTTGAATTTACTAACATTACATGGCCCGTTTCTCCAAATGTAATAGGCTCAATAAATGGCGAAAAAAAGGCTTTTGCGGAATACACTCTTTGAAAATATCCGATCGTATTTTCTTGCGAATTCTTCACAGGTATCGAAACGCGAAAAACATTTTGATCGTTATTTTGATCAAAATAAATATCCGAAATAAAAGAGTCTTTAATGGGCGTTAGGTTTTTATTGGGACGATTAATATAAGGTTGATTTCCATTAAGAGCGGCTACTAAAATACCATTTTTATCTGTTAAAAAAATTGCAAGAGTCGAAGCGCTAAACTTTTCGTCTTGTAAAAAAAACTTTTTTAACTGCCTTGCGGAAGGGTTTTGTGTAAGTACTTTAAAAATTTCTCCTTGTTCTCCCCAGAGCTCTTTGTTGAATTCAATTTTTCTCTTTTTGTTTTCTTCAGATAATTGCTCCCACCGTTTATTGTGCTCTTTAATAAACAATCCTACTGTGGGATGTTTGGAAAACCGTTTATTTATTTTTATTTCTTTTTGTATTAAAAGATCAATTTTTGTAGAAGTTTCATATGCTAAAGCTTTGAAGCTTGTTCCTATAACTCCCTGCAATGACTTATTACCTTGAAAATATGAAATAATATTCGCCAACATCAGAGGGATTATTCCAATTCCCAGAGTCGTCAAAATCAGCTTACGCTTTAAACCTTTTGAGAAAAACTTTTCTGCAAGAACAGACATTATTTCCTCCCATTTCCATACAACGCCAACTCAACAAAGTCTTCAGCAATACGAATTTTAACTGTCGCCACTTATTATTATTCCGTCTGAATAAAGTTTTAATAAAGTTTTTCGAAAAAAAAATGGCGAAACTCAAAAAAGAGTCCATATTTAATATAAGCTTTGACGCACTTTTCGCAACATGAGGAAAAAAGGGGCATGGTTGTTTGAAAGGTCAAAGCGCTTTCTATGATTTAAGAAGCTCAAATATTAGTACGCTAACTTTTACCTGGAGGGTTGGCTATGGCACAAGGAAAAGTTCTTATTATTGACGACGAAGAGGAAGTAAGAGAAGTATTAGCGCTTCATTTAAAAAAAGGAGGTTTTGAGGCTGTTGAGGCTAAAGATGGCGCCGAAGCAATTCAGTTAATGAAAAAGGGAAGTAATTTAGTAAATGTCGGCCTTATCATTTGCGATATTAGAATGCCCAAAATTAATGGCGTTGAAGCTATTGATTTCTTAAGACAAAATGCGTCTTCAATACCTATATTAGTCGTTACGGGGTATCCTGATACAGAACTTGCCGTTTCTTTAATTGGAAAGGGCGTAAAAGATTATCTCGTTAAACCGGTTTCAAAAGAAAAACTTTTAAAAACTGTTTCGCGTATTTTTTCCGAGGAACAGGACTTTCAATACGCCTAAAGAAAATTTATGCAAAGATAAACTCAAAATTAGTTTGCTCCTTTCCTCCAATTGCTTTCTATCACTAATTGATAAAAGAAGGCTTTTCAACTAACTTGTTGAAAAGCCTTTCTTTTTGCTTTAAAACGTTATAATAATTCCATAGAACGTTTCTATATATTTAATAAAACAATTACCAAGTTTTTCAAAAAAATTAAACTTTGAGCTTAATAGATTGATCGGAGATTTAGTTGATATCTGAACGATTGACCCAAGTCCGCGAAGAGATTTCCAAAGCTGAAAAAAAATCGGGTCGTACTTCTGGTTCTGTTAAGCTCATAGCGGTTTCCAAAAATTTCGAAAAAGAAATTTTACTTGAGGCAATCCAAGCTGGTTGTTCAGTCTTTGGAGAAAACCGCATACAAGAAGCAAAAGAAAAAATAGAAGTTCTGGGACGAGAAAATATTGAATGGCATTTTATTGGGCATCTACAAAAAAATAAGGTGAAATTTATTTATGAATTATTTGATTTAATTCATTCTATAGATAGTTTTGAGCTTGGCCAAACAATTCACAATGGCGCCCAAAGTAGAGGAATGGTTATTCCTGCTTTAGTGCAGGTTAATATAGCTTCTGAAGGATCTAAGTCGGGAGTGGAACCGGCTTATTTGGAAGAATTATTAAAAAATTTATCGCAACTAAGCGGTCTGCGAATTCAAGGCTTGATGAGTGTACCGCCATTGGCAGACACCCCCGAAAAGTCGAGACGGTACTTCGCTCAACTTAGGGAACTCCAAGATCAAATGATACGCTCTGATATTGAAAATATCGAACTAAACGAACTTTCTATGGGGATGAGTGGCGACTACAAAATTGCCATTGAAGAAGGCGCTACTTTCGTTCGCGTTGGTTCCTCCATTTTTGGCCAAAGAACAAATTAAAAGCTCTTTCGTATAAAAATTTTTCATTATTTTTTGGGAGAATATTTCGTGTTAAAAAATATCAAATTAGGATTTTTAGGCGGTGGCAATATGTCTCAAGCAATCCTTAAAGGCCTGCTTTCAGCCTCAGTTATTGACCCCAAAAACATAATAGTCTCAGATATTGAATCTAAAAAACTTAATACGTTAAAAAAAGATTTTAAAATAAACACAACCTTAAATAATAAAGAGGTTGTCCAAAACTCAGACATAATCATTATTTCCGTCAAACCACAAAATGTTGACGAGGTTTTAAAAGAAGCTATCGACCTTATGTTGGGTAAAAAACTATTTATTTCTGTGGCGGCGGGCGTTCCAATTGCTAAAATAATCGATGTTTTATCCGAAAATCAGCCTAAAAAGTTAGCTGTGGCACGCACAATGCCAAATACTCCCGCTTTAGTCTTGCAAGGAGTGACTGCAATATCTTTTTCCAGTCACGTCAAAAAAGGAGATCGGCAAATAGTACATCGAATATTTGAAGCAGTTGGTAAAACTGTCGAAGTGGACGAAGATAAATTAGACGCAGTAACTGGATTAAGCGGCAGCGGCCCCGCATATATATTCACCATTATGGAAGCATTATCAGATGCTGGCGTCAAAATGGGTTTATCAAGAGAAGTTGCCAATAAATTAACATTTCAAACAGTTTTAGGAGCCGCACAGCTTGCTTTAGAAACTGGCAAACACCCGGGCCAATTAAAAGATATGGTCACCTCTCCTGGCGGGACTACCATTCATGGTATCCATGAACTTGAAAAAAAAGGAGTTAGAAATGCTTTAATCGATGCGGTTGAAGCGGCAACTCTACGATCTAAAGAACTTGGCGCAAAATAATCAGAATTTTTGACTATAACTAAAAGTTAAATCTAGCAATCTAAATGTTAAAAACCATCTTTAAAATACTCCTTGTCATCTTTATTATCGGCATTATTTTTGTTGGAGTGATGTGGGCTATGCAGCCGGAGGGGCCTGCCAAAGATAAAGAAAATTCAGTATCTTCTACAGACGACAAAGAAATAGATAAGGCTAAAGGCGAAGCTTCTAAACTTCTAGATAAGGTAAAGCTTCCATTGACTAAAAAAGAAGATGATGAAAAAGAAATAAAAGAAAAACCAAATGAATTATCTTCAAAAAAAAACATGGACGATAGTTCAAAAAAAGCTCAACACAACGAAAAAAATGAAAAATTAGTTTATAAGTTTCCCAAGGAGTTGGCTACAGATCGACTGACCTATACTTTACACATCGACGCATTTCTTTTTAAAGAATTTGCCGATCAATTGATCGAAGATCTAAAGAGAAAAAAGTATCCGGCCTATGGAGTAAGCGTATGGAATAATAAAAGGCAGTTATGGCACGCAGTGCGTATAGGCAGGTATTTAAATTATGATACGGCCGATAAAAAATTGAGCGAATTTAATTTAAAAGAAAGACGTTCGGCGAGAGTAATTAACTTGGGAACGCTTGAATTTTTTCCGCCTAAATATTTAACAACCGAAAAAACAGACGATAAAAAATCAAAAAATAATTCTGCCCCAAAAAAAACCACGACGGAAAACAATAATCCTAAAACAGAAATAAGCTCTAACGCAAAAACCTAATTTTCTACCATGACTTCTTTAGAAAAAATTGAATCTTTACTCGGAATCGTTGGGCTTCTACGCGCAAAATTCTCGAGAATCATGAAGACCATTCACGATCGCCGAGAAGAATATAAAGCGAACAAAAGCTATCCGCCTGAAGAACTAGGCAACCTTATGGCCGAAGCTCAAGAACAGTTTGCCGAACTGTTAAAAATGGGGGAATTTCTTTCCACTACACAAGGTAATCTTCAAGAAACTCCTAGAGATAATTTCGATTTATATTTAAAAGATTGGGCAATGTCGCAAGCTAGCGAGCGATTAGAATCCATCCAAAAATTTTTAATGAAACTGGAAGGTTCTAAATTAGAAGGATTATATTTCGATCCAAAAATTTTTCAGGAAGGCTTTCCGCTACTCAAAGAAGCATCGGAGCTTCTATAGCAAGAAGTTAAGTTAAAGAAAAAATTAATTTTCCACGTTTTTTTCGATTTGGACCATATATATAAAAAGCTCTTCATCCACCGAAAAGGGAACAATAAATTTAGGCTTAGCGCAATCATTGGGAATAGTGGTTTCTTCATCCCCCATTTTTCCTTCGGGCAGCCCAAGATCAAAGTGAATTACTGTTTCCTCGTCAATTCCACCATTAGAACCATGGACTAATTCATATATTTCGCTTGAAAACCCTGTAATCTTAGGCTTAACAATTCCCCCAATAATATTTCCCAACTCTTGAACAACTCCATTAACTTGTTCCATATCAACTTCGCCAAAAATACCCGCATAAATATCGCAAGCAACCTTTTGAGGAAAATACAAGGATATAGAAATTCGAATATTATGATCTTTATTAGTTAAGGTAATATTAGAACTAAAATAACTAGTCCAAGTTTCTTCTTCTAATGGTTCGGCAATATCCGCCGTCACCATATATTGTCCTAATGCGTCAAAAGCGCTATCAGTAAACGCTTTAATAAACTCTTCGCTTATTGCACCGTCATCACTAGTACCGTCAGAACTTTCAGGCGCATCTAAGGTTTCGGGCTCTCCTAATATTTGACGTACTGAGTTTTGTATATCTTCTGTTTTAAAAGGTTTTTTAATAAAACCTTGAATACCCAAATCTAAAAATTTTTGAGCATAATCTAGGTCGGTTTCCGAAGATATGACAAGGACTGGCATTTTATTAAGAGATTCTTTTTTGGCGTTTTTTCTTAATCCCTCCAACAACTGAGCGCCATCTTTTAGTTTCATATGAACCGCTGTTGTCACTAATGAAAAATCCACCAACTCAGCGATTAATAAAGCTTGATGACCATCGGTAGCTGTCGTAATATTTTCGCTATTAATACCGCTAGCAATTAACGCTTTCTTAATTATTCCAGAAACAACCTTAGAGTTCTCAACCACTAAGACTTTTTTGTCATTGTACCCAACCATAATTTATCTCTTAACTTTAGAACTTAATGAACTCTAAAAACGAATTTTAATATTGGTTTCCAGTGAAAAAGCTTCTATTTCATTTCACGTTAATAAATGGTTAAACGCTCAAAGAATATTGGAGCATTATAACACAACAAACAAGATTACACATATAGTGTAAATCTAAAAAAATATAAACCTTTGTTTTCTATCTCTTAAATTATCTATCTTACAAAAAGTTTTTCGATTAATATTAGAAAAACTAGAAAAATTTAACAAACCCATATCCCATTATCTTAATAAAAAGACAACCACAGTAATTTTTTTCTTCTAAATAATATGTCTCTTGAGTTCTACAACCTTATTTTAGATCATTCTAATAAAACTCCAAATCATCCTGCAATCATAGATGGCGACGTAACTATTTCATACCAACAATTAATTGAGCAAATCAATGATTTTTCTCAAGCATTAGGAACCCTCCAATTAAGCAAGAAAAGTAAACTTGGACTTCTTTGTCTAAATCAAAAAGAATATTTGATTGCTCTTTTGGGGGCGTTTAGAAAAGGATTACCAGTAATACCTCTTAACGCTTTACTAAACGCAGAAACCTTGGCGTTTATAATAAATGACGCTGAAATTGACAACTTACTAGTTAACCCAATATTCGTAAAAGAAGAAACAACGATATTTTTTAGCTCGTTTAATAGAGTAATTTTAACGAACGATTCTCCACAAATTAATCTCCTAAAAAACAATCCCATTATTTTTGAAGATTTTCTGCAATCCAATATAAAAAAACCTGAGTCCATAGAATTCCACGAAAGGTTAGAAAATATTCCAGACGTCATTCTATATACTTCGGGTACCACAGATCGTCCCAAAGGAGTTCCTCTAAGCGAGAAACAGTTTTATCTAAACACTGGCGCTTTTTTAGATCGTCTCAATCTAACTTCTAATGATAAAGGAATTGTCGCTCTACCCCTTTTTCATTCCTTTGGCAATATAATGGCGCTCACTTTATTTCGAGTGGGGGCAACCTTAATTATGCTGCCCCAATTTGCTCCAAAAACCATTCTCGCTCTCATAGAAAAATTTCAAGCCACAATACTACCCTTAGTTCCTACAATCTACACTTTCTTAACAGAACTCTACGCTAAAGGTAATTACGATATTTCTTCGTTGCGTCTATGTATATCGGGAGGAGCCTCATTACCAGAAGCTCTATTACACCGTGTCGAAAATATCTTGGGAGTAACAGTAGTAGAAGGTTATGGGTTAACCGAAACGTCTCCCGTACTTTCGGTTAATTCCGCTTCGGAAGGAAGCGTTCCTGGGTCTGTTGGCAAACCTTTAGCCAATGTAAAACTAAAAATCGTTGACGAGTCTGGAACTTCCGTTCCTCAAGAAAAAATTGGAGAAATCCTGGCAAAAGGTCCAACAATTATGAGTTCATATTGGAAACGCCCAGAAGAAACAGCGCTAGTATTTGACGAAGAAGGTTGGTTTCGGACGGGCGATCTCGGCCATTTAGATAAAGAAGACCGCCTTTATATTTCAGCTGGGAGAAAGAAGGATTTAATTATTCGAGCGGGAGAAAATGTCTCTCCCTTGGTTATTGAGAGTAGACTAATTCAGCACCCTCAAGTAACCGAAGCAGCCGCAGTTGGCGTGCCTCACGACCGATTAGGCGAACAGATTAAAGCTTGCATTGTGCTTAAAGAAAAGAGTGAAACGACAGAATCAGCTATAAAAAGTTTTTGTAAAGAAACTTTACCCACATATATGACACCCGATATCGTTCAGTTTTATAACGAACTTCCTAAAAATCCCACTGGAAAAATAAATAAAATCCACTTAAAAGAAAATTGACTTGCTTCCTATGTTGGGTTGAGAGATTTAAATTGGTACAATAAACCATCATGTCGACAAAAATTGCTTTCATAAATATGCCTTTTGGGTTCCATATTTACCCATCCATTCAGCTGGGTACATTATCCACCCTTGTAAAGGCTCACGGATGGGAATCCCATAGCTTTTATTTCAATTTGCAATTTGCTCACCAAATTGAATTGCCGATTTACAACCAACTTTGCGAAGAAAGACATTTAATTGGGGAGTGGTTGTTCTCAGAAATCCTCTTCGGCGCTTCGCCAAAAAACCAAAGCTATTCAAATCGCTATTCGTCCCACTTGGAACATGTCGCCCAAAAAATAGATAGACCTGTACAATTTTTATTAGATGTAAAAAAGAAAATGGTTCCTGAGTTTCTTCATTGGGCTGCAGAAGCTGTCGATTGGACTCTTTTTGACGTTGTTGGTTTTTCTTCGACATTTAACCAAAATATCGCAAGCCTCACGTTATCCAAATTGATAAAAGAAAAGAATCCTGACGTTAAAATTCTTTTTGGCGGTTCTAATTTTGAATCAGAAATGGGATTAGAATATTTTAAAGCTTTTTCCTGGATTGACTACGCGGTTTTGGGCGAAGCGGAGCCTGTACTTCCTAAGCTAATGGACGCAATAGATACGAATAGCGAACCTCCTAGTGGGGTTGTCTATAGGAAAGATGAACAAATCATTTTCGAACAATGTACCGAAACCTTCGAAAACTTTGCAGATTATGGCCCACCTGATTATGACGATTTTTACGATCAAATTAAGCAAATTGATCCTAACTCTCCGCTATTAGAAAACCCTATCATATTATATGAAACAGCCCGGGGGTGTTGGTGGGGGGAAAAGCATCATTGTACTTTTTGTGGTCTCAATGCCTTTACTATGGAATTTCGTTCAAAACCTGCGGAACAAGTTCGTAAGGAGATTGCGGAACTTTCTCAAAAGTACGACACCTTTAGATTTCGAATTGTCGATAATATTTTAGAAATGAAATATATTGATGGAGTGTTTGAAAATTTTGCGGAAGAAAATTACGATTTCCAATTTTTTATCGAAGTAAAAAGTAATTTAACTAAAAAACAAATCCAAACTCTGGCTCACGGAGGCGTTAATGTTATTCAACCAGGAATAGAAAGTTTCAGTCCCAATCAGTTAAGGGAAATGGATAAGGGAGTCAGACCCATTCAAAATATTACATGTTTAAAGTGGTCCATGTACTATGGGATTGATTGTGAGTGGAATATTTTGACAGGATTTCCAGGAGAAACAGACGACGATTACCGAAAACAAATCGACATCTTAAAACACCTGACACACTTAAAACCGCCTATTGGAGTGGGTGACCTTTGGCTGGAAAGATTTAGCCCCTATTTCACTAAGCCAGAAGAATATGGAGTTAAGATAACAGGTCCAGGGGAAGCATATGGTTTTGTGTACGACGAAAAACAACTAGATTTGATGAAAATCGCATACGACTTTGAGTTTGAGACCCCAGCAAGTATCGATCCTGCTTTAGTTCAAGAATTACGCGATGTTGTTACAAATTGGGAAAACCGCCATAAATCAGACCAAATTCCGTTTCTCTTTTTTACGAAATCGCCTAATTTTGTTAATGTTTATGACGGAAGGCCTAGCGATCAACCTATCAAAAAACGTTTCGAGGGAGAAATGGCCTCTATTATTTCTTTTTGTAACGAGAGTCCTAAATCGCTCGAACAAATTAGGGAATTCATCCAAAATAAAAATCAAAAATTAGACAGCGGCCAGCCATTGGAATTAATATTACAAGATTTAATCCAACAAGGCATAATTTTTGGAGAAAAAGGGAAATATCTAACCCTAGCTTTCCCTCACAACTCAAATATGTAAACTAAAGGCCCCTGTTTAAGTCCAGCAATTTATTTAATTAACTACTTCGCGCAACGAAACCCCATACTTTCCGGTCGATAATTCATCACAATGCTGTTTCTATTAGCTACGCGCAACTCAAAAGGCCGCATATTCCAGGCGCCTCCTCTAAATATCTTTCTCACCTTTTGCATTTCCGGTCCTTCAGGGTTGTGTTGGGGACTAATTTGGTAATAGTTTTCTTGCATAAAATCATTTACCCATTCACTAAGATTCCCTACCATTTCATATAAACCAAATGCATTAGGTTTATATGTTCCAATAGGAGCCGTATGGGAATAACCATCGTCTAAATCCGAAATATTATCATTTAGTTTACATCGTTTGTCGCAAAAGTTAGCGTATTGGATGTCAATCTTATCTCCCCAATAAAACTCAGTATTAGCGCCAGCGCGAGCTGCATATTCCCATTCGGCTTCTGAAGGTAACCTTTTTCCTGTTCTTTTACAGTATTCATTGGCTTCGAACCATGTAACGCTATCAACAGGTAAATTGGCTCCCAAATTAAGAGAAGGATTTGCTCCCATAACTGCTTGAAAGGATTTTTGATTAACTTCATATTGGTCCAATTCAAATTTTGCCAAACACACTTTATGAACTGGTCTTTCGTCAGTATCGCCTTTTTCGCTTCCCATTTGAAAACAACCAGCCTTTATTGTAACCATGGGATCGCCAACATCCGGTGTAGAATCTATTATTTTCTTTTTTACCTTTGCGCTGGTTTCCTTAACCATGAAATAAACTCGGCTTAAAACGCCTTCATATTTCACTTTGGCTTTATATTTGGGAACCAATTTCATTTTCCCAGTATCTTTAAAGAAAAATCTATAATGTGGAATTGGAGCCTTCCGGTCAAGGTCTACATAATTCCTCATATTATTTTGACCATCCTCTGGCGTTACCACGGTCTCATCAACTAACTCAGCTGGCCTAGGCTTAGACTTTCCTTCCAAAAAAACTAAAACATCTCTTCCTGTAGAAACAGGCATTGCCAAAATTCTATCCAGAATTGGATCGGCTTCGGTATATTTACCTTGTTCTACCTTTGATTCAGCTAACCGTTTTAAGATCCTATAATTACCAGGGTCTAAGCTGTCCAATTTGGAAAATACCTTCTCAGCCTTAACAAAATCTTTCCGGGAATAGGCTGCCTCGCCCTCTTCAATTAGTTTGGCAATGTCCTCAGCATTCGCGATGCTAAAGGAAAAAACAAAACTTAAAAAAATTAAATAGATAGACCGTAAAATCTGCGAAAAATTATATGACTTCATGAACAATCCTTTTATTTTAGTAAAGTAGAAAAATTCTTAGCATTTTATCCAATGAATAAGAAAAAGTTTAATAATAATTTAATAATTTTACATTTATTTTTTCGAACTATTTATACAAATCAATCCAAAATATTGATTTTAAATTACACAACAAATGGCTTTTGAATCTCACGTATCAGTTGTCTCTTTTTTCTCATCGTACTTTTGGTCGCTTGGCTTTCGTTCGTTATTTTTTTTCTCTAAGGTCTTTTTACCTTTTTTTAGCGAATTCCACTCATTAAGAAAGTCTGTATTTTCTTTCTTTGTTTTTTTTCTTTTATCAAAATAATCAATACTATCCATGGCAATGGCCTCTCAAGTCAAAGTATTTTGCCAATATTTTAATACCCTCTAATAAAGTCACAGGAAAACTTATACCCAAAGTATTTTAGATCTAAATTTGGATTAATATCTATATTATACATATTTAAACTGGTTTTCGAACTTTCTAAAAATACCTGTGATAATAATTTTAATTGAAATATAATTCTAATTATTTATACAACAAGTTGAAGTTTTAAAAATCAACTCTTCAATCCAGCAAAACATTCCATACATAATTTTCACTTTCAATTAATTGTAATAAAAAGGTTAACCATCCCTTGACCGCTCCTAAAATCATTTAATCCTAAAGAATGCAATTAAAATCCAAAGATGGATATATTCTAACGGCAATTTTTTTCTGGTTCTTTTTAATTTTAACTCCATTAGGGGTTTTTAACGAATGGGTTCCACCAGAAATAAATAAAGGTTTTTATTCAGTTACTCAAATAGACCAAGGAGACGATGCTGGTTATTATGCATTTTTGCGATCCTTATTTTTCGACGGCGATATCGATTTTTTTAACGAAAAAGGCTACGCCCACATCGAAAACATAACTCCAACTGGCTTTGTATTCAATAACTGGCAAATTGGCCAAGGCATTTTATTTTTTCCATTTTTCTTATTGGGCCACTTTTTAGCGCTCCTCCTCAACACCTTTGGCGTTCCAATATCAATTGACGGTTACTCGGCCCCCTATTATTTATCCACAGCTATTGCGTCTCATACATATCTATTTTTGGGACTCCTTAGTTTAAATCAACTGATTAAACGATATACAACTAAACAAATAGCGTTAATCGCAGTAATCGCAATTTGGTTAGCGTCTCCATTGCTCTACTATTCCTTCATCCGGCAAAGGATGGCTCATACCGTAGAATTTTTTATGGCCGTTTTATTTATTTCCGCTTGGCTTAAAAAAAGAGAATCTAAAAATCACATCGACCATGCTCTATTAGGCGCAATCTTAGGTTTTTTTTGCGTTATTCGAATCATAAATATCTCTTTTTTCGCGCTCTATTTTATTGATCAACTATCAATAATTAAAAATAATTCTGCCTTAGAAAAACCATATCTACTTAAAGATCTATTCCTTCGTTACTTTTGGGTATTTATATGTTTTTTTCTAGTTCTTTCTCCCCAGCTTCTTGTATGGCAAATTTTAAATGGAACCCCTTTACCAACGCGCCACTTTGAAATGGCTGGCTCCGGCTTATCCTTTCTATTCTCAAACAACTTACTTATAAAATTTCTAGACGTTTTTTATAGCCCTCAATGGGGATTATTTTTGTCGTTTCCAATTTTTTCAGTTTCGGTAATAGGATTTTTTTCGGAAAAAAAATTTAACGCGATCAAAATTGGAGTCTTAGCTTATTTTGCCTCTATGGTTTTTATTGTGGCGGTTTACCCTGAAAATTCTGACTCTTATGGCCAGCGTCATTTCATTTCTTCAATACCATTGCTTGCATTGGGCCTAGTGGGAGCTTTAAATTGGGCCATGCATACCAGCCGCAAAAAATATTCTCTATACTTTTTTATTCTATTATGCGCAATCTGGCAATATATATTAGTTGTCGAATATAAAACCTATTTAGTTTACGACGATCCGCATTACTCCATAAATGCCTTTAAAAAAATTAAAACGATCTTCTCATTAAATCCAAATGATTTCTTAAGATCATCAAATATTTTTAGGGTCCTTACCACCTCAAAAACCATACCTTGGACTTATGAAGATTTCCTGTTCTTGATTGGCTTCCCTCTAACGCAATTATTTATTTTAATATTCACAATTAATTTGTTTCAATCCTCAATTCTCCAAATAAAATTAAAACGTTTTTTTCATGCTAATTCTCTAATGAATGGACTCCTCTTTTTCTCTCTGACATTATTCGCATATTTTTTGATAACAATTGAAAAACTACCATATGAAGAACAAAAACGAAGGAAAGACTTCCAAGGTTTAATTTCTAAAACTCGAAATTCAGTTAATAAGCTTGATTTTACTACGGCAATTCAACTAGGGAATCAATCCAATAAAATTTATCCAAATCACTGGGCTCCTCATATTCTAATAGGTCTTTCTTGGCAATCTCTTGGAAAACAAGAAAAAGCTCTTGAGTCTTATAAACTGGCTTTAAAACAAAATCCAGAAAACTTTTTCGCCTTAGGTCATATTGGAGAAATATATATACAGCAAGCAAAGTGGGAACTTGCAAAAACATATCTATTGAAAGCTAGAGCTATAAGCCCAAATTCTAGCAAAATATACAACTATTTAGGTCAAGCTGAAGGGAAAATTAAAAACTTAGATAAAGCGGAAGAAATGTTTCTAACCGCAACCAAACTCGAAGGTCAGTTCGGGGAATTTCATGCAAATCTTGCGATAATTTATTTTCTTAAAAAGGACCACAAAAAAGCCTTAAAACATCTTATACAAGCAAAGTTTTTGGGTTATGAAAGCGATATAACTAAAAAGATTTTAGCTTCTTATGGAGTTCAAATAACCAAAGAAAAAAATAAATAACAAATCATTTTTTTTAAAATTTTCTTATAGGTTAAAAATTTTGAGATTTAAAAGGCCAAAAACTTAATCCTTTTTTAGGCATCAAAATCTCGGCCAAAACTTCATTTTGGTAAACGGTGGGATAATCTCTAATCTTAAGTAATAATCCTGATTCGGGAGCAAGCGCTTCTTCTATTATTTTTCCAGTTTGGACTTCAAAAATTCTTCCAATAACTTGTCCTTTTTCAATAAATTCTCCTACTCCAATTTCAGGAACGAAAAAACCCGATTCATTCGCTAAAACACCCGTTTGATCGCCTGAACTAAAAAAAGGAGTTTCCGTCTTTTTCTTTGGCTCTTTGAAAGATTCCAAAATACCCAAGTGAATCGTCATACTGATTAAACCTTCAATCACTGATTTGCAAAACGGAAGATTTAAAGAATTTAACTTACCAAATGAGACATTTAACGCGTATATCTCTCTATCCATCCAAAATCGAACAAGTTGTGTTTGAAATTGTGGGGATTCTTCGCAAATTCTCACGGCTCCTAGCTGCAAACTATTTGCGGCCTTTTTTAATTTCCTATCCGAGCTCCATATGTTCACATGTGGAAAATCTAAATAACAGGCATTCGCAGATTCCAAAACCACGGCATAAGTCGCATCCATTGTGATTTTTAAAATTTCTTGGCAAATTTTTTCAGAAACTTCCCCATTAGGGTTTCCAGGAAATGCAAAATTTAGATCTAATTCGTCAAAAGCCCAATTCCTTTTTCCTTCTTCAAACGCTAAAAAATTTACAACAGGAATTATTTGAACTTTTCCCAGCAACCTATAATTTTTTGTATTTCCAGCCTCAATATCTGAAAAAAAATTAGCCAATTTAAGAGCGACATAAGCTCCATTAACTTCGCTACCTTGAAGCCCCGTTACGATCGAAATCGAATCATAACGTTCTTTCCCCTCCCAAGTCGAAAATTGAAGAGAGCCCGCTTCGCCGCAAGGCCCCTGAATAGTTAAAGTTTTTTCTATCACTATATCAATTTTTCTTTTTTTGCAATTCTGGCGACAACGCTTCCCTCATAGGTCATTGGATACTCTCTGAGGGTAAATGCCAATCCAGCTGAGTTTGCTTTAATTTCTTCTAAAATATTTCCATTATTAGGACAAATGATATTACCTATCGGATTTCCTTTTTCAATCCATTCGCCTAATTTAATCTCAGGAATAAAAAAACCCGAACTTTTTGAAGTAGCCATGATTACCTCATCTGGATTTACTAAAATAGGCTCTTTTTTCTTCACATCAGGCTTCTCGCAATCTAAGGCTCCTATGGAACGCATCAAGCGAACCATTCCAAAAAAAAGCTGATCGCCTATTTCTTTATCAAGCCGAGCGCCCACTCCAGCCTCAATCACAATTGCCCGAACTTTTGCTTTGTTTAAATTAAAACCCAATGTAAGCTTAAAAAAATCAGCCATCGGATGCACCCAAATTAAATCTACATTACATTGGAAAGCTAAAGGTATGAGTTTTTTATCGTATCCATCGATAATTCTAACTTGCGGTAGTTCTTTCAAAAATAAGTTTCCAGCATGAATATCTATAGCTATATCGGAATTTTGAATAATATCGGCTAAAATACGTTGCGAAATATCCGAAAGCAACGATTTCCCATTACCAGCAAATTGCCTATTCATATCCAAATCGCCCATTGGCCATAACCGCTGGCTCGATCCAAGAGATTGGGGATTTGCTGTAGGGTAAATCTCGATTTGCCCTAGGATCGCTTCTGGATTTTCCACCTCTAATTTAGACAAATAAGAAACTAGGCGTCCACAAAGGGCAATACCCTCTAATTCGTCTCCATGTAGTCCAGAAATAATGGCCAAACGAGTTTTAGGTTTGCATGAGACAGGTCCGTAAGTTTTCTTTGCAATCTGAACAGAATGTCCAAGAGGAGTCTTATAAGAATGGAGAATTTTATTCATTATCGTCGGTCTTAATCTCTCCTTTTGGCCGAATATCCATCGAATCCAATTTTCTTTTCAACGTGTTTCTATTAATTCCTAAAACTTGAGCGGCTGCAATCTGTTTTCCAGAAAACTTTTTTAAAATTTTTTGAAATAAATATTTTTCTAAAACACGGACCGCCTTTTCATGTAGATTCTCTTCATTTTTATTTTCTTTTAAAAATCCCGTTACCGCATCTTCAAATTTCATCTCCCAGCTATCGTCATTTATTTGAGGGCGAGCTTCTAATATATGATTGGGAAGATGCTCCGGTAAAATAACGCCATAAGCGGCTAATGTCATTCCACGTTTGATAGCATTTTCTAATTCTCTGATGTTTCCTCTCCAGTCATAATTTTCAAGAATTTTAAGAGTTTCAGGAGATAACTTAGTTTTTTCAACGCTAGAATCGGAGGAAAACAACTTTAAAAATCTCTGAGCTAAAAGAGGAATATCCTCCCGCCTTTCCCGTAAAGGAGGAAGCGGAATATGTATCACATTTAACCTATGATATAAATCTTCCCTAAATAAATTATTATCCATTAGTTCTTCAAGGTTTTGATTAGTTGCCGCGACTATACGGACGTCAACTTTAACTGGATACTTACCACCCACTCGATAAAATTCACTATTTTGCAAAACTCGGAGGATTTTAGCTTGCAACTGAATTTCCATATCTCCAATTTCATCTAAAAAGATGGTTCCTCCTTGGGCCAATTCAAATTTCCCAGATTTTGTCTCCGTCGCGCCAGTAAAAGCCCCCTTCTCATGGCCAAATAACTCTGACTCTAAAAGCTCGCGCGAAATTGCCGCACAGTTTATTGAAATAAGAGGGTTATTAGTGCGTTTTGAATAATTATGAACAGCTCGAGCAACCATCTCTTTTCCAGTCCCACTTTCTCCAGTAATCAATACCGCTAAATCAGACGAAGCCGAACGACCAATCGTTTTAAAAATATTTTGCATTTCTTTACTTTTGCCAATAATTACGTCGTCGGTTGCTTCATCTGTAGCTTCACTTTCTTCAGGAACCATTTTCGCGTTTTGACTTTGAACAGCTTTATCAAGTAATGAGTATATTTCTTCAAAATCAAATGGTTTGGAAATATAATCCAACGCCCCTTTCCTCATAGCCTCGATTGCGTTGTTCATAGTATCTTGAGCCGTCATAACAACAACACGCTGATTTGGTTTAATTTCATTGACCTTTTCAAGCAACACAATCCCATCCATACCACCCAAAAAAATATCCGAAAACACAAGCAAATAGTCCGTTGTGGAAACTTTATTCAAAGCTTCCTCGCCGCTGACGACAGCATGAACCTCAAATCCTTTTTTCTCTAAAGCTTTTTTAAATATCCAACGAATATTTTCCTCGTCGTCAACAACCAAAACCTTATTCTTCCCGGACATAAAAACCTCTTCAAATTTCCTGTCAATACGGCAAAATAATTTGCACCGTTGTTCCAGATTTGCCGTCGGAAATAATTTTCATTTTTCCGCCATGCGATTCGATTATTTTTAGCGAAATTGGCATCCCCAAACCCGTTCCTTTTTTCTTGGTAGAAAAGAATGGAGTAAAAATCTGTTTTTGATTTTCCTCGGAAATACCTGAACCATTATCGATTATTTCAACAATAACTCCCGATTTCAAGCCAGTTATAGGAGCCATTCTACTCGTAAAATCTCCGTACATTCTTGTAAGAGCAGTAATTGATTTACCGTTTCGATTAGCGTCAATGGCATTTTTTATTAAATTCAAAAATACTTGCTTTAACTTATCTCCGTCAGCATGAATTAGAGGTAAGCTAGGATCGTAGTCTTGAATGAAAAAACCATTTTTTTCAGCTAAAGAATTCTTCTCTAGAGTAATTATCTCTTCCAATATCATATGGATATTTACCTCTTGTATATCCATTTTTTGAGAGTCGGCTAACCCCATCATATTGCGAATCATTCGATCAATTCGATCCGCTTCTTTGACCACAACATCCAGATACTCTTTTTGGTCTTTATCGGGTAATTCATCCCGAAGTAATTGTGCAGAACCGCGAATTCCTCCCAATGGGTTCCGTATTTCATGTGCCATCCCCAAAGCTAAAACCCCTAAGTTTGACATATTATCTGACTGCCTAACGCTATTTTCTACCTCCTTTTGAAAACGCGCGTCTTTACATAGAATTAAGGCTCCAGAAGGAATGCCTTCACTTGAAAAGTAGGGGGAAATTGAAAGTAAAACGGGAATTTCCGTCAGCGAGTCTTTTATAAAAATAGTAGCATCTTTATCGCGAAATGCCGCCGCTGATTCGAAGGACTCAGAAGCCATTGCGGCAACTTCTGGGTGATATGGGAAAAGTTCGTCGACAGTCTTCCCTTGTAGGGCATCTAGGGATTGACGAAATAATTCTTGGAAGGCAAGATTTCCGGCAATGACTTTCATGTCGCCGGAGACAACAGCTATTCCTTCAATAAGGGACGAAAATACGTTTTTAAATAAATTTTCGTCCCTCATAGAGGTTGAGCGATATTAAGATTTTGAGGTCTTGGACCTCTTCTTTGAAGAATAAGGATTCTTCGTTTTTGGCTTCGTATCAGCAGCTTTAGGCTTTGCTTCAGGTTTAGCCTCAGGTTTAGATTCAGAAGCGCCTCCTGAATGATTGCATCCTGAACCGCATGTATGTTTGGAATCAACATTGGGATTAGACTCTTTCTTCTCTTGTTCCCAACCTTTTTTTCTCGATTCAGAAGGGTAATCGTTTGCATACCAGCCATCGCCTTTTAAAATAAAGCCAGATGCAGAAACTAACCTCTTAACTTTACCTTTACAATCGGCTCCTACGTGGCTTTTCAAGGGCTTAGCCGACATCGATTGCATCATCTCAAACACCGAACCGCATTTTTGACATTCGTATTCGTAAATAGGCATCTATTTTTTCCAAAAAATGATTAGTCTTAAAAACTTCAGACGAATATTATTGATAAAATCGGAAATCTAAAAAAGCAAGCTCTATAGTATTTTTTTTGCAAATCTTAAACAAGCGTCAACCAATTCTTATATTCTGCTTTTTTGCCCCGAACAATATCAAAAAAGAAAGCTTGAATTTTTTCAGTGATCTCGCCTCTTTTTCCAGTCCCAATAACTCTACTTTCGACTTCCCTTACTGGAGTTATTTCCGCCGCCGTTCCCGTCAAAAAAATTTCGTCCGCTAAATATAAATCGTCTCGAGTCATATCTTTTTCTATACAATCAATTTGTAACTCTTTACAAATCTCTAAAACGGTATCGCGAGTAATTCCATCCAAATTCCCTCGGGATAAGGGAGGCGTGAACAACTTCCCCTTAGAATAAACAAAGATATTTTCTCCAGAACCTTCCGAGACATAACCCGCAGGATCTAATAAAATCGCCTCATCGTAGCCGTCGCGAACCGCTTCGGCTTTAGCTAAAATAGAATTGATATAGTAACCGCAGGCCTTTGCCTTGGTCATTGAAATATTAACATGATGTCGAGTAAATGATGAAATTCGAACCCGGATTCCTTTACTCAAACCTTCATCGCCCAAGTAAGCCCCCCATGGCCAAGCGGCAATTGCGGCTCGTACTTCAACGCCATCTGGATTCAACCCCATTTTGTTGCTTCCCAAAAAAACCAGAGGCCTTATATAACATTCTTCTAATTTATTAATAGAAACTACTTGAACGATTGCGTCAAAAATTTCTTTATTTTTAAAGGGAATTTCAAGTCCCAAAACTTTAGCGGAGTTAAATAAACGATCAACATGCGCTTGTAATCTAAAAATTGCGGAACCATTTCCTTGAGATTGATAACAACGAATACCCTCAAAAACACCAAGACCATAATGAAGGGTATGAGTCAAAACATGGATATTTGCTTCGTTCCAAGGAACTAATTCTCCATCCAACCAAATTTTCTCTGATTTTTCCAAAAACTTACGCTCAAATTATGTAATTAAACGGGATTATATTGTATTTATGCGACTTGATAAAAGCAAGCCAATTAATTATATTGACATACATTGGCACGTCTGATAGTTTGGAACCCTTTTAGCTAGGGCCGCTAGCTCAGTTGGTAGAGCAACGCCCTTTTAAGGCGTGGGTCGAAGGTTCGAGTCCTTCGCGGCTCATCAATTTTAAGAAGCCAGTCCCCATCGTCTAGCCTGGCCTAGGACACCGGCCTTTCACGCCGGCGACGCGGGTTCGAATCCCGCTGGGGACGCTTTTTACTACGCCTTTTTTGCTTTAACGCTACCTTCCTTACCCCTTTTGCTTCTTTTACAAGATCAACCAATCTCTTCTGATTGCGAGTCTACCCCTTCTGCAACCAATTTATCTATTCATTGAATCGGTTTTCAATCGGTTTGTCTCAAAAATCATTTGAGCAAGGGTTCTATTTCCAAAATCAGTGTAGTGGAAATTATCCAAAAACAATGCGTCTTTGTCCCAATCGCTATTCTTAATCGTATCAAAGAAATCGAGGTAAGGCAGTTTTATTTGCCCAAACATGCGCTGAAAAAATAGTAGAGAATACTTATTAAAAAAACCAGGCGTCCTGAGCGCATAATCGGATTCCATCCGTTGAAAAGTTTCCTCGTCTGTGAATTGTAAATCTCCTAAAGTAGGCGATAAAACAAATAACAACCCAGATCGATGGCGGTTAGCCAATTCTCCAAACTTTAATGCCAACGCAGGAAAAACGTATTCGTATTCCCAACCGACTAAAATCTTCTTTTCACAAAGAATATTTCCAAGCTCGCCAAATAAATTTTGTCGAAGCGTCCAGCTTTCGGAAAACATGTTCGCACAGGAGTAACGTTTTATCGGCGTGTTCGTCAATACAAGTTGATTTGGATTAATTGTCGTCGGATAACTTTTAGATACATCCCAAGATTCTCTTTTAATTTTTTCAGCGTTGGGGACAAACAAAGGCTTACTTTTTCCTCCTCTCGTGTCCGTGGAGGTGTCCAAATGATCGTTCGCCGAAAAAACGATCATCACAATTAACTTAGGGTTTAATTGATCAATAAATTTTTCTAAATATAAATAACTTTGCCCCCAACCATATCCCTCAACTCCCAAATTCAAGACTTGATCGCCCTCGAACAACCTTTCTAAATGAGAGGAAACCGTTTCGGCATCGTCAACTCCATATCCCCATGCAACCGAATCCCCAACAACTATAATATGGTCCTTATCGGGATCGACTTCGGTAGATCTAAAACCTAAAGAATTCGTTGAATACTTTTTCCCCTTCAAAAATAGCGTGCTATTGGGGATCGGAACCCAACCTAATTCAGGATCAAACTGGATATTCAGACCGTTGAAGTATTGTTCATGAAAATAAACTTCAAACAAAAATATATTGACGATCAAAGCTAAAAAAAAGGATCTGAAAGTCAGTAACCATTTTTTTTTTGCAGACATTAGGGAAGGCCAATAAATAGAATTTCGTTTTCTATATAAAATTCAGAATATTAAATTCTTTTCGCGAAAAACTGAGGGGAAAATTAATCAGACATGACGCCTATGATTTCTGAGATAAAATTAAAATCGTCCAACGTTGTTTTAGAAACAGAAATTACCGGTAAATAATCTGGATTGGATTTTTTTTATTACGCTTAAAAACGGCTTTAACGGTTTCTTTGCCTAAACTGTTTAAAGAAAGATCTAATAATTCTAATTTGGGGAAATTGGAAGATTCTATCATAGGAACCGACCCCACATCGGTAAGAGCATTTTGACCAATATAAAGAGTTTTTAAGTTAGGTAAGTTATTAGCGACTGCAAATATTAAAGCTCCCTCGTCCCCAATTCGATTTCGAAACAAACCCAATGTTTCTAATTTAGACAAATCAACTTTAACAATATAACCAACCCCTCTTTCCGTAACAAAATTATCGTTCAACAAAAGAGTTTTTAAATTTTTAAATTTTTTGGAATTAATCATTAATTCCAAACCATCGTCGCCAATTTCGTTATTCCAAAGCTTTAAGGTTTCCAAATTATTAAAATTTGGCGAATCGATTAACGCTTTAAGTCCTAAGTCGCCTAAATAATTACCCCATAAATCCAATTGCTTAATATTCTTCACAAACGGAGACTTGGCTAATACCTTCATTCCTTTATATTGGATTTTATTACCCTGTAATAATAAAGCGGTAACTTTTGATAATTTTTCCATTTTTGCTAGTTTTTTTGCTCCAGAAATTCCGATTTTTAAACCCCCAAGATCTAAAATCGTTCCATTCTTACTGAGACGTTTTTCCACTAATTCAGAAAAGTTTGCTTCAGCCAAAACAATATTAGGAATCAAAAAAGTTAACCACAACAAAGCGCCTAGCAACGCTTTGAATATAACAAAATTTAATTTGGCCTTTTTACGCATGTAGTTAGGTTATCAGGTATTTAAAAATTGTGTAGATAATTTTTGTTCCCGCTTTAAAAGTCCCAGAGATAGTTCCAGTGATCTTTGAAACGCCAACTCTCATTCGATATTTAACCGGAAACTCCAAAATCCTAAGATTATGTTTAAGCGCTTTGATTTGCATCTCAACTGTCCACCCAAAATTTGTATCCTGCATATTTATTTGTTGGAGAGCTTTATAGCTAATTGCCCGGAATGGTCCTAAATCAGTATATGGATACCCTCCAAAAAAGAGAGACATTAAAAAGACAGCTAACTGGTTTCCATATCTTGATTGAGGCAAAAGGGCTTTACGGCTTTGTGGCAAAATCATTCGGCTACCAAGCACAAAATCTTTCTCGCCTTTTATAATAGGATCTAATAAAAGAGAAATTTCTTCGGGGTAGTCGCTATAATCGCCGTCGAGAAAGACAACAATATCCGGATTGTTTAAAGCGGCAATTCCTTTAAGGCAAGCGGAACCGTACCCTCTTCGCGATTCGACAACAACGCGCGCTCCATTTTCAGAAGCAACTTGAGCGGTTTGATCCGTTGATCTATTATCTACAACTATTATTTCGTGAAGTTTTTCTTGAGGTAGGTCTTTTAAAACTAAACCAATCGAGAGCTCTTCATTATAGGCGGGAATAATTACGGAAATTTTTTGATCCATAACAAGAGGCTTAATCTACCGACTTCCAATCCTCTCCGTTCCAATGAATAATAATCCCGTTATCTCCTACAGCATAAATGTTATCTTCCGACGTTCCCCAAATAGCCGTCAAATACTCTTCGGTATTGGATTCGATTCTTGTCCATTGGTCGCCATCTAAATACATGATCATTCCTTCGTCGCCAACGGCAAAAACCATTTCATTATCTGGACCCCAAACATCAAGAAAGAAATTCATAGTACCGGAGGGTACTTCGGTAAAATCCGATCCATTGAATTTAAAAGTAGCCCCGTCAGAACCAACAATATACATATCTGTTGGTCCAAACCCATAAATCCCGTAAAGCTCAGATCCTGTAAGTAAAGTCATTCGAGACCATCGGTCTCCATCAAGCTTTAAAACCAAACCATCATAACCAACAGCGTACATCCCGCCTTCCTTGCATCCCCATAGACGAGTAATGTCAACATCGGTGCCAGTTCTCATAAACTGCCATTGAGAACCGTCGTATTTTAGGATTTTACCGATTCGACTGCAGGCATAAATTTCATTACCGCTAAGTCCCCAAATACCAGTCATGGGAGGTAAATTCTCTGTTTCTTCCATATTCCAGTCCGACCCGTCGTACTTTAAAATTTTTCCATCGGTACAAACTGCATATAAATTATTGGATCCCGTCCCCCATAGGTTTTTGATAGCCCAACGTCCTTTTGTGTCCATTTTGGACCACTCAGAACCGTTGAAATGAAGCATCGTTCCGTCAGCGCCGCCAACAAAGATGTCATTTTCACCAAAGCCCTTGATACAAATTAAATGGCTTTCTGTTAGGCTTCCCATAAGATTAACCCCGAGGGTTTTTTAAAAAATTAATTTGAGTTATAAGGACATATCTGTCCATTGTTTCCCATCATATTTTATTACACAACCATCGTCGCCAACAGCGTAAACACATTCTGGCCCCAACCCTCTTACTTTAGTAAGATAGCTTTCGGAGCAAGATTGCTGCTTGTTCCACGTTTTTCCATCGTAATGTAAAATAGTCGCCTTATCCCCTACCGCAAAAATATTGTCGTTGGAAGTTCCCCAAATGCTGAGTAAATACTCTTCAGTTCCCGACTCCATTGCAGTCCACTCTTCGCCATTAAAATGCAAAATAACTCCTTCAGTCCCTACAGTAAAAACATTTTCATTCGAAGTTCCCCAAACCCCATAAAGTGATTTGGTTTCATCGGTCAAATCTTCTTTACGTAAAAATTCTTTGCCGTTATAAAATCGATAAATTCCTTCGCCACCAACAGCATGAATCCGATCCTTATCTTCTCCCCAAAGGCAAAATAAATCGTGAATGGTATTGGGCTCTCTATATTCCCAAGTTCCGCCATTCCAGAACAATACCATCCCGCCAGTACCAAAAATAAACAGAAAATCGGGACCAAAACCATAAACAGAATTTAAGGAATCCATGTTACCAGTTTCGACTTGTTTCCATTCCTTTCCGTTGTATCTTAATACAACCCCGCCAATTCCAACTGCATACAGATTGTCTTCGCTTGACCCCCAAAGCCCCATTAATGGATTGGTATTATCCGTCCGCACAGGAGTCCATTCTTCTCCATCAAAGTGTTGCGGAATACCGTCTTTACCGCAAACATAAATACTACTTTCGCTGAATGGCCAAATATCGTTTAAATCCGGTTTTTCGCCAATAAACATTTAATTTTTCTTTTAAATTTTTATGAATCTGAGAAAGAAAAGCAACGGCTGTGGAAACAAAACGGCAGAAAATTACTGCCGGAAAACCACTTTGGAAAGTTTTTTAAAGTTTTTGGAATCTTTAAATATCTCTTGTGTTTCTTCTTTTACATCATTGTGAATCAATATTAAAGTTTCCAAATTAGGCAGCTTATCCGATTCCGCAATTGCGCGAGCTCCCATATCTCCAATTTCAGCTTCGAATAAATCTAAAAGGGTTAAATTGCTAAAATTAGGAGAATTGGCAATTGCTTTTGCGCCACCCAAACCAATAGGATTGTAAGTTAAAGTTAACTGAGTTAAGTTTTTTAAAATATCGGAATGGGCCATCGCCCTTATTCCATCTTCTTCAATAAAATTCCAATTTAAGTTTAATTCCGAAAGCTTTGAAAGGTTTTTGGAATTGGCCAACGCTTTCGCGCCGTCGTCGCCGATATTATTCCTATACAAGGAAAGAAGATTTAAACGGGTTAGGGTTTTAGATTCCGCAATGGCGATCACTCCTTCGTCTCCTAATGAATCCCCTATCCATAAAGAAACCAAGTTGCCTAAAATATTGGACGACGCGATAATTCGCGCTCCTTCGGCAGTGACTTTATTGTCGCTCATTATTAATTCAGAAAGATTTAAGAAGTTTTTAGAGCTAGCAATACTTTTTACGCCTTCGTCAGTCACTTCGTTCTTAAATAAATTTAATACAGTGACATGTTTACAATTCTCAGACTCCGCTAATGCAATAATTCCTTCGTCCTTGATTTCGTTAAACTCCAGAAATATGGCGGTAACAGTTTTAATTTTTTCGGATTTAACGATTTCTTTTAAATCATCGTCATTAAGTTCTTTTTCTCGTAAATCCAACTCGTTATTTTCAATATTTAGGCTTTCGTCGATCAATTGATCGATATCTTTATCCGCCATTATTAGCTCTCCCCCACAGTCCAATCAAAGGGTTTTCAATGCATTTAAAATTAAACCAAGTATTCTAAAGCAGAAATCTCATTAAAGTCAAAATTAAAAAATTGAAAAATTGAAAAGATTTAGAAAAAGCCCTGAAATATTCCAAAATTCGTTTGCTCAATAAAATTCGCAAATTTTATTAAATTTTTTTAATTATTTTTGGGGTTGGAATTCCTTCAGAAATCTTTTAAAAAATATACTATGGAAAATGATTCATGATTCAAGGAAGTAAATATTTTCTCTTCAAAAATTAAATCGAACTTTGCTAAATCAACTTGGACCGAATATTATTCATGTTTCAATTTAACGTTGCGGAATCCAATCTAAAGCTTCTCAACGACTAAAAATCCTTTCAAATCAAACATAATGTCTAGAAATATCGAAGAAATTAGTCAACTTGTTAAAAAAGCCAATGAACCCATTCGACAAGTCATAGACGAAATCGGCAAAACTATTATTGGACAAAAGTACCTGACTCAAGGTCTGACACTGGGCTTAATTTCTGGCGAACATATTTTAGTAGAGGGACTTCCTGGGTTAGCAAAAACAACAGCCGTGAAAACTCTAGCTAAATCAATCCACGGAAAATTCAAACGAATTCAATTTACTCCAGACTTACTGCCAGCAGATATTTTGGGAACTCAAGTTTATCAACCCAAAACGGGAGAATTTTCAGTCAAAAAAGGTCCTCTTTTTGCCAATTTTGTTTTAGCGGACGAAATAAATAGAGCTCCGGCAAAAGTTCAAAGCGCTCTTTTAGAGTCCATGCAAGAACGACAAATCACTATTGCCGATGAAAGTTTTCAACTAGAACAGCCATTTTTAGTAATGGCAACTCAAAACCCCATTGAACAAGAAGGTACCTATCCTCTTCCAGAAGCTCAATTAGATCGCTTCATGTTTAAATTAAAAATTGGATATCCTAGCCACGAAGAAGAAAAGCTTATCGTTAGACAAATGGCGTCTTCCTCTTCTTCTGAAGAGGTTAAGGTTGTCGCGAGTCAAGAAGATATTCATAACGCGCGAAAAACCGCCGAATTAATCTATATAGATGAAAACTTAGAAAATTATATTGTCGACGTGGTCGCGGCAACAAGGTATCCAGAAAAATTTAAACTGCCGTCATTAAGAAAGTTAATCGAATACGGAGCTTCGCCCAGAGCTTCTATATTTCTTTCAAAAGCGGCAAAAGCCTATGCATTTTTAAATGGAAGAGGATATGTCATGCCACAAGATATTAAAACCATTGGAGGCGATATATTGAGACACAGAATCATTCTCACTTATGAAGCGGAAGCCGAAAATATTTCCACCGATGAAGTCATCAAACAAATTTTTGATGCTGTTGAAGTTCCTTAAAGAACAAAAAACTTATGCTCCGTTCTCTAATTGAAAATTTTATTAGTGGGTTTCGAAACGTTCCACAGCCTCCCATTGAGCAAACAAAAGAACTTTCTCCTGAACTGTTAAAAAAAATTAGACAAATACAAATTAAAACCAATTATTTGGTAAACGATATTATGTCTGGAGAATACGTTTCCGCCTTTAAAGGTTCTGGAATGGAATTTTCTGAAGTCAGGGAATATGTTCCTGGCGACGATGTCCGTTTGATCGATTGGAACGTTTCTGCACGAATGGATCGCCCTTTCATTAAAGGATTTCAAGAAGAACGCGAACTAACCGTAATGTTGTTGGTAGATATAAGCTCTTCAGGGAAGTTTGGATCGGCGATAGAAACTAAAGGAGAAGTTTCTGCCGAAATAGCTTCAATTCTTGCTTTTTCAGCAATAAAAAATAACGACAAAGTTGGATTAATTCTTTTTTCCGATCGAATTGAAAAGTATATACCTCCTAAAAAAGGGAGAGCCCATATTTGGAATGTTATTCGCGCCATTCTAAGCCATTCTCCTATAGGAAAAAAAACCGACTTAAATCTCCCGCTCGAATTTCTTCTGCAAATCCATAAAAGGAAAACAGCCGCTTTTTTTATTTCTGATTTTCAAGCGACTGGCTACGAAAAATCACTGCGGCTTGCTCGGCAAAAACACGATCTAGCCGCAATGATAATCATAGATCCAAGAGAACAAAACCTTCCTATCAATTCAGGAGTTCTTCATTTAGAAGATGCAGAGACGGGAGAATCAATACTTGTCGATACTCATAATAAAGACACGCTAAATTATTTTGCGAAAATTAAAGCGGATGAGAAAAAAAGACTTTTAGATTTTTTAAGGTTAAATGGCATAGACTCTGTTGAAATATTTACAGACCAACCCCTTGCAGACCCAATAATCCGTTACTTTAAATTTAGAGAAAAAAAACGATAACATGGAAGAAGATAAAACCTCGCCATCTAGCGATGGTTTCTCAGGAAGAATAAAAGTACTTGTCATAAGTTTCGTATTATTTACGTTCCTTCTATTCGGAGTTTTTTTTACCGTTCTTATTAAAAAAGTTTTTGATTCAAGCGAAAAAAAGCAATGGGAAAGTCGATTTGAGCTCCTAGGCGATCGCTTAAGAGAAAACGGACTCCATAAACAAGCCATAGAACAATACGAAAAATTTTTAAACCAGTCTGAAATCGACATAAAAAAGCGCGCTTTGGTTTCCTTCTCAATTGGAGAGCTTTATATGGAATCTGAAAACTGCCCAGACGCATTAGTCTGGTTTTTTCAAACCGATATGGCAGACGCAAACTTTCCCCAAAAAGAAAAATTAAATTCAAATATAAAAACCTGCTTGCAGAAAAAGTAAAATAAATAACAAACCCCTTATGAAAACTGGGAATATTTCAAAATACTTATTTAGAATTGTAATTTGGACAACTTTTCTGAACGTTTTTTTTATTCCTAAAAACCTAAACGCTCAAGAAAACTCGCCCGTTGAGATTAAAGCCTCTGTGGATAAACCTGTCGCTACCGTTGGAGATCTCATTCGATTCAAAATTGAGTTGCGCACTGAAAAAGATATACGCCCTCAAGAGCCTACTCCATTAGAATCGAAAGAAGGTTTAATTTATGTCAAACGAGAAACGCCAGAAATTCGTTTCGAAAATGACCGAAATATAGCAATTTTTTATTATATTTTTCGCGCAGATTTGGTTGGTCGTTTTGCTATTCCTCAAATAAAAATAAAATTCTTAGCTCCTCATTCAAAAACACCAGGAGTACCTATCGAAGGCTCTATTACCTCTCCTAAAACATATGTCGAAGTACGCTCGGTATTACAATCTAAAGAAGGGCCTCCTAAGCTCCAAGACATAAAACCTTTGATCGAAATTGAGCGTTCCTGGACACACTATTGGCCATACGCTTTAGCTGCGGCTTTATTAGGTTTTATTATTTATTATTTTTTAAAAAAACAAAAAAGAAGTTTTGTTAACCCTCAAATCAAACCAATAAAGTTAATACCATGCCACGTTTTAGCCCTGCAAGAATTGGAATTATTGAAGAAAAAAAATTTGCTAGCTCAAGGCGCCTTTCGTGAATATTATTTTCAACTCTCAGAAATTTTTAGAAAATATCTGGGAGCAAGATATTCGTTTCCAGCCCTAGATAGAACACAGCAGGAAATATTTGAATGTTTGGAAAAAATAGTAGCGATAAATGATCTTTTAAAATGCGAAATCGAATCGATCATAGAACAAACCGACAGAGTCAAATTTGCTAAAATGACTCCTTCCATTCATGATTCAGATAAAATAATGGAAACAATCATTCGATTTATTAAATCTACGATTCCTATCGCACAAGAACGCCAAGATACAACCGATAACCCAGTGTCAAAATGACAACTCAATTTCGTTTTGAAGAGCCTCTGGCTTTAATTCTAATTTTAATTATTCCATTATGGGTTTATTGGGACAGGCTTGATAAAAAATCGACGATTTTATATTCATCAATAGGACATTTAAAAAACCTGCAACCAAAGAGATTCTCCGGCGCCTTCCATCTTTCTCCTAGCCTTAGATGTCTTGCTGTACTTTTCATTATTTTATCTTTAGCAAGACCTCAACAAGGACAAACTACGCGCGAAGTATCAACAAAAGGCGTGGACATTGTTTTAGCTGTAGATGCATCGGGTAGCATGCGCGCCTTAGACTTCAAAAAAGACGATCAAAGAATAACAAGGCTAGAAGCGTTAAAAGGTGTCGCTTCAGAGTTTATTAAAAAACGACAACAAGATCGAATTGGATTAGTCGCCTTTGGTCAAGAAGCATTTACACAATGCCCGCTTACTTTAGATCAGAATATTCTACTTTCATTTTTAGGCGAATTAACTGTAGGAATCGCTGGGGACTCTACTGCAATTGGTTCCGCATTAGGTATCGCCGTAAAACGCCTTAAAGATTTAGAGTCAAAATCGAAAGTGATTATTCTATTAACCGATGGAAGGAGCAACGCTGGGGCGCTTGCTCCAGTTCAAGGAGCCGAGATCGCTAAAGCTTTAGGCATAAAAGTGTATACCATTGGGGTTGGATCGAGAGGAAAGGCCCCTTTTCTTGTAAACACGCTTTTTGGCCAAAGATACGTTTATCAAAATGTAGATTTGGACGAAAAAACACTTAAAGAAATAGCCAAAATCACTGGAGCCGCTTACTTTAGAGCAACGGACTTAGAATCGCTAAAAAATATTTATGACCAAATTGATAAATTAGAAAAAACAGAAATAAAAACATTGGAGTATAGTCGATACTTTGAACTATTTCCGTACTTCCTTATTCCAGGGTTATTTTTATTTGTCCTAGAAACGATTACAAGTCAAACTCGCTACCAACAAATTCCTTAACAATGCATTTTGATCAACCCGAATACCTTCATTTATTTTGGTTATTACCGCTTTATATAGTTTTTGCGCTTCGCGCTAATCGACAGCGTCAAAAAAAACTAGACAATTTCTCATCTTTAGAAATACAAGCGTCAATCGTCAACCCAATTATAAAGAAAAAAAGAAAGCGTAAATCTTTTTTGATTTTTTTAGTTTTAGCTTGTCTAATTTGCGCTTTGTGCCGACCGCAATGGGGATTTCAATGGGAAGACTTAAAACAGAAAGGCCTAGATATTGTCGTTGCGATGGACGTATCTTCAAGCATGCTTGCTGAAGATATAAAACCTAATCGATTAGAACGCGCAAAAAGAAAGGTCTCAGATCTTATACAAATGCTTATGGGGGATAGAATTAGTTTGGTTGCTTTTGCGGGAGTCAGCTTTATTCAATGTCCGCTTACTTTAGACTACGCCGCCGCAAATATTTTCTTAGATATTTTGGATACCGATCTTATTCCTATTCCTGGCACAGATCTAGGAGGAGCCATAATTAAATCCTTACAGGCTTTTAAAGATAAAGATAATACGTCCAAAGTTATTCTTATTATTACTGACGGCGAAGACCATGGGGAAAAATTAAAGATGGCGTCACAAAAAGCGAAAAAGATGGGAGTCAAAATATTTGCCATAGGAATCGGAGGCGATATTGGAGCTCCAATTCCTAAACGAGGAGACTCGGGATTTAAGACCGATAAACAAGGAGAAGTGGCGCTTACTAAATTGGACGAAAACGCCTTACAAAATGTCGCCTTAGAAACAGGCGGCGCTTATGTTAGATCGGTTACTGGAGATTTGGATCTAAAGAAGATTTACTTAGAAAATGTTAAGGGAAAATTAAGCGATAGCGAGCTTAAGAGCGGGAGAAAAAAAATTTGGCAAGACCGGTTTCAATGGTTTCTCATTGCGGCCTTAGCGCTACTCGTCCTTGAATCTTCCCAAAGGGATCGAACAAGCCACACAGCCCCTATTGCGAATCGCCAAGTTTCGAATTAAATTGAATATATTATAAAGTTAGAAGACAAATAAATTCATTGACCAAAGATCTTAACTTTTATTAGCTTTTAAAAAGTTTAATCAAAAAATAAATCTACGTTTTAAAATTAGCCTAAAAAAAAGTTTATGTTTTTATGAATTACACTTCGCTTATGAGAATAACTTTTTATTTTTTTATATTTTCCTTGTTTATTTTAAAAACTGCTTCTGCGCAGATTAGCAAACCTTTAGCAGAAATTGGCCAATCGGATTATTTAAAAGGGAATTTTAAAGAGGCCGCGAAAAACTTTGGTTCGGCTTTTAGTGAATCTCCAAATGACGCATCTTTAGCTTATAACCTAGCAAATAGCCAATACCGACAAGGGCAGTTTAACCAAGCCCTTCAATCTTTCAATCAAGCCGCTACTCTCTCACAAAGTTCAAAGTTAAAACAAAACGCTTATTATAATTCGGGCAACGTGTTGTTCAATCTTGGCAAACTTGAGCAAGCTATTGATTCTTACAAAAAAGCATTAGAACTAGACCCCAACGACTTGGACGCAAAATACAATTTAGAATTCTCAAGAGAACAGTTAAAAAAACGTCAACAAAAAGACAATCAAAAGAAATCTTCAAATAACAACGATAAAAATTCCGAAAAACAGGACTCTGAGAAACCTGATTCTCAAGATAAGAATAAAGACTCTAAAGAAAATCAAGAATCCAATTCTCAACAAGACGATAATGAAAAAAATTCAGATTCAAAAAAACCTAATCCTATAGAGGACAACCCAGAAAATTCAGAAAGCAATCAAGAAGCGGAAAAAAAGAATACTGAAGAATCACAGAGCGCTGAAATTCAACAGCAAGACGGACTTTCAAAACAACAGGCCGAACAATGGTTGTTATCTATTAACGAAAACCGTAAAAAGTTTGGACAAATGAAGGCAAAAAAACTTAAGCCTAATCCAGAATATCGTGGTAAAGACTGGTAAGAGACTCATGACTGTTAGACAAAATTATTGGCTAGAAAAAGTAAAACGATTTTTTATTTTCGCCTGCTTCTTGCTCCTTAGCGTGGGTACTGTAGCCGCAGACGAAATCTCAGTCTTAACGACGATAGATAAAAACATCGGAACGTTAGAAGATGTCTTTAATCTCACCGTAACCGTAAAAGGCGTTCGCAATTCTCCGAAACCCACAATGCCCCCCATGCCAGATTTTACTTTAAGGCAATCCGGAACCCAATCTTCCATAACAATAGTTAATGGGAAAATGACCGCTTCAACTACTCACAATTTTTTATTGACTCCAAAGAAAACGGGGAAATTCACAATATATTCTCCTAAGATTAATTATGACGGACAAGAATATTTATCAAATATCATTAAAGTACAAGTTATCGACTCTCCTCAAAATACGGCTTCCAATCAAGCTCCAATATTTGCTAAAACTTTTGCCTCGACAACTACGCCATTTGTGAACGAACAATTTACTTTGACATTTAAACTATATAAAAGAATAGAAACAAGAAACATTCAATTAGACCTCCCTTTTGATAACTTTAGAGAAGAAGCCCTAGGAAAACCAAGAGATTACAATCAAGTGCTAAACGGATTGAAATATCATATTAGCGAATTTACTACCGCCTTATTCCCAACTAAGGCAGGAACAATAGAAATTCCCGGAGCTACAATAAACCTAGATTTAGTCATAAGAGATCGTAGAACTCAATCTCATGACTCTTTTAATTTATTTTTTAACGATCCTTTTTTTGGCCGCTCTGGTCGATTACAACACAAAATTATCCGCACAAAGCCTATTTCTATAAACGTTAGAGCTTTACCAAAAAATGGCAAACCTTTGGACTTTTCTAATCTAGTGGGAAAATTCGAAATTTCTGCAACAATTGGAAAATTAAAGATTAAAGCGGGAGATACTTCGACCTTAACCGTAAAAATTTCTGGAGTGGGTAATATTCAAGATGCCATTTTCTCTCTACCCGATATTACTAAAGATTTCAAATCATATTCAGACGAACCTAAGTTAGAAAAAAAAGCAAGAAGCCAACGGCTCTATGGAGAAAAAACTTTTAAATTCGCTCTCGTGCCTCTTAAAGAAGGAAGCTTTCAAATACCTTCTCTCGCTTTATCTTATTTTGACCCAGAGGAAGAGCGTTATATAACAACTAAAACAAAACCTATCTTTTTAGATATCCTTCCTGCTGAGAGTGACGAAAAAATGAACATGGTGAACTCTCAAAGCTTATCTCAAGGCAAAATAAAGGTTTTAGGGACAGACATTTTTCCTAACCATACTAATTTAACGGATTTTTTAAATCAAAAACCAACAGTTAAAGCTAAGACAATTTATTATGCAGGGGGGGTCATTCCCATTGTTGGCTATATAATAGTTGCCGCCTTCGCCCGTCAAAAAAGAAAATTGCGGCATGATTCCGCGTTTGCTCGAAATAAGAAAGCTTATAAGCTAGCAAAAATAAAATTGGAAAACCTTTCGTCTACAGCTCATGACTCAAAAATTTTCGTTCAAGAACTTTCACAAATTCTTAGAGAATACATTGGAGACAAATTAAACTTAAACGGAGCGGCTTTTACTTCGAACGAAGCTATAGGTAAGTTAAGGGAAAGAAAATTTCCTGCCGAACAAATAATACCAATACAAGATTTATTAGAGGAACTCGAAAAAACTCAATACGGAGGCCCTCGAACAGCTTCAAACTTGTCGGACAATTTAATAGATCAATCCTTAGAAACATTGAAAAAACTGGAAAAACTGCCGTGAAGCAAAAAAGTTTTATTTCGGCCATTTTGCTATGGCTTCACCTATTGGCGTTACCAAGCCTAGCGGAGGATTATGGAATTTTATCTCAAATAGCCTTAGCCAATGATTTATCCTTAAAGGCAAAATATGAGGAAGCGCTTTCAATATACGAAAAGCTTATTGATGAAAATTATGAAAACGCATATGTTTACTACAATATGGCTAATATTTATTACCGTCTAGGAAAAATTGAACACTCAATTTTATATTACCAACGCGCAAAAAGTTTAGCCCCTCGCGATGAAAATATTGAAGCAAACTTCCGTTACGTAATTTCTAAAACCGAAGATAAAATTTATGAAGCTCCAACACCCTTTATAAATGAGGTTCTTGTTTGGTTAGACGATTTTGAATTTTGGGAACTTGTAAATGGCCTTATCCTAATTAACATTTTGTTTTGGACTTCATTGACTCTAAATATTTGGTTTAAAAACGAACTACTTAACTATTTTAAAAATGGAACAGCCATTTTACTAATTGTAATGATCGCCTCTGTTAGCGTTAAACTTTATTACCAAAATAACTATTTAACAGGAGTCGCAATGGCAGAACGAATTGAAATAAAATCGGGGCAAGGCGACAATAACATCACCTTATTCCAACTTCACAAAGGCGCAATTTTCAGAATATTAGAAGAAGAAAACGACTGGTATAAAATAGAATTGTCAGACAAAAAAAGTGGCTGGGCTCCAAAAGTAAACATAACTAAAGTTTAATTTCATACACACAACTAACTATCGGACAAAAACATACTAACTGCGGAATCAAACTCTTCTTGAACAAACTCTTTTACCTCATTCCATTTTTTTTCAGAAAACCCTACCATATCCCAAGCTTCTAATTTTACAAGAGGTATCACTGACGATCCGCTTCCTCCTAACGTCAACTCATATGCCATGATATCTCCCAAATGTAATATCGCTGATTCGGTGGGAAAATTCTTTGACTTGCCAGGATCATGATGGCAAGTAATAGGTTCAATCAATCTATCTGGCAATTCCCAAGCCTTCAATAAAGCCTCGGCAACCACGGAATGGTCAAAACCAAAAGATTCTCTTTCTAAAATAAATAACGGTTCATTCCTGCTAGCGGATTCTTCAACTATTTTTATTGATCGCTTAGGCATTTTATTAAAAACAATTAAGCTACCAAGATCGTGTAACATCCCCATTGCATAAAATCGATCCGGGTCTTCTTCGCCTTTTTGAGATGCAAGTGATTTTGCTGCAAGACCGCATCCTAAGCTATGTTTCCAAAAAGCGTCCATTGCTACGCATTTTTGATTTCCGCCTTTAAATTGATCTACTACAGAAGTCGCTAAAACTAAGTCTGTTAATTGTTGAGTTCCAATAACGTTAAGAGCATGCGCCACTGTTTCTATTTTGGCGGAAAACCCATAATAGGAACTGTTAACAATACGCAATAGACGAGTAGTTAAGTTAGGGTCCCCTTTAATGATATCCGCTATTTCTCCAAAAGAGGAATCTGGGTTTTGAATGGTTTTCTGAATCTTTAAATAAATTACGGGAGGGGTGGCGATCCAATCATCGCCTAGTAAGTTTGCGTCCACAGGTCGTTTTCCTCAAAATCATTTAAAGACCTAAACTCCTCAAATCAGAGAAAAAATCTAAGCCTGAGAAAGAAAAAATTATCCCTACAATTTAATACCCCTTAAATTATGAGGATTTAATCCCATTGAGTTTAACGAAGCAATGAACGCCTTTCAATCGATTTTCCTATTCAACCTCATTTATATAAAGTATTAAAAATAAGAAATATTTATTTTGAGAGGTCTGCCCCCTCCAAAAAACCTCTCAAAAGAGCCGCTTTTTCCTGATTACCATTATAGACTCTAATAAATTTTTTAAGCATTTCTCTCAATCTTTCGTCTTTTTTCTGAGGAAGAATATCTTCATAAAAATCACTTCCTACATTGTCGCCTTTTCCCTGCCTAAACATTCTCCCATCACCGGTTAATAGCCAGATAATATCTAAATCGGTCTCATTATATAGTTTCACTAAAGTTTCTGAGGAAGGTAGAGATTTATCATTTTCCAATTCAGATAAAGAACTGGCCGCAACATTAATTTTTTCAGACAAACCAATTAGCCTATAATTCGAGGTTGACCGCCATTTCCTCAATCTTTTTCCTATCGAATCGTTTTCCATAACTTGAAACTCACCTTTTTGTTAAAACCCTAATAAATTCGATTTTTACTTTTCAGAATATTATTTTTAGAATTATTTAACTTATTCAATTAAGGTCTTTCAAAAAATTAAATTAGTACGCAATCGGTTTTTAGGTTATTAAAAAAATTTTCCGATTACCATCTCACTTTACATATTTGGCGTCAACCTTTATAGGTTAGATCTATTCTATAATATTACTTCAACAACATTACAAGCAGTAAACCATAATATTATCAACCTTTTTAGAGAAAAGTCACCCTTTTAGGGGTTTTTTAGGAAATAATTAACAATGAAACTAATTTTGCGAGCAAAAATATTCTTAAACCCGGTTTTATATGTAAAAAGGAGGGAAAATCTAAATCTTGTTCTACGCAGAAACGAGAAAACTCTTTGAATTAAATATAGTTATATTCACTGAAATTTCCAAATGCTATTAATAAGCGGCGGGTATCGTTTGAAACAATATTAAAAAATTAGGGGTAAACTTTTTCTTCAAATCGGTATCCAACGCCACGAACAGTTTCAATATGATTACCAGCAGTTTTTAGTTTAGTTCGCAATCGCTGAATATGAGTATCAACCGTGCGAGAAAAAATTTTCTCGTTATATCCCCAAATACGCTCTAGCAAATAATCTCGCGATTTTACCTGGCCTGGTTTTTCCATTAAATTTGATAATAATTTGAATTCTGTCGAAGTTAGACGAACTGCCTCTCCATTAACCATTACTTCGTGATTTTCTATGTCAACTGTTAGGTCAGGCCATTCATATTTTTTCCTTTCCCTATTTCCTCCTTCTCCTCGTTTTAAGACATTTTTTATACGTAAAATCAATTCACGATAGTTAAACGGTTTTGTAATGTAATCGTCGGCTCCAAATTCCAAACCAAGTATCCTATCTATAGTCTCTCCCTTGGCTGTTAACATAATAATTGGAGTATGTTTCAGAGTTTCGTTCAACTTTATTTTTTTACAAAGCTCTAAACCGTTCATTTTAGGCATATTAATATCCAGCAAAATCAATGAAGGCCTAATTTCTTGTATTTTGGTGAACCCCGACTCCCCGTCCGTGGCCCGATAGATTTTGAAATCTTCTTTATTTAACTTCAACGCCAAAAAATCTATCAGTTCGGTGTCGTCGTCTACAATTAATATAGTTTTTTCATTACTCATGAGACCTCCAAACAAAATTGGAAAATCCATATTATTCGAAATAGCACACTAGTCTTCTTTCCAACTTATCGGCCTTATTTTATACTAATTTAAATACTGAAAAAATAAATTCGCTTCATTATGGTAAAAAAATCTAAGTTTTTCAAAAAATTTAACAAATAAAGCTCAATCTTGGAATCCTTTTTAAAAAATTGCTATATCAACTTCAAGTTTTGGAAAAAGCTTATACAGTCATTGGAAAGCCATTCAGCATGCGAACCTAAACCATGATCCGAATCTAATTCTAGAAGCTCTGCCCAAGGGTAAGAAGCAATAAATCTTCTTGAAACATCAATTGGAACCGAATCATCGTATAATCCATGAGCTATTCGAATCGGTAATTTACGCAAAAAACGAATTTCCTCCCACTTTTTTGCGTCTTCAAATATTGTTGTCCGAAAGATCACTTCGCGATTATAACGGTAATGAAAAACTTGAATAGCATCTGGAATATTATTTTTTCCAAATTGTTTCTCAATTCTCAAACTCCAACGCTCAAGAAACTCAAATGCTGGGGCCATTAGATATAATGCCCTTATTTCCTTTCGTAATTGACTGACTAATGCCGCAAGATACCCTCCCATACTACTTCCAATTAAAACGAAAGAGCGATTTCCAAGCGATTCTAAACAACTCTCTATAATTTCAATCTGACTAGAGAGAGTCATGCATTCAAAATTACCATTTTCTAAATCTGGAATGGTTAAACTCAACCCTATCTTTTCAAATGACGATTTAAAAACTCTTGCTTTATTCGAATCCGGGCTAGATGCAAAACCATGTAAATAAATATATTGAACCGCCACAATTCTCTCAAGAGTTAAAATAAAAACGATTAAAAACTTAAACGCCAATATAAATTACAAGTTTAGTTATTGGGTGTATGCGTTCCTTCTTCCAATTCCATAACACTTTTACGCATTACCCATAGTAAAATTAAACCGGGAATAGCCGCACAAAAAGTTGCTCCAAAAAATAAAACCCAGCCTATATGTTCCACCAACACTCCGGAAGGCGGACCTACAAAAACTCTGCCCAAAGAAGCAAAAGCAGATAAAAGGGCAAATTGGGTGGCCGTGTACCTTGGATCGCATAAAGCCATCAAAAAAGCTACAAATGCAGCGGTTCCCATTCCTCCGGATAAATTTTCAATCCCTACGGCAAATGCCATTAAAACATAGCTTTTTTCAAAAGCCGCAACGGCCATAAAGGATAAATTGGAGACCGCTTGTAAAATACCATAGTAAAAAAGAGAACGAAATAATCCTAGCTTTGCCATTAAAGCTCCCCCAGCAAGAGCTCCTATTAGAGTGGCCGCTAAGCCCATTCCTTTATTTATTACGCCTACTTCTGCGGGAGAAAACTCTTTACCGCGAATCAAAAATGCCGTTGTTAAACTTCCAGCAAACGCATCTCCCAATTTGTATAAAATAATCAATGCTAAAAACATCCATGCCATTCGCCTTCCTGTAAAGTTTTTAAAAGGTCCAGAAACTGCTTCGGTTAAACTCTTGGGAGCGACCGCTAATCTTTCAGGTTCAGGACCCCAAAAAGTGGCACACATACCTATTGTCATTAAAAAAGCCATTAAAATATAAGTATTCTCCCAACCCATTGGTTGCGACAAAATCATGGCAATCGCTCCAGAAACCAACATTGCGACTCGATAACCCATTACGGAAACCGCAACCGCCATCCCTCTTTCCTCTTTACGGGTTACGTCAGTCCTGTAAGCGTCAATCACGACATCCTGAGAAGCTGAAAAAAAAGCAACCAATACCGCTAGAAAAGCCATTAACCACGGAGTTTTTGCAGGCGAAGTTACGCCCATCAAAAAGATCAAAACCAGAAGTAAAATCTGGCACACCAAAACCCATCCACGTCGTCGCCCTAAAATTGGAGGTACAAACCTATCCATCAAGGGAGACCATAAAAACTTAAGCGTATAAGGCAATCCCACCAATGAAAAAAATCCAATGGTTTTTAAATCGACTCCCTCGACGGTCATCCAGGCCTGTAAAGAGCTTCCTGATAGAGCTAAAGGCAATCCAGATGAAAAACCCAGAATGGTCAAAGCGCCAACTCGTCGATTAATCAGTTTTTTAAAAGATCCATCCATTAAATTTTCCAAATTCTGGGCAAAGAGTTATTATATATTTAAAAATCACTTAAATTGTTTCAGTTTAATGTCGAAAGAAAAACAAAAAGCTCAATAAAATCAAAGATTTTTCCGATAAATTAAGTAAATTCAAACAAAACTACTAAAACTATTAGAATCCATCTAAAATATAGTTAATATGGTCTATTTGAATTGTTTAATATCGAACTGAACCGAGTTTGACATTAAACCGGAATGATCAATAAAATCAATTATTGTTTTAATATTCATACAATATTCATTCTCTTCTTTCTTCAAAGTTTTTAAGCTAGGAAATTGTACTCATGCAAAATATGGAAACATTGCAATTAGTTAAAGAGCAATTAAAGCTTAAAACGTCAGAGGTGAAAAAACATGAAGTCGAGAAGGAAAAGATTAGCGAAAAAATTAAAAGCGTTTTAGCTCTTAATGACAAAAAGATAAAAGAATTAAAAAATCTCGTTAAAGAAAAAGAAGACGCTGTAATTGCTGCCCAAGCATCCTCAAACGTATCTTACACATCAGAATCAAGTTCTAAAAAAGAAGGAGGAGAATCTTCTGAGGGAAGCGGAGAAAGTGGAGGGGGATCTGGGAGCGGGCCAGCAGTCGTAAAAGAAGTGGTAGTTCAAGACCCCAAACTTTTAGAAGAACTTGAAGCGCTTAGGCAAAAAGATCAAGCATTAGCCGAACAAATCAAAGCTGAAACGGGAGAAAAAGAGAAATTCAATCGTGAAAAAAATATCCTCCTCAAGGAAATGCGCCGCTTAAGAAAAGATCCTGAAACTGTAAATAACTTAAAAGAACAAATTGAGAGCTTAAACGAAGAAGTAAAAAAAATGAAGGACCGGTCTTTGGATACCGCCAATAATTTGGAAGAATTATTGATGGAAAAAGACGAAGTAATAGCTTCGTATGAAAAAATGCTCTATGGAGAAACCGAAGCAGGGCAAGAAGGCATGCTTCCTTCCGAAATTATTGAAGATTTAAAGGAAGAACTAAAAGAAAGATTAGAAGAAAAAAAAGCAATTGTTACTGAACTTGAAGAAATTAAGGAAATAAATGCGGAACTTGAACTCAAAATTAGCTTAAGCGAAGAATCTTCCACTTCAGATAGATTAGATGCCGGAGCCAGGCAAGATAGTCGCGCCGCTCAATCGGCAGAATTCTCAGGAAGCTTAGAGGGCTTTCTTGTTACTTATAGCGACATGATCACGCTTCTTCTAGTAATTTTTGTGCTTATGTACACAGTATCGAAACTAGACGAAGAAAAATTGGCAGAAGCCCTTTCTTCATTTCAAGAAAGAAAAATGCGCGTTGCAACGACTAATATGCGTCTTACTAAAGAAGAATTAAAGATGATGGCGCGAGTTAAAGAATTAGTTAAAGACAACGTAGATCCCGATAGTATAATTCGTAGCGATACTAGAACAATTTTAAAACGACTTCCTACTTCAGAGCTATTTGGACCTGGCAGCGCTGAGTTGGTCGAAGGGGCCGAAAACCTGATTTTGGAAGCAATTAAAGAAGATATGATCGATGGGGTAAAACAAGTTATTGTAGACGGGCATACAGATGACATCCCAATCAAATCAGAAAAATTTCCATCAAATTGGGAACTTTCAACCGCTAGAGCTTCCCGTGTCGCACGGTTTATTGTAGATAAAATGCGCTATCCAGCTAAATTTATTGCAGTCTCTGGCTATGGTCCCTACCGCCCATTAAAACCAAATACCAACGATTTTAATCGCGCCTTAAATCGCCGAGTTGAGGTAAAAATCCAAAAAGATAAGGATGTAATTAAAGAGGGTCAAAAAGATTTGGTCCCAGAAGAAAAACCAGGAAAAAACAAAAAAACCGATCCCAAAAATAAATCAAAGAAAGATAAAACGAAAAAACAGGGTGGGTTAACCGGATTAGCCAAATCAACCCAAGACGCAGCCGCAAAAAAGGAAAAAGAAAAAAAAGCAAAAGAGAAAAAGGAAAAAGAGAAAAAATCTAAAAGCGCACAAAATAAAGATAAAAAAAAACCCTAGCAAAACTTCAAACTAATAAAATTCATTTTAAATAAATTTTATTTGAGAGAGGGTAGAGTTATAATACCTTTAAGATTCATTCTTAGAAGTAATTAGCCAATTTTTTATAAACCGTTTTATTTAAAGCTAGCGCTGCCGCTGGTCTTTTCTTCAACTCAAGTAGGCTATTATGGGTGACGATAAACAATCGATTTCCGAAATACTATTCGAAAACAGACAGGCCTTTCTAAGATTTAATCGCTTTAAAACCAGCCAAACTCTTAAAACTTTATCTCCAATTGACCGTTTAATTTATACATGCGTTCCTCGATTGCTTCATGTCAATCAAGAAGGATTGCCTGGTTATATGGGCGAAGATGTTCCTTGTGGAATCTTTAACTATACATTGGATAGCGAAACTCAAATTGCTTTAGAAAAACTTTTCCCAGGCGTTATTGTCCGGAAAAACTCGGGAGGCCGCCCCGTCATTCAAACTATCCTTTTAATGGGTAGTGTCGGCAGTATTGCTCAAACTTACAAATCAGATTTAGACTATACCCTCTTAATTAATAAGAAGGATTTTACTCCAGAGAGTATGGAACTTTTCCAAAAAAAACTTCGAGCGATCGAAGATTGGACTTGGTTAAATTACAACTTAGAAACCCATTTTTTTGTAAATGACATCACGGATGTAAGAAACAACAACTTTGGCGAGAGTGATAGCGAAAGCACAGGTACCGCAATGGCTAAACTCTTAAAAGAAGAAATGTTCCGAACCATGATTATTGTCGCCGGAAGAATAGTTTTATGGTGGATTATGCCTGTGGAAACCGACGATGAACAGTACGAAACGTATTGTGGTTTAATCAATGCTCGCAAAACTCTTTTACATCGAGAAGAGTTCGTCTGCATGGGCAATGTTGACGATATTTCCGACGGAGAATTTTTTGGAGGATCTATTTGGGCTTTGATTAAGTCATTTAAATCTCCCTTCAAGACTCTGATGAAAATGGGTCTTTTGGAGGAGTACATGTTTAACGTCTCCAAATCTAATTTGCTTTGCCATGAAATAAAAAGAAGAGTTTATAAAGGAGAAGATCCTTATATCGACATAGATCCTTATTTGACTATGTTTAACCGAGTGCAAAACTTTTTTAAAGATATAAAAGACGAAGCCGACGTTGACGCTCTTAGATCCGCTTTTTACCTAAAAGTTGGAACGCAAGTGAATGCAGACGAAATTGAACATGGATCTCCAAATCAAAAGAAATCTACGCTCATTAAGATGCTCAATGATTGGGATTGGTCTTCGTTTAAGGTTGAACAGTTAAACGAATATGCCACTTGGCAAATGCAGCAAAAAGTCGCTCTTGGCACCAGAATCAATAAAATCCTAATGGGTTCTTATAAGAATATTTCCGATAAGAATAAAACATTAGATCCCAAAGACAGCCTAATTACAGAAAAAGACACTCATCTACTAGGTCGAAAGTTATTTAGCGTTTTTAATAAAGCGTCATATAAAGTTGAAAATATGGCGGGAATTATTGATGGTGGATCTGGAGAAAAAGAAGTCACCTTTTATCACCACCAAGAAAACATTAGAGACAAGGGAGTTTGGTATTTAATCCGGGGGAAAAACCTATCTGGTTTAGACGCGATTGACCCAGGAGAAATAATTAAAAAAGCCGCCACATTAGAATCGGTTTGCGCTTTTACGGCTTTAAATAATATTTATGCCCAAGAAACCAAAATTTTAATGAGAGCAGACCAAACTGCAATGAAGGATCATGATGTCAAAGCTATGCTGGATATGCTGTCCACCTTCATTTCATCAGTCAATATCGCCAATATATCTAACGAAGACCTATTAAATCCTGCATATGTTAAACAATTCTTTGCAGTGATCGACTTTGCCTATCCGTTTCCCCGTGAAATTATGATGGCCGATATTAGAGAATGTAAAACAAACGCAGAATATGGAGAGTTCATTCATAAACGCTTAGAACGCATTAAAAGTATGACATATATCATTATGAATTCTTGGGGCGAACTTTTCTGTAAAACATTTGCCGGTATTAATAGTTTTGGCCGTTGTATTAATGAATTGACCAAAAAAGTCTCCCATTCGCAAGTGGACTCGCCAAATTTTCTTAAGGTTTTTATCCCAACTGGCCGAAAAGATATTTTTGAATGTAGTTGGCTTTACAATTACACCCTTAAGTCTCTGAAAATTAAGGGAAAGTCTTAAAACCTAATTTATAAGTAAAAACGCTTTATGGCGACCGCTGTTAAAAATACCGCATTGCCAGATGATGAAGAAACCCAGAGGAAAGAATCTGGAATTGATAAGGGTACATTATTTGGTATCCTTGCTGGCGTTTCTCTTATAGTCGTCGCCATCATTCGTGGTGGAAGCGCAGACGTTTTTGTTAACTTAAACGCCGTTTTCATTGTTGTAGGAGGAACCGTTGCCACGGCCTTCATCGCCTTCCCCTCCAAAAAAATATCGGGTATGATTCCAATTATCATCAATGCCTTTAAACCCGATGTCCATCAACCATCAGATTACATTGACGAAATTATGTCCTTAGTTACCAAATATCGTTCTGGTGGTATGAAAGGTTTGGAAAGCGCTGAAGAATTTCTGGACAACCGGTTTTTAAAAGAAGGTATAGCAATGGTTGTGGATGGTTTTAACGCTAGAGAAATTACAGAAATAATGGAACGCCAAATTGCTTCTGTTGTAGAACGGCATAACCAAGGACAAAAAATTCTTCGTTTTATGGGCGTTCAAGCCCCCGTATTTGGTATGGCGGGAACGTTAATTGGTCTTATCCAAATGCTTATGCATATCGACGATCCTTCCAGTATTGGACCGTCTCTCGCTGTAGCGTTAATTACAACTTTTTATGGAATCATTTTTGCCAATTTGATTCTTACGCCTATAGTGGCAAAACTTAACGCTCGGACTGAGAACGAAGCTATGTTGATCAAGGCAATTAGACTAGGCGTTATCGGAATTCATGATCGTTTGAATCCTCAAAAAATTCAAAGAAGCATGAATTCACTACTTCCACCCGATCAGCAAAGATAATGTCAAACGTAGACGAAATTTTAAAGCTAACAGCTGAGGCCCCCTGCCAAGATGGGGTTGACTTTACAGGATACGACCTTAAGGGCATCGTTATGAACGGAGCTACATTCATATTTGCCACCCTTAAAGAAGTCAATTTCGACGAGTGCGAGTTAGTGGACATAAATTTCAGCAAAGCCGATCTTGGGAAAGCCACTTTTCGAAATTCGAAGCTAAAGGACGTGACTTTTAGCAACGTTCAATTACAAGAATCAGACTTCGAAAACGCGACTTTAGTAAATTGTAACTTTGAAAATGCCAGTATCGAACAAAGTAATTTTGCGTCCTTTATTTCGACAAAATGCAACTTTAAAGGGGCTAATTTAAGTTTCTGTAATTTTTATTCAGCCAATATAGAAGAATCCAACTTATCTTTTTCGCGCATAATGTATTCGAATTTAAAACAAATAGCGATCGATAAGTCCAACCTTTCAGGTTGCAACGCTCGAGGATCCGATTTAAGTTTTTCCAATATTTCTGAGGCTAAAATAAAAGGCGCAAATTTAAAACATGTGGATCTCAATTCTTGTTCTATGAAAGATGTAGACCTCACTCTATCTAATATGCTTGGAGTTGAATTTAAAGACGCTGTTTGTCCGAGGATAAAGTTAGAAGAAGTTAATTTTGAAGGAGCAGATTTAACATATGCCAGTTTAGAAGGAGCAAATCTGCAAAACGCATTTTTCCTAGAAGCTAATTTACACGGAACCAATTTAACCAGCGCAAACTTAAAAGACGCTTTTTTTGTTGACGCCAACACTCACAACATTAAAACTAAAGGCGCTAACCTTGAAAACACAGGACTAACCGAAACCTAGTTCTAAAACTTTTCTAAGATCGCTTCCTTTTGCCCTCCCCCGCTACATTTGTTTTATTTCTCCATTTTCTTGTAGTCGCTTATATTGTCTTAGGCTTTCCTATTGGATTAATTCTTAACAATAGAAAGTTTAGGCTAGTGCATTTTTGGGCCTTGGCGTTTATTATTTCTTTAATGATTTTCAAAATACCATGCCCATTAACTTTGTTGGAAGAACAATTGGGAACCCCATCCATGGAAGGGTCTTTCATCGCCTATTGGTTAAAACAATTCATTTATCTTCCTTGGATAAATCCTCAAACAGTTTTTTTCGTTGATATTTTTTTCGCCGTTTTAGTTATTTCTTCATTCTATTGGAAACCATTACCCAATAAATAACCTCTAAGTCTTTTTTATAAAAGGCGAAACACAGCGGAACCCTACATTTTCAAAGTAATCATCGGGTTCAGCTTCGGTTCTATAAAAAACATACCCATAAGCTTCCAAAAAATAATGACCTGCCTTCTGGAAACCATTTCCACGGATAACTTTAAACTGTTTCCCAAACCTTTTGTACTTATAAGAACTTCCTGGATACGCCTCGTACCAATTTAATGTCCACTCCATAGCGTTACCGGCTAAACCAAAAACTCCATAAGGACTAACGTCTGCAGGATATGCATTTACCGGCATAATTTTTCGAGCTCCATCCACTCCCATATTAGCGAAAGATTTGTCATACTTATCGCCCCAGGGATAATTCCTCCCATCGACGCCCCGCGCAGCTTTTTCCCATTGCTCCTCGGTTGGCAATCGTTTACCAGCCCACACTGCATATGTAAAGGCTTCATACCAAGTAACATGAGTTACCGGCATATCCTCAAGCTCTTCAGGATATTGTCCGTTTACCCAGTTACCTGGCGTTTCATAAAACTGAGTTTCATCCAAGAATCGCTTATATTCTTTATTTGTAACCTCATATTTATCTATATAATAATTATCAAGATGAATCTTCCTTTTTGGCTGTTGGTCCAAATAGAGCGGTTTCACGGTTCCTATTTTTCTATGAGTATTCTCATTATCAACTCTATCCGTTCCCATAAAAAAATCATCTTCTGGGATAAGAATCATTTCCTTACCGTCAATTTCAGAAATAATCATAGGATTTAAAGTTTTAAAACTATTTTCAGAAATAGGAACGAAAGTAGCTCTACCTACAAAAAAAGCAAAAAGCATAGCTCCAAAAATTAAGATATAATTTGTTTTGTTATTCATTGAATCCAGAATCTCAAGTAAATTAAATAAAAAAATGTACTTTTTACTATAGCGTAATGAAACAAAATATACTAATAGCCATAGCCTCTTTATTTTTAGCTCAATCCGTAAGTGCATTGGAACACAAAATTGCCGATAAAACTAAAGGCTATCTATTTCCTTACATTTTAAATGCCGAAACCTATTCTCTAAATGTACGTAACGTAAAAACCATTAAAGCTCGCGGAAGGTACCTTTGGATAGGAACAGTAAAAGGAGTCATCCGATACGATCTGAGTTCCGAAGAAGATTATAAATTATTCGATAATAAAAATGGTCTACTGAGCAACGGTATATTCTCCATAGCAATTGACCAAAACCAAGTACCATGGATCGGAACCTACGGAGGGGGACTGAGCCGTTTTGACGGAAAAAAATGGGATAACATAAATACTCCGCACGGCCTTGCCGACGCATTTATTTTTGACATTCAGTTTACAGATGAAGGCACTTGGGTGGCCACTTGGAGCGGAGCAAACTATTTTAAAGACGATCCTCTAGCTGGTGGAACAATAAAAACCTTCACTGTCGAAAATACCGATAATGGCTTAGTAGATAATTGGGTTTATGCCATTCAAACTGGAAAAAATGGAAAAGTTTGGTTTGGAACCGAATCCGGAGTATCGCTACTTGACAATGGATCTTGGCGATATTGGACTCACGAAAATGGACTGGGAGCTCCATTTGAAAGTGTCGAGAAAGAAAATTTAGAAACAACTTCAAGTTTTCAAGGTTCTCATCACAGTTTATATCCAACCCATGGCGCCGCCTCTTCAAATTATCGCCCTAATTATGTTTTGTCTATGGCATTAGACTCACAAGATAACTTATGGATTGGCACCTGGGGAGGCGGCTTGAGCTTATTCAACACTCAAAAAAACACATTTCGTAATTTCACCCAAAAAGATGGGCTTCCAGGAAACTTTATTTTAACTCTAAAAGAAGGTCCTGATGGTAAACTCTGGATTGGAACCAATAAAGGGCTCAGCCGGTTTGACGGTAAAACCTTTGAGAACTTCTCAACCCTCAATGGCCTTATTAGCGATTTTATTTTTAGCGTAGAATTCACTCAAGACCACTCCGTTTGGCTTGGAGGGTATTATGGAGTCAACCAACTAAGCATGGAACCTGGAACAGGCAACCTTGCGATTATCGATTAAATTTAAACACTTTAAAAATCATCGTCCTCGTCGTCATCGTCGTCTTCATCTTCCATATAACCTTTAAGTTCTTCCTCTTCAGCGGCTGATATCATATCTTGAATTTCCTGATACCCGGAGGCCATTTTTTGGATGGTAATCAACAAAGTGACTAATTCTTGAGTAGACGCCTCATGGATTCCAGCCACCAAAGGACCGCGTTCGTCATTTTCATATTTTTCGTCCCACTCGTCAAATGCCGCTAAAATTTTGTCTTTACAATGAAATAAATCATAAAAAAAATGTTTAACTTCAATTTTCATCCTTAAAACCTTCCTTAATTAAAACATTGGCAGTTTTGTTTATTTTAGATCCCTACAAAATTAAATCTCAATTGAAAAATTATGAACTTTCAATACATTGCAAAAATATTATCTAGTTTAATATAAAAATATATTGCGCTTTGCCGTTTTTAATTATTATCATAATTAAAGAAATTTATATATAAACCTAAACGGAATAATTTATTATGTCAGAAAGCGAACGTTTCGTTGACAACGAAAACGATACCATAACAGATACCAAGTTTAATCTCACCTGGTTGAAAAGAGACTATTTTCAAATAAGGGAAAAATGGTGTAATTGGAATGGCGCCAAAAAGTTTGTCGCTAAATTAAATGAAAAAAAATATGGCGGTTTTGAAGATTGGCGACTGCCAACAACTAAAGAGGCAAGAAATCTCTACGATCACGAATGTAAAAATTATGACTTTGACGATGACATTGTACATATAGACTACTTATTCCCAGAAGGTTGCGGTTCGACTTATTGGTGCGCTGAAGATTCTGGACACATGGCGTCGGCCTACAACTTTTATAGCGACCGTGGTTATAATGTGCGAAAAAACGCTAAAGAAGAAGGTAATATGACATGTCGTCCCGTTAGATCGTCAGGACCCAGAGTAAAAACCTCGAATAGGACTTCTGGCTCGGGAAGAACGCTAAGAGGATAATTTTTTCTAACATTCATTCGCCTAATCTTTTTTGTAATTTCCTTTCTAAATAATATGGCCACCCATCGGGCAACCCACGCATACATAAACCTTTCTCTGTTTCAAAATAATTTACGCCTAATAAAAAGTATTGTAGGACCACAAATAAAAATCATGGCCGTAGTTAAGGCCGATGCATACGGTCATGGAGCGGTCCAATGCGCAAAAGCGGCAGTTGATGCCAAGGCAGATTTATTGGGAGTGGGTGTAATAGAAGAAGGAATCGAGTTAAGAAATCAGGGACTCGAACTGCCCATCGTAGTTTTAGGCGGTATTTTTATTGAAGAAATACCCGACTTATTACGCTATCGGCTTTCAACAACTATTAGCAGTTCGTCTACTATTCAGTCGCTCTCCCAACACGCCCAAAAAACTGGACAACCAGCTTACGTCCATTTAAAAATAGATACGGGAATGAGCCGAATGGGAGTTAGTATGGAAGGTTATATGGAACTCCTTAAAAAAACAAACGCTCTTCCAGGCATTTATTTAGAAGGTATCTGCACCCACTTTGCCACTGCCGATATCGAAGACTCAGAGTATACTTTAAAACAACTGAATTTATTTGAATCAGCTTTGGACGGATTTAAACAAACAGGTACCCCCCTTCCCCTTGTGCATTGCGCAAATAGTTCCGCTATATTGCAATACCCTCAAACTTGGAAAGATATAATTCGACCAGGATTAGCTCTTTATGGAGCTTTACCTTCTCCTAACTTAAAGGACAAACTAAATGCGCTGGTTCCTAAAGTTGAAAATACCTTGGCCCCCGTTATGGAATGGAAAAGCAAAATTATTTTACTAAAAAATGTATCCAAAGGAACTTCGCTTGGATATGGGAGACAATTCACCGCTCAGCGAGATAGTTTAATAGCAACTTTGCCTGTGGGATATGCGGATGGGTTGTCCAGAGTTTTGTCGAATAAAATGAAAGTTTTAATACATGGAGAGAAAGCTCAGCAGGTTGGAGCAATCTGTATGGATTTTTGTCTTATTGACGTTAGCAAAATACCAGGAGTAAAAGAAGGAGACGAGGCTGTTATAATTGGCAAACAAGGAAATAATAAAATTTCGGTGGAAGAGGTCTCTATATTAGCCCAAACGATCCCTTATGAGATACTATGCTCAGTTGGCAAACGCGTTCCGAGAATTTATATAAAATAGCTTCGTTAGGCTATTTTGGTTTAAAGTCTGAAATGTGCGCAATTCCATTTTTATCAAAAAAACTTTCCAAACCCTCAATAATTTTGACCGTAATCATAGGATCAAAAAAATTGGCAGTTCCAATTTGAATTGCTTTAGCCCCAGCCAATAAAAACTCTAAAGCATCTTCCGTAGATCGAATGCCGCCAATTCCAATAATTGGTAACGACACGGCTTGGGAGACTTCGTGAACCATCCGAAGCGCAATAGGTTTAATCGCTGGGCCAGAAAGTCCTCCAGTAATATTTCCTAAATATGGTTTTCTGGTTTCTAAGTCATAAGTCATTCCCGTAAATGTATTAATTAAGGAAAGAGCGTCTGCGCCAGCATTTTCTGCAGCTTTCGCGATTTCGCTAATATTTCCAACGTTTGGCGACAATTTAACAATCAAAAATTTATCAGTAGCTTTCCTGACCGCTGTAACAACTTCATATAAAATTTCAGGTTGGCTACTAAAGTAGGTACCTCCTTCCGAGACATTAGGGCAAGATACGTTCATTTCAACGCCGTCAATTCTTTCTACTTCGGTTAAAGCCATTGCCATTTCTACATACTCTTTGACAGTCTTCCCGAAAAAATTAACAAAAATCCGGGTTTCCAATCCATGAAGCAAAGGTAACTTCTCGGCAACAAACCGATCAAATCCAATATTTTCTAACCCGATAGCATTAAGCATTCCGGAAGGGGTTTCCACCACTCGAGGCCCTTTGTTACCTATTTTGGGATGTAAGGATAATCCTTTGGTGCAAAAAGCTCCTAAACGGTTGAGATCCAAAAACTCCCTAAACTCTAATCCATAACCAAAGGTCCCCGAGGCGGCTATTACAGGATTTCTAAGTTTTATGGGACCAAGATCAACAGATAAATCAGCCATTTTATTTTCTAATCTTCCTTATCGCCATTGTAAAAAACATTCAAAAACAATAAATATATTAAAATTTAAACAAATTAATTCAAATTTTAGCTATTGACATTCATTTTATATGTATTATATTCAATATAACAAACTGTAATAAAACTATATTTTTCAAAAAGTTAAATATGTTTTACAAAATGTGGCGTTAGCAAAACTTCCAAAAACTTTATCCAGATTATCAATTATGTCTACAACACTCGAAACCCAAGAAATTCCAAGCAAATATAATAAACGAATCGAAGATTTAATTGAAGACGCCGAAATTGAGGCCGAACTTGAAGCCGAACGCCATATTAGAATCAAAAACGCAAAATGGGCGCTGATTTCATCTGTTGGACTAATTTCTCTTGGAATATTATATTTTTGGACCGATTCACAACCAAATGCTGAAGTGCTACAACCCTCATTACCCATTGCTGAAATTGCTCAACTCACGCAGGAGCCAGAACTTAAACCTATTCCATTTCCTGTAGAAAACTCTCAACAACCCACCAAGACCAAAACCACAGATTTAGTGGCTGAATTAGAGGCTTTAGAAAAAGATCAAATTACCCCTCCAGCCAAACCTTTAAAGGTTGAAACTAAACAGCCAGCTACCATTAAAGAACTAAACCCAAAATCTGGAGCGAAACCGAATGAACCCTCAACGCCAACCCCTTTGGCGAAGCTTCTTAAAAGAGTCGTTTCCAAAAAAGCTGTAACCTTAAAAAAGAAACAAGTTCAGCAACCAGAGCCCAAAATAAGTATTCAAGAAGCCAATTATTCTATTCAATTAGGGGCTTTTTCGGTTAAAGAAAACGCAAAAGACTTTGTTAAAAAAGTTCAAAAAAAAGGGCTTAAACCCATAATTGACGTAAGACAATCTAATAAAATAACTTACTCAGTTGTCACAGGCGAATTTAATAACAAAGAATTAGGTCAAACAGCCCTAAATGGACTAAAAAAATCAGGGTTTACGCCAAATTTAAAAGAAATATCGCCTAGCCAATTCTCCTTAGTTGCCGGGGAATTTCCAACTCAAAACAAAGCCGAAAAACTCCGATCCGAATTGACTAAAAAAGGATTCTTGTCAAGCGTTAGTTCGCAGGAATTGCAGCGAATAACCTACGCAGTGCAATTTGGAGCTTTTTCTAATCTTAAACAAGCTAAAATATCTCAAGCCAAATTGAATCAACTCGGCATTAAAAAAACCTTTATTAAAAAAATTGGCTGAGCTTGTTCCTAAAAATTTTCCTTTCTCTTCTAAATCCCCAAGCAGTATAATATTTTAACGTTAAAGATTATCTCAAAAACCTTGGACATACGTAAGGTTTTGACTTTCCTTACGACGATAACATACGGCGGTTACTCCGAGTATCTAATTTTTTTGAACCTCGGCACATTTACCGCTTTAAAGAATAATCTGTATTGCCGATCCCAAACTATTGGTACGTAAGGGAGAAAAATCGGCGCCAATCAACCTGGACAAAGGAGCATTAAATGAAAATCAAAACGCTTATTACTGCGGCCTTATTTTTTGGGTTCTCTTGTGTATTTATAACAAATGGCTTTTCTCACGAGGGAGAGAGTCATGGCGAGGCAAGAGGAAGCTTAAAGGGAATGTATGAGGAAGGTAGCGGTTCTTCAGTTACGCAGGAATATGAAATGAATAAAGGAAAAGCCGAACAAGCTATGGAAGAAGGAAGCGGCGGCATGAAAGAAATGCAGGGAATGCCAGCCCGGGCACAGGAAAACTACGAAGATATGAAAAAAAGCGGCGAACATATGATGGAAGAAAAAAAGAAAGGCATGGGCCATTATTACGAGGAAGGTAGCGGTTCTATGCGGGTTCCCACCAATTAGTTCGCCTTTATTTTTTCAAAACAATCTCAAAACGCCGATGAACTTTAGTTTGTCGGCGTTTTTTAATCAATAAAAGATTCCCTCTTAATATTTTTTCCCAACCATTTCAAACATTTCCGCCGGGCTCACCCGCATGGCCGCGCCAGTAGGGCAAGATCTAACGCACGCAGGGCCGCCGGCTAAATCAACGCATAAATCGCATTTTGCGGCCTTCGCATTTCCTTTTTCATTAACCTTTGGCTTAAACAAAGAAGTCAAAATAGAAAATAAGCCTTTTGGGGGCGGTTCATATACCATCTGGATAACGTCATAAGGACAATATTTTTCACAATTCCCACAACCGATACAGGTATCTTTAATGATTATTTCTCCGTCCTTTTTACGAGTCAAAGCGTCGGGAGGACAATCCGTCATACAAAGTGGATCTGCGCAATGTCGACAGGAAACGGGAATTTGAAGCGACTTATAGCTTTCTCCAGATTTTCGATCCAACCGGCTATAACCATCATGGGTTGCAGCGCACGCTGTTTCGCAATTATCGCAACCAACGCATAGATCGGAACTTATTAGCAAAACATTATCCGCGTCGGAAATGCCTTTATTCAACATGAAATCCAGCATAGCCCCAGACTCTTTATTACTTTGCGCGGTCATATTGGCGATGCGACGTTCTTTTACCATTTGCGCAATTTTTTCTTGAGCGACTGGGTCGTCGTACAAAAAATCCAAAAAATCTTTTTTATCAATAACCATCGTTTCGCAAGCTACCGCCGCAGTAACAGATGCGCTACGCGGCAAAGGTTCTGGATCCATAACAGCCATTTCGCCGACATAGTGCCCTGCCGATATATAAGTCTGAGTAACGTCGACGCCATGGATCATTCGTGAAATTTTGACCGACCCCTTTCGAATAACATAAAATTCATTCCCAATCTCGCCTTCTCTAAAAAGATTGTCTCCTTTTTTAAAAAACTTTAACCCGGCTTTAGAAATGACTCGTTTCAATAAATCGCGATTTACGTTTGGGAAAATATCGTAAAAAGCCCTTTCCATAAAGACCTCATCTAAAGACCGCTTTACGGAAGGTACAGAACTGATCAGTTTCAGAACTTGCTTTCGAGGAGTTTCGACCAAAATCCCGGGTTTGTCCATTTGGATGGTCGCGGACCTCCTTCTACCGGAAAGCAGACCCATTTCTCCGAAAAAATTACTCGATTCAATTGTGACAAATCTATTATTAGGTAAACTAATTTTCACCGAACCCGAAATAATGTTAAAAAAAGTATCCGTATAATCTTTAACCTTAAATACAAGATCGCCTTCTTTTTTAAGATGCACTGTCGATTCGGTAATCAATTCGCGGAATTGTGGCTCGCTTAGCTCTTTAAATACGGGCATGGAATTTTTGATTAGTTCTAAGTTTTCATTTACTTCACCTGGCAAATGCCCTAGCTTTTCCTCAATTAAAACCTGATCGGCAGGCTCAATTTCATTTCCTAAAATATGCTCTATTACTTCGTGCCCCTGATTTATAGCCTGTTTAATAAGCGGGTATCCAATGAGCGATCCAATGATAAACAAATTCTTTACATTCGATTCATATCGACCATCGACAATAGGCGGAGCGGAAGGATCTTGAGATGGGAACTCAACTCCAAAATTTTCAATAAAACTTCTTGGCAAAATTCCGCCCAACCGCGCTATCAGGTGATTGCAAGGGATGGCGACCTCTCCTTCTGGGGCATTGATAATGAGCTCTTTCGGTTCTATTCTGGAGGGGCTGGAATCAAAATAACAACGAATCTTACCTTTATCGATGGCTTCGGTTATCAAAGCGATATTATCGTCTTTAGCCCTTGCAAATTCCCCTTTCCGGTTAATTAAAGTCACTCGATTTTTATCGCATAGAGCGAGAGCATTCTCGATAGCGGCGTCACCCGCCCCAACAACAACAATATCCATTTCCGAAAAAACGTCAGGGTCGTTCAATCGATAGAATACATGGGGTAAATCGGCTCCGGGAATCTTTAAAGGCCTGGGCGTCCCCATTGAACCTAACGCTAAAATAATGAAGGAACAAGTGATATGACGATCGCCAAAATAAACTTTAAATCCTCCGTCAATTTTATCTATTTTTGATACATTGGCTTTCCCAATAAGGTTTATTTCAAACTCTGAAACCGTTTGGTTCCAAGAATCCAAAACTTCTTCTCGTTTTCCTTTAATAAAATTAAGATGGGACCGTAACGGAAGTTTTTTCGGTTCATCCATTACTAGCTTTTTTAATTGGTAGTCAAAAATAGTATTGCCAATTTCCCCCTTTTCAAGAAGAACATGGGAAACTTTATGGTGAGCCGCATTAGCCGCAGCGCTCAAGCCTCCAGGGCCGGCTCCAATAATGGCAATTTCATAATGATCGCTCATGTTTTTTAGGAAGGGGAAAAATTATTGATTTAATCTTTTTTGAGCAAACTTATATTAGAATTTTCCGACTCGCTTATACTTAGAAAATATAGCTTCTAACTATTATTACACATTTTTTTTATCCCGAGTTTTCCATTTTTCCTTGGTAATCTAGCTTACTTATCGCATAAAATAGTTCGTCATCCATAACGGTTGAAATATTGGAGCTTAATAGCATGGCTAAGTTTAGAGGACTGATTGTAGACGACGTTAAAATAATTAGAGAAGCGTTGACGGCAATTTTAGCATCCGACACTGAAATCGAAATCGTGGGAACCGCTGAGAATGGTAAAGAAGCGGTAGAAAAAACCAAAACTCTTCATCCAGATTTCATTACAATGGATCTGAGAATGCCCGTGATGAATGGTTTGAAAGCCATGCATCAGATAATGAAACACAACCCAACGCCTATTTTAGTCGTATCCGACATCAAAGATTCAGACATAGCGTTTAAAGCTCTTTCTATTGGCGCCGTCGATATAATTTCGAAGTCGGATCTTTCGATGGAAAAAACAGAAGAACTGATTCGAAAAGTAAAAACGCTAAACAAAGCAAAATTTTTACAAGATAGTAAAACCAGCAATGACGACAGCAGCACAATGTCGCCCCTTACGCAAAAATCCACAAAAAAAAGAGTTATAGCCATTGCCGGTTCTACTGGAGGACCCAGCGCCATAACCAAGATTCTTTCTAATATTTCTCCTGAATTCAATTATCCAATTCTGATTTCCCAGCATATGGCGGAAGGCTTTGTCCCAGGTTTTGTTAAATGGCTTAGCAAAACTTCTAATTTAAAAGTAAAAGAAGGTCAAGAGGGCGAGATAATCGTCCCAGGTCAAGTATACCTTTCGCCAACCAGCAAAAACATGGAAGTCAGCGAAGGCGGCAAATTGGTTTTATCAAATAGAAAAACGACCGGAACCGCCAAACCCTCTTGCAACGTACTGCTGGCATCTGTGGCTACAGTCTATAAAGAGGCTTCCATTGGAATAATTTTAACGGGAGCCGGCAACGACGGCGTTGAAGGAATTATGCAAATAAAACACAACATGGGAACCACTTTAGCCCAAGATGAAAAAACCTCTTTAGTTTTTTCCATGGCAAAAGAAGCAATCGACTTAGGAGGCATTGACCAAATATTACCGTTACAAAAAATTGCTCCCTATTTGAATGAGTTGGCTTCTCATTAAACTTCTAACTGTCCTTCGAAACCTTGAGTCCGATTAAAACCTGCACATACAATAATCAAAAAACTACTGTTAAACTTTACAAGCAACTGATAACTCATCAGTAGATTGAGAGTTCGCTATTTTCAACCCTCGCTATTTTTTAAAGGCTTATAGCTTCGGTTATAAGCTTTTTTTCTATAACCTTGATAAAAACTTGATACGGGTTTTTATCTTCAGTAAGGTAAGTTCACAAAATAAGATACATGTTCGGCTGGCTATTGGCCTTATCACTTAAGAATTAGGATCAGAAACTATTTCTTTAGTTCCTTCAGGTAAACTTACTGTTAATTGCGTAAATGGAATTGTGAAATTATTTTCGTTACAAATTTGAACCATGATATTGTTGATTTCCCATTTAATCGGATAATAGTCTTCTGCGTATTTTCCGTGACATTTAACGATAATAATTAAGTTCAGAGAGCTAGCTGCCGCTTCTTCAAAATTTACGTACAAAGACATAATTGCGGGAGGTTCTTTGGAGTAAAACGTTTGCAAGCGTTTTATCAATTCTTCTTCGAAGAGTTTCGGAATCTTTTCGCATATATCTCTTTGAACTCCATAATCAAGCCCAAAACGAACAACAATCTTAAAATTTTTCGAAAGGTTTAACGGTTTTAGCTTTAAAAAGTCTTCCGTAGGGTAATACTTAGAAGAACCTAATCTATGCAATACTACTTGCTCCATAGTTTGACTTTCAACCCAGCCGTAAGTTTCATCCTCTAAAATAACGTAATCTTTCTTTTTGGTAGGAAACCAAACCTCGTTTTCAACAACAGGCCTAGAGTATTTTCCAATTAGTTCGCCAACGGGTATATGTAAAACTCCTCCGTCCAATCTTGGGTTTTGAAGCGTTACGTAAAAACCTATTTCTTTAATTAGCCAGGGAACACCGCCCCAAATTAATCTTTCGCCTTCGCGAATAGTTCCCAAGTTCATTATTATTCTAAGTTCTTTAATAAACTGAGGAATTAACTGGCGAGAAGCCCAAAGCGCAGCCAGAAGAACTAAAATAACAAGGCTTAATAATAGCCAATCGTCATGTAAATAAAGCGTTAAAAGTCCAACTCCAAAGCTAAAGGTTAGAGTGAAGGTTGTAAAAATAGTTTTAAAAACTTTTTTTAGTTGAGGGTCGATTCTTTTTAATAAACGGCGCCGTTTTCGAAGAATTTTATAAAAAGTATTTAGAAGCAAGAACGTTGCAAAAAAAGCTCCCAAAGCTAATAATAGGTTACGACCTCTTACTCGAAAAAAATCCGATACCGTATCTGAAAGTAACTCCCAAAAAGTTTTTTTGTTTGTCTTAATCTGATCAAGGTTTCTTTGGGTTTCCTCCAGGTCCAGTAAAAGTAATTCAGGGTTATATTTTGTTTTTAGTTGTTCTATTTTACTAACAAATGTTGCTCTAACTTTTCGATCCTGGATTTTAAGTTCTTTTTGTTTTTGAGCGAAATTTTCTATATTTTTCTTAGCCGATCGATATTGTTCGATTCGCTGTTCTAAGCTTTCTATTTTGGCTTTTAGGGTATCGACTTTTCTGGGTTTATCTGAAAAATCATGAAGTGTTTCTAAGAGAGGTTTTGTTATCTCTTGTAATTCCTCGAGCCAACCAAGATCATCTTCGCCACTTTTTTGCAAATCCTTTTGCGTAATTTGAGTTACCCTGGTTTCGAAATTTTTATTAAGCGAACTTAGTTCTTCTTGAAGTTCTTCAGTTCTTTCTAAAACTTCGTTTGTGGCTATGCCCTTACTCAACTCTTTTAGCTCTTTTCGAATGGCTGCGCTTCTTTGAGAGATAATTACTAGTTGATTGTAGGTTTTATCTTCTTGTGTGGGACCTATTTCGGGAGCTAAATTTTCTGCTCTCGTTTCTTCCTGACCAAACGCAAAGTTAAAGGTAGATACAAAAATAAAAAAAGTAAGAACCACCATTAATCTAAAGCTAATTTTTATATTCATTTTATTGGGAGTCAGAATTCGAGCTTTTTCGGTGCCCTAACCAACTTTGGGCTTCTATAAACACGCGTTTTATTTCTGGAAATTTAATTTTTATTTGAGATTCTAAATTCGAAATAGTCTCTTCGACTTCTTTTGAAGACATACCATCCTCAAAATCTAAACTTATAGTAAGTAAAATATCTTTTGGCCCCAAATGCATAGTTAGAACTTCATTTATATAGAGCATATGAGGCTCTTCCTTCAAAATTTGCTTAATCCCATATACCACAGATTCATTTGCAGCTTCGCCTGTTAGCAATCCTTTGCACTCATAAGCAAGTAAGGATGCTGTAGCGGCAAGAATCAGGCCAATAACTACGGAGCCAACGCCATCAAGAACTGGTAAATGAAAATGTTCCGCTAAGTAAAGGGATAATCCTGCAACAATAAGGCCAAGCAGTGCCGCTGAATCTTCAAATAAAACTGTAAAAACCGCTGGATCTTTACTGGTGCGAATTGCTTTTAACCAGTTTTGATTTCCTTTCGTTTTTTGAAATTCTTTAAAAGCTACGGAACAAGCAAGAGTTTCAAAAACCATAGCTAGGGCAATCACTATATAATTTATATGAGGATCAGTCACCGGTTCTGGATTATTTATTTTGGTAATTCCTTCATAAATTGAGATACCAGCTCCCAAACCGAATATCAAAATTGCGACTACAAAGCTCCAGAAATATAGCTCCATTCCGTAGCCAAATGGATAATCTTTGTCGGCTGGTTTTTCCGCGCGTTTCAATCCATATAGAAGTAGGAATTGATTCCCTGTATCGACAACGGAATGGATCGCTTCGCTCAACATGGCAGAACTGTTGGTATAAAAAGCCGCAAAAAATTTAGTTATCGCGATTAAACCATTGCCTACAAGAGCTGCATAAATTGCTTTTTTCGAAGAAGAAGCCATAACTTTTTAGTTTACCTTCCCACAGGAATAGTTAGAGTAGGTCTTATACCTTCGATAGCTCCTGCTTGAAGATAAAAAATTTGCCCCAATAGAGAAAAAGTGGATTTTGAATCAAGGTCAGAACGGTCAATATAAAACCAATGATTTTTATAATTTACAGAAACAGCGGAATTCTTCAAATTTTGATTTTGAGTCTTAACTTTTAATAAGTCGCCAGTAATTTTTTCCCATGAAAAAGAGTCGCCTTTTGAATCGACGGTTTGGGTGATAACCCCACTTTTAAAATCCTCTTTGGGAGAATCTATTCCATGCGAAAGATAGTACATAATTCCTAACAAAGAACGCGTTTCGATGTATAGCTTTCCTTTTTCTTTTTTCTTCCTGTTTGTCGCTAAAATGTAATTTAAATTGTCTATGGGTAATTCCAAAAGTTTATTAAGTTGTTTTACTTCAAGCGAATCTTTTGCTTTGGAGTTTATTTGAATTTCTAATTCAGTAATTTCTTCAGTGGTTTGTAAATAAGCCTCTATCACATGTGCTGTTTGAAGCTTTCTAAAAATTTTAACGGCTTTTAAAAACTCTTCATAATGAGGTTTCATTTTAGGAGTTGGACCTGAAGCGCTTGGCGCGTTATCTAATGGGCCAAGTTTTTCCAAACATAGCCTTAAGACTCTCTCTATGCTCCAACCCGATTTATAAAGCAAATAAATAGAATCTAAAGGAATTTTAGAAAGAAATTGTTGGATAAATTTACTGCCTTGTAAAGGCGAATATGTAACGACAGGCGTTTCCTCGACAGAGGCAGCCCCTCCTAAACCAAAAATATTTAAACCCGTATCGGGAAAAGAGGCATTTGCGTTTGCGGACGTTGTAAAAGTAAACTGAGAAGTAATATTGCTGACTTCTAGAAAAAGCGGAGTGTTTCGATATTTCAATCGAACCAAATTTAATAATAGTTGCTCGTCATTTGTCCTTTGCAGAGCTTTATTATAATCGCTTCTATCTCCGCTTAAAGTAGTTGGCCCCAGTCCCAAGCATCCTGAGAAAAATAATAAGACAACTAACCAAATAAGCTTAATAATTTTCTTATAGATCATTTAAGAACTCTTTTATTAAAAAGAAATGCTAAAGAAGATTTGATAACGCCGTTGCTATTCCCAAAAAAGAAAAGAAACCAGCAATGTCAGTTACAGTTGTTAAAATGATAGAAGAAGCTGTCGCTGGATCTTGTCCCAGTCTGGTTAAAATAATTGGAACCGAGGCTCCCGCTAGTCCTGCGGCTATCATTGCGAATATCATAGAAATCCCAATTACCAACGCAAGGCCTATAGATCGACTCCAAAAATAAACTCCAGCCGATGTGGTTAGCGCAATAGCCGCTCCATTAATGATTCCAACTTTCAATTCTTTAAATAGAACTTGTAACCATTGCCTACCGCTGATTTCTCTGAGAGCTAAACCGCGCATCGTTACTGCTAGAGCTTGCGCTCCAGCGTTACCAGATTGACCGGCAACCACAGGTAATAAAACTGCTAATGCTGTGAATTTCGCAATAATTCCTTCAAAAAGCCCAACAACGCCAGCGGCTAAAAATGCTGTGACTAAATTAATTTCCAACCACGGCAATCTTTTTTTAACGGAGAAAAGAGCGTCAGATAAGGCTCGTTCGTCTTTGCTCACGCCAAACATTGTTTGAATATCTACTGTAGCCTCTTCCTCCGCCGCTTTAACAAGGGCGTCGTGCCGAACAGAGCCAAGCATACGTCCATTTAAATCCACCACCGGAATAGAGGGTAATTTGTATTCCTCTAATTTTTGGACAATTTCATCTTTGGGATCTGTAGGACTTACAAATACTTTTATAGGTTGAGATAATTCTTTTAACAATTGATTTGGTTCGGCTAACGCTAATTCTTGCATTTCAACTTTTGAAACCAATTTGTTTTCTTCGTTTATCAAATAAAGATTTTGCGCTTTTTTAAGTTTTGACTTTTGTATACGCCTTAAACATTGACGAACGCTCAAAGATTCTCGGAATTTGTAGATCCGAGTATCCATGAGCTGTCCAGCCGAGTCTTCTGGGTACGACATCAATTGTCGGAATTCTCGATTTAAATTGGGTTCTAACTCTGAGAGTATCAATTCTTGTTCGTCTTTTTCTAATTGTCTTAAGAGAGTTACGGTTAGATCTGGATTCAAAAACTTCAATAGATGTTGAAGTTTTTCCCGAGGAAAATTTAATAATACCTTGCTGGCAAACTCGCCGCTCAACGGTTCAAGGGTTAACGCTATGGTTGAATTTGCTTGAGTCTGTAATAGGGAAGACACTTCTTCAATTTCCATTTGCTCTAATTGGTCGGCGGCCTCTCCTGGATGATCCATTATGAACCGTCTGTTGATAGCCTGGATAGCTAAATCTAAATTGCTTGTGATATTCATGGATTAATAATTTTATTTGGTTTCAAAGTCGAGGCTTTTGATTTAAGTTTTCGCAAAAATTTAGACGGCCATTTTTTTATAGATTTAAGCGTTTTCGATATTTTGTTGTGGTTCTTTTTTTTATCTTCGATTTGAAATAAAGCATGGTTTAATTGATTTTTTCTTAAGCTTCCTATTAATTTTCCGCCTTTATCCACTACTGGGAGAATCTCAAAACGATTCCAGTCTGGTAATTTATTGGCTTTTTTTAAGGTAAGTTTGTCTGATATTTTAGGAGCGTCGTCCAATGTCAATTTTTGAATCGGCAAACTGTCCTTTGATATAGCGAAGTTTGCTAAATACACCAATCCGCAGAGAGAATTTTCCTCGTCTTTTACAAATCCAATAGATTCTATTTTTTTGGCCATTCTTCTCAGATACTTACGAGCTTCTCCGATGGTTAAGTTATTTGGAATTTCTATAGGGTCGGCGTTCATAATCGCCCCCACTGTATTTTTGGGGTAGGTTAATTGATTCGCTAATTTTTGTGCTTGATCTTCTGGTAAATGCGCAAAAAAAGCTTCTTTGTATTTTTTGGATATCAATCTAATTAGAGGGAGACAACTTGCGCTTGAAAATTCTTTCAAATAGGCGGCCGCTAAATCGGGAGAAAGCTTTTTTAAACATTGAGCCGAGTATTCCGGTAACAATTTTTCAAAAAATTTGATACCGGAGGAAATTGGAATGTGTTCCAACAAAGAAGCGGTTATTTCCGGAGAAAGTTTCTCTAAAACACGAGCGGCTTCTTTGGGTCTTTGGTCAATAAAATGTAAAGTAATTTTTGGAATGTGTTCCACTCATTAAACCCTTAATCAAGAAAGATGATTAGTTTATTAAGATTGATTTATTGTTGGCAACGGTACAGACAAGAAGATCATTCTATATTTAATTAACACACCAAAATCTAATTTTCAGCGTTAAAAGGTCGTTTTATAAAATATTTCAAGCGTAAGTTTAAAATTATTTCTTAAGTAACTTAACCGTCTTTGGCTTATCCTTAGAGTTTTTTTATTGAACCAAGGAGAAGTTAGATAAAGATTTCTATTCATTTCGATCTGTATCCAGGGAATGGGATTGTTGCCAAATTTTCTTGTGATGAACCCGCCTGCAAACGGTTTATTGATTAAAATGTCCGCCGAGCTGAGTTTAAAAATTTGCTGAAAACAGGATTTTAAGATTTCCACAATTTCGTTTGGACAACTCTTACCGAAATTATTGCTCAAACAAATTGAGGGTCTAACGCCTCCCTGATCCGGAGCAATTTGAGGCGCCATAGGTTCCATGGAATGACAATCCAAACCCAGCTTCAGGTTTTTTTGTTTTTTTAAAAATGTTTCAATTTTTTTGTGATACCGGTCGTAATAATTTTTAGTCAGAACATTTGTCAATTTTTGATTTAATTCTTTACCTTTCGCATAAATGGATTTCCCATGACAGGTTTGAGTTTTTACCAAACCGTCGGGATTGTCAGGCGGTAAGTCTGATAAATCTCTATTCATGTCCACAAAAGCGCGCGCGATTGGGGAAGAAATCAAAGCTGTCACTTCATTTTGTATGTCATAAATTTCCCGCGTAAATGCGTCGCCATCTTCAAACAGATCTTTTCTACTAATAGAAACTCTATCTTGAATCTCTTTTGGAGTTTGATTCCCTCCGTGAGGAATGGAAATCAGAAACGGAAGTTTGTCCACTTATCAGTAACCGCCTGCAGTTCCATCGCGGCGAATTTCAGCGACGCCTTGAAATTCGCCGGTGGTCTGGGATCTCAAAATCGCATGAACAGCGCCAAGATAAAACGAATAAGGTTCGCGTGGATCAATTTTGTAACCGCCTTTGTTCAAATAATCTACGATGGCAGGATCAAATCTATCCGCTTCTAATGATAATTTTCCCCCTACGGTACAGTGCATCCTTGGTTTCAACATGGCTTCGCTAATGGGTAGGTCTCCATCGATGATATGGGAGAGGAATTGGCTCATCGCTGAAAATATACGTTCGCTTCCCGGACTTCCTGCAACTATCCAGGGTTGATTGTTATGAAAAGCGATGATAGGAGCTACTGAACTCCAAGGGATTGCATTGGGTCTGAGGTAATAAGGATGAGAAGGATCGTTAGTATCCAGGGAACTCATGTAGTTGTTATATAAAAAACCCAGACCTCGGGCGGCTACTTTTGATCCGTAAACCAACTCGATGGATTGCGTAATGCCAATGGCGTTTCCTTCCGAATCCATGGCGGAAAGGTGAGTCGTATCGTTGTTTAAAGTAAAAAGTTCGTTAAGTGGTAAAGTAGGATCTATCTCGTCGCGGATAGAAGAGGAAAGTTTCCTGGCAAACTCTAAACTAAGAATTTTATTGTCATGCGGTAGCTGGGGGTAAATATTGGGATCAAAGGGACGTTCTTTATGGTTCAATAACCCTTTCCTGAAAATCTCAGCTAGGAAATGATACATTTTAGGAGTTGGTTTTTTAAAAAACTTCGAAGGAAGGTTTTTCATCATTTGCAAAACCAGGAGCAAGGTTCTACCCGCTCCAGGAGGAGGACATGTGAAAACCCTAACCTTGCGGTAACTTCTACGAATGGGTTTTCTCTCAACAGGCCAGGGAATTAGAGCTAGGTCTTCCGCTCTTAAAAAACCCTCATGAAACCTCATGTCTTCGTCAATTTGTCGAGCGATGTCTCCCGAGTAAAACTCTTTAATTCCGTATTGTGCGAGGTGAGCAAGTAACACCGCTAAATCTTTTTGGAAAAACCGTTCTCCTACCTCATAAGGTTCATTACCTTCTTTTAAAAAATATTTCGCTCCTGAAAGAGAATCCATACTGAGAAGTTTTTCTTGTTCTCTTTTTTGGAGGTCATGCTGTAACTGAGTAATGAGGTAACCATCTTGAGCGATCGTGATAGCGGGTCTTAATACTTTTGACCAATCTAGTTTTCCATATCGAAAATGAAGATAACCCAAAACGGCGGGAGTGCTTGGAACAGTGGTGGCTTTGTATCCCTGGAATCGTTGCGTTTTTTGATCAATACGGTCGATATGAGCAAGGGAGGGCACGCGACTGGACCCGTCTAGCGCAATGGTTTTGCCTTGAAAGTGAAGAATGGCCATAGATTGTCCGCCAAGACCGCTTGCCTGAGGCTCGCACACTCCTAAGGCAAATGCGGATGCGACTGCGGCGTCAACAGCGTTGCCGCCTTGACGTAGCATTTCAACTCCAGCCTCTGTGGCTTCGGGAAAAGCAGTGGACACCATTCCATTTTCGGCAACCGCACATTTGCCGTCCGCCGTTGCGCTAAATCGACCTTCGATTTTTTCTAATTTCATGACGCAAAGTTCTTGGCGGCTTTAAAAATGGTATATGCCAATAGAACGCTTCGGTCTATTAAGCTATCGCGCACAATATATTCATTTTTAGTTCCTAGTCCTCCAGAAACAGGGCCGAAGCCATCCAATGCTGAGGTTCCGGGAGCGACATAGGCCAAGAGGGAAGCGGTTCCTGAATCCGACTTTTTAACCCTGACTTCAACTAACTTGGCGACCTCTTCAATGTTTTTAAATAATTTTAGCGACTGTTCGTTTTCCAGGAACGGTTTTCTTTGGGGTCCTTTGGTAATGTGGACTTTGATATTGCTGGAAACCTTTGTTTCAAAAATCTTATGAACTTGTTCTTCTAAGTACTTCCTTTTATCGGCGAGCCTGTATCGTATTAAAAAAGATAGAGCCGCATGATAGGCGGGTTGCGCTTCAGCCCCTTTGGTTTCTATACCTGTTAGGGTGACGTAAGAACCATCCGTTTCGGAATTTAGCTTCTTTAGAGCGGCGATTTTTTGCGCCACGTATAAAATAGGGTCGTCGGTTTCCGAAGACGATTTTGATCCTAACTTTGCTTGGAGCCGGTTAATCTCGATCTCGTAATTGAGGGAGCCATAACAGGAAGTTAATATTTCTCCCGATAAACCTGCTCCATTGAGCCCAACCACATAGTCTGATTTGGCGGAAAGTTCTTCTAAAATGGGTTTTGACGAACGGCCGCCTTTGGAGTTGTCTGAAATGAGTAAAATTCCACACTTTATTTTTCTTAATGACCTTGTGTATCTCAGAGCCTTTAAGGCTCCTAATAAAACCGTTAGCCCGCCTTTGCCATGCGAAACCCCGGTGCCATACAGTCGACCGCGTTCCTCGGAAAATGGTGAGTAATCCTCGTAATCGATAGAATTATCTAAATTCCCAACTAAAAGGATATCGTTGTGCTCGTCCATGTGATTGGATAAATAAAGGATATTGCCAAGTTCCGCCCTTGAGTGAACCTGACGATTAAATCCCATTGAAGACAACTGGTTGGAAATCCAGCGACCTAAAGAGTTGACTCCTTCGCTGTTTTGAACATAAGAGTTTATTTCGACCATTTTTGACAATTGGTCTTCCATTGTCGTTAAGTTTCCTCTTAGAAAACTTCTTAGTCGAATGCGAAGTGGATCAGTTTTCGCTTTGGATTCAGGTTCTTCCGTTCCAATTTGTTCAATTTGTCGCGCGCCAAAGTAGCGTTCAACGGCGACATCCAACATTCGATTGATCATTGTTTCAAACGTATAGCCTGCTTTTTCTGCCGCATGGACATAAGAACCGGTTTTACCAAGGCTAGCCATGGAATTGAGTTCTAGAATATAGAAGTTCCCTTCCAAATCCATTCGAAAGTCGACCCGTCCAAAGTCATAAATTCCTAAAACCTGGAAAGTTTCTTTGGTTAGTTTTCTAAGAGTTTCGGCTTGTTTTTCGTCCAATAAAGCGGGACAAATTTTTTCTTTTGGCGTTTTAAGCTTATCCTCTAAACTCTGTATTGCGTTGGGATCCCCTTCTAAATCAATCTCGACAATAGGTAAAATTTCGGGGTCTCGATTTCCCAATAATCCGACTGCAAACTCTCTTCCGGGAATAAATTTCTCCACTAAAACAGGTTGTTTAAATTGTTCGACTAGGTTGGAAATAGCTGTTTTTAGTGAGTTCAAATCATGGATTACTTGAATTCCAAGAGAAACCGCTTCCATCTTTGGTTTTGTGATTACCGGAAACGGCAAATCGTCTGGAATCTGATCTGCGTTAAAAAACACCCAATAGGGAGCGGTAGGCAACCCGGCTGCATGGACCATCATTTTAGTAGTCACTTTATCCAGTGCGACCCCATGCCCCGCAGGGCTGGAGCCTACATAGGGGATGCCAACCATTTCTAAAAGGGACGGGATATGTGTGTAGCGACTAACTCCCTGTAGACCATAAGCCATATTGAATACCATGCCAGGTTGTTCCCCCTGTACAACGCGAGGCATAAAATTTTGGAGTTGTTCAATGACGTTGATATTTCCGTCAATCACTCTGACATTGTGGCCGCCTTTTTCTAGGGAAGCAGCCACTCGCTCAACCGTTTTGGGGTTATATGTTTCCTGGTTCTGCATCCCAAAGACGTTGATGACGCCTTCTTTGTCTTCCGATTTGTTGTAGATAACCGCTACTTTCATTTTTTTCCTTTGGCTTATTTGGGTGAAAAAATTAGTTTGACTTTAAGTCGCAACCAGCTATTTCATTTTTGGCGCCAAAGAAGAAAAAAAGAAAAACAACGGTTAAGTTGTTATTTTTAAAGGAAACTATATTGTTCGATTGAGGGAGGTGGCGAAAAAATTTTTAAAGTTTTAAAAATTTTTGGAAGACATTTGAAATATTAGAAACCTAATCGTAGAAAGAATTGGTTTTAAAACCTAATCAGGCTCTCTCCCTAAATTAGAAAGAGAAAAGAAGGAAGGAAGTCCGACATTTTTCTATAGATTTATTAAAAAAAATCCTTTAAAGGTTAAGAGATAATAGGTTTATCAGTCCTATTTCTTTGATAGACTCAACTCTTTTTTAAAGGCGAAATGGAGTTTTCTTTGGATAACCAAGAAAAAGAAAAAAAAACCTCTAACTCAGAATTTGATCGGTTTTATTTAAATGAAATTCCTCTAAAAACCTGCATCATTGACAAAAAAGGGGATATTGTTTTCGTCAATAATGAATGGGAAGATTTTAGTAAAAATCAAATTACAGACGGATTTTTGAAAATTTCAAAAGGCCAGAATTTTTTTAAAATATTCCGGAAAGCTGGGAAAAAGTACAAAAATATTTTGGAGGGAATACAGGCGGTTACAAATGGAGCTTTATTTAAACTAGCTCAAGAATATCCTTACAAAGTTTCAGATGAGGTTCATTGGTTTATTTTACAAGCAGTGCCTTTAGAAGATTCATTGGATCATTTTATTATCTTTAATATAGATATCACTCCCCAAAAACAAGCGGGCAACATCACGGGAATTTTAGGTCAAATTCTAGATAGTTCATTTAATGAAATTTATGTTTTTGATTCGAAAGGATCTAAGCTCTTACAAGTAAGCGTAGGAGCGCAAAAAAACTTGGGATATGACCAAACCGAGATAGATCAATTAATACCTTTGGAGATTTTTTCAGAATTTTCACTAAATTCATTTAAGAAAAAACTCAAGCCTCTTACGGAGGGGATAGAAGAGTCCAAAGTTTTTGAGACAAACTTTAAGCGAAAAGATGGAACTTCTTACCCGGTCGAAGTGCGGCTACAATTATCCAAATTAACCTCTCCCCCAGTTTTCATTGCCATTGCAAATGATATTACTGAAAAAAAGAAAAGCTTTGAGGAAATTCAAACTTTAAGGCGTCGTCTAGAAGCGGAAAATAAATTTTTAAAAGAAGAAGTAAGGGCTTTTTTAAGTAATGACCTCGTTGGAGAAAGTCCCGAAATAAATAAAGTTAAGGATCAAATAGATTTAGTTGCCGATACAGACGCTCCTGTTTTAATTCAAGGTGAAACAGGTACCGGAAAAGAATTAATCGCTAGAACAATTCATGAGAATAGTCGCAGAAAAAGCAAAGCTCTGGTGAAAGTTAATTGCCCCGCTATTCCACGAGAGCTGTTTGAAAGCGAATTTTTTGGTCATATTAAAGGGTCTTTTACCGGAGCCGTAACGGATCGGATAGGTCGCTTTCAACTTGCGCATAATGGAACCCTTTTCCTAGATGAGATCACCGAAATTCCTCTCGATCTACAAAGTAAACTCCTTAGAGTATTGCAGGAAGGGCAATTTGAAAGGGTCGGAGATAGCGAAACTAGAACGGTAGACGTTCGTGTTGTTGCCGCCACAAATAGAGATTTAAAAAAGGAAATCAAAGCTGGACGATTCCGCGAAGATTTGTATTATCGTTTGAATGTATTCCATATATTTGCGCCTCCCCTAAGGCATAGAAAAGACGATATTAAACCTTTAGTGCAATATTTTATTGAAAAAAGTTGTGATAAATACCGTGTTCCTAATATAGAACCTAGTCAAGAAGACTGGGTTAAACTTCTTGATTATCCATGGCCAGGAAACGTTAGGGAAATGCAAAATATGATAGAAAGGGCTTTAATATTGTGCCGAAAAAGCGCTCTCAACTTTTCTCAAGTTATAGACGAACTTCTATTTTTCTTAGATGAAGAATTTCCTCAAATACCAGAGAGAGAAAAAATTCCTATCGCAAAAGAAGAAGATCAAAAAGAATTGAGTCGCGGAAATATTTTGAAAGCTCTTGAAGCTACTAATTGGAAGATTTCAGGGCCACGCGGCGCAGCTCAGATGCTCGGTATAAAACAAAGCACGCTTTGGCATCGCGTTAAAAAACTAGGTTTAGAAAAACCTCGTTAAATAATTATCGCCTCCCCTTTTTATACATCCCACCATCTTTTTCATTAATTTTTATATTTTTTGAGCGATTTTCGTCTGTTTAACTCGAAAGGCTTTCGATCTGTTAGTGGTTAATCCAGATCAAAAGCTTATCAAATATGTGGTGGCGCGAAAAAAATTTTAAAAAATTCAAAATTTTTCCAAACCCTCAAAATCTTAACATATTGAATTTTAAAGACTTTTATGTGATTTACATTATTGCTTTTTTGGCGCCGGAAATGAATAAGAAATGAAGAGAACACTTTAATACAAAAAATCAAACAACAGTTTCTAAAAAACTATTTTGATTGTAGGAGGTCTTTTGGTTGGTATTACGAAATCAAAAAAAAAGTTTTTGCCAGTGAATTTAGCCAATGAAATTGAAATTTCAATTGAGCGGTTCAGAAAAGCCGATCCCAATTACAACGCCTTTTTTAGAATGGAAATGCTGCCGGTTATAGAAGGCAATGGAAAAATGTTGCGATCTTTATTCGATGAATTGATTTCAAACGCATTGAAATTTAAACGAGAAGGTATTCGGCCAGTCGTTGAAATTTTTGGTCAGAAAGAGAAAAACAAAATTTGGAGAATTTCTATTTTTGATAATGGCGTGGGATTCGATCAAAAAATATTGTCAAAATTTTTCAGGACAACGTCACAGGACGATAAATTGGGAGATGGCCAATTCAAAAAAAGAGGATTGAAATTATGCAAGGAGATCGTTGATTACCATAATGGAACCATCTACGGAAAAAGCATCTTGGGACAAGGGGCCAAATTTATAATTAGGCTTCCAGAAAAACAGAGCCCAGAGTAATAATCACCTGAAATTTAATAGAGAAAAACTGTGAAAACGAGAACAAAAAACTCAAAAACCCCTTATACACTTTTAAATCGATCTCTATCGGTTGGATTAGCCATCCTAATGGTTTTTTTCTTTTTTCCTCAGGAAAAAGTTTTTTCCCAAGATAAACCAATTGGGTTATCAAAAGAGAAAATTCAACAAAATACCAACGATATAAAACAGCTTTTCAATCAGGGTCGTGCGCTCCAAATCAATGGAAAACATTTTGAAGCAGAGAAAAAATTTAAGGAGATTTTGCAAGTTGAGCCTGAGCATTTCCAGTCTCACGTTCAATTAGGAATGCTTTATAAAAAACAAGAACGATATAGGGACGCCGTTGTTGAATTCAAAAAAGCTCTGACGATTCAACCCAATTCCTTAGCTCATAAAAATTTGGGAATAATTTATTCAAAGTTAGGAGAAAATAGAAAAGCAGTCAAAGAATTTGAAGCGGCTATTAAAATAAATCCAAATTTGGAAAATATCCATTATCTGCTTGGAAAAATCCTTTTCCATAATAAGTTAGAAAATCATCAAAGAGTTATTGAAGAATTTAAAAAAGCTTTAAAGGCAAATCCACAACGTTGGGAGGCTAGTTTTGCTTTAGGTTTAGTATACAAGTCTCAAAAACTGTATAGAGAAGCTATTCCTTTTTTTGAAGAAGTTGTTGCGTTGAAACCAGATTTTGCAGATGGTTTTTATCAATTGGGCCATATGTACATAGCAGTTAAAGAAGGGAAAGCAGCAATTACTCATTTATTAAAAGCTGAAGAGTTATATAAAAAAAAGGGAAACAAACAAAAAGTTAACCTTAGCAATAAATATTTGAAAAAATTATTTAAGAAATTCGATTTTAAACGCAGTGATTTTAATTAAGGCTTTTAGAGATTGTATATAGCATTTCTAAAAAATATTTGAATTTTATGAAATAGAGTTCTTAGAATCAGTTGATTATGATAATGCAGAACTGATCAAATAATATTCGTTGCTAAATTGAATAAATTCCAATCTAACAATAAAAAAAGAAATAGAAGATAAAGATGATTCCAAAAGAGAAATGTATTAAAGAGGGAATGGGTAAACGGTTGAAAGAATGGCCAACCTTAGGCATATAATCAACGCACAAAAAGTCTATTAGGAATAAAAATTTTAAGCCAGCTGATATCTATTCAGTAGGCCGACCTTGATAAAACCTTGATAGAAGTAAACCACCGTAATAGAATTAATAGACTCAATGGAAGAGATAGATAACTTCTAAATAGTTGAAAAAATTACAGATGAAAGAAACCGCCTATACATCAAGCAGTTATAAAATTAAGCCATTTTTGATTCGTAATCAGTAGGTCCTAATTTCAAACAACTCTTCCTCTATCCTGGTTTTTTGAAATTATTTTGAAGAAAAAACGGATTAAGAGTAACTCAGACCTCGTGTTTCCTTCCGCCAGCTCTCTAAAGCTAATTTCTCCAGCACCGGATAAAGAGTTTCGAACTCTCGATTTAGATTCAATCCAGGCGGAAAAACTTACCGAAATTGGCAATATATTTCAACAACACCTGAGGTATAATATTGCAAACTATTTGGAAGGGGAAATTATTAAATTAATAGAACCCGACGATTCCTTCCGAACCTTTTTTTAAAAATTGACACTCAATTTAACTTAAAAGACCTTGAAGTCACTGGCAATGCCGTCATATTCTTTAAAATGGATTTCTAGATAAATTTATCAAAGCTATAAAAAACGTCCTAAATGAATTTATGACAAAAAAGACTGAAAATAATCAAAATTTTTCTCTTTTAGACGCCATACCTGAAGGATTGTTCGTTTTAAATAAAGAACTTAAAGTTCTTTTCTGGAACAACATTCTTGAAGATTGGACAAATATTTCAAGAAAGGATATCGTTGACAGCGACATAAAAGATTTTTTTCCTCATTTGATTAAACCTCCTTACGTTGATTCTTTGCCACAAGTATTTGGTGGCGGAGATCCCATCCTTTTCTCTTCGGATTCACATAAAAGTTTCATTAAGTCCTACTTGCCAAATGGAAAACACCGGGTCTTACAAACTATCGTTACGGCTATTAGAGATACAGAGGACGCCTCTAAGTTTAACGCTTTATTTACGCTACAAGACGTTACCGATTCAACCGAAAGACTTCTAGAATATAAGATTCTTCATGAAAAAACAAAAAAAGCGGAAGAAGCGATAAAAACCTCCAAATTAGACGCAGAATCCGCCAACCGCGCCAAGAGCGAATTTTTAGCCAACATGAGTCATGAGATCCGTTCTCCAATGAACGCTATTTTAGGGTACGCTCAAATATTAAAAAGGAAAAAATTAGACGATGAAAACCAAAAATCTGTTAACAACATTCTTTCTAGTGGAGATCATCTTCTTACTCTGATTAACGACATTCTCGATATTTCAAAAATTGAAGCTGGGAGAATGGAAACAAATTATGAAGATTTTGACTTAGTCGAATTGATTCGATCTCTGGAAGTGATGTTTCAGCCAAAATGCGATTTCAAAAAACTTAAATTCACAGTCAATGGTCTAGGCGAAAATACTATTTTAGTCAATGGAGATAACACCAAAATCAAACAGGTTTTGATCAATCTTCTCTCCAATGCCGTTAAGTTTACCGACTCTGGCAAGATTCAACTCGACGTTCACTCTAACAACAGCGAATATCGATTCGAAGTTATCGACACTGGCTTGGGCATTCCTAAAAAAGCTCAAAAAAACATCTTTGACCCATTTAAGCAAGAGCGAGAAGGCGTTTTAAAAGGCGGTACTGGCCTAGGTTTGGCAATCGCCAAAAGACAAGTTGAGCTTATGGACGGAAAACTTGAGCTCATTTCAGCTGATGAAAAAGGAACCCAGTTTTCTCTGACCCTTCAGCTGCCTCCAGCCTTAGAATCTTGTGTTTCTCAATCAAAAAGCGAAAAGGAAGTAAAGCGGTTATCCGCTGGTTATCATGTAAAAGCATTGGTGGTCGACGATATAAAAATGAACCGGGAAGTTTTGGAAAATATTCTTCAAGAAGTTGGGATTGAGGTTATCACTGCGGAAAACGGTCAAGAAGCGGTAAACTTGGTTCGAGAGTTTTTACCCGACATTGTTTTTATGGATATACGAATGCCCGTTATGAACGGACTCGACGCCATGAAGATAATTAAGAGTGAATATTCAAGCCAACTGGTGAAAGTAGTGGCGATTACGGCTTCCGTTTTGGATAACCATCGAAAATTAGTGATTGAGCTAGGCGCCGACGATTTCATTTCAAAGCCTTTCAAACTTGAGGATATCTTCAGTTGTATTAAAAAATTGCTATTAGTCGAATATGACTATCAAGACAATATTGCTAGCGAGTCAAAAGAATCGGAACTTTCAAAAATAGATTCTTCGAATATTTCTTTCTCAAAAGCCCTTCATTCTGAATTAATTGAAGCCGCCAGACTTCACAGTTTAACTCAACTTGACAAACTACTTTTAGAATTAGAAAAAGAAAACAACGGGGAAGTTTATTCGACTCATATTAAAACCTATATGTCCAAATATGACATGCAAGGATTACTTGAATTCTTAGGAGAGACTACTTAAACGGATCGAAATTCCCGGTTTAAATAAAAAGACTTCTCCGTTTAGCGGATTAAAAACGATTGAGGTTCTAGGAGAAGAAACTAAATAATTCTTGTAATCTTAAGGCTTTTAAATCATTAAGCCGGTTCGGTTTTTATTCTAACGGTAGCTTTTTCCTAAATAAGCGCGCAATGCAGGCGGGAATGTTCTGCGAATTAAAGCTTGTTGAATTTCTATATCACCGTCTCCAATGTCTGCCAAATATTTTATTTCTTTAGCCTCTAACAGGGCGATAGGAATACCATCTCGATATAAAACGCGGTTTCCGGAAACTCTCGCCACCTTCTTTCCGGGTAGAATGATTCCAAGCATATTTAATGGGTCGGAAGCGGCTAAAACCAAAAGTTGAGATCGTTTTTTTTCTTTTGAAATTTGTCGTAGCCGATCGACTGTTTCCGGTAAAGCAAACTGTTCGCCAATGGCGCCGGCCACAAAACGCCCTCCTCTAATTTCTCCTTTTAATTCCATGCGGCGAAGCGCTTGGACAAGTATTCTCCAGGGAGGAGAAAAAACCTCTTTTTCAAGAACTTGCTTAAATAAAACACCCCAACGCTTCAAATAAACAAAAATCAATCGTTCCATTTGGTCGTTATCTAGTGGCATTATCTCTGTTTCGGTTGAGATTAGCGACCATCTCCCAGCTCGTTCCATTCCATAAACGCTTGTACGCGTTCGTCGCGATCGATTGCCATTCAATTTGTGAGAACTAGGCGTGAGCAAAGCTCGCAAACCTGTAAAATTATCGGAGGTCACCCGTCCGGCGGCTACGAGTTCGCCAATTCCCTCTTCAACTTGTGTTTTTAATAATCGAGTCCGTTTAACTATATCGTTAAAGAAACTCGCCCCCCGGCTATCAAGATCATTTCTAATCAAGTTAGCGTTGCTACTTAGAGACAATGGTTCCTTTTGATTTGCCATTAGCGCTCGCCATATATCCATATTATTTCTGGAAAGCAGATTGATAGGCGTACTTTTGATAGCTCCAGATCGCTTACTCTCGTTAATCGCCGTCTTTGTATGATAAAACCTCCCCCACACGAAACTGCCGCTCATGCACAACATATCTAACCAATTGGGGTCGTAGCGATCAATCCGAGCGGGTAAAATATCCGCTTCCCAAGCGGCAGCGGGAGTCGTTATCCCTTCAAGCCGTCCCAACGCTTTTTCCAATGAATCTAAACCGGTAGGTAATGGCTCCATGCTGACCTCGTGTCGATCAAACAAAAACCGCATATAATCTTGTAGCGAAACTGGTTGAACGCTTCGTCGGTGGATGTCGATAGTGTATCGATGAATACGTTGCAGTAATCTTCGCTCGCACCATTCCTCTTTTTCAGACCCTGGCGTGTAATGGCCTCGAAAGGCGAAACCTTCGGTTTCAAGGGCTAGCAAAGCCAATTCCATTTCTTTTTCTGGCAACCCAATATCTTGAGCCAATCTCTCAACGGTAACCGGTCCTAACCCTTCCAATCTACCGCGCACAATTTCACGGAGCGCAAATTCTTTTGACCAATTTTCTTTCTCCAACCAATCGGGTAATTCAAGATTATGGCCAATTTCAAATTCTTCGAAAACAGCTTTAAATTGAGTTAATCTTTCTGCCGCAATCCATAACGTACTCTGATTGACGATAAATTTAGTCGCTCTATTAAAGTCAATCAATATTTCAAAAAACGCTGCATAAGAATTTTCTCCATCTCCTCTATCTCCTTCTTCTTCCGTCATAAAACCAAGTAAAAGAAGAGCGTCATGAAGTTCGTCCACATTTCTAACATCGGGCCAAGCCTCTTCTTGCACTCTGCGAACCGCTTCGCCATCGAGCGAGCCAAACTCGGAAGCCTCTTTGGGGTCTAACCACCTTCGATTGCGGATGGCGTTTGTTCTCCTTTCTTCAAAAGGCGCATCGTCTAAAAATGCATAAGGGCGAGCGTTAATAATTTCTTGAGCGAATGGAGAAGGTTCCCGAAGATCTTTTGCAATCATTTCTAATTCTTTATTTTCAACTTTCGAAATAAGTTCTTCTAACTCTTCAATATCCATCGCCTCGGTGAGACAATCATGGACCGTTTGTTTAACGAGAGGATGATCTGGTATTTCGCGCGCTCCTTGAATATTTTCCAAACAAGCAATTTGATCTGGAAAAACTTGAGCCACCAAATCTTCCGCTTGCATCCTTTGTAATTGTGGCGGAACGCGCTTTCCGCTCCTATTGCGCTGAATGGCCAAAGCCCTGGTGGCATTCCAACGCCATCGAACTTCAAACATGGGAGCGTCCAATAAAGCTTGCGAAAGAACATCGCGCAATGTTTTTTCTTTTAAGAACCCGAAAACTTCGTCCAAAGCAAAGCTATGAACAGAACCCAAAGAAATCACAATACTGTCTTCATTTGCCGCCGCTTGTAATTCAAAATTAAACGCCCTGCATAGCCTCTTACGCAGAGCCAGGCCCCATCCCTTATTAACTCGACTTCCAAAAGGAGAGTGGACCACTATATGTGTGTCGCCAACTTCGTCAAAAAACCTCTCCAACACAATCCTTTCTCTTGTAGGCATACCGCCCAACGCATTTTGCCCCGCCAGTAAATATAGAACCAGTTGTTCGGCTCCAAAAGCGGTCAAACCAATTTCTTCAACAAGCCACTGAGCTGCCCGATTCTTTCTTGCGTCGCCATTATCAGTATCGTCGTCTAGAAAACGACTGATTTCAGAACGCAATCGCGAAACCGCTTCGGACAACTCTCTCGTTCGCCCTGGTCCCTCGCCAAACCAAAAGGGTATGGTCGGAGGCATTCCTTTTGCGTCGCGAACTCGAACATTAAGCCCTTCAATACGAATCATTTGCCAGCAATGACTGCCTAAAGCAAAAATATCTCCAGGAAGCGATTCAAGCGCAAAATCCTCATTTAACGAACCCACTACGATATTTTCTGGGTCGAGAACGACATTGTAGTCAAACATATCGGGAATAGCGCCACCATTAGTTAACGCCGTAAGTCGAGCGTTTTTCCTGGCCTTTACCCTGTTATTTATAGCGTCTAAATATAAAAATGCGCCTCTGCGCCCGCGACGTGTCGTAAACCCTTCGCTCAACATTTTAATAATGGAAAAGAATTCTCCTTCACTCAAATCTCTATAGGAAAAAGCGCTCGAAAAAACTTTATATAAAGCGTCGATATCCCATTCTCCTCCCGATACTTCGGCGATAATTTGTTGAGCCAATATATCGAGCGGTTTCTCTGGAGGTTTGATTTTGTCCAACTCTCCTCTCCGCACACAATCAAGCAATGCGGCGCATTCCACTAAGTCTTCCCGAGTCAAAGGGAATAAAATTCCTTTTGGGGTACCTCCAACCGAATGACCGCTGCGTCCTACTCTTTGTATAAACGCGGCAATGCTCTTTGGCGAAGCGAACTGCACAACCAAATCGACAGAACCAATATCGATTCCCAGTTCCATTGAAGCCGTAGCAACCAAAACTTTAAGTTTTCCAACTTTGAGCCTTTGCTCGGCCGAATGACGATGTTCTTTACTCATGCTTCCATGATGCGACGAAACGTGGTCTTCTCCAATCTGATCGGCAAGGGCTAAAGCGAGACGTTCCGCTAATCGCCTGGTATTTACAAAAATTAATGTGGTTTCGTGTTTTCCAATAAGTTCGACCAATCTTTTATAAAGCTCAGACCAGGCTTCATTACTCATTACGGCAGTCAGAGGGGATTGCGGCACTTCTAAACTCAATTCAAGTTTTCTTCGGAGACCGGTATCTATCAGTTTGCAATTGGGTTTTCCATCGCAAATATTTTTATTTCCTACTAGAAATTTCGCAACGGTCTCTATAGGTTTTTGCGTCGCTGAAAGACCTATCCGTTGTAAGGGATTCTCAAGCAAAGCTTCTAAACGTTCTATCGATAGCGCCAGGTGCGAACCTCTCTTGTCGCCTAACAATGCGTGTATCTCATCGACAATCAACGTTTGGACGCTTTTCAGCATGTTTCTACCGTTATCGCTGGTCAACAAAAGATAAAAAGATTCTGGCGTAGTCACAAGAATATGAGGAGGTTTTTTGATCATCTTTTGCCGTTCGCTTTGACTGGTATCTCCACTTCTAACGGCAACCGTGATATCGATTTTAGGAAGGTTTAATCGAGTCAGTTCTTCTTTAATTCCTGCGAGAGGAACTTCTAAGTTTCTGTGTATATCGTTGCTCAGGGCTTTAAGCGGAGAAATATAAAGTACATGGGTTTGATCTGTTAAAACATTGGCCAAGCCTCTAGCGATCAAATCGTCAATAGCCGCATAAAAAGCAGCCAGAGTTTTCCCGCTTCCCGTCGGAGCCGCGATCAATGTATGATCTCTATTCTTGATACATGGCCAGGCTTGGGATTGAGCCTCAGTAGGATTACCCAGTGTATTTTCAAACCACGTTCGTGTAGAAATGTGAAAATCGCTTAAAGGCATAGAATAAAATTATTGTTAGTTATTTTTTAAATTGTAGTTAAAAAAACTTAAAAAAAACGAGATCCCTCGACAAGTTCGGCATGAGGGGCCGTTGGTACTTTACTTAAAAAGCTAGTTTACAATTTTAAAAACGAATATATCTCCGTCTACCCATTGTTCTTTTTCCTTACGTAACTCCGCCGACTTCCTTAAAAGTAATTCAAACCCCAAACCGCTAGCCGCTTCTTCTATAAAAGATTTGTTATGAGCGTAACGCCCGGTCTGACGAATATGATAATCGCCTTTGTCGCAACTTTCTGTGGATAAAACAAATATAGCTTCATTAGCGGCAACTTTCTTTATTTTTTCAAAAAGTGGAATTGGGTCGCCAAGGTAAATCAAAACATCTGCGGCAATAAATAAATCAAACGCCTCCTTAGTTTCGGTCAAAAACATCAATATATCGCATTCATTCAGGACATCGTAAATTCCTTTTTCTTTTGATTTCTCTATCATATTTGGCGACAAATCGACTCCCGTTAAGCGCTCTACAATAGAAATAAACGCTTCTCCAGAAAGACCCGTACCACAACCTAAGTCTACTCCGTTTTTAAACTTACAATCGTTTGGTAAAATAGAATCGCAAGTATCGCGCATTAGTCTAGGCGCTTTATACTGAAGGTTTTCGACAAGATGCCGTTCAAATCGTCTTGAAAACTCGTCAAAGAAATTGCGTACATAATCAGAAGGGGCTGTAGACGGCGTCTTTCCAGTAAGAGCGGAAGTTAAAAATTCAATTTTTGAAGCTTCAACCTTCAATCCATTTTTATCAAAATTTTCTAAAACAACTCCACCTTCAGACACATTATTTCCCTCGCCAATCAAAAATGCCTGGGATGATAACGTTACCGCCTTTTCTAAATCTCCTTGAGATTTAACTAAATCTGCAAAATAATATTGCGCCTCTCCATAATTGGGATCTAATTCGACAGCCCTTTGGTATTCAACAAGCGCTTCGTCAACTCTCTCCCATTGTTGAAAAATTCCCGCCATTTTATAATGAGCCTTGGAAAAATTTGGGTTAATTTCGATAACTTGACGATAGCAATCGCTCGCCAAATCCAAATTCTCCAAACTCTCAAAAACCAAACCTAAATTAAAATGAGCTTCAAAAAAATGTGGACTAATTTTGATCGCGCAACGATAGAATTTAATCGCTTCGTCTATTTGCCCAAGTTCCGAAAGAACATTTGCTAAATTATAAGGGGCTTGATCAAGGTTTGCGTTTGCTACCATTGCTTTTCGAAAACAAACGGACGCTTCTTCCATACGTCCCATTTCCTGTAATACATTTCCTAAATCGTTTTGGATCCGAGCGTTTTGCGGAGACGCTATTAAGATTTGATTGTAAACATATTCAGCTTCTTCTAGCTGACCCTCTTTGTGAAAATGGAAAGCTAAATAGTTTGGATCTTGACCTGATTCAATCGAATGACGGTAAGCTTTAGCCGCTAACCGACCTTCTCGTTTGGTTTGGTCTTTTCGGTTTTTCTTTTTATCAGGTTGGGACGATTTAAGAGCGAGAGCATTTTGAAAAAAGTTAAAGGCTTCTTCGTCTTTTTTTTGCGCCTTTAGCGCTAACCCTAAATTGTAAAAAAAATAGGCGTTCTGAGGATCGTTTTGTATCGCTTTAAAAATTTTTAACGCGGCTTCTTCAAAGTCTTCTAAACGATAATCAATTACTCCCGATAGGTGGAGGGTGTTATAACAATCGGGACGATTGGTAAGAATTTGTTCGCAAATTTCACTGGCATGACTTAAATCGCCTTTTCTAAAACTATCAAAGGCCTTTAGAAACCTTTCATCTAGTTCGAAATCGACGTCATTCATTTGAACTTTCTTTCGTTTTATTCTTTTTTGGAATTTCCGGAAAACTTTTCAATGTTTTCCTGTAAAGGAGCCGACCGGTTTGGAGTCGGGTCTATTAAAGGCCAAATAAGAATAAATAAAATAAAACTTATAACAATAATACCAATTACAAAACCGATCCAATCAAAAAACGAAAATTTTTCCTTGCTCATTATCCTCTACTACATTTTATTTAGTATTAATGTAATGATTCCATGGTTCTTTCATGGGCAACCAACGAGGAACATTTCTTTGATATTCTAAATAAGAATCGCCGAACCTAGCTGTCAACTCGGGTTCTTCAATTAAAGGCACATAAATCAAATTTGCCGTCACAAAAAACAGTCCCCAACCCAACAGCAGATACGATTTAAAAAAAATCGCTTCCCCAAATAAAACAAAAAAGACCCCAATCATCATTGGGTTCCTTACAAATCTATAACATCCTTTACCGACAAAGTTTTTTGGCGGATCGTACGGAGCAGGAGTTCCATTTCCATAGCCAGAAAACAATGCCACTGTTTGGTAAATAATAACAATCCCAAAAATTATTAATATCCCCCCAAACACGAGCGAAAACCATGAAAAATAAAAAACATCTTTTTCCAACCAAACCAATACGAAAGGAACGGTTCCCATCACGTTGAATGGAAAAATAAAAAAAGCAATTATTAGGCTTTTAGTAATATTCATGAAAACCCGATACAAAAAAACTTTACGGCATTAACAACTTCTATCAGGTATTAGAGTCTTCATTTTTCTTGTCTCGCGTTTCTTCAAAGGCATGTTTCTGCTTAAATCGTTTTAATAGTAATTTCGCAGAATCGCTCTTTCTATCAAAAGGCAATGCATGCCGTTGCCCTTTCCGGTCAACCAGCTTTGTTTTTTCTTCCTTTGGATGTTTATTTTCTTCCATTCAACTTATCTCAAATTAAATTTAAAAACTTATTTTATCATTTTTCAAGAACTCTATTAACAGGAAAGACACAGGAAGATTAAATACTAACGGATAGGATTTCTTTTTTAAAAAAATTAAAGAAGGAGAGGAAGTAATTCAATTTTTGATTCAGAAAAATTCCCTTTTCAAAAAACTATATAGATATTTTTTTATAATTCATTCTATTATACCTTTGGATTAGCTTTCCGAATTTGATTTAAAAATTCAGCCATGCCATCTACATCGTAAGCGGTTAATAAATCTCTAAATATTGAAGCTGCTTTGAAACACTCCTCGTCAATATTTTCTATTTCGCTCAACAATTCTTCAATTTGAGTAACGCTGCACAAATCAACTGCATTTTTTAGGGAATCAAAAGTTTTTTGAGGAATATAAACTTTTGAGATATCCAGTGAAAGAATTTCTTTTTCTTTAGCCACTTCATTTTCATTAAAGGAAAATTCGACTGGCAATATTTTGGCTATGGAATTAACCAAACTTTCTACCCTAAAAGGTTTTGTCAAAAATTCGTCGCACCCCGCTTCCATTGCCAATTTACGTTTTTCTTCTAAGCCCAAGGCCGTGACCGCTATTATTTTTAATTGATCGGATAAAATATTTTTTCTAATTTGCTTGGTAGCTTCTATTCCGTCCATTTCTGGCATGAGAATATCCATAAATACAACGTCAAATTTTATTTTTTCGATCAACTTTAAAGCTTCTTTAGCGCTAGCGGAAACATGAACGTCAATTCCGAGATCTTTTAAGACTTCGGATAAAATATCACGATTGGTTTCAATATCGTCAACAACCAAAGCGCATAGACTTTGTCCTTTGACAAGACGTAAAATTTCAGAAGTCCGTTTTTTTCGAGAACTTGGAATAGTTTTTAATTGACTCGGCAGAAGCTGCAGGGAAAAGAAAAACCGAGTTCCCAGTCCAAATTTTGACTCTAATTCTAACTTTCCGCCCAAAAGTTTAATCTGATTATCAACAATCGCCAGACCCAAACCTGTTCCGCCTTTTTTGAGTCCTTCTTCGTGCTGGCGAAAGGGTTCAAATAAAGTTTTTTGAGCCTCTTCGGTAATTCCCTGGCCGGTATCGGCAATTTCAAATCGATATATATTTTTTTCTTTTTTATCAATTAACAAAGACACTTGACCAGAGTCGGTAAACTTAACCGAATTACCTAACAAGTTAATCAAAACCTGCTTCAATTTAGTTTCATCCCCTTTTACAAGAACCGGATCGTTCCCTAAACTTTTCAAATTCCAGCCTAAGTTTTTTTGTCGGCATTGATTTTCGAAATAATCATTAATCTCACTTAACAATTCTGTCAAATCGAAATCGGTCGAATAGATTTCCATTCTTCCGGCCTCGATTTTGGAAATATCAAGAACATCATTTATTAGCTGTAATAAATGATCTCCCGATCGCAAAATAGTCTTAACGTTTTTGATTTGATCTGGGTTCAAGTTCTTTTGTCGTTGGAGAATTTGGGCGTATCCTAAAATAGCGTTAAGCGGCGTTCGAATTTCGTGACTCATATTAGCCAAAAATGCGCTTTTGGTTTTATTGGCAACTTCCGCTTCATTTTTTGCTTGTTGCAGCTCTACTTCCGCAATCTTACGATCGTTAATATCTTGCAACGACCCAGCCATTCTTGTGGGTTTGCCGTCTTCATCGCGAACCGTATCGCCCTTAGCGTGAAACCATCGGTATTCTCCCGATTTAGTTTTCAAGCGATACTCTAAATCAAATAGGGAATATTTCTCAAAATGCGCCTGAACCGCTTCAATTGTCCGTGACAAATCGGAAGGATGTAAAAGTTGCTTAAATTGTGGATAACTCGCCTTAATTTCTTCAAATTCATATCCCAATAATTTATAAAATTGCGGCGACCACCATTGCTCCTCATTGTTTAAATCCGGCCAATCCCAAATACCCTCATTCGATCCGCTAATCGCTAAGTCGAGTCTTTGCTGTATTTCAATAAGTTTTTTATTAGTATCTTCTATCGCTTGAGTTTTTTCTTCGACAAGTCTTTCCAAGTGGTCTTGGTAGTTTTTAAGCTCTTCTCGCGCATGCCCATGTTCTTCAACTTCGCGTCCCAACTTCAAATTTGTCGTCTCCAAATCTTTTGCTTGTCGCCTCGCCTTTTGTCCAAAATGAGCGGTCAACCCTAAAAGACAAGCCGTTAAAATTCCTGTTATTAAAACGACAAAAGGTAACGGAGATTTTTTTTGTAGCAATAGTTCTTCTTGTGGCCAAAGTTTTAACCCCCAATGCAATCCCAGTAAAACGACTTCATCTTGGAATTCCCAATCAACTAAAATATCCTTCGATTTGTTTTGGCGGTAAATTTCTCGGTCGCCAGAAAATACTGCTATAGAAAACTCATTCGAATTGATACCAAAGACAACAGAATCCCAAAACTTTTTGGCATTTCCAACTAATAGGAAAAAACCGTCAAATTTTTCATTGAGATAAACAGGAACAAAAAGTATAAAATTAGGACTTTCAAACTCTGGGAGGGCCCCTATGACTTGCGTTAGTTTTCGATCGGTTGACTTCTCTAAAAGGGGTTTTATTTGCGGTAAAATCTTTTCAAGCGTTGCTGAATTTCCACTCGCGTTCAATACCCATTTGGGTTCAATAGAAGAGTCTAACCAAACGCCAAACTCAAAACCTCTTTGGTCCGAAAAAAAATTCCCTAATTCTTGCTCCCACTCTTGCTTTGGGACACGACCTCGACTTTGCCAACGACCGGAAAATCTCTCTAAAAAAGTCAGACTGTTGACAAGAGCTGTTTGCGCTTCGGTTCTAATTTTTCCTATTTCGCCCTGAAATAGTTGTCGAAGCTGCTGATTTTGTTGAAGCTTAATAAAATGCGACAGATAAATAGACGCTAAAATCAAACTGACAGTAAGGCCGGCTGGAATATTTCGCGAATTAAAAAATTTCATTTAATTTGTTTTGTAAGTCTGAAAATCTTCGACCCAAGATTAAAACCCAATTTATATAACTTTGTCCGATTAACGTTTAAACGCAATTTCCCACCTTCAAAAAACAAAAAGATCATACCTCCTTTTTTAAAGAAAATTGGATTATCGCTAACCGTTAAAATATTATTCTCTCTACCGCTTCCTAAAAACTTCAAAGCCAATCGATCCAAAGTTCCAAAATATAAGATATGGCAATTTCCTAGCTCAATAAACTGAGAAACATACCGTACCGTAAACGGACGATCTGTTTCCAAGGTTTGAATTAATTCTAATTCTTTTTTAAAAGATGTAAGCCCATATACGCATAAATTTGACGATTGTTCCAAAATCGGACCCGAAGAGGTTGGCCAGGTGACATAATTAAAAATTTGGTACAAAAACACCGCTTTGGTTTTTCGCTTGATACTTTCCGAGTCTGCAAAAGCCAGGCTAGGCAAAGAACTTACTACAGCGACCCAAAAGACCAAAGCCCACAATAAAGCCGGAAAAGTTTGATTTTTGTTTTTGTTCAAAACTAATTCCTAAAATTTAATTGTCGCTCCGCCAAATATTCCAATCCCGCGGCGTAACGGAAAAGTATTAACTCTTCGAAAGAAACTGTCTGGGAAAAAAACATCTTCATCCAAAACATTGTCGACAAACAAATTAAGCGCAACATTTGGGATTTCAGCGCGAGGTAAGAACTTGGCAAGCTCCAGTTCCCCTTTTAACGTCAACCAATTGTAAGCGTCGGCATTTGGGTTTGCGGTTGGGGCGGAAGTGATTTTAGCCGCATCTCCAAAATAACTATTGAACACTCCAAAGGAATATCCCATAGGAGACTCATAAGAAAGACCCGCTTTTGCCATGCCATTGGGAACGAACCCAATATCCTGGTTTCCGCTTTGATCTTCATTAGTCTGGTAACTTAAAGAACCTATTAATGACCAACCCGGAACAGGGTGCACTTTCCACTCCCATTCCACTCCGTCAAACTCCATCATGTCGGCATTTACAAAAGTTCCAGAGTCAGCCAGGATAGTTCCATCTAATCCAGAAGTGTAATAAGTTAAAGCTGTATAAACTTTTGGCGCGTTATAAAATATTTGCGCGTTGAATGTCTTTATTTCTTCCGGTTGTATATTTGGGTTTCCTTGCAAAAAAGGACGGTTTATAGATTGTTCACCGGAAAACGGCGAGCGAAATGCCTCCCCATAAAGCAACTTTATTCCAACTTGATCGTTTAATTGAACAATAGTTCCAAAGCGAGGGGTTACATTAAAATCGATACCTTCAGGTTTACTGACATTAAAACCGGCGATTAATTTCAAAAATTTCCAAGGTTGGTAATCCGCTTGCGTGTAATAATTAAATCGATCATTGGTATAAGAAATGGTTCCATTTTGTAAAGTTCCATCCAGCCTTTGATAAATAAATCCAGAGATAAAATTGAAACGATCAAAAAGCTCGCCGCCAATTGAAACTTCATACAGCAAATCGTTAAAATCAAAATCGCTGCCCAGGTTATTGGTTAAATTTAAACCGTTATACGTTATGTTCGCAACCGCCTTCAATTTGCTTTCAAATGAATATTCGTATTGAAGATCCCAAAAGTTTCTAAGCAACTTTTCTCTATCTCCAGCGGGCTGAAAATTGTTTAGGCTAAAAGTGGTGTCCTTCTTAAATCCCGTAAACCCAGTAAGAGAAAAGTTTTTATATTGAGCGACTCCAGTAACGCCATAATTTTTTTCGCTAAAATCATCCGTTATCGTGTTTCCATTCGGATCGTTGATCAAAAAATTCCAACCGTCGCTGTCTAAATATTTTCCTGAAACTAAAAATTTTAAATCTCCGATTTGCTTTCCTACCAATCCAGAAGCTTGACTTGTGTTATCAACTCCATATCCTCCAGAAATTTGATTGGCATGAAATTCTTCCGGATTCTTAGTAATTATATTGATAGCTCCCGCTAATGCATTGGTTCCATATAATACGGAACCAGGCCCTCTAACCATTTCAATTCTCTCGATGATTTCTAAAGGAATTGAACGGTAAAAAGCCATATTATGACCTCCCGAGAAGGAATCTCGCATGGGCCGACCATTCAAAAGAATTAAGGACTTATTATCTGAAATATTTATTTGCTGACCACGAATAGCCGTACTGTTATCTCGCAAAATTGTTGATGCGTATCGATACGTATTTGGTAGACGCGACAAAACATCGCCCAAATTATTACCTCCAAATTTCTCAATCTCCTCAGAGGTGATAACAGTTATAACTCCCGGAGCTTCGGAAATAGATTCTTTTCTCTTTGAAGCAACGGATACAGAAAGTTCCTCGATATCCAATTTCAACATTTCTTGAATGGAAGGATCTGGCGAACCGGAAGGTTGAGCTACTGCATCCAGAGTTAACAAAAGCGCAAGAACTGATATCAATAAAAACTTAAAATATAAAAAAAAACGTTTCATGAAAAGCTTTGGGACAACCTTGGCGAATACAGTTATGTTACAAAAATTATTTTTTTGAAAAAAATTGTGAAGGGATATTTTACCTTAATGGCGAGGAAAAACTTTGAATTATTTAACCAAAATAGAAAGTTTTATAGCAAATTTTCACAATACACATATTTACATTTACATCTTTAAAATGACAAAAATATTTATCCTGAAATCAGCTCATAAAGTTTGTCTTGAAAAAATTCGTTCCCTATAGATGGATTAAAATCGAAAGAGTATCTTTTTTTACTGCATCTTAAATATTATCGACACCTTATATTATTTTTCCTAAATGCGGTCCCCATTCGGAAGCTAATTTTTTGCCCAGCTTGATGAGTTGAGCGGCTTCTCTTGAAGATAGATTTTTGAAGCTTTTGGCCCATTGTAAATTCTGGTGTAATTCGGTCTGAGTGGCCATTCCAATAACGGCAGAGGATACCCCTGGTAAACTTTGCGCATATCTAAACGCTTCTTTTAAATACTTCGGCGGCAAAAGCCGATGGCTTAAATTAGTTTGTCGGCCCTGCAATTGCCCTCCAAACACTTTCATCGCAATCAATCCAACATTTGCTCTTCTAGCTATATTCCAGACATCATTTTCAAAGTTATAGGTATGTCGGTCCACAAAGTTGACGGCATTTAACAAAACGTCGACGTTGAATCTTTTTAGAGCCTCAGCAAAGCGAACTGGACGGTTGTGTCCGGATAACCCCACAAACCTTGTCAATCCATCGGCTTTAGCTTTCATTAAAGCCGAGTAACAACCGCGTCGTCCAAACACCACTTTCGGATTCATTTTGTCTGCGCCAACGCTATGAACAAAGACTAAGTCTGCATAATCTGTTTGCAACTCGCGAAGATTACTCTTTAAAAGTTTTAAAGCGGCTTCTCCATCTGGCTCAAAGCATTTTGTAGCAAGAAAAACTTCTTTGCGTCTTGTCTTTAATAAATGTCCCAATTGTTTTTGAGCTTTTCCATAACCGGCCAACTCGGGAGCGGTGTCAAAATAATTCACTCCTGAATTGAGAGCTTCTTCGTATAAAAACAGCGCTTCTTTAACGTTCAATCGCGTTCCAGCCGGAGCCGTCCCAAATCCTAAAATAGAAATACGTTGGCCTGTTTTACCAAGAACTCGCATTGGTATTTTATTCATAATTTCCGTTCCTAATCTTCATGCGTTCTTATAGTTACTTGAAAGTAACTAATTGTTTTTTAATATTCAACAGTTATAATTTTTTAATAAATAAACGTGAACTTAAATATTCAAACCAAAGGAAAAATAATGGAATATTCCAATGTGGTTCAACAACGCCGTAGCGTCAAATCTTACGACCCTGAAAAAACAATTAGCGATAGCGAACTAGAAGAACTCTTTCAAGAAGTAGTTTTAACTCCAAGTTCTTTCAATCTGCAACACTGGACATTTGTTGCGGTGAAAACGCCTGAAATTAAAAACAAGTTAAGAGAAGCTGCCTGGGGACAGCAACAAGTTGAGGATTGTTCGGTGGCCTTTTTAGTTTGCGGTAAGCTTGACGCTTATAAAGACGCGGCAGAAATATATAAAAACACGCCTCAACAAGTTCAAGACAATGTGGTACCTATGATAAATAATTTTTACGAAGGTAAGGAACAACTGCAACGCGACGAAGCTATTCGTAGCGCGTCTCTAGCGGCAATGTCATTAATGTATGCGGCAAAAAATCGCGGGTGGGTTACCGGCCCTATGATTGGATTTGATCCGGACGCGGCGTCCAAACTTTTAAAGCTTCCAGAAAACTACGTCCCTGTGATGCTAATAGTCATGGGCTACCAAAAAGACGAACCAAGACCGCGCGATAGCCGACGACCTATTTCAGAAGTGGTAAAACTTGACTCTATGGAGGGCCCTGGACTGAAAGGGTAGATTAAAAAAAAATGGGATCAATAATCCATGCTTTAGCCAAAACTTAATTTAAATTGTTTATGCAATTCCTTTTTATAAACCATTTCCATGGATTGTGTTCCATTTAGGTTTCCTTCGCCTTCTGGAAACGACTCTGCAACGAGTTTAAATAATTCTTCAGACAGTTCTAACCCAGGCAAACGTTCATCTCCTGAAAGTTCTTCATTTATTAAACGTAGGTCCTTTAAAATATCCTTAACCCTAAACCCCGCCGAATAATCGGAATCGATTATTTTAGGTCCCAAATTCGATAGGGCCCAAGACCCTGCGGCTCCAGTACTGCAAATTTTTACCACCAAGTTGGGATCAATTTCCAAAACCTTGGATAACCTAATCGCTTCCGATAAAGCAACCATATGAATAGCTCCAAGGTTTTGGTTGATCAATTTAACGCCTTGACCGCTTCCAACAGGTCCACAATGATGGATATTTTTTCCCATGGTTTTTAAAACTGGCAATGCTTCTTCAAAATCTTTTGCGTCGCCTCCAACCATTATTGTTAAAGTTCCATTTTGCGCTCCAATATCGCCTCCAGATACAGGAGCATCCAAAAACCTCAATCCACAATCCTTCAATCGATCCCCAATGGATCGCGCCGCTTTTATCCCTATGGTACTGAAATCAATAACAAGGGCTCCTGCTTTGGCATGCTTAGAAACGCCATCTTTTCCCAATAGAACTTCTTCAACATCTGGGACATCCGAAACACAAGTCAAAATAATGTCGGCGTCTTTAACGGCTAAAGCAATAGACTCAGATAAAACACAACCGGTTTCGAGCGCTTGTTGAACGCCCTCGCGATCCGAGGTTCGATTCCAAACCACAGTAGAAAACCCTGAACGCTCTATGTTTGAAGCCATTGGGCTACCCATAACCCCCATACCTAAAAAAGCATATTTAGCCATAACGACACCTTATTCAAAACTCAAAATTAAAATTAACTGGCTCTTAAGATAATGACGAAAAAAAAACAAAACTTATTTAAGGAACTTCTTCCACCCAAATCATATTGGTTCCCTTAGCAACGCCTGGAGGATTCCCTGTGGTAATAACTACCCTTTGACCTGAAAACAAAATTTTTCTTTTTTTCAAAGTTCTAAAAACATCCTTTAAATTATCCAAAAACTGGTGTTCGTCGGTGACTAAATTAGGAATTACGCCTCTCAACAAGCTCATTTTTCGGGCTCTATTCAGACTAGAAGTGTAGGCGATTACAGGAACCATTGGATGAGGCCCTATAACATTACTGGCTGTTGAACCTGTATTGGTAAAAATTAGTAATGCCTGCGCTTTTAGCAACTCAACGAGGTTATTAGCGGTATATGATATCCCATCGCTAATAGAAGGCGGGTCGTCGTGGATAAAATGACTCCAAGGTAGAATACCTTGATGATCCCGCTGGTAATTTTCTTGCGTCCTTGCAGTTTTGTCCATCACCTCAACCGCCCCTCTTGGATATTTACCGACAGCGGTTTCTCCCGAAAGCATAATGCCGTCGGCGCATCCCATGACTGCTTGGGCTATATCCGAAACTTCGGCGCGTGTTGGACGATGATTATTTATCATAGTCTCCAACATTTGAGTAGCTACAATAACCGGTTTTTCATATCGAGCTCCCAAACGCAAAATATCTTGTTGAACTAAAGGCACGTCAGTTAATGGGATCTCAATTCCTAAATCGCCACGCGCCACCATGATTGCGTCGGTGGCTTGAATAATTTCCTCTAAATTCTCCAGGGCTTTTTTCCGTTCAATCTTTGCGACAATTTCTGCTTCGCTCTTTGCCTTAATAATAAGCTTTCGAAGTTGATGAATATCGGCGGCGGAACTAACAAAAGATAATGCAACGTAATCGACCCCAGCTTGTAACCCAAATATTAAATCCTTTTTGTCTTTAGGCGTTAAAGCGCCCGTTCGAATCACGGCATCGGGCATATTCAACCCTTTATGGTCGGACAACTTCCCGCCGATTTCTACTTCAACTTCAACTTGTTTTCCATTGATTTTTTTGACTACAACACAGATATTGCCGTCGTCTAAAAAAACTTTACTCTCTTTTCGAACATCCTCATGAAACTTCTGATACTGCACGGGCGCCAACCCCTTGCGGCCCACAACTTTTTCTGTTGTAAAAACTAAACGCTCGCCTTTTTTTAAATCGATATAACCGTTTTCAAACTTACCCACCCGCATTTTAGGTCCCTGCAAATCGAACAAAATACCGACAAATGTATTTAATTCTTTTTCTGTTTCGCGGATCCAGTCAATCCAATTTTGTAACGCGACATGATCGCCATGGGAAAGATTTAGGCGAAACACATTCACTCCCGATTGAACCAACCCCCTGATACTTTTTTTATTTGCGGTTCCTGGACCTAATGTCGCTATAATTTTTGTAAGTCGAGGCATCATGAGATTTAAAACCTGTTTAAAAGTTAGAGCAAATAAACCTTATTAAATAATTATTATTTTGATCTTCTTTTATTATCTTAGAAAACAAACCGCATGAGAAAAAAATCACATTAAAAGTTTGGAAATTTTATTTCTTGTATAATTACTGGAAAATCCTTTGGATTTATAAACCCTTCTAAAATAATTATTTTTTTTTTATCGTCAGCTTTCACTACAACCTGCTTTCCTCTTTCAAAATCGGGAAATTTGGAAACCAACGCAACATTTTTAGGTATGAAGGGAATTCCCATTCTCCTCATTGCATTTAGCTCATCTCGATCAAACTCCAATAATGAATCTTCGTATGGGGGCCACTCTGCTGTTCCTAAAGTAGAAAACATCCAATCAACAAACTGCGACGGATTCTTTTCTTTTATCGCCATAAAAGAGGAACGTTTGAGTTGACGTTCTGAAGATAAATAACGTACAACCCGAAACCCATTTCTCAATTGTGGATTTTCAGAGTCTTCCCAGTCAACGAAAAATAATATCAATGGAAATAGAAAACCAACGCCAATCCAAAGGCTTGCTTTTCGCATACTAAAAAATAAATATTTTGCATTAATGTTTTAGGAGTTACCAATATTTATTATACTACTCTGAATTGGTGAAAATAGTTTGTAATTGTTGAAAAGTTAAATCATGAAAAATATGACTTCCCTCTAAAATCAAGCTTTAAATCAATAGTGCAGACATTTCCCGAACCTCTTTTAAAAATCTAACCCTATAGTTTCCTTATTATAAAACCTTGACAAAAATCGTTTTCGCCCTTATTATAGATAAAAATATCTTTATATCTTTAAATTATGATTTTCATTAAAAGAGGAGCGCTGATTCTTCAATAAATTTTTAATGACAAACTCATTTAAGGGTTCAGACTCCAAAGGATATTTGGTTTAAGACGTTGCGAGACATTACTCAAGTTCGCAGAGAATGAAAGACAAATAAAAACTTTCCAACACCATTCGGAGGGTATAAAAATGAATGATATAAGAACTAATGAATATAGCGAAACCCAAATTGATGAAACGTGTCAGCCAAATAATGCCGATGAAGTAAATAAAACTAAACAGGTCAATATCGACTTTAGGGAACTTGTCGTATCGCTGATTATTGAAGTGGAAGTTTTGAAAGAATGCCTCGTAAAAAACAGAATGATTACATCCGAGGATTTTATTAAAAATGTTGGCTTGATGAGGGAGAAGAAAGAGATTACATTTGTTTCTAAAACAAGTTGATATCTAAATTATAAGTAAAAATGGTTCATTAAAAATAATTAAAGGCTTAGAGAAAAACCTCTAAGCCTTTTTTTATGAAGTTTAAGGTTTTAATAATAAAATACCTCGGATTCCTTTGAATCTTTGTCCCCCTTTTGCTAGTCTTCGGGCTTATATTTATACCCCTTTCAGATACATTAAATTATTATCGTTCATAGAAAGAGAAAATACTCGCATTTTACTTTTTCCTAAATTTCAATTAATGAGTTTATGGAACTCATGCTAGAAAATGTCAATTCCCATATCAAATAACAATAATAGACGGAATAATTATTTTGAGATCGCAGGATTGATCTCTTTTATATTAGTGTCGGCTTTTGTTGTTTTACACTTCGAATATAAAAGCGGTAATTTTTTATTCAAATTTTTTAAGTCTAAAGTTTATTACGCTAACTTTAATAAAATAATTTTCCCTATATATTTCTGGTTGCTGGCGTTTGCATTCATACTTTTTAAAAGAGTTCTGGACAATAACTTTCTTTCGCCAAAGAAAATCATTCAATTCTTTAGCTGGGCTTTTTTATACCATTTATTTCTTATTGTATTGACCCACTCGACCGAATTAACTCCTGGTTTCCCCTTAAAACCCATTCATTTGCCAGCATTACCTTATTCGGTATTTTATGCAAAAGGATTTGTCCATGCTTTCTTTTTCGGATATTACCTATATGCAATTTATATAATCAAAAATAAAACTTTTTCATACGAGTGGTTGATTCCTTTAACAATCTTAATTCCTTTTTTGTTTGGATATTCACCCTGGCTACATTTGACATATGCAGGCATCGCATCTGTTTTTTTATTCATTAGTAATAAATTAAAATTTATTACTTCTCCTAATAAAAATTATACCTTTCACGTTTTAATAGGTTTGTTTCTGTTAAGTCTAGGGTTTAGATTATGGTATGCCAGTTATCTTTCTTCGATTGATGGTGTGGGATTGAGCGCTGACGGACCTTCTTATTACCAATCGGCAAAAAAATTTGCCGCTGGTGAATTTTCCAAAGTAGATTATTTGCACGCTCCTTTTTATTCACTATACTTGTCTGTTTTTGTCAAGATTTTTGGGAATGCTGCAAGCTCAATTTTTTTCCCGCAAGCGGTAATAGGCGCTTTTTTACCTATTCTTGTAGTAAGAATTGTCAAAAAATTGGGCGACGAAAATGCTGCCATCATTGCCGGGATTCTAGTGTCAGTATTTCCGCTTTGCATTCATTTTTCGGTTGTTATTAATCGAGCGTCTTTACAAATAATAATTTTGGCGCTTTTGGTGAATTTTTGCCTATTTTTAAAAGATAAAAATGAAGCAAAATGGTGTTTCGTTTTTGGGTCTCTTTTAGGCGCGGAATTCTACTTAGCGCAAGAGACCTTACCCATTTTAATATTTCTGTTTTTTTATGGTTTTTGGAAAATATCAAACCAAAATAAATTATTTATTGAGTTGGACAAAAAAATAGTTTGGGGAACTTTGGGGATAATAACTATTTGGACCCCGTTAAATGGAATCTTTTATAGTCACTCCCAACGGTTAATGCTCTTAGGTAGAGACGCCTCTTTGTCCAAACCTCATGAAGTTCTATATAACAGCTGGATATTTGGAAGGAGTGAATACTCTATGGAACTGAACCAAATGGGATTTAACCCATTACAGTTCCCTATTTCTAGCTTACAACAATTAATTTCTGATCCTCTAAAAATAATTCCCCTATATTGGGGGAGAATTTTAGATGAACTTTCCAGCTTCTTATTTGCACCGGGCTCCATTCACATCGCCCCTTTAAATCTAGAATATGATTCGTTTTATGGAGCAAACCTTCAGTTTTATCTTTATTTTTTTATTATTATTGGATTAATTCAACTAATTAGAACTCATGAAATTGGATTGCAAAAAAAAAGTTTGATTATAATTCCTATTTTTTTGCAAATGCTGGTTGTTTCTTCCTTTTTATTTGGAGCATTTCGTTATCGCGCTCCCTTCGCCCCTTTTTATTTAATAATTGCCAGTTTTGGGATTCGATGGGTAATCGATAAAAACTTAACTGAATTTAAAACCGGGAAAACCTTTTTTAATTCAAGTAAATTAAGCGTGATTTTAGGAATCTACGCATTGGGAGTATTCACCTTATTTTTAGGGAGTATTAATTTTGAAAGAAATGAAACAAAAATCACAAAATCTCAATACAAATTAGGTCCTTGGGTCAACCTGATAGATAATCGTTTGCAAGCGGTACATTTTTCCACTCTAAATGGCACAGTATTTTCTTTCTATGATAAGAACTCAAATGTTGAGTCGCCTAACAGAGAATTATCTTTTAAAATTTGCCGTTTTTTAATGACTGGGGAAAAACCTTACTATCTTTTGTTATTGGACGGGGAAATATTAGGAAAACCAAAGAAAGTTTCTCATGGTTGCTCTGAAATTAAAGAAACGTTTAATCCTCGTTACGATGGGGGTATGTTAAGTTTATTTGTATATTTTTCTCCCGACGGTAAAATTCTCTCATTAAAAGACGCTCAGATATTTTTTAAAGATAAGAATAAAGTAGTTAATGTACCTCTTATTGAGATTCCTCAAAGTCCGATTACCGATCGATATAAAATGGAATTTAATAATTTTTCTTTAGGATATGTAAAAATTAGTCGGCCAATAGTTAGATAGATCAGGGCTTTGTCAAATTTTAGAGTCGGTTTGACTTTTCTTCCCTACGAGTCATTAAAATTACTTATGGTATTAAGGCAAAACTTTTTTGTAAGTTTGCAGTATTTCTGGTTCGGTTGATTCAGATTACTTTGAACCTTTTAACGTCATTTGCTAGCCTTTAACTTTAATCCAACCCCATTATTCAACAACAATTTATGAGCGATTCACACAGCCCACAAGCAAAAGCCTACTGGCAGGAAAATATCCGTATCGTCCTTTCGCTTTTATCGATATGGTTTGTGGTTTCCTTTGGAATGTCTATCGTGTTTGTGGATGCGCTTGATAACGTCCGTTTCTTCGGATTTAAATTAGGTTTCTGGATGGCGCAACAGGGCTCCATTTACTGTTTTGTGATTCTTATCTTTATCTATGTCTATAAGATGAACAAGCTCGACCGTAAATACGGAGTTGACGAGGACCATGATGAATTGGCCCCCGACAATCCATCTCACGATAATAAATAATCCAATATGGACGTTCAGACATTAACTTTTATTTTCGTTGGAATTACCTTTGCCATATACATTGGAATAGCCATCTGGTCGCGAGCGGGAAATACCGACGATTTTTACGTTGCCGGTGGAGGCGTCCCTCCTCTAGCTAATGGCATGGCTACGGCGGCAGATTGGATGTCTGCAGCTTCCTTTATCTCCATGGCAGGCATCATATCTTTTGTCGGAAGAGATGGAGCCGTCTATCTAATGGGTTGGACAGGCGGTTATGTTCTACTGGCATTGCTATTGGCGCCTTATCTACGAAAGTTCGGCAAATACACAGTTCCCGACTTTGTTGGCGATCGTTATTACTCTAATGTCGCGCGACTGGTCGCCGTGGTGTGTGTATTATTTGTTTCCTTTACATATGTGGCAGGTCAAATGCGCGGAGTGGGAATTGTTTTTTCTCGTTTCTTGGAAGTTAATATCACAACAGGCGTTTTGATCGGGATGGCCATTGTATTTTTTTACGCCGTTTTGGGAGGAATGAAAGGAATTACCTATACGCAAGTCGCGCAATATTGTGTTTTAATTTTTGCGTTTCTGGTGCCCGCCATTTTCATTTCAATATTGATGACGGGAAACCCTGTTCCACAATTAGGATTCGGCAGTACTCTGACAGACGGCTCCAATATTTATCTACTAGATAAATTGGATCAATTATCCCAGGAACTTGGGTTTGTAGCCTATACATCGGGAAACAAATCTACCATCGACGTCTTCTTTATAACGGCCGCTCTTATGGTAGGCACAGCGGGGCTACCTCATGTCATTGTCAGATTCTTCACGGTTCCCAAAGTTCGCGACGCCCGTATTTCAGCAGGGTACGCCCTGGTGTTTATCGCCATATTGTATACAACGGCTCCAGCGTTGGCAGCTTTTGCCCGAGTCAACCTGATCAATACCGTTAACAATGCAGAATATAAAACTACTCCAGCGTGGTTTAAGAATTGGGAAAATACCAATCTCATCGCCTGGACCGATAAAAATCAAGACGGAAAAATCCAATATTCAGCGGGAAAAGCATTTGACGGAAAACCTCAGTTTTTGAAAGAACGCGGAATTAGAGGAGAAAGAAAAATTTCAAACTCGGCGACCGATAATCCCAATGAACTCTATATTGATCGCGATATCATGGTTCTTGCAAACCCTGAAATCGCCAATCTACCCAATTGGGTTATCGCTTTGGTTGCGGCAGGGGGTCTTGCCGCCGCCCTTTCCACTGCGGCGGGATTGTTGCTAGTCATATCGACGTCGATTTCTCACGATCTTTTGAAAAAAATGTTCATGCCCAATATTTCCGATAAACAAGAACTCTTGTTTGCGCGGGTTTCGGCAGCGTGCGCTATTATTATCGCAGGATATTTTGGAATTTATCCGCCAGGATTTGTCGCGCAAGTGGTGGCGTTTGCTTTTGGGCTTGCCGCTTCGTCATTTTTCCCGATTATTTTAATGGGCATCTTTTCTAAGCGTATGAACAAAGAAGGAGCAATAGCCGGGATGGTAACTGGGCTGACCTTCACCGCCAGCTATATCATTTATTTTAAATTCATCAATCCATCAGCAAACTCTGCGGAGAACTGGTGGTTTGGAATATCCCCTGAAGGCATCGGCACGTTGGGAATGTTGTTTAATTTTTTCGTCGCAAGTATTGTCAGCCACTTCACTACCCCGCCACCACAAGAGATTAAGGATTTGGTAGACGATATACGAATCCCTCAAGGGGCCGCAGGCGCCTATCGCCACTAAATTTTTGGATACGTTTCAAATGTAAGTTTTTGTCGTTTTATCCATTCAACTATCTCTACCAAATACCTCCCCCTATTAAATCGTTCTCATAGCTGATAACTTATTAATATGAGCAATCGCGATTCTAAAAAAGAAATGGTTCTTATCTTGAGCGCTATTCTTATTGGCGGAATCATAATGCTGGTAGACATAATGATCCCTCTTGGAGTAGCGGGTGGAGTCCCTTATGTAGCGCTGGTTCTTTTAGGGCTATGGTCTCCAAGAAAACGATTCACAATATTGGCCGCAATTGCCGGTTCCACTCTCACCATATTGGGATTCTATTTATCGCCTTCAGGCGGCGAACTGTGGAAAGTTATTTTCAATCGATCCTTAGCTCTATTTGCTATCTGGGTGACAGCCATTCTTAGTCTACTTTACAAGCGGTCAGAAACTGAATTAAAACAACATCAAGAACAGCTTGAAGAATTGGTTAAAAAACGAACCCAGGCGTTGAATGAATCCAATCAACAATTAGAAAAATATCAAAATCATTTGGAAGAAATTGTCCAAGCCCGAACCAAAGAATTGAATGAAACTAACCAACAACTAATTCATTCTGAAAAACTATCCGCAACGGGTAGGCTTGCGGCTTCCATTGCTCATGAATTCAACAATCCAATTTGTGGCATTCGCAATGCCTTGGAAAGAATCGTAGAAAAGGTTCCCATGGACAATAGCCACAAAAGCACGACTGAAATCGCTATCAACGAGTGTAACCGAATCGCCAAATTGATAAAGCAACTCAATGATTTTCATCGCCCTTCATCCAGCGTGATGGAATCGTTTGACATCCATAAAGCGATCGATGAAATGGCTCTGTTATTTCAAAAGAAATTAAAAGATAGAAATATCCAATTGAAAAAATATTACTGCCAACCGACACTTATGATTAAAGCCATTCCAGACCAAATTAAGCAGATAATTTTGAATTTAATGCAAAACGCAGAGGAATCTTTTATCGAAAACCAAGGAAATATAGTTATTACAACTGAGAAAACAGATTCTGAAATAAAAATTCAAATAAAAGATTTTGGACAAGGAATTCCTGAAAATAATTTGGATAAAATTTTTGATCCTTTTTTCACTACAAAATCAGACGTCAAGGGAATCGGGCTTGGGCTTTCAGTTAGCTATGGAATCGTGGAAAATCATGGAGGGTCCATTTCTGTCGAAAGTAAAATTAACCAAGGAACCCATTTTGTTCTAACTCTACCATTGGAAGGAAAGGCTAATTGATGAGCAGGCAATCTATATTGGTCATTGACGACGAGGCGTTAATTCTGGATACAATGAGCAAAGATTTGGCCGACCAGGGATATCAAGTCAATACCGCGAAAAATGGCGAAGAAGGAATTCGAAAGTTTCGTGAAGGAAAACATGATTTGGTGATTACCGATTTGGTTATGGAAGGATTGGATGGAATTCAGGTCGCCAAAGAAGTCAAAGAATTAAAACCCGATACAAAAATAATTTTTATAACCGGCTACGGAACCCGTGGCTCTGTTATTGAAGCTCTTCGCCTCGGAGCGTCCGACTATTTCCTCAAACCTTATAACCGAACTGAATTGTTCCAAAGAGTGTCCGCTTGTTTTAAGGAACAAAAGAATTCCATTCAAGGAATGAGCCAAATTTTATTAGAAAAAATTGAAAAAAAGTCCTTATCACGCAAAGAGAAGGAAGTAATCGCTCTCGTATTAAATGGCTTATCAGATAAGGAAATTGCTTTCAAACTTTTTATCAGTATCAATACGGTTAAAACTCACCTCAAACATATTTACGATAAATTAGAAATAAAAGGCCGCAAAGAGCTTCTCAAATTGGCAATGGGATAACATTGCGACCTTAGATAGTAAATTTTTTATCTCCCTTCCTGCAAAGCTTGTAACTCTCTTCTTAAAAAAAAATTAAAAATCACTCGAACGAGTGATTTACTTTATCTCTTTAAGGCCTATTTTATTTAAAACGGCAATCAATCTTTTTTTACTTTTCCGCTTTAAAGAGAAATCCAAGCAAAATGAAACGAATCGGAATTCAGACTTTGAGCCTCAGTTTGGGATTGATATTATTGGGCGCCATTCAATCCGGACCGGTACTGGCGCAAGGAAATACAGGTTATAACTCTTATGGAGATTATATCGAGGAAATTATAATCGATGAAAAGAACTATAAGGAGCAAGAAACCAAGAGGCTCAAAGAAAAGCATAAACATTATGTTGAAATGATCAAAAAAAATCCCCAAAACCCCACTGCTTATCACTATCTAGGAAGCCTCTATCTAGAGTTAGATAGTCCTCAAAAAGCCATTAACGCTTATAAAGATCTTTTAAATTTATCTCCGTTTGACGCCAAAGCTCACTTTAGCTTGAGCCAAGCCTTTAGCAAAATTAACGATGGAACCAACGCCATAAAACATATGGAAAAAGCGAATCAGATTTTTCGAAATAATTTTAACCTTTTGGGAAAAACCAAGACACAAAAACTATTAAAGAAACTAAAAGAGCGATATCCCCCAAAATAGCAAAATTATCGTAATCCAATGAACTTTCAGAAAGGATTACAAGTTATGAAACTTTATTTCAAAGATAAACCTTTTCTCAAACCTCGGTTTGTTCTTAGTATTTTGATTATTTTTTGTTTAGGCGGAAGCGTTCCTTACAGACTTGCGTTTGAAGATACTGGTAAACAAAATAATAGGGTAAATTTTAGAAAGCAAACCTCGTTGCAAGCACCCCTTGGAGCTTGTCCACAAACAAGATATACCCACATGGTTCCTCCCTTCCTTTATAATAAAAAAAACCCTCTAACCTCTACCCCAGAAAATCTTTTCATCGGGCAATTACTCTATAACGTAATTCGGAATCCGTTAGCTTGTAGGGACTGTCACGGAGAAAAAGGCGACGGTGAAGGGCTAAAATGGGCTGGATTAGATACCCCCCCAAGGAACTTTACCTGCAAAAAGACCATGAAGGAAATTCCAGATGGACAATTATTTGGAGTCATTAAATATGGATCTCCCGGAACCAAAATGTTTGCCTATGACTTGTTAGAAGACGACCAAATCTGGCAATTGGTTTTATATATCCGTCAGTTTGCCAAATAATTTTGGGTACGTAGGAAACTCACCCCGTTTGGGCAATTTCGAATAATATTGTATCAACACCGTTTCCACTGACCGCTGAAACCAAAACTTTCTCCAAAAATATTTTTTTCAAAAAACTCTTGATATTTTACCGAACGTTCGGTAAATTAAAAATTAAGCTTTAAATAAAGAGGACTTTTCTTATGCCCGCAAAAAAAATTGACGAAGATTATTTGATGGATCGGCTAACGGATGTATTTCGCCTACACGGTTATGAGGGAGCCAGCCTCAGTCGGATCTCTCAAGCTACAGGTCTTAAACGCGCCAGCCTTTACCACCGATTCCCCGGCGGTAAAGAAGAAATGGCCGAGGCAGTTCTAAAATCCGCCGACGAATGGTTTACATCACACATTCTGGCTCCTTTAACGGGTTCCGGAAAACCTTTGGCGCGTATTCAGAAAATGACGAAACGCCTCAGCAACTTCTACGGTGCGGGTCGTCATTCTTGCCTTCTGGATTCGCTATCGATAGGAGAAGAAGATGTCGCTATCCGTCAGCATATAGAAGAGTCGTTTTCCGCTTGGCTTGAGGCTCTTGTTAGGGTCGCTCTCGAAGCGGGCTTAACCCCGGTTATGGCTAAAGAACGCGCCGAAGAAGCATTGATTGGCATTCAAGGCGCGCTCGTAATGGCAAGGGCTACAGGCAACACAAAACCTTTTTTGCGCATACTTAAGAACTTACCTAAATTATTAACATTAGATTCGAAATAAAACTTATAGGTTCGTAAGAAAAAATATTTAACGACGACTTATCAAACAGAAGCGCTAATTATTTCAAATACGGTAAAAAAAACCATGAAAACAATGTCGGTAATAAACGAGTTGGCCGTCGCGGCTGAGGAAACCTTCGATGGAACGTGGCCTTTCAAGGCTCGGTACACGATAGCTCCGGGATTTCGCATGCATTATGTAGACGAAGGTCGAGGTGAAACCCTATTGGCCCTTCACGGAGAACCTACCTGGGGATACCTGTTCAGAAACCTTATTGAGGAGCTTTCGCCCCAACACCGAGTGGTCGTACCCGACCACATGGGCTTCGGTAAAAGCGAAACGCCTCAAGAAAGAACCTATCTCCTTCAGGACCATATCGACAACTTGGAACAATTCGTGCTGGATCTTGATCTGCGAGACATCACTCTCGTCATGCACGATTTTGGCGGACCGGTAGGGATGGGTTTGGCCATTCGACATCCCAACCGCATTAAAAGAATCGTTAGCGTTAATGGACCCACACCTCTTAATCAACCGGATCTTGGCGAAGCTCTAACAAAAAACGCCGCTTCTTCCCCATGGTTCAGTTGGATAGCCAAAGCGTATTCGAACAACTCCCTTGAACAAGTTCTAGGTCAACTTGATTTTAATATTTTAAGCGCTCTCAAATTAAATGGCTTCGAGCGTAATGACAGGATAACGAATACCTGGATACGCGCCTATAATGCTCCGTTCAAGTCTCCCGAACACTGCCTAGGAGCCATTGGTTGGGCGAAGGGTTTTGCTGAAGGAACGCATCGGTTTGAACCGGCGGGAACTTCTAGGGTAAGAGAACTTTCCAGTAAACCAGCGCTAGCCTTATGGGGAATGGCAGACAAAACCCTTCAGCTGGAATACTTCATTCCGCTTTTCATTCAAGCCTTTCCAAATGGCACAGTGCATCGCCTAGAAGGGGTCGGCCACTACAGTCCAGAAGACGCGCCTGAAGAAATTGCCAAACTGACCGCAGAATTTTTACTTAGCAAAGGCTAAATGGAAACCCGCAAATATAAGGAAGAGAGGTAACTCATGATCAAAGCATTTATCGGATTTAACAAAGGTATTCTCGCAATGGCTAAACTCTGGCAAGTATGGATGGTTCTTCTTGTCTCGGCAAATATGGTAGCGCCATGGTTCTTTTTAGGCACACTTGAAGCAATAGTAACGCTTGTCGGGGTAATGATCGGCATGCTTCTCATGATGGTATTATTCGCAAGATATGGTTTTGTGCGACTTCTCGGGCTAGGCCACCTCCCATGGTTTTTTACCGTTCCCTGGCTTTTGCATCGCTTAGACGAGGCTGTTGGAAGTGGACCTTTTTATTATTGGTTGCTTGCCGTAATCACACTCAATAGCATTTCGCTAATAATAGATACCGTCGATGTCATCCGGTATTTGAAAGGAGATCGGCAACCCACTATCGCGGCCCACGGCAATGCAATTTAAAATTTCGCTCAATTATTATTTTTCAAAAGGAACAAAGTCATGAATTCTAAAGATACGATTAATCAAGAAACAGCGATGGCAGGATCAGCAGGCATCTCTAAAGATATCGAAGCCATTTCAAGCGTCATTCAGACTTATGTAGAGGGTGGACGCAAAGGCAAATCCACCATCATGAAAAGCTCATTTCGGGAAAACGCTACCATACATGGTTATATTGAGGATAACTTGATTGCCGGGTCGATTCAGAACCTTTACGACTGGGTTTCGCAAAACCCGCCCGCATCGAATCTGGAAGCAAAAATCGTCAACATTGATTCGGCAGAAACCATTGCCACCGCGCGTGTCGAATTAACAGGCTGGCTCGGCCACCGCTTCACAGACCAGTTTACTTTGTTTAAAGAAAACGGCGCATGGATCATCACGTCCAAAGTGTTCCACACTCATTAATCAAGGCGTTCAAATTATCCTCCGCCCACATTAATGAGAGTTTTTCTTACCCAACCTAAACCTAAGCTCAATAAAGATTAAGGAATCGCCGATTCAATTTTAATTTTTTCTCCGTATATTTAGTGGATCAACTCATTTAAACGGCCAAACAGTTTAAGCTTCTCAGCCGCTTAAAACTCTGAACTACCCAAAAAATATAAAAATGAACCAAACGCCTTTAAGAGACTTAACGCTGGATTTTCAATCACCCGGTGTGAACTACAACCCTCAATTCGTAAATTTTGGATATTGGACGGCAATTCTTAACTTTGAGGACAAACTGGCTTCGAATATTCGAAGCGCTGAAAAAGTTTTATATCTTAACGATCCGAGTCAATGGAAAAACAATTCATCCGCCCATAAAAAAGCCCCCATCGTTTGGGAAAACGATAGTCACTTAACCGTTTTGGATTTTTCGATTTCTTGCGCAGAAACGTCCACTGAAGTTTTTCGTTTGAAAGTTTTCCCTCCCAAAAAACCCATCCAGTTGGATTTTAAAAAAGAAGGCGATTATATTTTCAGCTATTGGATTCCAAGCGCCGACGCGGCGACAAAAGGAAATCTAAAGATCCTCTCTCTATCCGGTCATTCAGATCGCCAGATCAAGAGTTTTCAAACTTCATTTAAACCAAACTGGTATTGATCTTCTTTTAGAGTTAAGCGTTTTGTAGAAAAACTTGAGCAGTTTCTTCAAATTGTTCGGAAGCCTCTTCGGCAAGGTTGGAATAAAAGGCATCGTCCTCAATACCAATGACCTTATTAACCTTCGGGCCGATTTCCTCGACACAAATCTCTGAATTATCTTCAAAAACTACCTGGTGCGCCAAGATGTTAGCAATGTGAACAACAGTGACTTCCATTGGGAATGAAAGCGCTTGAGTGGGATTGTGGTGATATTTTGCGACCTCTTCAAAAAATGGCGGCAACTTCCAATAAGTTAAAAGAACCGCTCCAACCTCCGCATGGGTAAACCCAAACACCTCTTGTTCCGCTTGAGGAAGAGTTCTATTTTCGTTTTTTGCAATAGCGACAGATTCTAAAAATTGTTTGGGGGCATGGAGACACATAAGCAACCTCCCGATGTCATGCAACATTCCGGCTACAAAAACTCTTTCGTGATTCGCCAACTTCAAATGTCCAGCTAGAAGCTTTCCCGTTACGCCACAAGCTAGATTGTGCTTCCAAAAGGTTTCCATATTGATAGCCTCTTCAGGAATATCTTTGAATTGACCCATAATGATTGTAGAAAAAACCAAGTCTCTTAATTCTTCAGTTCCGATAATACTAATGGCATGAGAAATTGTTTCGACTTTTTTAGGAAATCCGTAAAACGCGCTATTTACTATTTTGAGAAGTCTGGCGGAAAGACCGGGCTCATTGAGAATTATTTTAGAAATTTCTTTAAAAGAAGAATCCGGATCGTCCACCGCATCCTTCAATTTATAAAACACTTCCGGCAACGATGGAACATTTGTGCCTGCCTGAAATAATTCTTCAATAAACATTGGAAAAATATCTTTGTTAGCTGATTAGATAAAGTATAAAGGAAAAATAATTAAAAATGCGTTAAAGGGGAAAATAAAAAATAGAAGATTTTTAATTAAGCGGTAGGTGGAAAGTTTGCCGCTTCCTGGCTCGCTAATTAAAAAAATAGGACCAATAGCCCAATAAAAAACGCCTCGATTTTTTTTAATTCTAAAGGTTAAGCGTTTTGTAGAAAAACTTGGGACGCTTCTTCAAATTGTTCGGATGCTTCTTCGGCAAGGTTGGAATAAAAATCATCGTCTTCAATACCAATGACCTTTTTAATCTTCGGATCGATTTCCTCTATACCAATTTCCGAATTATCCGCAAATACTATCTTGTGCGTCAAGATATTAGCGCTATGAACAATTGCGGTTTCCATTGGGAAAGAATGCGCTTGAATGGGGTCGTGGTGATACTTTGCAACCTCTTCAAAAAATGGCGGCAACTTCCAATAAGTCAATAAAACCGCTCCAACCTCAGCATGAGTAAACCCAAACACCTCTTGTTCCGCTTCGGGAAGAGTCTTATTTTCGCTTTTTGCAAGAGCGACAGATTCTAAGAATTGTTTTGGAGCTCGCATACAAATAAGCAACCTACCAATGTCATGCAACAATCCCGCGACAAAAACTCTTTCATAATCCAATATTTCTAAATGTCGAGCAAGAAGTTTTCCCGTTACGCCGCAAGCCAGGTTGTGTTTCCAATAGCTCTCCATATTGATGGCGTCTTTTGGAATACCCTTGAACGACCCCATAATAGTTGTAGAAAAAACTAGGTCCCGTAATTCTTGGATTCCTATAATGCCAATGGCATGAGAAATAGTTTCTACTTTTTGAGGAAACCCATAAAAAGCGCTATTAACTATTTTAAGAAGTCTGGCGGAAAGACCGGGTTCTTTGAGAACGATTTCCGAGATTTCTTCAAAAGTGAAATCAGGATCGTCCACAGCTTCCTTTAACCGATAAAATACTTCGGGTAAAGAAGGAAGTTTTGTGCCTTCTTGAAATAATTCTTCAATAAACATAAAGGAAATATATTCGTATGAGTATCGAATAAATTATATAGGAAAAATCATTAAAAGTACGTCACAGAAAGGTAAAGATTTCAAAAAGATAAATAGAATCTAACGGTTACAGAAAACGTTTATTAAGAGGCAATCGAGCTTAAAAAATTGCTAGAAGAATAGGATATTTTCTAAGATTAAGGGAATAGGATACTGTAGACTTCCTTGAGCTGATAAGTTCTGCTGATTTTTCTTTCCAAACGTCGCAATAAATTAAAATCGCCTCTAGCGCCACGCCACCGCCAAATTTATTTCAGCGCTGTAGACTTCGAGAGAAGAATGCGGTTTAATTAAGTGGCCGCATATTCTTATTTAATCGATATTTAAATTTCCGAAACCACTAGACACATCATACAGAAACGAGACTTTATTAGAAGCGATTTGATCGCTTAATGTCTGATATTTAATCGTCCCCGTTATAAGAAGAACATAAATTATCAACAATCTATAATCACAGTTAGGAGATTTTGTGAACAAAATCATAATATTTTGCGCCCTTGCCGTTTTTTCCACTTCAACTGCCCTGGCCGATACCGACAAAAAGTTAAAAACCAAGGAGGACAAGTTGGGGTATAGCATCGGCTTGAATCTTTCCAGCGAAATTCAAGGTCTCCTTAGAGCGGTGGACTTGAACGCCAAAATGGTAGTGGAGGGGTTTCAGGACGGTATTTTGGGAAACGACCCTTTAATAACGCCGGAAGAATTTCGAAAAGTGATGACTGAACTCGAGTCAAAATTAAAAGCAAAACAAGCCAAGCTCCAAGAAGAAAACATGAAAAAACAAGCTGGGCTTGGCAAAAAAAATGCGGCCGCAGGAAAAGAATTCCTCGCCAAAAATGGTAAACGAAAAGGCGTAAAAACCACCGCTAGCGGCTTGCAATATGAAGTTATCAAAGCCGGGACAGGATCTTCTCCGAAGGCTACCGATCAGGTCGAAACTCATTATCGCGGAACGTTGATCAACGGAACTGAATTTGACAGCTCCTATAAACGCGGCAAGCCGGTGACATTTCCTCTGAACAGGGTCATCAAGGGATGGACTGAAGCGTTGCAGTTGATGAAGGTAGGCGGTAAATCGAGGATATTTGTTCCCTCCGAGCTGGGGTATGGCCCTAATGGACCTCCGAAGATTGGCCCCAACTCTACCCTGATTTTTGATATTGAATTGTTGGCTATAAAATAGTTAAGGAGGAAATATTTATTAAATCGAGGCGAGATCTTTCGGCTTCGCTCAAGATGACATGCGGTGGGGACTTTGCAACTCTAGTTTCTTTTTCAATTAACGCGTTAAACGAGTCATGCGCTCGAAATGACATTTAGTTAAAGCGAGATCCTTCGCAGAACCAAAAGGTTCTCCTCTGGACGACGTGCGGTGGGGAGGGTGTTCAATAGAGCCAACTATAATTTGGTTGTTTTCTTTTCATAAAAACTAGAGAGGTCTTGCTTCGAGAACCTCTTCATGACACTTTATAAAATTCGCTGTGACATTTTTTTAAAAGGATCTGGTCAGTATGGCCAGATCCTTTTTATTTTAAACAGCGCTGATTGGAGAACTATCAGGAATTTGGCCAGAACGTTCTTTATTCGAGCTGCGTTGCATTAAGCGAACAGCCACCAACAAATTGATCATGACAAAAATGGGAACGACGAGTGTTGGAGCCAGGGCCATCGGCATTTCAAAAATGGTTTTCAAACTTGGGATTTCTTCTACCATATACATTGCGCCGGGTAATCCGACATTGATCAATAACATGCCAATGGGAACGATGATGACAAAACCAATCAAATTTATAAATATCGCTGCCCTTTCTTTCCAAACACCTCTATAAATTAAAACCGCCGCCAACAACGTTAGAGCTCCATATAGAAAGTCTGGAACTCCAACAAACTTTGCATAGAATGGCGAGAAGTCGCCTGCATAACCTTTATAGATTCCGCCTATCGCAAAGATGCGAAGCCCTTCAAAACTCATAATAAGGTAAAGCGGGGTTTGATCGATGATGGCATCAATCCCCAGTCGAAATGTTTTGGAAGCGATCCATGGAATCATGACGATCAAAACCGGGACTTGACCTATCCACAACCCTGGAAGCGAGCTTAGAAAACTTGTACTTTGATAATATCCGGATATTCCTAAATAGGCGCTCATGCCTCCCCATAAAGTTAAAACGCTTAAAACAATACGAACCTGCTGAAGTTGAGTTTGGCTGATTCGACCTACCGTATAGGTAGTTTGCGTGGCCCTAATTATGACGATCGCCTGAATCAAATATAGAAACGGTATCATTGAAAATCTCATGCTTTACTCTTCCCTCCAAATTAAGTGTATATACATGCTAAATGACTAAAAAAAAACCACGATTAACGATAAATAGATTTAATCTTTCTGAATTTCATATAGGAGCATATACACGTATTATACTTTTGTCAAATAATTTTTTATTGCTACATATATATAAAGTCTTAGTCAAAAAAAATTTCATTTCTGAAATGAGATTCTTCCTCGCGGAGCTTGTGTTGAGTTTATCGAAGCGCTCGTCTCAATGACAAGTCATGGGGACGGTGTTCGACAAAACCAATTTTAGACTGATAGTTTTTTATAAAATGTTAGTGGTGGTCCCAGTTCCTTTCGCATAAAATTAACTCCCACCCCGTTAAGAAAAACCCTGCGATAGATTAGAATTAACTTATAATAGGAATGTTCCATCAAATATTAATATTATTTCTTTTGTGAAGCGCTAAATCATCAAAGAGTTTGTATGCTAAGTATTTTCGTAGAAACCAGTTGCAACCGGTATGAAAGGGACGAATGCATTACCTGTCATGTATTTGAACCGCTCGACCCTTATAATACCGAACACTTGCATCTCACTCCCGATCAAGCCAAAAATATGGCTGAAAAAATCAGCCAAGTCGAAGTACTCTCTCAACTCGCGCAACAAGAAATCAACCTGACCGGCGGCGAAGCCTCCATGAATCCTCATATCGTGGATGTGTTCAAAATCTTCAAAACTGTCAGCCCTAACGTTTGTCTTCACACAAATCTCGATATCAATTCCCAGGAATCAAAACGCTGGAAACGCTTAGTCGAGATCGCCGAACTTGCGGGAAGAATCGATATCACTCTTTACCCTTCGGTTTGGGAGAACCGACAAAAAAACTTATTGTCCGAGCTCATCCGCATTCAGAACCAACTTTTGATCAATATTATCTACGAAAATCTACCGAGTCTTAAAGATCAATTGGAACTCTTAAAAAATTATTTTTACGAAAAAGGAGAGCGATTTTCTCATGTCGCCACCCTATTTGAGGGCTACGAAGAAAAATTAATAGCGTTGATGAAAGAGGACCCTAATTGTCGCGAAGAGGTTTTTTTAAATCAAATCGAAACACAGGCGTTTGCCCCTTCCGACGATTTTGTTTTGGGAATTAACTTGTTGCCGGGTTTTGAAATGGGTAAGAATGGCGACCGGGCTATGAGCTCTATGCCGTTTCCGGAAGATCCTTATTTATTACAATGTCCAGCGGTGCGCGGAGAGATTGACATAATGACCATACGGCAAGACGGATTCATGACGCCTTGTTGCGACGTTGGCAATCTTAAATGCGGTCCCAAGTTCGGCAATTTATTGACCGACACGCCCGAGGTCTTGCAAATAAAATTTGAAGAGGCGCGCAGCTTAATGGCTAAGGGAGTTCAAAAAAACCGTCAAAACCTAGAAAATGGCGTTGGCGGACATTGGGTTGAAGAACTCATCCCCCCTTATTGTATCTGATTCCTCAGCCGGAAACTAACGCAAAAACCCCTTTCCCATAAACAACTTTCCTTATTTTTAAAACAATTTTTTTCTTTCACCGAAACCTAATCACTCAACAACAAATTCCACACATTGGATTTTTAACATTACGCCATCCACTGGTTATTTTTTCTATATTCAACTCAGTAACGACCAAGAAAGTAGCTTGGTCTCTAATCTTAATCATTGCTTATTTCTAATATCAGAACTTAACCTCAAATGAAAATCTAACAAAGTGAATATAAACTACCTATATAGGATTTTTAAAACTAAAACGTCCCCCGGATTATTTTTCTTTAGAGAGGCTTTAATGACCGAACAAGATTATTTAAATCCTAACCCAACTATCTTCGATCTTCGTAAGATAAACGCGAAACTCCAAAACGAAATCGCCGAACGAAAACAAGCCGAAGAAAAGGCTATATCTGCCAGAGAAGATGCGGAAAAAGCGAATCAAGCAAAATCTGAGTTTTTAGCTCGCATGAGCCATGAGTTGAGAACACCCATGAACGCTATATTAGGTTTCTCTCAATTACTTGAACTTAATAAAAAAGAACCCCTTACATCCGCTCAACAAAAAGGAGTTTCTCAAATTATGCGAGCGGGCAAACATCTGCTCGATCTAATAAACGAAATTTTAGACCTTTCAAAAATCGAAGCAGGAAAACTTTCGTTGAGTATTGAAAATGGACCAATAGCCCCTATAATCGACGAAACAGTTAATTTAATTTTACCTCTAGCCGAGCAACGCAATATTGAAATTCAAAACAATTGTTCTAGAGGCAATCCTCTATTTCTATATGCCGATTTTACTCGTTTAAAGCAGGCCGTTCTGAACTTGCTAACCAATGCGGTTAAATATAATAAAAAAGCTGGTAAAGTTATTATTGAGACAGGAGTTGTCTCAAACGGTAATGTCTTTGTAAGTATTACAGACACAGGAGAAGGCATCCCCCATGAAAAACTAGACCAATTGTTTGAGCCTTTTAATCGATTAAACGCCGATGAAAAGGGAATTACCGGCACTGGGATAGGTTTAACTATTACTAAACGATTGATTGAATTAATGGAAGGAAATATTGCCGTCAAAAGCGAAATCGGAAAAGGAAGCTCTTTTACTATACAACTCCCTCAAGGCTACCAAATGCCTTCAATAATAAACGTTACCCCCAAAGAATTTTCTCCAAACTTTCCAGAAAACGATAAAAACCAAACCCTACTCTACGTTGAAGACAATCCAGCAAATATGCAATTAGTCGAAAAAATAGTTTTGCTTCGTCCAAATACGCGATTACTTTGCGCTCCCCAAGCGGAGATAGGTATCGATCTAGCGGTTGCGCATCGACCAGACTTAATTCTTATGGATATACATTTGCCAGGAATGGACGGCACATCCGCCATGAAAAAATTAGGCGATTTAAAAGAAACGAAAAATATTCCGGTAATCGCCTTAAGCGCTAACGCGATGAAAAAAGACGTGGATCAAGCTTTGGACGAAGGTTTTAAAGCTTATATAATAAAGCCCGTTCATGTAGGAAGCTTTTTAAAAACTATCAACGACTTTTTAGAAGTTGGATAAAACTACTTACGTTTTCTAAAGCAGATTATCTCAAAGCTTACTATACTCAAAAGTCTAGCAATTTAACGCAACAAATAGCGTCGTAACGTTAAATAACCTAACCAAATTATAGTTTCGGTTTATTTCCCAAAAGATCTTTCGAATAATTCTCGAATGGCTTTTTTACCTTCCGCATTTAGAAAACGTGTTCCCGTGCAGGAAACATGTTTTTTCTTAATTTTTGGATTCGATTCGGGTTTCCAAGCGTCTTGCCCCCAACGAAACCAAGCGGCTTTCTCCTGATCGAAAACATGTAGCGGTTTGTTGCAAAGTTTAGCAAATTCCGCTCCCCAGCCGGTTCCGCCCTTTACCGTTTTGTCTTCCAAGATTTTACCGACAACAAACACTTCTTCGCCGCTATTAATGACATGCCAAATCCCTTGTAGGATTTTCCGGAAAAGCGGCGCGCTACTATACTTTCTATGCATTAAATTAGAAACATAACTCAAACTAACATCCCCTTTGAGCAGTTCTTCTTGATTTAAAAACCGAACGCCGCGTTTTCTTACGATTTTATGGCCTTCAAACGTAAAATTAACCTCTTCAATTCCAAACTCTTCGGCAAGAGAAGCAAATTCAGCTTCGGCGCCTTTTACTCCTCCACTAAAAATAATGCAGCCTTCTTTTTTCATTTTTCTCTCTCCCTAAAGTTTTTTTTAATTCTTCGAAATATTTACGCGCTCGATTTAATGTCGTTAAGATTTTATTACACTCCATAAACCTTTGCATCCTTTAAATAAAAGACTTTACGTCAGTTTAAAATCGTGCAAAATAGTGACAGAATTTCTTTCTTTGTAAAATCCAATCCAAGATGAACGTTTTTCCCACAAAAAATTAGCTAAAATATCGGTTCACTAAATTTCATTTTTTCATTTTCACTCTTCTTAAGCTTGACATCGTAGCCATAACCCTTTATTTTTTATATATATACTAGATTTTATTGAACTAACAACTAATAGCGAGGAATCCGCATTAGCGGCTTCTTATCTTTTAAGAATTGGTTTTTATGAGCAAAGCGCCACAGATGAAAGGAATTGTTTTAGCCGGTGGAGCGGGAACCCGACTCCATCCAATCACTCGAGTAGTGAGCAAACAATTACTCCCTGTTTTTGACAAACCCATGATTTACTATCCCCTATCTATTTTAATGATGGCGGGAATACGACAAATATTGATCATCTCAACTCCATCAGATCTTCCTAGATTCCAGGAATTATTGGGAGACGGGAATTCATTAGGAATTGAGATCTTTTATAAGGAACAACCAGAACCCAAAGGACTCGCGCAGGCGTTCACAATAGGAAAACCTTTTATCGGCAACGATAACGTCGCTCTTATTTTGGGAGACAATGTTTTTCATGGTCACAATCTCCTTCAAATCGTACAACGATGCGCAGGACTGCTAAGCGGGAGCGTCATTTTTGGATATCCCGTTAGCGACCCGGAGCGTTACGGAGTTGTTGAGTTTGACGATGAATACAAAGCCATTAGCATCGAAGAGAAACCCATAAAACCAAAATCACACTTTGCGGTGCCAGGCTTATACTTTTACGACAACCAAGTTGTCTCTATAGCCGAAAACCTGGAGTTTTCCCCACGTGGCGAATTAGAAATCACCGACGTTAATTTAGAATATTTAAGACGACAAGAACTCAAAGTAGAACTTCTAGGAAGAGGTTATGCCTGGTTTGATACTGGAACGCACGACTCTTTGCAACAAGCGTCGCAATATGTGCAAGCCATTCAAAGTAGACAGGGATTGAAAATAGCTTGCTTAGAAGAGATCGCTTTTCGTCTAAATTACATAGATAAGAGTCAACTAGAAAAATTGGCGCAACCTATGTTAAAAAATAACTACGGTCAATACCTGATGGAAATTTGTGGAGAAGACAAATTTAAAGATGTCTAAACAGCGCTTAATAAAAATATTTTTAACCTCATTAATCGGCGTTTTAACCGATTTCAAGGTAAGTTCCTTTTTTAAAAAAGGACTTTTTGCGTTTGTTTTGTTTGCCGTTTGTTTAGGCGCTTTATTCCCCGGTTTATCCCATGCCTTTTCATTTGGAAAATTAGAAATGAAAAGCGGATTCGGCGAAAAATTTAGAGCCAATGTAATTTTAAAAACCGACAACTCTAAAAAACTCTCTGTTTCCGTAGGCTCTCATACCGATTACGCCCGATTGCAAATTTCCCGTCATGAAGCCGTAGACTATCTGCGGGTGGCGTCCATAAAAGATTTGGGTAACGGTAAAAAAAACATCGTCATTACTTCCGATAAACCGCTTTTTTATCCGTCATTTTACCTTGCCGTTAAAGTGGCTCAAAATGGCGGGACCATTATTGAAAAATTTTTAATTGCCGCCGACTTTCAAAAAAATATTTCTATTGGAAGTAACGCGAAAAAAAATCCGCCTAAAACCAAACAAGAACCCTCGAAAAAGCCTGTTCGGGCTCTACAGCCGCCAAAAAAGGTCTTAAAAGTAAAAAAGAAAAAACGCTATATTGAGATTCCACCGGCTCCTTTGGTCACACTGGCTAATCCATCATTGCCGGAAACTATCATTAAAGATTTAAAACCAAGATCAATTTCAAAGTTTGAGACTGCCAAGAGCCCCGAAATAGAAGCCGAACCAGAGCCGGAAACTGTGGCTTTACTGGATACGCAATTAAAGCAAGGTTTTGCCGATCCAATTTCACAAGACGACATTGAAGAAATTCCTATTAAAGAAACTCAACAAGAAAAAAATCCTAAGAAAGTTATTGCTCAGGAAGTCGTTACGGAAAAAGTTGCCCCGCAAATTGTTGTTCCCAAAAAAATGCCATTGGAACCTTATTTTTACGGTCCTCTGACACAGGGAGAAACGTTGTTTTCAATTTCTAAGGCATTGGATTTACCCTTTAAAACGACCGCTCAAACCGCCGCTTCAATTTGGTTAGAAAACTCCGACCAATTTATTTTAGGAAATATTCATGGGATTAAAAAGGGGGCAATACTAAATTTAGGAGGCGTTGAATCCTCCGCTAGAAAAATTTCCGTAAAATCCGCCCGCTTGATACTTAATAACCATTGGTCTGAGTGGGAAATGATCCGAGATATGCCCTCCACTCCAAAAAATTCCAGGCCATTCAATACGACTTTGGTCGCATGGCCTCCAATTATGGAAGCTGCGCCGAAAGAAGAAATATTTTCTTTAATGAAACATTGGCGAGAAGCGCGTACAAAAAATAACACCGATAAACTTTTATCTTTTTATTCCTCTCAATTTAAGGGGCACAATTGGCAAGGTCAGGAAATGCCCTTAAATGAATGGAAAAATCAACCTACATTCAATCCAATTCAATCAAACCGACAAAAACCTAAATTTTTTAACGCTCAACTCACTCAAATTGGCGACCGCTATTTCATATCAGTTTACGAATGGGTATCTGAAAAGTTAGAACATAGAGCCATTGAATGGAAACGCGAAGGAAATAACTGGAAAATTGTAGGAGAAATCTTTTTTGAATCGGACGAACAAAATCCCGACTGGGAAACTTCATTTGTGGTCCACGTTTCATCTCACCCTTATATAGCCGCAGCTTGGCGAGAGGTGAACCTTTGGAGAAAACGCGGATTTAACGCCTATATATCAAGAATTGACTCATTAAAAAACAGGACGCTCTTTAGAGTGTTTGTGGAGAGGTTTTCAAATTGGAAAACGGCAACCGAATTTGCAAAAAACTTACGTTCCTGGGATAAGGGTTCAAATGCAATCCCAAGCCGCAAACCCTTTTCCATGTCGGTTGGAATCTTTCAAAACATACAAGGCGCTAGAGAAAAAATTAAATTCCTGCAAAATAATGGAATTTCCGGCTACGTCCTGCCTTATTGCGAAAACTCAGAATTTAAGCCTTCATACCATGTCTTAGTGGGCGGATTTGCTACCCCCTTAGAAGCTCAACCAATGGCAAATTTACTAAAAGATCTTAAAGTGGGCTTTAGGTTGGTCAAACTATAAAAAAAACCGCCTGTCCGGCGGACAGGCGGTTTAGCTAAATTTTAAAACTTGTTGTTAAAGAGAATTCTTTAAAGTTGGAGCTGGTTTGAAACCGACTGTTTTACTAGCCTTAATCTTGATTTCTTCGCCAGTCTGAGGATTCCGACCTTTGCGGGCTTTTCTGGTCCTTACAGTAAAAGTGCCAAAACTTGGGTAAGCAAAACGCTTTTCCTTTTTAATCGCTTTTGAAATAGCGGCAAAGGTTGCGTCAATTACTTCTCCTGCGGCTTTTTTACTAAGGTCTGACTTACTAGCTTTAATGACCGTGGTAATTAACTCATCTTTTGTCAAAGAACATCGCCTCCTTTCATGGATTAGTTATCCTGACGCGAGTATTATATTAAACTCGAAAAAAATGTCAATTTAAAAGATCACAAAAATCGCTCATTTTCTGGGGAATAATCACATTTCTAGTTGCAAAACCTTATCGCATTGCGACCATCCGACACTTCCGATATCGGATTAATCCTCAAACATTGTCAGAATAAGCTTTACGGAAAATCCAAAACCTTAAAAATCTTTTTTATTTTTGGCAACCATTCATTCACGGTGTAAAATATAAGAAAGTTTACATTAGAACGTTATTTGAATTTTACGCTCTACTTTTGATATATCCTGGAGAACAATCATGGCGGTTTTAAAAGTAACTAAATTAGGCAATCCAATACTAAGAAATGTTTCCGAGCCTGTAGACTTAAATCTTTTATCAGAAAAAGATGGCGAGCTTCAAACATTTATTGACGATATGATAGATACAATGCACCAAGAAGGCGGCGTGGGTTTAGCTGCGCCGCAGGTAGGGAAGTCCGTAAGGATATTGGTAATGGAATGTATAGATAGCGAGAGATATCCCGATAGAGATTCCATTCCTTTAATGACCATTATCAATCCCGAAATAACGTATTTAAGCGACGAAAAAATTTCGGGTTGGGAAAGTTGTTTGAGCCTAATCGATTTTAGCGGATGGGTACCAAGATCAAAAAGAGTTATCGTAGAAGGGTTTGACCGCGAAGGAAAACCAATAAAAATAGATACAGACGATTTCTCCGCCATCGTGCTACAACATGAAATCGATCATTTAAATGGAATTGTTTTTATCGATAGAATGCCCGATTTGACAAAATTAGCCTACCAAGAGGAATTTAAAACATTTTGGCTGGATAAAGAAATGGCCGCTCCCCAACCTTAAAAATTAGATCGCTACTAATGGCAACTTTAGAAGACGAAGTTTCAGAACTATATGAAGAACCAGGTATTGGCGCTAGCAATATCAATACTTATGGAGAAGAGAATATACGCGGTTTATTAGAAAAGTATAAAGGATTAGACTCTAACGATTCTTTAATCATGTTAAAAATGGTTAAAGAGTTTTCCCTTTCTCCAGATTTAGCCTCCAGTTTTGTTTCGGTTGCCGTATTGCATGCCTTGGGTAAATCGGAAGACGTTCAGGCGGCGGAAGATCTGGCAAGAAAAAGAACAGATTCCGATCTTTTTCTCAATCACTTTGAAATAGGAAAATCTATAGCGGATTATTATTTTTGCTAAAAACTCACTCGTGGAGCTTCAATTGAGTTTTAAAAGTAAAATAGAAGAGAATGTTTGGAAATAAAAAAACCCAAGAAGGCTAAGCCTTCTTGGGTTTAATTTTTTGAAACTATTAGTATCTCAACTCATTCCATTGGGTAACAGCTTTTTGGCCATTTCTTTCTTTATTTTGACCATTCCAAATAGCGATTGCCATTGGAGTTTTGCTACCTTTAAATTGAGTGTCGTTACTATCGCCGTTGGTTAAAGATCTTTTATAAACTACAACCCAGCGATTGTTATTCCAGTTACCTTGTCCATCAACGTCTTGATGAGCTTGACTTGTCAAGGTGCTAAAACCTTCGGCATTCAAGTCTTCAACAGCTGATTTACGCATAGAAGCGTCAGACAACATATTTCCAGTATAACGGCCTGGGTTCCAAGCGCCTTCGTTTTTACCCATTCCGTAGTCTAAATGACTGGTTCTTTTAGAAATATCTTGTACGCCTTGATTCGCTCTCCATGCTTCCTTGGTACCAACGGAATTATTTTCAGCCATATTAGACGTTTTAGCACCAGGCTCATACATGTAATAGCTACCAGAACCCATTACCATATTGTCGTAAACGTCTTCCATGTCTTGCATTCCGTTATTACCAGCAACTCCAGCGCCTTCTTTGTCCCAAGTCGCTTTCCATTGCCAAATGTTAACTCGTTCGCCGTCGCCGCCCATTGTAAAAGGAGGCTCTTCGCCGGATTGGTTAACAGGAAACATG